>Ga0308157_10000087_pt1 | contig 389294 bp, 410 predicted proteins | sample PhyBR1_FD_201035 | JGI IMG/M metagenome (GOLD analysis project Ga0308157, IMG submission 201035) | Phyllosphere microbial communities from UC Gill Tract Community Farm, Albany, California, United States - DLSLB.R1 | ecosystem: Host-associated > Plants > Phyllosphere > Unclassified | place...
ACTTGTGGAAGCTTGCCCCCAACTTTAGCGAAAGCGAAGTGCTTTATGGCAACCCAGGGCTTACGTTCAGCAAAGCGCTAACCGGTCAAACCCCAGGGTCAACGATACAGCTTGCTATGAAGTTCGCCTACGCGGGCGGTGCATCGACAACCAAATATTTTACCTATACCGTGGGCGATACCTGCGGCGTAGTCCCTGCTGATACCCAGGCGCCAACGGCTTTTACAGCAACAGCAGGCGCGGTAACGACCTCATCGGTAGAGTTATTGCTTAACGCAACAGATAATTCGGGTACCATAAATTATACGATCACCTATGGCTCGGCAACGGTAAATGCCACAGGTTCATCAGGTGTGCAAAAGTCGGTAGTGATCAACAACCTTGCACAGAATACTCCTTACACTTTTAGTGTAACCGCGAAGGATGCGGCCAACAACGTAGCGGCCAACAACCCGCTAAGCGTTCAGGCCACTACGGCTATAGATACCAACACGGCCTGTTCGGGCACCAGCGCGCAAGCACAGGGGGCACCGGGCTTTACTACAGGATATACCTACAATTTTTCAACAAGTGGCAACACAGTTACAGCTACCTTTACATTATTAGATACAGATAAGACCGGCGTGGTGGCTTACTTGTGGAAGCTTGCCCCCAACTTTAGCGAAAGCGAAGTGCTTTATGGCAACCCAGGGCTTACGTTCAGCAAAGCGCTAACCGGTCAAACCCCAGGGTCAACGATACAGCTTGCTATGAAGTTCGCTTACGCGGGCGGTGCATCGACAACCAAATATTTTACCTATACAGTAGGCGATACCTGCGCACCACCGGTGGTAGATACACAGGCACCAACTGCCTTTACAGCCACGGCAGGAACGATCACGGCAACATCGATACAGTTGCTGCTAAATGCTGCTGATGATTCAGGTGCGGTAAATTATGCCATTACCTACGGCACTACGACTGTAAATGCCACAGGCATATCCGGCGAGCAAAAGTCAGTTATCATCAGCAACCTTACACCCGAGACAGCTTACACGTTTAGCATCACTGCCAAAGACGCGGCCAACAATGTTGCCGCCAACAGCCCATTGAGCGTGCAGGCCACGACCGCGGTAGATACCAGTACGGCATGTTCCGGTACCAGCGCACAGGCACAGGGTACACCGGGCTTTACTACAGGGTATACCTACGATTTTGTGACCAACGGCAGCAGTGTTACCGCTACTTTTACATTATTGGATACCGACAAGACAGGTGTTATCGCCTACCTGTGGAGCCTTAACCCCAACTTTAGCGAAAGTGAAGTGCTTTACGGCAATCCGGGCCTTACGTTCACCAAAACATTAAATGGGCAAACACCGGGGTCTGTGATCCAGATGGCCATGAAGTTCGCTTATGCAGGCGGTGCATCGACAACTAAGTATTTTACCTATACCGTGGGCGATACCTGCGTACCGCCGGTACTCGATACCGAAGTGCCGCAAAACTTTACAGCTACAGTAGGGCAGGTGACCTCAACATCGGTAGAATTATTATTGAATGCCACGGATGATTCCGGCGAAGTTACCTACAACATCACGTATGGCGGAACTACGATCGCCATTTCGGGTATCTCAGGAGAGCAGCTTTCACATATCATTACTCCGTTATCTCCTGAAACAGCTTATAGCTTTAGCATAGCCGCCAGCGACGATTACGGTAACCAGGCGGCCAACAATGCCATAGTAGTACCTGTAACTACCCCGGCGCACAATAATACGCCTTGTGCCGGTATTGATTCAGAGGCTACGGATGGCGGATTTTCAACAGGTTACAATTATGATTTTGCGACCAATGGAACCGATGTTACCGTTACATTTACGCTTCTTGATAGCGATAAAACGGGTGTCGTTGCTTACCTCAGGCAGCAAAGCCCCCTTTTAGAAACGCCAATGGCACATGTTTCGGGGCTCACGTATTCAGTCACGCTCCAGGGGCTCACACAGGGAACGCTGCTTACCTATGCGGTGAAGTTCGCCTATGCGGGCGGGCAGTCGGTTACAAAATATTTTGACTATATAGTGGGTGATACCTGCGCCGGTGGTACGGGCGATGTATTTACCACCGTTTGGGAAAATGGCACGTGGAGCAACGGCATCCCGGTTTCTTACCAATATGCTGCTGTCATTAATGATGATTATTATTCAGCTACGAACGGGGAGATCATTGCGGCATCCCTATCTGTTGCCGGTGGAGAGGTTGTTGTTGCTGATGGCGATAACTTTACGATACTGGGCGCGGTTGAGGTGGATAATGAAGCGACTTTTACATTACAGAACAATGCCAACCTGATTCAGGAAAATAATGAGCAGAATACAGGTGAAATATCGGTCGTTAAAGACAGTGCACCAATGTACAGGCTCGATTATGCCCTCTGGGGTTCGCCAGTAAGCGGACAGAACCTGCAGCTGTTTTCAGAAAACACGCTTAGCAACAGGTTCTATACCTACAACCCTGTGAACGATACTTACAATTCCATCGCTCCTGACACAAATGATTTCGCGACCGGAAAAGGCTACCTTATACGTGTTGCCAATAACCATCTGGATTTTGTGAGCAATGACATCGCCCCAGTAAGCTGGACAGGTACATTTAAAGGTGTGCCTAACAATGGGGATATCAACGTTCCTGTTACGCCTGCCCTCGATGCGGAAGGAGACGAAAATGACATTAAAGGTTTTAATGCAATAAGCAACCCGTATCCTTCGGCTATTAACATCGCCGCCTTCTTTGAGGAGAATCAAGCCAACCTTGCCAATAATACCCCGATCTTCTTTTGGAGGAAGAAGAACGGCGCAGGCACATCAAGCTACTGTTCGTTAACCCTTGCTGGCTATAATGCCAACTCGGGCAATGCATTTGGCGACAGCAGTAACGGATTGTTCTCCAACCCTAATACCAGCGAAGACTGGGTTATCAATTCAGGACAGGGCTTTATCGTGCGTGCAACATCGGGAACGGTATCATTTAAGAACAGTATGCGCAGGGCGGTAAATAACAACCAAATGTTCCGTAATGCCATGGATACCCAGGTTGAAAAGTCGCGACTATGGCTTAATATCACTAATGCGGAAGGAACTTTTGGACAAACCACCATAGCGTATACGCCTACCACCACCACAGGCCTTGATTATGGCTGGGACGGAACTGCGATCACTGATGGCGAGCTGGCGATCTATTCGCTTGCGGGCCAATCGAAGCTGGGCATCCAGGCAAGGGCAGCATTTGATGCGGCTGATGTAGTGCCTGTTGAATATAAAGTGAACGCTGCGGGTGAATATACCATTTCGCTTGACCATTTTGATGGTGTGTTTGACCAGGGGCAGGATATTTTCCTAAGGGATAACCTGCTTGGAATTACACACGACCTGAAACTGTCGCCATATAGCTTTACATCAAACACAGGCGTTGTAACGGCAAGGTTCGATGTGGTATATGCCGAAGCGCTTAATACCGCTACTCCTGAATTTGACAGCAACAGCCTGATAGTATACAAACAGGGAAACGCCATCAACATCACCACCGGAGTTACCGATATGAAGTCGGTAGCTGTTTATGATGTGCATGGCAGGCTGCTGTACAGCGCGGCGAATGTAAATGCTGCGACAACTTCAATAACAACGTTGCAGGCCCAGGGCCAAATGCTTATTGTGCAGGTAGGGACCACACAGGGCATGAAGGCAAGCCGTAAGATAGTTTTCTAAGTTTCATATTTTAGCAACAGAAAAGCCCCGCCAATTTTGGTGGGGCTTTGAATTTTATAGGGGTCAGGGATCACTTTTCCTTGTTATTCTCATTGTGGCTCATCATCCAGTTGATGCCGAACTTATCTGTAAGCATCCCAAAATAATCGCCCCAAAAGGTGTTCTCAAGCGGCATTGTTATTTTTCCGCCTTCGGCAAGTCCGTTGAAGATCGTATCGGCCTCGTCCTTGCTGTCAGCAGTGACAGATACCGAAAAGTTGTTGCCCTGCAGAAATGACGGTGCCCAGTCGCCTCCGGTATCACTGCCCATTAATACCGATGTGCCGATCGGGAGCGAAACGTGCATGATCTTGTTACTGTCACTTTCCGGCATGGTGTACTCATCGCTTGGCGGCATGTCGCCAAAGCGGCCGATGTAAGTGAACTCACCGCCGAACACGTTCTTGTAAAAATTGAAAGCCTTTTCGCAGTCACCGTTAAAATTCAGGTACGTGTTTGTTGTTGCCATAGTTTTTGTTTGTTTGGATTTGGTAATTTAGTTATAAAGTTTGGTTATGACTTTCCGTATTTTCCTTCGACATAGGCAATGCTTGCATCCATAAGTTTTTTGAGTTGGTCGATGTTGATGTCAGAGAGTTTTTTTACATAAATACAGGCTTTACCCATTTTGAATTTGCCAAGGCTGTCCAGCAGGTGCTCATGCTCTTTATCTCCTTTATACACATATAGAGAAATGGCCGATCGGCGTGGTGAAAATCCAACCATCGGCATTATGCCACCGTGCCCGCTATCGTATTTATACTCATAGCTCCCAAAGCCAATGATACTTGGCCCCCACATTTTTGGAGGATACCCTGTATGCTCCTGCATTATCTTTACCAGTTCAAAACTGTCCTGTTTCTTTTGTTCGGTATCGGCGAACGAGTTAATGAAATCGATGACGCTTGCCTCGCTCACTTTGGTTTTTATCTCTGCCATAAAACTGGATCTTAGACAGCGAAGTTAATTAAAAAGCCAATAGGTTGGTTTTTGAAAATTTTAATACGTTCATTTTCAGACGCCTTTGGCTGAATGCCCGGCAACGTAAATGCTGAGGTATCGCTGCAATGATACCGAAGGAAGTTCCTGTGTTGACTTTTGTTAATAAATGGTTGGCCGTCAAAATGTTTTTGAATTTCCTAAAACCCTGCTGCCTTATCATCACCACGATGATCGGCCCCGCCTTCCATTTTGCCATCCGGTAAGATCAATATAGCATCTACCTTACCGATCACAGGCGTGGTTTTTTCATTGATCTTGTAATTTTTTTTCCTTAGCTCTTCCAGTAATTCAGGACTAAAGCCATTAGGGTCAAAAACCACCTCATCGGGAAGCCATTGGTGGTGGAAACGCGCCGCATTCACCGCATCCTGCATTGCCATGCCGAATTCGTATACATTCAGTATCGTTTGCAGTACCGATGTTATGATGGTCGATCCACCCGGTGTACCCACAACCATGTACAGCTTTCCATTTTTCTCAATTATCGTCGGTGTCATCGAGCTGAGCATGCGTTTGCCGGGTGCTATGCTGTTGGCTTTCGCGCCAACAAGCCCGAACATATTAGGCGTTCCCGGCTTGGCGCTAAAGTCGTCCATCTCGTTGTTCAGGAAAAAGCCAAGCTCATCGCAATATAGCTTCGACCCAAAGGCATCGTTGATCGTAGTTGTTGCCGAAACCGCATTGCCGAATTGGTCTACGATAGAGTAGTGGGTCGTCTCCATACTCTCGGAAAATTGTATACTGCCATGAGATACTTCCGCGGAAGGCGTGGCCTTTTCAAATGAGGAACTGCTCATTCTTTCCCTCAGGTACTTGGTGTCAAGCAATTCTTTAACCGGGATGTCCACAAAGTCCGGGTCGCCCAAAAAGTGGTTACGGTCGGCGTACGCCCGGCGCTCGGCTTCAGTAATTAGCTGAATGGCCTGCGCCGAATTATGCCCCATCCCCGAAATATCGTACGGCTCGATCATCTTCATGATCTGTGCCAGGCAAATGCCCCCGCTGCTGGGCGGTGCCATCGAGATAACTTTCAGGCCTTTATAGTCAAAAACGATCGGGTCACGCCATTTTGCTTCATAACCCGCAAGGTCGTCAAGCGTAATGATGCCTCCATTCTTGTTAAGGAATCCCACCAGCTTTTGCGCCGTTTCGCCTTTGTAAAATTCAGCCCGCCCGTTCTTTTGTATGCGCCTGAGTGTATTTGCTAATGCGGTATAACGTATGGTGTCACCCGCTTTATAAGGATGCGCCAGCAAAGTGTTCGGACCGCTTACCTCAACAATGGCATTGCGGTATTTATCCATCTGTGCCTGTTGCTTTTCGGTCACGACAACACCGCTTTCTGCGAGGCGTATGGCAGGTTCCATGATATCGGCGATCGGCAGGGAGCCAAATTTTTCATGCACGGCAAATATTCCCGCTATTGTACCGGGTATGCCGCTTGCCGTTGCGCCTTTTGTGCTCCTGCCTTGTATCACGTTGCCATTGGCATCCTGGTACATTTTTTCATGGGCCGTCATGGGGGCTTTCTCACGGTAGTCCAGCGAGCCGGTTTTGCCATCGGCCATGCGGTACACCATGAACCCGCCGCCGCCAATATTCCCGGCATACGGGTAGGCCACCGCCAAGGCCAGTTCGGTAGCCGCCATAGCATCAAAGGCGTTGCCGCCTTTACGCATGATCTCCGCCCCGATCTCTGAGGCTTCGATACGCGCCGATACTACCATGGACTTATTAGCTACAAGCCCTGTAGGTTTTGCTGAGGGATGTTGCGTTGGTTTGCAGGCTGCCGCCAAAATGAGGATCAACAGCAATTTCCTGGTCATAGCTCTGCCATTTTTTCCTTTACATGCTGCTGGATGTCGGCAAAGAATTCGCGGAACTCCCTGTCGTATTCGTCATAGAATTCTTCCAGCTCCTTTACCGATCTCCCCATGCCCGACCGGTATTTGGTACGATGGTCCATTTGTGCGAGAATGCGCCCGATGCCTTCCACCGTAGCATAGCTGCCCAGCCAGTCGTGCTGTATCATGTAGGGCATCATACCCTTGGCGCGGTCGGTCAGCAGATCGTGATTATCTTTAAGGTTCCGGTAAAAGTCGGACACATAATCGGCCAGCGGGATCTCGCTGTATTCCTTCCAGTTCTTCGCCAGAAAATGGTCGTAAAAAATATCCATGATCACCCCGGCGTAGTGGTGGTAGGCCGCGTGCAGGCGTTTTGTCCCCTGCCGGAAAATGGGGTGTGCATCGGTATAGGTATCAATATGGCGGTGCAGGATAATGCCCTTTTCTACATCAGGCGGAAAATTTTCGGGTCTGCCGTGAATGCCGTCGGCTATGAAGTTGCCGATCTTTATAAGGTCATTATCGCCGGAAAGGTATATGTGTGCCAGGAAATTCATATCCCGAATTTAGGCATTTGTTTTTGGGCTGCAAAATTTGATTTACATAAACTTGAATCCGGCAAGAGTGTTAGGTCACGTCACCCTCTCCTTTGGAGAGGGCCGGGGTGAGGACTTTGCGGCAAAAGTGAAGCTTCTCCCTTCTCCTTTGCAGAAGGGTTGGGGGAGAGGTCTGAAAAAAATAACCCTATCCCAACACATAAACCTATACGGATGAATTGGTAAAAGTTTATCTTTGTTCCACCAAAAATACAACCAATGACATTGATCAAATCTATTTCGGGCATCCGCGGCACGATCGGCGGAAAAACAGGCGATAACCTTACGCCCGTTGATGCTGTAAAATTCGCATCGGCCTATGGTACATGGCTAAAGGGCCATGCCGGCAAAGAAAAACTAACCGTAGTAATAGGCCGTGACGCACGCATTTCGGGCCCTATGATACATAATCTTGTGGTAAATACCCTGATAGGGCTTGGGATCGATGTGATCGACCTGGGCCTTTCGACCACGCCAACGGTAGAGGTGGCCGTACCGCTTGAAAAAGCCGATGGCGGGATCATCCTTACCGCGAGCCACAACCCAAAACAATGGAACGCCCTGAAGCTCCTTAACGAAAAAGGCGAGTTCCTTAGCGGTGCTGATGGTGCTAAGATACTGGAGATCGCCGAAAATGAAGCCTTCGATTTCTCGGATGTGGACAGCCTGGGCGAGATCACCGTGAACGATGCCTATATGGACATCCATATCGATGAAGTGCTCGAACTGCCTCTTGTTGATGCCGAGGCCGTTAAAAAGGCAGGATTTAAGGTAGTAGTAGATGGCGTGAACTCATCGGGCGGCATCATCATCCCAAAACTGCTGGAGCAGATGGGGGTAGAGGTAGTGAAATTATACTGCGAGCCGAACGGGCATTTCCCGCACAACCCGGAACCGCTGAAGGAACACCTCGGCGATATCTGCGAACTTGTAATTAAGGAAAAAGCGCACTTCGGGATCGTCGTAGATCCGGATGTGGACCGCCTTGCGTTCATATCCGAAGATGGCGAAATGTTCGGTGAAGAATATACGCTGGTAGCCTGTGCCGATTATGTACTGAGCAAAACGCCCGGCAATGCCGTAAGCAATATGTCATCATCGCGTGCATTGCGCGATATCACCCAAAAACATGGCGGCACGTATGAGGCCAGCGCTGTGGGCGAAGTGAACGTGGTTGAACTGATGAAGAAAAACAATGCCATCATTGGCGGCGAAGGTAATGGCGGCATCATTTACCCTGAGCTGCACTATGGCCGCGACTCACTCGTGGGTGTGGCGCTATTCCTTACGTATTTGGCAGAGAACAATATTACTTCGGTAGCAGCGTTGAGGGCTTCGTACCCCCAATACTACATGAGCAAGAACAAGATCGAGCTTACACCGCAGATCGATGTGGATGCCATTCTTGAAGGCATGGCCGCAAAATATAAGGATGAAGAAATTTCGACGATCGACGGCGTGAAGATCGACTTTGCCGAAGAGTGGGTACACCTCAGGAAATCGAACACCGAACCCATCATCCGCATCTATACCGAAGCGCAGACGCAGGACAAAGCAGATGCCCTTGCCATACGCATCATTGATGAGATAAAGGCAGTGGCAGGTATATAACCCGTTGCCAATATAAAATTTATGAAAATTCCTCCGTAGTATGACGGGGGAATTTTTATTTTAATAATTATACCTTATCGGGTATAATTTTGGTGGATATTTTTTTTTTATACCCGATAAGGTATAATTAAGTAAAATTTACTATTTTAGTACCCTAAAGGGTATGCTATGAATACTTTATTGTCTGATTTCATTAAGGAGAAACGTAAACAGCTTAAATTAACTCAGCCAGAGTTGGCAGAACGTGCCGGGGTAGGGTTGCGCTTTGTGCGGGAATTGGAGCAAGGCAAGGAGTCAGTTCGTTTAGATAAGGTAAATCAGGTTTTGGCATTGTTTGGCGTTGAGGTTGGCGTTGTAAAAAAAGTTGAGTAATGAGACAGGCAAATGTTTTTTACAAAGATAAATTGGCAGGTAGTATCACTGAAAATGATGATGGCTATACATTTCAATATGATGGGGGGTATTTAAAAAATCCGGGCTCCAAGCCTGTAAGCCTTACACTGCCCCTACAGGCAGGACCTTATGGAAGCAAGATACTGTTCCCCTTTTTTGACGGGCTGATCCCCGAAGGCTGGCTGTTGAATATTGCCATAAGTAATTGGAAAATTGATGTTAGGGACAGATTTGGCCTGTTATCGGCCCTGTGCAAAGATTGTATCGGATGTGTTTCTGTGTTACCTAAAAAAGATTAATAGTGGGGAAATGCCTATGCTGTTATCAGCCATTAGAGGAAGAAACCGATTTTCATCCGTCATGTGCCAAAAAAATGTTTGGCACAAAAATCCCGCCTACTCTGGATTTTGACTTAAAACAGTTAGAAGAGTTAGCAAAGCAGGTTATTATAAAGAGTGTTGCCGTAACTGGTGTTCAGCCTAAATTGTCATTAAATTTAGAAAGGAATGGTAATGAGCTGTCAAGATTAACTATCGTTGGCTTGCAGGGTGATTATATATTAAAGCCGCCATCACCTGAATATAAAGAACTGCCGGAAAATGAAGACCTGACAATGCACCTGGCAGCATTGGCAAAAATAAAAACAGCTAAGCATTCCTTAATCCGTTTACATTCAGGTGAGTTAGCTTATTTAACGAAACGTTTTGACAGAGAGCATGGAGAAAAATTTGCGGTTGAAGATTTCTGCCAGTTGAGCGAAAACCTTACCGAACATAAGTATCGCGGTTCAATCGAAAAAGTTGGAAAGCTTGCTAACCAATTCACAACCAATAAAGGTTTTGAAGCGCAGCGGCTATTTGAAATAGTATTGTTCTGCTACCTGACGGGTAATGCCGATATGCACCTGAAGAACTTTTCCCTCATGGAAAATTCCTTTGGTGAATATCAGTTATCCCCGGCTTATGACTTGCTAAATACGGCATTGGTTATTGCCGATGATAAAGAAGACTCGGCACTTACTATAAATGGAAAAAAAAGCAAACTGAAACTGAACGACTTTAGTGTACTGGCAGCGGCGCTACAAATAAACGAAAAGCCCCTGAAACATATTTACAAGAGATTTAATATGCTGCAGCCGGTGTTTGCAGCGTTTATAAAGCAAAGCTTTTTATCAAAAGATATGCAGAAAGAGTATAGCGCACTGCTTGACGAAAAGCATAAAAAACTATTCTCATAGAAATTGGAACTTTTACCTCTTATGGCCTTGCCGTACGTATCATCGACGTGATAAAGGCAGTGGCAGGTATATAACCCGTTGCCAATATGAAATTATGAAAATTCCTCTGTTGTATGACGCGGGAATTTTTATTTTATCCGATATGAAAAACTACATTCTCATTTTCATTTGTTTCATAAGTTTAGCAGGATTTGCGCAGGAGGCGAAGTGCGGCTACTATGGAAAAAAAACAGTGGCAGAACGTAATAAAATATTCCCGTTCAATAAAACGAAAAGAGTGGTATTGATCGCATACTGTAATATGCAGTTAGTTCTTCCTGATGACGAATTAGCTGATAGCCTTACTGTGGACGAAGCGAAAGCCATTAATCCTGAGGTAATAAAAAAATATGTCGTCCAGCCTGAAGGTTCAGCCCGTCCAACGGTCTATTTTGTTACGGAAGAAAAAGAATTTGGTGTTTCCGCTAAAAATGAGTTGAGCAATATTCTTTGCAATTATACGGTAGATAGACCGGGGGATAAGATCTCGTTTTCGGGGACTCTTTGTAGATCCCCACGAAATTCCGTATTATTTTTTGATGAAGAAAATAATGTGATATGCTGTTTTCAGATAGATTTCGAATGCGACCGAACTGCTTTATGGCCCGACCCTGATTGGTTGGATCAATATACGGATGCTACGATATGCTATGGCCGCTTTGAAGAATTAAAAAAGCTTTTCAGGGAAAATGGTATTGTTTATGGTATCCACAGATAACTTCAACCCAGAACTCCGAACCCGAAACACCGTAGTTACTTAAACCATTCATAATACCACATCCCCACATATTCGTGCAGTGCCATCTCTGTATAAATAAGTTTGTTGCCTGAGGGGTTCCACCTGTAAACGCTTTTGCCTGCTACGGGTTTTATCTGGTGGAATGCCGGTGCCGGAATGGGGTCCAGCCCTGCGTTCTTAAAGGTTTCCATTGCCCTGGGCATGTGCGAGGCGCTGGTTACCAGAATGAACTTCCCCGTCGTCCCAAAGCGTTTTTTGTATTCCTGTGCTTCTTCCCACGTGGTGCCGGGCTTTGTCATCATCAGCGTGTCCTGTTGGCTTATGCCTAATGATACGGCTGTTACTGCCATTGTTTCGGCTACTGAGGTATTGCCCGATGCGGAATATCCTGATAATACCAGTTTTCCGCCATGACTTAGGCGGTGCTGCCTGATGCCCTCACAAAGCCTTGCCAGTGCGGGGGCCGAGAGCCGCTGGATTGGTTCGAGGCTTTTATCGTTGGTATGCAATACCAGTACGGGAAGTTCGGAGTCATTTGCTGCCGCATTGTATACGGGATATTGCCGCTCCAGCCGTTCCAGCATCCAAATAGGCAATGGGGTTACAGAAAAGAGGAATAACTCGGTAAACGCGATCACTGCCAGCGCCCGGCAGGTACGCCTGTATTTTACTTTATAGGCTGCCAGTGCAAGGATAAGCAATATCCAGAATAATGGCAGCGGACTACAAAAAGCACTCATTGTTTTTTTGCTTAAATATAGGGATTATCATAAAAAAAATCCTGCCTCTTTGGGGAGGCAGGATAAAAAATTAAAACTCGCAAAAACAACAACTATTACTTAACCAATAGTTTTTTGGTAACGCCCTCAGAAGTCCTGACCAGGTAAAGGCCTTGGGCCAGGTTGGAGGTATCTATCGTAAGGGCTTGTTTTTCTTTTAGTATCAGCTTGCCGCTGTAGTCGTACACCTCAATGTCGGCAGCACGGTTAAAGTAGGCAATGCCATCTTCCACCGGGTTAGGGAACACAACGAATGCCTTAGGGCTGTTGCCGTGTTCGCCTGTGCCAAGGTTCTCCATGTTTATCTCGAAGATGGAAAGCGTACCGCTTATTTCGTTGGCTACGATGATGTATGGCTTGGTGTCAGGGCTGTCGGCCGCGCTGATGTAGGTAATGCCTTCAGGGCCGTGGTCGCCTGTCCATGCAGATGTGCTCCTGCTGTTCTTATAGTCAACAAATCTTACATCTTCCGGGTTGGTCACATCATATACCATAACACCGCCTATGCGCTCAAGGCCGATGAAAGCGAATGTCTTATCCATCATGGTAGCAACAGTTACACCCTCCGGCTCAGGGCCTTTGGCACGGCTCCTCGATTTTGGCGTGTTGCTTTCGCTGTCGGCATTAAAGATCTGCGGCAGGGCAGAGGATGTATACATTTCAAAGTCATCGCCACTATCGTAAGTAATGGCTTTAGTATCCGTATTAAAGATCGAGAACGAACGCGTACCTACCGAGTAGATCTGCTCAAATTCAGCATCACCATCCGTGTTGCCGTTCAGGTTGGTTACCCTCATCCTTCCGGCATTGTGGCTCTTTTTCAGCATTGCCGCCTGCGGGTAGTTCACCGCGTCAAGCAGGTAGGATGAAGCGCCAATGGTCGTCCTTTCTTCAAAGCCTGTATATTCTTTTTCGTCACCTTCATTGGCTGTGATGATAAAGTTGGTGCCGTTCACGCTGTACGAAGCAACCGCGTCAGGTATATAGTACGACCGTATCGGCCAGTTGGCGATAAGCACCTCGTTATTATTGTCAGAGATGTCGAAACCGTTGCCCGGCTCGTTCATGTCCTTCGTGCCAAGTGCCCATACATCGGCAATTGTGTTGTTGGTAAGGTCGATCTCCGCTATCGCGTTATTCTCCTGAAGCGTAACCCATGCCTTTTCTGAATTGGCAGCGGTAGTAATGTATTCCGGTTCAAAGTCCTGCGACAGCGTGCTCGTCAGCTTCAGCTTCCTGACACCGGAAGCGATAAGCCCCGTCTCCTGTGCATTGTAAGCGGTAAACAGTAATGTTGTCACATCATCCTGGGTAAGTTCGGTAACGCCGCCCGATATGTCGATGATGCTTACCGATCCTTCCGGGTCAACACTGTAATCGCTGTTCGGCTGGCCTTCATTGGCTGTAAGCACTTTATTCCCATCAGGAGTGAAGGAAATATTATCCGGCAATACGCCAACGGTCACCTGCTTTAGGAAAACGCCGTTCGTGTCAAAGAATACCACTTTACCGTTCTCTTCAGCAACAGCGCTTGGAGCGGCAACGGCAACTATACTATTCTTTACCGCCACGCTGGTCACGCCGCCATAAATGTTCATGTCGATGGAGCTGATCGTTACAGGCGACTGTGGGTTTTGGAAATTCACGATGTCAAGCCTTCCTTCTACGGCGCTTGTCGCGAAAAGCTTTTTGCTTGCAGGGTCATAAGCTACTATTTCGCAGGTACTGTTATTAGCGCCCGATGGGTCAAAGCTGGTAATGAAATCCAGTTGGATGTCCTGGTTCGGCACCGGGGCAACACGGTCATTATCTTTAATGTATATGGTAGCCAGTGTTTGTCCTGAAACAGTAAGGCCTACAGCATTCTCAAGGCTTAGTACGAAGTATTCCGCCTGCTGCTCTCCTTCTGTATCATCAATGATGGGGATGTTGATGGTTTGCGTAAGCTGGCTCGATCCTGTAAAGGTAAGCGTCTGTGTGGCAAGGGTAAAGTCTTCACCCGCTGTAGCCGTGCTGAAAGGCGCCGGTTTTACAACAAGGTCAACCGATCCTGCCGATGGGCTCGTAAGGTTAAGCACGAAGCTCAGCGAACCTGCATCTTCGTTCACTACTACAAAGTCGGTAGCGAAAGCGATGGTCGTGTTATAGTCAAAGCTGAACGTATAGGCACAAGCCATTGTAAGGCCATTCTCGTCCTCCACGTTGTTCACGGTAAGCATATAGTCAGTACCGGCGGCAAATGGGGTAGTGTAGGTAAGTGTTACCGTATTGCCGTTAAGCACAGCGGCAGCAAGGCCGGCAATGCCGGTATAGTTGGCTGTTGCGGCAGCCGATGCAGCATCAAGCTCATTGTTGAATATCAGCTGTATCGTAGTGTTGTTAACCACAGTAGCCGATTGTACCGTTGGCGAGCTTGGGAAAGCCCACGTTGGCCATGTTTGTGGGGCAGTGCCACCGGCTATACCTGTCCAGTTGGCAGGGTTAAGTATAAGGGTCCTTAGTTCGGCAGGAGTACCCACCATTATTCCGTTATAAAAACCGTTCACAGTATTGCCTTCAACGTCTCCGGCTATCGTGCTCCCGTTGAAAGCGCTGATACCGTCGGCAAGGCCTGCAGGGATCATTGAGTCGTTGCCCGAGCAGTTGGTATTGGCAGCCACCCATCCTTTAGAAGTAAGGGCTGTGATGAATGTTGGTGCCGCGGCAGTACCGGCATACACTACAACCTGGTCGCCATCTGAACTAAGGCCAAAGCCACTGCCTGTTACTACGCCTGTGCTGGCAGTAAGGGCGCTGGTCTGTATCGTGATGACCGAACCGGCAGGCACGCAGGTCGTAGCGGTCCATACCATGCCGCCGGCACACATGGGCTGGGCATTGGTAGTATATTTGTTATCGGCAAGATTGATGAATGTTCCCGGCGCGATGTCTACAAAGGTAACCAGTGCAACCTCATCCTCAGTACCGGTAGCATTCATCCTGTAAGCGGTGAAAACCATATCGCCCGCACCGATCACGGTCTGTACGGCTATCGTGGTAAACGTAGACGCATGGGCTGCGGTAACGGCATTGCCGCTCATATCTTCCACAACGTTCGGCAATAACGCCACATAATATTGCTGGTTGTTAAGCAAGGCGATCGCTGGAACTATAGTAATAGTATTTCCTGATATTGTAGCATCGAACGGAACGACCATGCCTGTAGCATTGTTAAGCCTGAGCTCTACAAGGGCATCAACATTGGTGTTGGTAATGGCCGCATCATCAATAAGCCTTACCGCTTCGTTAAAAGTAATTGTTGGCTGTACCAAGATCGCAGTATTTACCGTATTGTTAGCCGGAGCCATGGTCACGGTCGGGGCCGTAATATCCTGAGTACCTTCCAAGGCAACACCGTTCACGGTAATGTTGTCAAAACGATTATTTCCGCTTGTGCCCGATGCCGTTGTTCCGCCAAAGTTTACCTTTACGATAAAGTTCGGGTTGTTGTTAGCACCGGCGATAGCTGAAAAGTCAAGTGTTACCAGTCCGTAGGTATCTACCGTAGGGGAAAATGTGGCAACAGGAAGCCCTGTAGTAATAAATGTCGTACCACCATCGATACTGTAAGAATATAGCTGCTCCGATGCGCCCTGGTTGGTCCTCGTCGTGGCAAATCTCACAACAATATCCTCATAGCCTGTAGTAGGGAATGCGATAAGCAGCTCGCGGGTGTTGCTAGGGTTGCGCGGGCGAAGTCCTTTTCCGGCTGCTTCGGCCCCCTGCGCGTTAAGGGCGTCGCCGGCAACATCGTCAAGATAGCCTGCGCCGGTCCCCGGATAAGTTATCGATTTTGTACCTGCCACGATCGAAAGATCCGTAGAAAGCGCGGCAGTTATCGTACCGGTAGGCAGTGTGTTAAAGTGCCAGTAGTGCAACAGTTGCGGGGTGGCGATCTCGTTGCCTTCTACGGTGATGTTGTCAAAACGGTTATTGCCGCTGTCGCCCGAGGCCGTTGTCCCGCCAAAGTTGACCTTCACAACAAAGTTAGGGTTGTTGGCAGCTCCGGCGATCGATGAAAAGTCCAGAGTTACCAGTCCGTACGTGTCAACCGTCGGGGTAAAGGTAGTTACGGGAAGCCCGGCAGTAATAAATGTAGTTCCGCCGTCTATACTATAAGAGTATATTTGTTCGGAAGCACCCTGGTTCGTCCTTGTCGTAGCGAATTTCACCACGATGTCCTCATGACCTGTGGTAGGGAATGCGATAAGCAGGTCGCGGGTGTTGCTGGGGTTGCGTGGGCGAAGTCCTTTGCCTGCAAGTACACCCTCTTCGGCGTTCAGGATGTTTCCGGCAACATCATCAAGATAGCCTGCACCTGTTCCCGGATAGGTGATTGAGGTAGTGCCTGCGATCTCAGATTGGTCGGCAGCAACAGGCGCTGTGATCGTAGCGGTAGGCAGCGTGTTGAAATGCCAGTAATGTAGGAGCTCCTGTGCTCCGGCGAGCTGTGATACCAGGCCAAGGCCCAATAGCAGCAACCCTTTTTTAGCATAGTTGTGTAACATAGTTGTGTAGTTTTTATAATAGCTACAAAAGTCTATGTTGTGTTTTATGCAGAAATTACCTTAACAATAAAGAACCATTACTATGAAGGCGCCTGATGTATTTAAAATGTAAAATACATCAGGCGCGCTTAATGATAAATTAATCCTGTGAACTTAGTAAGCCCTTTTGATCACCTTCCATACCTGCCTTACCTCATTAAGGTTTATGGTAAAATCGGGGTGCTGGGGCAGTCCGCTGCGGGAATGGCACACGATATCGCCCGTCTCGGAATTAAGCTCGGTTATGTCCTTATATATTACGGTATCCTTGTGCACGATCACCCAGCCGTACACGCTGTTGCGGAAACCATCCTTCCAATGCTGGCGGCCCAGTTCGCGGCAAAGCAGTTCGGCGCCTTCGGGGGCATCATTGATATTGCCTCCGTCCATCGAATCGCCCTGCACCTCAAAGCAGATGTAGCGGCCCTTGGCAAAATGGTCTACCGTAAAGGAAACGTCTTCCAGTTCTTCAAAAAAATCAGGGTCCTGGTAATCGCTCAGGTAGGACCCGAAGGCTTTTACGGGGACTTTCTTCACGTAGATCCTGAATTTCCCGCCCTTCAGTTCGAACACATTGCCATTCGTATTGGCGAACTGTTCTGAAGGATCTGAAACAGAAAGTGAATTAATTTCACTTCCTATCGCCTGGACAGGTTTTACATTTCTCGCCAGGATAATATCGATAAGCTTGGCTTTCGACTCCGGTATGCTTTCGCCTTTTTCATAATTAATGATCGTACGGCGGTCTACACCTAACTCTGTCGCAAGCTGTTGCTGCGTTAGGCCGGCTTCCTTCCTGCGTGTCTTTAAATCTAAATTACTCATATTGAGGCAACTATATATTTTAGTAAATAAAAGTGAATATTTTTCACTTATTTATTTGTATGTGAAATTATTTCACATTATCTTTGTACCATCAAATTGAATGATGTACACAAAGATATGGAAAGTTTCACATTAAAAACAACTGCTTTGCGAAAATTCTCCCAAATGACAATAATAGAGTTGAAGCAGGCTATCAAAAACCTGTCGGATCTTAATGTAAATGGCCGTTATAATGAACGTATTGCTCTATACCATGAGCAAATTTCACATATAGAGAAAAAAGAGATGAAGAAAAGTGAAAATTTTTCAGCACCACCTTTGGAAGTTGCCGCAATTATGAAATTCAATGCCGATAAGCGCTTTACGATAACAGAATGATGGGAGCAGGATTTACAGTACAGCATAAAAATGCAGGTGCCGCCAACTGGCCCGCGATAATATTGGTCTCCAATTACGAAGCGGACAATGAGGTGGTCAACTGGCTGGAGGGGCACAGGGAAGGCAGGACAAAGAGCGACATCGGGCTTTGGAAAATAAGATATAAAAACCAAATAAATAATTACTAACAAATAAATTTAAGATCATGACAACAATTAAAGGAACTATCGAACACATTGAGTACAGGGACATGGCAGGCCACAAAAAGAAAGTGGTAACGCTGGTACCCGACCACAGGCAGCGTGCCTTTGTAGAATTCCGCGGCTTTATGATGGATGAGCTCGCACCGTACAAGGAGAACGACGAGATACAGGTAAGCGTGGTGCTGGAGGGTAAGATCTCTAAAAACTCCGGCATACAGTATAACAACCTGGTGGCGAAAGAGGTAAAAGCGTGCTAATTCGGTTAGTGGATCTGGTTATTTGTATGAAACCATACCGGCACCGGACAAATAACCGATCCCCAAATCAACAAATCAACTTAAAGGTTATGAACTTCAAAATTAAAGGTATCATAGTAGCCATAGGCGAACTGAAGACCACAAGATCGGGCATAGGTGTGCGGCAGCTGCACTTTGAGCAGGAAATGAACGGCAGGATATTTTACCCCTCAGCCCTTGGTGATAAGACCGAACTGCTCAATGACTTTTACCCCGGCGACGTGGCCGAGGTGGAATTCCATATCAACGGATCGAAAGGGACGTATAACAATGTGATCATTGACAGCGTGGTGAGGATATAAGGGAGTCTATAGATAAAAAAGAATTGTCCCCGTAATAAGCTTCGGTTTTGGCCTTTCGGAAAGGGTTGCCGCACCGGGTGAGCCCGTAACAGTTTGGTTGGATACACTTTATAATGAGGACGAGTACGATTTTGCTATTGGTGCTTTAGCTGCTGTTATCCGTAAAAGGGATTCAAACTACAAATATATTGTAGCTTACAATGTGCCGGGTAGTTATGAAATAACTGTAAAGGTGAGCAGTAAAGATAAAAAGAAAGGAATAGAGATGAAAAGCGACCCGATAACCGTAACAATTAAGTAAAATGGCAGAAAAAAAGAATAAACATAGCAAAGCTGAATTTTGACATCGACGGCCTTGTCAAATCGGCAGCGCAGGTAAAGGCGGAAATTGAAGAGCTGCGAAAGCACAATGCGGCACTGGCAGCATCCGGCGGTGATGTAAGTACACAGATCAGCGATAATCAAAAAATGATCGTTAAGCTTATACTGTCATATGAAACGCTTAGTTCCACTATAAGTGAAAAGATAGATAAGGATGGTGAGGTCATTTCCAATGCTGATGTGCTGGCAAGGATGTTAATGCAGGAAAACGTAACCCTTGAAGAAACGAAACGGCATAATGAGGAGCTCATTGCCACGAGGGAAAAACTGAACCTTTCAACGCAGGAAGGACAGGTGGCGCTGGCGGCAATCAATACCAGGATTGCAGAAAACAATCGGTTCGTGGCCGAAAATACAGGTACCATAAAGGACCAGATCACTACCTACGACGAGCATAAGCAAAAGGTAATGGAAAGCTTTGACAGCATCAATGTGTTCAACGGCGGGTTTAGCGGATTCATATCGCGTGCGCAGGAGGCAGGGGGTGTTGGGCCATTGGTACAGAATGCCTTTAAAGGTATCACTACCGGTATAAAGGGCATGGGCACCGCGATCATGGCAAATCCGGTAGGTGTGATCATAGCCCTTATTGTGCTTGGTGTGCAGGCGCTGCTAAACGTATTTAAAAGCATTACCCCGATAATGGATAAGGTAGAGCAGGGTATGGCAGCGCTGAGTGCTGTATTGAGCGTGGTAAAAAATGCTTTTGTTGGGCTATTTAGCGGTGCCGAATCGGCAGGGGAGGCGTTTTCCGGCCTTGGCGAAAAAATGGCAGATGCCGCACGCGATGCCGCCGAACTAAAAAAAGCGCAGCAGGAACTGGAGGAGTCCTTAAAGTTGCAGGAAGTCCAGAGTGCAAGGAACAGGAGCGAGATCAACAGGCTGAACACGCAGGCCAAAGATCTTTCCAAATCGGAAAAAGAAAGGCAGGCGTTGTTGGACCAGGCCATGAAGCTGGAGGAGGATGACTTTAACCAACGGAAGAAAAATAGCGCGGAAAAGTACCGCGTTGCGTTGGAAGACCTGCGTATAAGGGGTGACCTGACGAAACAGGAGCTTGAGGACTTTAAAAAAATATCGGACGAGCAGATCGACACGAACTCGAACATGACTGCCGAAGAGGCGGCCGACCTGGAACGCCGTACGAAAAAATTCAGGGAGTTTATTGAAGCGAGGTCGGGTGATGCAGAAGAGTTATTCAAAAACCTGAAGGAGGCCCAAAAAGCCCAGATAGATATGGATAACGATTATTATAAAGTGGTGGAGAATAACATTGCTGCCAAAAACAAGATCATTGAAGATGAAGCCAAAAAGCCCAACCCTGTAATACAGAACCTTGAACGGCAAAAGGCGGCAACTGAAGCCTACGGCAGGGATACCTACCGCATTGAGGAGCAGCTGTACCTCAAAAAAATGGAGCTGTACAAAAAAGATACCCAGGAATTTTTGGATGCACAAAACGGGCTGGCTGCATTGCGGTTGAAACACTCACAGCAGCAAAAGGCAGATGAGCGGGCCGTATTGAGCGATAAAGCCCAAACGCTTAGCCTTGAGTATGACCTGTATGTACAGGCAAATGAGGGAAAAAAGAGGACCATGGATGACGAAATAGCATATGCTGAGCAACTATCCAAAAGAAAAATTGCTATAGCAAACGCTGAATATGCGGCTACAAATAAGACTAAGAATGATGGTTTACGGTTGGAATTTGAGCGGAATGAGGCAGAAAAGGAATTTAAAGAGGCAAGATCGGAGGCTATTATAGCCAATGCTGAGAAAGAGTATCAGGCACTTGTAGCCCAAAAGGAAGCTATCCTTCAAAATGAAGGCCTGCTAAATGCTGAATCTGTTAAGTTGGAAAAAGAAAAGCTCGATACTAATTTTGAGGCGCTAAAAAATGCCCTTCGGATAAAAATGGAGGCTGAAACCGCTGCCCAAACAGATATTGACAATGCTATCGAGGCAATTGAGAATGAAAAAAATGCGCTTGATAAGCAACTTGAAGAGAAAGAAACTCGTAGATATTGAGAATAAACGCGCCGGTGACCAACTTACCTTTGAGGAAGATATGGCCCTGCAATTGGAAAACCTTGCTATCCAGCGGCAACAGGAACTGGATGAGGCCGAAAAAACCGGCGCCGATACCACGCTTATCAAAAAGAAGTATGATAAGATAGAAAATGATATGGAAAAGGCCAAGCAGGATTACAAGCTGGGCCTTTATAGCCAGGCATTTGGGAACTTTGCCACGATACTTGGTGAACAAAACGCGGCAAGCAAAGCCTTTACCGTAGCGCAGGCAACGATAGATACCTACCAGGCCGCCAATAAGGCGCTCGCTGCTTACCCGCCGCCGTTTAGCTATATTGCAGCAGGAACGGCTGTGGCTATGGGATTGGCGAATGTAAAAAAGATCGTTTCGACGAAGCCACCCAAGGCCGAAAAAGGCGCCTTATTATCTATTGGAGGTAACAGGCACATCGCTGGCGGAACGCTTTTTACCGGGGCCGACGGCACACAATTTGAGGCCGAGAAAGGCGAACTGATCGGGGTTATGAACCGTAATGCGGCACAGCATTTCATGGCATTCAACAATGCATTTCCGGCAGGAGGGGCGTCGGCGCCCAATTACTTCGCCGGCGGCGGCATAGTGTCGAGGGAAATAACACAGCCTGCCATGAACATTGATGAGCTGGCTTCGAGAATTGCAGAGGCCAACAGGTCGATCCCGGCACCTGTTGTTGCAGTACAGGATATTGTAGATACCGGCAGGAGTGTAGCTGCGGTTAGGGAAAGTGCACAGTTTTAAAAACAAAAAGGCTGTCCAAAAACAGCCCTGATCAAATTATTTTTTTGTTATTAGGCATTTGAGGATACCTTTCAGTTCTTCAGAGTAAGACGAAAGGTCGACCATCCATGTATCAAAGTAAACTTCTTTGATATTACTTTCTGTAAGGACTTGTATGTCGGCTTTGCTGAGGTTAATGGTCGAACTGTATGCTTTACCGGCATAAAATGAAAATTTAATTTTTGGGTAAGATAGTTTCTTACCATTGTCCAATACAAGTGTCACAGTGCCTGATGCGGGAGCTACGCCTTTTATATGTACGTACGTTGTGAGATAATATTTATCACTTTCACCCTCATAAGTATATTTATAAAGTTGAAAGTAATCTGTAGATTTAGTTGTTCCGTAATAAAAATTAGGTTCATCTCCCGACTTTTCAATAAAGTCACAATAATAGTCGTCAGGCAGGGTGAAATTAACAGGCTCGAGGTAACTTTTACTTTTTTTTCTATAGGCATAGTAAATTACCTCATCGTTATTTTGCAGGATGATCTTGTAATTGGTACCAAACTGGGTAATAGTAGCCTCGACATTAATAACTTTAAAAATACGGTCTTTAAGCGCATCGACCTTTGTCCTTATGTTAGTTTCATTCGGCATATATACATTGCTCATGCGCTCATTGTCGTAAAAATCAGGATACCCATTATTTATATTTATTTCATAGTCATATAATGGGCGCGCTTTGACCTCACGCCCAATAAGAAGCTCGGGTTTGCTACGGGGAAATTGTGCGAAAGCAGCGAAAGAAATGAATAGGGCAAAAAATAAAGTGGTGTTTTTCATGGCGTTTAAATTAAATTGTTAATAAGGCAAATATAATAAAAAACTAATACTATAGTAATACACTATAAGAATATTTGCTACTATTTTTTTGTGATGCTGCAACAGATACTAACAGGATGGAGAAGTTATATATCTAAAAGTGAAATTACGGAACGCGCCGCAAAACAGCGTGCTGCCATCTGCTCTGCCTGTCCGGAGGCGAAATATGGAAAACTACTCGCTTTTATAAAAGATTCATTAAAAGAGGTTGAAGGGCATTACTGCGCCCAATGCGGATGCCCGCTTAGCGCCAAGATACGCTCGAACGATATTTGCCCAAACAACAAATGGCTATGACACGCTATGAGATCATTAATAAAATGGCCGATGATTTTACAAAACTTATCACCCTTGGGATAATTCCCATCCACATTGCCTACTGGAAAGTATATTATGAAGAGTATGTAAAAGAGCTGGAGGACAGCCTCAAAAAAGGCAGGGCCGAAAAAAGCATAATTGCCGATGTTATTGCCGACAAATATGGCATTACCAGGCGAACGGTATACAACATCATCGCTTTCATGGAAGGAAAATAAGGGTGGCGCTGCCGCAAAATTACTGCTGTTTTTTGTGAAAAAGCGCTTTCCTTCAAAATCCGGAATACTGCCGTACCTTTGTACTGTAAAAATGAAGGATTAAAATAAAGCATTAACCGCTAATCCTTATTTCTATCCTTCACATAGATTTTTGATTCCGGAACCTAAAGATCAAGACTTCCCAAGATTTCATTTCGGGATATGTGTTCGAATAAACACATAACCAAATCCACAGATCTACCGAAATGACAGGAACCATTTATATCTCCGGCCAGATAGGCGATTTTGACGATGCCAAAGGGATCAACCTTACAGATGTCATCGGCCAGGTAAAGGCACAGCCCAAAGCATCAGCCTTTACCGTGCACATCAATTCCGAAGGCGGCATTGTAGATGTGGGGCTGGACATTTTCAACTACCTGCGTTCGCTCAAAAAGTCCATAACTACGATAGGCAGCGGCATGGTGGCCTCTATAGCCACCGTAATATTCCTTGCAGGTGATGAGCGTAAAGTGCAGGAGGGCACAAAGTTCATGATCCACCTGCCGTGGGGCTCGGCCGAGGGCAACGCCGAAGAGATTAAAGGCTACGCCCGCCTGTTGGAAGGCTACGAGAAAAAGCTCGTGAACTTTTACAAAAAAGAGCTCCGCCTGCCGGAAGAGGCTATAAGGCCGCTGCTCAGGGAGGAAACGTGGCTTTCGCAGGACCAGCTTTCGTCGCTTGGCTTTACCACATCGGCCACCATTATGGCTGTTGCCAAAGCAAAAATTACCGTAAACCCTAATAAACATGATACAATGAATTTAAATGACAAAGACAGGCACTGGATGGAAAGCCTCTTTGAGCGTGTGCTGGGCAAGTTCAGGAACGCGCACATTATGAACAAGTTGGTGCAGGACGCTACGGGCACCGAGATCGACTTTACCGACCTGCCTGATGATGGCGTGATAGAAACCGGCCTGATGGCTACCGTAGACGGTACTCCTGCCGAAGGCGAATACCTGATGCCCGACGGCTTTACCTATGTGTTTACCGCAGGTGAGCTGACAGAGATCATTGAGCCGGAAGAGGATGAGGAAGCCGCCGCGCTGCGTGCCGAGAACAAAGCCCTGAAACGCCAGCTGAACACCATTAAAAGTGAGGTGCTGGCCCTGAAAAGGCAGGTGTCGAGCAAATTCAGCCTGGATGGCAAAAAGGCCGCTTACCGTAAGCCGGGCGAAACCGACAGGCTTAGTGGCATGAAACAATATTTGCAGTCTAAAAAAGGAAAATAATGGCGCTAATCAATGCAGATGCCCTTACACTGAATGCCCGCGAGGCCGAAACCATGAGCGAAGTGATCTTCAAAAGGGTTTACAACGAGTCGGATCTGGCGGAGTACCACGAGATCGAGACCGGGATCGACGTAAAGACCCAGATCGCATTTGCCGGAAGGCTGGGATTGCAGCGAGGCCCAAGCCGCGGTTTACAAGAACCGCCTTTTAAGAAAAGGCTTCTTTGGCAACACGCTTGTAGTAACGAGGCCGCTTGTGGGGGATAACCTTGAGGGCAACGAGCTTATTTAGGCAGAATCAGAACGCACTAAGTTTCAGGAAGCCATAAAAAATAGCCTTGGAGCCGAGAATACCGGCGGAGTGCTGTGCCTTGAGATGGACTTTGCCGGGGAAAAACTGGAGGATGCCATACTCATCAGACAGATAGAAAGCAAAATCGATGACAAGCTATTCAACTACACTGAAAGCAGTGTCAGGGAGAATATTCTTGCGGCGTTCAATAACCTACCGGTGGGGCTTATCAAGACAAATGAATCTTCAATGTTCGGAAACTCAGGGGAGGCTATTCGCGAGATGAAGCGCACCTATTGGGAGAACACCACAAAAGAGAGGAATCTGCTTACAGCCACGCTAAACCACTTGTTATCCAAGTCGGCCGACCATTCAGAGACTATTATCCAACCATTAAAGCTTGTAGAAGATGCAACCACTGATAACACGCAATGATATAGCCAAATACAGGCAGATTGCAAAAAAACCACATGATGATGTACTGATGGCCCAGATACTGGATGCGCAGTTGCTCGACCTGCAGCCATTACTGGCAGAAAAACTCTACAATAAGATAGCCGCCGCCCCCGAGGATTATGCGGACCTTATGAATGGAGGCTAGTATGACCACAACGGTACAACATACACGAATTACGGCCTTAAAATGGTGCTTTGCAATTTCGCTTATGCCCGTTATATAATGTTCTCATCTGTAATTGATACGCCTTTTTCGGTAGTGGAGAAGTTGAACGAAAACAGCCGGCCGGCGGAGGCCGCCAGCAAAAAAAGCCTGTACACGATGAATCGCGATTCTGCCATTCAGCTTTGGGATAATGTGAAAAATTACCTGGTGCGCACCGGACAATCCGATTTTCAGGGTTGCCGCACAGAAGGCACTTCCCGAAATGGTTTTAGAATGACAAAAATAGGATAGCATGAACGCAATAGTAGGCATAAGTACAACAAAATTTCAGCTCAACGGTATCAAGTACCTGAAGAATTATGTTTCTCGGGTGGTTGGTGACCGCGTTGAAGTGTTCAATAACTATGAAAGAGCCGATGTTCTGATACCGCTAACGGATTATGCTGAATTTTCTGTAAATGGAACCATTTACGACAGTGCCGCGAACCTTCAGGCAGGACTTTTAGATGTTCTATTCTATCGCAACACATTACAGCCCGGCGGCGACCCTGAGCCATATGTTCTGACCTTGCAGGGAGTAACCGCTGAAGGTAACACGACGGTGGACGACCTAATCGTATTTCAGGGCACGGTTAAGAACGAATATAAGTACAATAGGATAAAACACTTCGGTGCAAATGGGCGCCTTCAGGAGCTTATTTTCGGGGAGAACGCCGACGGCTCAGTACAGTTTTACCTGCCATTAAATAAAACAGGGGCTAAAACCCTGGCCACTACCGAAGATTTCGCATTAGGGGAAACCGCATCTACCGCCTACCGGGGAGATAGGGGAAAGATAGCGTATGATCATACAAATACCGAGGGCAATCCGCACAATACTCAGATCAGGGATATTACAGTACTACTGGAGGCTGTATCAAATCTTCCAAAGGTAAAATTCTCTGACCCGGTGGCAAGTTCACTTGTAACCAGCAGCACATCATTAACCGTTCTTAAGTCTTATTTTTTACCTCCTAACTCAATCGCCAATGGCATACTGGATATATACGCCGCCATATCGAAAGCTGGAAGCGCAGGAACTGTTATAGTGCAGTTCCTCATAAATACCACGAATACGCCTACAGGAGCGACATCAATAGCAACTTACACATCGACGACCAACACAAGGACAATGCCTTTTTCGAGGAAATTTGTTGTGCGTGGCGGCACCAGCCTTATAGGCTTCAATTCTGCCATTAGCGCGATCACCGATACTGTGTCGAACAGTTCGTCTACAACGACAAGTTTTGATGTTACGCAGGGCTATTATCTTATGGTTGTCGTTACCCTACAGAACGGAGCTGATTCAATTATCCAGGACGGTTTTGAAATGATAAACAGAAAAGCAACATAGCCATGGAACTATACAGCATATACGACCCCGATACAAGGATGATCACGCATGCTGAGTTTGCGGATGAGCCGCCTAAAAATTCAAGCATGCTGCTTGTGTCGGAATTATGGGCAAAGCCTCAGTTCAATGAAAATTTTTCCGAGATCACCAACATAGCCACGCTTGAAGAACAAGCACAGTACGAAGCTAAATTTAATCCTATACAGAAATGAAAAAGACTTACCACGCCTTTAGTAAAAAGGCACTGACCAACAGAACGCCCCTATGGGCAAAGAATATGTTCCGCATAACGTTCATACTGACCTCGGCGATATCGGTATTTGTAGCCGGAACCCAGCTAATAAGCGAAGATGCAAAATTTGAATGGATGCTTGCGCTGAAGTCGCTCGATGTAATAATCTACGGCCTTTCAAAAATGTTTGGTGTATCAGTAAAGGATGAGTAGTATGAGTGTTTCTCAATTCGCAGAAAAAATATCAGGCATCAATTGGACGATAATAATCTCCACCACGGTAATTACCGAAGGCGCTAAGCAGGAGATTATGTTCTTCCTGGGTGCGGCTGCAGCTTTGACCACAATTGCATCAAGGCTGTATGATATGTACCATAAGCATAAGGAAAAAAACAAACCACCCGAAAACAAACTATAATGAACCACTTAATAGAATTTCAAAAAAAGCACGGCCTAAAAGCTGACGGCATTATCGGTAAGGCCACGGCGGCGAAAGTGCAAAAGGTTTTCGGCATCACATCGGCTACTCAATTAGCGCATTTCCTTGCAAATGTGGACCATGAAACAGGCGGGTTTATTGCCGATACGGAGAATCTGAATTATAGCGCGAAGGTTTTGGCGATTACGTGGCCTAAAAGGTTCAAAAATACTGTAACAGGAAAGCCTAACCAATTGGCTGTATCACTCGAAAGACAACCTGAAGCTATCGCGAATAATGTTTACGCTAACAGGATGGGCAACACAGCGCCGGGCGACGGATGGAAATACCGGGGGCGGGGGTCGTTGCAGCTCACAGGAAAACTAAATTACAAGCTATTCAGCGAGTTTAAGAAGGATTCGGATATTTTGACAAACCCCGACATCGTGGCAACCAAATACTTTTGGGAATCGGCGATATGGTACTTTACACGGGCGAACCTTTGGAGAAAAATGAGGTATGCAGACAGTTCAGCGGTAAAGGCTGTGCGCAAAGGCGTTAACGGCGGCTACATTGGCCTTAAGGATGTGCAGGAGAAATTTACATATTACTATAACCTCATACCAAAACAATCATGAAAACTGAAAAATCAAGATTTGGAACAAACGATACCACGTCTCAGTATTGCAAATCTTCGTGGCCAAAGTATGCATTTCAAACCGTCATTTTTATATTAGTAATGTTGCTAATTTCATGCTTATATGAATGCAACAGGCGGAGTCAACTCGCTAATGCGAACCTTAATGCGCTAACTGATACCGTTACGCATTTCAGGAATAGAATCGGAACACAAACCGCAAGCAAGGCAACCCTGCAATTGAGCAACCGCCAGCTTCGTGATCATATAATTTCAAAAGATAAAGAGCTGGCCGAACTATCAAAGGAATTTATACAGTTGCACTCATTTGTCAAATACCAGACAGTTACCAAATTCGATACCATCCAAATAACGTACAAAGACACCATCCCGCTTATTTTCGAGCGCACAGGGATAATAACTGACAAATGGTATAGCTTTGGGTACCGCTCAAATCAAAACGGAATACAGATAGATTCATTTGAAACCTGGACTTCGGCAACCGTGATGACGGGTATAAAAAGAAAATGGTTTTTAGGTAAGGAAATCCTCAAAACAGACATCACACTCTCAAATCCAAATATGACCGTTACCGAAATCACCGCCGCCGAAGTCACATTGCCTACGCAGTGGTATCGTAAATGGTACGTGTGGGCAGCGGTAGGGTTTGCAGGGGGGTATTTTATTACGAAATAATTTTGTGTTATATTGGTTGGAAGGCGGTCGTAATTGGCCGCTTTTTTTTTATATAATTTGCAAAACACTTGTACGTATCTAAAAAGATACGTACATTTGTAATGTGATTGAGAGACAGTCACAGAGTTCTTTAACTGATTGTTTAACCTAATTCATCAAGTATGAATTTTAAAGTGAAAATCCACTTTAGAAAAAAGAAAAAAGGCTGGAAAATCCTGCTACAGATTACCGCCAGCCTTAAAAAGCTTGTCAGCTTATTCTTTTAGTGGTTCGGGAGGGGGTTAGCCCTCTCACTGTTCACTTTAGCAAAATTAATAAAAAAAATTATGTTCAAAGGAATTTACATGTTTTTTAAAAAATATTACGAAAAAGAAATTGATTATACTATCGAGTTCGAGTTTTCAATTTATGATGTAATTTTCGCTGTATTAATTTTATGTTTTACATTATGGATGATACTGAAATAGCAAAAAGAATCGAATCTATAATGGATTGCTTCGGGATGACAGGCGTAAAGGCTGCCGAAATAATGGGTATGAGCCAACCGGCTTTCAAGCAAAAAAAAGCAGGGAGAAACAATAACCGATTTTCGGCAGCGAACCTTAACGACCTGGTAAATTACATAACAGCAGAAGCGGATAAGCTACGCGTGTGAGCGTGAGGTAATAGCTGGGCTTATGCTCGGCGATTTTCCCATCACTTCACGCTTTACCGTGTCCTGAAGGTTGGTAATATAGATCTCTGTAGTTACCTCTGACGAGTGGCCAAATATTTCTTTTAGGGTCCTAATATCCATTCCCGACATTATCTTAGCGTTTGCCCCGGATTATTTCATAGAGTAGAGATTTGCGTTTATGCCGAGGCCGTTCTTCACGATCTTCTCCCAACGCTTTGTGGTGGTGTCACGCTTCATTTGAGTTGGTCCCGGTACAAAGTCAGAGTGCAACCCTATATTTCCTTTACCTGATGGCCTACCGCTCCCAAATAAGTAAAAGCTCATCGGATGCCCCGCGTTGATATACGGCAAAAGTATTTCCCAAAGTTCATCATTCAGGTAGATTACCCTTTCTTTTTTTGTCTTTGTTATCTCAGCAGGCAGAACGACTTCCCTTTTTTTCATATTGAACATCGAAAGGGTTATCCTTGTAAGTTCTACTGGCCTTATGCCGGTATGCCAGATCATGGCTGTAAAAACGAAGAATGGAAAATGCTTATTGGCAAGATGATACTATATTTCCTTTTCCTGTGACGGTGTAGGCGGAATGTTTGCTCTTGTAACCATTACAGGCTGCCTCTTAATATCGTCCGCTGGGTTTCGATCTATAATATCCCACTGGATCAGTTCACTTAATATGATGTGTAAATGCCCGAGGTGCTTATTATAACCTTTTGCGGTAAGCTTATAATTTTTCTGCATCCTTTCTATAATGGATTTTACATGTACGCGCTTGACATCTTCAATAGGCAGCAGGTTTAAATTGAGGTCGCTTATAGCCGTTCTACAGTACTTGATGGTAGTTCTATAAGCTGAAATGGTTTTAGGCCCTAATTTACCCTCTTTTTTAGTCATGGAAACTCAAGAGCCTGGTAAAGGGACAATCCGGCGCCTTCTATATTTTGAAGGTCAGGAACGAGAGGGTTCCACCCTGATTTTAATTTCTCGTGATAAAAATATCGAATAGCTTCAGCTTCAATTTTCTTTTCCTTCAGGTCATGAGTTCGGTTAAGGTCATCGCGCCTTTTAAATAAAACGCCTTTGTACCTGAACCAAATATACTATTCTTTGTTTTTCCCGGTGCCTGAGTAAATCTTAGGCTTTGTGTAGATAGCTTTCGATTTCAGTTAATTTACGCTGGAGGGGCTGTAAAATCAACACTGTATGATAAAAGCTGTTCCGTTTTTGTGAAAAGTAATTTTCAAAATCTTTGAAAACCCCTGAAAAATCAAGGGTTTTAAAGATTTGCGGAGAAAGAGGGATTCGAACCCCCGGACCTGTTACAGTCAACAGTTTTCAAGACTGCCGCAATCGACCACTCTGCCATTTCTCCAATAAGTCGCAAATTATTTCCTCATTGCGGTTGCAAATATAGCAACCTTTTCCGGTTTTCCAAAAACAAATTTAACTTAATTGCTAAATTATTTTGTAATGATTTCTAAACATTTCATAACGTTTGATTTAGGCTCTGAAATATTTTTAAAATTCTACATGTTCCGTTATTTCAAGGCCATAGCCTATCATTCCCACACGCCTGGTTTGACCCGAATTGGTCAGTAGCCGTATATTGCAAATATCAATATCATGCAGTATCTGCGCACCGATCCCAAAGTCCCTTTCGTCCATTTTTATCTGCGGGGCCTTGCATAGCCCTTTTTCAGCCTGTTGCTCCTTCAGCTCCTTGATACGGGTAAGCAGTTCGGCAGGTGAGACCTCTTGGTTTATGAACAGTATCGCACCCTTGCCTTCTTCATTGATGCGCCTGAACATATTGTCCAGCTTTCTGTCGGCATTACTGGTCAGCGTGCCTAAAATATCGTTATTTACCTGTGTAGAGTTTATTCTGGTGAGTACAGGGTCTCCAATGTTCCAGCTGCCTTTTGTAAGCGCAATGTGTACCTGCTTGTTGGTCGTTTGTACGTACGCCCTCAGCCTGAAAGTTCCGAAACGCGTTTCCATCTCAAAATCTTCTTTTTTCTGGATGAGGCTGTCGTGCTGCATCCTGTAGGCCACTAGATCTTCTATTGAAACGAGCTTAAGATCAAATTTCTTCGCCACCTCATACAGTTCCGGTAATCTTGCCATGCTGCCGTCCTCGTTCATTATCTCACATATCACTCCGGCAGGCTTAAACCCGGCAAGCCTGGCAAAGTCAATGGCAGCCTCCGTATGGCCTGTCCTTCTTAAAACGCCTCCTTCTTTGGCTATGAGAGGGAAAATGTGTCCCGGCCTTGCAAGGTCATCGGGTTTGAGGTTCGGATCCATCAGCGCTTCTACGGTCTTTGATCTGTCATGGGCTGAAATACCTGTGGTAACGCCGTTGCCGAGAAGGTCTACGGATACTGTAAATGCCGTTTGCATCGAGTCGGTATTTCGAACGACCATTACATTAAGTTCGAGTTCCTTGCAACGTTTTTCTGTCAGTGGTGTACATATAAGCCCTCTGCCATGGGTAGCCATGAAGTTGATCATTTCAGGCGTAACTTTGTCGGCGGCGGCAAGAAAATCGCCCTCATTCTCGCGATCTTCATCATCTACTACAATAATGATCTTACCCTGACGGATGTCTTCTATCGCTTCTTCTATAGTGTTGAGTTGTATGCGGTCTTCAACAGGTCTAAGCATTTTTAGTTTTAATTTTAAATACTTTATTAAATATCTTTTGTGCCGGTTTAATGAGAGGATCCCAGTTAATGGTCACATTCATGTCGTTAGTCGCCCTGTAGGTAAGGAATATAGCCAACGGCGTAAGGACGAATGATGACATCCACGAGCCCAGGAATGGCGTAATGCCATTTTCCTGTGCCAGCTTTTTGCCAAAGGTATTTATAAAGTGGAATGTTATGAATATAAGTACGGCAAACACGATAGGAAGCCCTAATCCGCCCTTGCGGATGATAGCCCCTAACGGCGCGCCAATAAAGAACATGAGAAGGCAGGCATAGGCAATTACGAACTTGTCATAAAATGCGAGCCAGTGGCTGTTAATAGCCTTTATCCTTTCGAACAGGCTGCCTTTACCCGATTCGAGCACACTTTCTGTGCTTTTAACACTTGAAGCGGCAATATCCAGTATACGGGCTTTATCATCTTTAGATGCCACAAGGTCGATAAGTTTTGCAGGAAGACTGTCTTTTTTAATAGCAGCGATAGAGTCCTGCCCAGGCAGCTTGATCAATGGCCTTGTTGCGGTCAAAATGTTATTTGGCCTCTGCGTGATGTTCTGCGCGATGTTCTTTGCTTCACGGGTATAATTATTTTCCAGTGAATCTAATGTGTAATTTAGCTCGCTCAGGTTAAGCATGTTGTTGGTCTGCGCTATCTGCTCCTCATCCGTACTGGCATTGTTCAGCATGCTCAGGTCAATGTTCATGATCTGTTTGGTAAAGCTGCTCTTTGCGAAAGGCATCTTCTTGCGGTCAGCAGGGTTTTTCGCTGCAACATCTTCATAATAGTAACCGTCAAATAATTCCAGTTGCAAAACGTTAGAGGTTTCGCTGCTTTTCAGGAGGCCTTTTTTAGAGCGGATGATCGTCGCGTTGAGGTTGCCGGGAATCCTTTTGTGTATGGTCACCCCGGTAAGCTTCTCACCATTTTCGCCCGATTTTTTATCTACCTTTATGTTGTAACTCCCTATCGAGTTAAATTGCCCTTCTACGATGGCCATAGCAGGCTTGCGCTTTACAATGTTAGCCCTCAGGTTAATGAATTTGTATTCGGCTTTGGGAATGATGTCGTTGGCGAAGAAAAAGGCTACAATGCTCAGCCCGAAAATAAATATCATAAGGCTGCGCATGGCACGGCTCAGTGATATGCCCGATGATTTCATGGCGGCAAACTCATAATTTTCGGCAAAGTTGCCAAATGTCATTATGGAAGCCAGTAATATCGACAGGGGTAATACCAGGGGTACGACCTTTGGAGCGTAAAAAATAAGGAATTTAGCAATGATCCCCGCATCCAGGTCCTTGCCGGCAAGTTCGGCAATGAACAGCCATATCGCCTGTAAAATAAAGATAAAGAACAGGATGACGAATACCGACGCGAAGGTCTTAATGAATGAGGTAAGGATGTAGCGGTCTAATATCTTCACCGGAAATTAATCTAATCTATTAATGTAGTAATTGGGATATTTACTCTCGGTAAAGGTAAAGTGATTTTTTGACAAAGGCTGGTTTGTTTTGAAAGAATTTATAGTAATGATGGTTTTCGTGCCATCCTTGTCGGTCCTGATATAGTTATAGATATGCTTGGTTTGGGTATCAACACCTATTAATACTTCTTTAGTAGCATCTTTCGAATCGAGCGGGCTCAGCTTTACATACTGTATTTTCCTTCCCTTTACATTTTGGAGTATGTCCCACGAATATTTGTAACCCGAACTAAAGAACGTCAGCATTTTAGATGGCGTTAGTTCATCCGACTTCTCATCATCATATTTTGAGATGGAGATCTCTTCATCCTCAGGAACAATGTTGTAAACTTTTTTACCATCGAATATGCGGGTCATGCCCATAAAGTTAAGCACATATTGGTTGCCTTTTTGCACAACTGTGCCTTTGCTTTCCTGGTTGAGGTTTTTCTTAGGGTTGCTTACGGAGAATTTAAAATCGATAGTAATATTCTGATAGCTTTTTACTTTTGCACTCACCTGGTCGAGCAGTGCCTTGGCCTTAGCGGCATCCTGTGCCTGGACCGGCATGGCGGCAATGAGTAAAAAAAGCGCTATGACCCTGATGATCCTTTGCATGTCTAAAAATTGTTTTCTTCGTTTTTAAAAAATTGCTCAAGGGACACAAGGTCGGGGATAAGAACGCTACGGGCTTTACTGCCTTCGAATGGGCCAACGATACCCGCGGCCTCCATCTGGTCGATGAGCCTTCCGGCGCGGTTGTACCCGAGTTTTAACTTTCGCTGCAGCAATGATGCCGATCCCTGCTGGGCCGTAACGATCACTTCTGCCGCATCCCTGAACATTGAGTCTCTTTCGGATATGTCTATATCAAGATTGATGCCACTTTCCTCACCATAGTATTCAGGCAGCAAATAAGCCTCAGGATAAGCCTTTTGCGACCCGATAAATTCGGTTATCTTTTCTACTTCAGGGGTGTCTACAAAGGCACACTGCACCCTTACAAGGTCATTGCCCTGAGTGTATAATAAGTCACCGCGGCCTATCAGCTGGTCGGCACCCTGACTATCCAAAATAGTTCTGGAGTCGATTTTCGATGTAACCCTGAAAGCTATCCTGGCCGGGAAGTTGGCCTTGATGATACCTGTTATCACATTAACCGACGGCCTTTGCGTGGCAATGATAAGGTGAATGCCTATCGCCCTTGCCAGCTGTGCCAAACGCGCTATAGGGGTTTCCACTTCCTTACCGGCGGTCATAATGAGGTCGGCAAATTCATCTACTACCAAAACGATGTATGGAAGGAAACGATGGCCATTTTCGGGGTTTAGTTTCCTGTGTCGGAATTTCTCATTATATTCCTTGATATTCCTTACCGATGCATCCTTCAGCAGGTTGTAACGGTTGTCCATCTCCACGCAAAGTGAATTAAGTGTATTAATTACTTTCGTGTTATCGGTAATGATGGCATCTCCGCCGTCAGGTAATTTGGCAAGATAATGCCTTTCTATTTTATTGAACAGTGTAAGTTCAACCTTTTTGGGGTCAACCAGTACAAATTTCACTTCCGCCGGGTGTTTTTTGTACAGGAGCGAGGTCAGCACGGCATTAAGGCCCACTGATTTACCCTGTCCCGTAGCTCCCGCCATCAAAAGGTGCGGCATTTTGGCAAGGTCTACCACAAAGGTCTCGTTGGAAATGGTCTTGCCCAAGGCTATAGGCAGTTCCATTTCGGCCGTCTGGAATTTAGGTGAACCGATAACCGACTTCATCGAAACGGTCGTCGGATTTTGGTTGGGCACTTCTATACCAATTGTTCCCTTACCGGGTATCGGCGCTATTATACGGATGCCCAGTGCCGCCAGCGAGAGGGCAATGTCATCTTCAAGGCTTTTGATCTTGGAAATACGTATACCGGCTTCCGGTACGATCTCGTACAATGTAACGCTCGGGCCTACGGTCGCCTTTATCTGCGCGATGTCTATCTTGTAGTTGCGAAGCGTCTCAACAATACGGTTCTTGTTATCTTCCAGTTCTTCCTGATTGATGGTAATTCCGCCCGATGCATAATCCTTCAGTAATTCTATCGATGGGAACTGGTAGTTGGAAAGCTCCAGTGTAGGGTCAAATTCGCCAAAATCTTTGACAAGGCGTGCGGCAAGGTTCTCCTCAACTACATCTTCCTCGGCAAACTTTTCGATCACAAAGCTTTCATCATCCGTTTCTATGACTTCGTGGAATGAGGTTGTAGGCTCTACGATCTTTGGTTTAACGGCCGGGTCGAGGTTAAGTTCGGACGAATGCTCAATGGTTGGCTTCAGCGCCTCGCGGTTGACCTCGAACTGCGATGGGGCAGGTGGGGTTGGCGGAACGGTCCTTAAGACCATTTCAGGTTCTTCCTCATCTTCCTCGTTTGCTGGTGCACTATTATCCTGATGTGCCGGGCTGTCGGTTATTGAGTAGGGAGCGGCTTCCGGTGTAGGGATGTTAGCGGTATCTGCCACAGGCTGCGGTTCGTCTTCCAGTTCTTCTTCGATCTCTTTACGCCTTTTCTCAAAGAATAATTTGATGGCATCGGGCGACATTTTCACACGGAAGATAAGGAACAGGAACAACCCGAAGATCAGCACCAGTAAAGTCCCGGTACTGGCAAGGTAATCCTGCATGAAAAGGTTCATTTCATACCCGATCACACCGCCAAGTTCAGGAAGGTAGTTGTTGAAGAACCCGAACATGACGCAAACGATCACCACAAGGTAAAGGTCCCAGAATAAGGTCTTTTTTAATTTCCCTACGGGAAGGTCCAATACAAGGTAGGCGCCCATCAGGAAAAAGAAGCGTATCAGGATGAACGACGCTACGCCAAAACCATCGTATAAAAAGAGGTTGGCAAGCCATGCGCCAAATTTCCCCAGCCAGTTGTTTACTGATTCCTGCCTGTTGCCAAATGACGAGAGCCCGCTTTGGTCGGCATCCCAATAGAGGAAATAAGAAATGAACGATAGCAGCAATGCTATGGAGAAGAGGAAAAAAAGCACACCCAGCAATACCTTATGCTGGCGGGAAAATCCCCATTTCTTTTTTTCGGTCGAAGGTTTTGCTGCAGTGCCGGTCTCTTTTTTGCTTTTTGCCATTTATGTATTTTTCCTGACCGTAAAAATATCAATAAATTTACTAACTGGCTAAAAAAATAACCACACAGGTACATAGTTTTTTTACCCATTCATTGGTGCCGGGGGTATGCCTGCAAAACGTATTAAAGCGAAGCTTCAGGCTTTGCGCCGCATGGACCGGCTGTGTAGCAGGATATTTAAAAATAAGTACTTGTGTGGTTAAATTACCTTATTCGCGAACTAAAAAAGCAAAGCTACTTTTGGGTAATAAATTATCGTGCCTACCGCTATCGCTGCCAGCGCCGCAAAACATACGGCGCCCGAAGCAATGTCTTTTATGAACCCGATCCTCTGGTGGTAATCGGGGTGGATGAAATCGCATATCTTCTCTACGGCTGTGTTGGCGCCCTCAATTGCCAGCACCAGCCCTATGGCAAATATCTGCAGCATCCATTCGGTAGCGGATATAGTAAAGAAAAATCCGGCAATGGTCATGGCAATACCCAAAAAAAACTGCACCATGATGCTGTGTTCGCTCGTTATGAGCTTGTAGGCACCTTTAACCGAATAACCGAGGCTTTTCAGCCTTCCTTTTACAAACCTGTTGTCTTTCATTAGTTGAGTGCGGCAAGCGCCTTGTCATAGTCCGGCTCATCCTTTAGCTCGGCCACCTGCTCTGTATATTTTACAATGCCATTTTCATCAATGACCACAATAGCCCTCGAGTGCAGCCCGGAAAGCTTGCTGCCATTGATCATCACGCCGTAGTTCTCACCAAAGTTGTCGTTCCTGTAGTCCGAAAGCGTAACTACGTTCTCAAGGCCTTCAGCAGCACAAAAACGCCCCTGTGCGAATGGAAGGTCGCGCGATACGCAAAGGATCTTCGTGTTTTCCAGATCAGCGCCTTTTTCGTTAAAACGCCTTACCGACAATGCGCAGGTGCTCGTATCTATGCTCGGGAAGATGTTAATGATAAGGTTAACTCCTTTAAAATCCGAAAGGGATACGGTTTCAAGATCGTTGGTAACAAGGGTAAAACCAGGTGCTGTAGTACCTATTTCCGGTAGTTCGCCCCACGTTCGTATCGGGTCTCCAAATAGAGTGATGTCTGCCATTTTAACAAAATTTTAGTAGTTTTTGCAAATGTACGATTACTTATCAAATTTGCAAGTTAATTGTTCTCTAAGCTGTTAAGTGCTGCTTCATAATCAGGTTCGTCCTTAATATCAGGGACCTGCTCTGTATACGTTATATTGCCTTCAGCATCAAGCACTATCACAGAACGCGAAAGGAAACCTTCAAGGGGGCCCGAAGTGATGATAAGCCCGTACGATCTTCCAAAGCTTCCATCTTTATGGTCTGACAGGGTCATGACATCGGCAAGGCCTTCAGCGCCGCAAAAACGGTTCATAGCAAATGGTGTATCGCGCGATATGCATAATACTTTTGTATTTTCAAGAGAAGCAGCTTTTTCGTTGAATTTGCGAACCGATGTTGCGCATGTTCCCGTGTCAATGCTCGGGAAGATGTTCATTACCAGCCTGCTGCCTTTAAACTCAGCCAAAGATGCTTTTGAAAGGTCGCCTTTTACAAGGGTAAAGTCAGGGGCTTTTGTGCCGATCGCAGGCAGCTCGCCAATAGTTGTTATAGGGTTTCCGCCTAATGTGATGTTAGCCATTATGTGTTTTTTTACAGAAACACAAAAGTAGGGATTTATCAAAGCAAAAACCAATTTCCTGCATTATCATTAATCAAAGAGCGCTTTCTGGATAGGGTGCGGTTCTCTTTGTTGCGAATTATTCATTTACCTGCGCTCATTATCAAATGCTAAATATACATCGCCAGCATCCCCAGGCTCATCGCGATCATCAGCCCATCCTCGATGATGGTCACGGTGCTCATCGGCAGGTTGAATACCGCACCCAGGCAGGCACACTGTATCTTCTTTTTGTTCAGCACGCTCTGCAACACTCCGATAAGGCTGACCGACATCACTACAGCTGTAAAGGCATTGGTGAATAACGGCTCAAGATCAAGCGCAAAGGCGATGCCGAGTGCCAGTTCGATAAAGGCATACACATAGCCCCATGCAGGGAATTTCATCGCCACCACATCATACATGGCATAACTTTCGGCAAAGGCTTTCAGATTGAGCATCTTGAAGAAGGAGAACGCCAGGAAGAATCCCGCCATGAATATCCTCATGAACAGCATCAGGCTGAAACTTTCTGTAGAATATCCGGCGATCAGGGATACTACGGTAATGTAGCCAAATAATAGTAATATTGGCTTATAAGTTACCACCCAGCTTTTTACTTCTTCGGGCGGGTTGCCAAAAACATCCACGTTTGGTTTGTGTCCGTGCTCGTGGCCGGTCAGTTGGTATTTGGGATGATCTTTCAGTGCATCCTGGAGGATCGGGGTAGGGATGTGGTCGTCCATCGTCACATCGGCGGTGCCTTTTTCAAGGTCGATGGCCACATCAGCCACGCCGGGTACTTTTTTGAGCAGGAAGCTCACTTTGGCAGAACAGCCGTCGCAGGTCATTCCGGAAACAGTATAAGTATGTCGCATTTTTTGCCGTATTTAAAATTGGTATAGCAAAGTTCGGATTTTATGCGTCAGGGAGCTTATGCAATTTTTGGAAATAGCTATGACTTTTACAGAAAGGGACTCAGATAAAACGGTGAACACTGATCTGACAAATATATTTGGTCATAACTCATCGATCTTCAAGCGCTTGTTTTCCTTTATCGATTTATAAAAGGTAGGGGTGAGGCCGGTAACCTTTTTAAATTGACCCGAGAGGTAAGCCGCGCTGCTGTAACCCAGCATATCGGCGATCTCGGCTAGTGACAGCTCGTCATATACCAGCAGTTCCTTTACTTTTTCGATGCGGTGGGCAATATGGTATTTCTCAATGGTCGTACCTTCTACTTCAGAGAAGAGGTTGCTCAGGTAAGTGTACTCATAATTGAGCTTACCGGCCAGCCAGTGGGAAAGATTGGTAGTAAGCGTTTCGCCCGAATGATGTATAAGGTAAATGACCTCTGTTTTTATTTGTTCGATAATACGGCTCTTACGGTCGCCTATCAGCTCAAATCCCAGTGCCTGCAAGGATCGTTGGGTATGGCCGAGTTCTTCAGGTGTAAGCTCGTTCTTTATTTCCGCTTCGCCCAGTTCAATGGATAGCACTGTAATGCCGGAGTTCTCCAGTTCGTTGCGTACTGCTGTAATGCAACGGGGGCATACCATATTTTTGATATATAGTTTCATCAATTGTGTGTTTTTACCCACTCGGTTACAGCATTCAGTGCCTGTTGTTCCGTAATAGGGTCATTCATTCCGGCATCATGGTCTTTGCCCTTCATGGTCAGTAACTTTGATCGAACATTCCTTTCCTGAAGGAACATATAGAGTGATACTGACTGTTGATACGGTACTAAATGATCATTGTCCCCATGAATTAACAAAGTCGGTATCCGTGTAATGCGGTGGCAGGGACTGACCAGTGTAAATTTTTCGTCCTGCATGCCTTCCGGTTTATATTTTGCATCTGCCAATAGCTCTACTACCGCATCCAGTTTTACTTTTTTTAAATGATCGATCATTTCGACTTCATCTAATTCTGTCGGAGGGCATATCGCGTTTATCGATCTCACAATTCTTTTTGTAGTATATCCATATAGCAAAGACAAATGCCCGCCGGCGCTTATGCCGGCCATGTGTACCTGTTTTGTATCGTAACCATATTTATTGCCTTCTTTTTGTACATATGCAACCGCACTGTCCACATCTTGTAACAGGTCTTTGCTGTGCAATGATTCGCTCACGTACCGGTAATCGATATTGGCGACTATAAAACCTCGATCCCTCAGGTCTTTGGAAGTCTTATCTGTATATTCCTTACCGCCCATCATCCATGCACCGCCGTGTATCATTATAATCACAGGTGTTTTCTCATCGAAATTTTTTGGAAGGAAAAGGTCGAGTGTCTGTTGCGCGTGGTCACCATACGCCAGGTTGATGAGGTCTTTCTGGGCAAGGCAGTTTGCCGTAAAAGTGATGAAGGTAAGTATAGAAAGGAACGCACTTTTCATGTTATGGAATATTTAGCTACTAAAGTATCACATTTGGCCGACGGTAGCAAAACAAAAACGCTCCCGGGGTGGGAGCGTTGAGGTATGATGTTAATTAATTTTAGTTAACGTGACCGTGTTCGTACAGATAACACCATCCGACCAGGTATTGGAATAGGTACCGCTAAAGGTATTTGTCGCGGCGTTGTAGGTAAGATCTGCGGTAAAAATACCGTCATCACTTGAAACATTGATCGTAAGGTTTCCATTAAGATCGTATGTTTGGCTAAATGCCGCTCCGTTCAGGCCTGCGCCCGATGGATCGGTAAGGAAAGTTATGGTATTGTCTTCATTGAAGGTCAAATTCAGCGGGCCGCCCATTTCATCGATTATCAGGATCTCATCACACGCGCCTCCACCCAGGGTTGGTGTCATTTTCCAGGTACCTTCAAGTGAAATATCCACGATTATAGGGAATTTTCCCGTAAAAGAGCTAAAGCCATTATCGAAGGTGTAATTAAGGAATGCCTCTACAGGCACAGATGAAGGTGTTCCGTTAATTTTGAACTTTAGCTTTATCTGGCCATCAGCTATTAACGAACTCTCTTCCAGTGTTACATTTGGATGCGACACCGTGAAGCTGATGTTGCTAAATGTCTCCTCGTCCACATTTAAAGTATCAAATGAATTGTTTGAGGAAAGTTGGGTGGATGCCATAGTATGAAGATCCGCATTATCAAGCTGTGTGTTGATCATGCCAATGCTGTTGTTTGTGATCCCAACATAATTAGAGTAATCTCCAAAGTGCTCAAAAAAGTCGGCAGTATGCTCATCGGTACGTGCGGAATCACTTTGTGTGATCTCACGCTGGTCAGCCTTAAAGCTGATGGTACGGGGAACGTTACTCAAAAACCTTGGTGTTTCAGACCGCCCATTAATTCCAAATAATCCGCCAAGGTTCAATTTATCTTTAATAATGTTAACCTCAAAAATATCGTCGATAGTATTATTGATGAGTACCAGGCCCGCGTAAACGGTGACTGCTCCCAGCGCTGCGGGCAACAGCGCAGCTGTAGTCGCGCCCGTAACCGTAACTGCCGCAACCAGCGCCACACCCTCAACAATTGCTGCTGTAGCCAATCCGATCTTTAAAACTGCATCAGATGCTTCCCTGTCTGTAGCCCTGTCCATTGTAATAGATAAAATTGCGTCAAACGCCACTTTGTTCGCCTGGTAGGCCAATGCCATTTCAGTTTTTTCTTCAGCATTTGCCGCAGCATAGATCTGTTCCAGGTTTTCGATATTGTGCCTTAAGGATCCTTCCTGTGGGGAGTCGCCCAGGTTTTGCTCTAAAGAGGCAAGTTTATTAAAATAAACCCCCATAACTGTTTCCGGCGATCCATTTAAAACTGTTTGCTGAATGTTATACTCTATGGTCATATTGGACAATCCAGGTATCACCAGTTCAGCACTTCCTGTAATACTATTAGAAGGCAGGTAAAAAACCAATATGTTCCCGGGAGCTTTTACAAGCTTAACCGGTATTCCGCCAATTGTGCCGTCGTACATGGGTTGGCTAAGTTCTGTGCCTTCAGGTATCTGGATCTTTACAGCTTGCGAAGTGAATATTTCACCTCCTGTCGGGTTTTCCCCGGTGTTACCATCCCCATCATCTTTGGAGCATGAGATCATCACAGCGACGAACGCAATGATCAATAATAATCTTTTTTTCATAGTAGATAGTTTGATCGGTAAATGTCCTGATACTAAAGTTAACATCCAATCCCTATTTATAGGTATATTCATGATATTATCACGCAAAAAAAAACGCCCCCGTAATACGGAGGCGTTTTTCAATTCAAACCCGATCATGAAAAATTATTCTTTATCTATGGCACCCAGTACGCGCATCATGAATGCATTCAGCGCTTCCTTTTTGGTCATGCCTTCCTTTATCATTTTGTTTACCTCCAGCGCGCCATACATGTTGGATATCAATTCCCCAACCACATCCAGCTCTTCATCCTTTAGCGAAGGCACTTCGGTAAGCGCTTCAAGCACTTCGAGCGTTTCGATGATATAATCCTGGTCGTTGTCCTCTATGAACTCCGTTAAGTGCTTAATTACTGGTAACTTCATTGACTAAGTCGGTTAAGATTTCTACTTTATTCGTTTGGACCTGGTTTACCAGCTGCCCGCTCCTGAAAACGGCAAAGGTAGGCAGGTTGTCAACTTTGGCAAGCTTCCTCGATTCAGGGAAATTTTCGGCATCGGCGATCACAAAAGTGACATTTTCATTCTCCAAAGCCATTTTTTTGAATTTAGGCTTCATGATCCTGCAGTTGCCGCACCAGCCTGCCGAATATTGCACCACTACCACCGGTTCACCGGCAACGATCTCCGCTAAATTATCTCTTTCCAGTTCCTGTAACATCATGGGTAAGGTGTTTAATTAATAATTAGTTTGAGGCAAGATATGACGCAACGCCTTTCCTGTCGGCAGTCATGGCGTCTTTTCCTTCTTCCCAGTTAGCCGGGCAAACCTCGCCTTTTGTCTGTACGTGCGTGTAAGCATCGATAAGCCTAAGGTATTCGGCAACATTACGGCCAAGTGGCATATCGTTCACACTTTCGTGGAAGATCTTGCCGGTCTCGTCTACAAGGTAAGTAGCACGGTAAGTAACGTTAGAGCCTGTCAGGATAACCGAGTCGGTCTCTTCACTGTATTCTGTAGATTCGATATCCAGGATACCAAGTATGTTGGCAAGGTTCCTGTTGGTGTCGGCAAGGATAGGGTAGGTAACGCCTTCGATCCCGCCATTGTCTTTTGCAGTGTTAAGCCATGCGAAGTGAACTTCGTTCGTATCACATGAAGCACCTATTACTGTAGTATTCCTTTTTTCGAACTCGCCCAAGGCAGCCTGGAAAGCGTGAAGCTCCGTTGGACAAACAAATGTAAAATCTTTAGGATACCAGAACAAAAGTACTTTCTTGTTGTTGTTCACTGCTTCTTCGAAAATATTGATGCTTAGGTTATCGCCCATTTCAGACATAGCGTCTACCGAAATATTTGGGAATTTTTTTCCTACTAATGACATATTGCTGTATTATTTAATGATTAATTAATTCTCTATTGCAAATATAGATTAGATAGCTTTTGTTTATAGGTAATGCTCATTGTTATTACTTATGGTGGTATAGAAAGATCCTATCTATATTGTAATTAACAAATTTTTAAGAAATAAGCAAATTATCGGCAATTTTTTTTTCAATTAAGTCCTATATTTGTTTTTATCAATAAAACAGAATGACTCCAAATGGGATTGAACAGCTTATTTCGCAAGAAGAACGTACAGGACATACTTAACCAGGTAGAAAACAACGAACACGGAAATTCCCTTGGCAGGCACCTTACCGTACGCGATCTTGCTGCATTTGGTATCGCGGCGATCATAGGTGCGGGTATCTTCAGTACAATAGGCAAAGCCAGCGCCGATGGAGGCCCTGCCGTGATATTCCTGTTCCTCTTTACCGCGCTTGCCTGTGGTTTTGCGGCTTTTGCCTATGCCGAGTTCGCTTCCATGGTGCCGGTATCGGGCAGTGCTTATACGTATTCTTATGTAGCTTTTGGAGAGATAGTAGCCTGGATCATTGGGTGGGCGCTCATAATGGAATATGCCATTGGCAACATTACCGTAGCCATATCCTGGAGCGATTACTTTACGGGACTCCTCAGTAGCGGGGGCATCAACCTGCCCCAATGGGTACAAATGGATTACCTTACTGCCTCCAACGGCTTTGAACACGCCACAGCCCTGATGCAGGGCGGTAAGACCTTTGAGAACCTGGACAAAGGCCTGCAGGCAGCCTATACCGCATGGACTACCGCGCCTACACTGGGTTCGTTCCACTTCGTGGCCGACCTTCCCGCACTGCTCATCATCATCATCATTACCGCCCTTGTGTACAGGGGCATGAAAGAATCGCGCAATGCCTCCAACCTTATGGTGGTGGTTAAATTGTGCATTATATTATTAGTGATCGCTGTCGGTGTGTTTTATGTAGATACTGCCAACTGGGACCCTTTTGCGCCAAACGGTGCTGCCGGGGTGCTCAAGGGAGTATCTGCGGTTTTCTTTGCCTACATTGGTTTTGATGCGATATCGACAACTGCCGAGGAGTGTAAAAACCCACAGCGCGACCTGCCGAAAGGGATGATGTATGCCATAGTGATATGTACCATTTTATATGTGATCATCGCACTTGTTCTTACCGGGATGGTACGTTATAACGAGCTGAATGTAGGCGACCCGCTGGCATTCGTGTTCGAAAAGCTTGACCTCAAATGGATGAGCGGCATCATCGCCGTGAGCGCTGTCGTAGCCATGGCCAGCGTACTTTTGGTATTCCAGATGGGCCAGCCAAGGATATGGATGAGCATGAGCCGCGACGGGCTCCTGCCAAAGCGCTATTCGCGTGTACACCCTAAGTTCAAAACACCATCGTATGCTACCATCGTGACCGGATTTGTAGTCGCAGTGCCTGCCTTGTTCCTGAACCTGACCATGGTGACCGATCTTTGTTCGATAGGGACGCTTTTCGCCTTTGTGCTGGTTTGCGCCGGGGTATTGGTACTGCAAAACCGTACAGATGTGCCAAGGGGCAAGTTCCGTACACCTTACGTGAACGCCAAATTCATCATGCCGGTAGCGCTTATCGCAGGGATAGTCTTTTCCTTCACATATAATAAAGAGGCTACTATGGCTTTCCTTAACAACGATAAGCAGATCAATACACCTGCGACCATTGTTACCTCGCTGACAAAAGAGCAGGCCGATGCCGTATATAACTCCCTGCTTGCCCGAGATGTAGCCAACGGAACGCAGGACCTGGAGCAGATACTGGGTACGTACGAAAAAAATGATGCCGATTATAAAAGGCTGGTAGACGAGCTGCCCATTGCTGAAAACCTGAAATATGAGAGTGGCTTCGACCTGTTCAAGCACAAGATACCGATGTACATTTTCCTTATAACACTGGTACTCTTAACCATTTGGGCTTTCCGTAAGAACCTGTCGCTTATACCGTTGTTGGGCCTTATTTGCTGCCTGTACATGATGGCAGAACTGAGCGTTTGGAACTGGATCTATTTCTCGGCATGGCTGCTGATAGGGCTTACCATTTATTTTGGCTTTAGCCGAAGGAACAGCAAGCTGAACAGGGTGGAGGTTAACACCGTGATGTAGAGACGCAGGGCCTGCGTCTATTACCTTAAATGCGTGAGACGCAGGCACTGCGTCTCTACGGATATGTACTAATCATATTTCGGGATCACAATGCCACCGCAAATAAAAACAATATCACCCAAAAAACTAATTGGTAAACACCTTACCATGTCGTGTGCCCAAAACCTTACGTTCGAGCTGTGGAGCAGCTTCATGCCCCGCAGAAAGGAGATCGCTAATACGGTAGGAACCGATCTGTACTCATTACAGATATATCCCGAAGGGTTTCATGCGGATTTTAACCCTATGGTCGAATTTGAAAAATGGGCTGCTGTTGAGGTTGCAGATCTTAGTGCAATACCTGAAGGGATGGAAGTACTGGAACTGCCCGCAGGGCTGTATGCTGTTTTTATTTACAAAGGCACACCGGAAAACGCGGGATCTTTTTTCAACTATATTTTTAGCCAATGGCTGCCTGCATCGGGGTATGTTTTGGATAACCGTCCGCATTTTGAGCTGTTAGGGGAGAAGTACAGTCACGGCGACCCGGCATCGGTAGAGGAGGTTTGGGTTCCGGTTAAATAAGGCCTGGTTTCGGTAAGATCCCGGCATGAGTGTTACGTTCCGGCTCCCTATCCTGTTGGAGAGGGCTGAGGGTGGGGCAAAAAAAATCCCGCCATCTAAACGTGAGATGACGGGACTTAACAAACCAACCAACCAATTATTATAAACCTCATGAAAAGAGATTCATGATATTATTTTTAAAGCAACTTACGTGCCAAACCGCAAATATATTGTAATTATTTTTATTACAATTCGTTTTTTTATGAAAATACTTACTTTCCTGTAATTTGGATACTTTGGGCTTAAGCAAACCTGTCATAGGCATAATGCCGCTGCCAGGATAATTTATGATCTGCGCGGCTTCATTTTTTCAATGATAAGTACGAGCATTATCCCTAATGTGTACATAACGAGGTCCATCCATACGAATGAAGTTCCGATAACGGTTCGGAAAAATGCCGAATCCTGCAAACCAAGCACCTCCACTATTTTAAAGTATTGCAATGTTTCTACCACATAGGAAAAGATGAGCACACCGATCGCGGTGGGCATTACCGGCCATTTGAAAAATGTTCTCACAAAGCAATAAATGAGTAGTACAACCAGCATATCGCCAATATAAGGCCTTACGATCTTGTCGTGTACATATAATGCGATGAGGACTTCTATGACGAAAAGCAGGACGGTAAGAAAGAAATAGTTTCGTTTAAAGGTGAGCATATTTATAGGTGTTTACAGGGTAACGCCTGGTTGTTGCAAAAAGTATGGGTCTGCAAAAATAAGAAAAGCCGCTCCTAAAAGCGGCCCTTCGGCAATTGATTTGCAGATCTATCCTTTTGTACCTTCGGCAGGCTTTCTGTAGTACCTGTCGTCGTTATCATCATAGTGTGTAGTTCCGCCGCCACTGCTATTCCCGTTGCCGTAGCCTCCTCCATAATACGGTTCGTAGGTGTAGGCACGGTTGTAGGCGTTAACATATCCTGTAGCATCTACCAGTTGGCCTGACCTGTTGTATATCAGCCTCAGGTTGCCTATTTGTGCCAGTGCAAAGCTGTTGTAGCTCATATATACGGTACCTATGCGTTTTACACGGCCTCTTGCGTCATAGTTAATAAACACGTTGCCTACCCTTCGTACACGTCCGTTGTAGTCGTGCTCTACCTTCACGCCCCTGTTGGTGCCGGGAGCGCCGTAAGTGCTGTTTTGCCCGCGCCTGTTGCTGCGGTAGTAAGAGTTATCATCGCTTGTGTTCGGCTCGGTATTAAAATCGAACTCACCGTCAGGGAAAACAAGGAACTCAATGCCGCGCTCCATGAATATAACAGGTTCGGCTTCGCGGTGATCTATTCCGTGATTTGTTGGCCTGCCAGAAAAAATCGTTGTTTCTGACGCCAGGGCCAGGCTACCGCTCATCAGTAATCCGGCAACTAAAAGGGTAATTTTTTTCATGACATTTAAAATTTAATGTGGCGCCTACTCTCTGCTTTTCGGCTTCCGCCGGAACTTTTGATTTGTGTTCCTGTTTAGGATAATCCAAATGCCGTGCCAAAATACGAAAACGATTTAGCTTAAAATTTATCTTACATTTTTATGCCTGATACTCAGCGAGATATTGTTTTTATTTTCTACCACGATGGAGCACAAAGATCTTTTCAGTTTCAGCGTTTTAATTGTGCCGCTTTGTGGGCTTCGTGTCATTCTTAAGAACCCTGTGTAAAAAAAAAACCAGCAGCAGATCAACGCTTATCCTACAAAACCCAACGAATGTTCATTTGTTAATGTAAAATTTAACTTCATAATCTATTCTTAAAACCAAATTCATTAAATTCGGCCCAATAACCGATAATACCATAGAATGAACCCATCTGCAGAACATTTGGAACTAATGCAGCGCATCACCGCGCACCTCGAGCCGCACCTTATGGAAGGCCGTACCTACCACCAGGAATTTTACAAGTCAAGATACGGCAGCAGTGGCGGTAGCGTATTCCTAAGGCATGAAGGAAAGAACTATACCCCGTGGCATGCCGAACAAAACCCTGACGACGTGATTACCCAGGGACTTAAGGAACTGGATGAGGTAATTGACAATATGAGGGGCGACCTTGACGTGAGCGACCTATATTATGGACTTCCTGAAAATACCAAGATACGTTTCACCTACGTAAAAGGCCGGCCCATGGAAAGGCTTGTGATGGATGTACCGCACCTTGTGGCTGACCTGAAAAACGAAATTAAGGATGACGCTCTGCGCTATACCACTGACGATCCTGAATTCATAAAGGCTGAGGCCATCATCAGGTTTGAGCAGCAGGCCGATGAGTTGGGCGTTTATACCGATGAGACCACCGTACTTTCTACCCGGACCCGTTCGGGTTCTTCCCCGGCAGATACTGATCTCATCAAATGCCTGTACAATGCATTAGGCGGAAATGTAGAAAAGCTGTACTACAAACTGGAAGGCAATGATCTTGTGATCCAGTCCAAACCAGGTTTCCCTGAATACGGCATACCGGAACTGGAGCCTGCCAACGAAACTATTGAGCTTACTCCTGAATATAAGAAACGAAAGGATGCCCAGGATGAGGCCATCCGCATCAGGACGGAATTCTATAAAACCCTTGGCACGGTGCTGCCGGTACCGATATACCTTAGCGTGGGCGGTTTCCGAAGCAATAGCTGGCCCGAAGGCAGCCATTACCACACCTCGGAAGTGCTGCGTGTGATCTATACCAAAGATTCCACTATCGTCATAACTGACGGTTTGAGCGACGTATATACCTCCGAACGCTCTGATGCCAACCTTGAGTACAACGGCATTGGCGCCGAGATGTACATTGAGTTCGACGGCCATATATCCTATGATGACATTTACAAACATTTTTGCGTGGCGCTGCTCAATAGTGTAACGCAGATAGCCATTGAGCATAACGATATCAAGGCACATATCGAGAAGAACGAGCATATCACTATCGAGTTCAGGCAGGATAACGTAGAACTATGGTGTATAAAAGGCATGATGGGGGCCAGCAATGACATCAGTACGTTCTTCAGGCATGGGCAATATGCGCCTGATGATTTTGGAGCGTTCCTCAATATGCCATCTAAAAATGTTCCTGCAAAATTGCAAATGAACCTTGAAGAGATACTGTTGGTAAATGTGAAGCCATTCTCAAATGAGTGGCTTACTTCGTACAAACTCCGTACAGAAGAAGGGGAAGAGGCTATAAAAGAGGTGCGGATCGAAATGATGGCGAAATTTGAAGCATCGGGCGAAGGCAACAGGATACCGCTTACCTATGTTGAGGAAGGTGCTGATAACAAGCTTGCACAACTTTTCCCGATGTCGGATGTAGCGCCAAGGGAGGATGAAATTGACAAGGAATTGATAGAGAGCCTCGCAAAGAATGAAGAACTCAGTAATGAAGCTATTACAGAGATGATCAATGGACATAGTAAATTCCTGGAAGCAGGTGGTGCAAACGGACATTTTGAGCAATTGTACACTGCCAGCCTGCCGCTCAATATTTACTCAACGCGTGCTAAAGCAGGGAAACAGTTCAAACCGGGGATGGTAACATTACCTAAAGGTTTCAGCTTTGGGGCTGACGACCTTCGTGCGTCTGAATTTACGGCCTGCATTGCTGACGGTGTCGATCTTAGCGGTACTGATCTTAAAGGGTCATTATTTACAAATGGATTTTTTCGCGGTGCTAATTTTAAAGGTGCGAACCTTACAAATGTCGATTTTACCGGGGCTGATGTAAGTGGTGCTAATTTCAGGGATGCCAACCTCACCGGTGCCGATTTTGAGATCGTAAACTGTACCGGGGCCGACTTTACCGGTGCCAATACAACGGATGCTACCTTTAAAGGTGCCAATATTACAGATGTAAAATATTAAAGTAACTTTCTAATTTTTTTAACCACATAGGAACATAGTATTTTCAGCCGTCTATTTTCGGTTGAAGAAGAATAGTAAAGCATAGTGAAGTGAAGCTTAAGATTGTGTTCCTCTATTACATTCTATAGTAAACGTACAAAAGCTATGTATCTATGTGGTTAAATTAATCCTCATAAAATTTAGATAGACTAGCTATTCTTTAAAAAATAAAAATTATAACTTGCCTGTTTAATGGCATAAAACCTAAACACAATGAATTATCTGTACATCGGAGGGGGCGTAGTCGTACTCTTCATTATTTATTCGCTTTTTGCTGCAAAGAACAACCTGAAAAAGGCACCTGAAAAACTTATCGACGCACAGAAGAAATTCGACGCGGGCGAAACCAATGCCGCACTGAGGGCTTTGGGCGAGGCTTTTGTAATTCCGCTTAACGACCATGTTAACGCTGAGCAAAAAGCACATCTCCTTGCTGTGCTCGACCTGTTGCGTAAAGTATTTGCCGAGATGAACATATCGGGCAGTAAGCTCATAGATCCGCTGTATGACAAGCTGAAAAACTCGGTTAACGCTTCAGTGGTGCTGAACGAAGGCAACTACAAGCCGCTTCAGGACTTCTTCGAGGAAACGGATAGCGATGCCAAGTTGGTAAAATACCTTAAGAACTCTGTTTTTGGCGGGGAGATAAGCGTGGAAAATTCGGCATCGTCAGACAGGCCGGCATTCCCCGAAACAAGCAGCAGGACGACACCGTTTATCAACAAAGCCGGAAAGCTCATCATGGGCCGCAAGTACCAGGAGGCCATTGATGTGTACAAAGATGCGCTTACCCAGGAATGGGACGATACCGACAAAGCCTTCCTGCACGATCAGCTGGGTTCCTGCTACCTGATGAATAAAGACCTTGCCAATGCCGAAGCTAACTATAAGGAAAGCATTGCCATAAAGTCTTATTTCCTGAATAACTGGAACTATGCTGACTTCCTTATCTACCACAAGCGCAAGGACGATGCGGCTATACAGCTACCTAAGGTAGAGGCGCTTGTAGCATCACCATCCGACAGGAAGGAATTCAACAAGCTGCAAAAAGGTTTTGATGCGCTGAAGTAAAGAGTTTTCTCTAAATAATTAAAAAGCCCGTTAGGCACACTGCCTGACGGGCTTTTATAGTTTACAGAACTGAAATTCATTCAAAGCGATCGTGTACAACCCGAAACCCGGAACTCCAAACCCTAAACATTGAGCTTGATCCACACCGGCGCGTGGTCGCTTGTCTTTTCCCAGCCGCGCACATGCTTGTCCACACCTCCGGCTCTCAGCTTGTCTTTCAGTTCGTCGCTCAGCAGGAAATGGTCGATCCTAAGGCCGGCATTGCGTTCATACGCATTTCTGAAATAGTCAAAAAAGGTATAGATGACTTCGCCGGGATAAAGGGTGCGTATCGCATCCGTCCAGCCCTGAGCCATAAGCTTGTGGAAAGCTGCGCGTGTTTCGGGGCGGAAAAGAGCGTCGTCTGTCCAGCGCTCAGGTTTGTACACATCGAGTTCCGTCGGCATCACATTGAAGTCGCCCATAAGTACTACCGGTATCTTAAATTCCAATAGCTGCTTTGCCCTCGCGGTGAGGCGCTCGAACCATTTGAGCTTATAATCGTATTTAGGCCCCGGCGCGGGATTGCCGTTGGGCAGGTACAGGCAGCAGATGAGGACACCGTTCACAAGGGCTTCGATATAGCGGCTTTGAACGTCTTCGGGATCGCCGGGCAAGCCGCGGCCCACTTCCTTCATCTCAAGTCCGTTCCGGGCCAGGATCGCTACACCGTTCCATTGCTTTTGCCCGTGCCATATTGCCTGGTAGCCCGCGGCTTCAATGGCCCCGATCGGGAATTTCTCCTGTGGGGCCTTTAGTTCCTGTAGACAGGCTACGTCGGGTTTTGCCTCATCCAGCCATTGCAGCAGTACGGGTAGCCTGCCATTTATGCCATTAACGTTATAGGTTGCAAGTTTCATAATGTTAAGTTACGAAGAGTTCTTGATAGCGGTACAGAGGTTAACAGATCTTTTATTCAGGGCTCACACACAACTTAGTTCCCGAGATCAGAACGCCTGAACTTAAGAACGCACCAGCTTTTTAACCAAAACTACCTGCCCTAAATGGTAGTGTGTATGCTCGATAACCCCAAAAGATTACGGAAATAGATGCCGTATTTCGGATCGGCAAAGTCCTGCCACAGTTTTTCTTCGGGCAATTGCACGATCAATGCCGCAAGGGCTTCCACTTCGCCCCAAAGCCTTTGCTGCAATTCCTGCCAGTCCTCTTCCGATCCCACCGCCGGATGGTCGAAGCTGAACTTATCGTGCGCGTCCAGTGGCCCTCCCTTCATGACTTTCAGTATGGCGGTAATGTAATAGCCCATGTGGTACGTAAGCGCAAGCATGCTGTTGAAATTGTGTGCTTTGGTTTCCGCCTCGGTATGGGTAACGTCTTTTAGAACGTCCTTTAGGCTAACGGTGCACCAGTTGCCTCCGAAAAATACTTCGCGCAGGTGTTTTGCCAGTTGGTTAGATGGTGTCATGGGATGGATATCGTTTGCCCTTCGAAGATACTAAAAATAGAAGTTATCCCGCCAGCAGCCCCAAAATTATCAGCACGATGACAAGGGCTATGAAAAAATACGCATATTTTCCAGATGGTGGCTCTTCTTCGGTTTGTCGCGGTTGGCGGTCGGAGCTGTGGGTCAGTACCGAGATCTTCTCCCGCATCTGCGCGTCGCCGTGGGCAAGGCGTACCAGCTTGCGGTAAAGTATTGTTTTAGAGGTATCGCTGAGGAAAATGGCAGAGATCAGTATCTCGTCGATGATCATGCTATTCGTACGTACATCAGCCGAAAGCACCAGGAAGTTGAGGTTCTCTGTAGAAAGTACATTATTGATGACATTGAACAGCGCTTCTTCCTTTACATGCCCGCCCGCGTTGAACACCTTATCACGGATGGTCCTGAACGTGATGAGGAACGTGACCGGCGTAACCTGTTTCGATGCATAGTCAAACTCAGGGTTTTCCTTTCGGAAGCGACTGTCGTCATACGCCTGCCGTTTGGAGGTATCGCCCACAACAAGATAAGCTTCCGATATTTCCTTGAACAATGCTTCCGATGCCTTGTCGCCGCCATTACGGTCGGGGTGGTGGCGCAGGGCCAGCATGCGGTAGGCTTTCTTTATCGCGTACTGTGTGGATCCGGGCTCCACACCCAGTATTTTGTAATGGTCCTTCATTCAGGGAAATTGTTCGGAACCCTCAAAATAACGGAATATAATTCAGAAGGCAAAATACCAGCATTGTCTAAATACTCCGGATCATGCTATCGGCAATATATAACTCATAACCGATCAATTCCTTTTACCGATCTCGATCACCGAGCTGCCATAGACCCTGATGGTCGATCTAACGAAATCCTCCTCATTGGCTTTATAGATGTTGTCCACATATTTTTGCGGGTTGCGGTCAATATACGGGAACCATGTGCTGTGTACCTGTATCATGATGCGGTGGCCTTTTTTAAAGGTATGCAGGATGTCCTGGAGGGGCACGTTAACCTTTGTTACCTGGTTGGGCACGAACGGTTCGGGCTTTTCAAAACTGTTCCTGAAACGCCCGCGGAACACCTCCGAGCGCACCAGCTGCTGGTAGTTGCCCATCACTATGTTTTTAGGGTTGCCTTCGTAATTCGGCTCATTGTCAGGATAAACATCGATGAGCTTCACGATGAAGTCGGCATCGGTACCGGTCATCGATACGTCCAGCTTTGCCAGTATCTCACCGGCGAGGGTCATGTCGTCCGTCAGTAGTTCCGACTCAAATGTCAGCACATCCGGACGGCGGGAAGCGTTGCGCTGGTCATCCGACATGAAGTTGCGAGGGGTAAAGGTAAGCCCTTCGATCTGCGAGGTATAGGGTACCGGCTTAGCAGGGTCGCTTATGTATTCGAACACCGCCTTGCCATTTTGTGGCTTGTTGATGGCGAGCTTACCTTTTTCGCCAAAATACAATTGCGTATTGGCAGTAGCTTTCGGTGGCCATACATCAAAAGTTTTCCATTCCTTTTTGCCGGTATCATACAAGTAGGCTTCGGGCAGGTTGGGGTTGGCGCCATCCTTCAGGTAATGGGAGAAGAACTTGCGCTCTATTTCCTTTTGGTAAAAGGTCGAAATGCTGTCGCCAAAATAAATGTGGTTGTGGGTAAGCCTGCCCTCTTCGTGCGCCCAGCCGCCATGCGACCAAGGGCCCATAACGATAGTGTTCCTGGCTTTCGGGGTCGATCTTTCAATGGCTTTGTAAATATTCAGCGGGCCGTACAGGTCTTCGGCATCAAACCATCCGCCTACGGTCATCACGGCAGGGGTAATGTTCGTCAGGTGGGGGAGGATGCTCCTCTTCTGCCAGAATTCATCATAGTTGGGATGCTCTACAAATTGTTGCCAAAAGAAGTTATCGTAGTGGTACTTTTCTGTAATGTTCTTCAATGGCCCGAGGCGCAGGTAAAAATCGTACGCATCGTGCGGCGCGTTGGCAAACATACGCATGAGCGCCCCCTCGAACCAGTCGTCTTTCGTCAGGCCGGGCTTTTGGATGCCGAATACCGGAAATGCCGGGGTGTAGCTCTCAAGGTACGCGCCCATGTGGTGGAAATCGTCAAAAAAGAAATCGGATACCGGGGCCTGTGGCGAAACGGCTTTCAGGGCGGGATGCGCATCGGGCAATGCCGCGGCGGAGTAGAAGCCCGGATAGGATATGCCGTAAATGCCCGCCTTGCCGTTGTTGCCTTTTACATTCTTAAGCAGCCAGTCGATGGTGTCGTAGGTATCCGAACTTTCGTCGATGGCCTTCTTGTTCTTTTTATCATTGCCGGGAATGTTAGGCGTCATGTTGTCGAAAACCCCTTCGGACATGTAGCGGCCCCGCACGTCCTGGAACACTAAGATGTACTTGTCCTGGACCAAATAGTTGGACGGATGCCCGTAGGTATTATAATTACCATACCCCGAAGCGTTGTAGCAAGTGCGGTTCATCAGGAACGGGTAGGTTTTCGACTTGTCCTTTGGCACGTAGGCAATGGTAAACAGCTTTACGCCATCGCGCATCGGGATGTTGTACTCGAACTTCTCATAGTTTTGCCTCATGTACAGCGAGTCGGCATTTTGCTTTTGCGCGAATGCGGTAAGAGAGAGGAGGAATAGTAGGAGGTGTAGTTTTTTCATATCTATAAATTTTATGGAGCCAGTTCAAATTTTGCATGAAGGATCGAATCAACTCTTGCTTTACTGTATTTTTTCTCAAAAGCTATGTTCATAGATTTTTCAAAGCAATTGGCCTCAAATGGCCCTGGCATTTCAGGTATGCAGGTTGGCTCAGTATAATAAAAGCCAATATCGATTTCTTTTTCAGAAAATTTTTCACGCAGGTATCTTTCATTTTGGGGTGGGAAGCCGAGGCGAACTCCGAAATAATATTTGGAAATCCCTTTTTCAATCAATTTTTCAGCTCTTTTTTTTCCATTAATACATGCAGTATCAACTATTTTTAGCGCTTTTGGTGGATTTTGCAGGCGGCCACCGTTCTCCCTATATTCAGTTTCATTATAAACCACAACGGTATCGCTTTCTTTTTCAGCCAATGCTTCTTTTTCCTTTGGTTTGCAGGAAAGCATCAGTAATGCGACTGTTAGGAGTGTAAGTAATTTCATTTCAAGCGCTGCATTGCAGTAGAAAATAATCAATAATAAATCATCAATTAAAAAACTCCCCAAAATGCCATAATACCCCTGACGGGTCGTGTACAAAGCATTCCTTGCCCCAGTCCATCGTACGGATGGGAACAATGCGTACGGCATCATACTTATCTTCCAGCTTTAGTGCCATCAGCTCATTGTAAAAACGCTGGGTGTCATCCACTTCCATGAAAACCATGGTGTTGTCGACCCATTCCTTTACATAATAGGCCTGCAGGTAAAATGAGAAAGCCCCACTGTGGAATACCGAAAAGTCCTGTGCTATGGCGTTTTCCTCAAATCCGAGGTCACGGTAGAACCGGCGTGAGGTTTCAAAATTCTTCGCCCCTATGAACGGGCGTATTGATCTGGCATTGTGCTTCATTGTATTAACTGATTGTTTTAGGTAAATGTAGGGATAAATAAAGCAGTTTGCTTATGGACAGTTAATTTATACCGGAAATAACCGCAAACAGCAACAACGCTATCAGCATCGCGATGAAAAAGTATACATAATCTGAAATGTCCTCATCCTCTTCTTTTTGCTTTACCTTCTCAGAGCGTGGCACAAATTCAAATCCGCTTAATTCCGATGCTTTCTTTCGAAGTCCCTCATCACCATGGGCGAGACGAATGAGCTTTCGGTAAATGACCATTTTGGACGAATCGGGCAGGTAGGCCGAAGTCGCAACGATCTCATCGATGATAAGCCCGTTGGTAAAAATGTCTGCTTCGCCCACCAGAAAGTTGAGGTTATCGGTGGTAAGCACATTGTTAATGGTGTCGAACAGCCATGACTCGCTGATGTAGATGTCGGCATTCACTACTTTTTCCTTTATCGTCCTGAAAATGCGCAGGAACTTTGCGGGAGTGACCGTGTCGGACGCGATTTCTTCCTCCACTGGGGTTTCCTTGGGGGTACGCCAGTAATCGTACGACCTGCGTGCCGATGTATCGCTAAGCACTTTGTAGGATCCCACGATCTCCTTAAATACTTCCTCGCTGTGCACAGTGCCGCCATTCCGGTCCGGATGGTAGCGCAGGGCGAGCAGGCGGTAAGCCTTTTTTATCTCGTCCTGTGTCGATGCGGGGCTGATGCCAAGTATCTGGTAATGGTCCTTCATGCGGGTGAAATGCCCAAAATGCCCGGGCAGATTATAAAGTAACGTAAAAAATGTAAGAATAATATGTTATTTAGTAATAACCTGAGTACAAATATCAGGCAACGGTTTACTGGGTTGCCACGATCTTATCCAGCCTTATTTTGATGACCAGCGTAGAGTCGGGCGATACGTTGGGCGGATACCCTTTTCGCTTTACCAGATGCGGCGGCGCGGTAAGCTCGCGTACCTCGCCCACACGCATTCCCCTGAGGCCTTCGTCTACTGCCGCTGTAGCCTGGTTGCCGCCAATGAGCACTTTTACAGGCGATGCAGCATTGTAATTCGAATAAAGTACCGTGCCGTTGCGGTAGCTCGTGGTCTCAAAAATGAGGACTTCGTCTCCGGCCTTTGCAGGGGTCCCCGAACCTTTTTCCAGTATTCGGTACTGCAGTCCCGATGCGGTTACGGCCTTATTTGCCGCACAGGAGGCACACAGTGCTATAGCTAAGATGATCAAGGTGTTTTTCATTTGCCTAAATTACAGATCAATTCATTACAATTCCATATTTTCAAGAAAATGCTTCGTGTTCGCTTCTCCGCTTTTTATCAGTGCCTGCTTTTGCTTTTCCGACATCCTTTTCACCTTCGGCCCGATCCCCGTATCCGAGACCGAGATCGTCCTGTCCCAGTCTTCCGGAATAAGTTGGTTACGGTTGAGGTTTTCCAACGTAAGGATGTAAAACGCCTGCATGTAATCGCTTAGGTCATCAATGTCAATTTCGGCCAGCTCTTTATCGCCGTTGTCTTTTGCTATCTGTGAGTCAGAGTCGATGCGCACGCCCAGTGTCTTTGGGTTTGGGAGCCTTATTTCTTTTCCTGATGCATCTGTGGCTATGCTGTCGAACAGGAAGATGGGGAAATTGCCCGTGATGCCGCCATCTACTACAATGTCCAGTCCTTTTTGTTGTTTCAGGTTTTTGTATACCTTGCCATCGCCGTCAATGAAAACCGCCTCAAAATACAGCGGCACCGACATCGATATACGTACAGCGTCCTTTATTTTCATATTGGGATACGTTTCCGCCGAGAATACTACCAGCTTTTGCCTGTTAAGGCAGGTGCCGGTAACATACAACTGTTTAGAGCCTCTTAGCACAAGCTCTTTGAAAGTGATATCAGAATTGCCTGTTTTGGCTGCGATAAGCTTTTCAAGCCAAAGGTTAAAGGCATCACCACGATACCAGCCAAACCTATGGCACAGCCTGTAGATCCCGCCCGCGAACATCATTTCGCCATCATTGAACTTTTGGAATTTGGTTTCTGAAATGATTCTGTATATCTCATCCGAATTGTACCCAAGCGAAACCATCATTGCAGTTATCGCACCCGCCGAAGTCCCGCCCACTTTTTGGATGCCGCCCATAATGCCACGGCCTTCCAGTTCCTTTATCACACCCGAATAGGCAATGCCCCGTATGCCCGCTCCCTCAAACACAAGGTTTTCGACGGGATGGCTTTCAGTTTTTTGTGCGAAAGCGCTGAGGGATAGCAACAGGAGGAGGACTATAGTTTTCATGGCTTGATCAATATTAGTTATTTTTATAGGTGTTTGTCACTTCGAGCGCAGTCGTGAATCAAAACAAAGGAAATGTCGCATTTCTACTCCGCTCAATATGACATTTGCGTTGCTTTTACAGAACGACCATTATTTACTCACCCATTCCCCCAACAGTTTTTTATTCCCCGTTAAACTCCCGATCATAAAGAATTTGTTCTTCGCCAATGCTGCCGATTCGCCGATCTTCTCCTTCATAACGCCCGATCTTTTGATGTAATTGGAGTGGAAGAACCAGCTACCTTCAGCATCTTTCACGATATAGCCGGTATGGAAGTCCAGCCCCAAAATATACACCGAATTAACCGGCTGCCTGTCCATATAGGCCTCAAAATTCTTTATTCCGTTACAGGTTTTTATGTCGGTACAAAGCACCTTTATCATGTCACCGGACGCTACCTGTGCCAGCTTTACGCGCTCTATCCTGAAGCCGAGGTCGGCCAGCGTATTGGTCACAAAATACCCGCATGCGATGTCGCCTTTTTGTGGTGTACGGGTCATGCCGTAAAAATCCCAGGGAGTGCCGTTCCAGTAAGCGGGCAGGCTGTCGTTGACCAAATGGAAAAAGTAATTGGAAACCTCGCTGTGCGGCTTTCCGGTAAGTTCGGCTTTATGCTTAGTGACCGAGCTTTTAAAGGCTTCGTACGCGGCGGGGTCTTTTATAGCGGCTTCGGCAGGCCGGGCTTTATCCCATTGGCATGCCATGAGGGCAATAGCCACAAGCAGGGCGGGTAGCAGTCGTTTCATAGTCAGGTGGTTTGGTACTACCTATAACTTGTAACAGGTAATTATATTGCATAAAAAAGCCTGTCATTCCTGACAGGCTTTCTAAAGATATTTTTCTTAGTTACGTATAAATTTCTGCGTTACCGCACGGCCATCCTTAGTGAAGCTTAGTAAGTATATCCCGCTTCGCAGGCTGCTTACACCAATGCTGTTGCCTTTAGCGGTATTCTGTTCAACTATTCTTCCGTTGAGGTCGGTGATCGTGTAGTCGCCAATGGCTTCGATATTGCTTACGGACAGGTTGTCGGTGGCAGGATTGGGGTACACAGCAATGGATGCGATATCGAACTGCTCATTACCCATGGTACCTGAGGTAAAGCGTATAATGCGGTTTTTGGCATTACCGTCGAAAGTGGTAAAGTTACCGCCCAAAAGCAACTTGCCATCCGTTTGCCTTTCTATCGAATTCACCCAGTTGTCAAAGCCGGTGCCTATGGTAAAGCTGGTGTCAAGTGTAGCATCGGCATTGATCCTCGCGAAGTTGCTGCGTCCTACATTACCATACGCATTGAATGAACCGCCAATTATGATTTGCCCGTTATTCTCCACAAAGATCGTCATTACTGTGCTGTTCGCGGCGTTGGCTGTGTTGAAGGCGGCATTCTCAAGCAAGCCGTTAGTGTTAAGGCGTGCGATCCTTTTGGCTGCGGTACCGTTGTAGGCCTGGAACTCTCCCCCGATCAGGATCTTATTGTCCGGCTGCAGCTTAACCGTCCATATTTTAGACAATGCACCCGAGCCGCCGCTGTTAAAGGTGGTGTCCACGCTTCCATTGGCGTTAAGGCGAACGATGCGGCCTACGGTCACACCACTATATTCCGTAAAATCGCCTACTACGATGATCTTGCCATCGGGCTGCAATGCTACCTCGCGTATGCGTTCGTTAGCGCCCACACCTACTGTAAACGTATTATCAAGCGTGCCGTTCGCGTTGATCCTGCAGATCCTGTTGACCGCCGTACCGTTGTAGCTGGTAAAACGCCCGCCCAATATCATCTTCCCGTCGGGCTGTACTACTGCGGTTTCCACATAATCGCTTGGGCCTGTGCCGATGGCGAACGACGTATCTTTCGTCCCATTGGCATTAAGGCGAACGATCCTGTTGGAAGCCACGCCGTTGTAAGCGGTAAATCCGCCATGTATCAGGATCTTTCCGTCAGATAGCACTTTGCAGCCCCAAATGCCGGCGTTCGTCCCTGTGCCGGGCGTAAAAGTGTTGTCGAGCGTTCCGTTGCTGTTAAGCCTTACGATGCAGTTTACGGCATTGCCGTTGTAGTTGATGTACTGGCCTGCAACGAGGATTTTCCCATCAGGCTGTAATGTGGCCTTGTTAACGGTAACGCTGCCGAAGCCACTCCAGTTGGTAAATCCGGTGCCCATGTTGAACGTAGTGTCCTCAACGAGTGCCTGCCCGAAAGAGAGGGAAGTGAATAGCAGCAACGCCGCTATCGTAATTTTTTTCATGGTGATTGTGAATAGTTGGTTATAATGGCGAATGTAAGAAAATGTGTGATAGGTAATACAGGCGGGTGAAAAAATATTAAAATGATACTATTTGATAGAGATCGCATTTTTTTTGTAAAAATAAATTTACAATAAAAGCGATTTTTTTCAGGAGAATTATTATGTTAGCAATATCGCATAATATAAGCAGCATGGAAGCACTGAAACAGTTTAAGCAAACCAACTGGGTCAAGATATTGGCTTTTTACGGAATTATCCTTATAGGGACTTATTTCGCCCGTAAGTTGCCCAACGTTTTCAGTTTGGTAATGGCTCAGATCACAGACGTATCTTTTTCGTTCAATTACAATCACGGTTTGGTGACGCTTACTGTTGCCCTGTTATTCTATACATTTGGCCGGCAGGGACAGACCATCACCTTGTTGGGTAATAATAAAATGAAAAGCCTCCTGTTCCCGGCAGTCCTGTTTACTTGCTATTCGGTGTACGGGATCGATAATAGCCAGGGCATTGACAAACATTTGTGGGCTTTCATGTTTTGCCTGTTCGCGCTGGTTTACAATATTATGGAAGAGTATGCGTGGAGGGGTTATCTGATCGAAAGCCAGGATAAAATAAACTATGTATTTAAAAGCCTTATTTCGGGAATTTTGTGGGCCATCTGGCATTTATTGATCTTTAAGGATTTCGACCAGTACGGCGGCTTTTGGATCTTTCTGGCTTTTTGTATCATCTTTTCTTTTATCCTCACATTCGCAGTTACACGTACAAAGTCAATACTTGTAGCTGCCGCGATCCACGCCTTTATCATACAGACCAATATAGCAGCCCTGATCTGCTTTGTGATCTTCATTTTGCTGCTTGTCACCTGGAATAAAAAGATAATGAAAAAGAGAAAAGGGGGTCTTTGACCTATCATCGATGGGTGAATCGCAGTTTTTCGACAAAGTACATTTTAGAAAGATAATTTCAACATATTACATAACAAAATACGATCAGTATGTCGCTTCAAAAAAATATCGCCGTTTTACTTTTCATGCTTTCAGGGTACAACTCTTTTGCTCAGGACTGTAAAGTGCTTACACACGCATTTTCGGTAAAATATGTTGGCGAATGTAAAAAAGGGCTGGCACATGGTGCAGGGGAAGCCTGGGGTGATGCGTTGCGTTATGCGGGCGAATTTAAAAAAGGTGCAGTTACCGGTAAAGGGGTTATCTATTTTGAAAACGGCAGCACCTACACAGGTGTTGTGCAGGACGGCTTGAGGGAGGGCAAGGGCGAAATGCTATACCACAAAGCAGAAGGCGACAGTATCGTAAAAGGCTACTGGAGCGCCGATGTATACCGTGGCGACCGGTATACTACATATAAGGTGAACAGCAGCGCCAGTTTTGCGAGTTATGACATATCACCATCATCGGCTAGTGGCGATCTCCTTACTTTTGAGATAACCAGCACCTCCGGCCAGCCCAATACAGGGAGTGGCATATACGTATCCAATCTCCTGGTAAAGTGTAATGATGGGGAAGGTTGGGGCAAGGTCAATTCAACCTACAATTCCAATAACACCTCTTTTACCACGGTACAAATTACGTGCTTCCCGGCGGTGATCCAGGGAAGGCTTACCAATGGCAATACTTTCGAGATCGAGCTTTATAAGGCTGCGAACTGGAAAATCAAGTTTTATATTAATAAGTAAATTTGATAGACTTGTTGTTGCCTGCCCGAGCTGGAAGCTCGCGCCAGCGGGGGTGGGGATTTTTAATTAAATGTTGTCATATTTATTTTCTTAATTTCTTCAACTATAGACATTGTGGCAAAGGCAACTTTTGAATTTTCTCTTTTAGTTAAAGATTTAATGAAACGCAATCTATCAATTATTATGCAGTCATAAATTTTCATATTGTTGAACCAAGACCCGTCATATTTTCTAAAACTTGAAGGTGTTATTAGAGTGGTTAAAATAGGATGGTTTGGGGATATATAATTTTTCCATTTAGCTATATTCATATCAAATTGTTTGTGATACCAATCTTTTCCACAAGCACACTGGCCAAAATTTACAATCTTCCCACTATTTTCATCAAACAAATCACACCAACCAACTAAATCTAACCCTCCATCACCTGTATTATTGTGACCAATTTCGTTCTCGTCAAAGTGAGATGATAACTTAATATTAAGAATAATAGATAATTGCTTTAATCTGTCTATTAGCTTATTCTGCGAGAAGATTTGACTTCTTGCAGCACCCTTACCAAAATATTCTACATTTGCTGCTGTTGGAAATAATTTTTTAAAAACATAAACAGAATTTACTTCAAATGTTGTTGTTAATTGATGTTTATAATTTGAAAAATAATCTAGATTAGCACTAATTAGCAAACCTAAATATGAATATTGTCTGAAACTAGATTCTTTTTTTAATGTTATAAATTGAGGTGACTGAGAGATTTTAAAAGGATAATGTTGGTCATATAGTGACTGTCGTGATTTAAGAAACTCAAATATGTCCCCGATTTTGCTCATTCTAATGTCAGTGCGCTCACTACTGCTTTCTACAGTATATTCTGTAATGTCGTATAATCCATCTTCTGACTCGCTTTCGTTCGATTGAACAGAGTTTTCGTCATCACTTTTATCACCATATAACTTATCATAAATTTCATCTTTAGATATAATTTTATCTAAAGACGTTAAACATAAAATTTCAATATAGTCGCCCCATTTGTTCAAATCTGTAAAATTATCGGGTGGTCTATTTAAACTTTTCGAATAACTCATAGTCACCTAGCTTAACTGCTTCAACATCTTTTTTACAATAATCTTAATTGATTCAATTGTTGCAATAGAATCTTCTTTAATGTAGTCTGATACATGTTCAAAAACATCTTTCGAAGTCATTAAGCTTTTATGAGCCGATGCAATTGATTCTGAAAAAATATCATCTGGAATTGAAGTTAATAAGTATGCATCTCTAATGTTTCTTGTCTCTTCAAATTCCTTAATTGCTTTAGGTGAAGCAATGATATCATTCAATAGCCTAATATTTCTGTTTTCACCTATCATTGTTCGACCGTTTATGTCTCGTTCGAACAGCCATACTGAAAGTTTTTGAAATTTATCTATATCAAGATTTTCAAGTGGTTCAGGCGAATTGAAGTCTATATTTAAATATTTGGAGACATTTCCAAATCTTGTAGCTGCATCGACTAAGTTGGAAAATTCAATCGTTTCTTCAGACAGATCCTTAATTTTAAAAAAGCTATTATCTTCTAGAATTTGAAAGAGATTATAGCTTGTAAGTAGTTTTAAGACATAATCACTTCTACTTCCAATTTTCTTTGCCAGTTCTTGGCATTTTATTTTTAAAGGCCTATCCGAAGTGTCTAGAGAAAATAATTCAAATAAATACTTTGCTTTAGGTAGTGCTCCCCAACTCTTTACTCCCGTTACGTGACGATAACCTAAGTAAGCTAAAATATCTTTTCTCTCCTTAAATAAAAAAACAGGTACTTTTTTAGGTATATTTTGTACACTACTTTCATCAATAAGCAATTGTATCGATTTTGATTTTACAGTTGCTAAATTATAGTTATTTAGCACTTTACAGGCAGCCAATCTACGATTTCCTTCTATAATTATAAATTTATTATTCTCTTCAATTGCTAGAAGGGGCTCTCCAGGGAAAAAACCATTATTTGCAATTGAGGCTATTAAATCGATTAATGATGCATCTAACAACATCCATTCAATTACCTTTTCTTCACCAGCTCCATACAGCCGTTTTGGAAGTCTAGGATTGGTCAAATCAAAATGAAGTTTTTCGATTTCGATTTCTTTTAACTCTTGATAGTTCATAAATAGTTCAGATTGTTAATCAAAAATAATTGTTAAATTAATATATCACGCAATTATTTGAAAAATAATCTACTCTATTTCGAAAAGAGGCTTTAAAAAAGCCAAACATAGTTACTTTTAAACCTAAGGTTGTATCAGAGCTTCCCCCTCAAATATTCCCCAGTCACTGATTTAGGGTTTTTCGCAACTTCCTCCGGTGTGCCAAAAGCCACTAAATGCCCGCCATTCTCGCCGCCTTCGGGGCCAATGTCGATGATGTAGTCTGCACACTTGATGAGGTCGAGGTTGTGCTCGATCACGATGATGGAATGCCCTTTCTCGAGCAACGCTTCAAAGGAGGCCAGCAGCTTGCGGATATCGTGGAAGTGCAGCCCTGTGGTAGGTTCATCGAAAACAAAAAGCACCTTGTCTTTGGTCGCGCCTTTTACCAGGAACGATGCCAGTTTGATGCGCTGGGCCTCGCCGCCCGAAAGGGTAGAGGAGGACTGCCCCAGCTGCACATAGCCCAGGCCGACATCCTGCAACGGCTGCAGCTTGGTCATGATCTTCGACTGCTTGTGCTCACTGAAGAACGCCACAGCATCGTCCACGGTCATGGTCAGCACATCGTCGATGTTCTTGCCTTCGAAGGTAATTTCGAGGACTTCTTTTTTAAAGCGCTTGCCGTTGCAGGCCTCGCACTCCAGGTGCACATCGGCCATGAACTGCATTTCGATGGTTACTTCGCCTTCACCCTTGCAGGTATCGCAGCGACCGCCATCCACATTAAACGAGAAATGCTTGCTCTGGTAGCCGCGGTTTTGCGATAATTTCTGCTTCGAGAACAGGTCACGGATATCATCGTACGCCTTAATGTATGTTACCGGGTTGGAACGCGAGCTGCGCCCTATCGGGTTTTGGTCCACGTACTCAATGTGCTTAATATGGCTGTAGCTGCCCTGCAATTCGGTGAACTGCCCTGCCTTTTCGCCCACGCCTTCGAGTTTCTTTTGCAGGGCGGGGAATAATATTTTCTTGACCAGCGTACTCTTGCCACTCCCTGAAACGCCAGTGATCACGGTGAGGCAGTCCAACGGGAACGTCACGTCGATGTTTTGCAGGTTATTCTCCCGCGCACCTATCACATCGATATGGTTCTTAAACTTGCGGCGTTTTTTCGGCACCGAAATTTCCATGTCACCGTTAAGATATTTTGCGGTAAGCGAATCACTTTTAAGTATCTCATCATAAGTGCCCTGTGCCACCAGCTCACCACCCAACGAACCTGCTTCGGGGCCGATGTCGATGATCATGTCGGCGGCCTTCATTATGTCCTCGTCGTGCTCCACCACGATAACGGTGTTGCCGAGGTTGCGCAGGCCTTCGAGTACGGTAATAAGCCTTTCGGTATCTTTTGGATGCAGGCCGATGCTTGGCTCGTCAAGTATATACATCGAACCCACAAGGCTGCTTCCCAGTGATGTCGCCAGATTAATGCGCTGCGACTCGCCGCCCGAAAGGGTGTTTGAACGGCGGTTGAGCGTAAGGTAGCTGAGTCCGACCTCCTGCAAAAAGCTCAGGCGGCTGTTGATCTCGACCAACAGGCGTTTGGCCACCGTGGTATCGTATTCGTTGAGCTCCAACCCGCTGAAAAACTCAGCAAGGTTCTTGATCGGCAGGTCTACGAGGTCGCTTATCGTGCGGCCCCCAACCTTAATGTAATTCGCTTCCGGCCTCAGGCGCTTGCCTTTGCAGTCGGGGCATTTGGTCTTACCACGGTAGCGTGACAGCATCACGCGGTTCTGTATTTTGTAGTTCTTTTCTTCCAGTTCGGCAAAGAAATCGTTGAGCCCGGTAAAGTATTTGTTACCGTTCCACACCAACTGCCTGTCGCTTTCCGATAGCTGGAAATACGGCTTGTGCACGGGGAAATCGAACTTGTGGCCGCTATTCACCAACTGGTCGCGGTACCAGCCCATGCTCTCGCCGCGCCACGGGAAAATGGCATTCTCGTAAATGGACAGCGCGGTATTGGGCACTACCAATTCCTCATCGATGCCAATGATGCTGCCGTAACCTTCGCAGCTCGGGCAGGCACCGTAGGGATTGTTGAAGCTGAACAGGTGTACGTTCGGCTCGGGGAAGGTCATGCCATCGAGTTCGAAATTATTGCTGTAAACCAATCGGTTACCCGTAGCTACATCCTGCAAATACGCTTCGCCTTTGCCTTCATAAAAAGCGGTCTGCACGGCATCGGCAAGGCGGTTGTAGAATTCCTCCTCGTCCTTTACTACGATACGGTCGACCACCAAAAGGACTTCCTTATTGGAGAGGTCGGCACCGGCAAGCTCGTCGAGGCGCAGGGTCTCGTTATCCACCAAAACACGGGCAAAACCCTGTTGCAGGAGTACGCCCAGCTTCTCGTCGATTGTGCGGCCTTTTTCGGTATGTACCGGCGCAAGCAGCAGCCAGCGGCTGTCCGCCTCAAAAGTCTTTACTTCGTTGATGATGTCGGTCACAGTATGCTTCCGCACCTCGCGTCCGGAAACAGGGGAATAGGTGCGCCCCACGCGGGCAAAAAGCAGCTTGAGGTAGTCGTATATTTCGGTACTGGTACCCACGGTCGAACGGGCATTTGTGGTGTTGACCTTCTGCTCAATGGCGATGGCGGGGGCAATGCCCTTTATGTACTCCACCTTGGGCTTGTCGAGGCGGCCGAGGAACTGGCGCGCATAGGAAGAAAGGCTCTCCACGTAGCGGCGCTGGCCTTCGGCGTAAAGCGTATCAAAGGCGAGGCTCGACTTCCCGGAGCCAGAAAGCCCGGTAACCACCACCAGCTTGTTGCGCGGAATGGCTACATCCAGGTTCTTGAGGTTGTGCAGTTGCGCGCCTTTTATGAGTATGTTCTTCTTTGGCTCTAATGTCGAAAGATCGGTCTTTATCATGGCAAAAATTGAATGGGTAAAGATACGGGTTTTGGGGGAGATTTTTGTTAAGGGAATAAGAAGGAGAATTGTTATATTTGATGAAACTAATCGCACTTTATGAAATTATGACTATCATTTGATGTGATCAATGTTTGTACAATTAAATGCACAAAGAATCCCGATCCATAACCACCGCCCCGCTAACTCCCCAGGACATCCAACTGCTAAAAGACAGCTACAGCTTCATGATGCGCAGGTTTGGCAAAGTGGCGTTGTATGTATTTGGCGCGTTGGTATTTTTGTATGTGATGCCGATAGTTACAGGAAGTCGGCACAGTGACTACATTTTTAAGATGTATTTATTGTTTTTTGTCCTTCCCGTAGCTGTGATCTATATTGGCGTGTTCGTGTATTTCGCGCCGTATAAATTATGGCTCGACATGAAGCGCAATAAAAAGAAAATTGGTATAGTTAGCGTAAAAAAAGTCGAGGGACTGCCTCTTGAGATGCGCAAAGACTTTTTCGGGATGTTCGACTTTAAGGTGACTTTTGAGAAAAAGCCGTTTAGGTTGAAGCCGGTAATAATTGCGAGCAGACTGCAGCCCGATTTGCTTAAATATAAAAAGTTTAGGGTAGAAATTGCGCCGCTCTCTAAAAAAGAACTGAAGTTTGAACCAGTAAAATAATCGTATGCATAACCTTACTCTCGAACTGGGATCATATACACAGCTTTCTGAAATGATCGGCAATGCGCCGGCCTATTTCCTTGTGCCGAATTTCACCCCGCATGAAGCGATCGGGTGGGTTAAGGCCAACTTCAGCATTAACGGCTTTACATTAGCTAATGCTGATGTGCGTAATATGTCATTTGACCTGCGAACCGATAGGGACGGACTTGAAAAAGTATTGAACCACAGCACACAGCAATTCATCATTTATTCTTTTAGCAAGCCGGTACCGGATACGCTTGTTATTGACTATCTTCCTGAGCAGGGGAAGGAGAACATCCTGAAACAGAACGGGCTGCTGCATGTTTTTGACATTAGCTTTGAATTCCTTACCATAAGCAGCTTTGATGAGGATTTTTTGGAGGAAATAAAACAGCATCCGGAATATTCGCAATGGGTAATTGAAAAATAAAGAAGTGATCATTTCAACATGAACGGTATAATAGGATCAGCCCTTTTGGGCTTAGCGATAGGTGACGCGCTTGGTGTGCCTGTAGAGTTTATGAGCAGGGAGCGTATGAAACGTTTTCCCGTGACCGGAATGCAGGAATTTGGTACACACCACCAGCGGGCGGGAACATTTTCGGATGATGCCTCGCTGACCTTATGCCTGGCCGAAGCCCTGTGCATTGGGTTCGACCTTACCGAAATTGCCAATAATTTCGCATTATGGAAGTATAATGGCTACTGGTCGGCGCGGTGGCAGGTATTCGATATAGGCTTTGCGACCGCAGCTGCCATTGAGCGTTTTGTAAAAGGCACTACGCCGGAACTGGCAGGGGGAACTGAAAAAGAATCGAACGGTAATGGCTCGCTGATGCGCATTTTGCCTCTTGTATTTTATATAAAGAATATGCAGATTGAGGATCGGTTCCGCATTACAAAGCAGGTATCGTCCATTACCCACGGGCATGTACGGTCGGTCATTGCATGTTTTTATTACCTGGAATTTACAAGGCTGCTTCTCGATGGCAGGGAAAAGTTTGAAATTTACAGCGAATTGAAGCAAACGGTTACGGCTCATCTGCAAAGCCTTGGAATTGTTACCGAAGAGTTAGGCCTTTTTGACAGGTTACTAAAGGGGAATATCTATGATCTGCATGAAGATGAGATCAGCAGCAGCGGCTATGTGCTGCATACGCTGGAAGCAACGGTGTGGTGCCTGCTTACGACTGATAATTACGAAGATGCCGTACTTAAGGCTGTAAACCTTGGCGAAGATACCGATACCACCGGCGCAGTCACAGGGGGGCTTGCAGGCATTCTTTATGGTTCAGGGAGCATACCGGCCGAGTGGCTGGCTGTGCTGGCAAAGAGGGAAGATATTGAAAAACTTGCGGGCAGACTTGAGGCAAAAGTGTCGGAGGAGTAATTGAATTTTGGTTTGAGTTGTTAAAGGGCACGAATGTATCTCTTCACACCTTGAGAGGGCCTGCCCGCCGGATCAGGAAGGGTGTCATCAAATTATATATATTTACCTTGTGAAACGAAAAGTAATCAGATCAAGCGTACCAAGTCTTAAACGGATTAGGCAGATAGTACTGTTTGCCATTATGGCAAGCAGCATTGCTGCCTGTAATAATAGTGGTAAAATGGCACTTACGGTAGAGAACAGCGAAATATATTTTCTTGATACCCTTTTGTCCCAACGCTGGACGAATTACTCAAATGAGCCTGAAAGAGAGCAGGCGCGAAATATCATTACATACCGTTTGAGCAACACAACCGGCAAAAAATTCCTTTTTGCTTTTGACCAGCTTACACTGGAACCTTCAATAGAAATATCGCCGGTCACACAGCATTATGGCTATATGGGATTTACCATAACGGATAGAAAAGGAAAAGTACAAATTCCTTATGCTACTATGGTAACTCCGGCGGTAACAGGAGACCTTTTCGAGTGTGATTCGTATAGATCGGATAAAAGACGGGATTATTACAGAGAGCTCGGAATAGGTAGCGCACAGATAAATGACTTTGATAATTATATCCGTAACAGCATGGTGATCGGTCCGGGTGAGACACGGGTGTTTAGGGCGATTGTATATCTTCCCATAATGTATGAAAGAGATGATCGCACAGGATCGGGTAATTTATCGTACAGGGATCTGAAAGCAGATGATGAATTCCAATTGTTCTATTATTGCAAGGCAGCGGCTTTAAGATCTTCGCTTCCAAAATACATAAGGGAAGATCTCGCTAAAAATGAGATTGAAATTTTTGATGGTAAGCTGGAAGCATCTCCGGTAAAACTTAAAAAGAAATGACCACACCACCCTACCTTTACCCAAACGACAAAGTCGGAATAATAAGCACTGCCAAGCGCACCGGATCCCACGAAATAGAACAGGGTATAGCCACCCTTAAAAAATGGGGACTTGAGCCTGTTATTGGCCAAAACGCATTTAGCGAATACGGATTCCTTGCGGGTACCGATGCCGAAAGGTTATCCGACCTTCAACAGATGCTGGACGATGAAACCATCAAAGCGATCTTCTTTACCAAGGGCGGCTACGGTACAATGCGCATCATCGACGGTATTGACTGGACAAAATTCCGTCAAGATCCCAAGTGGCTGGTGGGGTACAGCGACATCACGCTCCTGCATTGCCATGTGCATAATTTCGGGATCGAAAGCCTGCATGCGGTGATGCTCCAGGCGTATCCGAAAAGCACTCCCGAATCGACACTAACCATCCGCACGGCACTTTTCGGCGAAAGCCTGCATTATGAAATACCGGCACATCCGCAAAACCGATATACCGGAGAAGCTATTGAAGGCACACTTGTTGGTGGCAATTTATCCATGCTGTATGCGATAGTAGGCTCCGGGTCCGATATCGAAATGGACGGCAAGATCCTTTTCATTGAGGATATTGATGAATACTTATACCACTACGACCGGATGCTGGTGTCGCTGAAACGCGCCGGTAAGTTCAAAGGGCTTAAGGCGGTCATAGTAGGGCAAATGGTGGATATAAAGGAATCGACACTGCCGTGGGATAAAAATGACTTTGAGATCACGCTGGAGCACTTCGACTGCCCTGTGATCTTTGATATTCCTGCCGGGCACGTTCCCGACAACAGGGCATTGATCATGGGAAGGGACATCCGTATATCCGGAAGAGGAACCATCAAAACATACTTTTTATAATGGATGAGCTGCTGACCGATAAGCAATACGTCCTCGAGCGCTTTGCCGGAAAAGGCGGGTGGACCTATGTTCTATTGCCCGAAATACAGGCTGACAAAGATGCCCCATTTGGCATCGTAAAAGTAAAAGGCACAATAGATGGCTACCAGATAAACAACTACAGCCTGATGCCCTACGGCAAAGGCGCGCTCCTAATGGCCGTAAAAGCCGAAATAAGGAAGAAAATAGGCAAGGAGGAAGGTGATCGCGTTCACGTAGTTTTGTACCGCGACAACTCAGTTTTTGAGATCCCTGAAAATTTCAGATCAAGGCTTGAAGAATATCCGGGGCTGTTCCCTGCATTCACGAAATACCGCAATTGGGAGCAGAAAATGTGCATTAACTGGATATATTCTGCAAAAAGGCCTGAAACTGTGAATGAAAGGATACTAAAAACGATCGGCAGGCTGCAACGACGTGAAAAAATAGTTTAAATATTAGTAATCATATATTTACAAATATATAACGTATTTCAAAATGTTCAGCAATATAGGAGTGTTCGCTACATAATCAGTAAGCTTATTGTATTTTATATGTTAAAATTTCAATGTTCTGTTGTTTTTTATAATTATATTATATTATATTTGGCTTATAATTAATTCAAAATTAACAAGCCTATACACGAAAAATACTTTTTAGGAACGTAAGTTCAAGATTACCAAAATCAATCAAAAACGCTAAAAAGTAAGTGCTATGGCTAATGTTGCAATCCCAGACGCTGTTCTTGTTAGTAATTATGTAGGTGGAGACGAAAATGCTCTTGCCATACTGATCAACAGGCACCAATCGAAAATTTACGGTTTTATCTACTCTAAAGTATCCGATAGGGACATCTCTGATGATATCTTTCAGGACACTTTCATCAAAGTGATAAAAACGCTGAAATCCAACTCCTACAACGAAGAAGGTAAGTTCCTGCCATGGGTAATGCGCATTTCGCACAACCTTATCGTAGACCATTTCCGCAGGAACAAGAAAATGCCGATGCACCGCGAAACAGAGGAATTCTCCATTTTCTCAATAATGACGGACAACAGTCCGAACATTGAGAACAGGATCATTACCGAACAGGTGGAGAACGACCTGCAGAGGCTTATCGAGGAACTTCCCGAAGACCAGAAGGAAGTGCTGCAGATGCGCATCTACCAGGACCTTTCATTTAAGGAAATAGCCGATCTTACAGGGGTTAGTATCAATACTGCCCTGGGCAGGATGCGATACGCCCTCATGAACCTGAGAAAGGTTATCGAAAAAAATAAAATTATTTTGACCAATTAGGCAATATAATGTAGCTGCTTTGCGTTGTATAGAAAAATAAACGATCTATATGGCAAAAATCTACTCTGAAGAAAAATTAGCAGCTCCAACGATGTTACCTAAAAAAGAGACAGTCGACTTTATACTTAACTACTCCAAAGCACTTAAAATAGTTAAGACAGATAACGGAACGTACGAGAATATTGCTAATTAATTCGAAAAACCTCCCGCAGTAATTTACGGGAGGTTTTTTTATTTCTTTATTATTCATTTGGGCGTGCCGCTCCACTGCGTTGCGCGTCAGGCTCTCGGCTCTATCTGCTCCGTTGCACTGCGCAGGAAGCCGCCTCCATCATTCACGCGAGCTACGATCGGGGGCCTTTTTGTGAAGCGGTATTGTTCGTCATTGCGAGGGCAGTTTACGGAGCGCGGCAATCTTTCCTTAGGTACTGTTGTCGAAGTGGAAAGATTGCTTCGTCATTCTTCCTCGCAATGACGGAATCAACAGGATTCTCGTTTATTTCACCTTCTTTTTTCCATACTCCTCCAGCACTTCTTTCCTTCCGATAGTTGCTGTAATGATATCCTTTTTTAGGTCCCAGCCGCGTGCGGGGGAGTACTGCCTTCCGTACCAAATGATCTGCAGGTGCAGGTCATTCCACTTGTCTTCGGGAAAAAGTTTTTTAGCATCCTTTTCGGTCTGCACTACGTTCTTTCCATCACTCAGTCCCCAACGGTACATCAGCCTGTGAATGTGGGTATCTACCGGAAAAGCCGGTACACCAAATGCCTGGCTCATTACCACGCTGGCCGTTTTGTGGCCTACGCCAGGTAGTGCCTCGAGGTCTGGGAAATTGTCCGGTACCTTGCCATCGTGCTTGTCGATCAGTATTTCAGACAATCCGTGTATCGCCTTGGCTTTGGCCGGGGAGAGCCCTACGGGTTTTATGATCTCACGGATATCATCTATAGACAGCTTTACCATGTCATAAGGGTTATCGGCCTTTGCGAAAAGCAACGGTGTGATCAGGTTCACGCGAACATCGGTGCTTTGCGCGCTCATGAGTACGGCGATAAGTAGTGTATACGGATCTTTATGGTCAAGAGGGATGGGGATCTCCGGGTATATTTCTGCTAATGTATCGATCACGAACCGGGCTTTTTGCGCTTTGGTCATTTTAAAGTAGCTTTGTAATACAAATATACACTTATGACATCACTAAAAAAAGGAGACAAGGCGCCCGGATTTTCGGGCATCGACCAGGACGGGAATACCCATAAACTATCTGACTACACAGGCAAAAAGCTGGTAGTTTTCTTTTACCCCGGCGCCAGCACGCCCACCTGCACCGTAGAAGCCTGCAATCTCCGTGATAACTTTGAACGTTTTAAAGCCCTTAATTATGAGCTCCTTGGCGTAAGTGCCGATACCCAAAAGAAGCAGGGCAATTTCCGTACTAAGTACAGCCTGCCATTCCCACTGATCGCCGATACCGACAAGTCGGTCATTAATGCCTTTGAAGTGTGGGGTCCCAAAAAGTTCATGGGGAGGCTGTTCGACGGCATCAACCGCACCACGTTTGTGATCGATGAAAATGGTATCATCGATGAAGTAATTACCGATGTAAAAAGCAAAATGCACGCGGAGCAACTATTGAAGTAAGCCATTACAGGTCTGCTTTGATCATCAGTTGGAATGGCTATTGACACTAATGCATGGCCAAAAAATATACCCATTTATAGGTATGTTCTGCCTTTTTCCCCTTAGTTATTTTTGCAATGAAGTTAATGCCGAATTCCTTTATTTTGTAAATGCCAACTAAAAAAGTGAAACATGCTTACAGACGTGTATTCTGAGCTCAGGAAAATATGGGCAAGGATAAATACCGATGAAAATATAACCGACCTTAATTTTGATATAAGGCTACATAAAAAACTCCTTGATATTTTCCAGGTGGGTAATTACTATTATATGGTGAATAATGTCCGGCAGTCGCGCCTGGAACTTGTGAGTCCCGAAATAGAACAGGTGCTGGGCTACCCTCCGGGCAGTTTTGACCTGGCCTTGTTCAGTGATCTCGTGCATCCGGCCGATATGCCGTATTTCCTGAATTTTGAAGCTGCGGTCGAACGTTTTTTTGCCTCCGTATCAGGCGAGCAGCTTTTCAGGTATAAGGTGCAGTATGACCACCGCATACGCCATGCCAACGGGCATTATATAAGGATACTCAACCAATACATTATCATTCAGCACGATGCCGAAAATGTGCGCACCTTTGTCGTGCAGACCGACATTTCGCATATAAAGCAAGACCTTAAGCCGGTACTGTCGTTCATTGGTATCGATGGGGAACCGTCCTACATGGATGTAGATGTGGAGGATATTTTCAGGATAAACAGTCATGTGCTTACCGGGAGGGAAAGGGATGTGCTCAGGGAACTCGCCGATGGGCATAACAGCCTTGAGATAAGCCGGATATTAAGTATAAGTAAGCATACTGTCGATTCGCACCGCAAGAACATGCTTAGGAAAACCAACGCAGGTTCTACAGGAGAAATGATCCGTATGGCTTATGATAAAGGCTGGATATGACCTTTGTACAAATGCTGGACGATAAGAAGAGAGTATTGGCTTGAGATCTTTGAAATGAAGCGTGGAAAATCTACGTGGGACTTCTCATCGGCGGTGTCGGATATGGTCCGGATAACCGTAAAAGGGATGCTGTGCTCGTAGCATACCTGTGCCACTGCCGCGCCTTCCATTTCTACGCAAAGTACGGTTGGCAGCGCATCGTTCAGCTTTTGTTTTTGGGCTTCGGCCGCAAAGAACTGGTCGCCGCTGGCAATGTCGCCAATATGGAGGTTGGGTGTATTGATGCCGAATTTCGCCAAAACATTTTTCCCGATGCTTTCCTGCAATATTCTATTGGTGAAAAGAGGAGCTATGGTCTCTTTCAGTATACCGATCCTTTCTTCAGGGACTTCAAGATAGGTCATTCCTAGTAGCGGTATCTCAAACCGCCCCATCAATGGCCTGGCATCAAGGTCATGCTGTATAAGCCTTTTAGCCAAAACCACATCACCTATGTTAAGGATAGGGTCTATGGCGCCTGCAACACCGGTAAAGATCAGTTCGGTGATATTGAAAAAGTGGATAAGCGTCGCTGCTGTAGCCGATGCCGCAACCTTTCCCCAACGGGAAAAAACAACTACAGTATTAATACCGTTTATCGTACCCGATGTGTAGGCCCGCATCCCGATGATAGTGCGCTGTGGGTTATCCATTAATGATATGACACCATCGATCTCCTCGGGCATGGCGCCCATGATGCCTATAGTATGGTTGGTCATTAGCTATAAGATTCAATATTTTTATCACGCAGTATAGTGCGTACCACACTGTAAAGTACGGTAGTGTTCCAATCGTTCGCATAACTGTACCCGGCATTTATATTTGCAGGGTCTTTTACAGAATAAATAGAAAAGTTAGAATAGTAGCTCCTGGTCCGTATATCTTCCCATGGTATTATCGCACTTCCGAAAGAAAAGGTTTTGCTTGTACGGATCTTTATGCCTTCCGTTGAAAGTTTTACATTGCCAATTCCAAATTCTTCCCCATTGTCATATTTGTCAAGGAACGATGTCACGATAGCATCGAAATAAAAATTCCACAAAGCTTCCGTGATAGCGGAGTACTGCTCATCGTGAAATTTTGTCTTCCGCCCAAAGTAAGTCCTGAAATTTATTTTGTGAGATCTGTTGTCTTTATCCTGTATATATATAAAGTACTCTCGTCCAAAAGCAAGGTCGAGCTCTATCCATTTCATCCCGAAACGATAGCCTGCAATATCTGCTCTTCTAATAATAGTTTTGGTGCCGGGTATTAAATTGTCAAAACTTATAAAGTCGTCATTTATGATCAGTTCAAGCGTCCTGGCGGCTATGAACCCTTTTTTGATCGTAAATTTTACTTCCTCCATAACTTATCCCTGCTCGGCGACCAGTTTTTTAGGGTCGTACCCAAAAAGATGGTTTTCCTTGATAACTTCGGCAATACCTGCAGGCAGCATGGCTTCCCAGCCTGTTTTTCCTTTGCTTATCATTTTAAGCACTTCGCGCGAGAAGATGTCAAGGTGCTCTTGGTTCACGTCACTTATGTCGACCACCTTGCCGTTGAACTTAAAGAACTTGTACAGCTCCTTCATGCGTGGGTGCACTTTCAGGTTTTCGGAGTCGATCACATTGCCTTCTTCATCCTTCATAGGGTAGAGGAATACTTTCAGGTCGCGGTAAAACAATTTACCAAAGGCTTCTAATATGCCCCCGCTGAGGTGGCGGTAGTACTTCTCGTCGAATATGTCTACAAGGTTGCTCACGCCCATGGCCAATCCCATACGGGCTTTGGTATAGGCAGAGAAGTATTCTACCACTTTGTAATATTCCTGGAAATTGGATATCATAACCGTTTGCCCCAGGGAGCAAAGCAGTTCGGCACGGTCCATGAAGTCACGTTCGTCAATTTCGCCCTCGGACCTAAGGTTGGAGAGCGTTATCTCAAACACCACAAGGGCTTTGTCTTTGTCTACTTTATTCTCTTCGAGGAACATTTTGTATGACTTCTCATACATATCCATGTTTACCTTGGTCACAGGGCGGAAGCTTCCGCGCAATGCCAGGATATTCTTTTTATACAATACGGCAGCCGGCAATACATTGTGGCCGCTCGGGTCGAACATTACCGCATCGGTCATGCCGTTCTTAACCAATTGCAGGCTCATTAGCCTGTTGTCTACATCGGCAAAGCGGGGCCCCGAGAAGTTGATGGTATCTATCTCAAGCTGGTCCTTGTCGAGGTGGTCGTACAGGTAACGCAGCAGTTTTTTTGGTTCGTTGTATTTGTAAAAAGCACCATATATTAGGTTCACACCCAGTATGCCCAGGGTTTCCTGCTGCAGGCGCGCATCGGTCTCCTTAAAACGGATGTGCAGTATGATCTCGTTATAGTCCTCATCAGGCTCAACCTGGTATTTTAAGCCTACCCATCCATGCCCCTTGAATTGCTTGGCAAAGTCGATGGTGGCAACGGTATTGGCATAGCTGAAAAATAATTTATTGGGATGTTTGTCGCGGCTAAGGCGCTGCTCTATGATGCGGACCTCGTGGCCCAGCATTTTTTTTAGGCGGCTTTCGGTAACATAACGCCCGTCATCCTCAACACCATATATCGCATCGCTGAAATCCTTATCGTAAGCCGACATCGCCTTTGCTATGGTCCCGGATGATCCGCCCGACCTGAAGAAGTGGCGAACGGTTTCCTGGCCGGCGCCGATCTCAGAGAAAGTACCGTAAATGTTTTCATTAAGGTTGATCCGTAATGCCTTATCTTTTATCGATGGCACGTGCTCAATGATCCTGTCGCCTTTTAGGGTAATATCCGATTCTGTTAATTTCATAGCGGGGTTCGATATGTTGCAAAGTTAGCAAAACAAAGAGGCTTTTTAAAACAAATAGTATTATTTTTGTAAAAAATTACCTCTTTTGAAAGTATGGTTTTTAGGTACGGGAACCTCCCAGGGCATCCCGGTAATAGGGTGTAACGAGCCTGTCTGCCACAGCACCGATCCGCGGGACAAACGCCTGCGTGTATCGGTATGGGTGCATTGGGGCGACCATTCGTATGTGATCGACTGCGGCCCCGATTTCCGGCAGCAGATGCTTACTTCGCAATGCCAAAAGGTGGACGGCATCCTGTATACCCATGAGCATGCCGACCATACTGCCGGGCTCGACGATATACGGCCTTTTTTTTTCAGGCAAGGCGATATCCCCATCTATGCCCACGAAAGGGTACTAAAAAACCTGCGGAAGCGTTTTGATTATGTATTTGCTGAAGAGGACAGATACCCCGGCGCGCCATCGGTCACGGTGAACGAGGTGGTAAGCGGGCAGCCGTTCCCATTGGGCGACATGATGGCTGAGCCTATAAGCATAAAGCACGGTGAGCTTGATGTGTTTGGCTACAGGATCGGCGGCTTTGCCTATATTACCGATATTAAATACATCGCCCACGAAGAAGCCGAAAAGCTGAAAGGCCTTAAAGTTTTAGTGGTAAGCGCACTAAGGCACGAGCCGCACGACACACACTATAACCTTGAGGAGGCATTGCGCCTTATCGCTGTATTGAAGCCCGAAAGGGCCTACCTTACGCACATCAGCCACCACATGGGCTTTCATGCCGAAGTGCAGGAAACCCTGCCGCCGAACGTATTTTTAGCTTACGATAATTTAGAGATAACCTTGTAACATTACCATGAAAAAGAACCTTTTTTTATACCTGTTCATCTTTGCATTGCTCATCAATGTCTTTACCTACATGTACTTTTCGAACAGGCAAAAGTTCGGGGATGACAGGATCGCCAAACTTGAAGCTTCGCGAAAGTCGCTAAAAGACAGTATTGAAGTGGAAAAGGAAAAGGTTGCAGATGCCAATTATTTTACCCTGGCGACCAATGATAATGCCCTTGACTATTTTGCCGAAAGCATGGACGTTACCTCACTGGAGAAAAAAATAAAGGATGGCATACTGGACCAGAACTCCAACCCCAAAGGCAATCCGCTTGTTGGGTATGACGCTCTTAACGGCAGCAATTTCCTCATAAACAAAGTTCAGGTGCTCAACCACAGGTGGATCGTTGCCGACTTTAGCAATGGTACAGCGTGGGGCGAAGTGCTTATAAAGTATTTTGCGAACCCCGATGGTACTTTTGAGTATAAGACCATGGAAACGCTTTTGCATACCGGCACCGTAAAATAACTTATAGGCTCAGCCTGCTTGCTTCTGGCGCAGTTCGTGTTCATAAGTTGCCCGCAGTGCTGTTCCCGCTAAAAATCGTATTTCTTTTCCATGGAGTAGCGCAGCAATTCGCTCTTGCCATGCAGGCTTAATTTTTTCAGGATGTTCTTCCGATGTGTATCGACAGTAGTTTTACCAATGAAAAGCAAGTCGGCGATCTCCTGCGATGTTTTGCCTTCGCCAATGAGCTTTACGATCTCGTGCTCCCTTTTACTCAGCGGCACATCGCTGTTATCTTTTTTTGCTGTGTGGCTGTTTTTGAGCGAACTGTCAAAAAAAGTGTCTCCGGCAGCTACGGTGCGTATTGCGGCAAGTACTGTTTTTAGCGAAGAGTTTTTCAGGATGTAGCCCGATGCTCCTGCTTCTTCCATCTGCGATATGGCCTCATCCTGTTCGAACATGCTAAAGGCGATCACCTTTATGGCGGGAAATTCCTTTTTTATGAGCCGCGTGGCGGTTATCCCATCCATCTTGGGCATCCTTATGTCGGTAAGTACGACATCCGGCTTTTTAAGGCGCACTATCTCCAGCAACCTTTCGCCGTCGTTCGCCTCACCGGTCACGCGAATGCCGTCTTCATATTCAAGGAATAATTTGATGCCGTCTATGAGGGACTGGTGGTCCTCTGCAATTGCTATCGTTATCATAATGGTAAATCTATTATAATGGTTGTTCCGTTGCCGGGGGTAGAATCAATATTGAACTGCCCTCCCAGCTGGCTTACTTTCTTGCGTATGGAATCCAGCCCCATCCCATCGGCACTGCTGCTTTCTTCGGTAGTGAAGCCTATCCCGTTATCCTCGATCATCAGGTTGATATTATCATCATGATCGGTAAGGTGTATGGTAGCTTCTGTAGCCTGCGAATGTTTTACGATGTTGGTGGCAAGTTCCTGTACCATCCTGAAAACGGCTATTTCCAGCGAATTTTCCATACGGTCTTCAAAACCAAAGGCAGCGACCTGGATAGTAAGTTTGCCGGGCACCGAGATCTTTTCGGCCAGTTTCTTTATAGCAGGGATCAGCCCCTCGTTGGCAAAGACCCCGGCATTCTTGGCATGGGCCATACCGCGTACTTTTTGATAGGCTTCTTCGATCAGCTCATCTGTTTTTTCGTAAAGGCGGTTTTCCTCGTCCCTTAGCTCATTTTTCCGTATCCTCAGGTTCTCAAAATTTATCTTTAACGTGGCCAGCATGCTCCCCAGGTTATCGTGCAGGTCGTTGGCAATGCGCTGCCTTTCTTTGTCCTGTCCTTCCAGCATCATGTCAATGCTTTGCAGCTCATAATTTTTCAGGGCTTTTTCAAGCTTTTGCTGTTCAATAAGCTTTTCCTGGCGTGATATCTTTTCGCGGCGGTGTGCATTTTTAACAATGAGCCATCCTATGGTAATGCCTGCGAGCAACAGCCCTGTAAACGTATAAAGCAAAATAGTCTTTGTTTTGTTCTTATCCTTTAACTTTATGTTCTCCAGTTCTTTTTCCTTGGTCCGGTATTTTACCTGGATGTCATTTATGGCAACGTTCTGTGCTTCTGTCTTTGCACTATCCGAAAATCGTTTGTTGAGCAGCAGGTAATTGTAGGCATTGGCATGATCTCCGGCGGCTTCATAGTTCTTGTAAAGGAACTCGTATATGAACTGCTTCGTTTTTAGAACATTGTCTTTTATGGGTACAGCTTCGGCTTTTTTCAAAAGAGCTATCGCGTTCTTATAGTCTTCCAGATAATAAAAGGCCGCTGCCTGGTTCACATAGTTGTAGCATAGCTGTGTGGTATTCTTCCTGTTCGTTTTTTGACTTGTGAGATATTCGAGGTTCTTTCTCAGATAGTACAAAGCCGAATCCGGTTTGTTAAGGTCATTGATATACAGCGTCGCCAGGTTCATGTCCATCATTGCCCGCACTTCGGAGTTAGGGGCGATCTTCAGGTAGTGCTTTGCGGCTTTAAAACACCCCAATGACTTTTCGGGATCTCCTGATGCTGTTTCAAAAGCTCCCATGCGCGAATAGAATTCCGCAAGTTCCTTCGGGTCGCCGCTCTTTTTAGAATAAGCGGCATATTCGTCAATATATCTTTTGTAGTCGTTAATGTTCTTTTCCTGTGCCTTTAGCAGGTAAGCCAGGTCGTAGTTGATCTCCATTGCCTTTTTGATGCTGTCTGCGCTGAGGTACAGTTTTTTCGAAGCAAGGTATTCTGCATAGGCAAGGTCTTCCTGGTTATTGCCCTCATAGCATTGTGCGAGCAGGAAATGGTAGTACGCCTTATCAGGCGTTGAAAAGTTCCTGGTACTGATCTTGCTCAGTGATGATCCTGCCTTTTGGTACTCACCTTCGGCAATATTCTTTGCTATGGCCCGCAGATCGGCCGAATGCTGTGGGTAGGCGCTGCCGGTGAACAATAAAGCCACCGGCAGCGCTAAAAATAAATTAATGATCAGGTTCCTTGTTCTCACAGTTTTGATATGATCGTCATGCCTGCTTTTCTTGGTTTCACTACCGGGTTATCCCATTCTTCTGTATTCTTGACATTTTTGTTTGACCAGGTCGCAGAGAACGGCCCTATAAGCTTTACTTCGTTGTACTTGATCCTTACTTTCTTTTGCATGTCATCTACAATGGCCTGATCAAAAGGTTCATGAAAAATGAAGATGAGCGCGTCGGCAGCGGTCCAGTTAAATCCGGGCGAATCGGCATGTACGGTTTTTTGGGTTGAAGGCGTAATTGTCGGTATAGCTACATCCGCGTCGGTGCCGTTCCAGGATAGCGGATCATCGTCCCCGCTGTCACGTTTCATGTGTATGAGCAAGGCGTTGGTCACTGTACCGTTGACATCTTTGTGCGTAATGTCGTGGACCTCATGGAATGTGTATGTGTCATTTTTAAGGGCCGGCAGGTGCGCTCCAAGCTCTATCATTGAGTTTGTGAATTTCCCGGTCACGGTGTAGGTAAGGTCATTAGTTGGCATAAATATTTGGTTTAAGTGGTTACATAAGCAAATTTCAGGAACTTAAGGTAAAAAAAAATCCCCATTACTGGGGATTTATGAGTTATAATTATTAAGAAAATTTTAAGAATTGTCTTTGACATAGTATTTTATGAAGAACAGCACCCCGATGAACACAATAAAAGCTACGAGCACCCAATAGCTGCCCTTATAATACTTTTTATGCAGTGCAAGGTCCTTTCGGTATACATAGATCATGGTGATCACGAATGCGACTAAAAAACATGCGGCAAAAATCCACTGGCCTGTTGTAAACATGTTGAGATCTTTTTGCAAAGCTAAGACTTTACCACATCATTTCTGATTAATTTGGCAATATAAATTCAATGTTACCATGAAAAAACAACTCGACTCCGTTAAGCAATTCCATAGTTCCTTTGGCCTTGGCATAAGCGAAATGCCCAAAGCCAGCCTGGGCGAAGCCGTGAACATGCTGCGCTACAACCTTATGAAGGAAGAGAATGAAGAATATCTTGAAGCTGTACAGAACAACGACATTGTAGAGATAGCCGACGCGCTGGGCGACATGCTTTATATTTTGTGCGGTACCATTGTTGAGCATGGCCTGCAGTATAAGATAGAGGAGGTTTTCGATGAGATACAGCGCAGTAACATGAGCAAGCTGGGCGCGAACGGACTGCCCATATACCGCGAGGATGGTAAGGTCATGAAAGGGCCTGATTATTTTAAGCCTGATTTCACGAAGATACTGGAATATTAGTCTTTGGCTAACGGTTTACAGTTATCGTTAATATAGCCTGCAACTGTAAACCGTTTAGTGTAAACTATATTTTTACCGTCCAGCCAAAAGTATCTTCACCCAGTTTGTACTGGATGTTGGTGAGTTTTTCTTTAAGTTCAGATGCGAATGAGTTCTCCAGCTTTGGCAGCTCATGGTACTTATCCTGGTAGCAGAATCCTACTATAGGATTGATCACCGCCGCTGTACCTGCACCGAATATTTCTTTCAGCGACCCGTTACCGGCGGCTTCCATAAGTTCGGAAACAAGGACAGACCGTACTTCGACCTTAATGTTCTCCCTTGCGGCAAGGTCAATTATACTCTTACGGGTAACACCATCCAGTATCCTTTCGCTGGTTGGCGCAGTATATAACGTGTCGTTTATCCGGAAGAAAACGTTCATGGTACCTGCCTCCTCAAGTTTGGTATGTGTGGCATCATCGGTCCAGATGATCTGCTGGTAGCCCATGTCATTAGCCAGCCTGGTGGGGTAAAATTGTGCCGAATAGTTACCGGCCGCCTTTGCCGCGCCAATGCCGCCATTGGCCGCACGGCTGTAGTGCTCGGCTATGATCACTTTCACTTCACCCGAATAGTAGGAGCGGGCAGGGGAGAGTATGATCATGAAACGGTATTGTGTAGACGGTGCCGCTATAACGCCAGGGCCTATCGCGATCATGAACGGCCTTATATATAATGAGTTGCCTTTGCCTTTTTTAACCCATTCCTTTTCAAGGTTAATGAGCGTTTTCATGCCCCCAATGAAGATCTCCTCAGGAACGGATGGCATGGCAAGCCTTTCGGCTGACTTATTAAAACGGTCATGGTTCTGGTCAGGGCGGAAAAGCCATATATCATCGTGCTCATCCTTATAAGCTTTCATACCTTCAAAAATGGCCTGTCCGTAGTGGAAAACCTTCGCAGAAGGGTCTATCAGGAATGGTTCGTACGGCTTGATCACAAGTGTCTCCCATTTTCCGTTCCTGAAATCGCACATGAGCATATGGTCAGTAAAAGTATTGCCAAAAGAAAGGTTATCAAAATCAACAGTGCCAATATGGCTGGAAGGGGCCCTGTTTATGATAATATCAGTAGAGTTTTCGCCCATTATATATAGGATTGTTTAGGTTAGTCGTGTTTAACAAATTTAGCAAAAAAACATAGCACAGGCAGTTTTCGTAAAAATAATAGCATTTAAAAAAAATAATATGCTGAATAAAAGAAGAATAAGCAAAATTGTGACCTGTATGAGTTGCAGGGTTGAACTTTTACCATAAATTTGCCATTGCATAAATTCCAATTTATAATGAAAAAAACCATCGTTATGGCCGCCGCGCTGATAGCATTCGCAGCCTGCCAAAAAAATAAGGAGACCGAAATAAAGACCGGATCAACTGTAATTGAAACGGGTAAGGATACCGTTCATGTTGATACCGATACCATCTCTGAAGTTAAAACGGAAGATGCTCCGGAAACTGCCGCTGCACCCACAGCAGGTAACATCGACCCTGTAAAGAAGATCGAGGTTATTGAGCCGGCAAAACCCGTAAAGGTTGATTATGCTGCTTTTGGCGCTAAAATATCTGCCGATAAGGCTTTGACCAAAGAGCAGATGATCGCGAAATATAAAAACCTGAAGCCGGGCGATACGGTTGCGGTTAAATTCAAGTCGAAAATTAAGGATGTATGCCAAAAGAAAGGCTGCTGGATGGCAATGGAACTGCCGAACGGCAAGGAATCTTTTGTGAAATTCAAGGATTATGCCTTTTTCGTGCCGCTTAATGCTGCCGACTCTGATGCCATCATAAGCGGAAAGGCTTTTGTAAGTGAAACGTCTGTGGCCCAATTAAGGCATTATGCCAAGGATGGCGGGCAGTCTGAAGCGGAGATCGCAAAGATCACTGAGCCTAAGGTAGAGTACAAATTCATGGCCGACGGCGTGCTTATCAGTAAATAATGAGGAAGGTATCGTTACTTTTGGCAGCGTGCCTGCTGGTACTCGCTTCATGCAAAAAAGAACCTGAGGCAGCGCCCGTAAAAACGACGGAAGTACCGGCTGAAAAAGCTCCTGCGAAAAAGGAAAAGGAATTTGAAATGTACGAGATGTCCGAAATGGCCAGCCTTATGGAGCAGATGTATGCCGAGAACATGCAGCTGAAGGATCGTATTGTGAAAGGAGATACCCTTGGCAATTTTCCAAAGAAATTCCTTAAGATACATGCTTCGGCAATGACCGACGAAAGTGAGAACGACGCTTTTTTCAAAGCCCAGGCGGCTATTTTCATTAAAGCCCAGGGACTCATCTATAAAGATCAGCTGAATGCCAAAAAGCATTTTAATGATGCGGTATCTGCCTGTGTAAAATGCCATGAGCAAAAATGTGAAGGCCCGATACCCAGGATCAAGAAGCTTTACATAAAATAAATTGGAACGCCAGATCATGATCACGGACGACGGGTCGGTAACCCTATACCTTCCCGAAATGAACGAGACCTACCATTCTAAGTTCGGCGCGATACAGGAGGCCAACCATGTGTTCATACAAAATGGGCTGGCCCTTACCGAAGGCCGCCCTGTTGCTCTTTTGGAGATAGGCTTTGGTACAGGCCTGAATGCCTTTATCACATTCCTTGAAGCGTACAAAAGTGGCCAGCAGGTCGATTATACAGGTGTCGAGGCCTATCCGGTAAGCCTGGCTGAGGCGGCACAACTGAATTATGTAAGCGAGCTGAAAGCAGAAGGACATTCCGGGGTATTTACGCATATGCATGCATCTGGATGGGAGGAAAAGACCGTGCTTGCTGCTAATTTTTCGTTAACAAAACGGCAGCAGTTCTTTAATGACATCACAGATACCGGATCGTTCGACCTCATTTATTTTGATGCTTTCGGTTACCCTTCGCAACCGGAACTGTGGAGTGTTGAGGTCTTCCAAAAAATGTATAATGCGCTTAGAAAAGACGGAACATTAGTGACTTATGCATGCAGGACGGTGATTAAAAAAGCAATGCAGGAAGCGGGATTTGTGACCGAAAAGCTACCCGGCCCACCCGGTAAGCGTGAAATGCTTCGTGCCAAAAAGCTTTAAATAACTGTTAAATATTTAACATATTTTCAAGCTATAACGTTTCAATAAAATGGTATTTTTACTTGTATGTCATTTTTTTTGATATATTTGCATATTCGTTCTTATCACCTTATAACTATAAACTTTAAAACGATTATGCCCAGACCTATGTTTAGCTATACAAAGAAAGTCTTGGAGAGCGTAAGTTTTGACCCCAAGCTATTTTGTAAAGAAGTTGAAAAGGCTATCAAGATCCTATTGCCTTATGAAATTGAACAATTGGTAGACTGGCTTCATAATTTTACGACTGAAAAGCCTGAGTTAAAAGCTTGTCTGATCTACGTTCAACAATAAAAACTAAAAGGAGCCCGATCAAGGCTCCTTTTTTATTTATAAGATAGGTATTTTCGCATCATTATATCAGTTTGTTCGTCGCTGCCCATTTTAAAGATATGTTTGTCAAAGGCAGAAAATCCGTTTTTTTCATAAAAGCGTATAGCGCGTGGATTTTTCTCCCAAACCCCAAGCCATATAAAAGCTTTCTTTTGGTCGTATGCGATCTCGAGTGCTTTTTCATAAAGCTGCTGCCCGGCTTTTTTACCGAAATACGCGCTTCGCACATAAATACGCTCGATCTCAAGTGAATCATCACGCTTTACTTCAGTTTGGAAATTCCCTGAATTTACTTTCAGGTATCCCGCGGGATAACCACCATCCCATATGATGTAAAATTTAGAACCGGGATCACCTAATTCTTCCTTTATCTTTCCCGGGCTGAAGTTTTTATCAAGGTAGTCCTGCATGTCCTGTGGGGAATTGCTGTCAGCAAACGTTTCAAAAAAAGTTTCCCTGCCAATTTTTTTCAGTACATCAAGGTCCTTGTCGGACGCTTGTAAAATTATAAGTTCGTTCATCGTTATCTCTTATGCAACGGGCTGGTAATGTCTACATTCTGGAAGGTAATGGCACCTTTTATCACTCCCGCTATCGTGCTGCGCAACGCTTCGATAATGTGCAGTTTCAGCTCCTTTTTAGAATAGATAAGGCTCACTTCGCGCGATGGCCTCGGGTCTCTAAAATGGCGCAGCTTTTTATTCGATCTTTCACTCATGTCCAGTGTGTTGAGGTAGGGAAGGAGCGTCATGCCCAATCCTTCATCGGCCAGCTTTATCATGGTCTCGAAGCTTCCGCTTTCGATCTGGAACTTGTTGTCGTGCGGCAGTACCGACGTTTTGCAGATGTTGAGTACGTTGTTGGTAAAGCAGTGGCCATCCTGCAATAGCAAAATGTTATCAAGGTTTTCTTCCAGGTCTTCAACCCCAAAATCTTTCTTTTGGTAGGCAGGATAGTTTTCCGGCACATACGCCACAAAAGGTTCATAGTACAATACGATCTCCTTTATGCTTTCCTCCTCCAGCGGTGTTGCGGCAATGGCGGCATCAAGCTGTCCGTTCTTGAGCATGCGGATGATCTCTTCCGTTGTGCGTTCCTCTACAATAAGGTTGACCTTCGGGTATTTATTGATGAAATTACTCATGAACATTGGCAGCAGCGTAGGCATTACGGTTGGTATGATACCGATCTTGAATTCACCGCCAATATAGCCTTTTTGCTGGTCTACTATGTCTTTTATCCTGCCCGATTCGCTCACGATGTTCTTCGCCTGAGACACTATCTTCTGGCCCACTTCGGTTAGCTGGATCGGCTTTTTTCCACGGTCGAAGATCTGTACATCAAGCTCTTCCTCAAGCTTTTGTATCTGCATGCTCAGCGTAGGCTGTGTGACAAAGCACTTTTCGGCGGCCAGGGTAAAATTCTTATGTTCGGCAACTGCCAGGACATAGTAAAGCTGTGTGATGGTCATATATAGATATTTATGATAAAATTATAAAAATGATTGATATTAACTATGAATTTTATGGTTAAATTTACTCTACTTTTATAGATGTAAAAACTTACAAATAGCTAACAATTATGAAAACCAAACAAAAACAGGAAGAGACGAATATTTTAGGCCTGCCCGTAAAAGAAGCCGAAGTGATCGCTGCAGAACTGAATATCCTTTTGTCGAACTTCCAGGTGTATTATCAAAACCTCAGGGGCATTCACTGGAACATTCGCGGCAAGCGCTTTTTTGACCTTCATGTAAAATTTGAGGAGCTGTATAACGACGCGCAGCTAAAAATAGACATGATCGCAGAAAGGGTACTCACGCTTGGCTTTACACCGCTGCACACCTTTGAGGATTACATAGCCAACAACAGGCTTGAAGTGGGCAAGAACATTTCCAAAGATACCGAAGCCGTGCATCTGATCATGGCATCATTGGCCGACCTGCTCAAAATAGAGAGGGTTATTTTAGGAGAGACAGATAAGATCAATGACGAAGGTACCAACTCTATGATGAGCGATTTCATCAAGGAACAGGAAAAGACAATGTGGATGATGAAGGCCTGGAGCGAAGAGGAAATATAATATTATTTGTAACAGTTATAAATTATAAATAAAAATTCCTATCTTCGCCGGGATGAAAGTGTTCGTGAACATAGTACTTTTTTTATTTGTTTCATTTCTCGCCACTCCAACTATTGTGAGTATGGTAGAGGATGACACTGATATATCTATGGTTTACAGCCTTACTGAAGAAGAGATACAAAAAGAGATCAAGGAAGTAAAAGCAGCGCCGCAAACAGAGTTTGGAGTTGCTTTTATTCCCCAGATCAAGACAACTTCAATTATAAAGTCGGCCAATCTCGAAAGGCATGACAACGTTGCCGGTGAGATATGCTCGCCCCCTCCCGAATTGATATAATACAGATCGCAAAGCCATTGTGGCAGCTATCAGGCAGTGGATCGCCCGATGGTATCATTGTATTATATATTTAAATTCGGTATGACAAAAAAGACAGATCTTTTTGGCAGCCTCAAGGCCGATTTCCCTTCGGGCCTCGTGGTTTTCCTGGTGGCTTTGCCATTGTGCCTGGGTATAGCCCTGGCTTCGGGTGCGCCGCCGCTTTCAGGCATTATTGCCGGTGTGATAGGAGGTATCATCATCGGTTCGCTCAGCAATTCGCAAATTAGTGTATCCGGCCCTGCTGCCGGGCTTATTTCCATAGTACTCACCGCTGTAGCCACGCTCGGCTCATTTGAGGCTTTCCTTCTGGCGGTATGCCTTGCAGGTGCCATACAGCTTATACTCGGCTTTATTAAGGCCGGGAGCATTTCAAATTATTTCCCTTCTAATGTTATCGAGGGTATGCTTGCAGGTATTGGGGTGATCATCATCATCAACCAGCTCGAGCATGCCGTAGGATATGATAAAGGCAACGAAGGTGACGAGTCGCTGCTAAGGCACGACGGTGGGAACTTTTTTTCCGACATTCCGGAGCTGATCAGCCGTTTTGAAGGCGGTGCCGTGATCATCGCGCTGGTCTCGCTGGCAATACTCATCGCATGGGATAAGATACCTGCGCTAAAAAGGCTTAAGGTGTTACCCGGTGCATTGGTGGCCGTTGTAGCGGGCATTGTCATTAACCAGGTATTCATTTCCACAGGAAGCCATCTGGCACTTGAGTCCACACACCTGGTGACCTTGCCCGTGGCCACTTCATTTGGCGACATTCAAAGCTTTATGGTGATGCCCGACTTTTCGGCAATATCCGATCCTCAGGTTTGGGTTGTGGCCGGGACCATTGCTGTCGTTGCCTCCATCGAAACTTTATTGTGTATTGAAGCTTCTGACAGGATGGATGTGCAAAAACGCTATACCGATACTAATAATGAATTGAGGGCGCAGGGGATAGGGAACATCCTCAGCGGACTGGTAGGCGGGCTTCCCATTACATCGGTAGTGGTGCGCTCTTCGGCGAATGCCAATGCCGGTGCAAAAACTAAAATGTCGGCCATAATACACGGCTCATTGCTGCTGATATGCGTACTGGCAATACCTGTCATACTGAATAAGATACCGTTGGCTACGCTCGCCGCGGTGCTGCTTTTGGTAGGGTACAAACTCGCAAATCCCGCGAAGCTGAAGCATTTTTGGGATAAAGGCAAGTACCAGTTCATACCTTTTATCGCGACACTGGTGGCTGTAGTAGCTACGGACCTCCTGAAAGGTGTTGCCCTGGGCATGATGATAAGTATTATATTCGTACTGCGGGGCAACCTGAAAAGGGCTTATAACTTCAGGAAAGAGGAGTATGAGGACGGCGACACCATCCATATCGACCTGGCGCAGGAAGTATCGTTCCTGAACAAGGCCGCGATAAAGTCGACGCTGAATGACCTGCCCGAAAACTCTGAAGTAGTTATCGATGCGTCTGATACAGAATATATTGCCCACGACGTGCTTGACCTGATACAGGAATTCAGGGATATTAAAGCGATGGAGATGAATATCAAGGTAAAGCTGGTAGGTTTCAAGGAAGCCTACGAGCTAGAGAACACAGATGCAGGTAATGTATTTGTGGAACATAAAATAAAAGAATAACAAAACATAAATCAATTCCCATTGGGACTAAACATAAAAACAGTTTTATTATGAAAATGAATGATGATTTTTATAAGAAGATATTAGACAACAACAGGATATGGTCTGAAACCAAGCTGGCAAAAGACCCGGAATATTTCAATAACTTATCAAAAGGCCAGTCACCACCACTATTGTGGATCGGTTGTTCGGACAGCCGCGTACCTGCAAACGAGGTTATCGGCGCGCAGCCGGGCGAGGTGTTCGTTCACAGGAACATTGCCAACATGGTGGTGCATACCGACATGAACATGCTTAGCGTACTGGATTATGCAGTGAACGTACTAAAAGTAAAGCACGTTATCGTGTGCGGTCACTATGGCTGTGGTGGTGTTAAGGCTGCAATGGGCAATGATTCCATCGGCCTTATTGACAACTGGATCAGGCACATTAAGGATGTGTACAGGCACCACAAGCAATACCTTGACTCTATAATCGATGAGCACGACAGGTTCAACGCTTTTGTGGAACTCAACGTAAAGGAACAGGTAATGGACCTTGCAAAGACCTCGATCGTACAAAATGCCTGGAGGAATGGGCAGGAGCTATGCCTGCATGGCTGGGTATATGGCCTGGATACAGGTATCGTAAAAGACCTTGAAGTGAACTATTGCGACAATACGGAACTTGAAAAGGTAAGCCGCTTAGAGTTTTAACATTTTTTATATTGCTAAATGGCCGCCTTACGGGCGGCCATTTTTTTTGCCCTTTAGATTATGAATAGGGATAGTATTTCCAGCAGTATCTCTGCCATCCGGAATATTCCCTACCCATCATAGTCTTTCTTTGTCTTACTCATTTTCCTCAAGATTTTCATTAAATACTGTAGGAAGCAGCTGCGGTATGAATTTTATCAGTAACGGCAGCAGCAGGCTTCCGCCCGGTAAAAGGAAAATGGTAAGCGATGGCACTGTCTTGCAGATCTCCAATAGTTGCTTTTTTACTTTCTTCTTCTCCTTTGCATCCAGGTTGCGGTGGGTGGAATGGGTGAGCAGCAGCACCAGTTCGCCATTGTTGGAAAGCTCTTTTACAAAACGCGCCTTATTACGCTTGATCAGTAGCTTTACATTATTTGCCGCGTGGTCATAAAAGTGCTTAACGGGGTTGGAATAGTTAAAGTAAGGAATGTTCTTTTTATTTTTCCTGATGAAAACATCGAACGAGGCAATGCTTTCGGCGGCGATCTCATCATCCAGCTCAAGTTCGGCTGCCAGTCGGTACAGGAAATCCACTTCGCTTTGTTCCGCTACGCCATCGGTCCATATCGCCATACCTGCCATGTCAAGGAGGTAGTTCTTCTCTGATTTGGAATGAAAATAACTGAGTTCCAGTTTGGTGAGGTCGTCGGTCTTTATAGCAGAGAACTTTGTATAACGTACTGATGACTCGAAAAGTTTTATGAGCAGGTCGTCATATCCGGCGGTTTTGCTCTTACTTTTCAGCGCCAGCGATACAATACTCAATACAGCCTCCTCCAGTTTCCTCAAATATTCATCCGGTATTTCCTTATTAAGTAGGTATTGGCGAAAAGCCAGTACATCCATAACAAGCAATGCATTAGTGAGTATATGCGAAAAAGTACGGCTGAACACATTGTCGTTGGTCTTGATGCGCTCCTCCAGGACCTCTTCAAGCTGCTGGCTGCGTGGCGAAGTGGGCAACACCTTTTTGAGCAGGCTGAAACCTTCGGGTGTCATTTGCTTATAAAAGGCAATGGCCCTGCTGATGAAGGCCTTCGGGTCCGTCTCGTTGGTGATCAATATGTGTACGTCATACAGCGTATTGAGCAGGGCGGCCTTGGTGGTCTCCTCAGTGGTCCAGCCTTTGGTCTCCTTTTTATCAAGGTTATTAAAGGAAACCACATGCCCATAAATGAACCCTGTGTCGCGCACCGCCCTGTAAAATTCGTGCGAATTTTGGGCCAGGGGCTGCCTGTGCGCAAGCTGCCCCAGAAACTTGTCTATCCAGCCGCTGGCAGAAGGGTTGATCATCGTTTGGGTTAATTACCCGCAAAGCTATGCATTTTTTTGAGTATAGTACAACAGTTAAATTATTCCTATAATTAAATAACCGTCAAATAACGCGGAGGCAAAACTAATAAATTTGTAAAAATGATCAATGTATTATGTCACTAAAAGCAGGCTACCCCTTCTGGCTGATAAAAGACGGCCTACCATTCACTTTTCCAAAACTCGAACATGACATTGATACCGATGTGGTGATCATGGGGGCGGGCATATCCGGTGCGCTGGTGCGTTACTACCTCATAAATGCCGGGGTTAAGTGCGTTACCGTCGATGCCCGTACCATTGGGTTGGGCAGTACCAGTGCCAGCACATCACTGCTGCAATATGAGATCGATGTACAGCTGCATAAGCTGTCGGAGATGATCGGCAGGGATAAAGCTGAAAGGGCCTATCAGCTGTGCAGCCATGCTATAGATGTGCTGGGGGATATCGTAAAAAAGTGCGGCGTTGACTATTTCGAAAAGAAAAAAAGCCTGTATTATGCGGCTTACAAAAAAGATGTCCGGGACCTGAAAAAAGAATATGAAGCCCGTAAACAGGCCGGTTTCAAGGTGCGCTACCTCGAGGCGGATGAGTTGGAAAAAGAATATGGTTTCAAAGGATTTGGTGCCATTCTTTCCGATCAGGGTGCGCAGACCAATGCCTATATGCTGGCGCATTGTCTCTTGCAGCACAAGCACAAGGACGGTAAGGCTAATGATATTTTTGACCGGACGCCCATAACCGATATTAAGCATAACAAGAACGGAGTGGTGCTTAGAACAGAGAACGGGCATACCATCCGATGCAGTAAGCTGGTATATGCTACGGGCTATGAGGTGGTGAATTACATCGATAAAAAGATAGTCAACCTGCTTTCTACCTATGCTGTAGTAAGCGAGCAGTATAACAAAAGGAAATTCTGGAAGGACGATGTGCTGATATGGAACACGGCCGACCCGTACCTGTACCTCCGCACCACACCCGACAACCGCGTGTTGGTAGGGGGCAGGGATGAGGATCTCCATGATCCGGCAAAGCGTGACAAGCTTATCAACAGGAAGACAAAACAGCTTACGGATGATGTGAACAAAATGTTCCCTGAGCTGCAATTCAAGCCTGAATTCAGCTGGACGGGTACTTTTGGTACCACAAAGGACGGACTGCCCTATATTGGGCCGTATGATAAGCTGCCCAACAGTTATTTTGCATTAGGTTTTGGCGGCAATGGCATAACCTTCAGCCTAATCGCAGCCGAGATCATTACCGACCTAATACTGGGTAAGGAAAATAAGGATGTAGAGCTGTTCTCTTTTGAGAGGTAACATTCAATTAATATTTCGCTAACACTTATTGTGATAACACTAACATCTATAAGAGTTTATATGCTTTACCTTAGCTAAATAACAAATTTAAACAGACTTATCATGAAAAAGACCTCATTTTTTAGTAAAGCGCTTTTAGGTGCAGCAGTTGTAACAATGTCGATGGGAGCCGTATCCTGTAAGGATGAGAACAAGGCCGAAGACCCTAAAGAAGTAGCCGAAGAGGAGAACGAAGCAAAGTTTGACGATGTAAATGACGATAAGGAAGAAGATTCTGATTATCTGGTGGCGGCTGCCGAAACAGACATGAAGGAAATAGAGCTGGGCAAGCTGGCACAGCAAAAAAGCACCAATGCCGATGTTCAGGCACTTGGCAAAATGATGGTAGAGCAGCATACCAAAGCCCTTGCGGACCTTAAGGCTGCCGCTGCCAAGAAAAACATTTCGATCCCTGCGGCCCTAACCGATAAAGGACAGGATGCCTACAAGGACCTGAATGACAAGACCGGACATGATTTTGACAAAGCCTATGCTGACAAAATGGTTGACGGCCACGAGAAAATGATCGAGAAAATGGAAAAAGCATCTGAAAAAGCTGCCGATGCCGATATCAGGATGTGGGCTGCCAATATGCTGCCTACCCTAAGGACGCATCTTGAGCATGCTAAAATGACCAAGGAAAAAGTAGATGCTGTAAAATAACAGTAATTTATGTAAAGAAAAACTCCGGAGTTAGCGCTCCGGAGTTTTTTATTTTATTTCGCATCGATTATTATTTGTCCGAAGAAGGTTTCTTTTTTATGAGTTGTATCAGGGCAAATACCAAAGCCGCTACTAATAAAAGATGAATGAGCGCGCTGGTAATATACCATACAAAATGCCCCAATACCCAAAAGATAAGGAACAGTACCGCTACTATGTAAAGCAGGTTCTTCATTTTAAAGGCTCAGGATAAAACTGTCTTTACTAAGGCCATCGGTAATGTACTGCCAGTTGATGTGTACCACATCGCTCAGGATCTTCTTCAGCATGTTGAAGTCGTTTGGCTTTTTGATATACACGTTTGCCCCGGTTACAAAGGTATCTTCAATATCCTGCTCTGAAGATGAAGTGGAGTAAATGGCTACCGATATCTTTTTTAGCCTCTCATCATCACGAATTTCCTTCAAACACTCAAGGCCCGACTTTCGGGGCATATTAAGGTCGAGGAAAATGATATCCGGAAGGGGATTATCTTTTTTATTTAAGTATTCCATCAGCTGTTCGCCATCATTGAAGGCGGTGAACTGGTAATTTATTTTGACTTCTTCAAAAGCTTCCCTGAAAAATAAGCGGTCATCTTCATCGTCATCAGCAAGCATTATGTGTAGGGAGTTCGGCTGCATGTATCTCTTTCTTCTAAATTGATTCGGCGTAGCGTTTCTGCTTCATTATTTTTTGAAAAGCAGTAGGCGTTACACCCGTTATGTTTTTGAATTGTTGCGATAGGTAGGCAACGCTGCTGTAGCTCATCATAAAGGATATTTCCGTTAAGGATAAATTCTCCGTCATCAGCAACTGTTTTACCCGCTCAATTTTGTGCAAAATAATGAAATTTTCTATAGATATGAAAGTCACTTCCGAAAATACCTGCGATAGCGTCCTGTAACTTTCACCCAGCTTTTCCGAAAGATAAGTAGATATCTTTAACGACTGCACGCCTTTACCGGAATACAGCATTTCGATTATGGCGTTCTTTATCTTTTGTACCAGTATGCTTTTTTGATTGTCTACGATCTCAATACCAAAATTTTTTAGCGAATCTATGAACATGTCATAGGTTTCCATCGGGACATTCTCTTTAAATTTTACATACCCCGGCTCTGTAACCCTACAGTCGATATCAAATTTATCGAGCTGCTGCTGCAGGAGCACTTTACACATTTTATCAATGTTGTACTTTATGTAAAGGTCCATTCTTTGTGTTTTATATTCGTAAGTAAAAATAGGAAAATATCCATAAAATACAGAATACCCTACAAAAAATGTAGAATTGTAGTAAAAGCATTATGTTGTGCTAAATTTTTTTATCCTATAAGCGTGATACAGTGCCGCCAAATCCTAAAAATTCATTAATTGATGCTATTTGTGTTGGGCTAAATCCCTAATTTTATATATATAGATCTGACGTATGATGTTACAAAACCCTCCCGATGGCGGTATGTTGTATGCCGAGACCAATATGCACAATGCTCTTCCGGAACCATTAAATGCCGTTACTTCCTGCTTTTTTCTTGCCATTGCCATTTATTGGACATTTAAATTGCGCCACCAGTGGAGGCAGCACCTTTTTTTAACCTGCGCTTTGTTGCTGCTGTATGTAGGAGGTATCGGGGGCACCATTTACCACGGCCTTCGCCAGTGGGCCTTTTTCATCATGATGGACTGGATGCCCATAATGCTGCTGTGCGTTCTTGCGGGCGTATATTTTTTAAGCAGGCTCACGCGATGGTACTATGCCGTTGCACTTATTGTACTGTACATTGCCTTTCAATATTATGCCAGGCGGCAGATGGTGGCATCTGGCGACATACAGCTTTTCATCAATATCAATTATGCAGTGCTGGCAGGATTGGTATTGTTACCGGTACTGGGCTACCTTATAACCACCCGGTTCAAAAATGGCAGGTGGGTAGCTTTTGCGCTTGTCGCATTTATACTGGCGCTTACCTTCCGCATTGCCGATGGCTGGGGCTGGATGGAGTGGGGTACGCATTTTCTGTGGCATACCTTTGGCGCTGTGGCCGCCTTTTGTATGTTCCAATACATTTTCCTCATTAACGGGAGACAGGCCGTGGCCCAATAAAAAGATCCGTTTCCCTGGGGTGCAGTGGGAAACGGATCAAAGCATTAGTTGGGTATCCTATTTGTTCAGCCAAAACAGGCAATGGCATCATCATGGATCCAAATGCCGAAATGGGTATTAAAGTTACCTATAAAATCGTAACATTCGGCATATTCCTATTACATTTATTTTCAGCCGGACAATAGTTTAAAGCACTAACTCTTCAAAAAGCTTTGTTGTCTTATATTCCGGGTCGTCGCAAAGTCCCGGGTGTGGGCGCGATGTTTGTATGACCGAGCTCCTGATGGCGGTTAGCCAACGGAAGCGTTCCGCAGTTTCCATCTGTGCGATCGGGCCGCCATCTTTAGCGCCACGGGCTATGCGTTCGAACGACATCAGGTTCAGGCTTATCTGCGCAATGTCGAGCTCAGGGTGCATGGCATGGAGTTTTTTTTCATTTATGGTATACAATGCCTTGATGAACCTTGCCCTTTTGCAAAATACAATAATGCCCACATTCACGAATTCTTCACGTTCTACCCTCGGTACCACCCGTATCACGGCATACTCATATAAGTGCTTGTCTTGCATTTTGTGCCTGGTTTACGAAGGTTTGAGAATTATTTAAACGGGTCGTCAGGAATTGGAAATATACGTCGCGCACTTGTTCAGGTGTTTGGTCTAAGCCTTCCCATTGCAGCCATGTGTCTGGCAGTAAGTTCACAATGGCACGTATCTTTTCTTGTGTCAGCAGGGCTTTATATTCCGTGTCAACTTCTTCCAGCAGCGATGCCTGTGGCAGTAGTACGTGGTCTTTAATTAACGCGAAAGGGCTTTTGGCATGGCCTTCGGGATCATCGAAGGAATGATGGAAGTACAGGCTGGCACCGTGGTCAATGAGCCACAGTTCCCGATGCCATATTAGCATATTGGTATTGCGGAAGGTTCGGTCTACATTGGTAATATAGGCATCCAGCCAAACGATCTGAGAGGCCATTTTAGCTTCAACGGTCGTAACTACCGGATCAAAATTTATCGCGCCTGACAGGTAATGCATTGCAAGGTTGAGCCCACGGCTGGCCTGCAGCAGGTCCTGTATCTCCTCATCGGCTTCGGTGCGGCCAAAGGCTTCGTCCAGGTCGGCAAAAACCAGCTCCGGAACCGGAAGCCCCAACGCACGGGCAATTTCGCCGCCTATAAGTTCGGCAATAAGCGCTTTAGTGCCATGGCCCGCGCCCCTGAATTTCAGGACATAATTAAAGGAATCGTCTGCTTCGGCAATGGCGGGCAGTGAGCCACCTTCGCGTAGCGGGGTAACATAGCGCGTCACGTTCACGGCGCGCAACTGTGGGATATCGGCCATATAAAAGATTTATAAGGTAAAAGTAAGCATTTCCGTTTTGTCGATCTTCGTTGCCTTGCCAATTCCGGGATGGCTGAGGTCATTTTAAAACCGTCCCTTTTACATCCGAAGCATTAATGCACCCAAAATATCGTGAGTCTATCGAATTGTCCCGGTTATCGCCAAGCACGAATAGTTTGCCATCAGGTATGGTATATGGCCCTAAGTGATCCTTGTTCCAGTCCTTTCCATACTGTTCTTTTATCATCTTTTCTGCTTCATTTTCATTCATAAGCCACCTTATGGACGATGGGACTTTTGCCTTCGCAATGTGATCTTCGAGGAGTACCAGGTATTGTCCGCCAGGAACAGGCCTCACATCATCAGGATCAGCCAGCCCCTCTGAAGCTAGGGCTCTTGCATCGGCCTCATTCAGTATATAGCCGTGTTTAAGTTTGAGGCTTCGGTCAAAGTCCTTCCCGTTTATGAGAACAGTACCTTTTTTAATTTCCACAATGTCACCTGCCATGCCTATCAGCCGATGGGTATATAGCATACTGTCCTTTCGATATACGATAAGATCGCCTGCTTCAGGGTCTTTTAAGCTTGAGGCAAAAAAGCGTGAGCCCTGCTTAAGCCCCGGTTCATTTCCGGTGGTGGGGGTAGTGTACATTTTAAATATGCCTGTAACATTGCAGATGACCCATCCGAATGCAAGGAGCAGCAATAATGCCCCGAATACTATAAGCCCTTTTCTCATATTGTTTATTTGTCAGTATACAGCCTAAAGCTCATATAGATCTTGCTGCCTGCATTTTCAGTCCAGATGTCATATCCATGTTCACTTTTCCCGAAAATGCCATACACATACTTATCACCTTTGTTGCTCAGGTTTTTTCGGGAATAATTGTTGCTTTCTATAAATTCCAGCTCAAATTCGCATTCACCCGTCCAACGGAAGTACAGCCTGGAAAATGTACCATCGGCAAACACTTCCTGCCAATATCCTTTATCTACGGTCACTGTTGTTTTGGTGCCATCACTTTCAAGGTAATAAAAGTTTTTTATCGCCGAAATTTCCCTACAGGCTTTCTTCTTCAGCTTATGGTGTGGTTTTTCTGAAAGCCTTTTCCAATCGCCTTTCTCCACAAATTCGGCGTTTAATATTTCTACAAAAGTTTCACAGTTTTTCTGCAGGCGAAAAAATACTTTATCATAGATGGCTATGAATTTTTCTTCAGAGTCGACTTTGTGCTTATTAAGAAAGGCAGGATAGTGCTTGATCAAAGCATTATCGATACGTGTAGAGTCAGCTCCCTTCTCCTCATTAATGGCCTTGCAGATCTCAACTGTGAACGCATCTATTTCAGCATCGGTCTGCGAATGGCATAGCGCCGAGATCAGCAGGAGGATAAAAAAACTAGGGTATTTCATAGGTTGGCAGTTTCCCCAAATATAGCAGAATATTCTTTATGAATAATCATCCGGCTCAATATGCACCAGTACATGCCCCAGTTCGGGCAGGCTCAGGCGCAGGGCATCTTCCAGTTCGTGGGCGAGGCGGTGGCCTTCCTTAACGGTTATATTTGAGTCGACCACTGCATGCAGCTCGATGTGGTAACGCATCCCGGCCTTGCGGATAAAGCACTTTTCGGTGTCCAGGATACCGGGAACGGTAACAGAAATGCGCTTGATGTCGGCGGCAAGGTCATCATATACGTGCTCGTCCATTATCTCGCCGAGCGCAGGACGGAATATCAGGTAGCTGTTATAGAGGATGAAAAATGACGCGAAGAGTGCCGCCCAGTCGTCGGCCGACTCATAGCCCGGCCCGCAAAAAATAGCTATCGAAATGCCGATGAACGCTGCCACGGAGGTAATGGCATCGCTGCGGTGGTGCCAGGCATCGGCTTTTAGTGCCGAACTGTTGGTCTCCCTGCTTTTGGCCATTACGATGCGGAACGATATTTCTTTCCAGATGATGATCGCTCCGAGTACGATAAGCGTCCATTTTTCGGGCAGGTCATGCGGTGTCTGTATGTTCAGGATGCTTTCATAAGCAATGATGGTGGCAGAAGTAATGAGGAAACCCACTACTATAAAAGTGATGAGCGCTTCGGCACGGCCATGTCCGTACGGATGGTTCTCATCGGCGGGCTTGTTGGAGTACTTTATGCCGACCAATACAAGGAATGACGAAAAGATATCGGTGGTCGACTCAATGGCATCGGCGATCAAAGCGTAGGAGTTGCCCAGTATACCCGCAGTACCTTTGATCAGTGCGAGAAGGGTATTGCCCGCAAGGCTGAACCAGGTGGTACGGATCGCTTTTTGTACGTTGATGTTGTGTGTAGCTTCCATAGTTAACAGGGCAAAAGTAAGCCGAAAAAAACCGGATACAAACGTTTTTAACGCTTATATCCGGTTGTTATTTGTTCATATATATATTATTTTTTACAGCATCCGTCCAGTCCATCATAAGCAACGGCATCAGCTTTCACATCATCGGCATCATAGCCAAGCTTGCTGATGGCAGCCCTTATTTTTTCGATGTCGGTCTTTTTGCTGTTGTAGGTCACTTTAATGGTCATGGCTTTTTCATCAAGCAGTACCATTTGTATGCCTTTTTCCTTAAGGAGCTTTTTCTCGATCTGCGGGCCACACGTTTCGCAATGCTTGCAATGGTCACAGTGTATAGCTGTTTTAATAATAGCGGTCTGTACCGTTTTTTGTTGTGCCAGTGCGGTATTCGCGAACAGCATCACTATAAATGCGACAAGGATAGACTTAATGTACTTCATAAAGTTGGTTTTCACAAATATACCTAAAACATATTACAGAGTAAATATATCTTACTTACCGCCGTAAGTTTCTCCCAAAAATATCAGGATGCCGCCAACTACAATCAAAATAGAATTGATCTTTAGCGTATTGACCGCCTTTTTGAGATTGGCATTATTTATGGCTACCTGATCGCCTTCAGCGGTCCACTTGTTGGCGCCTTTGAGCCCGGCATATACACTTACTGCAAATAGCATTTTAATGGCGCTGCTTATGCATATTAAAAAGCCTAAAATTTCAAGAATGATCATCATGATTATAACTGGTTACTGTTTTTGGCAAATATATACATTTCCCATAATCCTTAAAAGAATGTTAATAATCTATAGTTGTTTTGTGATGAATGCATTACGTCTAAAACCCTTCAAACACTCCCAACCCGAACAGCGCAAAATCATATTTTACCGGGTCCGATGCGTCCATTTTTCGTAAAGCGGCATCGAGTTCGGCCAGGGCTTTGGCATCGTTCTGCTTCCGCGTAAGTACGCCCAGTTTTCGTGCTACATTGCCACTGTGTACATCGAGCGGGCAGGAGAGGAGGGATGGCGAAATGCTCTTCCATATGCCGAGGTCTACACCGGTATTATCATTACGGACCATCCATCTTAAGTACATGTTGATGCGCTTAGCCGCCGAACCAGCCAACGGGTCGCTCACATGTTTGTGCGTGCGGTTTTGGTGCTCTATCTCAAAGAACACCTTCTTGAATTCATGTATGGCAGGCTGCAGGCTCTCATCCTTTTGATGCCTGACAAAAACAGCTTCCAGGCCGCCATGGTTTTGGTAAATATGCCGCAACGCTTTAATGAAAGTAACAAAATCCGATCCGTTGAAGGTGCGGTGTACGAACGTATCAAGCTGTTCCAGTTGGTGTTTCTCATGGCCCATCACGAAATCATACGGGCTGCTGCCCATGAGCGCTACCATTTTCTTTGCGTTGCTGATGATCATCTTGCGGTTGCCCCATGCTATGGTCGCTGCAAGGAAACCGGCGATCTCAACGTCTTCCTTTTGGGTGAAAAGGTGCGGTATCTGTATGGGGTCGCTGTCGATAAAGTCGGGCTTGTTGTAAAGAAGTACCTTTTCGTCAAGGAAAGCCTTCAGGTCATCTTTATCAATAGTGTCATTCATATTTTGTAATATCCTCTGCATAAAATCCATCTTCAATATTCTCGGTACGTAACTGTGGCAGGACCTTGTGTTTCTTAAAAAAATACTTCACCTGCTTTTCATTAATGCATGGTGGCGGCCCATCGCCAGTAGCCCAAAAGAAATCCATTTCCACAGGGGCATAATAATGCAGGTTGCCTTCGACCTTTTCCCGGAATTCAGTATCGTATTTCGTATTCTTGTATGGAAAGACCACATTGTTGAACGAGAAGGTGCTGCTCTCCAGTACGAATTTGTTCTTGGTAAAGCGGTTCAGGTCCATGGGTACAAAAAGTACAATTGAGGTAACAGCCACCGAAAGCCACATCATACCCAAAATTACTCTTTTACTGGTAATGATAACTGCGGTTATAAGGAACGAGAACAGTAGCAGAAAGTTCAGGAAAAAGCGGTACTGCGGCGACGATAGCGCAAGCATTAGTAGCTCTGCTAACATCACAAGGTATAAAAACCATGCCTCACGCATGTTGTAATATTTGTAGATGATAACGGGCAGTATCACTACCATCGCGGTAACAACCTTGTTGAAAAGCCCATGCAGCTTGGGCAGCATGAGCCATTGCAGGAACTTCTGCGTTACCGTCATGCTTTCAAATTGCTTTTCGGTCACAAAATAGGCGCAAAGTTTGGTGAAGCTGTAGTAAAGTTCCGAAATGTGCTCCGGCAGGCAGTGGTCATTATCAGCGAATTGATAGCCGGTGATCGGGAAGAACGGGTGTCCGCTCACAATGGTGTTCTTGGTTATGAACAATGCCAAAACAACCAACCCTGCCAACGCACATTTTAAGATGGCAGGTTGTATCGCTTTGAAGTCCTTTACAAATAAAAGCAGCGGAATTACGACCATGGCAGCCGCGGTCGTCTTGATATATAAGGAGAATAGCACTAATATAGCAATGAGGGTAAATGTCCCGTTATCCATGGTCCTGTAGCGCTCAAAAACGTAGAAAAAGATGATGAACGAAAATACGTATATGGGCATGTCCGGCGATGGCGCGCTGATGAACTGGAACAGCAGTACATTGGCCAACGGCAGCAGCCCGATGATGAGGTAGTGCCTGTGGCCGCCCTCAAAATAGCCTGCGAGACGCGTTATGGCAAAGATGTTGCCCAACAGCAGGCAATACCCACTGATGTCATTAAAGCTGCCGTACAGGAAAGAAAAGTTGAGCGCGCTCTGGGTAATATGCCATCCGCTGGTCTGTGCCAGGAAAACATGCAGGTTAGCTACGCCTTTTACCAGTCCGTATTCATTCATCCATTTTATAGTTTGAATGTAATAGGACTCGTTGTCAATAACATACGGGATAGAGGCGCATTGTGCGACGATAAGCAATGAGTTGATACCCAATATGATCTTCAGTGATCGGGGCAGGGTTTTCAGCTGCTGCCAAAATGAGAAGTAAACATCGGCTATGCAGCTGCGGAAGCAATATCCCAAAAGCATATTCAATACGAGCAGTGCGGCATGGAATTCCCACCCGATGCGTCCGAATACTGCCCACACTGAAGCAAAGACGGTCACAGAGAAAAGTCCGAGAATTGCGTTCACAGCAATATCCTTACTATTGATGCGCAGTAATTTGTCCGTTGCCACCCCAAAGCAGATGGTGGTCAGGGTAATATATATCCAACTTAACAGGATGAGAAGCATACTACGAGATAATTAGCCCATCGCTCATTACCAGCTTTCGGTCGGCCATATTAGCAAGTTCTTCATTGTGGGTCACGATCACAAATGTCTGGCCCATTTCGTCCCGCAGCTTAAAGAACAGCTTGTGCAGGTTCTCTGCCGATGCGGTATCGAGGTTCCCCGAAGGTTCGTCCGCAAATATCACGGCCGGCTTGTTAATAAGTGCCCTGGCAACGGCCACCCTTTGCTGCTCACCGCCAGACATTTCGCCCGGCCTGTGGCCAATGCGGTGCGAAAGCCCCAGGTACTCAAGCAGCTTTTTGGCTTCGGCCTCTGTGGCGCTTTTCGATTTACCGGCTATAAAGGCAGGTATGCATACGTTCTCTAAAGCGGTAAATTCCGGAAGCAGCTGGTGGAACTGGAAAATGAAACCCAGGTGAATGTTGCGGAACTTCGATAATGCCTTGTCCTTCAGGCCCAGAACGTTCTCGCCATTGATAGTAAGGGAGGTATCCGGGCCTTTTTTGGGAGTGTCCAGCGTGCCGAGTATTTGCAGCAAAGTCGTCTTACCCGCACCCGAAGCGCCTACGATAGAAACGATCTCGCCTTTTTTGATATGGAGGTCAACACCTTTGAGCACGTGCAGCTGGTCGTAATATTTTTCGATGTTCCGGGCCTGTATCATGTATGCAGTTTTCACAAAGAAACGAACAATTTAAAAGATACCGAAATCTTTTTTGGCACAATATTTCGTATATACTATTGTAAATTTTCGTTAACCGGCCTACCGGTGTGTGCGTTATCCTTTAACTTTGAAAAGCAACAACATGAATAAACTGATCGCAATAGCGCTGGCCGTGGTTTCTGCCTCGTGCCAGGGCAGCCCCAAGCCTACAGGGGAGAATGATGAAGGTAAAAGCAATGTTCAACTAACAGATAACACAGGAGATAAAACAATGAGTGACAAGACAGAGACTGCCATTTTTGCAGGTGGCTGCTTTTGGTGCACCGAGGCCTTTTTTACCGACCTTAAGGGCGTGCAGAAAGTTGTATCGGGGTATATTGGCGGAAAGACCGAGAACCCTACCTACAAAGAAGTATGCGAAGGTTATTCCGGCCATGCCGAGGCGATCAGGATAACTTTTGATCCCAATGAGGTAGCTTATGAAGACCTGCTGGAAATATTTTTTGCCACACACGACCCTACCACCCTCAACAGGCAGGGTAACGACGTGGGAACGCAATATCGCAGCGAGATCTTTTATACTTCGGACGCTCAAAAAACCGCCGCTGAGGATTTCATTAAGCAACTTACAGAGCAGAACATCTTTGACAAAAAGATCGTGACGAAAGTTACAAAAGCGCCTGTATTTTATCCTGCGGAAGACTATCACCAGGACTATTACGCGCAAAACACTAACCAGCCGTATTGTGCGGCTGTGATCACGCCAAAGCTGGCAAAGCTTAAAAAGAATTATAAGTCGAAGCTGAAGGCGTAACTTCCTCAATCAGATCATATAAAAACCACATTGTGCGAAAGCCGGTGTGGTTTTTATTTTTTCAACTGCGAAAGAGCTATCAGCACTATTGCCACGAGGGCCAAAGCAATACCCAGGTAATTGCGCCTGGTAAGCTTTTCCTTAAAGATGATTATCCCGGCAAGGCTGCCCAGCACGATAACCCCCATGTTCACTGCCGCGAACACGGTCGAGGGATCGTCTGAAAACTCCTTATGTGCCTTCAGGTAAAATATGATGTTGCCAAAATTGAATATGCCCACCAATGCACCAAATGCAGGGTTGATGGGGTGCATAGGGAATTTCCGGATGATGACATCATATGCTATGATAAGGGCCGTAATGATCAGCGCCCCGCAGAAAACGAAGAACAGCGAAGTGGTATAACCCGGTGATGGCAGGAGTGCCACCTGTTTAAAAAGTACATCGATCACACCAAAACCAACGAGCACCAGTAATGGGAATATCCATTTGCGGCCGTGGTTCTCGTCTTTGCGGTAGGCCAGTATCAATATCATAGCAGGAAAAGCTACGGCGAGTCCGGCCAACTTAAGGATATTGAATTTTTCCCCGAAAATGAACCATGCCGCCAATATGGGTATGAATAGCGACAGCCGTTGTGCCGCATCGGTCTTTACAATGCCCATGTACCGTATAGAGATAGCCAGCAGGAGGAAAACCGTAGGCAGCAATAACGAAAGCGGGACGTAGAGCGGCCAGTGCCTGCTGAAGTTAAAAGACGAAACGTCGGGTTCGAAAAATACGTAACAAAGTATGATGGCAAAAAAATAGTTCCACCCCACTATCTGGGTGCTGCAGGTCTCATACTTTCTGGCAATTTTAAAGATCGCACCCACCGTAACGCTACAGAAGATGCTTAATATAAGGTATAGCATTTTATAAAGTGTGATGCAAAAGTAGTACTTGGTTAATTAAGAAATGACGCTGTGGGTAATTATTTTAAAATAACACGCTTGGACTTGACAGACAGGTTTTTAAGTTTTTAACGGTTTGGAAACGATAGTACGCGGACAAACTTATACTTTTTTTCGTACATTAGCCTTCCTTATTATATGTGCAATGAAAAAAATGCTCCTGCTTTCAGTTACGGTTTTTTTCTTTTTTTCATGCGACTTCATCATGAAGGACCGCAAAGATGACGATACGGAGGCCAATACCAGTAAAGTAGTACTTGGTACGGATAAAGATGAGAATGGCTGCGTAACCTCTGCCGGATATAAGTGGTCGTTGCTGCGCAGGGAATGTGTTAGGCCTTTCGAGGAAGGCTACAGGCTGAACGCCATAGAACAGCTTGAAGGTGAAAGCATCGACAAAAGCGCATTCGTTATCTTTGAAGATGGAGGCGAAAGGGCCGAACTGTACCTGCCGGATGCGAAAAATTCTGTCATGCTTGAAGAGGATGACAAAAAAGGCAACTATAGTGGCAGTGGCTGGAAACTTCACCAAAAAGACGGCTATAAGCTGCAGAAAGGCTCGCAAATACTATATGCGGGTGCCAAAATAGAGGAAGGGCAGATAACAGGGTATGACAAGCCCGAAGATGCTACTCCTTGATACTCCAGAGGGGCATTAACTCAGCCCCCTAAATTTTTAAAATGACCCCATTGCAGTTTACAGCATCAGTGGATCTCAACTTTTTGGGGTTAGGACCCCAGCCATTTCAAAAGATCGTAAAAATTCTGGGGCGCTACGCCATGGCCAACAGGATACTCGTGGTATTCGGTTCCAAGGCCTAACGCCTTAAGGAATTCCGGGGCTTTGCGTGCCCATTCTACAGGGATCACCTGATCTGCCGTTCCGTGCGAAATGAAAAAACGCAATTTAGAAATATCATTTCGGTTCCTGTCTTTTTCTATGATGTCGCCATTAAGGTACCCGCTCAGTGCTGCCACACGCTGTATCTTTTCAGGGTAGGATAATGCGACGGCGTAACTTAGTATCGCTCCCTGGCTAAAGCCGATGAGTGTTACCATTTCTTTATCAATGGGGTAATGTTCCACGGCCTCATCTATGAATTTTGCGATCAGGTCACGCGACTGCCTTGCCTGGACTTCGTCCGAGAACTTGTTCATGTCCGCATCAAAGTTGATGGCATACCACGCGTGCCCGTAACCCGGTAGGGTATAAGGTGCGCGTGCGGAGATAATGTAATACTCATCCGGCAGCTGTGCGGCAAAGGAGAACAGGTCTTCCTCGTTGCTGCCATAGCCATGGAGCAAAAGCAACAATGGGCTATTTTCCTTTTTTACTTTCGGCTCGCGGACAAGGTGGTATAGGGATAACTCCATGCTTACAGGTTTTTAAAGGCTTTCTGGAAAAATTGGCCAACCAATGGTATAAGCCCGTACTGCCCCTGGAGCGCGCTCACAAAACCAAACATCCACAACACGAAGAAGAAGACGTAAAAGCCCATAGAGATGGCCCAGCTGTCAAAATAGCCAATGGGGTAGCCTAATGCCAAAAAGCCAAGTTCCAACCCCAGCGCCTGGCGGATATGAAAGGATGCAAAAGGATTTTTCTTTTCGCTGTTTTGTACCATCGCGATGATTGCGCCTATGATGGTAAGGTAACTGATGATGGCATTGGTCTTGCCTTGTTCTACGGTATTATCCATTTTAGTAAATGCTTATGGTGCTTTTGGGTTCAATGTCGGTGCGGCTGTCAAAGATCACGTCGCGGTAGCCTGCCGTACCGTTCTTTGTATCAACGTTAAGTGATGTGCGGCCAGTCTCTACGCCATCCTTGTCGGCCACCTTAAAGTTAACAACGCCACTATAGTTCTTGTCGTTAATGAGATAGATCACCAGCTTGTTGTATTTTTTGGTCACCGAATCCTTCTCAATATAGAATTTTCCTGTGCCAATCCCTTTCTCCTTCATTTGCTCCGAAACGGCAATAGTGCAGCCGCGGCTGTCCTCGAAGTGAGAGGAAACTTCATCAACCACCTTATCGGTAGTTTCCTTTACCGCTTTGCCGCCTTCGTTAATAACGTCGCGGGCTTTGTCTTCTGTTTCTTCTTTGCAGGCGATGGCCAGTGTCAGCACAGCGCCCAGCAGCAATAGCTTTTTCATGATCAACCGTTTAAAATTAATTTGCCATTATTATATATTCCGTAAGCTTTCCCTTTCATCGGCTGTCCCAGGAAAGCGGAGTTTTTCGATTTGGATAAGATGTCCCTTTTGGCGAATGCCCACTCTCCCGTTGGCGTAAAGAGCGTAAACCCTGCCTTTGAGCCTTCGGCAATGTCGTGGCTGCCAAACCCGAATAGGGTTTTACCAGCGGTAAATTTCTCAACGATAACCTCCAGCGGCAGTACGGTCATCAACGCCCCGAAAGCGCTTTCCAGCCCTATGGTGCCATCTTTTGCCAGGTCGAACTCCAGCTTTTTATTCTCGATGTCCAGCGGGTTGTGGTCGGACGTGATCAGGTCGATGGTACCGTCAAGTACGCCTTCGATCAATAGTTTCCTTTCCGCCTCAGGACGGAGCGGGGGAGCGACTTTATAACGGGTATCAAAATCGCCCAGCACTTCATCGGTCAGTACCAGATGATGTACCGCTACGCTGCATGTCACGTTCAGGCCTTTTGCTTTAGCCTCCCTTATCAATTGCACCGATCTCCCTGTGGATAGGGTCGGGATGTGCATTTTACCGCCGGTGTATTCCAACAGGAACAGGTTGCGTGCGATCTGCAGTTCTTCGGCTAGTGCGGGAATTCCCTTAAGGCCCAATCGTGTGCTTACGACCCCTTCATGCACTACACCCTTTCCTTTTATCTTATCATCCTGCGAATAGGCTATCACCAACCCGTTAAAGTCCTGCACGTATTGCAAGGCTATCTTAAGTATATTCGCATCGGCAATGGCTTTGTTGTGATCGCCAAACGCTACAGCTCCCGCATTCTTCATATCGAACAATTCGGCCATGTCCTTACCTTCGCTGCCTTTGGTCAGAGCCCCTATAGGGTGTAGGTTGGTCGCATATCCTGCCGATCTGTTTACCAGAAAAGCGATGTCACCCTGCCTTTCGGCTATCGGGTTGTTATTGGGCTGCAGGGCAATATCGGTAAAGCCGCTTTTTGCCGCTGTATCAAGGCCGTTAGCAAGGGTTTCGCGGTCTTCATAACCCGGCTCGCCAAGGCTTACAGAACTGTCGAACCACCCTTTGGAAATGTGCAGGTTTTCGAGTTCTACGGTTTCAAAGCCTTCCGCGGTTATGTTATTGCCTATTTGTTTGATGATGCCATTCTCCACACCGATGTCAACCAGTTCGTTATGGAACGGGCTGTTCTTATCAATGATGGTCGCATTTTTGAATATCAGGTTCATTTTGCAAATTTTTGTATCAGGAGTTCAAGTATCAGGAATATCAGTGTGCCGATGACGAACCATTTCCACAATTCGCTGGCGGTGCGCTCCGATCGGATGTCGCTGTATACGGTGCTTACCGATCCTGTTTCAGTAAAGTCCTTCAGGGCGGCTTTGTTCTGCAGGCCGAGATCGCTCTCGGTGCGGGCATGGTTAAAACTGATATTCTTCAGCACCTCATTGCCTTTTGTGATGGCATAATTTCCTGCAACTTCAGGATAATCCCCAAAGGACAGCTTTACTTTATTGTTCAGCACCTGCTGCATAGGGATAAAGTCGGAACTCTCATTGCTAACAGTGAGTACTTCATCTTTAGAGAGCACGGCATCCAGCAGGAGGCTTTGGTTCTCGCCAATGGTGATCGCGCTTATGCCGGTCTTGCCGCTGTTCTGCGCCATATTGTAAAAGGTAGGCACGATGAGGGGCGAGTTCTGGAAGTTGCTGTTCGTTTTGTTTATCGCGGCCGAGAATACATATACACTGCCCAGCTTATTGCTCATTGAGGCAAGGAACGGCGTTTGGTCGTCATACGCCAGTACCGGCAAGGCATTCCCCGAAAGGGTAAAGCCAGTATTAACGGTGGGATACTGGAAATTGTCAGTCTTCTTTTCAAAAACCGTTTGGTACAACGGGTGGTTGAAGGATATTTTCGTCACCTGCCGTTTGTTTTGTGTCATTGGCTTATAAGCCGCGCCAAAAGTACCCAGCAAAGCGTTCAGGTTTTGCAGGCTGCCTTCGGAGGAAGGTATGATCACAATGTTCCCGCCTTTGGCATAGAAATCCTTCAGGGTAGTGATGAGCGACTGTGGGATCTCCTTTAATTCATTCAGGATGATAGCATCCTGCTTTTCAAGGCTGTTATAATCAAGGCCTCTTAATTCGGAAGCTGTAAAGTTGAAGTCATCATCGGTATAGATGCGGGACAGGAAGCTGTTTTTGGCTGTTTCACCAATGGCGACAACGTTCGATCTTTCGGGTTTGGATATGCTGAAGTAATACGTGTTGTCGTATGCGAGGCTGTTATCATTAACCGAAACATAGCCATGGAAATCTTTTTTAGGTATGGTGAAAGCCGCCGACTTTTTCTCGGTATCGAATTTTACAATTGTCTTTGCGGTCAGGTTCTTGCCATTGTAAAGCGCAACGGGAACTTCATCTTCAAATTCGCCGTAGGCCTGCATGTCGACCTTTACTTCGTAAAAGTTATCCATGGCCTGCGAAATGTAAACGCTGTCAATGCTGATGTTCCTCGTGTTCTGCGCTTCTGCAATTACGGCATATAGTGGGCTGCCGGTAAATTTCTGCAGGTCTTTGCTGTCGATGTCCACCGCATCGGTGATCATTACAATGTCCTTGCCGGTATTTGGTTTTTTTGCCTGTGCCTTGGTCAGTAAAAAGTCGGGGCGGAAAGGTACATCGCTGTAGGGCAGGTTCTGTAATTCCTTTTGTATGGACTTTATATCGGTATCCCACCAGGCATTCGTGTTCGTTATAAGGGAAAATTGCTGGTTCTCAGGTGTATTTTCGAGCAGGTCCTGCACGGCGCGTTTAAGCAGTTCGCCCTTGCTGCCTTTGGCCTGCATCGAGAAAGAGTTGTCCAGCAGTATCACCATTTCGTTGCCCTTGCTATCATCGCCTTTCGCTTTAAAGAACGGTTGGGCAAACGCAATGATAAGGCAGGCGAGGAGGAGCAGTCGCGTACACAGCAGCAGCCATTTTTTTATTTTCGAGCTTTTTCGGGTTTGCATGCTGAGTTCCTTCAGGAACTTAACATTGGTAAAATATTCTTTCCGGAAACGGCGCAATTGGAATAAATGGACCAGTATTGGAATTGCCAGCAGGAAAAGGAAGTAGAGTATCTCCGGGTGTTTGAACTGCATTCGTTTATAGGGTTTGTCAAAAATACGATTTTTCTAATAGTATCAAGCCATGGATCACACGAATTTCATGTTTGGCAAAATTTGCGGGATCGGCGTATTTTGCGGGGGGAACCATCGTACACTAACGCAAATACCACCGTTAAATTTTTGCCTGCCTGTATTAATATCTTACATTTGTTTACCAAAGTAAACGATACACTATGAAATTAGCCGCCATATTGACCTTTTTCGGGATATTTGCCATGAACGCACAAGACTATAACCTCTTGGTGGGAACCTACACCAATGATTGTGACAGTAAAGGGATATATGTATATGACTTTAATGCTGCCACGGCAAAATTCAGGGAAAAAAGCCATTCGGTTAAAGTAGATAACCCAAGTTTCCTTACTGTATCTGATGATAAAAAGTTCGTTTACAGTGTGAACGAGTCGGGCGATAAAAGCACTGTCAGCGCATTCAAGTATACAGCGGCAAGCGGCAAGCTCGACTTCATCAATAAGAAAGATGCCAAAGGCGAGGACCCGTGCCATATCATAAACGACGACAAGAATGTTATCGTGGCCAATTATTCCGGTAGTACAATAGCAGTTTTCAACAAGAAGCCTGACGGGTCGCTTACCGATGCCAAACAAGTGGTAAAGCATACAGGCAGCAGCGCCAACAAAGACCGTCAGGAGAAGCCGCACCCGCACATGGTAAGTTTTTCACCGGATAAAAAGCACCTATTTGTAAACGACCTGGGCACAGACAAAATTTACATTTACAGCTATAACCCTACGGGCGGCGATAAAACACTTACACTAAAGGAAACCATACCGACCGATCCGGGCAGTGGGCCAAGGCATCTTGTTTTTAACCCGAACGGTATTTTCTTTTATTTGCTGAATGAGCTTAATGGCACCATAACTTCCTATAGCTATGAGAATGGTAAAGTTGTAAAAATGCAGGATGAAAGCCTTGTGCCTGCCGGTTTTAATGGGCAGAACGGGGGAGCCGACGTTCATTTTTCCAATGACGGGAAATTCCTTTACGCGACCAATAGGGGCGATGCCAACACCATTACCGTTTTCAGGGTACACGCTAACGGTATGCTGAACATGGTGCAGCAGATAAGCACACAGGGCGTATCACCACGCAATTTCGCCGTTGATCCCAAAGACAATTTCGTTTTGGTAGCGAACCAGAAAAGCAATAACATCGTTATCTTTAAAAGGGATAAGACCACAGGAATGCTTGAAGATACTACTCAGCGGATAGAGGTGTGCTCACCGGTTTGTTTGGTATTCACTGCCAATAAGTAAGTAATAACAGGGATGCTCATCGGTGCCTGACATTGCGAGCGTAGTTTACGCAGCGCGGCAATCTTTCTATAGAGTTGGCTTACCTGAGTAGAAAGATCGCTTCGTCGTTCCTTCTCGCAATGATTGCGATGCTGATGTTGTTGTTAATATCCTATTTCCCCTTTTTCTTCTTTGCCGCCCTTTTAGCTTCTACAGCGCGGTTGCGGGGTGCGGTTTTACGGGGTTTGGTCTTTCCGGGGCCGCCAAGGTTCACCTTTTTGTTCTTTTCTTTCTTTTCATGGAAAGCCGCGCCGCCTTCATCTTTTTTCTTTTTGAAGACTTGCTTTAATTTCTTCCAGTCTTTTTCAAACTCGAGCAGGCGTGTGGCTATTTCGACACCTTCAGGAATATCCAATACTTCCATTTCTTTTTCCATAAGCACCTCTGCCTGTACCTGAATGTCCTGTTCGTGCTTGCCTACAAAGCTTATGGCAGCACCTTCCTTATCGGCACGGCCCGTACGTCCAATACGGTGGATGTATTGCTCGGCAACTTCCGGGAATTCCATGTTGATGACATGGGTGATATCCGATATATCAAGTCCCCTCGCCATTACATCGGTAGTGACAATGCCCCTCAGGTCGCCCTGTTGAAAGGATGCCATGGTATTGAGCCTGTAGTTTTGTGACTTATTGGAGTGTATCACGCCGAATTGCCCCGGATAAGCTTCCTCAACAGCATCCATCACGAGGTCGGCGATCTTTTTATTATTCACGAAAACCAGCACACGGCTCATGTTCCCGTCTTTCAGCAATTCCTTCAGCAGGCTTATTTTGGTCAGGAAGTTGGGCACATTGTACATCTGCTGCGTTATCTTTTCCAGCGGCGTACCCGATGGTGCCAGTGATACTTCTTCCGGGAGATCAAAAAAGTCATTCAGCATTTCATCCACTTCATCGGTCATTGTAGCCGAAAAAAGTATGTTCTGCCTTTTTTGGCGCATCATCGATAGTATCGACGTTACCTGTATACGGAAACCCAGGTTGAGTATTTCGTCAAATTCGTCTATAACCAGCTTTTGTACCTCATCAAATCGCACAACGTTATCAAGGGCAAGGTCCATCATCCGGCCCGGAGTACCTACAAGGAAGTCAACACCCTCATACACCTGCTTTTTTTGGGTATTGATGTTCACGCCTCCATAAACGCCCAGGGTGCGCACCGACATGAATTCGGTGAGTTTTTCTACCTCTTCTACAACCTGCACGACCAGCTCACGGGTCGGCACCACGATCACAACACGGGGTGAGTCGGTTTTAGCGAATTTCCACTGTTTTAGTATCGGCAGGAGGTAGGCGAACGTTTTACCGGTACCTGTTTGTGCAATGCCCATCATGTCACGGCCCGACATGATAACAGGCATGGCCCGCTCCTGTATAGGTGTAGGATGGGTAAAGCCAAGGCCGTCAATGGCTTTTTGCAATGCTTTGGGCAGGTCGAGATCGTGGAATGTGGACATGGGTATATTTTTTGCAAAGATAGGTTTTTAATTTTTAGCGACGAAAGCCTCATCCGAACCCCTGACCAAAGGATAGGGGAGTAGCTCCATTGTACAAGATATGTATTGATAATGCACGATAAGTATCAGCCGTGTTCCATTTTTAAATTAACATAACCTTGTCAAAATTTCATTTTCACTGTAGTATTTTAGCTATACAAAAACTAAAAGCCATGCCTGAATTTGTAGTAATAGGGAACGAAATATCCATAGCATCAATAAGGGATTACCTGTTTGCCAAAAGGATAGAAAAAGGGGATTCGCTCGTGCTGAACCCAATGGACCACGAAAAACTGATCGAGGAGATAAAAGCTTCGGAAGAGCCGATCGACATCCCGCTGAACGTGCTGGGAGTGCTCATCATTAAAGATACCTCGGGCGAAGTTCCCAACGGTAAGGTGCAGATCGTAGGCGATGATAAAATGTAAATTATAATGTAACCTGAATAATTACTACTGATCCAAAAGCTTCGTAAAGACGAAGCTTTTGTTTTATGAAGGATCAGGAAAGTTTAGGCTTTATTTAAGAGCCCGTTCAAATTTTAAGTGCTAATTTGTATCTAACGTTAAAAGACCAAACCCATGACCGATAATTTTAAGACCATAAAAGATGCCTTCACCGACGCAGGGATCGATGTGCAGACGGCAGAGTACAGTATCACTGAGTATTCCCTAAATACCAGCCTGAGCTTTAAGTTCAACAATATTGCAGAATTGCTTTTGTTCCTTAACGTGGCCGATCCGGAGAAAACAGAAAAGATACGGGCCCGGGTGTTGGAATCCAATGTAGATCCAAACAACTTTTTTTACGTGAATTTCTACAAACCTAAAGTTGTTGAACTGTAATTATGGACCTTGGCTACCTCAAAATAAAAATAGACATCAGAGCGGAGCATAATTCGCTTAAGAAGAAGTACGATTACAAACGAAAGGAACTCAAGAAGGAAGAGATCAAAAAGATCTTCGACGGTTTTAAGGAGTTCTTCAAAAGCGACGGGCATTTTAAGTTCAAAGAGAACGAGCACAGCATTGCCGCCGAATATCGTGACCACGCCATTAAACTCGATATGGATGTGTATAAGAACGTTGACAGCCCTGACTTCAAGATAGTAGGCATCATCAAGACCTACGAGAAAGATACTTTCGAATTCGTGGCCGAAGGCTTGTGTAATAAAGAAATGACCCTGCAGCCTGTGGAACCGGATGAAAATGAAAAGCTTGTAATGGAATCAAAACTCTACCAGGACTTCCTTGATGGCGAGATCAAATACGATTTTGTATATAGCATTACAGGCAGGGAAGGAGAGTATGACTCGATACAGGCGCTTCTTATTGCGTTATAAACAACTTTTTGTTTAAAAAAAATCCGCAACATGGTTAAGGATATCACAATATCCTCTACTTTTGATAATACTAAAATTCAACAGATCGCGTTGTAACTTCTTGGCTGCAACGCCAAGAGTGCTATTATCAATTAAATTAATATCCCTTTTGCTGTAACATTACATTATTATCCCTAAAGTAAAAGGCATGAGATTGTTTTCTCTCATATTGTCCATAGCAGTATTCTTTGTATCCCTGTACTTTTTAGTGCAGGAGTTCCCCGTGTCCGGCGATATTAACGATTTGATATACATAGCACTGTTGGTTATCCTGATGATCATTTGCGTTGTGGGTGTCATCATCAACTGGAGCCTTTTAAAAAAGCGCAGCAATACCATGGTGTTTTTTGTATCCAATAGCTTTTCCGTTAAAAAACACAGATAATGGCCTTGGCAGGTGGTGCCATATCTGTCGCACCAATAGCCAATCTTAACCCAATTAAAACACTACTGGGTAGTTATCGGCATACATTTACAAAAACAATAAATTATGTCTGATAAAAAACAGTTTGGCGTATGGATGGACGGCCACCATGCAACGGTGGTAGGTAAGGGAACTTCGGGTGACGGCGACTTTGTCGTGCTGGGCCACGTAACCAATCCCGGCGCGGAAGGCAATTCCAGCGAAAATGCAAAAAAACAACCATGAGCAGGGGCTGACGCAGAAATTTTTTAAGGAGATCGCGGCGCTGATGCAGAATGTAGACGAGATCCACATTACGGGTACAGGCGATGCACAGGAACAATTCATGAAATTCCTTGCCGGCACGCCACAGTATAAAAATGCAGTAGCTGACGAAAGCACCTCCAATAAAATGAGCGATGAAAAGCTTATCGAAATGATTGCGGCTAAGTTCAACTAGGTTCCAAAGATAGTATGGGAAGCCCCATGATGCGGGGCTTTTTTTATTAAGATAAAACCGCTATTGCCTCATCAATATCTGAAACAAAATTAATCCTCCTGCCTTTGTTGCTTTCATAAATGAAATCCCTCAAACTCTTGCTGTCGTATTTGGAGAAGTCGCCGATGATGGCCAGCCTCCCACTATACGTCGAGAACTTCTGCAATATGTCGCCCGCCACCCCCGTCTTCAGGTCGAAGAACGCAGGAGGCAGGTTTTCCTCGCGGATGATAAGGCTGTCAGCGCCCTGGTAGCGGCAGTTCATCAGCAGCTCCGCGGCTTCCTGCGCATCGTGGATGATGTCATCGGATTCGAGATGGGCTATGGCAGGGGTGGGGAAGGTGATGGTCATAATCTTATTTGTCCAGCTTGGAAAGTTTTATTTCGAGTGATTCATGCGTGTTACCTGACCCGTTGGTGTAGTTTACCCAACCTTTTGTATAAACTGCTTTAGCCCCGGCGTACGGAATAGAATCTATGTAATTAAAGAATAGGGTGTCCCTTGTTATTTCAGCTTTACCGCCGAAAAGGTTTCGATCCCGTAAGCCCCTGGTTTCAAATTCAAAAGTACTATCGGGATAAATACGCAGGTATACCCAACCCAAAGGTGCTTCCCTGTCGGCGAGTAGTATCGGCTCTTTTTCTTTTGTTTCTTGCCGGCAGCTGAAAAGGAATAACGCGATGAATAAGTAGTGATAGTATTTCATGCTTATGGTTTGTAATTGTCGTTGGCGTGAGCTTCCAGCTCGTGCTAGTAAAGGAGGGCACGGCCATTTTAATCCCTACTTCTGTTCCTAATCTGCGTTATTAATTCATTGCCTGTTTCAAAAAGCGGTGTAAATTTCGATGAGCCATTTTCAATATTCTTCATTTCTTCATAAAAACTTCCATATACACCTTTGTTGGTTAGGAGGTGGAAACCAACATAGCCTTCTGCCGGTATTGGCGATTTTATTGATTCAGAATCTGATAGATATTTTTTTGCAACCAATACAAATTCCTTAGCGGCAGTGTTGACATTTTCGTATTGGCCGCCGCCAATTACCGCCCCGCCCGAACTGAAATACAGGCTTGCATCACCCGTTTGGAATGCAACAGTGGTAGCTATATCTTCATCAATACTCCAATCCATGACGATGCCAAATACAGCCAGACTGTCTTTTGGAGTTTCCAGTCCAAGTTCTTCCGGACTAACATTAAATGCTTTCGACCTTAGTGTTTGGTAAGGATTGTCATCATCCCTGATCTTATCCATAAGTTCCTCCTTTTTCTCTTCTTCGGTCAAAGGCTTTTTATTGCAGGCAAAAAGCAGAACTGAAGCGATCACTAAAACGAATAGTTTCTTCATATATTTATTTTGAAAATTTCCTAACCCCGATCACTCCCACCTTTACCAAAAACCACACCTGCGCCACAAAATAAGCCGCAACAAAAAACTCAAATGCATATATAAGGAATCCGAATCTTTCCGGCAAGCGGTCGTCGGTGAATTTAAATAATTCAATGAGGAAAATGCAGGGCATTGTCATCACAAGGTAAAATAGTATGTCACTTCTATTAATCCTGCGTCTAAAAAATAATAGGTAAACAACTACTATCAACAGAAACCAATACAAGAAAAGCCTACTTATGAAAAGCGGTGGTAATATAATCGTTTCCCACCCCGGTATTACCGAAAATGCAAAGTCATAACTGAAAATAAACAGCACTGATATAATTACGGTCGCAAAAACCAACAACAATTTTATCTTCATTACTAATTTAAAAGATTTATGGAGAACACCAGGCAACCCCAAACTCCAAACCCTGAACCCAAAACTAAACTCTTTCCTGCAACGCCTTAATCTCATCCCTCAGCTTCGCCGCCTGTAAAAAGTCCAGCTCCTTAGCGGCCTTCTCCATCGACTTGCGCTTCTCGCGGATGATCTTCTCAATGTCAATTTTGGTCATGTAGGTAGTATCCGGTTCAGCGGCAATTTTCGGTGCTTCCTCCAGCTTGTAGGCGTTGCTCTTGCCCAGGACGTTCTTCTCGATCTTCTTGTTCAGGGCGGTAGGCACAATGCCGTTGGCCACGTTGTAGTTATGCTGCTTTTCGCGCTTGTAGTTGGTTTCGTCAATGGTGCGTTGCATGCTGTCGGTGATCTTGTCGGCATACATTATGGCCTTTCCGTTCACGTTACGTGCGGCACGGCCCACGGTTTGGGTCAGCGAGCGGTTCGAGCGCAGGAAGCCTTCCTTGTCGGCATCCAGTATCGCTACAAGCGACACCTCCGGCAGGTCAAGCCCTTCCCTCAAAAGGTTCACGCCAATAAGCACGTCAAAAATACCTCTGCGCAAATCCTGCATGATCTCAACGCGTTCCAGCGTGTCCACCTCACTGTGGATGTAGCGGCAGCGGATGGAGACTTTCGTCAGGTATTTGGCGAGCTCCTCGGCCATGCGCTTGGTCAGGGTGGTCACAAGCACACGCTCGTCCAGCTCCACGCGCTGGTGTATCTCTTCAATCAGGTCGTCTATCTGGTTCAGGCTCGGGCGTATCTCGATGATCGGATCAAGCAATCCTGTCGGGCGTATTACCTGTTCAACATATACACCGCCGCTTTTCTCCAGTTCGTAGTCGGCAGGGGTTGCGCTTACGTACACCACCTGGTTCTGCATGGCTTCAAATTCCTCGAATTTCAACGGGCGGTTGTCCATCGCGGCAGGCAGGCGGAAACCGTATTCCACGAGGTTTTCCTTGCGCGAACGGTCGCCGCCGTACATGGCGTGCACCTGGCTTACGGTCACGTGGCTTTCGTCGATCACCATGAGGAAGTCTTTCGGGAAATAATCCAGCAGGCAGAAGGGGCGCGTGCCGGGCAGCCTGCGGTCGAGATAGCGTGAGTAGTTCTCAATGCCCGAGCAGTAGCCCAGTTCGCGTATCATCTCCAGGTCAAAGTTGGTGCGCTCCTCCAGGCGCTTGGCCTCCAGGTGCTTGCCTATTTCCTTAAAGTAATCCACCTGCTTTACCAGGTCCTGCTGTATGTCCCAAATGGCGCTTTGCAGCACATCCGGACTGGTAACGAACATATTGGCCGGGTAAATGTTCAGGCGGTCGTATTTTTCAATGACTTTGGAATTCACTTTGTCAAATGCCTCGATCTCCTCGATCTCATCCCCGAAAAAGTGGATGCGGAACGGCTCATCGCCATAGCTCGGGAATACCTCCACCGTATCGCCCTTTATGCGAAACGTACCGGGCGTAAAGTCGGCCTCCGTACGCGCATAAAGGCTTTGTACCAGGCGGTGCAGCAGCTTGGTGCGCGATATCATTTCGCCACGCTTTATCGATACCACATTCTTCTGGAACTCTACCGGGTTACCGATACCATACAGGCACGACACCGAGGCGACTACGATAATGTCGCGGCGGCCGGAGAGGAGGGAAGAGGTAGTGCTGAGGCGCATCTTTTCCAGTTCCTCGTTTATCGAAAGGTCTTTTTCTATGTATAGCCCCGATACGGGTATGTAGGCTTCGGGCTGGTAGTAGTCGTAGTAGGACACGAAGTACTCCACGGCATTGTTCGGGAAAAACTGCTTGAATTCGGTGTACAGCTGTGCGGCCAGGGTCTTGTTGTGGGCCAGCACCAGCGTGGGTTTCTGCACCTCCTGTATCACATTAGCCATGGTAAACGTTTTACCCGAACCGGTAACGCCCAGCAGCGTCTGGAAGCGTTCCCCCATCTCAATGCCCGCGCTCAGCTGTTTTATCGCCTCCGGCTGGTCGCCCATCGGCTTGTACTCCGATACAACATTAAATCTCATTCGTTTCGCTTTTTTACAAATATACGAAATAGTGGGCAGTCGCAGTCACAGTTTTCAGGCGTTACGCATACCACGTATTGTTTGCACGTCCCGTCACCCTCCCCTTGGGGGAGGGCCGGGGAGGGGACTAATGAGCATGAGTGTTTTTTATTTTTTCGTGAGCGAATGGCCAGTGCATTTTTGCCATCGTCATTCCCGCCCTCCGCTGTATCTGCTTCGTGCCTCCGCAGGATGCCGCGTCGGTCAGGGCTAAGGGGGAGAGGGGGTTTTACCTTTTGCCAAATAACCAAATCGACCCTCAATCAAAGCACTCCATCAACAGCAGATCGCCTTCGCGATGCTGTATCGTTACCATGCCGTCGGCCAGCGCCTGGTTGCTGCTCCCGGTGCGGTAGCCTATGGTAAGTTCGTCGTCATTGAGTTCGTACTTCAGGTTTTTGGAGTGGATGCCCGAAACCTTCCCAATAGGTATAAGGGACAGGGGTGTGCCTGCCGGGTACCACTTTTCGAACTTTTGCGGCAGCAGGAATATCTTTGAGTGATCGTCCAGTATCACGATCTTTATTTTGTCACGGTAACGTACTATGTTGGTAATGTTGGTGATCGTGTGGTCGGCACGTTTTCCGGTGGCCCATATCACGTTCACGGCAGGGAAATTACGGTCTATGAGAAAATCCAATGCCTTTTCAAGGTCTGTCTTGTCTTGGTCGGGTGTATGCACTATTTCCAAAGGATACTGCATGTCCCTGTAATATTCCGGGTCAAAGCCACGGTCAAAGTCGCCCAGCAACACATCCACTTTTATACCATATTGCATGACGCGCCCGATCGCGCTGTCCAGCACCACTACAAGCGGAGACCATTCCAGCAGCTGGCCCATCAGCTCTTTACTGCATTCGGCGCCATTGGCAATGATGAGCGCGGGTTCCTGGTCGTCGCGTACGATATGGTGTGATGACATAATTTTAATTTGATGTAAAAATAAGATTATAAATTCATTCAACAAAGATGGAAACACCCCTAACCCCCTTTCAAGAGGACACTTAGACGTGCTTATTCCTATAACCAAAGACTAATCCCTTACCGGTAGGAGTGAAGCTATTCCCCTCTCGAGAGGGGTTAGGGGTGTGTCATTTAAAAACCGAGCGTACTTTCTACTAATATTTCTTATTTTCGTCATTCAAAAAATCACACTGTGCATATACAACCCGCCATTCCGCAAGACCTCGATTCCATTATGCCCATTATAGGCGAAGCACGACTCATCATGCGCGAGAACGGGAACCTGACGCAGTGGATCAACGGCTATCCTTCCACCGAGGTGATATTGAACGATATTGATAACGGCCATGGGTTCGTATGCATTTCAGAGGATGAAATTGTGGGCTACTTCTGCTTTATTGCAGGCGATAACCCGGAACCGACGTATAATGTGATGGAAGGTGGCAAATGGTTAAACGATGACCCTTATGGTGTTATCCACAGGCTTGCTTCAGGCCGAAAGGCGAGGGGCATAGCGCGTGCGGCATTCGAATTTGCCTTTACCAAAACCGGCACCATCCGCGTAGATACCCACCACGACAACATCCCCATGCAGAATTTCCTGAAGAAGAACGGGTTTGAATATTGCGGTGTCATTTATGTAAATGATGGCACGCCCAGGGATGCGTTCCAGAAAACCATTGCATAAAAAAGCCCTCCGGAGAGGGCTTCGCTTTATATATTTACTGTATCGTATACGTGTTCTCTTCAACTTCTGCCAGCCTGAAATAACCCATTGCAAAGTTCTTTTGGTTGGTCTGGTTAATGATATTGCCACGGGCATTTACAGGAGGCGTCTGGAACGGGCCGCTTCCGGCGCCACCCTCTGTCATGGAGATAAGGATCGTCATAAAATTATAATAGCGTTCGGATACACTATATAATTCGATGTCCACCACTTTTCCCTGTTCAAACTGTTCATCAGATAATATTACCGACATCATGTTGCCTTGCTGGAATTCATCTTTAAGCGCTCCATAATGGGGAAAGGGATATATGTCGGTATCTATGCGGACAACATAAAAGTTGGTCTCATTGGCATTATCAGGAAAATAATAGGTCAGCTCAATATCTTCACCCGTAAAGCCACCTTCATTATCCTGTACAATGTTGTCTATCTGCGGAGTGCCGTAAAGTTTCTCTGTAGCCGTATACGTTTGGCCGTCATGTATCACGGTAAGGGTATAGGTCTGGCCGATCTCTGGTACAAAGTCGGTGCATACATATTCGCCGGTCCCGGGCGTCTCCGTAAAGTTGAATACGGTATTGGCGCCATTGGTAATAAATACTGTAGCGTCAGATACCACCGGCACGGTAGTTCCGTAATAGCTTCCGCTCATGGTAAGTTTTACCTTCTGTTCGCTGCCATCTGTGCCGCGCGCCCAGTTTATAGATGCATCTACGACCAGTCGGGGTGTCCCCTTAGCAAGGTCTACATCAATTACCTCTTCACACGAAGTAAAAAGGGCTATTGTAAGGATGAGGAGGATATATTTAATATTTTTCATCGGGATCAAAATTTAAAGTTGTAGGTAACACTAGGTATCACACCAAATATAGAAAGCCTTACAGCCTCGTTCCGGGCCGTGTCCTCATTTTGCCTAAAGGTGATGGAGGCCGCATTTTGCCTGTTGTACAGGTTGTATATGCTGAATACCCATTCGCCCTGCCAGCCTTTTGTTTTTTCAGGCTTGGGGGTGTATGTGGCCGAAACATCCAGGTGATGGTAGGCCGGTAGCCTGCTGCCATTCCTGGAGCCGAATATAGGCACATTCACATCGCCATACTGGTACTGCCCTTCGGGATAGGTTGCCGCCTGCCCGGATTGCAATGCGAATATGGCACCAAACGACCATTTGTTATTCAGTTCATACGAGCCTGTTACCGATAGATTGTGTGTTTTGTCATAACCGGTACTGTACCAGTCGCCATTATTTATACCTGTTTCATTTGCTGTCCTGCCCGGTGTCTGCTGCTCCGCGCGCGACAGTGTATATGATACCCATCCGGTAAGACTCCCTGTATTTTTACGTAATAACACTTCCAGGCCATATGACCTCGCCCTGCCGTTAAGCAGCACCTGTTCGATAGCCTTGTTGGCAATAAGGTCGGCGCCGTCAATGTAGTCAAGCTTATTTTGTATCTTTTTGTAGAAAGACTCTACTTCCAGGCTGTAAGCGTCATTTTTAAAGTTCCTGAAGTAGCCGACAGCGAACTGGTCCAGCAACTCCGGCTTTACGTAATTATCACTCGGTGCCCATACGTCCAACGGGGTAGGCGACGAAGTGTTCGAGATGAGGTGCAGGTATTGCGCCATGCGGTTGTAGCTGGCCTTTACCGACTGGTTATCGTCCAGCTTGTAGGCTACCGCAACACGGGGCTCTAAATTGTTGAAATCGGCTATTGTCTCGCCACTGCCATAAGAGCGTGTTCCCGTCGGGTCCGCCTTTTCATATATTTTCAGTTCATCGTCAAAAGTTACCGGCTGATCGTTGGCATACGTATTCATTACCTGCGAGCCAAGTCGGTAAAACATGCTGTAGCGAAGCCCGTAGCTTACGGTCAGGTCCTCGGTCAGCTCATGCTCCGCGTCGATATACGCTGATGGTTCGAATGCGTATTTTTTCTCCAGCTGGTCGTAGTTGATGGACGAATTGGGTCCCATCGGTGTAACGGTCCCGGGGTTGAAATCATAATAAAGCGCGCTGACACCATAATTCAATTTAAACTTGTCGCTGAGGTAATGCTTCAGGTCGTACTTGAAATTATAGTTTTTGATGCCTGAATCCCATTTCAGGTCTATGAACCCAAGTTCAAGGCCATAGTAGTAATCACTGTATATCATACTCATGTTAGAGAACAGCTTGTCGCTGAACAGGTGGTTCCAGCGCAGGTTAAAAACCGCGTTGCCATATACATTGCTAAAGCTGTCGCTGATGTCGAGCAGGTCACGGCCAAAATATCCCGAAAGGTACAGGTTGTCGTTCTCCCCGATGTTATAGCTAAGCTTAGTGTTAAGGTCATAAAAGTAGGCGGAGTTATCATTATCTGCCAGTTTAAGGAAAAGATGGGCATACGAAGCCCTTCCGCCGACAAGGAAGGAAGCCTTATCTTTAACTATGGGTCCTTCGGCAAGCAGTCGACTCGATATGGCGCCAATACCGCCGGTCATATGGAAGTCCTTTTTGTTGCCTTCCTTTTGGTAAATGTCCAGTACAGATGACAGCCTGCCACCATATCGGGCGGGGATACCGCCTTTGTAAAGCTTCAGGTCCTTAATGGCATCGGCGTTAAAAACAGAGAAAAAACCGAACAGGTGGGACGAGTTGAATATCGTAGCCTCATCTAAAAGGATGAGGTTCTGGTCAGCCGAGCCTCCGCGCACATTAAAGCCCGAAGCGCCCTCGCCGGCATTGGTCACGCCGGGCAGCGTGAGTATCGACTTCAGTACGTCAACCTCACCCATGACCACAGGCATTTTTTTGATCTCCTGTGAAGTTAACCGGTTAACACTCATTTCCGGCTTGCGGATCTCTGCCCTCGGCCTGTCGGACGAAATTACGACTTCCTCCAGTTCCTCGCTGCCCGGCTCAAGGCTAAAGTTCTTGCGGATATTGCTGTTCAGCACAATGGTCTCTTCCTGTGTGCCAAAGCTCACATAGCTTATCTGGACCGTATAGGTTCCTGCCGGAAGTGAGATCGAGAAAAATCCATACTCGTTGGTAGAAACGCTTTTTTGGATCTCTTTGATGTAAACGCTGGCTCCTATGAGCGTTTCGTTGCTGCTGCCATCGGCAATAGTGCCGCTAAGGGTGAATTTTTCCTGCGCAAAGGCATTGCCCAGGAGCATAATGAGGAGTACCGTGACGTACCCTTTTAGTCGTAAGATCATGATGTGGTTTGTTCGATTGATTGATTTTGAATTGCTGTAATTCGGGACAGCATTTTTCTTTTTCGGGTTTATAACGTTGCTATGACGAAATAAATTGCCGCTTGTTACAAATTTACAGAAAAATAATACAACAACTGAGACTACTGCACCACTGTGTCCAAAATCTCCTGCCATAGCGCCATGAACTGGGCTTCCTTATTGGCATCGATCAATGTACCTGTATTGGTGCAAAGTGTAATGCTCATGTTTTTCGACGGGAAATAAAAAGCATAGGCCGCCGCTCCGGCACCGCTGCCATCATGGCCTATAGCCTGAGTTCCTGCAGGTGTTTTGTAAAAATGAAGCCCAAGCCCGTATATAGGCTGTCCCTGGTAGCTTACCGTTGTCTTCATTTCGGCCAAAGATGCAGGCGTAAGCAGTGTACCCTCCTTCAATAGCTTGTAGTAAAAGGCAGCGATATCCTGTGTGGTGGCAACGATACCGTCATCGCCAATGAACGACTGTACCGTGCCCAGCTGTAGTTCGCTCACATCAGTAAAGGCCGTGCCTTCTGCCAGATAGCTTGCGGTAGTGCCAAGCGGTGCGGCCATAGTGGTCCCGGCAATGTAATACGTATTGGTAAGCCCGGCCCCGTTGATGACTTTTGTGGTAATGTAATCGCGGTGGCCGTTAGCAGTAACGCTGTCAATGATCAGCGCAAGCAGGTGGTAATTGATGTTGCTGTAGCCGAAAGATGTACCCGGCGAAAAATTGGCAGGCTTGCCATATACATAGCTCAGTACCTGGGCGCTTGGCATGGGCAGCGGACCTGAAAGTGCATCATTAAAAAACTGTTCGTTCTCTATGTAATCGGGTAGTCCCGACGTCATGTTGAGCAGCTGCCTTACGGTAATGATATTGCCATTTACAAGGTTGTCGCACACCGATGCCGAAAGGTAGGTGTTCATTTTCGCGTCAAGGTTTATCTTGCCTTCTTCCTTTAGTTTGAGTACAGCAACTGCCGTAAAGGTCTTCGAAATGCTTTGCATGTAGTGCAGCGATGCTGCCTGCATGGGCTGTTCGTCCATTTTTGCATCTCCCGCCACGAGGGTGTAGCTTTCTGTGCCTGACTTTACACTCAGGCTCAGCCCCGGGAATTTTGATAATGCCGCATCCAGCTTTTCCTGCGCGCGCTCTTTGGTGTCAATGGTTTGGGACTTGGTGTCGTCACTGTTGCACGAAATAATGAACAGCGATAACAGCAATGAACTTAGTTTTGCGATCTTCATGATTTGATAGTATTTTGATTGATGGTGTAAATGTATCTTATCCGGAGCGAATAATAATTGACTTAGGTCAAGTGGCTATCTTTGCGCGTATCCGGCTCAAACGTTCCTGCGAGATCCCCAGATAGGAGGCAATGTATTTCAGGGGAATCAGCTTTACCTGTTCCGGCTGCCGTGCATGTAGCGCATGGTACAGCTGCTCTGCCGTGTAGCTCTTGAATTCAATATGCCGTCTTACCAGCACTTCAATGTAGTGGGCGAGCAAATTCTCAATGAAGTCCTTCAATTCAGGGTAGGTGCCCTTCAGGCGTTCCAGTGTGCTGCGGTGTATCTTCATGATAACGCTGTCCACGATCGCCTCAATGGTCTCTGTGCTGTGGGCATTAGTTATAAAGGCGTGGGGTGCTGTATCGATATCGCCCGCAAAGCTGAACCCAATGATCATTTCCCTGTCATTCAGCAGCCTGTACGCCCTGAAACTCCCCGAAACCACAATAAAGAAGAAATCGCACCGCTGGCCTGCCTTAATGGCGGGTTCACCGGCTTTCAGCAATGATTCTGAGCCGTTCTCCATCAACAGTTGCATAAGCTTTGCTGTAGGCTTATCGGTCGCTTTATCGAGCTGGTTCTGAGGGTTGATGTACATGGCTAATGCTCTTTCCGCAAATGTAGGATTAATTGGCAGATGCCAACGTTTTGTGTAATAAAAAAGCCACCCCTCAGGATGGCTTCTATATAATAAGATCGATCGTTTAGTTCAATTTCGCAAGAATGCTGTTAAACGTTCCGCTTGGCCTCATAGCTTTGTCGGTCAGTTTAAAGTCAGGGTGGTAATACCCTCCCAGTTCCTGCGCTTTGCCCTGCGAACCTATAAGCTCCGCATCGATCTTGGCTTCGTTCTCTGTGAGTTCTTTTGCTATCGGTCCGAACTTAGACTTCAGGTCAGCATCCTTGTCCTGTGCGGCAAGTGCCTGTGCCCAGTACAGTGCCAGGTAAAAGTGCGAACCACGGTTATCGATCTGGCCTACCTTGCGCGCAGGCGACTTGTCCTGCTCAAGGAATTTTTCGTTGGCCGCATCCAGTGTTTCAGATAGTACCAACGCTTTTTGGTTACCCAAAGTCTGTCCCAGGTGCTCGAGCGATACGCCCAATGCAAGGAATTCTCCAAGGGAATCCCAACGCAGGTAGCCTTCCTCTGTGAATTGCTGTACGTGCTTAGGTGCAGAACCTCCCGCGCCGGTCTCGAACAATCCGCCGCCATTCATCAACGGAACAATGGAAAGCATTTTTGCCGATGTACCTAATTCAAGGATAGGGAAGAGGTCGGTAAGGTAATCACGAAGTACATTCCCGGTTACCGATATGGTATCTTCTCCTTTTATAATGCGCTCCAGTGTGAATTCAGTAGCCGCCACCGGGTCAAGTATCTTTATGTCGAGGCCGTTGGTATCATGGTCTTTCAGGTAGGTCTTTACCTTTTCGATAAGCTGTACGTCGTGTGCACGTTTGTCATCCAGCCAGAATACTGCCGGAGTAGCCGACAGCCTTGCCCTGTTCACGGCAAGCTTCACCCAGTCCTGGATAGGAGCGTCCTTCGTCTGGCACATCCTGAAGATATCGCCTGCCTCAACGGCCTGCTCCATGTATACAGTGCCAGTATTGTTATCGATCACTTTTATAACGCCGTCGGCCGCAGCCTGGAATGTCTTGTCGTGCGATCCATATTCTTCAGCTTTTTGTGCCATTAAGCCCACATTCGGTACGCTGCCCATAGTTGCAGGATCAAAAGCCCCATGCTTTTTGCAGAAGTCGATAGTAGCGGTATAAATGCCGGAGTAGCTCCTGTCCGGGATCATGGCTTTGGTATCCTGTCCTTTACCTTCGGCATTCCACATTTGTCCTGAGGTACGTATCATGGCCGGCATCGAGGCATCTACGATCACGTCGCTTGGCACATGCAGGTTGGTTATACCCGCATCGGAATTAACCATTGCAATGGCAGGGCTGTTTTTCTTAGTCTCTTCAATTGCGGCTTTCACTTCCGCTTCCTGCGCATGGCCTGCTATTTTTGCATATACATCCCCAAGGCCGTTACGGGTATCCACACCCAATTCTTTGAACAGGGCCGCATATTTTTCAAAAACATCAGCAAAGAAAACCTCTACCACGGCGCCAAATATGATAGGGTCAGATACTTTCATCATCGTCGCCTTCATGTGCAGCGAGAAAAGTACATTTTTCTCTTTGGCATCTGCCACTTCTTTGGCAACAAAAGCTTTTAGCTTATTCAGGCTTAGTGCCGATGAGTCGATGATCTCGCCTTCCTTAAGCGCGGTTTTATCTTTCAATACAGTAACCGTACCATCGTTTGCTGTAAATTCGATCCTTACATCAGTAGCCTCTTTTAGGGTAACTGAAGTTTCACTTCCATAAAAGTCGCCTTCGCTCATGCTGGCTACATGGGTTTTTGAGTCAGCTGACCATGCGCCCATGGAGTGCGGGTGGGCTTTTGCGTAGTTCTTAACGGCCCTTGGCGCACGGCGGTCGGAGTTGCCCTCGCGCAATACGGGGTTAACGGCAGATCCAAGTACCTTAGCATATTTTGCCTTAACGGCTTTCTCCTCGTCGGTTTTTGCATCTTCAGGAAAGTCAGGAATGTTATAGCCTTGTCCCTGCAGTTCTTTTATAGCTTCTTTAAGCTGTGGCACTGAGGCCGATATGTTTGGTAATTTGATGATGTTCGCTTCCGGTGTGGTCGCCAGCTGGCCCAATTCGGTAAGTGCATCGCCTATTTTTTGGTCATCACTAAGGTTTTCAGGGAAGTTGGCAAGTATCCTTCCGGCAAGCGAAATGTCACGGGTTTCAACTTCTATCCCGGCAGGTGCGGTAAACGCCTGTACAATGGGAAGGAATGAATGTGTGGCCAGCATTGGGGCCTCATCTGTTATCGTGTAAAAGATCTTTGAGGTATTGGACATTAGGATTGAATTTTAAAACAACCTTACCGCGGAAGCGGAAAAGGCTGATCGTTACTAAGTTATATCGTGTTTGTTTGTGGCCGTGCATCTCAAAACGCAAGGCACGCAAATATAGGGAAAACTGCCCGAAAAGCGGTTTGCCAAATCAGTAAAAAAACGTTTGAAATTTACGGAATGTAAAATTGATCTGGGAGAAATGGCTAATTGAGGAATTCTTATTGCTGACCCTTGAGCTGGTTGATGCGTTCCAGCACCGCGTTGGCATATTCTTTTGTGATAACCTTGTTTATCTGGCCTTTGCAGTCGGGAATGGAATAATACCTTATGTGGGTCAGCTTGGCCTTGGCGCTCATTACTTCCTCCACCTCATAAATGTGCTTGATATTTACAAAGTGTACGCCGCCGCGAATGTCGGCTATTTTAATAAAGATCGGATCCATGCCCAAATGTAGTGAATTTTAGCCAATGAAGGGATAATTATTTGGGCGTGCCGGCTCCGCAAGCTGCGCCGTCGGGCTATCGGCTATATCTGCTTCGTGCCTACGCAGGATACCGCCTCTATCCCTCACGCGGACTATTCCGTATCGTGTTTTCGTTATCGACATGTGCAAAGACACACCCCTAACCCCTCTCAAGAGGGGAACACTCGAACGTGCTCACTCGAACCTTTGATGCCAATAGTTGTCCGGGTATGAGTGAAGCTCTTCCCTTCTTGAGAGGGGTTAGGGGTGTGTTCTTGGCTTTTAAACAAAAAGATCCCACCGCAATGCGATGGGATCCTGTATAATTCCTGAAAGGAAAGATTATCTCCTTCTTTTCTCTTTGATCTTAGCTTTCTTACCTGTAAGGTCGCGGAAGTAGTAGATACGAGCCCTGCGAACTTTACCTCTCTGGTTAACTTCAACTTTTTGAAGTGCAGGCATGTTTACCGGGAAAATACGCTCAACGCCAACAGCGCCTGACATTTTACGGATAGTGAAGGTTTCAGTGTTACCGGCACCTTTTCTCTGGATAACCACACCTTTAAAGAACTGGGTCCTTGTTTTTTCACCTTCTTTAATTTCGTAGTACACAGTGATAGTGTCACCGGCACCAAACTCAGGGAAATCTTTCTTAGCTACGAATTCGTCCTGAACAAATTTTAATAGATCTGACATGATCGTTAGATTTTAAATTATTGATCCAAAGCAACATTCACGAGTATCGTCAGAGGTTGGTCCGAATGAGGGTGCAAATTTATAAACTATTTTTAATAATCCAACAGTTTCAGGTTTAAAGTTTCAGGTTTTTTGAAAGTCTTGCACCTAAAGAGTATGGGCAATCAGACTGAGAGGGAACTTGAAACCTTAAACTTTAAACAAGAGAAACTATTCGAGTAAATCCGGCCTCCTGTTCCTTGTATGTTCTAATGCCATGTCCTCGCGCCATTTGTCAATGTTGGCCGCATGGCCGCTCATCAATACATCGGGCACTTTCCATCCTTTATATTCTGCCGGCCGGGTGTAAATGGGCGGTGAAAGCAGGTTGTCCTGGAAGCTGTCGGTCAGCGCCGAGGTCTCATTGCTCAGCACTCCGGGTACCAGGCGGATTATGGCATCCGAAACCACTGCCGCGGCAAGCTCACCACCCGACAGTACAAAGTCACCTATGGATATTTCTTTAGTAATGAAATGGTCGCGTACACGCTGGTCCACACCTTTGTAATGCCCGCAAAGAATGATAATGTTCTGTAGGAGCGACATCCGGTTCGCCATGCCCTGGTTAAGGGTTTCGCCATCGGGGGTCATGTAGATCACCTCATCGTAGTCGCGCTCGCTTTTAAGTTTGGATATGCACGCGTCTATCGGCTCGACGGACATCACCATGCCCGCGCCGCCGCCAAATTGGTAGTCGTCCACATTCTTGTGCTTGTTGGTGCTGTAATCGCGGAGGTTATGAAAGTGTACTTCCACCAGGCCCTTGTCTATGGCACGCTTAAGTATAGAAGCCTCGAACGGGCTTCGGATAAGTTCGGGAAGTACGGTGATTATGTCAATGCGCATTTTTTTTCTAAAGTTGATCTGGTTATTTTTTAATTTGGTTATTTGTAAGCCGGATCAACAAATCCATAAATAACCGAATAAACTTAAATTAAACTCCAAACTGCCTCAAATGGTGGTCCAGGTGCTTCCATTGGGCATGGTCTATTTCTTCATAGCTCATTTTACCGAACAGCGGGTGTTCCGTAACCATAATGCCCGCGCGCCCTTCGCGGGTGAATTTGGTCACCAGTTCTTTCAGTCCGGCTTTTGCCTCATCAAAATTCGGGTGGTAATTTATCTTGAACTCCTTTGCCGTGGGCATGCCTTTGCCGAATTTCCTTTCGCCGGTAAACAGTTTTTTGGCACTGCGGCCAAAACAAAACCTCATTAGCCAGTTTACCTTGATCTGCTTGGTGCCATATACCACCTTCAGTGGCATCTGGCAGTGCTCCATCATCTGCGCAACGGTCATGACGCCCCATTCGGAGAGTTTTATCGGGGTAAGCTGTTCAATGCGGTCTAATATTTTCTGGTTCCCCTGCGGGTCGAATAGGCTTTCCATATAGGTGATGTTTTGCGTAACAAATGTAGCAATTATATCGAAAATTATTACAGTTAGAAATTGGCATTTTAAATTACGTTATCTTACTATATTGCGCCAAAATTAATCTCACAATGTTTCATCCATTACGCTACCATTCACATAGAGATTGGGATACGAATGATGCGATCATATTTGGCGTTATCATAGTCATTTTCATAATTGCCTCATTCTTTACAGGCAAAGCCATCGTTCGACGCAGGCTCAAAAAAGCGCCTTTACGAAGGCTGGCTGATTTTAAACATGGTGAAACGGCAAAGATCGTGGGTACGGTAGAATGCATTGATGAGCCTTTGGTAGCACCGCTTTCATGGAGGGAATGCTCATGGTATCATGTCCATGTTCAGCAACGTCAGGGAAAGAGCAACAGTACACTTATTGATACGGAACACAAGTGCCGCTTTGTATTGCGTGATGGGAATATGGTAGCATATATTAATGATACCTATATAAAAAAGTATATAGTACAGGATAAGAAGTACCACTCAGGTACTTTTGAAGATGCTACAGCACGGATGGAAGCTTTTCTGAAGAAACATGGAAAAAGCAGCGATGGGTTCCTGGGTTTTAATAGATCATTGAATTACAGCGAAGGCGTACTCGAAAAAGGCGAATCCGTTGCAGTATTGGGAAAAGGGGAGTGGCGCGATGCTGAGACGCTTGGGCTACCCAAAGAATATGGCCTTGTACTTTCGATAACCCAGCCGTCAGACGATCCCGTGTATCTAAGTGATGACATTGGAGCAGTTACAGAGCATGGAAAAAGCTGATAGCTACTTTAACCTTTCTTCACCGCCATCAGCGTATACATCATCGGTACCTTGTTGCCAAAAGTAATGATACGGAACTTGCCCGGCTCAAATTCCTCCGTATTGCTAAAGCAGTTGTAGGGCGAATAGTCAAACTCGTTGAACGAGTGTATCTCCAGCCCTTTGGCCAATAATGCGGTGACCACTTCCGAAAGCGCATGGTTCCAGCTTACCATTTCGTATTCGATGGGGGCGGTCACATCCGCATAGGTGCCAAATTCCGTCTCGATGATGGCATTATCCTTAAAATAATTATACTGCACCTTTTCAAAATTGTGGTCGAACATCCATACCACAGGATGGAATTCGGCAAAAATAAACTTGCCGCCCGGCTTCAGGAATTTTGCAATTATGCCTGCCCATTTCGCCAGGTCCGGCAGCCAGCCAATGGTGCCATAGCTGGTAAATACGATGTCGAACTGCCCGTCCAGGTGGTTCGGCAGGTCATACACATCGCAGCAGATGAAGCGTGTTTCCGTACCTAACCGGTTAGAAAGCTCACGGCCTTTTTCGATGGCTTTGTCCGAAAGGTCCATTCCGGTGGCGATGGCGCCCATCCGCGAAAGCGAAATGGTATCCTGCCCGAAATGGCATTGCAGGTGCAGTATCTTTTTACCTGAAACATCCCCCAGCAGGGCAAGTTCCGGTGCGTTGAGGCTGTTTTTCCCGTCGAGGAATGCTGCCATGTCATAAAATGCCGAATCCACGTGCACTTCCGTACGCTGGTTCCAGCCGTTCCTGTTTATATCAATGTAGTTGTCTTCTTTTTTCATGATCGGTTTTTGCCTTTTCCAAATTTACCATTTTGTTATAAAACCCAACAATGCCTTTAGGGATTTTATTTGTAAATTTGCGCTTTAAAACAAAATAACAACTTACATAATGGAAAACGGGATCTACGCAAAATTCAATACGAATAAAGGAAGCATACTTGTAAAGCTTACTCATGACCTGACACCCGGAACGGTAGGCAATTTCGTTGGCCTTGCCGAGGGCAACCTTGAAAATAACGAGAAGCCGCAGGGGAAGCCGTATTATGACGGACTGAAATTCCACCGCGTAATACCAGACTTCATGATACAGGGCGGATGCCCGCAGGGTACAGGTACGGGCGGACCGGGTTACCAATTCGACGACGAGTTCCACCCAAGCCTTACGCACAGCGGCCCGGGCGTACTTTCTATGGCCAATGCCGGACCGGGCTCTAACGGTTCGCAGTTCTTCATTACTCACGTGGCTACGCCATGGCTTGACAATAAGCACACGGTTTTTGGTAATGTTGTCGAAGGCCAGGACGTAATAGATGCCATTGCACAGGGCGACAAGATAGAGAGCCTTGAGATAATCCGTGAAGGCGAAGAAGCTAAAAAATGGAACGCCATTGAGGCCTTTCGCACCTTTGAGGGCTCACGCGAAAAGCGCGTTGCCGAAGCTAAAAAACAGGCTGAAGAAGCTATGGAAAAGCTGGCTGCAGGCTTTGAAAAGACAGAAAGCGGGCTACGCTACAAAATGATCCAGAAAGGTAACGGCAAGCAGGCAGAAAAAGGCAAGAAGGTATCTGTACACTACCAGGGGTCGCTTGAGAACGGGCAGGTGTTCGACTCATCATACAAAAGGAAGCAGCCTATCGACTTCCAGCTTGGTGCAGGCCAGGTGATAGAGGGCTGGGACGAAGGTATTGCACTATTACAGGTAGGCGACAAGGCCCGCTTTGTTATCCCGTCGCATCTTGGCTATGGCTCACGTGGCGCGGGCGGTGTTATCCCACCGGACGCTACATTGATATTCGATGTAGAGCTGATGGACGTGAAATAATTTCGAATTGTCAATTACGAATTACGACCTCTTTTGGTCATTATAATAAAACCCCAAAGGCATTCGATCCTTTGGGGTTTTTTTATTGGAATGCTTTTTGCATATTTCTCATTAACTTTGTACCTATGAAAACCATGCGCTATTTTATTGTCCTTTTTATCCTTTTCACTTTTTCTGCTAAAGCCCAGGTAATGCACTGTGGATATGACTTTACATCCTATGTGGTGCTGGATGTGCATGAGGCAGGCAAAAAAGAGAACATCAAGAACCTGAGGATAACGATAGTTGACAGTCTTGGTAATGATGTTGTCAACAAAGCAAATAAATACAGCTATAATCACGCGAATGAACCCATGGTGTTCACTTTCAATTATAAAATTGGCGATGACAACAAGCGCCTTACCGAAGGCGGCACCGCGGCAAAAGAACGTTGGTTTTTTCCTTACGCGAAAGATAACTACCTCCTTTCGGTAAACAATACATTTCCCGCGGACAGCTTCCAGATCAAGATCGAGGATGTGGACGGGAAAGAGAACGGCGGCAAATACAAGACCATCATCCTTCCGCTGTACAGCTATAATATATACATTTTATGCTCTAACGAAAGCCAGCAGGCCGGCATGAAGTTCGGTCGTAAAATGAACAAGCCGATAGATGTGGTTCTCGAACTTGAATAGTTCGGAGTTCTGTGTTTAGAGTTCAGAGTTGCAACCCGGAACGCGAAACTCAGAACCCTAAACTTGCCGCCATTTTATATTGCACCCCACACTTTGCTTCTGGTTCTCTGGGATATTCCTGTTGTACAACACGCCGTCAATGGCATTGCGAAGGTCGCTGCCGCTTAAGGGAATGTTGTTGCCCGGCCTGGAGTCGTCCAGCTGGCCGCGGTATACCAGCTTATCCGAGTTGTTGAACAGGTAAAAGTCGGGCGTGCAGGCCGCGTCAAAGTCTTTTGCGGTTTGCTGTGTTTCATCGAACAGGTAAGCGAAATCCATTTTATTTTCAAAGGCGAATTGCGCCATCAGCTCTGGGCCGTCCTGCGGGTACTTGTCAATGTCGTTGCTACTGATCGCAATGATACCGATACCCTGAACGCGGTAGTCGTTGGCGATCATGATGATCTCATCCATTACGTGATGTACGTAGGGACAATGGTTGCAGATGAACATTACAAGCGTACCTTTTTCACCTTTTAGATCTTCAAAAGAGTAAAAATAGTTAGAGTTGGTATCTTTTAGCCAAAATGTTGGCGCGGGCGTACCCAACGGGAGCATATTTGAGGGTGTTTTTGCCATTGTAGATGAAAACTGTTATTTTAGCAAAATACGATATTTATTATTATCGGGCTAACTTGATCCTGAAACTTTGATCCTGAGACCAATGCTTACCTGGGAAGAATTTGAAAAAACCGAAATGCGTGTGGGTACCATCATCGAAGCCAATAACTTCCCGGAAGCCCGTAAACCCGCATACCGACTGACGATCGACTTTGGTTCGGAGATCGGCATCCGAAGATCGTCGGCGCAGATCACCAAGCGCTACAGGAAGGAAGATCTTACAGGGCGGCAGGTCATAGCTGTTGTCAATTTCCCTAAAAAGCAGATCGGCAAGTTCATGAGCGAATGCCTGGTGCTCGGCGCGGTAGGGCAGGAGGGAGATGTTGTATTGCTGGCCCCTGACCTTAACGTGGAAAATGGTTTACGGATCGGGTAGTTTCCAGTCAAAGCTACAGTTTTCAGTCATTGCGGTGGAGGAACCGGGCGCGGCGATCTTTGCTCTATGGAACAGGATATCCCCGTAGAAAGATCGCTTCGTCGTGCTGCCTCGCAATGACTGTGCACGATATGTTATGTAGCTAGATCACAGGTCTTTCCGGTATGTCCTTCTGCGCTTGTTTACAACAGGGTTAAAATTCTTCCATAAGTTGTGCATGGCGTAGTTGTCCTCAAGCTCGGGAGTACGGATGCAGTTACGAATGTTGTATTTTTTAAAGACTTTATAATATTCGTCAAAAATAATCGCCGTAACACCTTTATTCTGGTATTCGGGCATGATACCGATGAGATAAAATACCACATCTTTGCTACTCTTTTTAGCCTTCAGCAGGTGAATGAACCCAAACGGGAAGAGCCTGCCGTTAGCCTTTTTGAGCGCTTCGGAGAAATCAGGCATTACAATCGTAAAGGCTACCAGCCTGCCATTTCCATCTTCGATGAATTTGATGTAATCAGGGTTGATGAGTCCCACATATTTTTTCTTGAAGTAGGCTTTTTGTACATCGGATATGGCAACAAAAGACGAAAGCTTTTCATATGTTTCATTAAACAGGTCGAACATCCTGTCCACATAAGGCATGACCTCTTTTGGCGATGTAAAATTGATGGGCTTCAGCCCGTAGCGTTTTTTTATCAGTTCACTGGCCTTAAGAAATGGGGCAGGGTCAACATCGTTGAAGGAAAAAATGCTCTCGCGGTACTCTTTTTCCATTACATAGCCCAGCTTTTCCAGATGATCTTTGTAATAAGGGTGATTGTACCATGTTATCATCGTGCCCATCTGGTCGAAGCCCTCAGTAAGCACACCTACTTTATCAAGGTTCGAAAAGCCCAGTGGTCCCTCGGCATATTCCATATTATGCTCACGGCCAAACGCATATACTTTTTCCAGTAATGCCTTGGTTACCTCAATATCGTCTATAAAGTCGAACCATCCAAAGCGTACTTTTTTCTTGCCCTGGTTGTTCACTTCTTCCCAATTGATAATGGCGGCTACTTTACCTACTATCTTACCGTCCTTGTAAGCGAGGTAAAATTTTGCCTCTGCACTTTCAAAGGCAGGGTTTTTATCTTTGTCAAAACTTTCAAGTTCATCGTTTATGATTGGCGGTATCCAGTACGGATTATCCTTATAGAGCGTAAATGGGAATTTTACAAAATCCCTGAGGTCCTTTTTGGTCGTGGATTGTTTAATTGTGATCATGGCTTATTTTCCTCCGTCGGGTGCAGGTTCCGGTTCGGGTGTCACCGCATCACGGCGTTTATTCCTGCGCTCTTCGCGTTTCTTTTCTTTATCTTTATTCTTCTTCTCCTGCTCCTTCTTCAGCTCATCTTCGCGCTCGCCTTTCCCTGGAAGCAAAATATCCCTGTAATCGGCATCAAAGCGCCATGAAAATCCAACGCCGCCATAGTATATCATCGGCGTGTCCTTAAAGTTACCGCTGACCGATGCGTCAAGCTGCATCATAGGGTTTAGCAGATAGGCAGCACCGGTACGCAATACACCATCGGCATACCAGTCGCTTTTGTAACCCTGAAATTCTATAAAGCCTGACCATTTGGCATTAAAACCGCGTGTTACGGTAGATATTATGCCATAACTCGGATAATCTGTGGTAATTTTGTCGGCTATGATGTTGTTGATCCATACCCATTTTCCAAAATGGTTGTGGGTTATCAGAGCGGCTTTAGGGCTTAATCCGTCGGTAGGGAAGCTGTAGGGATTGTTTTTTCCTATCAGGTTCACACCGGCATAACCTCCCAGTGCCGGTATCAGGTTGCGCCATCTCCATTTGTGGTTGGCTTTCCAGCTCAGCAGGTTTATTTTCGGTTTATAATTTTTGTCAGGGTCAAAGAACATATACTTCGCGCCTATGGTTATCTGCCTGAAATCGTTACGCATATTGGTCTCCAACGCGTTGGTATAGGCATCGAACTGGTATTGCAGGTCGGCAATGAGTTCCAGTTCCTCCATAAAGGCGCCGTACCGTATCTGTGCATCGAGGCCCACACCCTTTGCCTTATAATTCAGCACATCATGCTCTTCATATATCCCATAGATGCCGGTCTCAAACTGCAGTACCGTCTCGCCTACCGCAAATGCCGACATCGATTTGCCGGGCCTGTTGCTGTTGATCTCATCCGTATATTGTGCTGTTGCCGCGGTAGTAGCGATGGCCGAGACCAGCACGAAAAATTTTCTTATGGCAGTCATGTTGTTTGGCTCGTTTATTGGACGGATATTTTAGGGTTCTTCAAAAGTAGTATAATTATTATTATTTTAAGAGCCAACAATTCAATTTTCAGCAACAGATCATTTAATTTTGGTAAAAGTTTAAGATTTATGGATACGGCATCTTTCACAGGCTTCCTCAAGACGATCGCGATCTTGGTAATGATATATTACGCTATCAGGATAGCATTCAGGCTTTTGGCACCCGTACTTATACAACAGGTGGTAAAAAGGGCATCGCAGGACCTTCATCAGCAACAGCAAAATATGCAGCAGCAATACCAACAGCAGGCTGATCCATTTTCATCCGGAAAACCACGCGAAAAGAAAAAGGTAGGCGAATACATTGACTTCGAAGAAATTGAATAGCCAAAGCATACTGCCCCTGACCATGAGGGGTTTTTTATTGCCCGAGCCGCATTAATTGCGCCATTGTGGCAGGTGTTTTCAGGAAAATAAGTATCTTCACGGCGTTTTACAAACTACGCTTTTTATGAAGAACATCAATAGGATCTACCCGCATTTGCTGGCGATCATCGGATTTATAGCTGTTTCGCTCATCTACTTTTATCCTGTACTTCAGGGTAAGAAGATCTACCAGTCGGATATTGTACAATATACCGGCATGGCAAAGGAACAGAACGATTTCCGCAAGGCAACGGGCGAAGAGCCATATTGGACCAATAGCGCTTTCGGGGGGATGCCTACCTACCAGATGGGCGCCAACTACCCACACAACTATATCAAGCAGCTGGACAACGCCATACGTTTCCTGCCGCGCCCTGCCGACTATATGTTCGTGTATTTCCTTGGGTTCTATATATTGCTTTGTACGCTAAAAATGAATCCGCTCAAGGCATTTTTCGGGGCATTGGCCTTCGGGCTCTCTACCTATCTTGTTATCATTCTGGGTGTCGGGCATAACGCCAAGGCCCATGCCATAGCCTATATGCCGATGGTCGTAGCGGGTGTATTGCTTGTTTTCAGGCGCGAATACATCATAGGGGGGCTGCTCACCATGCTTGCCGCGGCGCTCGAGATCAATGCCAACCACTTCCAGATGACATATTATTTATTGCTGTTGTTGCTGGTTATCTACATTTATTATCCGGTCCACGTTATTAAAAGCAAAGAGTACAAGCACCTTGGCATTTCGGCGGTTGTGTTTGCCGTTGCCGGATTATTGGCGCTTGGGGCGAATGCCACCAACCTAATGGCAACATCTGAGTATGCGAACGCGAGTATAAGGGGCAAGAGCGAGCTTACGACCAATCCTGACGGAAGTAAAAATACTACCGAAGTTTCAATGGATTACGATTACATTACGGAATACAGCTATGGTAAGGCAGAGAGCTTCAACCTCATTGCACCGAGGCTTTTTGGCGGTGGTAATGGGGAGGACCTCGGTAAAGACTCGCACATGTACGAATATGTGCTTGGCCTTGGCGCCGAACCCGTACAGGCCGAGCAGTTCGTGCAAAGCATGCCTACCTACTGGGGCGAACAGCCTATCGTGGAGGCTCCAGCTTACATAGGGGCCATCATTTTCTTTTTGGCGATACTTTGCCTTGTGATCGATAACCGAAAACTTAAGTATGCATTTCTTGCCGGGGCAGTAGTATCACTGCTGCTTTCCTGGGGCAAGAATTTCCCGGTGCTGACAGACTTCTTTATTTATAACATACCGTTCTACGATAAGTTCAGGGCAGTTTCATCCATTCAGGTGATACTGGAATTATGCATGCCGGTACTGGCGTTCATGGGTCTGCAGGCGTTCTTTAAGACAGAAAAGGCACAGCAATGGAAAGCCCTCTGGATCTCGGCTGCCATAGCTTTGGGAACGATAGTGTTCCTGTTCCTGATAAAAGGGCAGTTCAGTTTTTCCGGGCTCAACGACGCACGCTATGACGAAATGTTCGGTAAGATGCCGGGCTTTATCGACGCGCTGATACAGCAGCGGAAGGATATGTATTCGGCCGACCTGATGCGCTCTGGCATATTCATCCTTTTGGCGGCCGCCGGGTTGTGGCTGTACATCAAAGGGAAAATATCCAATACCATTGCTGTGGTCGTTGTGGGGATCCTGATCGTGTCCGACCTGTTCTTCATTGACAGGAATTATGTGAACAAAGAGAATTTTAAGAGCGCCAGTCAGGTAGACGCGCCATTTGACCCAACTCCCGCTGACGAATATATACTCAGGGATACTACCAATTACAGGGTGTACAGCTTCCAGGGCAGGCTGCAGGGCCGCACGTCCTACTTCCACAAGGCAGTAGGCGGGTACAGCGCCGTAAGGCCGCGCAGGTTCGAGCAATTGTTCAACTATATTGTAGAGCCGGGCATCAGTAATATCGTAGGCTCTATCGACCAGCAAAGCATGGCATTCTCCAGGCGTGTACCGGTACTTGACATGCTGAACGTAAAATATGTACTGCTTCCTGCCAATGAGGAGGGCGAAGTGCCTGTTGCCAATCCGTTCGCCAATGGCCCGGCATGGTTCGTAAGTTCGGTTAAGGCAGTGGATAATGCCGATGGCGAATTGCAGTCGCTTAAACAAATAAACTCCAGGGAAGTAGCTGTGATCAATAAAACGCAATTTGCTGATGCCGTTAAAAAAACGACGTTCGCAGCAGACAGTACAGCAACTATAAAACTTGTATCAGAGAAGCCGAACTACCTGAAATATAGTACCAACAATGCTAACGAAGGTCTTGCTGTATTCTCTGAAATGTATTATGCCGATGGTTGGAATGCCTTTATCGATGGTAAGCCTGCACCGCATTTCCGTGCCGATTATGTGCTCCGTGCCATGAACGTGCCTGCGGGTAAACATAGTATCGAGTTCAAATTCGAGCCGCAGGTGGTACAGACAGGCAGCAGGATAGCGCTGTTCAGCTTTATAGGGATGCTATTGCTATTGGCTGGCGGGATCTATCTTGAAACAAGAAAACACAGCCCCCTGACCCCCAAAGGTGAGGTTAAGTACCCTGAATAATGGATGCTATTGGAATTCCCCCTCAGGGGTTTAGGGGGCGTAAGCTCCTCATCATAACGTACTATTGGCCGCCTGCGGGTGGGCCGGGCGTACAGCGCTGGCTTAAGTTCGTTAAGTACTTGCCGGAGTATGGTGTGGAACCCATGGTATACATCCCCGAAAACCCTACGTATCCTTTAATAGACGAAGGCCTGCTGGCAGAAGTAAGGCCGGACGTTACCATTATCAGGCAAAAGATCACCGAGCCTTATGCCTGGGCTTCGATGTTCTCTAAAGGCAGTACAAAAAAGATAAGTTCAGGCATCATCCCCAATAAAAAAAAGCAGTCGCTCATCCAGCGGATGCTGCTGTGGGTGCGTGGCAACCTGTTCATACCCGATGCACGTGTGCTGTGGGTAAAACCATCAGTGGCCTATCTATCCAAATACATTCAGGAGAATGGCATCGATACCATCATCACTACGGGGCCGCCACATAGCCTGCATTTAATTGGCCTGCGCCTGCAGGAGAAGCTTTCAATAAAATGGCTGGCCGATTTCCGCGATCCCTGGACGACCATTGGCTACCATAAGGAACTTAAGCTTTCCGCCTCCGCGGAAGCAAAGCACAAGGCGCTCGAAAAGAAGGTGCTTACTTCGGCGGATGCCGTGATCGTTACAAGCCCTACCACCAAAAAGGAATTTGAAGCGCTTACGCAAAAGCCTATCCATGTTATTACCAACGGTTACGATGTGGAGAAGGTTCAGAAGCAGTCGCTGGACAAGGAATTCACACTGGCACACATAGGCTCATTCCTGTCTGAGCGCAACCCGAACATATTGTGGGAAGCCCTGGCAGAATTGATAAGGGAGAATGAAGCTTTCCGCGAGGCTTTCCAACTAAAACTAATTGGCGCGGTAAGCCAGGAGGTACTGCGTTCCATATCTGAAGCCGGACTCGATGGCTATGTGAACAGCCTTGGGTATGTGCCGCACGAGACCGCGATAATAGAGCAGCGAAAGTCGCAGGTGCTGTTGCTTGTTGAGATTGACAGTCCTGATACACAGTGTATCATTCCCGGGAAATTATTTGAATACATGGTCTCCGAAAGGCCGATCGTTGCGATAGGGCCGGAGGGTGCCGACTTTGCCACCATCATCAGATCGACGAATACGGGTGTTTTCCTCAACTATTCCGAAAAACAAAAGCTCAAGCAGATACTGCTCGGCTATTTCGAAGAATATCAAAAAGGCACATTACGTTCGCATCCGATAGGCTTACAGCAATATTCACGCAAAAACCTTACCGGAGAATTGGTGAAGGTGTTATAGTTTCTCAAATGCTATTTATATCATTTCGGCGATTTGCCTGACGGCACATCGCCGCGCTCCGTCGCACTTTGATCGTAATGAAAGCCGTATAAAGGGAACTAAGACATCAGATCATCAATCCTCTTTATTATCGCTATCCCCTTCAGCCTCAAGCCTCAGGTCAGCACTCTCCCACGCATGGTCGGTAGCGCCAAGCTGGGCATACAGGTCGCTTTTAAGCAGTTGTTCCTGTAGCTCGATCTCTTCCTTGGCGGTCATAAGGAAAGCTTTTTTGTCGTGCCTTTTCTTCGCCAGCCTGTGTATGGACTGCTCGTCATACTTCATGAAGCGCTGCCCCTGCCGTGTTGCTGTATAGCGCCTTTGGCCAAGCTCTACCAATGCATCTACACCAAGATGTACGGCGCTGTAAAGGTTTTCACGGTAAAAATAGTTCACACCCATGTCCACCAGCTCAAAAGCATCAGTACGGTTGCGGGCGCGTGCCAGAACCTTTAGGTTAGGAAAATGTTTCTTTATCAGTTCCACCACCTGAAGGTTTACCTGCGGGTTGTCTATGGCGGCGATGAAAAGTTTGGCATTTTCACATCCGGCTGCCTTCAGCAGTTCCAGCCTTGAGGCATCGCCATAGTATACCTTAAAGCCCATTTTACGAAGCGACTCCACCCGGTCACTGTCCATGTCGAGTACGGTGGCCGGTATACCGTTGGTTTTCAGCAGGCGTACAATGGTGCTGCCAAAGTTCCCAAACCCCGCTATGACCACATCGTTATGTTCCTCAATGGTATCGTACTTGTTCTTTGGCTGTTTTTCCTTTACACCAAAGAAAGGGTCGATCCAACGCTCGTTGATGAGCAGCAGGAACGGTGTCCCTATCATGCTCATGGCGATAACAGCCATCATCTGGTTGGACAGGTCAAGGGTAAGCAGGTGCAGCTGTGTGGCAAAACCGAGGATCACAAACCCGAATTCCCCTGCCTGGCTAAGCGCGAACGCGAAAAGCAGGTTTTGGTCGGAGCTTTTTTTATAGATCTTCCCTACTATGATCAGCACAAAGAACTTGATGATATTGATGATGGTACAAAAGATGATGATGAATGCCGGGTCGGCCATGATGAGCCGGAAGTCTATGGATGCGCCCACACCGATGAAGAACAGCCCCAGCAGCAGCCCTTTGAACGGGGCAATGTCGCCCTCCAGTTCGTGACGGAATTCGCTGTTGGCCAGTACCAGCCCTGCCATGAACGCACCCAAAGCCGGGCTTAACCCCACGATCTGCATTACGAACGATACACCCATGACCAACAGCAGCGCAGATGCCGTAAAGAGCTCTTGCAGCCTTGTTTTTGCCACTACGTGCAATAGCGGCACTATGACGAATTTACCGAATACATACACCATTATTATCGTACCGAAAACAATAAGTGTCTGAAGCCATCCGTCAAGGTCGGAGATAAGCGATTGTGTGATCTCATTCTTGATGATGCCCCCGCTGCCCAATAGCGGCAGTATGGCCATGATGGGGATCACAGCGATGTCCTGGAAAAGCAATACGGCGAAAGACGACCGCCCCATGGATGTCTTGGTCAGCCCTTTTTCTTTAAGCGTCTGCATCACGATGGCCGTAGATGATAACGCAAGCGCGAGGGAGATGACCAATGTAGGCCGCCACTCCCAGCGCAGTACGAATGAACAGGCAATGAAAAGCACTACGGTCGTACCCACCATTTGCAGAGAGCCCATGCCCATGATAAATTTTCGCATGCGCCAAAACTTTTGCGGATCGAGTTCAAGGCCTATGAGGAACAGCATCATGACCACGCCAAACTCGGCAAAGTGCATGATATCCTGGCCTTCCTCTCCGATCAATCCCAGTACGTGTGGCCCAATGACTATGCCCGCGAACAAATAGCCCAATATGGAGCTAAGGCCGAATTTTTTGGCAACCGGCACGCAAACCACTGCGGCCGTAAGGTATATTATCGCCTGGAAAAAAAAGCCGTCCATAGTTAGGTTGTTTTAGTTTTAAACCAGTCGTTAAAGTAGTGAAAGTCTGCCAGTTCCTCAGGGTCGATCTCGTTGTTTTCAAGGTATTCCAGCACACGGGCATATAGGCGGGCATTTTTCTCATAGCCCTCTTCATCCATAGAGTGCGTACCGTGCACTACGAAAGGCGGGAGGTAGTGCATATTGCATACTTTGGCAGTTTGGCAAAAAGGTTCCAGCAGTTCGGGTATGGTAAAGCGGTCACGGCCTGTAGGAGAGTAATTTTCCTTTTTGCCGCCGGTGGTCACGGCCTGCAGGAGCAGTTTGCCCTTTAGCGCGTAGCCGTCCTTGCCGTATGCCCAGCCGTGTTCCAGTACAATGTCGATCCATTGCTTGAGCAACGGAGGGCAGCTGTACCAGTACATCGGGTGGTGCCAGATGATGATGTCATGATCATAAAGCAATTCCTGCTCACGCTTCATGTCTACATCAAACTCAGGGTACTCCTGGTACAGATCGTGGAAAGTAATGTTCCCTGAATTAGGGATGCTGCTTACCAATGCCTTGTTAGCATTCGATTTTTCGAACAGGGGATGGGCAAAAATGATAAGTATCTTATTTGGCATTGGGGCTTTATTTCATTGTGAAGTTAAAACAAATTCTCCAATAATTTTTTATCGCCTACAAGCCATAATACATCATTGCGTTTCAGCACCATCTCCGACTCGGGGTTCATGATGCGTTCATTACCGCGCTCAATACCTACCACAAGGCCGTTGGTGCGTTCCCGGAGTTGTGCCTCCCTTATGCTTTTGCCTATGAACCCGCTGCTTCCCAGGGATATCTTTTTCAGCACCACTTCAGTATTGCCGGTATCATCCTGCTGACGGGTAGCTTCAAGATACTTTTCAAATGTCACTACCTGTTCATCGCTGCCTATAACGTATAATGTATCATTCGGGAATATCTTTTCGGTACGCGGGGGGACATTGATAGTTTTTTCACCCCGTTTGATGATCGCGATATTGATGCCCAGGTCTTCCCTCAAATGCAGCTCATACAGCGTTTTGCCCGCAATAGATGATTCCTGTGGCACTTCAAATACCGCCATATGGCCGTCCCATGGGGTAAGCTCACTCCGGTTCTTTATGCGCTGGTGTATCTCCCGGCTGTTAAAGTTATTCATGAAATGGTTCTCGAGGTAGTAGTAGGACCTGCGCATCCGCGATGGGAACAGGAAACCACCGGCAACCAATACTGCCAGTGCGCCCAATGCCACCAGCGGCGAAAAGAAATTGTTGAGCAGCAGCCCAATGTAGAACAGTGCAAGGCACACCCTGAGCACAAGGACGAGCGTTACCGGTCCTTTGTATTTTCGGTCCCTCCGGATATGGTCCATGGCAGTGACCGCGACCCTGCGCAGCGCCAGCGCCCACAGGAATGGCGAAAGGAGCAGGATTATGCCGCAGGATACCAGTATTTTGTTGATGTGAGATGCCTCTGACGCGGGGAATATGAACTTTGACGATAGTACTATGACCCCAACAATGATGACCGAATGCAGCAGGATCTGCGTAACATTGGCCTTAAGGAAGATCTTCCAGTTGCTGGCCGATTGTATGGTTTGCGTACTGTAGCTGTAATTCTCTATCCACTTCAGCAGCCTGTTGGGCAGTATTTTTTGCAGGATGTCATAAAACGGACCCGAAGACTTTATAAAAAACGGTGTGGTAAAGGTAGTGATCGCGGATATGGCTACGATCATGGGATAGAGGAATTCGCTCGTTACGCCCAAGGTCATGCCGAGTGTTGCAATGATGAACGAGAATTCGCCGATCTGCGCAAGGCTCATCCCGGCCTGTACCGACTGCTTGAGCGGCTGCCCCGAAAGTATCGCCCCAAGAGTAGTAGAAAGTGTTTTGCCCACAATGGTCACCAATGTTATAATAAGCACAGGAAGCCAGTATTCGGCTAGTGTTTCCGGGTTGATGAGCATACCGACCGATACGAAGAACACTGCCCCAAAGAGGTCTTTTACAGGCTTTACCAAATGTTCGATGCGTTCGGCCCTGGTCGTTTCGGCAATTATCGAACCCATTATGAAAGCGCCAAGCGCAGGGGAGAAACCGGCCTTTTCGGCAAGTATCACCATCATAAGGCACATTGCTAGCGAAAGGATGAGCGTGGTCTCTTCGTTGAGGAGCTTGCCTAATTTTTTAAACAGCGTAGGAACAAAGAAGATGCCACCCACGAACCATAGTATCAGAAAAAATACCAGCTTGAATGCCGATTCGAGCAATTCCATCCCGGAGAACTGCTGGCTTACCGATATGGTCGTAAGCAATACGAGCAGCAATATGGCCACAATATCCTCGATGATGAGCGCGCCAAAAACAACGCTGGCGAACTTCTGTGTTTTTACGCCTGCTTCTTCAAAAGCCCGTATTATAATGGTGGTGGATGATATGGAAAGTATCGCCCCGAGGAAAATGCTGTCCATTTGCGACCACCCCATGAGTTGCCCGGTAAGATAACCCAGCCCGATCATGCTCGTTATCTGTACGATAGCCGTTACAAATGCCGACCCTCCCACACGCATCAGCTTCTTGAAGCTGAACTCCAGCCCAAGGCTGAACAGTAGTATGATAATGCCTATCTCGGCCCATACCTCTACGTTGTGCTTGTCTTTTACCGATGGGAAAAACTCGAAATAGGGCCCGGCAAGGAATCCTGCTATCAGGTACCCCAAAACCAGCGGCTGCCTTATTTTCTTAAATAAAAGCACGGCGACCCCTGCTGTCATAAGGATGAGCCCAAGGTCTCCAATTAATGGATACAGATGATGGCCGGTCTCTGTGGCTGTGGCAGTTGCTTCGGTCATAAAAGATCCTGTCTAAATTTCCATTCCCTGCAATATAGAAAAATTTTCCGGTGTAGGAAAAACTCGCAAAGCGGGTCAGGGAAATTTAAACAGGATTTAACAGTTATATCTTTTGCCTATGGCTGTATCCCCAGGTAATTCGCGGGGGTTATCTGCATCAGTTCCTGCCTGATACTATCATTAACATTCAAACCTCCAATAAAATTATGTATCGCATTTTTATCGATGACCGTATTGGTGCGCGTTAGGTCTTTCAATGCCTCATACGGGTTCGGATAGCCCTCGCGGCGCAGTATCGTCTGTATCGCTTCGGCAACTACGGCCCAGTTCTTTTCGAGGTCATCGGCAAACTTGTCGGCATTCAGCAGCAGCTTGTTCAGGCCTTTTAAAGTAGCTTCAAATGATATGAGCGTATGTCCCATGGGTACGCCTATATTGCGCAGTACGGTGCTGTCGGTAAGGTCGCGTTGCAATCTTGACAACGGCAGCTTGGCCGAAAGGTGCTCAAAAATAGCGTTGGCGATGCCCAGGTTGCCTTCGGAGTTTTCAAAGTCGATAGGGTTTACCTTGTGCGGCATAGCCGATGAGCCTATTTCGCCCGCTTTTATCTTTTGCTTGAAATAATCCATCGATACATAGGTCCAGATGTCCCTGTCCAGGTCGATGATAATGGTATTTATGCGTTTCAATGAATCGAAGAAAGCGGCAAAGTGGTCATAATGCTCGATCTGCGTGGTAGGGAAGGAATGTTTCAGTCCCAGTGTGCCTTCAACGAAATCATTACCGAACTGCCTCCAGTCGGTTTTCGGGTAGGCCACAAAGTGCGCGTTAAAGTTGCCCGTAGCCCCGCCGAATTTAGCCGCGAACGGTATATTGAACAGCAAACGCATCTGCTCCTCCAAACGTTCCACGAATACGCCTATTTCCTTGCCCAGGCGGGTAGGTGAGGCGGGCTGCCCGTGGGTGCGTGCCAGCATGGGTACGTTGGCCCACTCCACGCTCAGTTCCTTCAGCTTTGCGATAACCGCAATAAGCGACGGCAGATAGACGTCCTCAAAGGCTTCTTTGGTAGAAAGCGGTATGGCGGTGTTATTGATGTCCTGTGACGTAAGTCCAAAGTGGATGAACTCTTTGTAAGCATCAAGCCCCAGTTTGTCAAAAGCGGCCTTGATGAAATATTCTACGGCCTTGACGTCGTGGTTGGTGGTTTTTTCAATTTCCTTTATCTGCTGTGCATCGTCCGCGGTAAAGTTCTTGTAAATTTCCCTCAACTGCCCGAACAGGTCCTTGTCCACACCGGTTAGCTGCGGAAGCGGAAGCTCGCAAAGGGCAATGAAATATTCGACCTCGACAAGCACACGGTAGCGTATCAGTGCCTCTTCGGAAAAATAACGGGATAGTGATGCGGTTTTGCCACGGTACCTCCCATCTATTGGGGAAATGGCGTTCAGTTCAGATAATTGCTGCATTGTTGTTGTGTTGTAATGGAATGAACCGCAAATATAGGGTTTTGGGGGGAATATTAAAAGAAGCGTTTTGCCACGAATTTTACGAATTCGGCAAATTTTCCTGGGTTTCCGCTTCGCTCAGTACAACCTCAAGCCAATTGCGAAGTATCGTATGCAGTGCATACAAGCGCCTTTCAGTATCGTTTACAAACTGCATCTCATTATTGACTACTGATGTAAAATCGCCATTTAATGTACCATTAATGGTTGCTATAAGATATGAATCGGAGCTTCCATCTTCGGCCTGATAGATTCCCGGATCAGGTGTTCGTATAATGGGCTGAACATTGCTTTCCCGAAATGTATTTATTGCAGCAACCAGATTTTCGGGGATAACACCTTCAAGTTCAACAAATGTTCTTACTTGCTGCTTTGCAATGCTAAGTTCAAACGAACCAAATACAATACTATAACGAAACTGACTGTCAATTACCATATCATAATTCCAAAGCCTCCAGGTGAAACCATCAAAATGGTCCAAATACAGGATATACTCAGGTTTCAGTGACCATTTATCATCAATATCCTTAAAAGCGATATCTGAACGGCTACGCATTTTTCAACTTTTCCCTCACAACCTCCATCCCCTCACTGCCCACTTTTGCAATTACGTCTACCGGGTTTTTCATGTACGGAATGTTTGCCGGACTGGGGTCGATATAAAATATGGGAGCATCAGGCCTGGCATAGTCCATCAGCCCGGCGGCGGGATATACCTGTAGTGAGGTGCCAATTACAATTACATAATCAGCCTGTTCTACAATGTCTATTGCTTCAGTAATGGCAGGCACGGCTTCGCCAAACCATACAATATGCGGACGCAGCTGGTGGCCGTCGGTATGCAGGTCGCCCAGATTGATATCCTCTTTCCAGTCGAAAGAATCGTAGCTGTTTACGCTGCGTGCTTTCAGCAGCTCGCCGTGCAGGTGCAGTACGTTGCTGCTACCGGCACGCTCGTGCAGGTCGTCGACATTCTGGGTAATAACGGTAACATCAAAATCATTTTCCAATTCCGCTATGATGCTATGCGCTTTATTGGGCTGAACCTCAAAAAGCTGCCTGCGCCTTTGATTATAAAAATCTAAAACAAGGGCAGGGTTATTGCGGAAGCCCTCAGGTGAGGCGACTTCCATAACGTCGTGGCCTTCCCACAGCCCGCCCGCATCGCGAAAGGTTTTAATGCCACTTTCGGCACTTACGCCGGCACCTGAAAGTACTACGAGTTTCTTTTTCATTTTTTGGGTCGGAACTATATACGGAAATTTAATTTAGATCAATTGTCACTTCGAGCGCAGTCGAGAAGCAATAATACGAAAATGCCGCATTTCGACTGCGCTCAATGTGACATTTTCTTCATATCCCGTAGAATTATACCTTCCCTAAAGCATACAGCTGCTCCAGAGTAGGGGTGGCACTTCCGCCTTCAGGTTCAAGTGTGATACCAAAAGCCTCGGCCTGGTCGAAGTTATCCACCTGCAGTATGCCGTTGGTTTTAGCGGTAGTATCAAGTACGCCGATGCTCGTTGGGGTAAGCGGGTCGAGCTTTAGTGCCCAAACCTGGTATACCTTGCCTGCCGGTGCTGGCGGAAGCCCGGATACATCCACAAATATCTCTTTCTTGCTTGTGTTTACGTACACTTTGGCATATGCCTCAGGAGCCACAGCCTGTCCTTCGAGCGGGACTACTGTGCTGAACTTGTCGCGTATAACGGAAAGCGCCTTTTCATTCTCGCTGTTCTTGATTTCAAGAGCCGCGACCATCTGTTCGAATTTGCCACGTTCTTTGGTCACGGACTGCACTTCTTTTGTCACTTCGTTGTATTCGTAATACTGGTAAGCAAGGCCGAACATAAGCAGGATAGCCGCTGCCCACCCGATCCATGGCGACATGCCGCGTTTCGGCTTCATTTCTACCACTCCATGTTTTTCTAGCAATTGTTTGCGAATACGTTCATAATTCTCTGCCGACAAATATGGTGCAAAGCTGTAAGAAAGGCTTATAACGGCTTTCTCAATGGACACTATCTCGTCGCGCACTTCGGCGTGTTCTCCGGCCATTTGGTTCACGTCGCGCATTTCTTCATCAGAAAGCCGCCCGAAAACGTACAGTTCGAGTATGCCTGATCCTATGTATTCCGTTATATCCATTATACTTGCAATAGTGTCCTTAGATCCTTAATACAGTTGCGGTTCTGCGTTTTTATGGTGCCCAGTGGCAGTTCAAGCTCTTCCGAAGCTTCCTGCTGGGTGTAGCCCTTAAAGAAGAGCAGGTCGATGAGGCGGATGCATTTCGGCTTGAGCTTCCTGATGAAGTCACGTATGCCTATAGCATCAATTTTGCTCGTAGCCGTAAAGTTGTTGTCGAGTATATGTACGAAGTTGTCGGCTGACAGGTTTTTAAGGCTGTTATTATGGCCTTTAGAGCGCAGCTTATCGATGGACGAATTGCGCGCGATATTGAGTATCCAGGTAAAAAAGCGGCCTTTGGAAGTATTGTAGGAATCGATGTTCTTCCAGATCTTTACAAAAACTTCCTGCAAAACGTCCTCGCTTTCTTCCTTATCCCTGAGTATGTTGAATATAATGCCATAGAGGCTCTTGGAATACATGTCGTACAGAAGGGTAAATGCCCTCCCGTCTTTTTTGTAGATTTGCTCCAGTAATTCTTCCTGTGTCATGTTTTGTGTTTGGTAGCCTAAATGTAGGAAGAATTTTTTAACATATTCGCCTTTTATGAAAAATACAACAGATACCGATTATCTTAACTACCTCGAAGGATTTATAAGTGAAGGCCGTGCAGGTCGTTTCCGCGATGTGCTCAGCCGCCGAACACGCCATTTTACCGTGGCTGTCGAGGACCTGTTCCAATTGCATAATACCAGCGCTGTAATGCGAACGTGCGAGGTTTTCGGGATACAGGACCTGCATGTGGTGGAGGAGAAGTACGGCAAGACCATCGACAAGGAAATTGCCCTGGGCGCCGAAAAATGGGTAGATGTGCACCGGTACAATTCGGTTACGGCCTGTATCGCCAGGCTGAAAGAGCAGGGATATAAGATCATTGCGACCTCGCCCCATGAGGATTCCTGCATGCTGGACGATTTTGACGTCACACAAAAGTCGGCGCTGTTTTTCGGGACGGAGAGGCTTGGATTGTCCGAAGAGGTTTTAAAGCAGGCCGACGGCTTCCTCAAGATCCCGATGGTAGGGTTTACCGAGAGCCTTAACATATCGTCATCGGCTGCCATAATCATCCAAAACCTCACGCACAGGCTGCGGCGGTCGGATGTCGCCTGGCGCCTGAGTGAAGCTGAAATGCTGGAAAAACGCATTGACTGGGCAGAGAAGACGATCAAGGATATTGAGTTTGTGAAGGGGAGGTATTAGTTTGCGGTCATTGTCCAAATAACCAATCAACAAATAACCCCATCCACAAATAAAAAAAAACCTATTTACTCCTGTGCATCACTTTATATTCTTCATAACACCCGCTTATCGCATCCATGATCTGGAGGTCGTTAGCAGTGTTAATGAAGTCGGTCGAGTAATTGCAGTGCTCCAGGATATCGGCAATGTCGTTCTTGGTCACACCGAGCAGTGCCGCCAGTGTTTCGCGGTCAAATTTTGAGGCGAGGGCATTGCGCACGGTATCGTCCTTTTTCATTTCGCGCAGGCGCCGCATTTCATTGCCCTTTTTGCCAAATAGGTTGTTGAGCAGGTCGGCGGGGTTCAGCATCGTGCTGAGCACGCGCTTAAAGGCGTTGGGGGAGTGCTGGCCGCCCTCATACCCCTGCGAAAGCCCTGCGATGTTGTAGCGGTAGCTTTCTTTTATAGGGATGAGCTTGGAGTCGATAGGGAGATAGCCGGTAAGATGGTATTTGTCTATTATCACTTCTTCGAGGGTGTAGGCACGCTCGGTGATGGGGATCTTGGCAACTGTTTTGAATTTGATCCAGTCATTCGTCACACGTACCTTGATGGACTGGAACCCAATGTAGGATATGTGCAGCGTATCATTCGCAACAGCCTCAATGGTAAAATTACCCTTAGCATCGGTAGTGGTACCCTTTATCTTATTGATGTTGATGATATTGACACCTGAAACCGGCTCCCTGGTATCATCGACAATGATGGTACCCGATACGGTCTCGGTTTTTTGGTCCTGCGCATAGGCCAACAGGCTGAAGAATGAAAATAAAAAAACTGCAAAATATCTCATCGGCTGTTTATATGTTGTAAAAGTAATAAACAAACGGGATATTTTGCAGTTAGTATGCAGTTAACCGAAATTATTTTGTATTAGCTCCTTCTTGGCTTGCGCGATCCTGATGGTGCATCGCCTCCGCTCCTGCGTGGTGAGCGTCCGGCCGGGCTTTGTGTCCTTGCGCCGCTCCTGCCACCGCCAAACGATTCGCCACGGCGCTCGCTGCGTGCGTTGCGATCGGTACTCCTGTCGCCTCCGCCACGGTTAAAGCCTCCGCCACTGCGTCCGTTGTGATCCCTGCGTCCGCCATTGTTGTCGCGTCCGTCGTTCTTGGATATCTCCACATTCAGCCTGCGTCCTTCAAGGTGCATGCTGTTCAGTGTCTCAAGTACTATTCCGCTGTGTTCAGCATCGGTATTAAAGAAAGAGAAGCCTTCCTTAACGTCCACCTTGAACACGTCGTCGCGGCCCAGGCCAAGCGTATCGCGAAGGAAATCCTTCAGGCTCATCCAGTCGAAGTTATCCCTCGATCCGATATTAACAAAGTAGCGTACAGCGCCGTTCCCGCTTCCGCCTTCGTTGGAAGCTGAGCTGTCCCTTCTGTCAGCGCCTGCCTTTTGCGTGGACAGGTCCCTGTTCTTTTTGTAATAGTTGATGAAGCGGTTGAACTCGACCGATACCATCTTCTTGATAAGCTCTTCTTTGGTAAGGTCCTTCATCACCTCGTAAATTGCAGGAAGGTACGAGTCGATCTCATGGTCAACTTCTACATCCTTTATCTTATTGGCAAGGTGGAACAGCTGTATCTCACAGATCTCCATGCCTGACGGTATGGTCTTCTCTTCAAATTTTTGCTTGATGATCCTTTCAATGGCAGATATTTTGCGCAACTCGCTCTTGGTGATGATCACAATGGAAGTGCCCAGTTTTCCGGCACGGCCCGTACGTCCGCTACGGTGGTTATAGGTCTCGATCTCATCCGGCAGCTGGTAGTTCACTACGTGTGTAATGTTATCTACGTCGATCCCCCTTGCCGCAACGTCGGTAGCTACAAGCATTTGTATCTGCCTGCCGCGGAACGATTTCATAACACCATCGCGCTGTGCCTGGCTAAGATCGCCGTGAAGCGCAGCAGCATTATATCCATCCTCTATAAGTTTCTCGGCAACGGCCTGTGTATCCCTTTTGGTACGGCAGAAGATAACAGAGAAAATGTCAGGGTTGCTATCCGCCAAACGCTTCAGTGCCTCATAACGGTCGCGTGCATTTACAAGGTAAAACTCATGCGATACCGTAGAAGAACCCGAGTTCTTGTGACCTACGGTGATCTCAAGCGGCTTGCGCATGAATTCCTTAGCTATGCGGGCAACTTCCTGCGGCATGGTAGCCGAGAAAAGCCATGTGCTCTTGTCGTCCGGCGAAGTTGAAAGGATGTTTACGATATCATCGTAAAAGCCCATGTTCAGCATCTCATCTGCCTCGTCAAGGATACAGAAATCGATCTTCGAAATATCTACCAGCCCACGGTTGATCATATCCTGCATCCTTCCGGGTGTAGCTACGATAACCTGTGCGCCACGCTTTATTTCCCTGGCTTGCTCAGTAATGCTGGCTCCTCCGTATACAGCCACAGTGTTCAGGCCTTTTACATATTTGGAATACAGCTTGATCTCGTTAGTTATCTGCAGGCAAAGTTCACGTGTAGGTGAAAGTATAAGTGCCTGTGTAGCCCTGTTATCAGGGTTTATCTTTTGGATGAGCGGAAAACCGAATGCCGCTGTTTTCCCCGTCCCCGTTTGCGCAAGCGCTACAATGTCTGTGTCTTTTTCTAATAATAGGGGAATCGCCTTTTCCTGTACTTCTGACGGATTTTCAAATCCTAGATCGTTTATCGCCTTCAGAAGCGATTCATTCAATCCTAATTGTTCGAATTTATTCATGTATAATTTTAAAATTGCCGCAAAAGTACTGCTAATTAGCGAGATAATCTAATAAAGCCTATAGTTTTATTTTAATAAAATAAATTGAAAATCAGAAAGTTAAGTTTTTTGATAAATCCGGTGGTGTACGCACTATACCTTAATGATGTCAGATGAATAGGCTTTGGTCATAAAAATAAACTTAAAACAAGCGGCTAATCGTACATTATCTGATTTGTTTTGGGCGTGCCGCTCCACTGCGTTATGCGTCGGGCTGTTCGCTGTATCTGCCTCCGTAAACTACGGCAGGATGCCGCTTCCATCCCTCACGCGAACTTCACTCGTGCCCGCCGATAACTCATGATACAATGAAGTTTACTGCTGAAATTCAGCTCTCAAAAATTCGGTCAGTTGCTTTACAGCCCTGCCTCTGTGGCTCATTTGCGATTTTTCATCCAGTGTCATTTCGGCGAAGGTCATATCAAGGCCTTCGGGCTTAAATACAGGATCATAGCCAAAGCCTTTTTCTCCGGCTTTTTCGTAAGTGATGGCACCTTCAACCGATCCTGTAAATAAATGCTGATGCCCGTTTAGGTTTAGTGCTATAACCGTTTTGAAACGGGCGCTACGGTCAGGGTTATTGCCCAGTTCCAAAAGCAGGCGGTGCATGTTGTCATCGGCATTTTTCTGTTCGCCGGCATACCTTGCCGAATAGACGCCCGGAGCACCATTCAGCGCGCTGACCTCCAGCCCGGTATCGTCAGCAAAACAATTGAAGCCATAATTTTGGGTCACGTAATTAGCTTTTAAAATGGCGTTGCCTTCTATGGTATCGGCGGTTTCGGGTATGTCTTCATGGCAGCCGATATCTTCCAGGCTAAGCAGTTCGATGTCCTCGGGCAGTTGGTGCTTTATCTCAATGATCTTATTCTTGTTGTTGGATGCAAAAACGATCTTCATGGCGTAATTTCTGGTTTTGGTATATTATCGCCATAAAAATACTATTTTCTCCTGAACTTAAAAATGCGGGAACATTCTGTTTATATTGGCTCAAAATAATTATGACAAACGATATTTAATAGCTATTTTTGGTGCGTTTTTAAAGAACGCAAAACTTGAATTATGGTAAAAGATCTTTTTGAAAGGATACAGAAGAATAAAGGCCCTCTTGGAAAATGGGCATCACAGGCCGAAGGCTACTATGTTTTCCCTAAGCTGGAGGGGCCATTGTCCAGCAGGATGATGTTCCACGGCAAAGAAGTGCTCAACTGGAGCATTAACGACTACCTTGGGCTTGCCAACCACCCCGAAGTGCGTAAAGTGGATGCCGAGGCTGCTGCCGAGTACGGTGCCGCCTACCCAATGGGCGCGCGTATGATGAGCGGGCATACGACTTTTCACGAGCAGCTGGAGCAGGAACTGGCTTCGTTCGTTCAAAAAGAATCGGCTTACCTCCTGAATTTCGGCTACCAGGGGATGGTTTCTACCATCGATGCGCTGGTATCTAAAAATGATGTGATCGTATATGACGTTGACTCGCACGCGTGCATCATCGACGGTGTACGCCTTCATATGGGCAAGCGCTTTACCTATAAGCATAACGACGTAGAAAGCCTTGAGAAAAACCTTGAGCGCGCGACCAACATGGCCGAAACGACCGGCGGCGGTATCCTTGTGATCACCGAGGGGGTTTTCGGGATGCGCGGGCAGCAGGGTAAATTGAAAGAGATCGTTGCCCTTAAGGAAAAATACAACTTCAGGCTGTTGGTCGATGACGCGCATGGTTTTGGTACGCTTGGTAAAACAGGCGCCGGGGCAGGCGAGGAGCAGGGGTGCCAGGATGGTATCGATGTATACTTTTCTACATTTGCCAAATCGATGGCCAGCATCGGCGCGTTCGTTGCGGCTGATAAAGACGTGATCGACTTCCTGAAATACAACCTGCGTTCGCAAATGTTCGCCAAGTCATTGCCGATGATCCTTGTCAAAGGGGCACTAAAACGCCTTGACATGCTGCGCACCATGCCGGAACTGAAAGACAAGCTTTGGGAAAATGTGAACGCGCTGCAAAACGGTCTTAAAGAAAAGGGCTTCAACATTGGCGATACCAATACGTGTGTTACGCCCGTGTACCTTGAAGGCAGCATACCGGAAGCGATGGTAATGGTGAACGACCTAAGGGAAAATTACAGCATATTCCTTTCGATAGTGGTATATCCGGTTATCCCTAAAGGCATTATCCTGTTGAGGATGATCCCAACGGCAACACACACAATGGAAGACATCGACCAGACGCTGGCTGCATACGAAGCCATTCGTGAGAAACTGGAGAATGGGACCTATAAGCAGATCGCTGCCGCTACAACAGTAGATGTTGATGCGGAGTAGTCTGTTTTTATAATACTATTGCGAAGCTGTCGGGAAACCGGCAGCTTTTTTTTGGACTCACTTCAGATATCTATAACAGAGAAGAATTGCCGTTGCTATATTGAAGTTAGCAATTAGCTTTCGTCATTGCTGAAAACTAACAACCCTCAACCGACAACCAATTAATGATACTCCCCAAACAGCTTCGTAGCCTCATTATATGCGCTTTCAAAGCTCATGGCGCGGAGGTTGTGGTCGGCTTTTTCGGCAGTAAAATACGATAGCATTTTTTCGGTAGGCATATTCCCGGTAAGGTCATCCTTAGCCATTGGGCATCCGCCGAACCCTTGTATAGCACCATCGAAACGAAGGCATCCGGCTTTGTAGGCTGCGTCTACCTTTTCGTGCCATTTGTCAGGTGTGGTGTGCAGATGCGCGCCAAACTCAATGCCCGGGTATTTTGGTATCAGGTTAGCGAACAGGTATTCTATAACATCAGGTGTTGAGCTTCCTACGGTATCCGAGAGGGAAAGGATCTTCACGCCCATGCCTGCCAGTTTTTCGGTCCATTCGCCCACGATCTCTACATTCCACGGGTCGCCATACGGATTCCCGAAACCCATCGAAAGGTAAGCGACCACCTCTTTATTTGACCTGTCTGCAATGTCGAGTATTTCCTGTAAAGTAACCAGTGATTCGGCAATGGTCTTGTGGGTATTGCGCATCTGGAAGTTCTCTGAAATGGAAAAGGGATAGCCCAGGTATCGTATCGGTGAATGCTGTGCCGCGTCTTCAGCGCCTTTCGTATTGGCAATAATGGCGAGCAATTTGCTTTCGGTAGACGAAAGGTCGAGTCCCGCCAATACCTCGGCCGTGTCCTGCATCTGCGGAATGGCCTTAGGCGATACGAAGCTGCCAAAGTCGATGGTATCAAAACCCACCCGTAGCAGCGACTGGATATAGCTTATTTTCCTTTCGGTGGGAATGAATGCCTTAATGCCCTGCATGGCATCCCTTGGGCATTCTATTAATTTGACTTTCTCCATAAGAAGCCCAAATATAAGAATAATTGACAGGTTACGAAATCGATTTCTTCTTAAAAAGTTTCAAAGTTGCAGAGTAGCAAAGTTGCAAAGTTTCCCTTTTGACGAAATTCCAAAACTCTGCTACTCTGACACTTTGTTACTTACTTGCTATTATCCTTCTGCAGATCGACTTTATCAATCCGGGACCTTCGTAAATAAAGCCAGTATAAAGTTGTACCAGGCTTGCCCCCGCCTCCAGCTTTTCCATGGCATCGTCGGCAGAATGAATGCCGCCTACTCCAATAATAGGGAAGGCCTTGTTGCTTTTCTCCGACAGGAACCTGATCACCTCGGTAGATCGTTTTGCCAATGGCTTTCCGCTCAGGCCTCCCATTTCCGACTTGCTTTCAGATACCAGCCCTTCACGTGATATGGTAGTATTGGTCGCGATGACTCCCGCTATCTTCGTCGTTTTCACAATGTCGATTATGTCCAGCAATTGGTCATCAGTAAGGTCGGGTGCGATCTTAAGAAGTATCGGCTTCGCTTTAGGTTTGGCGTTGTTCTTATCCTGTAACGTTTGCAGCAGCTTTGTAAGCGGTTCCTTGTCCTGCAATTCGCGAAGGTTGGGGGTGTTTGGAGAACTTACGTTCACCACGAAATAATCTACGTGATCATATAGCGCATCAAAGCATATTTCGTAATCCTTTACCGCATCTTCATTAGGGGTGACCTTGTTCTTGCCGATATTGCCGCCTATAATCACATGGCCTTTACCTTTTGGGTTTTTCTTCAGCCTTGCTACAGCTGCTTCCACACCGCCATTATTAAAGCCCATCCGGTTGATGATGGCACTGTCCTCCCTCAGCCGGAACAGGCGTTTTTTGGGGTTACCTTCCTGTGGCTTTGGCGTTAGTGTGCCAATTTCGATAAACCCGAACCCAAGTCCTCCCAGTTGTTTGTAAAGCTTGGCATCTTTGTCAAGACCGGCCGCCAATCCTACAGGGTTTTTGAACTTTAGCCCGAAAATCTCGCGTTCCAGCCGCGGGTCGGATACTTCGTAAGCCGATCTTAAGATCGATGGCATTCCCGGAATGTTATTCAGGAAACGTATGGACGAAAATGTAAAGTGGTGTACTTTTTCGGGGTCGAAGCGAAAAAGCATTGGCCTGATGAGTGATTTGTACATTGTAGTTGTGTTGTTGGGTGCAAAAATAGGAAATATGCATGAAGCATTATCATTTTTTTAAGATTTGGTAACCCTCTTCTTGCATTTTCCAACCCAATGTGTATATTTGGTTGTAATAAAACCACACAAACCGATACATGAACCCGGAATTGGAACAATTGGTCGAATATGCCCTTATAGATGGCTATATTACCGACAAGGAGAGACAAGTGCTTATAAATAAAGCGAAGAAGCTTGGCTATGACATTGATGAGCTTGAAATGATACTGGACGGAAAGCTGAGCAAGCTGAATATTGAAAGGCAGGAGGCATCACCACTAAAAAAATGCCCAAATTGCGGAGAGGTGCTTACGGGCCTTAACAAGGTTTGTGATGCCTGTGACTACGTGATCGACGGTATTTCGAATAGTGACGAAACGCTTGAAGAATCTTTGGATGAGATCCGCGGGCTGCTGAACGAACTCAAACACTACCAGCCTAAAGTAAAAGACTATATAGGGAATGTGATCATCTGGATAATATTTACAGGAGGGCTTCACCTGGTCTACAGGGTTATAAAAGGAGGCCCACTGTTTGTAGAAGAAAATGAAGAATACAAGGAACTGCTTTCCGACATTGATAACAGGCTCGCCAAGGTAATTTCCCGCTACGGCAAAAATGCTGATGTAAAAGCGCTTCTTGATAAGTTTGCAGCTGAAAAACAATATCTTGTAAAGGAACGCCGGATGAAAGGCCTGAAAAAAGGCCTGATGTGGAGTGTGATCATTGGTGCGGGCTTTATATATACGGTTCATGCTATCGTAAACGCCTACAATGCCCCACCATCGGCAGAAAAGCTTGTTGAAAGATATATCAGAGAGAAAAATATTGGCAGGGCTAAGGCTTTTGTCCCCAAAGTGGAAGACGCCCATGAGCGTAGTCAGTTCAATGAGTCAATACAGGAACTGGTAATGGACAGCCTGATCTATGAAGCAAAAGACTACGATGCGGCATTGGCGATAGTAAACCTTGAGCCTTCGGTAGTAGATCGTGACATGAAAATTGACGAGATACTTTCTATCGAGATCAATGAGCTACTTAAGAATAAAGAGTATAAGAGAGCGAGGGAAAGGGCATCGATGGTGGATGATACGTACATGCGTGATAAGTTTATTGAGAAGATAACACTCGCGGAAAAACTGGAGAAATAATGAACCCGGAATTGGAACAGCTGGTCGAATATGCCCTTACAGACGGCTATATTACTGATAAAGAGAGGCAAGTGCTGGTAAACAAAGCAAGGAATCTCGGCTATGACATCGATGAACTTGAAGTGATACTCGATGCAAAGCTGAGCCAACTGAGTATGGAAAGGCAGGCAGCGTCATCACTTAGAAAATGCCCGAGTTGCGGTGAAGTGCTAACAGGATACAGCATGGTTTGCGAAGCCTGCAATTATGTGGTTGATACTCCTGTTTCAAAAGAACAAACTAACCTGATACCAATAACGGATACTATTAACCGCCTGAAAAGGAAAGTAAACTCCTATACCCTTGGCGAAAAAACACGAAGTGAGTATATAGCTAATGTAGTTTGCTACATTATTTTTACCGGAGGCATTTACCTTATTTATAAAGCAATAAAATGGGAGCCGCTCTTTACAGAAGAAGATATAAGTTATAAAGAATCGATCACGGATATCTCAAACCTGATCTCGGGCGCAAGGCGGTCCTATGGCGAAAATCCTGAAATTGAGAAAATCCTGGCCGATTTTGAAAAGGAGGCCGCAGCACTTATCAGAAAAAGGAGGCTGAATGCTTTACGCAGGGGACTTATTTCTATCGCGGTAATAGCTGCAATAATAGTTGGTCCAATAGTGATATGGCCGATGCTGCCGGAAGGGGAACCTTCGCCGGAAGACCTTGTTGAACATTACATAAAGAAAGGTAATGTAGGAAAAGCAAAACTATGGGTGTCTAAAGTTGATGGATTTTTCACAAAAGACAGGCTTAACGAGCAGGTGCTGCAAATGGAAATAGACAGCCTTACCGATGAGGCAAAAAATTATGATGCCGCGCTAAGGGCTGCTAAAAGCATAGAAGACACCTTTAAACGAGAAGATGCGATTGATGCTATTGTTGCAAAGCAGGTTAAGGGACTTATTGTAAAAAGAGATTTTAAGAAAGCGCGGGAGAGGGCTGCCCTGGCAAGTTCCAGGTCCAAATACAGGCTCGAGAATGATATTAATTATGAAGAAACCATATCAAAATAACCATGAGTATAATGAATTTTTTCAGAAGTAACGAAGGCGGGTTCATGGATGTGATCCGCTGCGATGAGCAGGATTACCTGGTGAACAAATGGTCGCCGGGCAATGGTGCAGATCCTACATCCAGGGAAAACGCCATACGCTACGGCAGTGTGATTCGCGTAAAGCCTGGCGAAGCTGCTGTTTTCCTATACAACCAGGAGAACGGCCCTATGGTGGATGTGATCGAGGGGCCTAAGGATCAAACGATAAAAACGGCAAACTTCCCTGTACTTTCAAGCCTTGTAGGGACATTGTATGGCGGGGATTCGCCTTTTATGGCCGAAGTGTATTTCGTTAACCTGCAGAAGAACATGCAGATAAAATTCGGCATTCCGTATTTTGACGTGTTCGACGATCGTTTCCCGGATCTTGGTGTGCCTTGTGCAGTGCGCGGAACCATGACCTTCAATGTTACTGATATTGCGAATTTCATAAAATTGTACAGGCTGATACACTTCGATCTAAATGATTTGGAAGACCAGATAAAGGACTTCTTTACCCGTAAGATCAAATCGGTTATAATGAATATCCCGGCAGAGACCGGACTGCCGGTCTTGCAGCTGGAGCGCCGCCTTGACGAGATCAATACCTATGTAGCGGAAAAACTGGGCGCCGAATTGCAGCAGGATTTCGGGATCAACCTGAAAAGGCTGGACATTGGCGTGATCGAAATGGATAAAACGCACCCGCATTACATTCAGTTCAAGCATACCACAGCCGACCAGCAAACGAGGTTCATTGATTCCCGTACCGGCGTTGAGATCACGAACCTTTCTGAAATGGCGCGCATTACCCGCAAAGAGTCCGAAATGGGAGCGGAGGGCAGGAATTTTGCCGTACACCAGGTAAACCAGCAAGCCGATGTATTACGCACTGCGGCGAACAACCTCGGTGAAATGAGCCATATAGACGGTGGGGGAGGTGGAGGCTTTTCGCCAGCCGGCATCATGACAGGCATGGCCATAGGGGGAGTTATGGGTAACCAGATGGGCAATATGATGGGAGGCATTGCCAACACGCCACCACCACCGCCTGTAACGACTTATCATATAGCGCTCAACGGGCAGCAGTCAGGACCTTACAATGCCGACCAATTGAAGGAGTTCGCGTCAAACGGGCAGTTTACGAAAGCGCACCATGTCTGGAAGCCCGGCATGGCTGCCTGGGAAACTGCCGGGAATATTCCGGCTTTGGCTGAACTCTTTGAACAGGTACCACCACCGCCTCCACCACCAAATATATAACGACATGAAATTTAACCCTATAACTTCCGCTATCGCCATTGGCCTTAGCGCGCTCATAGCCTACGGTTTTTACAGCTTTAACGATAATAGCCTGAAAGTGGTGCTTTCGGCAGGAAGCTTTATTTTTTTGGGGCTTACATTGTTATTTTCCATAGGTGCGGGCTCCGGCAGCTTTGCGAGGAACCTCAATACCCGTACAGCCTCCTGGTTCTTCTTTTTCCTGGCACTGGCCTCGCATTTGTTGTTTTCTTTCGTAACCTTTACCGTTCCTGCCTATGTAGTAACGCACGGCATTATGTTCCTGCTGTACCTGCTGGTGCTGTATTATATTATAAGGCCTTTACCGAAAGTTTAAAATGCTTCAAGTGAATTTAAAAGAAACCTATTATTCAGTTGTAAATAGTTATACAAAAGATAGTCTACTAACCGAAAGCCTTTGGAAGGAAATTGAAAGCCACTATTCGGCAAAGGGCCGCCATTACCACGATCTTCGCCATTTGGAGCATTTGCTTGCGGAGGTCGAATCCTGCAAAAGCCTTATATACGATCGTGATCGCGTGCTGTTCGCGCTGTTTTACCACGACATCATTTATAAGGCTACGGCCAAAGACAATGAGGAGAAAAGCGCCGATGCTGCGGTTTTGGCACTTTCACGAATTGGTTTATCTCCGGAGAAAATTGAAAAATGCAGGGCGATCATCCTGGCTACAAAGTCACACGCCGTTAGCCCTGATAATGACACCAACCTGTTTACTGATGCCGACCTTTCTATCCTTGGCAGCGACCGGGAGGAATACAGCCGTTATTTTAAAAACGTCAGAAAAGAATATTCCGTTTATCCTGACCTTCTGTACAACCCCGGCAGGAAAAAGGTTTTAATGCATTTTTTAGGGATGGAGAATATCTTCAAAACGGAATTTTTCAGGGAGAAGTATGAAGAAAGGGCGCGGGAAAACCTTAAAAATGAGATAAGGATACTATAATGGTTAATAAAGAAGATCTTATCAGGAGGTACGAAAAATTGTCCAACCGCGAGTTGATGGACATGATCGACCACAGGCATGAATATACCGCACTTGCAACTACTGTTGCTGAAGAAGTGTTGTCAAAACGGGATGTCACGGAGAAGGATGTAGCAGGACACAAGGCTGCAAAAGTAGCCGGGCACTACAGCACCATAGACAAAAACTTCATTGATGACCTTAGTTTTGGCCAAAAGGTATTTTTCTTTTACTTTTTTTGGATCGACATGATAGGCATTGGGTTTAAAGGCAATTTTTTAAGGGATGGGTTCGAATTGAAATATACCCAGGCGCGGTACTTTGAATTCATGGGCTTGCTCAGCATGGTGGTAACGGCATTTCTGATGCTTTCCCTGGACTTAGATTCAATTGTCCAGCTCATATTGTTCGGCCTTTCCGGAATGGCTTTCATTTACTATGATCTTACTGTGAGGAAGCCAAAAAGGCTTGAGGCGCACAGCAGGTACAGGCAACAGGGGCATCCTGATGAAATTGACGATTACAGCATAAAGTAATTACAGGATAATTAATTAATCATAAATTTGTATCAAACAAATAAACGAACATGCAGCATATTATTGACCGGTTCATTAGCTATGTAACCGTTGACACCGAATCTGACCCCAATTCTGATACTACGCCCAGCACTGCAAAGCAATGGGACCTTGCCAAACAGCTTGTGGAGGAACTAAAGCAAATTGGCCTTGAAGATGTAACCATCGACGAGAATGCCTACATCATGGCAACACTGCCGTCGAATGTCGAGCATGATGTGCCTGTTATAGGATTTATATCGCATTTTGATACCACTCCCGATTTTACAGGGGCTAACATTAAGCCGCAGATCGTGGAGAATTATGATGGTGGTGACATTATACTCAACAAAGAACTGGACATTGTGCTTTCTCCCGGTTACTTTAAGGACCTGTTGCAGTATAAAGGACAAACCATAATTACGACCGATGGGACTACTTTGCTTGGCGCAGACGATAAGGCGGGGATCACCGAGATCGTTACAGCCATGGAGTACCTTATCCAACATCCGGAGATAAAGCACGGCAAGATACGCATAGGGTTCACACCGGATGAAGAGATCGGACGCGGAGCACATAAGTTCGATGTAGCGAAATTCGGTGCCGATTGGGCCTATACCATGGACGGCAGCCAGATAGGGGAGTTGGAGTATGAGAACTTCAACGCCGCGGGGGCGAAGATCATCTTTAAAGGCAAGAGCGTACACCCGGGGTATGCTAAAGGCAAAATGATCAATTCGATGTTAATTGCCAATAAGTTCATTTCGAAACTGCCCAAGGAAGAAGTGCCAGAGAAGACATCTGGGTATGAAGGGTTTTTCCATGTTACGGGTATCACAGGGAGCATTGAGGAAACTACAGTGCAGCTGATCATTCGCGACCACGATAAAAAGCAGTTTGAAAAGCGTAAAAAGCTGGTTAAGAAAATAGCCGACGGCATTAACCGTAAATTCGGAAAGCAGTTTGGCGGCGACATTGCCATAGCTGAAATAAAAGACCAGTACTACAATATGAAGGAAAAGGTAGAGCCTGTTTTCCATATTGTGGACATCGCCGAAAAGGCCATGAAAGACCTGGGCATCAAGCCGCTGATCAAGCCCATACGCGGTGGCACTGATGGCTGCCAGTTATCTTATATGGGATTGCCATGTCCCAACATTTTTGCCGGAGGGCATAACTTCCACGGAAAGTACGAATATGTGCCGGTAGAGAGCATGCAAAAGGCGGTCGAGGTGATCGTACGCATAGCGGAACTTACAGCTCAAAAGGAATAGCGATGGAAGAGGAAAGGAAAGTTTGGGACAAGGTGCATCTTTGGGAATCAGAACTTGAAGCGCTCAAAGCCATACTTGCCAAAACCGAACTCGTGGAAACTGTAAAATGGGGTGCGCCAACCTACACGCTTAACGGAAAGAATGTACTGGGAATAGGAGGGTTTACCAATTATTTTGCCATCTGGTTCTATAAGGGCGTTTTCCTGAAAGATCCTATGGGCGTACTTGTGAATGCCCAGGAGGGTACTACCAAGTCGTTGAGGCAATGGCGTTTTGCTGCCAAAGCTGAGATAAACGAAAAGCTTATCCTACAATATGCCAGCGAAGCCATTGAAGTGGAGAGGGCAGGAATGGCTATAAAGCCGCAAAAGAAAGAGTTTGGCATGCCTGAAGTATTGCAGAAAGAACTGGACGCTTCGCCTGAAATAGCTGCTGCGTTCGCCGCCTTCAAGCCTTATAAGCAGAATGAGTTCCTGGAATACATCGGTTCGGCAAAGCGACTCGAAACCCAGGTATCGCGTCTTGAAAAAGTAAAGCCGTTGATCCTGGAAGGTCGTGGGCTGAATGATAAATATCGTTGATAGGTAGGGACAAGTACTTGTAGATCAGGTAAATTTCCGGCAATACGCATTCAATGCGTCGTATATAAAAAGATCCCCATCATTATTTCGTGATGGGGATCATTGCTGTTATTACAGCATCAGGTTTCATTGAGTCGCACTTATTCGCCGATATTTGCCGTGTTGCTGACCGGTTTCCGCATAAAGCGCCGGCGTAGGTTCTGCCCTGTACGAACGGGTGGAAAGTACAGCACCCCTTACAGCCTCCATCGGCAAAACTGACTACCCGTCATCTTCGCTTCGACATCGTGCGATACAGTAGTTGCCTGTTTATAATGTAAAGATACATCATCACTTCCTACGGTTATCTTAAAGGGTAACTAAGGTGTTGTTAATTTTTGTGGCGTCTGAAGTATAAAATTGAGGCTTAAAGTTGAATAATACGGCGCAAGTGCCCAGACATTCAAAATCCACTAAAAATAAAGATCCGATGCCTGGCATAATAACTGCCTCCGACATCGGACCTTAGACTTTCAACTTTTAAAATGATCACGCCACTATCCTCGGATAGAAAACAGTGCACATCATGCCCTCGCTTGCCTTGTCGGAATGCGGGCAGTGTGGGGTCTGGAATTTAGAGCATTTCAGGCAGTCGGTCTCCCTTGTCAGGACCGCACGGAACTCATATGCCCCGCAAGCCTGTGTTTCTGCAGTAATTACTTCGTGTACGTTGCACACCTGGCCTTTTATATGGTGGTCGCAGTTGCCGCAACAATTTGCTAATCTGATGTCCATGGCTTTATAATTTTTGATTACTACCATAAAGTTAGGAAGAATAGCTTTTAGATGAATTATAAATAACTGTTAAACAATAGTTTATAAATGGAATGATTAAAAATAGGAACGTAATGCGCTGACATTATGATGATAAAAATCAAGTCGGTGACAATACCATACCTCCCTCATATCTTAAAATATCCTAAAAAAAATCCCCATCTTGCGGATGGGGACCTTATTATACTTTTGCAGGGGCGTTCAGCTTCTGGCTCAGCTCAAGGGATATCGCGGAGCGTTCCAGTTTAAGCTTTCCGGCCATGGTCTCGATAACCACGGTGTCATTAGCCAGTTCGGCGATCCTTCCGTGTATGCCGCTTTTAGTGATGATCTTGTCACCCACCTTTAGCTCTTTTTCAAATTCTTTTTCAAGTTTTTGCTTTTTCTGCTGCGGCCTGATCATCATAAAATAAATGACCACGAACATCAGGATCAATGGTAAAAACGTCTGTAACTGTTCCATGTATTAATGTTTTACAACGCCTATGCCGCCTGCTTTGGCTGCTACGTTGGCTTTAAAGTTAAGTACTTCGGTACCTTTTTCTGTGTTCAGGGTTACCGTAACCTGTTTTTGCTGGTTACCTGTTTTACCGGTAGAGTCAAATGTTACCTTGATCTCCCCTTCGCCACCCGGTTTTACGGGCGTTTCGGTATAACTTGGTACAGTACACCCGCAGCTTGCCTTAACATTGCTTACTACAAGGTCGGCTGTACCTTCATTTTTGAATTTGTATGTGTGTTCTACTTTCACACCTTCGGCAATGTTGCCAAAGTCATGGTCCATATTGTCGAACTTAACTACCGGCAATTTACCTGCCTCTGCATGGGCAAGCTCTGCTTTTTTGGCTGTAGCCTCGTCAATGCGAAGCGCTGCATTTTCTTTTTTGCATGATGAAAGCGCTACGGCTGCTATGGCAAGCATAGCTACTGACTTTTTGATCATAACTGTAATTATTAATGGTTTTACATTAAACCTCTTCCGGTTTTTACTAACTTATTATTCGCTTGGTAATCCTTGATCAAATTATCCAGGATACCGTTGATAAAGATACTGCTTTTTGGCGTAGAATATTCCTTCGCAAGCTCAAGGTACTCGTTAATGGTAACTTTAACAGGGATCGAAGGGAACTTCAGGAACTCGCATATTGCCATTTTTAATATAATGGCGTCCACCTCGGCAATACGCTCGGTATCCCAATTCGGTGTCTTGTCAATAAATTCTTTGGCAAGTTCCACCTCGTTAAGTACGGTTTTGCGGAACAGGTTGCGAACAAACTCCTTATCATCAGCATCCTTGTACAACTTTGGTACATAGTAGGCATCTTTGCCTTCTGCAGAAAGCGACTTAAGCTGTTTGGCAATGAATGTGTTCACCAATGGGATGTCATCGATCCAGGTAAGTTTATTATCCTCCAGGTATTCATACAGTTTTTCATTCGGCGCGACCACTTCGGTAAACACGTCATGTACGAACTGGCGGTCTTCTTCCCAGTTATTGTCCCTGTTGTGCATGTATTTTTGGTACGCTTCGCTGGCCTTGATGTCTTCCAGTAGCAGCAGTACATAATCGTCGTTGCGCTTCCAGTTATCGATCTTTCGGTCCTCCATGGCAATGCTCAGCGGATTACTCTCATTGAGCAGCTGCAATACTTGGTTATTGATGAATTTCCTGTTGGGGTTGCGTTCCTCGGCGGTGGCAAGGTGTTTTTTTTGCGATTTTTCGATATACTCTTCCTCGCTGTTCCTTATCTCAACAAGCGCTGAGATCATGATCAGGTACAGGTCGCGAATATTCTCTATACTGTTAAAAAGGAATTTTTCTTCCTTTTCCATGTTGTCTGAATTATTCTGGTGCATGGCATAGATCGACTGCATCACCTTAACCCGTATGTGTCTTCTGTTTAACATCCGTCTTTAAGAACCTTTAAAAATTAACGAAGCGAAAGGAATTCCTTTCGCTTCGCAAAATTAAGAATAATATCTTTTTACGCTAATTATTTAGCGGTTTCTTTTTTCCTGTCGTCAATACGCTTCTGTGCGATAGACATAGCTGCCTGCTGCGTAGTGATGTTGTTGGCTTCTGCATGGCTGAATATCTCAAGCGTAGTATTGTAAATATTCTCGGTCCTCCTCATGGCTTCTGCCTTGTCATAGCCTACGATCTCTGCATATACGTTGATGATGCCGCCTGCGTTGATAAGGAAATCAGGTGCATAAGCGATGCCTTTTTCCATAAGGATGCGTCCGTGTACCTGTTCAACGGCAAGCTGGTTGTTGGCAGCACCTGCAATAACTTTGGCCTTCAGTTTGTTGATGGTATCATCATTAACCGTAGCGCCAAGGGCACATGGGGCGTAGATGTCAACATCGGCAGTATAAACATCTGCACCTGTGTAGATGGCAGCGCCGTATTTGATGGCAACTTCTTCCATCCTTGCTTCATTGATATCGGATATGGTTACAAGCGCGCCTTCTTTAGTTAGGTAGTCGATAAGGGTTTCGCCAACGTGGCCTGTTCCCTGTACCAGCACTTTTTTGCCGCTTAGGTTATTAGATCCGAACTGGTGCATTGCAGCTGCCTTCATACCCATGTAAACGCCATAAGCCGTTACTGGTGAGGGGTTTCCTGAGCCACCGCGAGATTCTGATATACCGGTTACGTGCTTAGTCACATCGTTGATGCGGTCCATGTCGGCAGTTGTGGTGCCCACATCTTCAGCAGTGATATATTTTCCGCTAAGCGAGTCTACGAACTGGCCAAACCTCGTGATCATCTCCGGGGTCTTGTCTATTTTAGAGTCGCCTATGATAACAGCTTTACCGCCACCAAGGTTAAGTCCTGAGATGGCCGACTTGTACGTCATACCTCTCGACAGCCTCAAAACGTCGTTAAGGGCTTCCCACTCATTAGCATATTTCCACATTCTTGTACCACCAAGCGCAGGGCCTAAAACCGTATTATGGATACCGATTATTGCTTTTAAACCTGTATCTTTGTCATGGCAGAAAACAACCTGCTCATGGTCATTGAACGATGCTTGTCCAAAAACCGGATCTACCTTTGTAAGTTCGTTAGCCTTAACAACTTCTGCTGTCATAATAGAATCTTTTTAAATTTGAAATTATTCAAAAACGTGATACAAAATTAAACATATATTTAAGATAAGGCAATATATTTGTGTTTTTTTACGTAATCGATAATTAGCAGTGGTGTTTTTTAGAGCTTCAAAAACGGTTATCAAATAGATGTTTTAACATATAAGCCGATAAATAAAATTACTTTTCCATTTAAACAATGAAAGAACTTCAGTATTTAAACAAATATTTTGTAAAATATAAATTTCAATTTCTTCTAGGGATATTGATCACCATAGCGGCCCAGATCTTCTCCCTGTTCACTCCGGAACTTGTTAAGCGCTCTATCGATTCTACCCAGGAATTCCTTGAAAAGAAAGACGGAGTGGCTTCAGACCTATACACGATACTCGGCGAAAACCTGCTCCTTATTATAGGTACCACATTAATAGGTGCGGTACTTACCTTCTTTATGAGGCAGACCCTGATAGTAATGTCGCGCCATGTGGAATTTGACCTGAAGAACGAGATATTCCGCCAATATGAGAACCTTACACAGAGCTTCTATAAGCAAAACCGCACAGGCGACCTTATGAACCGCATCAGCACCGATGTGGACCGGGTGCGCCAGTATGTTGGGCCTGCCATTATGTACTCGCTCAATACCATTGTACGTACGGTAGTTGTGATCACGCACATGTGCATCATATCGCCAAAGCTTACACTGTACACGCTCATACCCTTGCCGGTGCTTGCGTGGAGTATCTTTAAGATCAGCAGGGAGATCAACAAACGTAGTACGGCCTACCAGCAGAACCTTTCCAAATTATCGAGCTTTACCCAGGAAATGTTCTCCGGCATCCGTATCATTAAAGCCTATGCGCTTGAAGGCCAGAAACAGGACGCCTTCGATGAACTTTCGCGTGACAGCGTTAAGAAGAATATGAGTGTTGCCAAGGTCAACGCACAGTTCGGCCCGCTGATGATACTATTAATAGGTATAAGCAACCTTGTCGTGATCTACGTAGGGGGGATGATGTACATTAACGGCAGTATTGACAAGATAGGTACCATTGCACAGTTCATATTATACATTAACATGCTTACATGGCCGGTGGCATCACTTGGTTGGATATCATCTATGGTGCAGGAGGCAGAGTCATCGCAAAAGCGCATCAATGAATTCCTGAAAATTGAGCCGGAAGTCCAGAACACTACCACTGCTCATACACCGGTACTGGGCCAGATCGCTTTTGAGAATGTGACCTTTACCTATGACGATACGAATATCACGGCACTCAAAAATGTGTCGTTCGAGGTGCATAAGGGCGAAACGTTGGCGATACTGGGCCGGACGGGCTCAGGCAAGTCGACCATACTCTCGCTCATCAGCAGGCTGTATGATACTGAAAGCGGAAGGGTGACCATTGATGGGCAGGATATTAAGGATGTGAACCTGAATGATCTCCGTGACAGCATTGGTTTCGTGCCGCAGGACGCATTCCTGTTCTCGGACTCCATTAAGAATAATATTAAATTCGGCAATGAGGATGCGGGTGACGATGAAGTTATTGCGGTAGCTAAAAAAGCCGTGGTACACAATAATATAATAACATTTACCAACCAGTATGAAACGATATTGGGGGAGAGGGGCATTACGCTCTCAGGCGGTCAGAAGCAGAGAGTATCCATTGCACGTGCCATGATAAAAGATGCGCCTATACTATTGCTGGACGACTGCCTTTCGGCTGTAGATACGGAAACTGAGGAGGCGATACTCAACAACCTGCAGGAATTCTGCCGGGACAAGACCACGATCATCGTTAGCCACAGGGTTTCTTCTGCCAAGAATGCCGACAGGATAATCATTCTCGAGGACGGTAAGATCATACAGCAGGGCACGCACAATGCACTTGTTAGCGAGACGGGATATTATAAGGAATTGTACCTTAAACAACTTTCGGAAAAAGAAATGTAATAATTTGTTGGTTTATTTAGATTTTTTTTAGATTTTTGGTAGCACATAAACCAGATAAAACAAAGAGGATTATGAGAGAACATGATATGCTGGAAAAGGAGGAGATCTTTTCTAAAGTTTTAAGGGCAGGAAGAAGGACCTACTTTTTCGATGTGAGGGCTACCAAAGCTGACGATTATTATATTACCATTACCGAGAGCAAGAAGTTTACTGAGGAGGATGGCTCGTTCCATTTCAAAAAGCATAAGATCTACCTTTACAAAGAAGATTTTACGGCATTCAGGGAGATACTTGACGAAATGACCGAATATGTGCTTTCCAACAAAGGCGAGGAAGTGATATCTGAAAGGCATCAAAAAGATTTCAGGAGGCTGTTTGGCGAAAAAGGCGAGGAAGCTGTGACTATCTCTGCTACTGAAAGCTTTACCGATGTAGACTTCGACGATATTTAATAACCGTCAGGCACAAAAAAGCATTAAGTCCGGAACCTGGGGGTTTTGGACTTTTTTTATATTGTTTACGAAGGCGCTAACCTACGGGCTAATGGTTATATATAAGAAGGCATGAAGGGGGTAAAGTTTGCTCGAAGCCTCATTATGCCAGTAAATTTTCATCCTTCATGATCTTTAGTGCTTTTTCAGTCTCACGATCACCGCCGGTCAGAGAACCGGGAAGCATTATGAAACGCTTTTTGATCTTTCCTTCGCTGTTTTCGAATAAAACTTCAAACCGTGAACGTGTCACAAAAGGAATGGCTTTTTTGAATGACACTTTTTTTATCATACTTCGCCGTATCACAGATGCCGCTGAATTATTAGTACTTACCGCTATCCCATATATAAGATATAATGCCGCCGCTCCGAAAAGGACCGAAAAAAACATCTGCCCTTCAATATAGTTATCATAAGCAAAGTATATAAAAACAACTGCCATGATCCCGTAAACCGTCATCAGTTTCACCAGGATGGTTCCGTCAGGGGTGTCGTTCACGTTCTCAACGTTCCCATCATTGGTTAGAACTATCCTGTCCGGTATAATATGGCAGAAGCCGAACTTAGTCCTGAATGTCTTTTCGGTGTCCATCAATGTAAGAATAAATTTATCATTTGGTCAAAAATACAAAAGCCTGTAGTAATACAGGCTTTTATATACATAATTATGCGGGTTATTTTTTAATGAACTTGAGGTTGGTAATTTTACCGGAAACTGATACATTGACAAAATAAACACCATTTTCAAGGTCTTCTACATTGATCTGGCTGTTGCTTTCGAACTGGCCGTTGGCAACAGTTCGTCCGTTTATGTCACTGATGGAATATTTTGCAGGTCCGGCCTCACCTCCAAGGTCGATGGTGATATGTCCTGAAGCAGGGTTTGGGTAAAGTTTTATGGCTGCATTTGCTGCGACCTCACCATTGTCAAGTGTACCGGAGTGGTAGCGTGCAACCGCTACTTTGTTGCCTGAAGATCCGGCAAGGATTATTTTACCGTCGGGCTGCAGTTTCATGTCGCGTGCATCATTGTTGGCGTTATCAAAATCGGTCATTACATAGCCGCCTGTACCAAATGTATTATCAATTGAATGATCAGGCTTTACCCTCGCCAGCAAAAAGGACTTGTTGCCGGTGGTCGCATCAAGCATGGTACCGCCGGTAATGAACTTACCGTTGCTATCCTTTGCAAGTGCATAGCAGGTTGGCTGGGCATTGGGCCAAAAGGATAGTGTTGTATTGGTCGTTGACGCTCCATTGGCGCTGGTAACGCCTATATACATGCGTGTCATGCCGTCATTCCATGGATGGCCGCCGCCAAAATGGAAGCTGTCATCAGGGTTTAATATGATCGCATAGGTCTTGTCATCGCTTGTTGCAAGGTTATCGCTGTCATAGCCGTCATTGTCAAAGGTATCGTCATTGGTGCCATCACTGTTGATCCTTACTTCATAATGATCGGCATCATAAAAAGTTGCCCCTGTTGTTGGCTTGATCCATCCCACGGCAGTTATCTTTCCGTTAGGTTTCACGGCTATATCTTCAATGCCAAAATGGAACGTCCAACCGGTAATAGGGCTTGGTAGTTGTATTTTTTTGCCATCGCCGTTAAATGTAGTGTCAAGTGTACCATTTGGGTTATAGCGCGCCATGATCGGCACTGAATTATTGGTTGCTGTAAACCCTGTTCCTGCTGCTATGATCTTGCCTGTGGCAAAATGTACTTTTACTACTTTAAATTCATCCTGTTTTACAGGATTGTTAGTGCCAACCGTAGCAGTAAAATCAGTGATCACTTTTCCTCCTGTACCAAAAGAGGTATCCAGTGAGCCATCGGTATTCAGCCTGATCACTGCACCGTTCTTATTGGTGCCATCGTCAGAATAACCGGCAAGGTACAGCTTTCCGGCACTGTCAATGTCAATAGAGTAGGCCATGTCGTCCGCCCCGGGCTGCAGGTCGAATGTTGCTATACCGTTGGTGCCGAAATTTGTATCTACGGTGCCATTCGCATTATAGCGTATGCACAAAAAGTCATTTCCTGTATTGGCATTGTAGGTATAACCTCCAATAACGATCTTGCCGTCTGACTGTAGTACCACACCATGCGCTTTTTCAAGTCCGTTCACGTTCGTGGTCACTTTGCCGCCGTTGCCAAAACTTGAGTCAAGCGTACCATCCTGGGCATAAAAATGCGTAAGGCTGAATAATGCAGATAAGAGTAATAGTTTTTTCATTCGTAAAATTGGTTTTTTTGAAGTGCGAATATATAAGAATATTTTCGGCAAAAATATAGTGCATATAAAAAAAATGTTATGTTTTAATGTAAATGGGTGAGCATTAAATTAATTGCCAGCATGTTTTTTGGAACTTCAATAAAATATCACGCTTATTGTAGGAATTTTTTCTGTTGGTGTCAATACCTTTACTGATGGTCCCAATGTCAGTACATTTTTATTACCCGATACGGCAAGCCTTATAATTTACATTCAACTATCAGGTAATGAGGAGTTAAAAAACAACTAACAACTGGATTGAGGGTCTTATTTTGTCAAAACTTTGCGATGTTGGATCTGATAATTGCAATTTGTCTTTTGTAATTTAAAAAAGCGTATATTTGCATGCAATTTAACTACAAATTGCAACGATGAAAGCACACACAACTAAGATCATCGGAGAAGGCCTTACCTACGACGATGTTCTCCTGGTTCCCAACTACTCCGAAATTTTACCCCGCGAAGTAAGCATACGATCTAAATTTTCACGTAATATTACGCTTAACGTCCCTGTGGTCTCTGCCGCGATGGATACCGTTACCGAAAGCGCCATGGCGATAGCAATGGCACGCGAGGGCGGCATTGGCGTACTGCACAAGAACATGACCATAGAGCAGCAGGCTGCCGAGGTACGCAAAGTAAAGCGCGCCGAGTCGGGCATGATCATCGATCCGGTCACGCTGCCGCTTACGTCCAATGTTGGCGATGCAAAGAACGTAATGCGTGAATATGGAATCGGTGGCATCCCTGTGGTAGATGCCGATGGCAAACTGAAAGGCATCGTTACCAATCGCGACCTGCGTTTTGAAAAGGACAACCAGCGCTCGATCCTGGAGGTAATGACTTCTGAGAACCTGGTAACTGCAGGAGAAGGCACTACGCTGGAAGTAGCGGAAGGCATACTGCAGAAAAACAAGATCGAAAAACTTCCGGTTATCAATGCTGATAACAAGCTTGTGGGGCTTATCACGTTCCGCGATATCACCAAGCTGACACAAAAACCAATCGCTAATAAAGATAGATTTGGCCGCCTTCGCGTTGCCGCGGCCCTTGGTGTTACTGCCGATGCCGCACAGCGTGCCGAAGCGCTTGTCAATGCAGGCGTGGATGCTGTTATCATTGATACAGCGCACGGCCATACCAAAGGTGTGGTGACGGTACTAAAAGAAGTTAAAGCCAAGTTCCCGCAGCTCGACGTAGTAGTTGGTAACATCGCTACTCCCGAAGCGGCGCTTTACCTTGCCGAAAATGGTGCAGATGCTGTAAAGGTGGGCATCGGGCCGGGTTCTATCTGTACTACAAGGGTGGTAGCAGGTGTGGGCTTCCCGCAATTCTCTGCGGTGCTTGAGGTGGCTGCCGCGCTGAAAGGTACCGGTGTTCCGGTCATTGCCGATGGCGGCATCCGTTATACAGGTGATATCCCGAAAGCGATAGCTGCCGGTGCCGACTGTGTAATGCTGGGATCCTTGTTGGCAGGTACGATGGAATCTCCGGGCGAGACGATCATCTTCGAAGGCCGTAAATTCAAGTCGTACCGTGGTATGGGCTCGGTTGAGGCAATGAAGGAAGGCTCGAAGGACCGTTACTTCCAGGATGTGGAGGATGATGTGAAGAAGCTCGTTCCCGAAGGGATCGTGGGGCGTGTGCCATACAAAGGTGAATTGTTCGAGAGCATGCTGCAGTTCGTGGGCGGGCTTCGTGCCGGTATGGGTTACTGCGGCGCCAAAGATATCCCAACGCTTCAGGGAACAGGGCGTTTTGTCCGTATAACGTCAAGCGGTATTTCCGAAAGCCACCCACACAATGTTACGATCACTAAAGAAGCCCCGAATTATTCAAGGTAAACAGTAAGAAAAGATCTTAGCCACGAATTACACTAACTTCACCAATTTTGGTGTTAAGATCTGTGTGATTCGTGGCTAAATATTTTAATCTAATTCTTCTTCAAAGTTAACATCGGAAAGGTTGGCGAAAGCATTTTTAATGGTGCCGCCCGGTTCGAGTATGATGGTACGGTTGATGTTGGTGATGACCCACTTGTCGCGCAACTCATGGAAGTCCGCTGATCTTAAATGGAGTACACCAGCCGAATCTTCCTGGGCAAGTACTTTTTTCCATTCATTGTCTTCATCCACATTTACGGCTATGAAGTCCACTTTCGGGTTATCCTCTTTGAGAGCTTTGATCTTTCCATAAAGATCTTCCAACTGTGCACGTGCGCACCCGGTCCAAAAGAATATCACCGTTTGGTTCTTGATGTTATCAACATCAAAAGATCTGTTGTCGCGGTCCACCAGTTTTACTTCGGGCAGTTCGGTACCATCCTTAAGCTCCTGTATGGCGTTGCCGATCCTTCTTATCTCGTTGTCCTTGCTGCCATCGGTCGAAAGCTTCATATATCGGTCAAGGAACTTTTTGTTATTGTCAATGTTCTGGTCCTCGAGCAGATAACTGAATGCAATGTTGTTGAGCACCTGGTTCTTAACCTGTTCATTGGTAAATATCGAGTCGGCTATTTCGAGCTTTTCCATGCTATTTTGATAAGGAACTTCGGTTAGAATGCCGGTTTTCTTTCCTTCGGCGATCGACATATTGTTCAGCATGGCCGAAAGGTAGCGCAGGTAAGGGGAATAGTGGATGAGCGCAGGATCATTGAAATCGATGGATCTTCGGAAATCATAAAAATCCTTTGGCAGCCGCGCCCCTATTTCTTTACCGGTGCGGCGAGCGTAGACATACGGATAATATTCTTTTTTAGTATAATAATTAAGGTCTACCCTCGATCGGGCATAAAAATCAAATTCATCGCTCCACTTGATCGCCGCTTTGCGCTTGTTGTAGAACTCCATTCGTTTTTCGTAGGTGGAGTCGATAGTTTCCTTGAATTTAGGATATTCATAACCGTATATGCTGTATGAGTTTTCCCTGTCGGCCTCATGCAGCAGGGAAAGTTCCATCATGAAGTTGTTTTTCTCTTCCCCGCGTCCGCTGAATACAACAGAATTGTCAAAATCATCAGAGTCAATTGAGACCATTATACTGTCGTTCTGCTCAAAATACACATATTGGTAATCCGGATCGTGCTTAAAGCTGTACAGCCCGGGAGTGAGGGAGTCGAATTTTATCGAGAAACGATTGTCTTTGTCAAGGCGCAGTGTATCGATCACCTTATCATCCTTGCTGAATATAATGTAATTGGTTTTCGGGTTGAGCACCTGTCCACCGAAATAAGCAGAATAATCCTCGTCTTTACCACATGATGTGATCAGGAGCAGGAAAAATAAAAAAAGACCGGCTTTAGTAAGATGTGACATTTGGTAATTATTCAGCAAAAGCAAAAATATTTTATTATGTCGTTAATATTGTTAAAAACGCGTTAAAATAAGAATTCGTACCGCTTAATGGCAAAGTGCGCCCAAAGCATCCTTAAATTTTGTATTTTCGCAAAAATTTTTCAAAATGCTATCAGTTTCAAATTTATCGGTACAGTTCGGAAAGCGGATACTGTTCGACGAAGTGAATACCTCCTTTACCGAAGGCAACTGCTACGGTATCATCGGTGCCAACGGTGCCGGTAAGTCTACTTTCCTTAAAATACTTGCAGGCGACATTGATCCTACTTCAGGCCGTGTTTTCCTTGAGCCGGGCAAAAGGATGTCGGTGCTGAACCAGAACCACAATATGTTTGATGAGCATACCGTGCTTGAAACGGTGATGATGGGGAACAAAACGCTTTTTGCTGTTAAAAAGGAGATGGACGAAATATACCTGAAGCCTGATTTCTCTGATAAAGATGGCGAAAGGGTTGGCGAGCTTCAGATCATATTTGAAGAGATGAATGGCTGGAATGCCGACTCTGATGCTGCCGCGATGCTTTCCAACCTGGGCATAGGTGAGGAGTACCACTATACATTGATGGGCGACATGGACAGCAAGCTGAAAGTACGCGTACTATTGGCGCAGGCCCTTTTTGGCGCACCCGATGTACTTATCATGGACGAACCTACTAACGACCTTGACTTTGAAACCATAGGATGGCTGGAAAATTTCCTTGCCAACTATGATAAGACCGTAATAGTTGTATCGCACGACCGACATTTTCTTGATGCCGTTTGTACACACATTTCGGATATTGACTTCAGTAAGATAAACCATTTCTCGGGTAACTATACCTTCTGGTATGAGTCGAGCCAATTGGCCGCAAGGCAAAGGGCCCAGCAGAATAAGAAAGCTGATGAGAAGAAGAAAGAGCTTCAGGAATTCATCATGCGCTTCAGCGCCAACGTGGCGAAGTCCAAGCAGGCTACCAGCCGTAAAAAAATGCTTGAGAAGCTTAAGGTAGACGATATAAAGCCATCGAGCCGCCGTTACCCTGCCATCATATTTGAGCAGGAGCGTGAGGCCGGCGACCAGATACTTAACGTTAAAGACCTTAGCGCATCTGTAGACGGAGAGGTATTGTTCAGGAATGTTGACCTGAACATGGCCAAAGGCGATAAGATCGTCGTGTTCTCGAAAGATTCACGCGCCACATCTGCCTTTTACGAAATATTGAATGGCAACATGACACCGGACAGCGGTACGTTCGATTGGGGTATCACGACCATCCAGTCCTACCTGCCTGCCGATAACCACGAATTCTTTGAGAACGACCTTACATTGGTGGACTGGCTGCGCCAGTGGGCCAAAACAGAGGAGGAGCGTGATGAGGTGTATATCCGCGGGTTCCTTGGTAAGATGATCTTTAGTGGGGAAGAGGCGCTGAAGACCGGAAGGGTACTTTCGGGAGGTGAAAAAGTACGCTGCATGCTATCGCGTATGATGATGCTCCGCGCCAATGTACTGATGCTTGATGAGCCTACCAACCACCTTGACCTGGAATCGATCACGGCCTTCAACAACTCGCTGAAGAACTTTAAGGGTTCGGTGCTGTTCACTACACATGACCACGAATTCGCGCAAACTGTTGCCAACCGCGTACTGGAAATTACCCCTAATGGCGTTATCGACCGCTACATGACGTTTGACGATTACCTTGATGATGAGAAAGTAAAAGAGCTTCGTGCCAGGATGTACAACTAAGAAAATAATAAAGGGCCTCAATGGGCCCTTTATTATTTTCTGAATTTGCTTATTAGCCAGATGATCAGTACCACTACGGCAATTACTATGAATATTCCTACTGCCATGCCGGCCTGGAAAATATCACCGATCACCTCACAGCTTGTAAGGGTTCCCAGCAACAGTGCAAAGATACCCAAATGGAGAATCCTGTTTTTCATTGTTTTGTTCTTTTAGGTTATTACATAAAATTACGGGATGAAAAACGGGATTTTGTTAAAATTGGTCTAATTGGCAGGACATTATGATTTGGAAGGCCCTGTCAGGAAGTTTTGAAAATTTTCCTTAAATTTACCCTCCAAACACAACACCGCATTATGAGCCAGAAAATATTGCTCACTTCCACCGAAGTCAATATCATCCTACACCGTTTGGCCTGCCAGTTAATTGAAAAGCACCTCGATTTTTCCAATACCGTGCTCATCGGGTTGCAGCCCCGTGGCGGTTTCCCTGCCAGGCGGATCAAGCAGATACTGGAGGAGGAATACAATGTGCCCGAGATTCAGTTAGGTTTTCTGGACATAACCTTCTTCCGTGACGACTTCCGCAGGCATGACAAGCCGCTGGAAGCCAACCGAACCGAGATCGACTTTTTGGTAGAGGATAAAAAAGTGGTTTTCATAGACGACGTGCTATACACAGGAAGGAGCATCCGAGCGGCGCTCACCGCCATACAGTCGTTCGGCCGCCCGTCAGAGATAGAGCTGCTGGTGCTCATCGACCGCCGCTTCAGCCGCCACCTGCCCATACAGCCCGATTACCGCGGCCGCCAGGTGGATGCCATCAATAATGAGAAAGTCCGCGTACACTGGAAGGAGAAGGAGGGCGAGGACGGTGTTTTTTTGGTATAATATAACTACAGCAACAACACAATGAAAGAACTAAGCGTTGATCACCTGCTCGGTATAAAATACATCACGAAGAGTGACATAGAACTCATTTTTGAGACCGCCGACCAGTTTAAGGAAGTCATCAACCGGCCCATAAAAAAAGTCCCGTCACTCAGGGATATTACAATAGCCAACATCTTTTTCGAGAACAGCACCCGTACCAAGCTTTCGTTCGAACTGGCGCAAAAAAGGCTCTCTGCCGATGTGATCAGTTTTTCGGCGGCACAGTCGTCGGTTAAAAAAGGAGAAACGCTTATTGATACCGTAAATAACATCCTGTCGATGAAGGTCGACATGGTGGTCATGCGCCATGAAAGACCCGGTTCGGCACACTTCCTGTCGCGCAACGTGAATGCCAGCATCGTAAATGCAGGCGACGGCGCGCACGAGCATCCTACGCAGGGATTGTTGGACTCTTACACCATCCGCGAGAAGCTGGGCGGGGTAGAAGGGAAGAAAGTGGTCATCGTAGGCGACATCCTGCACTCGAGGGTAGCGCTTTCCAACATATATGCCTTACAGATGCAGGGAGCAGAAGTAAAGGTATGCGGACCGAAAACGCTTATCCCGCGTTATGTGGAGTCGCTGGGCGTTACAGTGGAGCCCAACCTCCGCAAAGCCCTTGAATGGGCCGATGTGGCCAATATGCTCCGTGTGCAGAACGAAAGGCTGGATGTGAACTATTTTCCATCTACCCGCGAATATGCACAGCAGTACGGTGTTGATAAAGCATTGCTGGATTCATTGGACAAAGAGATCGTGATCATGCACCCCGGCCCCATAAACCGTGGTGTTGAGATCACCAGCGACGTGGCCGACTCGCAACAGTCGGTAATACTGGAACAGGTTGAGAATGGCGTGGCCGTACGCATGGCCGTGATCTATTTGCTGGCCTCGAAGATAAAGCAGTAATTTTAGTTTTCAGTGGCAATCGCAATTTTCAGTTGCTCGTGTGGTTGTCATAAAATATTGAAAAGACCGGCTGAAATGACGGCTAACTTCGTATCTTAGCTTTCGGTCAAAAGATACAAAATGTAAAAATCTAACCATCTGTCCCAAAATGAAAGTAGAAGAAAAAGGAAATACCGTGATCATAAAAGATACACAGGGCGATGTAGCCGCATTCCTTGCGAAAGTTACCGCCGGGTATACTACCTTTAAAGAAAAGAACCTGATCCTGGACCTGACCAGCGATAATGACATTTCGATTGATACGGTACTGACGTTCCTGTCGCTGTCCAATAAGCACCGCAAGGCTAAGAAGTCGTTCGTGCTGGTAGCCAACGACATTGACTTTAACGAACTGCCTGAGGAAATGATGGTAGTGCCGACATTGCTTGAAGCCAACGACATTATCGAGATGGAAGAGATAGAACGCGACCTGGGCTTTTAATTTAATAGCGAACATTTAATATTTGAGGTTTACCGGTTACAGGGGCAACCTAAAACCTTAAACCTGAAACAAAATGAACCTTACTATACTTGGCTGCTACGCCGCGACACCACGTACAATGACCAACCCTACCTCGCAGGTGTTGGAAATGAAGGAAAGGATGTTCCTGATTGACTGTGGAGAAGGCACACAGGTGCAGTTACGTAAGAACAAACTTCGGTTCTCAAAGATAAACCACGTATTCATATCGCACCTTCACGGCGACCATTTTTATGGGCTTATAGGGCTTATCTCGACATTTTCACTGCTCAACAGGCAAACCGACCTCCATGTATACGGGCCTAAAGGCGTAAAGGAGATAATTCTTTTGCAGTTGAAGCTCTCCAACTCTTGGACGGGGTATAACCTGTATTTCCATGAATTGGAAGGTAAGGAGCCCGAGATCATATATGAAGATAAGAAAGTGACGGTATCGACCATTCCGCTCAAACACAGGGTATATACCAATGGTTTCCTTTTTCGCGAAAAACCGGGCGAGCGCAAGCTAAATATTGAAGCCGTTGATAACTATGGCATTGACATGGTGTATTACCAGAAAATAAAGAACGGCGGCGATATAAAGCTCGACGACGGCAGGGTGATCCCGAACGCCGAACTTACATTTGACCCGCCCGCACCCAAAAGCTATGCGTTCTGCTCTGATACCGTATATGATGAAAGTATAGTGCCGCTTATAAAAGATGTTGATGTAGTGTACCACGAAAGTACCTTCCTTGATTCGGAAATGCACCTTTGTGAAAAGACAATGCACACGACGGCAAAGCAGGCCGCTACGATCGCTAAAATGGCAAATGTGAAGCAATTGGTGCTGGGACACTTTTCGACGCGTTACAGCTCGATAGAGTTGTTTAAGGAAGAGGCTAAGACAGTTTTTGAAAATGTCGAATTAGCAGATGATGGGAAGGTTTTTGAGTTTTAATTACGATTTCAGATCTGAGATCTGAAATCGACAATCTTAAATAAAAAATGAACGACTTAAGCAACTACCGCCGCTCTTACGAAAAAAGCCAGCTAACAGAAGACAACCTTCCTGACGGCCCGATCACACTTTTCCGGGATTGGTTTAAGGAGGTGGAAGATTTTGGCACCGCCGCCGAGGTAAACGCCGTGACGGTTTCGACCATCGGGCTGGATGGCTTCCCAAAGTCGCGTGTGGTGCTGCTGAAGCAGTTTACTTACGAAGGTTTTATTTTTTACACTAATTATAATTCGGAAAAAGGCAGGGCCATCGCGGCTAACCCGAATGTATGCTTGTCCTTTTTTTGGCATGAACTGGAAAGGCAGGTCATTATAAAGGGCGTGGCCGAAAAAGTAACGGCCAATCTTTCTGATGGTTATTTTGAGAGCCGCCCCGAAGGCAGCAGGCTGGGTGCTGTGGTATCGCCACAAAGTGAAGTGATCCCTTCGCGTGAATATTTGGAGAATAACCTGAAAGAACTGGAAAAAGAATACGAGGGCAAGGAGATTCTACGGCCGGAACATTGGGGTGGATACATCGTAAAGCCTTTAGAAATGGAATTCTGGCAGGGAAGGCCCAACCGCCTGCACGACAGGATACGGTTTAAGATGCAAGACGACCACAGTTGGAAGGTCGACAGGCTGGCGCCTTAAATTGGAAATTTTAATACCGAATTAACATTTCGTATGGACATCCGCTTCGTATTTTTTTGGATATTTAAATTATTGATACACACAAATTAAACCTCGAGCGTATGAAAAATTTAATCCTGATCCGACATGCGAAATCAAGCTGGGATGCTCCGCTCTCGGATAAAGACCGTCCTCTTTCCAACCGCGGGATCAATGACGCGCACCTCATGGCAGGCGAGGTAGATGAATTCCTTCCGAAGTCGTTCATCGTTTGGAGCAGCACTGCGCAACGGGCCAAGAACACCGCCTATATTTTTGCTGAGAACCTTTCGATCCCCATAGACACCATTATATTTAATGACGACCTGTACACTTTTGATGAAAAAAAGCTGGCAAGCATCATAAGATCGTGCGATAACCAATTTGATAACCTAATTCTTTTTGGACATAACGACGCTATTACTAATTTTGTTAATACCTTTGGGAACCACGCTGTAGAAAATGTGCCTACGGCAGGATTCGTATCGCTGTCATTTGACGAAAATGACTGGAAGGACATACGAAAGGGTAAAATAAAGAAAACGTTATTTCCAAGAGATTTAAAAAAGCATGATTCACCACTCACCGGTAAACAGGTACATTGACAGGGAAAAAAGCTGGCTGGCATTTAACGCAAGGGTATTGCAGGAAGCCGGAGATGATAATGTGCCGTTGTTAGACAGACTCCGATTTTTAGGGATATTTTCAAATAACTTCGACGAATTTTTCAGGGTACGCTATGCTGCCATCCGCCGCCTGAGCCTTGAAGGGCAAACGGGCGAAAAGATATTGGGTGGCATATCGGCGCAAAAGCTGCTGAAGGAGATCACAGAGATCGTTATCGAGCAGCAATCAGATTCCCTCCGCATCCTAAGCGTGATCGAAAAGGAACTGGAGAAGGAGAATATCTTCATGCTCAATGAAGCCCAGATCAATAAAGAGCAGGAACTTTTCATTAAGGACTTCTTCATCCAAAAGGTAAGTCCGGAACTGGTGACCATTATCCTTAACGATCTGGATGAATTCCCGATACTTAAAGATACATCGGGATACTTAGCGATAAAGCTTGTAATGAAGCCGCACTATGACGGCGTTGCCGACGGGGATAAAGACGACGATGACGGAACGGGGGAAGAGGTGCGCTACGCTGTTATAGAAATTCCGAAAACAATTAACAGGTTCGTACAGCTTCCGTCAAACAACGAGAAGAAGTATATCATTATGCTTGACGATGTTATACGCCTTAACCTGCATAGCATCTTTAATGTATTTCATTACCAGAGCATCTCCGCGCACATGATCAAGATCACGCGCGATGCCGAGTTAGAAATAGACAGCGACCAGAGCAAAAGCCTCATGGAAAAGATATCGACCAGCGTAAAGGAAAGGCGCATTGGCGAACCCGTACGCTTTGTATACGACCAGTCGATCGATGCTGATACGCTCGAGTTTTTCCTGACGAGGATGGAGATCGATTCGTCCGACAGTATCATACCGGGAGGTCGCTACCACAACCGCCGCGACTATATGGATTTCCCGAGCCTTGGCAGGCAGGATTTGCTTTACCAGCAAAATGTGCCGCTTCCGGTCACGGGGCTGAGCCTTGAGGGGAGCATCATACAAAGACTGAAGCACAAGGATTATATGATTAACACGCCGTACCAGTCCTTTTCGTACGTGATCAAATTCCTTCGTGAGGCCGCGCTCGACCCAAAGGTCATCAGTATAAAGATCACGCTGTACAGGCTGGCGAAGAACTCTCAGATCATCAGCTCGCTGATCAACGCTGCCAAGAACGGCAAAAAAGTTACGGTACAGATCGAGTTGCAGGCGCGCTTTGACGAGGCCAGCAACATATCATACGCCGAGCTGATGCAGACCGAAGGCATTAACCTTATTTTTGGGGTGAAAGGCCTGAAAGTGCACAGTAAAATATGCGTGGTAGAGCGCATTGAATCAGGTAAGCTAAAGCGTTATGGTTTTGTATCTACCGGTAACTTTAATGAGTCGACCGCCAAGATATATACCGATGTGACCCTTTTTACAAGCCATGCAGCCATTATGAAGGAGGCGGGTAAGATATTCGACTTCTTTGAGGTCAATTACCGTGTGCACCGCTACAGGCATTTGTTTGTTTCGCCGCATTACACGCGCAGCAAATTTTACAAGCTGATCGACAGGGAGATACTTAACGCCATTGCCGGTAAGGAGGCCTATATAAAACTGAAGATGAACAGCCTTACCGATTACAGAATGATCGATAAGCTATATGAGGCCAGCAGGGAGGGCGTGAAGATACAGCTCATCATACGCGGCATTTGCTGCCTGATCCCCGGTGTGGAGGGGATGAGTGAGAATATTGAGGCAATAAGCATTGTTGACAATTATTTGGAGCATAGCAGGGTATACATATTTGCCAATGGGGGCGATCCGGAGGTGTTCATATCTTCGGCCGATTTCATGACGCGCAACCTTGATGCCCGCGTAGAGGTGACCTGCCCAATATATGACAGCGAGATAAAGCAGGAAATGCTTGAGGTATTCGAAATAGGGTGGAAGGCCAATGTAAAGGCCCGCCTACATAGTGAAACGCTCGAAAATAAATATAGGAAAAAACCGGACCAGAAGCCCTTCAGGGCGCAGCTTGAAACCTATAATTATTTTAGGAACAAGCTGGATGTCATATACGAACAACTATAAATTGCAAGGGGACTGAGCTGCTTAGGCACTAAGCCCTGAGTGATCAAGAACTTTTTCAGAGAATGATCAGTATAAAAAAATATGCCGCAATAGATATCGGGTCCAATGCCATGCGGATGCTGGTATGCAACATTGTAGAGCAGGACGGAAAAGAAACGCAGTTCAATAAAAGCTCGCTGGTGCGTGTGCCCATACGCCTTGGCCAGGATGCCTTTACCGTGGGCGAAATATCCGATGAGAACATTGAGCGCATGGTAGATGCCATGACGGCTTACAGGCTGTTGATGAAGGTGCATGGTGTGGAACGTTTCATGGCATGTGCAACATCGGCCATGCGGGAGGCAGATAATGCTAAAGATGTGGTGGATACCATTGAGCGTGAGGCAGGCATTAAAATAGAGATCATAGACGGCAGGAAGGAAGCCGCCATCATCGCGGCAACCGACCTGCATGAATTCCTAAAGCCCGACCATACGTACCTTTTTGTGGACGTAGGCGGCGGCAGTACAGAATTTTCGCTATTCACCGGCGGAAAGATCGTGGCGGCCAAATCGTTCAAGAATGGTACGGTGCGCCTGCTGAATAACATGGTTAATGATATTGTTTGGCATGAGATAGAGAAGTGGATCAAACAGATAGTCGAGCCGTACGAAAGTGTTACCCTTATCGGGTCGGGTGGTAATATCAATAAGATATTCAAAATGTCGGGCAAGGCACAGGAAAAGCCGTTGTCTTACTTTTATGTGAACTCGCAGTACCAGTTCCTCAACAGCCTGAGCTATGAGCAGCGAATCTCCGAACTTAGCCTCAACCCCGACCGTGCCGACGTTATCATCTATGCCGCGCGCATTTACCTGAATGCCATGAAGTGGAGCGGCGCACGAAATATTTATGTACCTAAGATCGGGTTATCGGACGGGATTGTGAAGGCGATGTATTACGGGAAGATATAGTTCATGTCAAAAATAAAACTCATAAAAGGTGACATTACCAACATGCAGGCTGATGCCATCGTGAATGCAGCAAACACGTCGCTGCTTGGCGGTGGCGGAGTGGACGGAGCTATTCACAGGGCCGGCGGTAAAACAATCTTAGAAGAATGTGTTGCTATCCGTAACCGCCAGGGAGGATGCAAGACGGGCGAAGCTGTAATTACGACCGGAGGTAACCTTCCTGCAAAATACGTGATCCATACGGTTGGCCCCGTTTGGAATGGTGGCAGGAGCGGGGAGGAGAGGCTTTTGGCGGACGCTTACAATAACAGCCTTAGACTTGCAGTTGAAAATAGGATAACTACAATGGCTTTCCCTAATATCAGTACCGGCATTTACCATTTTCCAAAGCAATTGGCTGCTGAAATTGCTATTTCTTCTGTTAGTGATTTTTTGAAAGTATATGATACTGTCACAGAGGTGACTTTCGTTTGCTTCGATGATGAGAATTATTCCATCTACGAAGATATGCTTAAAGACTAATGGAAAAAATATTTCACTTGTTGCTATTGATACCGGTTTTTGGTTTCGGGCAAAATTACCTCAATACCAAGCTTTCGGATAAGTATGATCTCAGTGTTTCTGTGATGGATAAGGAAGGCGAAGAAAAAGGGCATCCGGAACGTTGGATATACGTTAAAGCCATCAATAAGATGACCAAGAAAGCCCAGGACATAATTATTCGTGCCGGGGTTCTTTATGATACATCGTTCACCGATCACTCCAAATCAATGTCCTACAGCACAGATTTTAATAAAAACAGGCAGATCGTTGACAATGATCACGGTGACATAATTGTGGCTGATCTGAATTTTGACGGGAAAGACGATCTCGCTATAAAATGGGAAGAAGGAGGCAATGGAGGCCCTTTATATAATTATTACCTTCAGGACAAAAACGGAAAATTCATAATTGATGATTTTCTTTCCAAAGAAATGATATTTTTCCCGATGGAAATAAATGCTAAAAAACAAACGCTCACAACCCTTGTCCATGCCAGTGCCTATTCAGTTAGTGAAACGGTTTACAAACTTGATCCCGGGTCAGGTAAATGGAAACAGATAAGCCATAGGTTTATTGGCGGAAAAAAATAAGCTACATTATATAAAACTCATCTTTTGTGATCGGCTCAGGTAATTCTTCCTCATTGAGCAATTGCCTTATATTGATCTCAATGGTCCTTGCAATGGCGGTCACCGGCACGTCGCTCGGCCTGTTGCGGAACGGGTCCTGCAGGTAGTACGCCGTTTTTTCGAGGGTAAAGAAAACGAATGAGATGAGCAATAGCAGAGGGATCTCATACACTAGCCAAATGTCTTTCAGTGCAATGGATAGTATGACGCAGAACAGGTAGATGGTAAAGTGCAGGAACATCCGGTAGATGGTTGGGAACACGGTATTGTTGATGCGCTCTGCCGCACCCATGCTGTCAGAGAAGCGCACACAGGTGCTGTTGAGCTGTATGTTCTCAAAATCCGAAAGTTCTTCCTGTAGCCGCAGCCTTTTGATCTCAAGTACATTAAGCTGTAATAGTGCCAACGGCTTATTCTTGAACATGAATATTCGTTTTTGATCCTCCGGTGAAAGTACATCTTCGCAACTGCTGAGCGGAGGCATTCCCCTTAGCGATTGACCCAGGCAATAGCACCATGCGATCTGGCGGTAGGCCATTTCCTTTATTACAGGCTTAAGGTCTTCTCCTTTAAGGAACCCCTGTAGCTGCAATACAAAGCTTCGGGAATCGTTCACGATGGCACCCCAGATCTTGCGGGCTTCCCACCAGCGGTCATACGACTGGCTCATTTTGAATGACAACAATACCGATATGGCCGTACCGAGGAACGTAGCGATCGTGAGTGGCATCTCGGGAATATAAGGGCGTGCTATCTGGGCTATAAAATGGATAACAGTACCGATCATGATGACAATGATCATCTCATATCGTACCATCCGGATAATGTATTTTAGTGGAAGCCTTTTATCTACAAGCATAAGTTACATTTTAATTGCAACTTAAAATTAGATAAAAAATCGATTTTGGTTTATTAGCAGGAAAACATTTATAAAAATATTCACATAACGGTTGCAGGCTATAATATTTTGATCCTCATATACTGATGCATATCATTTACATCACCATCTGCCTTCCAGTATTGCGAGGGATGGTTTACCGAAACATATAAGTAACCGTCAGCCCCAAAAAACGACTCCTGTGGCATCCAGTTGGTAAAGCTGACGTTTAATAAAGGTATGATCTCCCCGCCTTCGATCTTTTCAATACTCAACTCACCTGTCTGGGGAGAATATATGTCTGCATAGAGTGAAATAATAAACTTTTTATCCGGTGAAATGAGTGGGAATGACTGGTAGGTAGATGTATTATAGCCTGTGTCCGACTCGAAAAGCATATACCCGTAATCTTCATAATACGTGCCTAATACCACAAAGTGGTTGATGACCGGCAGGCGGCCCTCATAACTGAAGGTGCGGTGCATTTCGGTATCGGTCAGGTCATCGATGAATGTCAGGATAGTGTCCCTCGTTTTTACAGTAAGCACCGTGTCGATCTTTACGACACCTTTGACATCTTCCTCCCAAAAACTCACGGCAGTTCCCTGTTGTGTTTCGAACAGCTTTTTGTCTATCATTTCTATTTGCAAGTGCGAGGCAAGTATGCTGTCTGCATTGTGCCCGATCTCATTAAAATTCATGTACTCGTCAGGAAGGTATAGTGAAGCCTCCATTACATTTTCGGGAGTAACGGTATAGGTTTGAAGGGTATCTGACGGAGTCGTAGGCTCGTTATGTATAGGTATTTTGCTCTTGCAGGAGAGTAAGAGCAGAACGATCATCAACGTATAAAGTGCTTTCATATTTTAAGAGGGATGAGCGATGTAAAAAGCTATATATGACGATCTAAAGATCCAATATCCAAAAATCTAAATATCCAGGTCAAACATCTTCCTCAACGTTTCCACGGCGGGATTAATTGCCTTTAGCTTGTCGAATTTTTCCTGTGGGGTAAAGGCATGACGGGAGGAAACAACCTCATTTACATGCACTTCGATAACAATATCGTGGTTGTGCAGCTTGCCGCGAAGGTAGCCCAGCAGCTCATGCTTGTTGTTGTCGAAGTCTACCTTGGAACCTGCATTCGGTAGTTCCAGGCGTATTGTAACACCGTCATCATCCAGTACAGGATCGTTGATCTGCATGTAGGTCGCCATGATCTTTTGGCCGTTGTCGCTCAGGCGCTGGGCGAACTTGTTCCATTGCAGGCGCATGTCGGTCTCGTTAAAGGCTTCCCGTGGCAATTCGTCCACATTACGTATCTGGGCACGCTGGCTTTCCTGTAATTCCTTCTTTTTCCGAAGTCCCGCCAGTGAGAATGCCGATACCTTTACCTCGCTGTCGTCATCTTTTTTCGGGGCAGGCGGCTCTACGACCTCGGGTGTATCTACTTCAAGTTCGGCTGTTGGCAGGGGAGTGATAGGTGCGCTTGTTTCCTCAACAGAAACAGCTACGGTCTCCACCACAACTTCGGGGGTGGCTACAATAGTTCCTTCCACCCTGACCTTGATAGCGGGCGCGTTATCCTTAAAATAATGGGCCGGGATTATAAATTGGTCAACTTTTTTTTTTCTCCATCAAAAGTGATGGAGGCAAGCTGCAGTAGGCAAAGTTCGACAAGGAGCCTTTGATTCTGGCTCACTTTATATTTCAGGTCGCATCCGTTGGCAATGTCAATACCCCTTAATAGGAATTCCTGTGATGCCTTTTGCGACTGCATTCGGTACAATTGCTGAGCGGTTTCGCCTGCTTCGAGCAATACCAGCGTAGCCGGGTTCCTGCACACCAGCAGGTCACGGAAATGCGAGGCAAGGCCCGCGATAAAATGATGGCCGTCAAAGCCTTTTGCTAAAATATCATTGTACGTAAGCAACAAGTCCGGAATGCGGTTCTCCAGGATCAGGTCGGTCACCTTTACGTAATATTCGTAGTCGAGCACGTTCAGGTTCTCGGTAACGGCCTGGCGCGTGAGGTTGTTGCCGCAATAGCTTACCACACGGTCAAATATGGAGAGCGCGTCACGCATGGCGCCATCGGCCTTTTGGGCAATGATGTGCAATGCGTCGTCCTCAAAGGTTATGCCCTGGCTCCTGGCTACATCAGCAAGATGTTCCTTGGCATCTTTTACAGTAATGCGCTTAAAGTCGAATATCTGGCATCGCGACAATATGGTCGGGATGATCTTGTGCTTTTCAGTAGTAGCGAGTATGAATATGGCATGCCTCGGCGGTTCTTCCAGCGTTTTCAGGAATGCATTAAAGGCCGCTTGGGAGAGCATGTGCACCTCGTCAATGATGTATACCTTGTACTTGCCTGTCTGGGGCGGTATGCGTACCTGATCGATAAGGCTGCGGATATCGTCTACGGAGTTGTTGGAGGCGGCATCGAGCTCGAACACGTTGAAGGCGAAATCTTCATACGGGTCGTCATAGCCCTCCTGGTTGATCTTACGGGCAAGGATGCGCGCACAGGTGGTTTTCCCTACACCGCGCGGACCTGTAAAAAGCAGTGCCTGTGCAAGGTGGTTACTTTCAATGGCATTCAGCAGCGTATTGGTAATGGCCTGCTGCCCCACCACATCCTTAAATGTCTGCGGGCGGTACTTGCGGGCTGATACGATGAATTGTTCCATTAGGGCAAATATAGGGAATTATTTCAGATTTTAGATTTCAGAATTCAGATTGAGCTTCACTCTTTGCCTTTAATTATTTCAGATTGTAGATTTCAGAATTCAGATCGAGCTTCATTCGGATATAAGCGGTTGGCTGCCTTATTTTTAATCTTTTTTAAGCGAGAAATGAAGCTCTCAACAGCAGGAGTACGGCTAAATCTGAGATCTACGATCTGAAATCTAAAATCAAAAACGTACCTTTGCCGCAAGCAGGCCGCCTTATCGCGTTCTGACAACAGAGCGAGGAAAGTCCGGACACCAGAGGGCAGCATAGCGGGTAATGCCCGTCACTGCGGTATGCAGAACCGCGGGAGGACAAGTGCAACAGAAAGTATGTACAGGTAATGCTGTAGTGAAACCAGGTAAACTCTATGCGGTGAAATGCCATGTATACCGGCTATATGTAGGGCGGCCCGCCCGATGCCGGGGGGTAGGCAGATCGAGTGCTCGCAGTAATGCAGCATCCAGATAAATGATAAGGGCCCCGCGGGGGTACAGAATCCGGCTTACAGGCCTGCTTTATTTTTTAAATATTTTGCGTGTAATTGTTGCAGGTGTTTCTCGCGGTCGAAATCTCCACCATAACACTCTTTTCTCCAATTTCTAGTGTTTTGCGGAGATCATTAATTTTTCATCAATGTTCTTTTTGTCTGCCATTGATTATTTTTTAAAAGCTTCCCTAAAGTAGTTTATAACTTGTGAAGTGTCTGCATATTCGGGAAACAAATTTGATAGCGACTCAGTAACCATTGGATATTCATCGATGAAATTCAAATCTTCAACTTCGTAAAGGGAAAACTCATTCATTACTTCAATAAATAACTTTAGCGAAGTGCCCCAAAATTGGATATATTTCGATTTTTTTATGAATATCTCGGTCAGCATATCCTCACCATGATAAATGAATCCAAATTCGAGAAATCCATCCTGCGATAATTCTACACTATAAGAAGAAACAGTAGCTAAGATATGCTCCTTGTCGTCGTAATCACTAAAAGATAGTTCATGGTCGATATAGCCAAAAATGAAGCTTATTTTATCCGGGAGTATTGCAAGCAATGACTCTGTTAGGTTCCATAATCTTGAATTATCGACATTGATTTCAGCATAAAATTGAAATAGCGAACCATCAGCAATATCAGTTTGTAATGTATAGCCTTCAACAATGTTTGCCGTAGCTGCATCCGAGATAGCACCCAAGATCCCAGGCTCATTTGGAACATCATCTATATTTGCAGTGCGTATGGTCCGAGGCAGCTCAAGTCGTTTCATACTAAATTTTAAAGTTCGCCATTTTCATTACTGGCATCCACTACCTCAAAAAACGAAAAAATACTCCCACCATATTTCTTGTCAAAAGAAAAATGCTTTAGATGATTCAGCGGGGTATGCTTAGAATGCTCAATGATCATCATGCCGCCTTCGTTCAGTAAATTGTTTTCAAATACCTGCGTTACCACGCTCTCAAATTCCTTTTGGGTGGAGTTGTAGGGCGGGTCGGCTACAACAATGTCATAAGTCGACTTATGCCCGCTCAGGAACTTCAACACATCGCTCTTTACGGCTGAAATATTGAAGTCGAATTCTGCCGCCGTCTGCTTGATGAACTTGATGCAGCCAAAATCAGCATCCACTGCCGTAATAGCTGCCGCGCCCCGCGACCCGAATTCATAGCTCAGGTTGCCCGTGCCGGAGAAAAGGTCGAGCACTTTAAGGCCTTCAAAATCGAAACGGTTGTTCAGGATGTTGAACAGCGACTCTTTCGACATGTCGGTGGTAGGGCGCACTGGCAGGCCTTTCGGCGGACTTATCCTGCGCCCCTTGTATTTTCCGGAAATGATCCTCATGAGTTGAATAGTATAAAGTGTTCCAAAGCTTCCTCCTGTGTTTTACCCCATTTTTCACGCAATGCCGGGGCGTCATATAATGCAATATGCCTGATGTAGGTGTAAGCAAGTTCAAAGCAAGGATGGCTTTCGGTTATTTTGCCGAGCACCTGCACCTTTGCCGTTTCGGGGTTCAGGAACACCTGCTCCATGGTAAAAAGCAGGTAGTATAAAAAGTCTTCCGGCGTTTTGTATTCGAACGAATTGAACAGCAGCAGCTTTTGGTTGCGTACCACGACGATCTCAAAATGGCTCTCCTGAACGTGTACGAAAACCAGCTTGTCTTCGATGTTTCTAGATGTTTCTAATAATTTGGTTACGAGTACACTATTAGCGTTCTTGTAATCAAAAGCTCCAAATTGGTCGATAAGGAAATTGTTCACGTTCATTAGTGGCACGTACACATTGTTCAGCTCATAATTGCTTATGGCATCGAACGCGAAAAAGTCGGTTTCAAACACCTTGGTATTGTATTGGAGGTAGCTGCCCAAAAAGTTTTGGTCGAACAGCGCATCGGGTACAAAGGTGTTAAAGCTGTTGTCGTGCAGCACCACGATCTCGTCATACGGGCGGGTAAGCTGCGGGTGGTTCACAAAGGCCTTCCAAAGCTCTTCTTCAACCGGGCTGTACTTGGAGAATGCCACCGACTTGCAGCTTGTTATCTCCCAGTTGAGCGTATCGAAACAACAGAACGACATACCGCCCTGCGCTACCTGGAGCGAAAGCTTCTTATAATTCTTTGAGGTTATGGTGTTGTTCATGGAAAACCGGGTTGAAGCGCAAATTTACTTTATTTACTACAATTAGTAAAGCTTTATTATTCGCCAATGAGCGCCAGGAATTTATTTATGGCCTGCCTTCTGTTTTCTTTGTCTTTATGCCCGTATGCTATTTTATCAAAATCTTTGAGCAGGGTTTCCATCTCGGCTGAATAGTTCAGGTGTTTCAGCCTGTTAAAATAACCGTCGATGTACCAATACGCATTGTCAGGCAGGGCTTTTAATTTAGCGATCAAAAATTTGTCGATCTCTTGTTCATTTCCGGGATAAACAAGATCGGCAAGGCCAAAGTCGGTATAATCCGTCTGATCACCCTGTAACAATGCGGTTTTAAGCCTTTGTGTCTGGCCGTCACTCAATATTGAGCCGTAAATGGCGGTGCCGGTAGTTGAGTAAGAGGACATGAAATCACTTTCAGGACTCAGTTCGTAAGTACCTTCCCAACGGGTTGCCGGATCTTCGGCGCATTTTACAAGGCATTCCACTGTTGCTTCAAAATGCTTGCTTTTGTCTGTCATTTTACTGATCTGCTGAAACTCAACAATACGCTGCCGGTATATTTCAATATCCTTAATGTCAAGTGTTTTAGCGCCATAATTCAGCGCTACTGCCCGAAAGTAATTATCCGGTTTTTGTGATTTCGTGTTTTTATCCTTTTTGAGGAATGAAAGGATGTGAGTGTTTTTGAAATACATGTCTGGCGAAGGGCATATCATATTTGGCTCAAACCGTATGCGGATAGTATCGACGTTTATATTTCCCTGATACGATTCCTTAACTGCGATAATTGCAACCGAATACTCTTTTTCATTTTTAATATCAGCTACATAGCCTTTAATTATATAATCACTTTTCTGGATCAATTCCCTTAATGGAGCTGGCGAGATTGGGTAAGTTGAAGCATTTGCATGTATTTCGATAACGATCAACAGGAATATAAGGTATTTTTTCATGGTGTTGGTTTTAAATGTTAACGGGAAGCACCATACTTTAGTGCTTTCCATACTGCTCCAAAAATGCCTTAGGCGTTACCCCGGCCTTATTTTTAAAGATACGCGAAAAGTAGCCGTAATCCTCGTAACCTAAGGCATAGGCAATTTCAGAGAAGCTTCCCCGTTGTCGCACCAGCAGTTTTTTGGCTTCGAGCAGCAGGCGGTCCTGTATCACATCAATGGCTGATTTCCCTACGACCGACTGTGTAATTCGGTTGAGGTGCCGGGACGTGATGGCCATTATCGAGGCGTAGGCCGAAGGCGATTTAATTTGGAGGTAATGCTGCTCTACCAATCCTTCAAACTCACGGAACCTGGCGTAATAGTTGTTTTCGGACACATGGCCCTCATCGCTATAGGTAGGGTAAAGGCGCGTGGCAGAAATATAAATGAGGTCAGCCAGGCCGATGAGCGCTTCTTTCTTCAGGAGGTTGTCAGCATTATATTCAGTCAATATTGTACGGAACAGGGTTTTGAAACTTTCGGTTTGTGGGGCTTCCAGATATATTACGGGCGACTGGTACATGCTGTAATAGAACGGGAACCGGTTGATGCGGCTATGAGTATAATGCAGGTCGTAAAACGCCTGTGAATGCAGGAAGATATAGCCCTCGGTATCGTCCGATAGTTCCCAGTGGTGCGTTTGCCCCGGATTAAGGAAGAACATTGACCATGGCTTTACCTCATAAGCTGTAAAATCAACTTCATGCGTGCCTGTACCTTTGGTAAAAAGCATGGCAACGTAAAAATCGTGCGAGTGCGGATGGGCTATGTCCTTGTGCCGTGTCTGTAAATGGTCCTGCAGCGTGTTGGCGTGAAATTCCTCGGCACCCTGCCCGTCATTAAACTGCGCTATATGGAGCACCGATGTTTTTTTCATTATGATATGAGTATACCGTACATGTAAATATCTGAGTCGTCATTGTTATTGATAATGTCCGAAAAGTACAAATTTCTGCGTAAATAATCTATTGCTACAATGCTTGCGATCATCGTACCTTTACCAAAAAAATAATATGTCAGCTTTAGTAGGTATCATAACAGAAAAATGTCCGAAATGTGGTAAGGGAAAAGTGTTCGCGAAAAAGGGGAACCCTTTGCTTTTCCAGATGCCCCGCATGAACGAACGCTGCCCTGTATGCAGCCACAAGTTCGAGAAGGAGCCCGGTTACTTTTTCGGCTCCATGTTCGTAAGCTATGCAGTAACGGTAGGCGAGATGATCGTTTTTTTCCTTTTGGCACATTTATTCATAGAAAGCTTCGTGACCATAGTTGTACTTATCGGATTAATGTCAATACTCCTCAGCACCTTTAATTTCAGGCTGTCGCGAATGATCTGGATCTATATGTTCGACGGTGGGGGGAGGCAGGTATAGGTTTCAGGATGGTTGATCAAAATAGGCCTCGAAGTCATTATTCATCACTTTTTCGTACAGCAGCTTTATCTGGCTTTCAAGTATCCTGTCGGTTGACAGTTCAGGCAGGTTATCTACGTCAAAAAAGCCCGCTCCCAGCATGTCAAAACCGCTTTCCAGTTCGCCGGACACTGCTTCACAGTAAAATACCAGCTTATAAATATAGTAAGGCTGGGGCGGGTGCGGGTGCATGCGCTTATCGAAAACCGCCAGCAGCTTTTTTGCCTGCACGATAAGCCCGGTCTCCTCACGAACTTCCTTTTCTGTTGCTTCTTTGGGTGTTTCGCCTATATCGGCCCAGCCGCCCGGCAATGTCCATTTCCCATCAACGCTTTCCTTTGCCAGCAGTACTTTCTTTTTATCATCAGACAGCACCAGGGCACGCACATCGGTCTTCACGGTTGGATATTCTGTCACCGGAAGGAAGATCGATCTTATGGCATCCTCATCATTCCCGCTCACTTTGGCCAGCAGGCGGTGGCTCATGGCTAATAATTCGGTATAGCGGTCTTTGTCAAACTGGTTATTGGCATAAAGCAGGCCAATGTCGGCCATGTTCTTCAGGCGTTTTATCTCTTCAAGTATCCCTTCATTCATTGTAAAAGAATTTTTGGTATTCCTCCGGCTTCAGGTAGCCATCTGGCAATAATGTTATTTTTGTGGCCGCTTCATCAAGGCTAACTTCTATTTTCTCGCCGTGCATAAAGTGGAACCATGCGCCGTCAATTATGTATTGTTCTTGTTCTGCCCAAAGCGAATCATAGTCTTTCCCATCACCATCATAATCGTATTTCGGGTCATTGTAGGCGGTTTTGGCAACTACTATAGCACAGGGCTTGAACATGCACATCGCCGATCCGTGCGCAAAAATCGTTTTTGCCTTGCCGGGGCTCACTTCCTCAATATTGGCCTCAGCGGCGATCAGCAGCAGGTTTTCCTTAGTACTGTTGATAAAGCTTATCGTGCCTCGCTGTGGGTTATTTTCGGGCTTCAGGATAAAAAAGGCACAGCAGCACCCCGGCTGTACGATGTACTTTTCATTTTTCCGGAATTTTGCCAGAAAGTGCAGCGTGTCTTTCCCGATGATGGCTATGCACTTATCAAAGCCTTTTTTATTAAGGCGGATTTCCTGTGAGAGGCTGTCCTTTACCCTTAGTACCTTACCATTTACAGAGAGTGCAAATTCCGTACGGTAACTATCGGGTGCTTCGCTAATGCCGGGCATGAATTTTATGCTTGCCGTCTGTGCGAAAAAGGGTAACGCACCTAACAGCATTATCAGTATGGCAAGGCGTTTCATAGGATACTTTTGGTAAATATATAAAATCCTTTAACGCGGCTTTGGATGTTAAATTATTATCTTAGCCATGATAAACACACAAATATGAAAAAAAGCCTGTTAGTGCTGCTGCTTGCCGGCGCGTTGTTCTCCTGCAAAAAAGAGGAAGCGAAGAAAGACTACAAGCCATCGTTCACTACTGTCGAAGCAGATACACTTCTTAGCGAAGAGATCAGCATCCGCGCAATAACTATTGATGGCGATAAAGCCTGGTACGCTGGGAGTATGGGCAAGTATGGCTGGGTATCGCTGAGCAGAGGTAAAAACTTTAGCGGTGTGATTGCAAAAGACACGATCTTTCCTGAGTTCAGGGCTATTGCGCAGACTAAAAATGACATTTTTATATTGAACGCAGGTACGCCCGCCATGCTGTACAAAATTTCGAAAGATGGCAAGAACAGTAAAGAGGTGTACAGTGAAACCGGCGAGAAGGTATTTTATGACAGCATGCAGTTCTATAACGATAAGGAGGGAATCGCGATGGGCGACCCGACAGGTACCTGCCTTTCTGTACTTACTACTTCTGATGGCGGTAACACATGGAAGAAAATGCCGTGTGCAGGCCTGCCCAAAGTTGCCGAAGGCGAAGCAGCTTTTGCGGCGAGCAATACCAATCTGATAGTAAAGGGTAATGATACCTGGATCGTGTCGGGAGGGAAGAAGTCGCGTGTTTTTTATTCGGCAGACAAAGGCAAAAGCTGGAAAGTATATGATACCCCGATCGTTCAGGGCGGTGCGGCCGACGGGATATATTCAGCTGATCTATACGATGAGAATATTGGCTTTGCGGTAGGGGGTAACTATGAAAAAGCAGAGTCGAATAAAAGCAATAAGATCCTGACCACAGATGGCGGCAAAACCTGGGAAAAGGTGGCTGATGGGAAGGCTTTCGGGTATGCTTCGTGTGTGCAGTTCGTTCCCGGTAGCAATGGCAATGAACTGATGACGGCCGGGCCGTCAGGTATATGGTATTCGTTTGATCGTGGTACTACTTGGAAAAAGATACTTGACGAAAATATATACCACACCATACGGTTTGCCGATAACAAGACAGTTATCCTTGCCGGACAAAAAAAAGTCGTGCGTTTGAAATTGAAGTAATTAGGGGCTAAAACAAAAAGGAGCCGAAGCTCCTTTCCGTCAATCAACCAACCGATCATCAATTATTCGATCAACCTTTTTTATCTTTATACTTGTCGAGAAGCTTTTTATTGAAGTCGCGCTCGGCTTTCTTTAGCATCAACATCCTTGCGGGGCCAATGATGGCCTTCAGGTCGGCAACCATTTTCTTACGGAGGTTAAACAATTCTTCTTCAGCATCCTCCATCTGGTTGAGGTAAGACAGCGCATCTTTATCGGATAATTTATCTATACCCGCCTGATCTATCTTCTTCATCAGCTTGCGCATCTTGTTATGGCGCAGGTCGTATTCCTTTTCTTCGAAGGCATTGTACACAGGCCAGAACTTTTCTGCCTCCTCTGCGGTAAGCTTCAGTTCATTTGTTATAAAAGGCACTTTTAGTGTTTTTACCTGTTCCCATTTTTCTTTTTTATCCTTGCCTCCCTGGGCAAAAAGGCTTGCCGAGAACAGTAACAGCAACGGTAGTATCAGCTTTATTTTCATCTTCATGGCTATTCGTTTAAGTCTTCAATAGTTTTATCGTATAGGTATTCTTCGATCGCTTCATCACTCACAACGATGGACTGCTCCATCTCGGCAAGGTCATCCGTATCCAGGTTTTGCATCAGGTCGTAAGAGTTGATGTTAGCCTGGTATACGAGGTAATGCTCAATGGCGGCATCATCGGGCTGTTCTGCTGTAGCAGTACGGTTATTGATAGTAAGGAAAATGCCTGCTCCCACCAATATCGCAACCGAAGCCGCTGCCGAAAGCCATACCGGCCTCCTCTTGTAAAGCGGGATCACTTTTGGCTCCTCACGTTCCCGAAGCTGCTCCATCAGCCTGTCGGCAAAACGGTCAAAATAGGCATCGGGGGCTTTGAATCCCGGGATTATCTTTGGTTCATTATCTAATCTGAAGTCGCTCATAAGTATAAGACGGTTTTTTTTGCAAAAGGTTTAATGGGTATTGATATGATCTTCGATCTTTTTCACGGCATGGTGGTAAGAAGCCTTTAATGCGCCTACCGACGTGCCCAGTATTTCGGAGATCTCCTCATATTTCAGGTCTTCAAAATATTTCATCTTAAAGACAAGCTGCTGCTTTTCGGGAAGGGTCGCTACGGCCTGCTGTAGCTTTAGCTGCAAGGCATCGCCGTCAAAATGATCATCCGCCTGCAGGCTGTTAAGTGCTTTTTGTTGCAATTCCTGGTTACTCACACTATTTTTTTTTGCTTTGGAACTGATGAAGGTTATGGCTTCGTTGGTCGCAATGCGATATATCCATGAGAACATTTTGCTTTCTCCTTTAAAGCCCTGCAGGTTACGGAATACCTTTATGAATGTGTTTTGCAATACGTCATCGGTATCGTCATGGTCAATTACAATGTTGCGGATATGGCTGTACAATGGCCTGCTGTATTGGGATACAAGCTGCCGGAACGCCGCGTTCTGCGTTTTTGGGTCGAGCAATTCCGCTATAAATGCCTTTTCGTCCTGCAAATGGAAAACTTTTGGTATTGGACTAAAGTTACGGGAAATGGTTTAATTGGAAATTATAAAAAAGAAATTCCAATGCTGTTACCATAAAATAACAATATCTTAAGTCGGGCTGTTTTATTCTTACAATATCCTGCCGTACTTTTGCGCTTTAGGAACAGCCATGATAAAAACCGTAATATTCGACATGGACGGCGTTATCGTTGATACCGAACCCGTTCATTATTTTGCATACAACCAGCATTTCAAACACCTGAACATTGAGGTTTCTGACGAAATGTATGGCTCATTTACAGGAAATTCTACAAAAAATGTGTATCAAAAGCTTAAGGAGACCTTTAAACTGCTTGATGAGGTAGACGGCCTTGTGGATTATAAGAGGGAACTGTTCAATAACGCGTTCGACCAAAAAGAAGACCTTGACCTGCTGCCGGGCGTAAAGGACCTTATTATTGATCTGCACAGCAACGGGATGCAATTGGTGCTGGCTTCTTCATCGGCTAAAGTGACCATCAACAGGGTGTTCAGTCGTTTTGGGCTGTACCCGTATTTTTCGCACATCGTTAGCGGCGAGGATTTCCCAAAGTCAAAACCGCATCCGGCTATTTTCGAGAAAGCCGCCGAACTTTCCGGCACACCAAAAGAAGAATGCATCGTGATCGAGGACAGCACCAACGGCATTAAAGCCGCCAAAGCAGCGGGTATCTACTGCATCGGCTACAAAAGTGAGAATGCCATACTACAGGAACTGGCCGAAGCTGACAGCATTATCAGCCACTTTGATGAGCTGGATTTTGAGAAAATTAAAAATATTAAGTAGTTTTCAGTCGCAATCCTCAGTTCGGGCGCAATCGGGAACTTAACGCTATCATCCTGACCTGGCCCCATGTAACAATAAGATAAATAAATGAAAAAAGCCGTAATATTCGACATGGATGGGGTAGTGGTCAATACTGAGCCGATAGGCTATGGCGCTAACCAAAAGCTGTATAAAGCCCTTGGCATCACAGTACCCGATGCCGTATACAGTACCTTCATCGGAAATTCTGATAAGAATATCATCCAAAAGCTGAAAAGCCTTTATGAGATAGATGTAAGCCAAGAGGAACTGCTTGAGCAAAAGTACAAATATTACTTTGAAGCCTTTGATAATGCGGCCGACCTTGACATGCTTCCCGGCGTGAAGGACCTTATCATAGACCTGCACCGTAACGGAATGAAGCTCCTGCTGGCGTCATCTGCATCCAAAAGAAAGATCGAAGCAGTATTTACACGCTTCGGCCTGCACTCTTATTTCGACGCAAAAATAAGCGGTGAGGACTTTGAGTTTTCCAAGCCATATCCCGATATATTCCTTCAAGCAGTACTGAAGTCCGGGTTTCCAAAAGAGGAATGTGTGATCATTGAAGACAGCACCAACGGCATTAAAGCCGCCAAAGCCGCCGGGGTATACTGCATCGGTTACAAGAGTGAGCACTCCATGGGGCAGGATACTTCTTTGGCCGATGAGGTGATCACCGATTTTAAGCAACTCGATCATACTAAAATCAGGAATATTTAATTATCTGGACGTAATGTTTTGAGTTACGGCAACTCTGAAGCCCGAACCGGAAACACCGAACTTACTGGGTAAGGCTTGTGATCGTCCTTATGATCTCTTCCTTTGGCATTACGCCCGACTGCCGCCACAGCATTTTTCCGTTTTGGAAAAGCATCAGGGTAGGTACACCCTTTACCTGAAAGCGCTGATCGCTCATCAGTGACTGGTTCTTATCCACATCTACCTTAATGATCTTTATCTCATCGCCCAGTGTGTCTTTTACATCTTTAAGTATGGGCGCAAGCATTTGGCAGGGGCCGCACCATGTGGCGAAAAAATCCACCAGTACCGGCTGTTTGCTGTTGATGATCGTATTGAAGTTATCCATGATGCTATATTTTTGAGCATAAAATTACTAAACCGTTCGCAGCGCATAAAGGCTTTTACACAAAATTATGATAACCTGTGGCATGCTCATAATTGTTAGTTAAATCTGACAAGAAGTAATGGGGGCTAAATGTTAAAATGATTACTTTTAATAAAAAAGAGATCATGACCATGAGAAAAGCAAATTTGATCATTGCCCTACTGTTCGGGTTTACGCTTACCACAGTTTCGTGTAAAAAAGATAAGGATAAAACTGAAGCCGATGCCAACACCGAGGTACACGACCACGATGGTGCCGACATTCCCATTGATGCTGCAGCATTCGATCCGTATTTCAAAAAATTCCCGCAATACAAGGAATTTGAAAAGGACATCCGTGAACTATACCAAAAGCATAACCACTATATCTGGCATGAAAAGCGCGGTCTTATCGAGTTTGCCGAGGTGATGTACAACCGCGTAAACCAGTTGGACGATGAGGGTTTACCAATGAAGATACCTTATAAGAAGAACCTCGACGAAATTTTTGAAGATGCCGGAAGGGGAGAGAAGCCCAATATGGAATCAGAACTGCTTATTAGTTCCATGTATATGTATTATGCCAAAAAAGTAATTAATGGCCTTGATGCGAGCAAAAGCCGTGAAACGGGATGGTTCCTGCCACGCGAAAAGATGGACTATGTAGGCTATCTTGATACGCTGATGAAGGAGCCACAAAAGATAAAAGGCGACAAGTCGGAGCTTTTTGCAATGTACTTCAACCTAAAAAAAGGGCTGGCAAAATACCGCGAGATCGAGAAGAAAGGCGGCTGGGGTGAAATTGTGCTCGATAAAGGCGTAAAGTCATTGAAGGAAGGTGACTCGGCAAAGGCTATCGTGCAGATACGTAAGCGTCTGGCATTGGAAGGCTACCTGAAAAGCGATTCTAAAAGTGCTATGTACGACAGCGACCTTGCTACCGGATTAAAATTATATGAAGAGAAGCATAATCGTGATTTCGATGGCAAGATAGGGCCGGAAATGGTAAAGGAACTTAATGTATCGGTCAAAGACCTGATCAAAAGGATCACTGTGAACATGGAGCGTTGTAGATGGGTGCCGCCTGTCATTAACAAGCAGCAGGAATATATTGTAGTAAATATTCCGTCATACCGTATGCGCTATGTTCGCGATGGCAAACCCTTACTTATATCAAGGGTAGTGGTTGGAAAGGAATTAAATAAAACGGTGGTATTCAGTGGGCAGATGAGCTACCTTGTATTCAGCCCGTATTGGAATGTACCGAAAAGCATCCTTGAAAAAGAGATCAAACCGGGTATTGCCAAAGATGCTAATTATCTTTCAAAGCATAATATGGAATGGAATGGCGAAAGCGTAAGGCAGAAGCCGGGAGGTCAGAATTCATTAGGTAAAGTGAAGTTTATGTTCCCTAACTCGAATAACATTTACCTGCACGATACGCCGGCCAAGAGCCTTTTCAATGCAGATGACAGGGCATTCAGCCATGGTTGTGTAAGGGTGGAAAAAGCACGTGAGCTGGCCCTTGCCATTACAAAAGACCAGTCGAACTGGAGCGCAGGCAAGGTAGATGCGGCAATGAACGATACCAAGGAGACCTACTTTAACCTGAAGCGCAAGATACCGGTATACATTACCTACTTTACCGCCCTCGCCGACGAGAATGGCAACATCGCCTTCTTCGACGATATCTATGAGCGTGACGGCAGGCTGTCGCAGTTCCTGTACGCTGCGAAGTAGTTCACCGTTCCAGGCCGGTAAATAATTTAGCCCCGGATCACACTAATTTAACCATATCATTTAATGGTAAATAGTGTGATCCGGGGCTAATAGTTTATGGCTATTTAATGGTAATATTGCCTTTTAGCCTGATATCTTCTGCAGAAGCGCCTACAATGACCTCAAAGGTGCCTGGATCATAGCCCCCGGCTTTCTTGTCGGCCTTGTAATAAGAAAAGGCATCGGCATCAAGCTTTACGGTCACTATTTTCGACTCACCTTTTTTAAGATGTACCTTATCAAACCCCTTCAGTTCTTTTACCGGGCGCTGCACAGGGCTGTTGGGCTGGCGTACATATACCTGGCTTACCTCGGCACCATCACGGCTCCCGGTGTTCTTAATTTTATAGGTTATGGTGACATCGGTGCCTTTGGCGGAAACCTTCAGGTCGGAGTACTCAAATTTGGTATACGATAGCCCATAGCCGAACGCGAATTGCGGCTTGGTGCGGCTGTGGTCGTAAAAGCGGTAGCCTACGTTCAGTCCTTCACCGTAGGTCACTGCCTTATTGTTATCAGGGTCATAATAGCTGTCGTACGTTGGGTTCTCTTCCCAGCGTTTTTCAAAACTGGCAGGCAGCTTGCCACTTGGGTTCACAGTACCAAAAAGTATTTCGGCAATGGCTGTACCACCTTCCTGCCCGGGATACCATGCGTGCAGCAGCCCTTTGGTTTGCGGCAGCCAGTTGCGCATATCGGCATTGCCGCCGGCATATAGCACCACTACGGTATTCGGGTTGGCAAAAGTCACCGCCTTTATTAGCGCTTCCTGGTAGGGAGGGAGTTCGAAAGTCCGGTCAAAACCTTCGCCCTCGCTCGACATGTCATAGCCGGCACTCAGTACCACCACGTCAGATGCTTTTGCGGCTGTTACGGCTGCGCTAAAGTCGATCACCTCATGGTATACGGCAAAAGCGATCACCGCCCCGCCGGCATTTTCATAAAACTCAAGGCGTACGTTGTATTCCTTGCCTGCCTCAAGGTATAATTCGGTGATCTTCAGCGTAGCGGCATGGTCGTTCCACATGTCTATGACCAGCTTATCGTCTACATAAAGGCGGAAGCCATCGTCGCCGCGCACCCCAAATTTATAGGTCGCTGTTCTTTCAGGCCGAACCACACCGGTAAAGCGTATGGAGAAGTTATCTTCAGGCATTCCCAAAACCTCCGGCGCACCGGGCCAGTTGTGGTTCATGCTGCTGTCGGTCACAGTGGCAACAGGTTTTCCCTCAAGGTTTTTGTTCCTAAAGTATTCTGCTTTCAGTCCGTGTGTTTTCGCACCCTTACCGGTATAGAATGGTGAGGATGCGATATAGTCCTCCATTTGGGGAATGCTGTTGTCTACAAAGTTCACTGTCGCATAGGGTGCGGCGGCTTTTATACCGTCTAACAGGCTGGTGTAATGAAAAGGCTCGGTATAGGAACTTCCGCCGCCCGCAATGTATTTGTTGGAATTTGGCCCAACCACTGCAATGGTCTTAATGTTTTTCGATAATGGCAGGATATTGCCTTCATTTTTTAAAAGTACGATGCCTCCGCGTGCCAGGTCGAGTGCTACATTTTCACTTTCAGGATTGGGTTTCAAAGGATCAGCCATAGTATAGGGTGTATCATAAAACCCAAAACGGAAAATAATTCGTAATATCCTCCTCACCTTATCGTTGATAACCTCTTCGCTCAGTGTACCATTTTTAATGGCAGGCAACAGGTTCTCGCGGTTCATGAATTCGCCTTTTGGCATCTCGAGGTCGAGGCCTCCTTTGGCTGCAGCCACACCATCATACGTTGCTACCCAGTCGGACATCAGGATGCCGTCGAACTTCCAGTCGCCTTTCAGGATATCGTTATTAAGATGGCTGTTTTGGGTGGCGTGCTCACCGTTAACAAGGTTGTAGCTGTTCATTACGGCAGCCACCTTGCCCTTTTGTACTGCTGCTTCGAACGCAGGCAGGTAAAGCTCCTGCAGCGTGCGCTCATCCATGTCAGAACTCACATTATTGCGGTCCCATTCCTGGTTGTTGGCGGCATAATGTTTTACGGTGGCCACCACGTTCTTGCTCTGTACGCCTTTTATGTAGGCTACTGCCATTTCCCCGGCAAGATAGGGGTCTTCACCCAGGTATTCAAAGTTACGGCCGTTCATTGGGGCACGGTAAATGTTCACACCGGGCGCAAGAAGGATATGAACGCCGCGCTCCCGGGCATCATTGCCAAGCGCTTCGCCCAGCCTGAAGCCCAGGTTCCTGTCCCATGTGGCGGCACTGAGTATCGATGCCGGGTAGGCTGTGGTCTTGCCGTAGTTGCGGGTACCCACTGGGCCATCGGTCATTTTTATTTTCGGAAGCCCGAGGCGCTCTATCCCACGGATGTAGAAGCCTTCATAGCCGCCTATGTAGTCTATCTTCTCTTCGAGGGTCATTTGCGAAAGCAGGTCCCTGACACGGCTTTCGGTGTCAGCTTTCGGGTCTTTGTAAACCTGGGCATTCGCTGAAAGGCAGAGCGCGAATGCTGCTATGATAAAATGGTTACGCATAGTACAGATGTTCGTTCGTCTAGTAAAAGTAGTATTTTTTACTTCACAAGCCATAGTATTCCTATCACTTGAAGGAATATGCTTACCTGGACCTGAACATCTCTGCGATCAGCTCATAAGATTTTTTCCTGTCTTCATACGAATCAGCCCATGTGGCGATCATTATCTCATCCACATTGTAGCCTTCAGCGAGTTTGCTGAGTTTTTTATGTACAACATCGGGCGTGCCTGCAATAAAGCGGTTACGGTTATAGGCTATGCGCGAACGCTGGTGCATATTGTACTCCATGGCTTTGATCTCTTCCAAAGATGGTAATTCGCCGGTCGCGCCCATCTCAATGTGCAGCATTCGGTAGTCAAATTCAGTGATCCAGTCCTCTACTTTTTGTTCGTCCTCACTGCAAAAGGCAAAGATGCCCACGTTTACTTTCGGTTCGGCCAATTCAGCCGATGGCTTAAAGCTGTCGCGGTAAATGGCGGCAACTTCAGGGCCGCCGAAGGGGTTGATAAAATGGGCAAACGAAAGCGCCATGCCAAAGTGTGCTGCGAATTGTGCGCTTCCGCCGCTGGAGGTAAGTATCCAGAATTCAGGAAGTACTTCGGGAACAGGATAAGCTTTTACCCTGCCTTCCGATGCTTCGGTGCCTTCGCCACTAAGGTAGGTGCGAACGTCCTTCAGCTGTTGGAAAAATTCCTTTTCGCTAAACGTATTTGACGGGTTGAGAAGGTGTGCTGAGATCCTGTCGCCGCCGGGAGCACGCCCGATGCCAAAGTCGATGCGCCCGGGGAAGAGCGTGGAGAGCAGCCCGAAATTCTCGCTCATTTTAAGGGCGCTGTGGTTGGGCAGCATGATGCCGCCGGAACCTACGCGAATACGGACGGACCTTGAAGCCAGGTAGGGGATGAGTACCTCCGGGGCACTGCCTGCCACAAGCTTAAAGTTGTGGTGCTCGCTTACCCAATACCGCTCAAAGCCGAGTTCGTCGGCCAGCTGCACTAATTTTCCGGAATCCTGTAATGCCTGAGCGGGAGTACTGTTGCGGCTTACCTGTGACTGGTCGAGCACGCTTATTTTTATATTTTTCATGTTGGATGCAAAACTGTATTTTACAAAGTTACAGATATGTTTTTGATCTGCCCGCTATACTTTTGGTAACCCAAAGGATAAATATCGTTTTGAAACGGAAATAGTATGGCTGAACGTGAGCGTGAGTGATGGAAGTGGTATCCCCGCAGCCTGCGGAGGGATAAAGCTTACAGCACCACGGCGTAGGTACGGAGCCGGCACGTCCAAAAACAAAATAATTGCTGTACGGTGTAATTTTATACATTTGGGTATGAGAATATTCATTTTACTATCTGTCTTCCTGCTGCTTTCCTGCAGCAAAAAGCAGGTAACCGAAACAACGGTCGTAGGCATTATCCCGTACAAGGGCATTAGCGATGAGAAGGTGGCCATGCTGCGAACTTCGATCACCGAATACTATGGCGTAGACACCAGGCTGCTTGCTGTAAAGGCTTTACCAAAAAAGGCCTTCATTAATATCAAATCGCCACGCTACCGTGCCGACAGCCTCATTGCCATACAGCAAAGGGATGTGCCGGAAGGCGTGGATTATATACTCGGGCTGACGGAAAGCGATATTTCGGTCACAAAAAAGAATGACGAAGGCAAGGTTAAAGAACCGGAGTGGAAGTATAATGATTTCGGGATCATGGGACTGGCTTACTGTCCGGGGAAGAGCTGCGTCGTATCAGGCTTTCGCCTGAAGCATAAAGATAAGGAAGTGCATTTCGGGCGTTTCAAAAAGGTGGTGATCCATGAGCTGGGGCATAACTTTGGGCTACCACACTGCCCAAATAAAAAATGCGTGATGACCGATGCCGTGGAAAAAATAAAAACCATAGACGATGCCCGTCCGGAGCTGTGCAGTAAGTGCAAAGGTAAAATAGGGATTTAGTCTGAGATAAAAATCACTCTCGATGCAGACACTGAGATGAAAATAATATAATAAAAATGCCCCCGCGATCGCAGGGGCATCCAATCAACAAAACCAATGTTATTTTCCTACAACCAGCTTATGTGTTTCGGTTGCTTTATCAGAAACGATGCGCATTACGTAGGCTCCTGTGGCAAGGTCTGTAATGCCTATTTCAAGGTTCAGGCTATCGGCTTTTATTTCTTTAACCCTTTTTCCGGTCGCAATTTCATAGATTGAGATACTTGCACCAACACCATGCTTTTCGGCAAGCAGGAGGCTGAAGTTTCCGTTCAGTGAAGGATTTGGATATACAAGGCTGTTAGAAGCCGAAGCAAACTCCTCATTGCTCAACGAGCAGGCTTCCTGTGCTTCATATGCACCTATGTCACGCCTTCCGTTAAATACGGCCATATCATTCTGGTCGTTAAAGTCATCATCAGGGTTACCCATGTCGGCAGCCGCGCTTGGGCAGCTAAGCCTGTGGGTTTGTGTATCACCGCCATTATCAGCAAGTTCCAGCAGTCCGGCATCAATTGGGTTGGCAAACGTCCCTACCCAGTCATTTTCCGTATTGTCAAAATCACCGGCATCATCCATTCCTATAAGGTTGTACCCTTCCGAACTGATAAGTCCGTTATCGCTGAAAAGGTCACGTCCTGAAAGTAGTGCCAGGTTTCCTGCGGCAATGGTATTTTGAAGGGACGCTCCTGTTTCCGAATTATTATAGATCCCGCCTCCGCTAATGGTTGCGGCGTTTAGCGTGATCGTATTGGCATTGATCATAAGCCCGGCATTGTTGTAAATTCCGCCACCGCTGCCTACAGATGTATTGCCTGAGATGGTTGAAAGCATTATATTGGCTGTACCGGCATTAATGTGGATACCCCCTCCACGGCCAAACAGCCCCGTGGAAGAATTACCTGAGAGGGTTGAGGAATTTACATTCAACGTTCCCCCATTATTAAAGATCCCACCGCCGCCATCGTCGGTAGCAGCTCCCTGCGCGATATTTCCATCTACGGTAACCCTGTTAAGTGTCATGGTACTGCCGGTCTGGTTCCAAAGTCCGCCGCCTTCACGTGCGGCTAAGTTTTCGCTAACTTCACCGCCGTTAAATACAACAGTAGCTACACCACTAATGTGCAATCCGCCGCCATTGCCCGGATTTGCGTTGGTGCCGCTTGTCTCATTAAAATTCAGCTCAGAGTCGTTTACCGTAAGCACACCAGCTATGATCTCGATACCGCCACCCGCACGGTTGGCATTATTTTCGTTCACTTCAGAATTTACTATAGTTATATTCCCATCCGCGCTTAAGATACCCCCGCCGCTTCCGCTGGTACCGGTCGCTGTATTTTCTATAATTTCACAATCGGTGATCACGATAGTACCGCTAACATTAAAGATCCCGCCGCCGCCATCCGTGGCTGCGTTTCCAAGAGCTGTGTTGCCTTCAATGTCGACATCATTAAGCATCATTGTGCCGCTTCCATTCCAAAGCCCGCCACCCTGTAACGATGCGGTATTGTCGCTTACTGTACCACCTGTGATAGTTGCGCTTCCCGCACCAGTAATATGTAGTCCGCCACCGTTGCCCGGAGGTCCGGTCACCCCATTGCCAATAAGGTCCACATTGGTCAGGATGATCGTGCTCGTGCCTGAGTTGTCTTCTATACCTCCACCCGCACGTACTGCTGTATTGGCTGTGATCTGGGTATCGATCACGGTTAGCATTGAGCCTACATCGTTCAGTATCCCGCCGCCGCTTCCGGCAGTTCCATTGGCAGTATTGCCGGTTATCTGGGCATTCGCTATGTTAAGTGTACCTCCATTAAGGTTGTAAATTCCGCCACCACCCTGGTCGCTGCCATCACCACTTGCCGTATTGTTGCTTATTACAGTACCGTCTATGGTCATTGTTCCTGTACCATTCCACAGTCCACCGCCTTCTGCTCCCGCATCATTGTTAGTTACGATACCACCGGTTATTGAAACTGTACCGGCGCCCGTCACGTGAAGCCCGCCGCCATTGCCGGGAGAAGTGTTCGTAGTGTTGTTGTTAATGGTCACATCGGACAGCGTCACCGATCCGGTCGCACCCGAATTATCTTCAATACCTCCACCTGCACGGTTAGAGGTATTTCCTGTTATTTGGGCACCGTTGATGATAAGTGTGCCCCCCACATCATTGAGGATGCCGCCGCCGCTTCCGGCAGCACCGTTAGCAGTATTGCTGTTAATTTGAGTACCGGCATTAATTGTGAGTGTGCCGCTAAGATTGTAAATACCGCCACCGCCATTATCTGCTAATGCACCGCTTGCAGTATTGCCCGAGATCGCGGTGTCCTGGATCGTCATAGACCCGCTACCGTTCCATAACCCGCCTCCTTCAGCCGCAGATGTATTGTTCATCACGCTACAGTCGGTTATCGTGGTATTTCCGTTGCCCGTAATGTGCAAGCCTCCGCCATTGCCGGGATTGCTGCCTGTAGTATTATCTTCAAGAGTTACACCATTGAGCGCTATAGTACTGCCGCCACTGCCTTCAATGCCGCCACCCGCACGATTGGCTGTATTTTCTGAAAATACAGTGCCATTAACTGTAAGTGTTGCCCCGGTTGCCGCATGGATAGCTCCGCCGCTACCGGAAGTTCCTGTAGCCTCATTATCCGAAAAAACCGAGGCATTTATAGTAAGCTGCGCATTTTCGACAAAAATCGCTCCACCTCCCTGTGCTGCTGTGCTGCCGGCCGCCTCATTGCCTGAAAAAGCAGCATTGTTTACCAGTACTGTGCCTCCCGAGATGTGCATAGCGCCGCCGTTGTCTGCATGGTATCCATTAGATAGCTTTATGTTGTTAAGTGTGACATTGCCCGATGTAATGGTAAAGATGCGGCTATTACTTCCACCACTAAGCATGGTGTCATCATTACCATTGCCATTGATAGTAATGTTCTTATTGATCGTAATTGCGCTAGTTAGCGTAATGTTGCTGCCATCAAGTGATGCATCAAAAAGGATCGTTCCGCCTGCATCAATGTCAGCCACTGCCTGCCTTAGGGTTCCCGCACCGCTGTCGGCGCCACTGGTAACAGTAATGGTCTGCGAAAACGAGCCGATACCCGTGAGCAGAAAAACGACCGCAACCATTTTTTGTAGAAAAGTAGTTTTTTTCATAAAATTGATAATTAGTTTGTTATACTTATTACCGAAGTTACGAGGTAGATAATGTAATAGATCTAAATACAAAGCGTTAATTAAAATATAATGAAATCTTCCAATTCTTCTCTAAGCGTTGCTATTATTGCGATAATCAAATAAAACAACTAATTTTGCTTAACAAATAATTATCAATTGGTTAACTGGTATTTTAATGCTTTTCTAATTTTAGACAGGTTATTTTTGTGCATAACAAACAGAGAACAATGAATATACAATTGAAGCACGGAGCAGATAGATTGCTTTTCGGAATGAAGGAAAGTGACGTGAAAGCACTTTATGGCGAACCCGACAGGAAATACAAGGACGAGGATAAAAATGTAATTTACCTGTATCATGATAAAAAGTTGCGATTGACTTTTTATCAGGATGAGGAATTCAGGCTCGGATATATAATTACCGCAAATAATGCCTGTAAAGTGTTTGATGAAAAAGTAATAGGGGAGGAATGGTTCGCAATTATGCCGAAGCTGGAGGCGAAAGGTATTAGGGCATTTGAAAAGGAAAATTTCGATTCGGTAGATAATTACTTCAACGAAGCTAACTGGGTGATCTTCCAGGTAGAATTTGGTGAGGTGATACGTATTGAATTGGGTGCGACGATCAATGCCAGGGATGAATTTGACTGGAAATTCTGATTTACATACACAAAACGCCATATAGCGAATACATACACAGGTCTTTTAATATGTGCCTACCCCAAAAAAAAAGGACATCCCGTAAATTCAGGATGTCCTTTTTTATGTTTTTGATGAATTTAATTACTGCGCCGGAAGCATCTCTACCTCAAATATCAGGTTGGCATTTGGCCCGATGCCCGCGCGTGGTGCGCCCATTTCGCCGTAGCCAAGGTGGCCTGGGATAAACAGAAGCATTTTGTCGCCGGGAACCATAAGGTCAAGTCCTTCAAGGAAGCCCGGTATCATGCCGCTTTTCGCACCCGTGCTAAAAGGGAATGGAACGTAAGCGCCGGCTGCGTCTTTCTGCGGGATGTACTTATCGAATTTTTTAGCGATCACCGGATCGCTCGAATCGAACAGCCCACCATCTTCAAGGTATCCTGAATAAGCGATGAGTACCTGTGTACCTTCTGCAGGTTTAGCGTTGCCGCTTTTTTTGATGATCTTGTAAACAAGCCCCGAAGCTGTTTTTGTGCCTGTTGCTTTCTCTTTGGCCAATAATGCGGCCTGGTCAGCTTTTACTTTATTAAGCGCTTCGGCTTTCTTCTTTATCTCGGTCGCTGCCTTCTCATAGTATTCCTTGAATATTTTTGGAGCGTCGAATTTCTTTGCTGCAGCGCCTATGCGAAGTATTTTTACCGTTTGCATTGTATCGCCCTGCACGATGGCGTTTACTACGTCCATGCCCTGTACTACATGACCGAAGACCGTATGAAGGCCGTCAAGGTGCGGTGTAGCATTGTGGGTTATGAAGAACTGGCTTCCGTTAGTACCTTTTCCTGCATTGGCCATAGACAGTATGCCGCCTTTGTCGTGCTTAAGCTCCGGTACGATCTCATCGGCGAATTTATAACCCGGCCCGCCTGAGCCATCGCCCTTAGGGTCGCCGCCCTGGATCATGAACGGATTGATAACGCGGTGCCATTTCAGGCCATTGTAAAAAGGCTTGCCTTTCAGTTCGGCAGATACCATGTCGTTCTTGCCTTCCGCAAGGCTTACAAAGTTGGCCACGGTAAGCGGCGTTTTCTGGTATTCAAGCTGTACTACGATAACACCTTTATTCGTTGTTATTTCAGCATAAAGCCCGTCACCCAGTGGTTCGGCAGGTGCCTTACCGGTGTTGTTGCACGAAAAGAAGATTGCAACTAAGCTTAAAAAAAGACTTGTCATTGGTTTCATTATTAATTAATTCTGCTTTGCTTGTGGATCTGGTTTAATGTCATTTAGTGTTACGGTGCATACAAGAGGCTCGTTTGTACCGATCTTTTTATTGTCGCCATGATAGCCGTAGGCAACGTGCGAGGGGAACAGGAACGTTACCTTTTCGCCTTTGTTCATAAGCTTGATGCCATAGCGAAGCCCCATCATGATGTTCTCTTTATCTACATAATATTCCTGCGGGCGGATTTCGGTCTCACTGTAGATCAGGTTGCCCCCTATATCCTTAACATCATAGTCAAAATAGGCAATGTCGCCGCGCTTTGGCGTAATGGTATCGGCAGTGACCTCTGTCTCATAATGGTACCAGAAACCCTTATCGGACGTAAGGTACTTTACGGACGGGTTGCTTTTTATGATCGAGTCGATCTGCGATTCTTCGTTGGCGACCAGTTTTTTGTTGCGCTCGATAGACTCCTTCATGAACGTGCCCGAGCTGCGGTTTATCGGTTCCCGGGCCTGCTGGTTGGAACATGCCGCGATCAGGATGCCCAAAAGGAGTAAGGCTGCTATCTTTTTCATGGTATCAGTCAATTTTCGTGGTTGCTAAAGTAGCAATAAATTTCTTTATCGTGGCTTCCAGCGACTCAGTACTTTTTCCACCGGCGGCGTTTATGTGCCCACCCCCGCTAAAATGCTCACGGGCGTATTTGTTCACATCAAAACTGCCTTTGGAACGGAAGGATATTTTTATAATGCCCTCGTCCTTGTTCTCGCTGAAAAATGCCGTGAACACAATGTCCTTCATGCTAAGGCCGTAATTCACAATGCCCTCCGTATCGCCCTTGCTGTGGTTAAAGCTGTTGAGCTCTTCCTGGCTAAGGAAAGTATAGGAAGCCTTGTATGCCGGGAGCACCTGCATATTCTGTAAGGCTTTGGCCAATATTTGTATGCGGTTGTGCGAGTGGTTGTCGAACAGCAGGCTGTGTATGGCGCTGTTGTCTATGCCAAGGTCGATGAAGTCGGCAACAACACGGTGCGTCGTGCCGGTGGTAAGCGGGTAGCGGAAGGAACCGGAATCGGTCACGATGCCGGTATACAGGCAGGTAGCCACGGTTTTATCGAGGTATTCCTTTTCTCCCAGCGCGCTGATGAAGTGGTACACCATTTCGCAGGTAGAACCATAATTGGTGTCCGAAAACATGAATTTTGCATAATCGGCAGGCTGCTGGTGGTGGTCGATCATGATGAACGGCACGGTAAGGCTTTTTAGTACCGCCTCCATCTGGTCACCCAGGCGGCTAAGCGTATTGAAATCGAGGGTAAAAACGAGCTCGGCTTCCTTTAGTATTCGTGTAGCCGTATCATTTTCGCGTTCAAATACCTTTACGGTTTCGGCAGCGGGCAGCCAGGACAGGAAATCAGGGAACTCATTGGGCGCTATCACAGTCACCTCATGGCCTTTTTGTTTCAGGAAATGGTACAGCCCCAGGTTGGAACCCATGGCATCGCCATCGGGGTTGCGGTGGGGGAGTATGGCGATTTTTTTTGGCGAAGCGAGCAATTGCTTTACCTGTGCAAGATCTTCGGATGTCATCATGCTGCGAAGTTACATTTTTTTATGGGGAAGACCAAGAACTATACCAAAGGGTGGAAATCCAAATAACAAATTTCATATTGTAAAGTTCCGGATCGCGGAAATTACCTGTTTTTCAAAAACAGTTAATTCCTACCGGTGCCGGATGGAAATTAAATTTTAAAATTGTGGTATTAATTCCCAACCTTTTGGGTAAAAAGATACTCTATATAAATAACCAGCGAATATCAACCAATAATTATAAATGCTTATGAAACAAAGATTGAAGCAGCTGTGGCCCTGGCTACTGTGTTTGACCGCCACGCTTTTGCTGGTAAATTGTGCCTAGGAGCTTAGCATTCCCCAAAAAGGGAACACCCAGGGCAATGCCGCAAGGCACAGGATACTTAAAGGGAGTGAAGCGGCTGCCAAGCGGGAAGACCTGTCCGCACAACTGAAACGGCCCGGAGGGAAAGGCATTGACAACCTTTCCAAACAATTGGGTTCAGGAAGCAACTACCGTAAACTGGCCGATTTAGAACACCTGATCGACTACAAGTACGTGTATGAAGTAAAGTATGAGAACGGCGATGCCAATTATACTTTTGGCTTTAATGACCCAAAGGCTACCGACACGATATTTTATAACATTGTAATGAAAAAGCGGGATGGCTATGCCAAAACGGTACTTATAAGGTATGAAATGGACAAAGTTTTCGCGGGTGCATTTTTGGGCGGCGAAGCAGACTTTAAGAATTTTACAGGTACTATAGAAGTAGAATTGCTTGATGCCGATGAAGGCATAGATTGCGAAGAAGAGCCAAGCATTATCATCCCCGTAACAGGAGGAAACGGCCCCGGCAGCGGTGGCCCCGGCGGTAGCGGTGGTTCTGGGAGTGGCGGCTCCGGCGGCGGCGGCGGCGGTTCGGGGGGCAACCCTTATAACCAAAGCGTTGTAGATGCCAAATACCTGCAGCTTACCATAGGTGCACCCGTGGTGGCAGAAGACCCTAACGGCGATGACAGCGACAATGGTGAGGAGAAAGAAGATACCGGTTTTTTGGGAGGTATTTTTTGGGGATTGCGACATAAAAGCCCGCGTAACCTGAGGACTGGTGGTATTGACCCTACACTTGTTGACCCCACCGACCCCTGTGCCGGGCAGGAGGAGATAGGGATCATTGAGCCGGTGCCTGATCCGCATGAAAAGAATTGTGAAGAGTTGAAGAAGATGACGGAAATCTTAGCAATTAAAAATTCATTTACAGAACTCCTAACACATACTGGTGAAGGAAGGGAATATGGTTATCTATTTAAAGATAATGCAAATCCAAGCCATTTGGTATTAGCTCCAAATTCTGAACAGATGCTAGTTGTTCCTACAGGTGAAGGAATCTGGGGAGCATCTCATACACATCCTACTCCTAATGGAAACGATGATGATTGGTATGCACCGATGTTTTCACTAACTGATATTTATAAGTTAGGAGAAATTGCTTATAATTACCGTCCAAGTGTTGGTTTTAGAAGAAATATCCATAAGTATACATTTACCCTTACAGTTGAACCAGGGAGTGAAAATCCATCTGATCAAAAACAAACCTATGCCTTAAAAATTAATGATTGGGAAAAGTTTGGACAATTTGTCCTACAATATAGTGCACTTAGTGATGATGAAAAAAAATCAAAAGGATTTATTCTTCAAAAAAAATATAATACAACTCATAAAAATGGAGATGGTATCGAAAACTTTATCAAAGATATGTTTAACTTTATAAAAGAACAAAATATAGAAGGTATATCACTTTATAAGGCAAAACCTAATTTTACAGGTTGGAATAGAGTAGATTATAACTCAACAACTAATCAATTCACATATCTTCCGTGCGAAAACTAAATAATAATAAAAGATGAAAAAATATATAATAATTGTTATTACAATGTTAACAGTGTGCAGCAATGCACAAACCCCAATACTATCAATTAATGATAATTCCTATCCCGAAATAGCAGGTGCCTATTATAAAGACACAAATAACCATCTTGATCAATTCATTGGTACGTGGATGTACAGCAACGGTACTACATCATTGACAATTACATTGCAAAAAAAGCCACTGCAACACACTATAAGCGGTAATTATGATTTTTATGAAGATATTATTGTCGGAGAATATAAATATATAGAAAATGGCATTGTAAAAATAAATACCCTGAGTGAGATTTTATTCTCCAAAGATGCTTATAAATATAACATTACAGGAAACATATTTTTGGATTTAGGCAACACAAAGTTACTTACAACATTTAGCGACCCACAACGCAATATACTGGGAATGGAAGCAACCATGCGTTTTCAGCGTGCCGACGCGGGAAATATCCAGAAAATCGATCTTCTGTTTAAAATGAGCTCATCGCCCACTGTGGTAGATGGTGTAGAGCCTCAGTTCAACAGCTATACTATCCCTTTCGGCGAATATCTTTTAGTAAAGCAATAACTTTAACTGCCCCGCTACGGCGGGGCAATTTTCCTATGAAAACGGTATTTATCATGGCGGTTTTGGTTTTTGGGGTGGTCTGCAAAGCACAGATAACCACCCTTCCATTGTATAGTAGTGAAGATTATGAAGATGGTGTCGACATTTATTATAAAGACACTTTTAATGACTTTGATAATTATACAGGAACCTGGGAGTATGTGAATGGTACTACCTCATTACGCATTGTTTTTGAAAAAAAGCTCTTATACCACGATGCATTTGATAATAATTATCGGGACCTGCTAATCGGTGAATACCGTTACATTGAAAATGGGGTTGAGAAAATAAATACCTTGCCATTACTAACCAATCCTCCTTTGGATCTGATTGAGCATACTATTGTTGGAAGTTCGATCATTGGTAATGATAACTTCCCAATTTGCAGCGATTGTTCAAACGGGCAAAAAAGAGTAGTTTTAAGTTTTGAAGATCCTTTACGAAATAATGTTGAAGGTCTATTTGGAAATCTCATTGTAAGGCGTGTTGGCGCAGGGTCAGTTCAGCAAATAAAGATCGAACTGAGGCAGAGGGGAAATATTCTGGTCATAGATAATATTCCGCCACTTTACAGCAGCTTCAATGTTCCATGGGGAGAATATACATTAACGAAAGTTCAGTAACTTTAACTGCCCCGCTACGGCGGGGCAATTTTCCTATGAAAATGATATTTATCATAGCGGTTTTGGTTTTTGGGGTGGTCTGCAAAGCACAGATAACCACGCTTCCGATTTATAGTTGTGATGACTATCAAGATGGTGTCGACATTTATTATAAAGATACTTTTCTCTTAATCAGTTTTAATCTTCCCTGGGGAGAATATACATTAACGAAAGTTCAATAGATCACTGTCCCGCTACTGCGAGGCAATTTTAATAATATACGATCTTCCGCCGCCTTACATACAGCGGCTTTCCATTAATGCTTTTGATTTGCTCGGTCCAGTTGTTGTGATCGTCAAATTTATAAGAGAAGGTTACGGTCGTGGTTTTGCCATCTTCTGTGTATAGGAGTTTTATGAGGTTTTCGTTTTTGTATAGATACTTGCTCTGTATCATTTCTTTTCCCGTTCTTTCAACAAGTTTTTCCATAACGATCCTGTTTTTTTCGTCAAAGGAAAAGATCCGGGGGGAACCGCTGTTCGCTATCATGTTGTGGTTTTCATCATATATATAATGCACAACTGACGGAAGATCATTAGTTCCTTCTATCACCGACGAATAATTTGTAACTGCGGTTTTGTTACCGTATTCATCGTATTGATATTCTTCATAAAGGTAAGTGTCCCATTCGCCATGTATCTTTGTTTTATATTTAGGGTCGTCACCTGGTATTAACTTGTAAGGCAGCGTGTGGTAAACCCTGACAAGTTTCCCCGATTCATACTCAAATTTTCTGTCGATTGCTTTCTCGTTCTCACGATAAGCATTGGTCGCTATAAGTTGACCGGAACTATTATACTGATACCCCAAAAAGGTAAAGCCACCAGTCTTATACGATTTTAATAATGTTGCTACCCTGTTCTTATGATCGTAACCCCATTGCTTTGTAATAATCTCTCCAAATTCATCACTTTTCCTTTCTGTAATTAAATTCCCTTCATCATCATAAGCAAACTCATATTTCGTAAGAAAGGAATTGTCCTTATAAAACCACGTCTCAGATGTAATTCGTTGCTTATCATTATATTCCCTGTAATAATTCATATAATGTACAATAGGCAGAGTATACCAAAATGTATTGAACCTCTTAATTGTAAATTCCCTGCTCATGAAACCATGGTGACCATATTCATCCTCATTTGCAAATAGCTTATAATTTTGCCGTACGGAATCGAGGAAGATGAGCTTTTCCCTTACCGATCTTACATTCCCATACACCGTATCCTTGATCCTGTTTTGGGATAGCATTGATAACGGCACCAGCATAAAAAATAGGAAGATAGTTTTTGGTCTCATAAATTAACGGATATTCAGGCAAATAAAAACCTGCTCTCGTGGCAGGTAAATTGCCCTGTTTAATAACAGGAGCATCATTTTGCTAAAAAGGTTGGGAGCGGTTAAAAAGTTTAGTCACCACCACATCCGCCGCCACACCCGGAGCATCCGCTGTCCCCTCCACTGTCAGAGCTGCACTCTGGGTCGCAGAACAGCCCGAAGAACCCACCTGAACTGTCTATCGACCCACCGTCGGCGCTGTTTTTCCCGCCTTTACGCTTATTATTGTTATTGTTGCGAAAGGCAAGAGCTATGATGAAGCCAACCAGGAATACGATGAAAAAGATGCCTCCTGTCTCGGCCTGCACGCATACCAAAGCACCGGCTATCAACAGTGTTTGAAGCACTCCCTGCCTCAACGACCTATGCGGCTTCGGTACCAGCCAGTATCGCTCAAGGCTTACCCTGCGGAAGCTGATCTCACTGAACCGCTCATCATTGCACTGCCAAATGTCGGAAGGCGGTGTAGCGCCGAACTTTTCGAGGTAAATGTCCTTTAACGAGGTATAGCAGCCGTCGAACTTCTCCCTCTCGCTGTTACCGCCTTTTGTAGGGTTATGGTGGATCTTCCTGCCGAGGGTATTATCGCAAAGGTCGTCCCAGTAGGAGCGTGTGTAGGTCAGGTGCATGTGCCAGGCTTGGTCTACCGGGTCGGAGGGCGTGACCTGTGTGGGCGATACGCAGCACAGGAATATGAATTTTTTGTACTCTTCGATCACGCGCCCTGTGTAACCTGTGCTCCAGCCATTCTCGCGGGCGAGCCTTTTCGCGAATGTCAATTGGGTCCCTTTACTGTCAAACCCGAACCTCTCGAGCTTGTCCCAAAGTTGTTTTTCAACTGTTGTCATTTTTATTTTAAAGGTACTAAAAACAGGGAACGGCGGTGCATTTTACAAAGCCGTTTCGTTTCATTCTTCTGTAGGGTTGTTACATATTTTAGCGCTTTTTACAAGCCGTCTGAGAGACGGTGTCCAAAAATCTAAAAATCCATTTTCCCATTTCCGCAGATTGTCTTATTTTTGCCCATGCAACACAACGTACTAATTTTAGACTTCGGGTCGCAATACACACAACTTATTGCGCGAAGGGTTAGGGAACTGAATATTTTTTGCGAGATATTCCCCTATAATAACCCGCCAACAGATTTATCAACCTACAAAGCCGTGATCCTTTCCGGAAGCCCGTTCTCCGTTAGGGCCGAAGATGCACCGCATCCCGACCTTTCCGAGATACGCGGCAAGCTGCCTTTATTGGCGGTTTGCTACGGAGCGCAATACCTTGCCCATTTTCATGGTGGCGAAGTGGCACCGAGCAACATCCGTGAGTATGGGCGTGCTAACCTCTCCTATATCAAGGAGGGCGAACCGTTCCTTGATGGCGTATCAGAAAACAGCCAGGTATGGATGAGCCACAGCGATACCATAAAAAAGCTGCCAACCGGTGCTGTAAGGCTTGCAAGTACTAAGGATGTAGAGAACGCAGCGTATAAGATAGAGGGTGAAACCACCTATGCGATACAGTTCCACCCCGAGGTGTATCATTCTACCGATGGTAAACAAATGCTGGAGAACTTCCTCGTAAAAATTGCTGAAGTACCCCAAAGCTTTACACCCAACTCTTTTGTTGAGGATATCGTGACAGAACTTAAGGCAAAAATAGGCAACGATAAGGTAGTGCTTGGACTTTCGGGCGGGGTAGACTCTACCGTGGCGGCCGTTCTGCTTAATAAGGCTATTGGCAAAAACCTGTACTGTATATTTGTGAACAACGGGCTGCTGCGCAAGAATGAATTTGAAGGCGTACTGCACCAGTATAAGGACATGGGGCTTAACGTAAAAGGCGTAGATGCTTCGGACAGGTTCCTGTCACAACTGGCAGGCATCGACGATCCTGAGACCAAGCGTAAGACCATTGGCCGTGTGTTCATTGAGGTTTTCGATGACGAAGCAAATCAACTGACCGATGTAAAATGGCTGGCACAGGGTACTATCTATCCTGATGTGATCGAGTCGGTATCGGTAAAAGGGCCATCGGCTACCATCAAATCGCACCACAATGTGGGCGGGCTTCCCGACTTTATGAAGCTTCAGGTGGTAGAGCCATTGCGAATGCTGTTCAAAGATGAGGTAAGAAGGGTAGGGGCTACATTGGGCATCGACGCTGAATTGCTTGGCAGGCACCCGTTCCCGGGACCGGGGCTATCCATACGCATATTGGGCGACATAACACCGGAGAAGGTGCGCATACTCCAGGAAGTAGACTCTATATTCATACAGGGACTAAGGGACCATGGGCTGTACGACAAAGTTTGGCAGGCCGGGGCGATCCTGCTTCCGGTAAACAGCGTGGGTGTCATGGGCGATGAGCGTACCTATGAAAAAGTAGTTGCACTTAGGGCAGTGGAATCGACTGACGGCATGACCGCCGACTGGGTACACCTGCCATATGACTTCCTCATGAAAATATCTAACGAGATAATCAATAAAGTAAAAGGCGTGAACCGGGTGGTGTATGACATCAGTTCCAAGCCGCCTGCCACCATAGAGTGGGAATAGTATTTGAGCCCCAGCGATCGCAGGGGCTTTTTATTTACAGATAATGGCATAAGTTTATGATCAATTGATTATAATTCATAAAAATTCATTTCATACTTGTAGGAAGTTTCTATCTTTTTGATTTTAACACAATATCAGGGTGTTAAATGTTTTTTGGGTGGTCAATTTTAGTTAAATTTTAATTAAATTTGGAATGTTGCAAATCATTAAATAAAACATTTACACCATGAAGAAACTATTTTTACTTGGGTTCATTATTTGGGGATACGCAGCCACGGCACAGGAGACCGAAGGAGTTAGCGATACATCCAAAGACAGGAGCAGCGAGGATTTTTATGTTGAGGAAGAAGCTGAATCGGGGTCATTTTTCATAGAGCACAAAGTGACCCAGGGAGAACAGATGGCCATGATATCACGTCAATACCTTATAGAGCCAAAGGAGATATACCTGTACAATACAGATGCGGTAAACGGGATAAAGAATGGTACTGTTTTAAAAATACCTCTCCATAAATCCAAAAAGAAGAACCTTGACAGTTTTATAAAAGAGCTTGAGAAAAGCAATGGCGGATCGGTACAGGTGGCGGCTCCCCAAAAAAAGATGAAGATGGGGGTAATGTAGGTGCATTTTAACTGAAAATTATAGATGATTAGCCGTTACAAATTTTAACTTTGTAACGGCTTAATTTTTTATAAACGCTCTATACATGAAATATCTCGCATCCCTGTTATTTTTACTTGCCTTATCCATCAGCGCCCATGCCCAGGACTATAAAAAACATACGGTAAAAAAAGGCGAGACGATATCGTCTGTTGCGAAACAATACCAAGTGACGCCTTATGACATCAACAGGCTTAACCCCGATGCGAAGAACGGCCTTAAAGAGGGTGCGACATTATTGATCCCCATTACCAATAAAGAAGTAGCCAAGCCTAAGGAAGTGCCTACAAAAGTGGCTAACACCATTCATACCGTTGAACAGAAAGAAACCCTTTACAGCCTTTCCAAAAAATACAATGTTGAAGTAGCGGATATCGAAAAGGCAAATGCCGACGCGTTGAAAGAAGGGTTAAAGGTAGGACAGCAGCTCATCATCCCTGTAAGGGGCAGCGGTGTAGCAGCACAGGTAAAGGCTGCCGAAAAGGCCGATGCCAAAAAGGGTACCAATGCCTACATTTACCATATTGTTGAAGCAGGAGAAACCAAATACTCCATTGCCAAAAAGCATGGTATAACCGTTCAGTTGATAGAGGAACTAAATCCTGCCGTGAAAGATACGCTGCCATTAGGATTTAACCTCAAACTGGTAGATAATAATGCGGTAAAAGGGCTGGCTGAACCGGTTGCGGTGGTTACTGGCCCAGGCTATGTAGAATATACGGTGCAACCTAAAGAAACGCTATACAGCATAATCAAAAGGTCGGGAATGATCGAAGCGGAATTGATAAAGCTAAATCCGGAATTGAAGGATGGGTTGAAAGACGGTATGATCTTAAGGCTGCCGGCTGACAAGGCTGCCGCTTTAAACAATGCACCTGTGCGAACAGCTCCGACAGGTATGGCTGATCTCTCCAAATCGATAAAAAGATCGGAGCAAAAAGAGATAGCGTTATTGCTCCCATTCAACATGGCGAAGATCCAAAGCGATACGGTCCGCAAACAGTTGTTGCGTACTGACCGTTTCCTTAACATGACGCTCGACTTTTATGCCGGAGCCATGATGGCTATTGATTCGGCCAGGGTAATGGGGCTTCCGCTGAAAGTGAAGATATATGATTCAAAGGAAAGCAAGAACGGCTCTGATGTGAACGGGCTTGCATCGTCGCTGGCTTCGGCCGATGCGGTCATTGGGCCTTTTTTCCAGTCGAACGCCGAGAATGCGGCCGCACTTTTAGCCTCAAAGAAAATACCGGTCATATCGCCATTGTCCAAAGATTCCGGCAAGCCATACAGTAACCTTTTCAACTCTGTACCCCAGGGCGATGAAGTGAAGATGGCACTGATGGAATACCTGAAGACGAAAAATGGCAACGTCGTAGTTGTGATCGATCCTAAAAAAACAAGTGCCCGGGAGTTTATTAAAGCCAATTATCCATCTGCACGATTTATCGAAGGTACGCCTACGGATGCTGTACTCCGCAGCCATCTCGTTGCCGGAAAAATGAATTATGTGGTACTTGAGTCAGAAAATACCGGTATGGTATTAACGACAACTAAGTTACTCGTGGCCTTGATTCCGGATTTCCAGATACAACTGGCAGTGCCTGAAATTACAGATGCTCTGGAGAATGACGAAATGCCAATGGAGAGGCTTGCCAAACTGAAAATGCTCTATCCGTCGGTAACAAGGGAAAATAATAGTCCGGAAGCTTCAGTATTTGCAAGGGATTTTAAGGAAAAGAACGGTGTTATGCCTAATACTTTTGCTACCCGTGGATTTGATGTGACATTCGACACCATACTGAGGATCTTCCAGGAAGATGGCTTCGCAGAAGGTGCGGTTACACTGACATCGGAACAAGTAGAGAACAAATTCGGCTATGCTTCAGATAACGGCGGCAATTACAACACAGGCGTTTATATCCTTCAGTACGATGAAGGTTTTACCATAAAACAAGCAGAATAATTATGACATCTAAAGTAACTTATCTGGGAGAGCTCAGGACATCCTCAATACATATACAGTCGGGCAGCGAGATACTGTCTGACGCGCCAAAAGACAATAGGGGTAAAGGTGAGGCCTTTTCGCCAACCGATACCGTAGCCAACGCATTAGGCAGCTGCATGATAAGCATTATGGGCATCAAGGCCATGGATATGGACCTGGATATGGTGGGCTCAACAGTTGAAGTGACTAAAATAATGCAGGCCGAACCAAGAAAGATCTCCAAGATCGGCATCGTTATCAACATGACTCTTGAAGCGGACGAGAAGACCCGTACTATCATGGAGCGCGTAGCCATGACGTGTCCTGTGTACCTGAGCCTTCATCCGGACATTGAGAAGGATGTGGTTTTTAACTGGCCGGTATAATTGGAACAGCATCAATACAAACAAAAAGAATTCCTCATTAAACTCGCCCATGCCAAAATGCCCTTCGGCAAATATAAAGGCTCGTACCTTATTGAACTGCCCGAGTATTATGTGGTGTGGTATCACAATAAAGGCTTTCCGCCCGGGCTTCTCGGCCAGCAGCTGCATATGGTATATGAGCTGAAACTGAACGGGCTTGAAAATATTGTGCGGAATATCAAGGCACAGTTCCCGAAATAATTTACCAATGTCCTAATGTAGCAATTTGCAGTGCGTAAACGTTTTGTAAGTAATTGGTACATTATGGCATTGTTATATTTATCAATTTTTCTAATGCAGCAATGCATCAATTTCTAATATATTAATTATTTCACTGCGCAGGGAATTGATACATTGAACAATTGATACATTGATTGATTTTCATTGATAAAATTTCGTACTTTTGCCACGTTTTTGGACTAACGAAACAGCAACTACAACACAACAACAACTCAATAATGAAGCAGACAAAGTATATTTTTGTTACAGGAGGCGTGAGCTCTTCCCTCGGGAAGGGTATTATTGCTGCATCCCTGGCAAAACTATTGCAGGCTAGGGGGTACAGGGCCACGATCCAGAAATTTGACCCTTACATTAACGTAGACCCCGGGACCCTGAACCCTTATGAGCATGGTGAATGCTATGTGACCGATGACGGCGCCGAGACCGACCTCGACCTTGGACATTACGAACGTTTTCTAAACGTGCCAACATCGCAAGCGAATAACGTGACCACAGGAAGGGTATACCTTTCGGTGATAGAGAAAGAGCGTCGTGGCGAATTTTTGGGTAAAACCGTACAGGTAGTGCCACATATTACCAACGAGATCAAGGAGCGCATGCAGTTGCTTGGCAATACCGGCGATTATGACATCGTGATCACCGAGATCGGTGGTACTGTGGGAGACATCGAGTCGCTGCCTTATATTGAATCGGTGCGCCAGTTGATATGGGACCTTGGCGAGAGCAATGCGATAGTGATACACCTTACGCTGGTGCCCTTCCTTGCGGCGGCAGGCGAACTGAAAACAAAACCTACGCAGCACTCGGTAAAAACGCTGATGGAAAGTGGTATTAAGGCCGATATCCTAGTATGCCGTACGGAACATGAGCTTTCATCTGACCTGAAGCAAAAGCTGGCGCTGTTCTGCAACGTGAAGCGTGAGGCGGTTATCCAGTCAATCGATGCTTCAACCATCTATGATGTACCGAACCTGATGCTTGAGGAAGGCCTTGACAAGGTAGCGCTGAAGAAGCTTGACCTTGAAGAAAAGAACACTCCTGACCTGCGGCAGTGGAACGAGTTCCTGTTCAGGCTGAAGAACCCGAAGCATACCGTGAGCATCGGCCTTGTGGGTAAGTATGTGGAGCTCCAGGATTCATATAAATCGATACTGGAAGCATTTATCCATGCCGGATCGGCAAATGAGACCAAAGTGAATGTGGTAAGCATACACTCAGAATATATAGACAAAGAAAATGCAGCCGAAAAGCTGGCTGGCCTTGACGGTATCCTCGTAGCGCCCGGATTTGGGGGGAGGGGTATTGAAGGCAAGATCGAGACTGTACGCTATGCCAGGGAAAACAATATCCCTTTCTTTGGGATATGCCTTGGGATGCAAATGGCCGTAATAGAGTATTCGAGGAACGTGCTGGGATGGAGCGATGCCAACTCGACCGAGATGAACGAGCACACGCCAAACCCGGTGATCAACATCATGGAGGAGCAGAAGAACATTACCGATAAAGGCGGCACGATGCGCCTTGGCTCTTGGAAATGTGATATTAAAGAGGGCACATTGGCCCACAAAATATATGGCAGATCGCAGATAGGCGAGCGGCATCGCCACCGCTATGAGTTCAACAGTGCCTATGTTGCCGACTTGGAAAAGGCAGGACTGAAAGCATCGGGGATCAATCCTGATACCGGGCTTGTAGAGGTAATAGAGATCGACAGCCACCCGTTCTTTATAGGGGTACAGTACCATCCTGAATATAAGAGTACGGTGGCCAACCCGCACCCGCTGTTCGTGAATTTTGTGAAGGCGGCTGTAGCCAAAAAAAGTGAATAATGCCCTGTGGCATCGCCCTTGAATGGGATATTTAAGTGAATTAATTATAAGTAAATGGAAGAAAAAAGGTTAGATTTAAAAACGCTTCTTGGTTTCGGATTGATAGCCCTGCTGCTATTGTGGATGATTTACAACCAGTCGGCGAACCGCCAGGATGAATTGCAGGAAAAGGCTAAAAAAGAGCAGATCGAAAAGGCAAAGCAAAAACAGATCCCTGAACAAAAGACTGCTGCCATACCGCAGGATTCCATTGCGAATGATTCTATTAAGTCTGCCGCATTAAGGAGCTCGCTGGGTGCATTCGCCTACAGCGCTACGTTGCCATCAGCTAAAGAGAATACTACCGAGATAAAGAATGAGCTGCTTACACTGCACATCGCTAACAAAGGTGGGTACATTAAAGAAGCCAACCTTAACTATGAGCAGTTTGAGAAAGGTTCGAATAAGAGGGTAGAGCTTATCAAGCAGAACAATGCCAACCTGAACCTTCAGTTCAGGACACAGGATAACCGCATACTCAATACCAAAGACCTGTACTTTGAGCCGGCCGTGACCAAAGAAGGTGCCAACACCGTGCTGACCATGAGGCTGAAGGCGGGTGCGAACCAGTTCCTTGAATACCGCTATGTGCTGAAGCCGAACGATTTTATGATGGATTTCTCCATCCGTACGCAAGGTATGGCGCAGGTGCTTGATACGTCAAAACCGATCGACCTTGAGTGGCAGCTGAAAGCTTTCAGGAACGAGAAGAGCGTATCGTATGAGAACAGATACACTGAACTTGTGTATGAATATGAAGATGGTAAGGACAATTACCTTAGCCAGGGCAAGAGTGAATCTGAGAAGGTAGAGAACGTAACCTATGTGGCTTTCAAGCAACACTTCTTTACTTCGATACTATTGACAGATACGCCGTTCAAAACGGCTGACCTTACATCGGAAAACCTTGTACATGACGATAAGACCGATACTATATTTACCAAGAAGTTTACCGCAAAAATGCCATTGGAGTTCAAAGGTGGCGAGGTAAGCTATAATATGAACTGGTACTATGGCCCGGCCGATTATAAGATATTGAACGGCTACGACAAAAACCTTGACGAGGTAATGCCATTGGGCTGGGGTATCTTCGGTTGGATCAACCGCTTTATCTTCATCCCGGTATTTACATTCCTGAGCACCTTCCTTCCGTATGGTATCGGTATTATAATCTTTACGATACTGATCAGGCTCATTATGTCGCCGGTCACCTACAAATCGTACAAGTCGCAGGCTAAAATGAAAGTGCTTCGCCCGGAGATACAGGAGATCAACGAGAAGTACAAGAAAGACCCGATGAAGAGGCAGCAGGAAACTATGAAGCTGTACAACAGTGCGGGCGTGAACCCAATGGCGGGATGCCTTCCGGCATTGATGCAGATACCGGTGTTCTACGCGCTGTTCCAGTTCTTCCCGTCATTCTTCGACCTTAGGCAGCAAAGCTTCCTTTGGGCCACCGACCTTTCGTCGTATGACTCTGTACTGCACCTGCCGTTCTATATTCCATTCTATGGCAACCACGTGAGCTTATTCCCTATATTGGCATCGATAGCGATATTCTTCTACATGAAAATGACTACAGGAGACCAAAGCATGTCAGCGCCGCCACAGGAAGGCATGCCGGACATGAGCAAGATCATGAAGGTAATGATATACATTTCGCCGATAATGATGTTGATATTCTTCAACAATTATGCATCAGGTTTGAGTTTGTACTACTTCGTTTCGAACCTTATTACCATCGGTATCATGATCGTGATCAAGAAGTACATTGTGACCGAGGACAAAATGCACGCACTGATCCAGGAGAACAAGTCCAAGCCGAAAACACAAAGCAAATTCCAAAAGAAAATGCAGGACATGATGGAGCAGGCCCAGGAGCAGCAAAAAGCAAGAGGCAAAAAATAATATAAAACATCCGCTTCGGCGGATGTTTTTTTGTGGTTAAATGATAAACCATATTTGGCTTACTTTTGGATATACTAAAACAAGACTTTAAAAGTTATACTTAAAACTATCTGCCATTTTATGAAAAACAGGTTTTTATCTTTTATCGTAGCATTGCTGATCACAGTTACCGCCTTTGCGCAGGAGACCAATAAGATGGATGCCAACGGCAAGCGCCACGGAGTTTGGAAGGGAATTCATGACGAAAGCAAAAGACCCCGCTATGAAGGCACTTTTGAACACGGTAAAGAAACAGGGACATTTAAATTTTTTGAGGATAATAAGACATCGACGCTCAAGGCGACCCGCACATTTGCTGCCGATGGTTCGTGCTACACTACATTTTTTGATGAAAAAGGCAGTAAGCTGAGCGAGGGCCGCGAAGTGAACAAGCTGAATGAGGGTGAGTGGAAATACTACCATCCCGGAGGGAAAGCCATCATGTCAAGCGAGCGTTTCATTAAGGGGAAGCTGACCGGCATCCGTAAAGTTTTCTTCCCGAATGGGAATATTAATGAAGAGACCACTTTTGTGAATGGGATGAGAGATGGCATTTATAAAAAGTATACGGAAAAAGGCATAGTGCTTGAAGATTCGAATTACAAAAATGATCAGATGCATGGGCCGGCAACGTATCGTAATGGTGAGGGAAAGCTTGTAGCAACGGGCCAGTATACCAATGGTAAGAAAACAGGCTTATGGAAATTTTATGAAAATGATAAAGTGGTGAAGGAGCAGAATATGAGCAAAAAAGGTGCGAACATTGCGCCAAAGGTAAAGACAAAAGGGACAAAGCCGACCGCACCCTGATATTCCATGGATAAATAGTATAAAGCCACGAATTACACGGATCTCACTACTTGAATTTAGAAAATCTGTGTAATTCGTGGCTGAATTATTTTTTACGTAATTTTGCACCAAATTTAGAAGAAGGATTAAAATGAAACGTGTAGTAGTTGGGCTTTCCGGTGGCGTAGATTCGAGTGTGGCGGCATACCTGCTGCAGGAGCAGGGGTATGAGGTTATTGGCCTTTTCATGAAGAACTGGCACGACGACTCGGTAACCATTTCCAATGAATGCCCGTGGCTGGAAGACAGTAACGATGCATTGCTGGTGGCCGAAAAGCTGGGCATACCCTTCCAGACGGTCGACCTTAGCGAACAATACAAAGAGCGTATCGTGGACTATATGTTCAACGAATACGAAAAAGGCAGGACACCCAACCCGGACGTACTGTGCAACCGCGAGATCAAATTCGATGTTTTCATGAAGATAGCCCTGAGCCTTGGCGCCGACTATGTGGCTACCGGCCACTATTGTCGTAAGGGGACTGTTGAAAAAGATGGTAAAGAGGTGTACCAATTGCTTTCCGGTGCTGATGGCAATAAAGACCAATCGTACTTTTTGTGCCAGCTTTCGCAGGAGCAGTTGGGCAAGGCGCTTTTCCCGATCGGAGAGCTGACCAAGCCGCAGGTGCGAGAGATAGCCGCTAAGATGGATCTGGTAACCGCCGAAAAGAAAGACTCACAAGGGCTTTGCTTTATTGGTAAGGTGCGCCTGCCGGAATTTTTGCAGCAGCAATTACAGCCAAAGGAAGGGCTTATCTATGAAGTGAATGCCGACAATGATGCTTACAGCGCAGACAAGCCGCAATTCACCTCGATAAAAGAGCAGTTGGCCTACGAAGCGAAGAACATTGACTACAGGCCCGAAATGGGTAAAATGGTGGGCAGGCACCAGGGCGCGCATTATTACACTATAGGGCAGCGCAAGGGCCTTAATGTAGGCGGCACAAAAGAGGCGCTTTTCATCATTTCGACCGATGTGGCTACGAATGCCATTTACACAGGACAGGGGCACAACCACCCCGGATTGTTCCGTAAGGCATTGTTTATACAGGAAAATGAAGTACATTGGGTGCGCGAAGACCTGCAACTGAAAGATGGTGAGACCATGGAGGTGATGGTGCGTATACGCTACCGCCAACCATTGCAAAAAGCGACTTTGCACCAGTTTGATAATGGGATGTATATTTCCTTTGAAGAGCCGCAATCGGCTATTACCGAAGGACAATTCGCTGCGTGGTACATAGGCGAGGAACTTGTGGGGAGCGGGGTGATTTCTTAGTTATGATAACAGTTGAAAAAATACAGATTTACGAGACTTTTGGAGGCCTTTACGATGGGCTTGCATTGATAGGTGATCAGCATCAAAAGCAATTGTTTGAAAATAATGATGACTGGTATTTCCTAGATGGTTTCTATCAGGATATACTTTTGATGAATGGTAAAATGGCTTCGACTGATTATTCAAAATCCGCCCTAAGTAAGATGCAGGAACGTTGTGACCCTGACGGATACTGTATGCTTTTGGACAAGATCATGCCATCGTAATACTTATATGCTGTATAACCTCCATACCCATTTTTCTTCAAATTATCCTGATATCTTCGAGATCGTTAACCGCTATCCTTATGAAGCCATTGATGTGCCGTATTTTTCTACAGGTATCCATCCGTGGCATATCGATACGGAGAAACTGGAAGAACATCTGGTGATAATCGAACAACGTTTGCAATTGAGTAACTGCCTTGCCCTTGGCGAATGCGGACTGGACAAGCGCATTGAAATTCCGCTGCAAATTCAAATCGAGGTTTTCGAAAAACAACTGCTATTGGCGAAAAAACACCAAAAACCCGTAATTTTGCATCTTGTTGCCGCTTTCCAGGAACTGGTGGAAATAAACAACAGGCTGCAGCCGGGCGTACCGATGGTGGTGCACGGCTTTTCGAAGAACTGGCAGACGGCAAAGCAATTGCTTGATAACGGCTTTTACCTTTCCTTTGGTAAATACCTGTTGCGTAACCCGGAACTTTCCGGTGTTTTGGCACAGATGCCGCCGGACAGGTTTTTTCTGGAAACCGACACGATAGAGGAGGGGATCGCCGAAGTGTACGCAAAAGCTGCTTTGGCAAGGAATATGGATATTGAAGATCTTAAAAATATTGTAAGCACTAATTTTAAAACCGTTTTTAATAATGGCTGAATGGACAGAGCGCGCCGAACTCTTATTTAAGAAGGAAGGCCTGGAGAAATTAAAGAATTCGCACGTGATGGTTGTGGGTATGGGGGGCGTTGGCTCATTTGCTGCCGAATTCATCGCGCGTGCCGGAGTTGGCAAGATGACGATAGTGGATGGCGACGTGGTAGATATTACCAACATCAACCGTCAGTTACCTGCATTGCATTCCACAGTAGGCCAGCCAAAAGTTGACATTGTTGGTGACAGGCTCATGGACATCAATCCGGAGCTGGAATTGATCCGTATAAAAGAATTCCTTTCACCCGACCGTGCTTACGACCTGGTGACTGAAGAATACGATTATGTGCTTGACTGCATTGACAGCATTACTCCCAAGCTGAACCTGATCATTTCCGCACGAAGGAAAAAAGTAAAGATCATCAGCAACATGGGTGCAGGGGGTAAGTATGAAGCCGGAAAAGTTAAGGTGACTGACATCAGCAAGACTGATGTATGTCCGCTGGCCAAAACAGTTCGCAAGCGTCTTCGAAAAGAAGGGGTAAGCAAAGGGGTAAAGGTAGTTTTCTCAACCGAAGCACCCGATCAGGACAGCCTTAAAATGACCGACGGTACCAATTTCAAGAAATCATTCTTCGGTACCAACAGTTGGATCCCTGCCGTATTCGGGCTGCATTCTGCCGAAACGGTTGTAAAGTACCTTATTAAAAAGTAATACTTTACAGCTATGTATACAACCCCAAAGGTTTTCAAAACCCTTTGGGGTTTTATTTTATGGATTAGCAGGCTTTTGCGCGGTTGTCGTTACAGGTTTTGTTGCAGTCCCGGATGTTGTAGTTGATTTGGAAGTGGCAGGGCGTGTCCCTGTTGCCGGAGCAGTGCTGTTGTAAGCAGGGAGTTTTGTAGTCCCCGCAGGTTTGCCTTCAGGTCGTGCCGGCTTATTTGTGGCAGGGGCGGTAACAGCAGGTGTCCTTGCCGGTACTTTAATGTCTCCCGGCATCAGGACAGCATCGGTTTCAGCAGCAGGTGCCGGTGCACCAATCGGGATGTAAATGTCCGTTACCCATTCCGATGGCCTTTTGGTTTGTGCCATGCCTTTGCTGTAAAGCTCCACATACTGTGCGGTCGTGTTTTCCTGTAACCCGTTATCAGCAATGTGCTTCCTTGCTGCTGCCCACGCTATTGGCAGGTGTGAATAGTCACCTTTCAGTGTTGTTTTGAGTGCCTGGAATGCCTCAAGCTTCTTACCTTCGAACTCGCTGCCTGGAGCGGTGTACATTTCATCTTTTATCGGGACACAAACGATATACGAAGCGCTATCCTTTTGGGCGCTAAAATTCTTGTACAGTAAGAATGGGGCACCATTTGGCACTATCTTATTTTCCTTAATAAAGGCCATTAACTTAGGGAATATCTCTCCTGTTCTTTTCTGGATGTCAGATGTTTTTGACCTGACCGGTTGGCCAATATAGAATACACCTGTCTTGGTGACCTGGTTTTTTACCTCCACATTGTAATTGGCAAGCTCGTCCACAAGGAAGGTTTTCAGGTTTTTCAACCCCTGCGTAAGCACGGCTTCCATTTTCTCGCCCGAATGGCCCTGCAGGACGGCATAAGCTTTTTCTTTAAAGCTCAGTTCGCCCACCATGCGCACTTTGATCTTTGTACCGCCAACAGTATCTTTAAAACTCCATTTTATTTGGGAATCCAGCCCGTCGATAGTAGCTTTCTGGATGATCGAATCGCTGTCAATCAAATTAGTCGTATTAATACTCCCTTCAGAATTTGTATTTTTCCAGCCCATCGTGGCGCCTTTTCCGTAAGAAATATCAGAGTAGGTATAGGTGGCAGTACTGTCGCTGATGATGCCGACATTTTCCCAGTTGCGGTATTCACCTATATAATTATAGAGCACCGTTTTAGGCACTTTTATCACGCTTTCCTTTGTAATATCATATTTCCCATCCTGGGTGGCAATAAAAACGGTTATCGCGATCGCCGAAAGCAACAGTAGGAGAAGTACGTATTTTACAATTTTCATAAAAATTGAAAATTTTTAGTTTGTCGTAAAAATAGGAATATTTCTTTTAACAAACCAAATTAGTTTTCGCGGACTAATCCATCCATTCATATTCATTTTTCAGTTCATAAAGATCATTGAAGTCATTCCTTAATGTAGATGACCAGTGGTGTGCATCTTTCTCTTTTGGCTTTCCCAGATGAAAGTAATCCCTGCGATCAACTTCCACCCACTTGCCATCCTTAAGTTCAGATATAACTACTGATCTTGACTTAAAAGAAATTACATAATAAACATCCATTACAAAGTCGCTGATATCATCCAGCGGTGCTTCATATTTGTGGGTCACGTCACTGTCATCCGCCTTACCTTTAATGATGACTGACAGGATACCATTCTTATCCACCTGGTACGGCTGCACGATCTTAAATTCAGGATCATACATCCAGCTGAATTCCTCTGCCGATCTCAGCATCTTGTTCAGGTCTTTTACCAAGGTTTTGTAATTTTTCTTTTCCTGTGCCTGTGCGAAAACTGACGCAAAGCAAACCAATAACAGCAACATTTTATTCATATATCCTTTAAAGGTAAAAAAAGGCCCGTAGGCCTTTGTTATCATTTGTTGTCGCAATCGATGAGATCCTGTGGGTACGGCGATAGGCTCACCTTATCTACCAGCAGGTAAATATCTTCCTCCTCAGTAAAAAGCTCGATCTCGGGACTGGTACGCCCGGCCTCAAGGGCTTTTCTGTGGGTAGTAAGGTTGTAATCCCCAAGCTTATCGGTAACATGGTAATTAAAGGAGATCAATTCAGAGTAATCATTCCTGAACTGCACCTTCCATTTGAACTGCTCGCCATTCTTCCCAACATACATTAGCCTGAAGGAAATTTTGCCGTAGCAGCTCGTTTTTTGCCAGTTGTCCCAAACACCTTTGTTTTGCTGGGCACTCATTGTGATGCCGGCAAGGATGAATAGTAATAAGATGATCTTTTTCATAATGATCTTTTTATTGGAATTCTGTATCCGAAACGTCTTCATTGAATTTTACTTCATTGTAAACCATTTCCGTTGTGCCATATTCGCTAACGGAAGTCATTTTGAACGGAAATAAAACGCCATTTACATTCCTGTAATCGGTAAACAGATTAGTTGACTGCATTTTCATGGTTACCGCTTTTACAATTGACGATGAACCTGTGATCAATCCGGTTTTAACACTATAAAAGTTGGTAATGGTAACTTCCGAAGCAGGATCCTTATAACTTATTGCATAAACATCTTCGTTATTTAAATTAGTTATGCCCTCCAGTATTCCTCCATTATTTATTGGTAATGTGCACGATTCATATATGCTCCTGTACATAGCCCGATAGGCATTAGCAACTGTTTTATCCATTTTTTTCCGTTTGCCCTTTTCATTAATGGTATAAGCTCCTTCACTATTAATAAGGCTGGTTGCAACATTTTTGCCATCCATTGTTACCGTACTGAAGCTGTTATTGCCGCTTATTTTTACAAGGACATCACTTTTTGAAGTATTTCCGTTATAAGATGATGTCATTGTCGCGTTTAAAAGCTGCGTGTTTACTCCCTGCAATTTCTCCCTGCCACCTATTGCTGCTACATATCTGTCAACAACAGTCTGTACTGTAACGCCTGCAGGGGCGGGCTTGTAATTTGTAATGGCTGCCGCCTGGCTTACATTGGTTTTAGCCGGCGCAGTTTCTCCTATCAATAGTGTAGCAGGCGCACCGTTGCCGCTATTGCCTGCAGATGATGATTGGTTTTGCTGGTTCCCGCCACTAAGTGTGTTTACCATGCCGCTAAGCGCCTGGGCGTTATTAACAGGTATGATCTGTGTACGGCCAAGGTCGAAATAATTCACGATCTGCAAGCCCCTCCTGTACGGTATAGTAAGTGTATCGGTATCTATCCCTTGTGGTCCGTATTTCCGGAGGATGAACTTGTTGTCACCTTCTTTTAACGGAACGCGGGCATAACTTATTGTAGCAGGTAATGACTGCCAGTTGCGGGTATCTGCCTTTTCGGTAGCCGCACCTGCCGCATCGGCGCCAAGCTTAGTAACTTCGCCGGCAGTACTTCCCAAAGCCTGCTCTGCAAGCGCCCCAAGGAATGCGCTTCCGGCTTTCTTGGTGGCAAAACGAAGAACAAGGTTTATGGTCTCGCGCAGCATCCTGTCTTTCAGGCATTGTTTGGCTATCGGATAAAAATCCTGCCCCAGCTCAAATTGCTGTTCTTTGTCGTTTACAACGATAGCTGCCTTAGTGTAATAGTTCTCCCTCTTCCTGTACTTAGGGATCGCAATAGCATTGATACTGCCTATGTCTGTTCCCACGGGGATCGGTATAAGTATCTCCTCCATCTGGTCACCATCCATGTAGCTGCCGTAAAAAATGCCGCTACCGCCCGAGGCCGTGATCACGATCTGGTCTTTGGCGGGGGAGAGGCCGTTTTCCCAAAACACTACGGCTTCGCCCGTAGGCATTGGCGCTATAGGTTCCGGAGCCGGTTTTTCTTCTTCTTTCTTGCTTTTTCCCTTGCCTTTTTTTGGGGCTTCTTTTTTCGATGCAACGGGATCCGGGTCTATGCCGAACTTTTTACGGTAATCGTTATGTTCCTGGATAAAGCCCAATTGCCTGCTGGTTCGAAGCAGGTCCTGCTTCAGCTGTTCGGGCATGGCCACGCCAAAAAAGCGGCCGCCATCTTTACTGAAGATCCCCTCCGCATTGCGATAAGCAATAAAAGCATTGTTGATGTCTCCGGTGCTTTCGTACAAGATACCCTGTAATATCTGCGAAAAGGCATCCTCGGTATACTTGTTCTTGTTCTCGCTGTATTTCTCATTAAACTCAAGCAGCTTGATGTTGATCCGCTTGGCCTCGACCAGTGCTTCATCAGGCATACCCAGTTGGAAATAATTCAGCGCTTTGTAGTAATGTATGGTAACCTTCTCAAAATCCTCACCTTTATAAGGCTCAGCCATCGGGTTGGTGAACTTACCCGCGATGGCCTGCCCTACATTGGTCTTGATCTTGTCGTCTATCATGATGTAAGCCTGCTCCAAAAGGTTATTGCTGGCCTCATAATTGCCCTTCAGGTGCTCGAGCTTGCCTTTCTCCAGGAGGTACAGCAACTTGTTCCTGTCCTTTTTGAGGAATTTGTTCTTGTCTATATTTACAATGGCATTGTCAAAGTTACCGTTCAGCAGGTCGTTCTCAATTTCCGAGGTCTTTGAGTTATACGTCCCGCAGGATTGTAGGGCGATCAATAACAATACCGGTACTGCCTTAACGGAAGTAGCAATAATGTTTTTGGGTGCTTTCATTAGTATAGATGATTTGTTGGTTTGGTATCGTCTTGGTGGTAGTATTACATTTTCTTGTTACCAAGGTACTTCTTGATCTTTTTGTCACCTATCCATACTTTGTCATTTGTCTGGATGTTGGTAAGCTCAAGGTCTACCTGGTAGTAGATCGTTTTTTCTTTTCCGGCCTGGTCAACGATAGAGTTGATAGTGCCCTGGAGCATAAAGTCGGCGCCGTTCTCAAGTCCGAACTTCTTCATTGTAGACTGTGATGAGAAGTTTTGCTGGTCGGCCCTTTCAGCCCTTATTTCCTCACGCTTGTCGGCGCCCTGAACCAGTTTCATCCTTCCTGAGTTGATGATGGCTTTCTCAATGTCTTTCGAAAAAGTTTCCGATGCGATATGCTCGTGCGACTTGTTCGTGATGATGCCCACGATGATCACCGGTTTTTTGCTGCCGTTCTCAGATGCGAACGTGCTGTACCATGAATGGTCCATCATTTCAGCAGTGATCTCTTCAGCCGTTAGCCGGGAGTCGGTCTCGTTCCACCTTCCGCTAAGGTCGGTCACTGTATTCTCGCTTACGCGTTGAACATTGGGCGTTCCGCAGTTAATAAGTGTAAATCCTAAGGCAAGTGCCGCGATAAACTTAAATGGAGTTGTTTTCATAATGTCTTAATGATTAATTAGGGTAAAAATACTAATAATTTTTATGTTAATTTTTCCTTTAAGCAAAGGTTGTACCAAAAAAATGAAAAAATAAACATTTGACTAATTTTTTTTCTTTTTACCCTAACTTACCCGGATAGAAGTATCTTGTCCGCAGATGGTTAATCAAATTGCGAACAGTCAAGGTCGATCCAGTATTGTGCCTGGTCTTCATACAGGTAACCGTATTCATCACAATCTTCTGCCGCACTAAGCAAGTTAAGGGCTGCTGTCCTCAACGAGCTGCAGTTACCGGATGTTGGGTTGGTAGAGAACGTGTTGCTCCTGGTCACAAGGATGTCGGCAAGGGCAATAAGGTCATCGCCGCAGTCGCTGCTTACAGATGATGTTTCTTCTTCTTCGCATGATACTGCAAATGCGGTTACTCCAAAAAGCACTAAGGCTAACGATAGTTGTTTCAATTTTTTCATGGTGGTGATCTTTAAGGTTTATAAATAATTGTTAAAGCAAATTTGCATCATAAATAAATACGTGTAAATACCTATTAGTAGGTATTTTTCTGTAAAACTTTTGTTAATCAGGTCCTTATCCCTAAAAATGGTGATATGCGTACTGTTTATTGCTATTATAGAATATTTAATATCAGATTATTGAAGGAATGCAGGGAACGGTCTTGCTTGTTATTACAAAATATCATACTTTTCACATGTGAAAAAAATGATGCATATCTTATTGTTTTTTATCTGCGCGGGTGCTTTTGCCCAGCAGGAAGACGCTTGGGTTTATTTTACCGATAAGCCCGATGCCGGATATTATCTTGCCAATCCGTTGGAAATGCTGTCTCAAAAAGCACTCGACAGGAGGGAGGCCCACAATATTGAACTGGATATCATCGATGTTCCTGTTCATCTACAGTATATCGACCAGATAGCTGGTTTTGATGGGATAACTGTAATGGCGAAGTCCAAATGGCTCAATTGTGTGCACGTGCGTGGCACGGAAGACAATATCCATAACCTTGAGGGACTGCCTTTTGTAGACCATGTACATTTTGCCAACAAGCTACTCAATACTTCAGGAAAGCCTGGTGCCGTACAACAGCCTTCTGCAGTGAATAAAGTAATGGAGACCGCTGTGGACTTCAGTTATGGCAATTCGGCAAACCAGATACAAATGCTCAACGGCCACGTGTTGCATCAGCAAGACCTTACGGGCACAGGTATGACGATCGCCGTTTTGGATAATGGCTTTCCCGGAGTAAATACTGCACAGCCTTTCGAGCGGCTTTTTGATAATGAGCTCATTTTGGGTGGTCACAATTTTGTTTCCGGCTCCGACAACTTTTATACAGGCGGTACACACGGTACACTGGTACTGTCTACCATGGCAGGATATACTGAAGGCCAGTTGGTAGGTACGGCCCCCGATGCCTTTTATTACCTTTTTGTGACCGAAGATACCGCACAGGAGAACCCCGTTGAGGAATCATACTGGGTAGAAGCTGCCGAAATGGCCGATAGCCTGGGGGTAGATGTGATCAATACTTCACTTGGTTATTTTTTGTACGATAACCCGAATTATAGCTATACTTACGAAGATATAGATGGCCAAACGGCTTTTATGACCCGTGGTGCCAATGCAGCCTTTACAAGAGGGATATTGTGTGTAACGTCTGCCGGTAATTCAGCAAATACAGCCAATCCTAATATTACAGTACCGGCAGATGCCTTCAATACGCTTACTGTTGGCGCTGTGGATGCGGCTGAACAGTATGCCTCCTTTAGCTCCATAGGACCCTCGTTCGATGGCAGGGTCAAGCCTGATGTCATGGCGCAGGGACTTGCTTCGGTTTTATCGAATACGCAGGGTGAGATCACCGCCGCGAACGGCACATCCTTCTCAAGTCCTATAACTGCCGGGCTCGTAGCCTGCCTGTGGCAGGCATTGCCGGAACTCAACAACCAGGAGATCCTGCAATTGGTAAGACAGTCTGCTGACAGGTATAACAATCCCAATGGGCAATATGGCTACGGCATACCCGACTTTGCACTGGCCCTCAATATGGGATTAGGGCTTGAGAAAAAAAGCACACATTCATTTATGTTATATCCAAATCCTTCATATTCTTTGGTTAACATCAGTTTTCCTAAACAAATAAATGAAGTTAATATTTCGGTGTTTAATTCACTTGGGCAGCGTGTTTTACGCCAACAAATATCTGCAGGGCAGCCTTCATTTACGATAAGCCAGCTTTCCCCGGGCATTTACACTTATGCCATCGAGAGCGAAAATGCCACGCAGGCCGGGAAATTACTAAAACAATAACTTACTTACCAATAAATGAACAGGATCATACAGTTATTTAATATTCAATATCCAATAATACAGGCCGGGATGATATGGGCCAGCGGATGGAAGCTTGCAAGCGCCGTGAGCAATGCCGGCGGGCTCGGTATAATTGGAGCAGGGTCAATGTACCCTGAAGTGCTGCGGGAGCACATCCAAAAATGCAAAAAAGCGACCGATAAGCCCTTTGCTGTAAATGTGCCGATGCTGTACCCGAATATTGAGGAGATCATGGACATTATCGTTGCCGAGGGCGTACAGATCGTTTTCACCTCTGCTGGCAACCCTAAAACCTGGACAGGCTTTTTGAAGGAGAGAGGCATCACGGTGGTACACGTGGTGAGCAGTGTTAAGTTTGCGCTCAAGTCGCAGGAAGCCGGTGTTGATGCCGTAGTGGCCGAAGGCTTTGAGGCAGGAGGGCATAACGGGAGGGAAGAGACCACTACGTTCGCGCTTATCCCTATGGTGAAAGAGCAGCTTTCTATTCCGCTGATCGCTGCGGGTGGGATCGCAACGGGCCGTGGCATGCTGGCCGCAATGATACTTGGTGCCGACGGTGTACAGGTAGGGAGCCGCTTTGCCGCATCCGTAGAGTCGTCATCGCACGATAAGTTCAAGCAGGCGATCATAGATGCACAGGACGGCGATACCCATGTTACGCTCAAAGAGCTGGCTCCTGTACGCCTTATAAAGAATAAGTTCTTCCATGATGTGATGGCGCTTTATGCCACAGCTCCCTCGGTAGATGACCTGAAAACGTTATTGGGACGTGCCCGTGCAAAAAAAGGGATGTTCGAAGGCGACCTTGAGGAAGGGGAGTTGGAAATAGGTCAGGTCGCAGGGCTCATACACCAAATAAAGCCTGCAGGGGAGATACTCAGGGAAATGCTCACCGACTTTGAGACAGCAAAGCAGGAAGCCGCATCTTTGTCTTTTTGATAATTTAATTTGATATCACGGTCTCCAGCAATTCACTCTCAAATATGGCCACAGGGGATATGACTTTTTCGTCATAAGGAACCTTGTTGCCATAACGTTCTGTAAGTTTTTGCTTTACGGCCGGGCTTGTAAGGTCGAAGTCTTTAAGTGTTTGCAGTTTTCCTATCTCTACACCTATGCTTTTACTGTACGTTTTCCAAACCAGCTCAGAGCAATACATCTGTTTGTTGCCCCATCCAAAATAAATGTCATAGTCCCGCCCATTGTATACTCCTGCGTAAACTTTTAGTTTATGAAGATTCCTTTTGGTTAGTATCCCGTCGGCATCTTTTAAGCGTTTCACCACATAATGGCTGTCTTTGCCACGTTTTATCCATTCTTTCAATGGAGTTGACCGCACAGGCTGTACGGCTTCAAAAACGTATGTCTCGTCGGCTGTTTTAAAAATGATGCCGCAATGAGAATACCGCGAATGCGTAGCCAGTTGTATTGCTTTGCTTTGTGCAGACGTCGATTCCTGGAATATGATATCACCTTCCTGTAAAATTTCCGAAGGGTTATTTTTAGGGACATCTTCGGCAGAAGGTTTGCAGCAGCATAATAAAAATGGCAGTAATAGTAGTACAACCTTTTTCATATCACTTTTCTAAATTTTTGCCCGGTTTTGAATGCGGTAAATGCTAAAAGCAGCATCAGTATGAATTGTGTTATTATTAAATAAAAGGAAGTATTTCCTGAATTTTCTTTCATAGGGCGGGTTTCATCGGACAAAGTACCTGTTGACGGATTTATGTTCCATCCGGCTTGTGAATTGAAAATTCCAATATACTCAATTATATAGGAAAAATACACGACTAAAAATATTGTGGCTATCATGAAAATGCTTGTGGCAATTGCATTATTAAATCGCCCAACAATCACCCTGATAAAATAAACGATGAACAGCAGGGGCACGATAAAAATTACAGCCAATACCGGTGCCTCCATAACAAAATAGGTGTCGTGCACATTGATGTCAAATGTCTGTGATATACCTCCACCCAATACATACCAGAGAACCATGAAACCAAACAGCCACAATGCTTCTTTAAGCCATTTACTCATACTAAAACTTATTTTCTACCTCAGCGGCCTGCAGCATGAGGTAGTGCAGGTCGGTATTTTTTACAAAAGGTTTCAGCAATTCGCTCCCTGGCCCGAACATGGCAAGCTCCACATAGTCGGCTGAGTGGTCCATGCTTATCCATCCAACTGATGTATAGTCCTTCTGCATTTCGCTAAAAGTTTTAAACGGCAGCTTTTTATAGTTATACAGGCCATCCTCACCCTTTTCAAAACCGGTGTAATAACCAAGTATCGTTTTAGCCTGTTCTTCAGACAATGCAGATCCGTTCGCTGAATTTATAATGTCCCTGACTTTTGAAACGTTATACTCCGGCGTTATTGTATTGAGTATCCACTCATTGGTATGGGTAAATTTTTGTACCCTGTCAAAGTTATCGTTGGCATTTTTTCCGTAGATCACACCAGGGTTGGCATTGCCATGGTCAGTAGTGATGATCACGAGCGTATTTCCATCTTTTTCAGCAAAATCGATCGCGACTTTTACAGCCTCATCAAAAGCTACCTGGTCATACAGTACTGCGGCAATATCGTTGGCATGTGCACCCCAGTCTACCTTACCTGCTTCAACCTGTAATACGAAGCCGTTCTTATGGCCTTTCATGCGGTCTATGGCTTTTTGTGCCATCTCGGCAAGGGTAGGGGAGTTTTCTGTAAGTGACCTGTCATTTGTCCTGTCAATTGTATAAGGCAGGGCATCATCACCAAATACGCCCAGGATAGGCTTGTCATTGGCCGCGGCCATCATTTCCTTTCGGTTGCGCACCACCTGCCAGCCCTTAGCTTTGTAGTCGGCATAAACGTCTTTTTTATCTTTACGAGTTAAAGAGCTAAAGTATTTGTCGCCGCCACCCATCATAATGTCGAAGCCGAGCCTTAGGTAGTCTTCAGCGATTTCCTCCTGTGCATTGCGGCTGTCGTTGTTCACGCAAAAGCCTGCAGGAGTGGCATGGGTTATTGGTACAGTAGTAACACATCCGGCCATTTTGCCTGCCTTCTTGAATTTTTGCCATATCGGGAAGTGCTTTTCGCCGTTAGGGCCAATATTCAGCACGCCGTTCTTCACCCGTATGCCGCCGCCCCACGAAGAGCTTGCCGCAGAGGAATCGGTTACGATAGAGCTCGCTGATGCTGTGTCCATAAGTGCACGGCTTACCCTTTGGTCCTTATATAGCTGCATCCAGTTGGACGCTTTTCCGTATTTGTGGTTCAGGTACAGGTCGGCCATATTGAGCGTACCTGTGCTCATACCGTCGCTTATAAGGAAAATGATGTTCTTTGCCTTCTTGTTCTTATCTAAGGTCCCTTCGTCAAATATCCCTGCGGCGCCTTCGAACGGGCCAGCCAATGTTGCCCCGAGCGTAAACAGCGATCCGTTCCTGAAAAATCTTCTCCTGTCCATTGTAAAAGATGTTGTGTTTTGCCCAAAGGTAAAAAACTATGCCGAAAACATTATTTTTTCAATGTTATTTATCTGTCATAGCTAAAGTGATCAGGCAATACTAAATGTACCCCGGAAAATAGTAGGCCATACAGCGCAAATACTCAATTGGCAGTGCTCGAGATCCCGGCCTTTACTTTCTTTGCCACCAGGAGACCGGGATTAAAGAAATCATAAACCTTATTTTCCTTCTTTTAAATAGTGATAACTTAGTAACAAGGATCAACAATTAACAACAAGAATTATGAAAAGACTGAATTTTTTACTTGCCGGCATTATCGCACTTGGTGTGACTTCGTGCTCAGATGACGACAGCAACTCTACTTCGGTAAACGGCAATGCGACAGCCATACGCAATAATATGAAATCAGGCACATGGAGCATTACCAGCTATACTGATGACGGTGAGAACGAAACGCATCATTTTACCGACTACGATTTTACCTTTGCCGAAAATGGCGTGCTCACAGCTACAGATGGTACCAATACGTATAATGGGATGTGGAGCGTTACTGATGATGATAACAGTAGTGATGATGATAACAATAGCGATGATATCGATTTCAACATCGGGTTCACTTCGCCGGCATTATTTGCTGATGAACTTACCGACGATTGGGATGTTGAATCGCGTACAGGGACAAAGATCACACTTGTTGATATAAGCGGAGGCAATGGTGGGACCGACCGTATCGTGTTCGAGAAGAATTAATCGTTTTTAAAAGTAAAAAGGGCTTCGGCCCTTTTTTTATGTCAATGAGACCTCTTGCTTTTTCTTTTTTACTATATACATGATGCCAACGAGCATACCGATCGCACCGCCAAGATAGCTAAAATTATGCATGCACCCAACCATGTAAAAGGATGCGGTGTCCCTGACCGTACCAAATTCATATTTATAATAAAGCGCTATCTCATCATTGTTGCGGGTAAGCCAGCCATATCCTAAACCTGCAAAGCCGCTGACAATTGCTGTGCAAATAGCAAGTAATATAGCTTTTAAGGAGGTGCGCAGCATTTGCCGCGTGGTAGTATGCCCCAGCGCTACCAGTCCAAATACTATCCCGGTGATAGCTCCTACCCACCATGTTGCTATAATGCCGGTAAGTGCGACTGCCAGTCTCGGGTGTTGCATCGTTTCTTCGGGGTCGCTGGCCAGGCCAAACATCAGGAACTTGAACTTTGTATAATATTCAGGAGATATGGTATAGGTGAACTGATCGTGCAGTATGCCGTAAATTGAGGCAATGGTTATGGACAGGGCAATGGTCAGAATGAGTGTGGGAAGTTTTTTCAATGGCAATTATCTAAAGGTATGATGCTTATAATTTTATCTTTTTATAATCTTGGTCAAAGCCTTTCTCAGTACCCCACATTTCATCAAGATAAGCCTTATCTGCAATGATCAGTGCATCAAGTTTTAATAACGAGGCTATATTATCTTCGTTTACATCTGCATCAAGTGCAACTTTCGTAATAATGATCAACACTTCATTATTTGGAGAGTCAAACTCAAAACAATTCAACTGTACCAAATGAGTATCGGTAGTGCCGCCCGACATATCATTATATCTGAATCCGTTGGTGCCAAATCGTTTCCTTATATCTTTTAATGAAGTTTCGCCAAAAGTAAAACCCGGCAATAATGATTCCTTACCTGCCGGATCCTGGAGCCAGTCGTTTTCCATGAATGCAACTTTTCCATTTACAGAAGTAACTGAAAGATCGTTACCATTTTTAGTAAGGTATTTTACCATGTCCCCTTCTCTTGCCTTTTCTTTAAGCTTCAAATTTTTCAGTGCGGGCTGCGGGCTGCCGATTTTTATGCCGAGCATGGAAATATCACCTGACACAAACAGGAAGCATACGGTAAGAAAAGAAATAAGGATTTTCATATCCAGGTTTGTGGTTTGAGATTTATTATTTGAAATTTTTCCAGTCGCTCAGCTTTATTGTTTTCGTTTTTTTCACCCTGTCGGCCGCCTCGCTGTCCCAGGCATCTTCAATAACACTGATCTTATTTTTATTTAGCTTCGTAATACGGCCCAGATAGACCTCATCGGTACAAATGTGGCACTCCGCCTCGCCAAAATACCGCCATTGCCCTTCCTTGTAAGTATAGAATTTCATCCTTCCCCAACATCCCACCCACCATATAGGCACAACGATCACTTCAGAAACATTATCGCCGTCAATATCGCCAATATCCTCTACATAGCCCATCACGGCATTGCCATCATGTATGGTGGGAAGCTTGCACGAAAAGGCAATATCTATTTCGTAGGGCGTAACCTTCGGATCGCCCCAGCCTTCATCATCATTGATCCATTTTGGGCCGGTCACAAAAGCCGTGTCGACGACCTTATCATGATTGATGTCGCCAATGACCAATGTATCAGTGTCTTTGAGGGTTGTTGATGGTATTTGGGCAACAGATCCTGGACTGTATGAAAATACAGTGAACAATGCAGCAGAAAGGAGTACGACCAAAGATTTCATGGATCAAATATATCTGATTTTTAAGTTGCTTTTGCGATTATTTGGCGTGAAAAGTAATGCAGTTTTACGGACGGGCTTCAAAAGATGATCAAAAAATATTCCCTTCCAGCCACTCAGCAAAATCAGCGACAGTATAAAAAATATGGTCCGGCTTCATGGGTATAAGTGCATCGGGTTCGGCAGTCTCGGCCCATGCCGCAGAAACTATAGGAATACCTACCTGCCTGCATGTAAGGATGTCGCTTGTGGTGTCGCCCACATATACCACCTCATCTTTGCCCACATCGCCCCACGCTTCCAGTACCGCTTCTATGCCTTCAGCTTTCCTGTTACCCTCGGGGTTGCCAGCCTCAAGTAGTTCAAAAAGGTGCGAAATACCGAATTTATCCAGCGTGATCACCGCGCTTGCCCTGCCTTTTCCCGTTACCATAGCTACACGAACGCCTTTATCCTTTAACAATGCGATCAGTTCGGGCATTCCGTCAAAAGGGGCGGGGCACATAGCGTGGTCCTCTTCGTAAATGCGAAGGTATTCGCTCACGCCCTCATCATAATGGTTCGGGGCCAATGCCATAATGGTACCTTCTTCCGACGGGCCAAATGTAGCGATGATCTCGGCATCCGAAACAGCGCGCCCGGCCAACGGCTCGATCGATCGCCGGAAGGAGGATATGCAAAGCGGGAGGGTATTGGCAATGGTGCCATCAAGGTCGAAAATTACGGCTTTCAGTTTTTTCATTGGTTTTAGGATGATCAGATGGTGGCTAATTTAGGCAGAATTTTGTAGCTTTGGTAACAACCAATTTAAAATTACCATGAAATTAGTTAGCCATTTTGCTGTGATCGCGGCTTTATTTATGTTTTCTTTTACCACAACAGCGCAGGAAGATGAGGGCGGCCTGTTTACGCCGGGTACCAACTTCGAAATGACCGCCGTGAAAACAAACCCTGTATTTTGGGTTAATAAAACCAATGAAGCCAATGTTTATTTTGAAATGAAGGACAGCATGATACTGCTCACTATGCAATCTCATAAAGACCCGGGTATACGGAACATCACCAATGCGGACCTGGTATACTTCAGCGATCACGGATTCATGCTGCATGGTGAGGACAGCTCTTATTTTTTTGGGCTTGGCAATAAAGGATCAGGCCAATATTTGAAAATGCTGAAATATGCGGAAAAAGGCGAAATAAAAAGCTTTGAAGGATACGGCATTGCAAAGCATTATTGGCCGAAAGATAAAGCACCTTCTGTAGAGGTGTTAAAAGCGGCAAAAAGCATATACGATGTGAAATAAATTTTCCGCTACAATAAAAAATGCCACGAATTCATAAATGCACGGACATCCGTACAGTTCAATGCAACTCGTGGCAGATAATTTTAAAGTCTCTCTTTATTTCTTAGCGATCCTGATGTTCTTTACAGAATTGCCTGATCGCACTTTTACAATATAGGTACCTCCGGGCAGTGCTGTAAGATCTGTGGTCGTACTTTCTGAATTCACTTCTTTATTAAATATTTTTTGACCCAAAATACTGTAAACCGATATGTTGTCAATGGTGATCGTATTGCTTAGAGTAAGTACATTTTCAACCGGGTTAGGATAATAGGCAAGCCCTGCCAGGGTATTCTCGCCAAAGCCCATTACTAGGTTTACGGTTATGCCGACAAGGGCACTTGGACACCCGTTAACTGTCTGCATTACATAGTAGGTAACACTATCCTCTAACAAAGTTGTTTCTTCAAGTTCTACTGCATTAGCCGCGTCTGCGTACCAGGTCAGGTTTTCTCCGGCCACGTCCAGATCGGCAATGGTGTCGCCTTCATTCATGGTTTGCTGGCCAGCGGCAACAGGCGCATCAGGAGTAGGGTTAATGGTAACTTCTACGGCTGTAAAAGGGCTAAAGCACCCGTCCGCTGAGTCCTGCACATAATAGGTTCCCGTTTCCAGCGCGGTAAATGATGTGAGCGGCGCACCGGTTTCCGACTCATACCACAACAGTTCCCCGCCATTCGGCGAAAGGTCGCCCACATTGGCATTCCCGCAAAAAGACTGCGTATTGGCCTGGGGGGCATCAGGGATATCGTTTATGTTTATCGTTACCGGAGTACGCCCGCTTTCGCAACTGCCTATTGTTTGAGAAACATAGTATGTTCCTGCCGTAAGTTGGGCAGTAGCTGTAAGTGCTGCACCTCCCGATGCATCTGCATACCATTGCAGCCCCATGCCGTTGGCCTGTAGCTGTTCGGTCGTTACACCACCGCAATATGTTTGCGCTTCGGCCATGGGTGCGTCGGGGATCGTGTTTATTGTAATATTTACAGGCTGGCGCGGACTTTCGCACGTGCCGGCGGTTTGCGATACATAGTATGTACCTGTTGCAGTTATGGCAGTCGTGCCAACAAGCGGAGATCCACCTGATGCGCCGGCATACCATTTTAATGCCGTACCGTTTGCCTGCAATGCTCCTACAGTAGCAGTCCCGCAAAACGCCTGGGCATTGGCTGAAGGTGCATCAGGAATGGGATTTACAGTTACGCTAACCGGAGTGCGTGAACTTTCGCAGGTAGCCGTTGATTGCGATACATAATACGTACCCGAAGCCAACGCTGTATCAGCGGTAAGCGCTGTACCGCCTGTCGGTGCACTATACCATCTCAGGTTGGTGCCCATGGCGGAAAGCCCTGCCACCGTACCGCTTTCGCAGAAGGTTTGTGCCGAAGCTGTGGGTAGGGCAGGAGTAGGGTTGACAGTTACCGTTACCTGCTGGCGTGCCGAAACGCAGGGCGCACTGCCGGGTGTGAAGTTCCAGTTGTACAGGAAATAATAAACTCCTGAATTGCTTCCGTTATTATTGATCGTTCCACCGGTTATAGTACCCACGGACCCAATGGCATACGGAAAATTATTCCCGCTGCCCAGATCGCGTATCATGGCAGGGCAGCTTTCTACTACCAGCTTATAGCTATTGCCGCCGGTGATGGAAAGGTTTAGAGGTACCGTGAATTGCACAGGGTTGGTGTTCGTGCCGCCCGCGGGTGCCGCCACAGTAATTGTCTGGATGGTGGTGTAGCTGCTATTTTGAAGGAACAGTACAATATTGCCCGGTGTTGACGAGGTAAGGAACACGTCGACAGAATTAAGTACAAAATCGGAAGTTGCCGTAAATGCAAGGCCCCATGGCTTGGTGGCTGCAGTTATGGTGGTCCCGCCTGTGCTGGTAGGCGATAATTTTCCACCGCCGGATGTAGGTGTGCCCGTTCCCGTGCCGCTGTTGCGTGCCTCGACCCAATAGGAAGTAGAGCCGGATAGTACAGGGGTAACGAACGGAGATCCTGTGCCAACCTGTGTGCCGCCTGTTGACTGGGTAAACCAGTGTAGCGATCCGCCATCTGTGGTGGCTGTAAGCGATGCTGTGTTGCCGCTGCATATGGTGCCGGGGCCGCTAACATCGCTAAGGGTCGGGATGGTGCATTGGGCATGCCCCGTTGTTCCCAATACCCCTGCAATAAGTAATGCGTAAAGGTTTTTCATAGAAATTGATTTATTGTTGGTGCTGTAATTTATTAAAATTTAGGATATTATTAATAAATTTAACAAGTTTATTTAAGATCAACATCGTAATGAAGTTGTATGTTTAAGACAAGTTTGATCTTTGGTATCTCGTGGTAATGAAATTGCCAGACCGTAAAAAATCAATTACACCCATGATGCGATCATGTTAATTCACCGGCCAGGCTGACCTACCTGATCTCGTGTTCCCCGCAGTCGGCACGAAGTTCTTCGGTCCTGAGCTGCGATTTGATAAGGCTGCAATAATGTTGGCCATCTTCGGAAGAATAGAAACGGCACGAAACGCAATTACGTTTTATAGAGATAACCCCTTTCTGGTTAAGGCCCTGTATGAGCTGGGTTAAAATACTATAAAATGTGTTTTTATCGTCAGCAGCGATATTCCCCAGCAAATTTTTGATAACCCCGTTGAAAGAGGATACCCTTGTGGTAATTTCTTTTCCTGCATCACTGAGGGATAGGGAGAAGCTGCGTGTGTCAACAGGGTCCGGATATTTTACCAGTAACTGTTTTTGGATCAGCACTTTTACCGAGTCGCTAATGGTCGCTTTTGTAAGACTGAATTCCTCGGCAAGATAGCTTACACGGCACCGTTCAGGCCGCTGGGAAGCAATAAATATGAGTATCTGTATCTGAATGGGACTTAATCCTGTTTCTTTACCCTGTTCCAACAACAAAACTTTGAAAGCTTCCGAAATTCTCTCAAGAGCAAATAATATCTGTTTATCAATTGATGAATTACCGGATGCTTTCATTTATTTTAATTACAATTTTCCATCTCTATGATCGAATATCCTTTTGCCTCAATATCGGCAACTATGTTAGGCGGTGCTGCACTTACATGGCAGAAACGGCACTCGTCTGACTTTAAAATATGCCCTGCCTCACCTTTACCTGCAAGGTAATGCGCTCCAAATTTAAATATTATTTCCTGTTCTTTTAACGTTTCCGGCACCACAATGTCAAAGTGCATGATCTTTCCGCCCTTGCGCTGTACATAAGTATCCCAAATAGCTACTTTCATAATTAGTAAAATTATGATGCTCCCCGGTAAAGGGAGCATCTGTTATTTAGTTTTTAGATCATCTATTGAAGCACCGAAATTAATATGGAGAACATTGCCATTGGAAAGTACAAGTGCCGGTACCGACCGGACACCTGCGTTCTCAGCTTCGGCGACCTTCTCTTTTTCGTCACCAAGATGAACTATTTCCACATCCTGTTCCCCAATAAGTTTTACGATGTCCTGCTCTGCGCTTACGCATACCGGGCACCCTGCGTGATAAAATACATGTTTGCTCATTGTTATACTGTTTTATATGATAGGCATTATTGCCGGAACAAATATAGTTAGGAATCCTAACTATATTAAATTTGTATGTTAAATTTTAAAATAAAAAAACCGCGTTCTCCCAAACACGGTTTTCAACTAAGTAACAATTATTACTATCAAGCGATCGCGAGGTCCGGTACGATCTGGTTACGCAATATGTCTTCGAACGTTTCCCTCTCGCGTATCAGGTGGCCTTTGCCGTTATGCCAAAGCACCTCAGCAGGGCGTACCCTCGAGTTGTAGTTGCTGCTCATCGAGAAACAGTAGGCTCCGGCATTGCGGAAGCACAATATGTCGCCCTCCTTTATCTCCGCAATGCGGCGGTTGCTGGCAAAGGTGTCTGTCTCGCAGATGTAGCCCACAACAGAATAGAACCGCTCCTTGCCTTTGGGGTTTGAAATATTCTCAATATAGTGCTCCGACCCATAGAACATCGGGCGTATGAGGTGGTTAAAACCGCTGTCGATACCTGCAAATACTGTTGAGGTCGTCTGCTTTACTACATTGACTTTCGCCAGGAAAAATCCGGCCTCGCTTACCAGGAACTTGCCAGGTTCGAAAGCCAGTGTTAGTTCGCGGCCGTATTCGGCACAAAAGGCATTAAAGCGCTTGCTGAGTTTTTTGCCCAGTTCTTCCACATCGGTCTGGATGTCATCTTTCTTGTAGGGTACTTTAAACCCGCTGCCAAAATCGAGGAACTCCAGTTCTTTAAAATGAATTGCAGTTTCAAAAAGTATCTCGGCGGCATACAGGAATACCTCAATGTCCAGTATGTCGCTGCCCGTATGCATGTGGATGCCGTTGATGTGCATTCCGGTATTCTCCACAATGCGTAACAGGTGGGGCATCTGGTGGATGGATATCCCGAACTTACTGTCGATATGCCCAACAGAGATATTGCTGTTACCACCTGCCATTACATGCGGGTTAATGCGTATGCATACCGGGGTGGTGGGGTGCTTAGCCCCGAACTGCTCCAGTATGGAGAGGTTGTCAATGTTGATCTGTACACCGAGGGCCGCTACCGTTTCGATCTCTTCCATCGACACACCGTTCGGGGTATAAATGATCCTGTCCGGTGTATATCCCACATGGAGGCCCAGCTGTACTTCTTCAATTGAAACTGTGTCGAGGCATGACCCTTCCTGTTTTAAAAGGTTAAGTATAGATAGGTTGGATAATGCTTTAACGGCATAATTGACCCGAAGGCTTCCTACTTTACTGAATGCCTTTTGAAGCCTTTGATATTGCGAAATGATCTTTTCCGCATCGTATACATATAGTGGGTTGCCGAATTCACCGGCGAGTTGCAGCAGTTGTTTAGTATCCATGGTCGTCCGTCCTTATTTTCCTGCAAAATTAAGCACGCAATGTCTTCAAAGCAAATGAACATCAGAAGATTAACAAAATATAACATTTTGTTATAAATAAAACAATTATTTTAAGATTCCAAATCACAAATCACAAACTATTGAAACTCTAATGATCCAAAATAAAAAAACCGGGCCATCCAAAACACCGGTGACGAACGGCGATTTGAGAGGTACCCGGTCTCAAACAAGTAACAACCTTATTTAACGAAAGTAAGCTGGTAGCCGTCGGCCCAAACCTGTGAAATGACAAGCTGCGTTTCTGTAATGTCTTGGCAGCCGAGTTCTAAATTTTCTACGAAAAGGCTATGTGTGCACATCTCGGGAGTGGTTTCATTAGCTTCAAAATGAAAATCATAGGTACCCGACCCAAAAAAGTCCTCGGCGTTCTCATCGGTATTGTTGTTTATGACATTTACGGTACCATCCATATTAAACGTCCATTTTATAGTACCGGGCTCAAAGTCATAGCTCACGCCTGCAATGCTCCCGCTGACGTTCACAAGTTTCCAGGTAGCGGCCAGTTCAGGACTTTCCATATCCGGAGTGGTGTCGTCATCGTTGCAGGATGTCAGGCAAAGTACCGGGAGGAGCAATAGTAAAAATGTTATTCTTTTCATGGATGATGATTTTATTGTTAGATGAAAAGATCATGGAAAGGTTGCGTCCCCAATTTTTTCTTCCCTATTTGTCGAACGGGACAAAGATAATGGCAAATACAGCGGCTAAAAGGCAAATAATGTTTTTCATGGCAAGTGTTGTTTTAGTGGTAATACTCTTCTTAAAGACAGCCGTAAACGAAAAAGGTTGCGTGTAAAGCAAATTTATGATCTTTCGGTGCAATGATATGAGCAGGCTTTCAATGCAAATCCCTAACGGGTAAGCTGCCTGATCCTGATCTTTACAGACTGTAGCGGGATAATGGCAGGATAATGGTCATTAATTTTGCGAACGGATAAAAAACTTAAAAACCTTTCTGCGATTGAATGGATTTTCCTATTTTTGTTGCACTTTTAAAAAGATAAACGCATTAATCATGAATTTACACGAATATCAGGGAAAAGAAATTCTGGCAAGCCATGGCGTTCGCGTTCAGCGCGGCATCGTAGCCAATAATCCTGCCGAGGCTGTAGCCGCAGCAAAACAGCTTACTGCCGAGACCGGAACAGGATGGCATGTGATCAAGGCGCAGATACACGCAGGAGGCCGCGGTAAAGGTGGCGGCGTTAAGCTGGCCAAGAACCTTCAGCAAGTCGAAGAGATCGCTGAGCAGATCATAGGCATGGACCTTATCACGCCTCAAACGCCTCCAACAGGCAAAAGGGTTCACAAGGTGCTTATTGCCGAGGATGTATATTACCCTGGTGAGAGTGAAACTTCAGAATTCTATATGTCCGTTCTTCTGAACAGGGGACGTGGCCGCAACATGATCATGTATTCTACCGAAGGCGGTATGGACATTGAGGAAGTTGCAGAGCACACGCCACACCTTATCTTTACCGAGGAGATCGACCCGGCTGTTGGCCTTCAGGGCTTCCAGGCAAGGAGGATCGCTTTCAACCTAGGCCTTAGCGGAAATGCGTTCAAGGAAATGACACAATTCGTTGCTTCTCTTTACAAAGCGTATATCGACAGCGATGCTTCAATGTTCGAGATCAATCCTGTGCTTAAGACATCAGACAACAAAATAATGGCTGTAGATGCCAAAGTGGTGCTTGACGATAACGCCCTTTACCGCCAGAAGAAATACGCCGATATGCGCGACGTACGTGAGGAAGCCGCGATCGAAGTAGAGGCAAAAGAAGTTGGACTTAACTATGTAGACCTTGACGGTACTGTAGGATGTATGGTAAACGGCGCAGGCCTTGCCATGGCAACCATGGACCTTATCAAATATGCGGGCTTCGAGCCGGCTAACTTCCTTGACGTAGGTGGTACGGCTGATGCCAAAAGGGTAGAGACGGCTTTCCGCATCATCCTTCGTGACCCGAACGTAAAAGCGATCCTTATCAACATTTTTGGTGGTATCGTTCGTTGTGACCGTGTTGCACAGGGTGTAGTAGACGCTTACAAGAACATGGGCGACAGCATTAAGGTGCCGATCATCGTTCGCCTTCAGGGTACCAATGCCGATATCGCAAAAGAGCTTATCGACAATTCAGGCATGCCGATCCTTTCTGCAACCCTGTTCCAGGAAGCTGCAGACCAGGTAAAAGCTGCCCTTAGCTAAGAAAACATAAACTACTAAATATATGTTGAAGAGTCCCGAAGCCATGCTTCGGGATTTTTTATTGTATCAATTTGTCAATGCTTAATCGCTTCCATCCAGCTCGCAGTATCGGGCAATAAGGAACAATGTTACATACAAAGCCAGTTTATCATCCATTTTGGAGGTATACACACTAAGTAGCAGGCCTTTCCTGTTGACCTCCAGTAATTTATTATTATTGAAGTAAACAGTACATAGTCGTTTGGAAATAAAGTCAAGCCAGTTGTGCGATATCGTTAGCCAGTTATTTTCCCATTCAAACACCTTGTCATCATAGGTGAAGGCAACGGTATCGCTAAGGTCCTGGTGCAGTATATGGATCTTTGAAGACGGTAACAGTGTAGCGACCGAAATTTGCAAGATCAGTTTTGATCCCATATAAGCATCCAACCGTATGCCGGTATCGAACGAACGCAGCCTTTTTACCGTAAGGTCGACATCTCCGGAAATATGGATGTCATTCTGGCTAAAGTCTATTACTGTCATACTTTTATTTGCCATTAGCCCTTTTCAGGTCCATGATCCTCTTTACCTCATTCAAAAGAATAGGGATAGCCGGCTCCTCCATCATGTGGCCATAGCCGCCGATCTCGATGAGGCGCGTTTCTTTATGTCCTGAGATCTTCATCATGCGTGCCAGGTAGGCATTTTCCTCATAGCGGCCCAGCATTTCCATTTCGCGGTCGCCGGTAATGAGTAGTAGGGGAGGCGCATCGGCACGCACGTGGAATAACGGCGCGTATTCGTCTATGGTCGGTTGTTTTTCACCAATGCCCTGTTCCTGGCGGATGGTAAAGTGTGTAATGCACTGCCCACTGAAAGGTATCAGGCCCGCGATCTTGTTAGCATCAATGCTGTGTTTGGCAAGGTATTTTTTGTCGAGTACCGCCATCATTCCCAGGTAGCCTCCCGCCGAATGCCCTGTTACGAAAAGTGCCGAAGGGTCGCCGCCATATTTGGCCACATTGTTGAATGCCCAGGCAATGGCCACCGCGGCATCTTCAATATAGGTCGGGGCTTTTACCTTAGGATGAAGCCGGTAGCCGACGGTGATGATAGCGTAACCCTTATCTTTCAGCCCTTCCGGGATCCACTTATTCCCGCCGGTAATGCCCCCGCCGTGAAAGTAGATCAGTGTGGCGAAGTTCTTTGTGTTCTTAGGGTAGTAGATATCGAGTATGCAGCGCTCGGCGGCGTAGGCATCGTTTTTGTAGGCAGCTTCCGGATAGTAGCGGATGTTGGACTGCGTGCTATATTCGGTCTTTTGTGCGGAGGCAATGCTTGACGTAAAAACGAACAGCAGCAGGAAAAGTGTGTTTTTCATGGCTAGTAATTAAAAAACTAAGATAGCCATAAATTAGCGAACGTGAAAGCAGGGACCGGGTATTAGAGCACAACGGCCTCCATCAGCACGGCCACATCGATATCCGCCAGTTTTTTGAATTTTATGCAATAGCCCGTCACAGTAGCCTTTCCCAGCCTGTCGCTGAGGGTATTTCGCAAAAGGTCCTTATCCTCAAGGCCCATCACGTAAACGGATATCCCCGCGGTGTTGGCGCTCAGGCCGATCCGGTAAAACTCCCGTGTCGTACCATCCGCGTACTTTATGGCCGTCTCACCATAGCCTATGTTGGGGTTCGAAACCACCTTGCCCTCATCGTTGCGGCCATCCAGAAACCACAGCCTGCATCCCGGAAGGAGGTGCAGGAAGCGGTCGTGAAGGGTTTGCATGTCGCTGCGTTTCGCCTCGGGGAGGGAAGAAAGGTAGTTATGGATTTGGGCTTCTGTGGCCATTGTTGCTACTCGCAGTTTTCCTCAAAGAAAGCGATCACTTCATTAATGTCCTTGGTCTTGAATTCTCCCGACTTGCTTTTTTCCACCAAAACCGGGCAGCGGTCAGGGAAATGGGCCTCGATCATTCTTTTGTACATTTTCTCTTCGCCCACCACTTTCTGGTTGCCGTACAGTTCAAACAGGAAGCTGATCGTGTAGTCGTCGCCCGGCGTGTGCAGGTAGTAGTACATTCCCGGCGTGCTTGTCGCTATGTTACCCTCCAGTGAGATGTACAGGAAGTTGGTCTTGCCCTGGTACACACTGCCAAACCATCTTTTCTTGCTTTCCTTCTTCGGGCCTTTTTTAGTCTGTACCGCAGGATATACACAGAAGAATGTTTCTGTCTTTTTATCAAAAGTAATGTCGACCGTACTGATGAGGCTGCTTTCGATCTTCTCGGTGTCGCCGTCTTTGGAGGCCCTGAATTTCAGTGTGGAATCCTTATGGCCCGGTGCCTCGGCAAACCCGGATCTGGAAGTACCGTCAGTAAGGTGAACCGTTGCCGTGTAGAATTTTGCCTGCATGGTAAAAGAGACCAGCAGCAGAAGGAAAGCGAATTTTTTCATGTTGTAATTGATTAGTTGGTGTTGCTAAGGTATGTAATTTTTTTGAAGCGGAGGCCAATTGCATAAAGTTGAGTAAGCTGCCACGCACCGTCATCACGAGGCACGAGCGATCTTTCTTGACTACAATTTTAAATGCCATTGCGTCATTTTCCATTCAGGGTCATGGTCAATCCTGAAATCAAATTCACGGGGATAGTCCTTACTCTCAATAAGTGCAGAAAGAAGGTCATTCGTTATTTCAGGGTCATAAATGCGCCATATAATTTCACGGGTTTTATTCCATGTTATTCGTGCCAGGAACAATGCATTTGGTTTTATGGGATCGCCTTTAATTTTTTCATCAAGAAAATCCTGGAATTTGTCTACGATCTTAACTTCATCCTGCGAAGGCATTCCGTTCACTATAAGTTCTTCAAAATCGATCATCACAGAACAATGCCAGGCAAACACTTCCTTAGGCTCAAAGTCCCTTAGAGCTATATTGACTACCCCGATTCCCGGCAGATCCTCCTGTTTGAATTCTGTTACCTGATAATGTTCTTCAGAGATGTCAACTATAAATTCTTTCATGGGTGTTATTGTTTGCTTATTTAGCCTGGCTAGGGCGTGACTCCCATACTACTATCTTTGTTATCAATACTATAGGCCTATCACTCTATTCCAATCGGATATATACATATATACTCTTTGAAATTCGGTGGGGAGTAACATCCTGTTATGAGCAATAAAATTCCTAGTTTTTTCTAGTTCTTCCATTCTTTGCTTTAGCCAATGTTGTGAAGGAATTAAATTACTGAAAAAAGTCCATTTTTCAATCATAATTCCAGCAAGCATACCAAAATCCAAGAACCCGAGTAGGTCACTTTTTTCTCCTTCTAACCATGAATCTTTAATAGCAGTGGTTTGCCTACCCTCTGCGTGAGTTTTCATTTTAACGGGCAATTTCTCCCACCAATCTAAACCTTCATTTTCAAGTAACGTTTCTCTAATGTAGTCGCGGATTTCATTTTCGAAACAATGCAGTACACAATATAGTCTAGCCATTTCAAGCGCCTTATTTCTTCTGGTGATACTAAATGGCGATAAGGCGTCAGCTAGAAGTTGTTCCTCTACATATTTGGAATCAGCACCAATCTGAATTCCGGCAGATTGAAATTCTGAAGCTTCTGATTCAAACATTATACCTCTAAAAAGAAAGTCTCTGAGATCTTTTTTCATGATTACTCTATTAAGTGATCTTTTAAAGATTTAAAAATTGCATTATAGACTTCTACATCTTTTGTTGCTGGTAAGTGAATTTGAATATTATAGTGTAGCCCAACACTGCTTGATTTCGTATGCTTCACAGGTGGTTTCTCATCTATATGATCAGTGATTTTCTCTTTTACAGAATCAGGTATTGGTTTGTCAACAGACGCATTGTTAGATTTTAAATCAGCTAATTCTAATAGTGAATAAAACGTTGCAGAATGTAGCTTGGCAACATTTTCACTGGCATTGTGGTAACTTTTAAACTTTCCTAGTATTAATTCCTTATCTTTTTGAGTCGGATGTTCTTTAATTAGAAAGATATCAGAGTAAGCTTCCTTAATAGCTTCACCCATTTTAACCTTAGAAAGAGAATGATTTCTATAGTCATGATACCTTTGTGTGGGTGTCCCGTCAGATGACAGAAAACCCAATGACTTCAGTAATGGAATAAATGGTCTATGATTGTTTGATTTGAATCCCAAATCTCTTAAAACAATATTTGTAAATTTTTCTGGAGCTTGTGCATCTCTAATTCTGGAGAAGAATTCACCAAGTTGTCCGTAAGCTTGCGTATAGGTAGTTGGTAGTGCCATATCTTGTTATTTAATTTTTACTAGGGGATGGTGGCCGTGAGCATCGTTTTTTACCACTTCATATTTCTTTAGACTCTCAAAAAGTTGTGAAAGACTTTTAAAACCAAACGTTCGTGGATCGAAACTAGGATCTATTTTACGAAGAGTCCATCCTAGCTTTGAAACCAAAATTGTCTCTTCTTCAGTAGCTGCAATTTCATAAGCTTTATCTATTTTAGCGATTTCCTCTAGCGATAGTGGTACATATTTTGTAGTAATTACCTCCTTTAATTTATTAGTTTTAGCTTTGCTTTTTGTATTTGCATTTTGTATAGAGGAAATTGTTTCAGCTAATCCCAAGTCATCTGGATGGTCTTTTTGAATTAAATTTTCAGTAAAAGTGAAAATTTCACATGAGTTTACAAATGCGATGGGTGTTGTTTGTCGACCAATTCCCATTACGAACATTCCTTCTTCTCTAATTCTTTTTGCTAATCCAGTAAAATCACTATCGCTAGATACTATACAAAAACCATCAACATTTTTATCATGTAGAATATCCATTGCATCAATTATTAATGAACTATCACTAGAATTTTTACCCTTTGTATATGCAAATTTTTGAATAGGATTTAGAGAATGATTATTTAATGTTTCTTTCCAAGTATTCATCTGGGGTATAGTCCAATCTCCATAAATTCTTCTAATTGTTGCTTTCCCGTATTTAGAAACTTCTGCAATTATTTCTTCTATAAGACTTGAATGGGCATTATCTGCATCAATAAGAACTGCTATTTTTGTTTTGTCTTCCTTCATTTTTATTGTTTCTATAAACCTACAAAAAAATCCCCTACAATTTTAACAAAAATAAATTCCCATAACATTTTTACCAACTTCCTGTTATTTTATTACTTTTGACCTGCTTTAACGATTATTCAAAAAACAGCGATGAATTTCGACAGAAAACAGTTAACCGACGAAAAATTACTTGATTTATATACCAAATTATTAAAGCCAAGGCTCATCGAGGAGAAGATGCTTATCCTCATCCGCCAGGGCAAAGTGTCCAAGTGGTTCTCCGGCATAGGCCAGGAGGCTATTTCTGTGGGCGTTACCGCCGTGCTGGGCAAGGACGAGTACATCCTCCCCATGCACCGCAACCTGGGCGTGTTCACCGGCCGCGACATTCCGTTGTACCGCCTGTTCTCGCAGTGGCAGGGCAAGGCCAACGGCTTTACCAAGGGTCGCGACCGCTCGTTCCACTTCGGTACGCAGGAGTATAAGATCATAGGGATGATATCGCACCTGGGTCCGCAGCTTGGCGTTGCCGACGGTATCGCGCTGGCGCACAAGCTCCGCAAAGAGGGCAAGGTGACCGCGGTGTTTACAGGCGAGGGCGCTACCAGCGAGGGCGATTTCCACGAGGCGCTCAACATTGCCGCTGTGTGGGAGCTTCCCGTGATGTTCATAATAGAGAACAACGGCTACGGCCTTTCGACCCCCACCAACGAGCAGTACCGCTGCGAAAACCTGGCCGACAAAGGCATAGGCTACGGCATGGAGTCGCACATCATCGACGGCAACAACATGCTGGAAGTGTATACCAAACTCGACGAACTGGCGACATCGATGCGCGAAAACCCGCGCCCGGTGCTGTTGGAATTCAAGACCTTCAGGATGCGCGGGCACGAGGAGGCGAGTGGTACCAAGTATGTGCCGCAGGAGCTGATGGATGCTTGGGCCGTGAAGGATCCGGTGGAGAATTACCGCCAGTTCCTGAAAGCCAAAGGCGTGCTGACCGACGATGCCGACGCTGCCATCCGCGCGGAGCTGAAAAAGGAGATCGACGAAAACTACCAGCAGGCTTCCGCCGAACCGGCCATTGAAGCGAGTTTGAGCGAAGAATTAAATGATGTTTACAAACCATATCAGCACGAGGAGGTTAACCCTTCATCAGAAACGGAAAACATACGCATGATCGATGCCATACAACAAGGATTAAGGCAGTCGATGGAGCGCCACGACAACCTCGTGATCATGGGACAGGATATCGCTGAGTATGGCGGGGCGTTCAAGATCACCGACGGCTTTGTGGCACAATTCGGCAAGGAGCGCGTGCGCAATACCCCTATATGCGAGTCGGCTATTGTATCGGCAGGCATGGGGCTTTCGATCAACGGCGTGAAGTCGGTTATCGAGATGCAGTTCGCCGACTTCGTGTCCACAGGCTTTAACCCGATCGTGAACTACCTGGCCAAGGTGCATTACCGCTGGCAGGAAAACGCCGACGTGGTGGTGCGCATGCCTTGCGGGGCGGGCGTACAGGCGGGGCCGTTCCACTCACAGACCAATGAGGCGTGGTTCACCAAGACCCCGGGGCTCAAAGTGGTGTACCCGGCGTTCCCGTATGATGCCAAAGGCCTTTTGGCTACAGCCATCAACGACCCAAACCCGGTCATGTTCTTTGAGCATAAAGCATTGTATAGAAGTTCTTATCAGGACGTACCTAAGGATTACTACACGATACCTTTCGGCAAGGCAGCAATGCTCAGGGAAGGGGAGGACGTAACCGTGATATCCTTTGGCGCAGGCGTACACTGGGCATTGGAAACACTGGACAAAAACCCCGACATCAAAGCCGACCTTATCGACCTCAGGTCATTACAGCCGCTGGATACGGAAACGATATTCCAATCGGTGAAGAAAACAGGGAAAGTCATCATACTGCAGGAAGATACGCTGTTTGGCGGCGTGTCCAGCGACATTTCGGCCATGATCATGGAGCAGTGCTTCGAGTACCTCGACGGCCCGGTAAAACGTGTAGGCAGCCTTGAGAGCGCGATACCGTTCACCAAGGCGCTGGAAGACCAGTACCTGTCGAAAGGCCGCTTTGAAGGGGCGCTTAAGGAGCTAATGGCTTATTAGAAAGTTTATAGGTTGATGCGTTGACCTGGTTATTTGAAGCGCATTACATAATTATAGAACCACACAGTCTTAGGGCTGTGTGGTTTTTTTGTCATTCATGAGTGTTGCATCCCGACTCCCTCTCCTTTGGAGAGGGTTGGGGTGAGGACTATTCGCAAGAGTGGCCATCAATATAGCTATAAGCAAAATCATTAGTAAGGGTTCAGAACGCCTTGGCTTATTTGGTAAATTTGTGTAGCGAAATTTACAACGGCGGCAGTGTTGCAAGCGAAATGGTTTTCGGTTAAATCCTTCCGCAAATTAGCATTGCCCACACATATATCGTAATTTTAGCCTTACAAAACTTAGCTATGAGATTCCATACACGTAAATGGGTAAAACCCGAAGACCTTAATCCTAACGGTACATTATTCGGCGGCAAGCTGCTGGCCTGGATCGATGAGGAGGCCGCGCTTTATTCCATCATACAACTTGAGAACCAGAGGATAGTAACGAAACACATGTCCGAGATAAACTTCATGAGCTCGGCAAAGCAGGGTGACATCATTGAGATAGGCATCGATGTAGTGCGCTTCGGGAAGACATCGCTGGTGCTGCGCTCGGAGGTCCGCAACAAAATGACGCAGGAAAAGATCATCACGGTAGATAACATTACGATGGTCAACCTGGATAGTTTCGGACGTCCTTCAGCGCATGGCAAAACCAGGATAGAGTATGTCAAGGACAGGATACTAAAACCTTAAACAAAGAACATCTAAATATAAATTTCAAACATGGAGAATTTAAACGGGCAGTCGGCTATCATAACCGGTGCCGGAAAAGGGCTTGGTAAAGCCATTGCTGTAGAACTCGCCAAAAACAGCGTAAACCTTGGGCTTATCGCAAGGACAGAAGCCGACCTTCAGGCTGTCGCCGAAGAAGCCAGAAAGCTAAATGCCGAAATAAAAGTGGTTTATGCAATAGCGGACATTACGGATAATGCACAGTTGACAGGTGCGATCGAAGCAATAAAAAAAGAGTTGGGAGCGATCGACATCCTGGTGAATAACGCCGGTGTAGGCAAGTTTGGCAAGTTCCTTGACCTGAGCGTAGCCGAATGGGAGAACATCATTAAAACCAATGTTTTTGGCGCCTATTATGCTACCCGTGCCGTATTGCCGGAAATGAAGGAACGCAGGAGCGGGGATATTGTCAATATTTCATCCAGCGCGGGATTGAAAGGCGCGCCGCTAACAAGCGCTTACAGTGCCTCGAAGTTCGGGCTTATAGGAATGTCGGAATCGCTGATGCAGGAAGTAAGGAAAGATAATATCAGGGTATTTACAATGACCCCAAGCACCATTTCTACCGATATGGCGAAAGACCTTAACCTTACTGACGGCAACCCCGAAACGACACTGCAGCCGGAAGACTTTGCAGAGCTTTTGGTAGGGCATTTGAGGCTGCCGCGAAGAGCTATGGTGAAAGATGTGAGCCTTTGGTCAACTAATCCATAAGCATAAAACACAAAGCCCGAAACTGACCATGTTCCGGGCTTTGTTTTTATGAGGAGATCATTATTCTTCCATGTATCCCTTGCCCGTAGGCAGTTCAAAGATCTCCAACCCAAAATATGCCACAGAAGCGATGATATGATCAAAGATATCGGCCATGATGTATTCATAGTTCAGCCAGCGCTTATCGGAAGTGAAAAGGTAGATCTCGATAGGGATGCCTTTTTCGGTAGGCTGGAGGTGGCGGCACATGATGGTCAGGTCCTTGTTGGCTCCCGGGTGTGTCTCGATATAGCTGTTGATATACTTGCGGAAGATACCCAGATTAGTGAGGTTACGTCCATTGATAGATAACGATTTATCAACATTATGCTCGCTGTTCCATTTGTCGATATCGGCCTGTCGGCCTTTCAGGTAATCGGCAATTAGATGTATCTTGCTTAGGTCGGCGATCTCATCACGGTGTACGAACCGCACGGTGTTGGCCTTTATCAGGATATGCCTTTTGATGCGCCGCCCACCCGAATCTACCATCCCGCGCCAATTCCTGAACGAGTCGGAGATCAGGCTGTACGTAGGTACGGTAGTCGTGGTGTGATCGAAGTTCTGAACTTTTACCGTGGCCAGGTTGATCTCGATCACATAGCCGTCGGCACCGAATTTTTCCATGGTGATCCAGTCGCCTATGCGCACAATATCGTTGACCGTGACCTGTATGCTGGCTACGAACCCTAATATGGTATCCTTAAAAATAAGGATGATGATAGCAGATATGGCTCCAAAAGTACCTAACAATGCGCCTATGGTAGTGTTGAACAATATCAGTACCATAGCCGTGACCGCAAATATCCACAGGATGATCATGATCACCTGGATATAGCTGTCAATGGGCTTGTCGTTATATTCCGGCTGGATCTTGAGGTAGTCTTTCAGGGCATTGAAAATACTTCTTATTATCCAAAGGCTTAACAGGATAATGGATATGGTCGTGCCCTTTGAGATCATTTTCTCCCAGTAAATAAAATCCTCAAGTATTACAGGAAGCATTTTATATATAAAGTACAACGGAATGAGGTGGGCAACATATTTTGCGGTTTTGTTCTCAACCAAAAAATCGTCAAAGGAGGTCTTGGTACGGCGGGCGACAATGGAGAGTGCCACGACCAGTACTTTTTTAAAGATCCTGTCCAGCACAATAGCAATTACGGTAAGTACAACGAGGTTTGCTCCCAAATTGCCGTAAAGGGCTATGGTATGGCCAAAACCAATGTTCTTAAGTATCTTATATGCCCAGTTGAATAACTCCATTTACGAATTTGCCGTCGAACCGAAATATTTACGTTCCATGATGAAGGTCCCAAAAGGAGGGATGGAAGCCAGGCAAATGATGATGTATTTTTTCCAGGGCCATTTCTCCTCAAACTTCAGCATTGTTGCAAAAACGATATAGATGGTGAACAGTACACCATGTGCCATTCCTACAGGACGGATATATTCGGGGTTGTCCCAAATGTATTTTAGCGGCATGGCAAAAAAGAAAAGTACAAGGGCAGAGATACCCTCAAGTAAGGCTATGATCTTAAAGATGCGTATCATGTAATAAAATTTTTGCAAAGGTAGGGATCGGCACGGATCTTTTGCCACGAATTACACTAATTTCACAAATTTAATATTTATTGAAATTAGCATCTGCCAAGGAAAAGTACTGGTATGATCAGTGAATTCGTAAGTGACATCTTTAAATAAAAAAGCTGCCCGTTCCCGGCCAGCTTTCCTAATTATATAACGGTAAATTTGAATTCTTAAAAAGCCAGGAATGCCTTGTTGTATTCCTTAAGGTCAAGAAGATTGTTCTTCTTGGTAAGGTCGGTGAACAGGGAAAGCAGGTAGTCAAGGCTTTCCAGGTTGTTCTCATTGCCTGCCGCGTCGCCCGCCACAAGTTCTGTTTCTTCGTCCACAGGCTCATCGTCCGGAATGGGGATAAGAAAGGCTCCGTTCTGTTCAAGGTGCTCGTACGTAAGGCGCAGCGCCTTGGTAAGTACCGGGTTTTGCTCTTCCATGCTGTATTCGCGCAGTTTTTTCAGGTCGGCTACAAGGGTATCCACATCAAAACCTTTTTTGAACAGGTCGAGCTGTATCTTATGGATCAGTTTTTGTGCACTCGGGTTTTCCACTATTCTGTTGTTTAGTTTTTGACTTTGTTTCAGGACTGCAAAAATAGCACTTTATCTGTTTTTCCCACATCTTTTTTTCAATTTATTGTAAGCTTTGAAATTTACCCGTAATTTTGAAACACTTATGAGTAAACGCGACCTTAAAAAATACCTGGCATCGTTGCCAAAAGAAGAACTTGAAGAACAACTCCTGGCATTGTACGAAAAGTTTGGCGATGTAAAGCAATACTACGACTTTGTATTTAACCCCAAAGAGGATAAGCTGGAGCAGGAAGCCAAGCTTAAGATCGCCAATGAGTACTTTCCCATAAAGGGTAAACGACCCAAGCTGCGCCGCTCGACAGCACAAAAGTACATCAAGCATTTCATTAGCCTTGGTGTCGATCCATATGTAGTGGCGGATGTTATGCTCTTTAATATCGAGACCGCCCAAAAATATTCAGCAAAGCGCGAGCTGAAATACTCATCCTTCTATAAAAGCATACTTAACTCTTATAAACAAGTGGTCGACTATGTGGCCGTAAATGGTATGGACACTAACTTTAAAGAGCGCATTGCCGCCGTTAAAGACGAAGCATTACGCCAATATTGGGAAAACAGGATGGAGTTCGAAAGGATATGGGATAATTTTGAATAGTTTTAAGTTCAGAGTTTAGAGTTCCGGGTTTAGCGTTTGAGTGGCAACCATGAACTCAGAATTTCCAACTCAAAACAGTAATCCCTGAACATTCTCCTCATAATACCCTTCCTTTAATTTTCCTACCCTGAAAAGGTTCACTTTTTCATGGGCAATTCGTGTAGGCTCGGGTATGCGGTGCTTTAGTACGCATTTTTCCATAATGGAAAGGCTGTCGGGTACAGAGACCTTGTGCCCTGGCGAAATGTAAACGGGCTTTACGCCGGTCTTGGTTCGCAGTGCATAGCCCATCACTTCGTTATAGCTGGATATGGGGCTCATGCTCATCCTGTCGAGGCCGAGCGGGGTATAGTTCCCGAACAGCATGTTCTTAGCGCAGCCTATTGCAGCATGGTCTGACAGTACTCCAAAATGCGATGCGATACCCATGCGCCGCGGGTGGGTCACGCCCTGACCGTCTAGGACAATTATGTCGGGTTTGTGCGGCAGCTGCTCCCAGGCCTTCAATAATGCAGGAACTTCGCGAAAGCCAAGGTATTGCGGCACATAGGGAAATTTGGTTTCGGCGATCACAAGCGAATAGGAGAGGAGTTGCATCTCGGGGTAGGAGAGTACCACAATGCCGGCATATACGGTATCACTGTCCTTATTATGCGAAATGTCGCCGCCTGCTATTGTGGTTATGCTCCTGTTTTCTGTTATCAGCGAAACACGATGGCGCATCTCATTCTGTATTTCGGTAGCTTCAGGTATTGAAGTATCATCATAATTCAGCATAGTTACCTCCTTCATTTTTGTAAATTTAGTTATAATTGACTGAATAATAACCATGTTAGAGGATCTTTGCTTCATAAATAATTTTATAATAATCTTTATGATTTCCTAAACAATTAAATCGGGGTAAATATATATTTTTGAGGATTGACACAACACATGGAAAGAGACGAGGCGGAGGACAGGAAAGAGCTGTACCACTATCAGCAGGAAGATATCGATGCGATTTTTGAAAAGTTTGAAGGCAAGCCGGATAACTATCACTTATTGTACCAGTTACCTACAGGAGGCGGCAAGACCGTGATATTCTCCGAGATAGCGCGCCGCTTTGTTGAAAAATACAACAGGAAAGTACTCGTGCTTACCCACCGCATCGAGCTGAGCAAGCAGACATCGGCGATGCTCAAGAGTTTTGGGGTCACCAATACCATCATTGACAGTGCCGTAAAAGACCTGCCCAACCACAGTGAATTTGACTGTTATGTGGCAATGGTAGAGACCCTCAACAACCGCCTTAAGGATAAGAAATTCCATATGGATTATGTTGGCCTTGTTATTGTAGACGAGGCGCACTACAACTCTTTCCGCAAGCTGTTCACCTATTTCAAGAATTCATTGTTCCTTGGCGTTACGGCTACACCGCTTAGTTCTAATATAGAGCTGCCTATGTACGAGACGTACAATGAGCTGATCGTTGGTGAGCCGATACAGTCGCTTATTAATAAAAGTTACCTGGCAAGGGCGGTAATGTATGGGTATGATGTAGAGCTTACTTCGCTTAAGCTGGGCATCAACGGCGATTATACCGTGAGCTCTTCAGATGAATTGTATTCGCGTTCCTCTATGCAGGACCTGCTAGTGCAGTCGTATGAAGCGCGTGCCAAAGGAAAGAAAACCCTTATTTTTAACAATGGCATCAATACATCGCTGTATGTTTACGAAACCTTCAAGTCTGCGGGATTGCCGATCAAGCACCTTGACAACCGCACACCGGATATCGAACGCAAGAAGATACTAAGCTGGTTCCATAAAACACCCGATGCGATCCTCACATCCGTTTCCATACTTACCACAGGTTTCGATGAGCCAACGGTAGAGGCCATCATACTCAACAGGGCCACACGCTCACTTACACTATACTTCCAGATGATAGGCCGCGGCTCGAGAAAGCTGCCCGGCAAAGATATATTCACGGTGATCGACCTGGGCAACAATGCGCAGCGTTTCGGCCTTTGGAGCGACCCGATAGACTGGCAGTACATCTTTAAAAATCCCGAGCAGTTCCTGGAGAACATCCGTACCGATGCTGAGATAGAAAGCTACCACGTATACAGCATGACCGACGAGGTGCGTGCCAAATTTGGCAAAACACTTGATGTTACCTTTGACGTTGAAGAAGAGTACCGTAAAGCTGTAGATGAGCAAAGGGAAAAGCCAAAGGTCGTTATAGAGCATTCCATCCGCCAGCACGCTTTCATGTGCATAGAAAATGCAGAAACGGTATCGGAAGCCCGGAAGTTGGCTAAGCTGCTTGACGGTGACATCGAATACCGTGTAAAGAAGTATGCGAAGCTGTTATCCAAAACCACCAAGAACTACCGCGAATGGCTTATTGAGGATTATAAGAACCGGCTTACCATAATGATCGGCCGCATATTCCATAAATTTAAAGAGGGTGAGGATGATGAGCAGCCCATCGAATTAAAAAAGCTGTAGCTGATAGCCTTCATTTCCTTTGGGAGGTTTTGCTTCACCGAATATTGTGCGCCCGCCATATTTATAAGACTCATCGCGTTCCTTTTGGATAAGCGCGTCGAAATTATCATTGGGCGTAAAATCTTTCTCAGCCTCCCATGACAATTCTGAGAGCTTTTTTATGGCCTGCATCTTATCGTTATTCCCGATCTTGGCACTGTGTATCGCTGTTTGCAGCGTTGCTATGGTCTCATCGAATACTTTTATAGGAACAGGAAAAGGATGGCCATCCTTTCCGCCATGTGCAAAAGAAAAACGTGCGGGATCGTCAAAACGGGTCGGGGTGCCGTAGATCACTTCGCTTACTAATGCTACCGACTGTATGGTCCTGGGCCCCATTCCTTTCAGCAGCAATAGGCCCTCAAAATCTTCGGGTTTGTTCTCGTGTGCCAGCCACAGCATTGCCCCAAGGCGCTTCATGTTGACATCCTTCATTCTTACATCGTGGTGGCCGGGCATTTTCAGGTGATCCAGTTCTCTCAGTATCCTTTCCGGATGTTCCTTTACGATGAGCAAGGATTTTTCGCGTGTTAAAGCAGCTTCTGCGGCGGTAAGGTTGAGGATCTTTCCGCGGTTTTCGCCATAAATAAAGGTATGTGGCTCATTAACGAACGACTTGAGGTTTTCGCTATGCCAATGATAGCGGCGCGCTGTACCCGTAGCATTGTTCATTCCTTGCTGTATCACGCACCAGTCTCCTTTGGTATTTACTATAAAATTATGCTGGTACAGATGGAAGCCGTCCTGTATCGCGGTATTATCTACTTTAGCGGTAAGCCTGCTCAAGCCTGCCAGTTCGGTGCCATTAAGCCCCGTGGTGTCGCCTACCGACAACAGTTCGTCAGGTGTTCTCATGGAATGTTTTCCCTTACCACCGCAAATGTAGATCCCTAATTCCTTTGCGTGGGGATTTACCGATCGTTTGAGCGCGCCCAGAACGGATGTCGTAATGCCCGATGAGTGCCAGTCCATGCCCATTACTGCCCCGAAACTCTGGAACCAGAAAGGGTTGGCGAGTTTGCTAATGACTTCGGAGGTAGAAAATTCCATGGCAATGGTCTCCACAATGGCCAGGCCGAGTTTCGCCATCCTCTCGGAAAGCCAAGGTGGGACGTGCCCTCCATGCAGAGGGAGGTCGGCAGAACCGGAACGCTTCATTGTTAAATTATTTTCAACAAATATATGAAAATAATCTCATTAACTGATTTATTCTCAAGTAGTCAATATTGATAGACTTATAGATACGGTTTTTCTTAATGCACTGTATGTCAATTGTATGCTGAGTGGAGAATATTTGGCATTTATTTAATACTAAATTGTGCGATACTTACAATTAAAGTGAGTAATTTAGGAAAACATAAAACGCCTGTTAACCTATACAAATCATAATACCATGGAACGTACAATTACACATGACAACAGCCTGAATGCATACAATAGTGTGTCCTATCAGGATGCTGTATCTGAATTTGAAAAAGAAGTAAAAGAAGAGGAGCTGTCCTGCAGCCTCCTGTTAAAAAACCTTTTAAAGACCAATCTCAGGCTCACAAAGCTTAATGAGATAAGCATGGTACTGTTTTTCTAAGAATTAAAAAAAACTTTGTTATGGAAGATCGGACAAAAAACAACGAAAATGAAAGCGAGAACGCGGCAAGACGTGACTCAATGAACGCGGAAGATCTGGTACGCGATAATGAAAGATCGGGTGATCAGCCTGAGAACGGACGCGATAACGAAGATGGCGATACCGATAAATACCTTGCTATTGAACAGCCGGGCGTATCGTATACAAAAGAGAACGACCCAACCCTGAATTCAGACCATGCTGACTTTGGGAGCGAAAGCCGCGAAAAGGAATGGAACGATATGGGCGGCAACAGCAAAAACTCCGACGCTTTTAACCAGGACGATTACCTGCTCGAAGATAACATTGACCTTGATGAGGACCAAAATCAGTCCATATCGAGCGACGATGACGACTTCGAGGAAAGCAACGAGCGCTACACCAATTAGGCACCAGCAAAACTATATATTTCAGGTCCCCGGTATCATAAGGTATTGGGGATTTTTTTAACCTTATGACAGGAAATTCTAAAATAGCGATCTATGGCGCGCTTGCTGCTAACCTTGCTATTGCGACAGTGAAATTCATAGCGGCCTCGGTAACGGGCAGTTCGGCAATGATAAGCGAAGGCATACACAGCGCGGTAGACAGCGGTAATTCCTTATTGCTGCTGCTGGGAATGAAGCGCAGCCAGCGCCCGCCCGACAGGGGGCATCCGTTCGGACATGGGAAGGAGATCTATTTTTGGTCACTCATTGTTGCCATTCTCGTTTTCTCACTTGGTGGGGGCATGTCAGTATATGAAGGTGTCAGCCATTTGCAGCATCCGGTCGAACTGCGTGACCCGTTTTGGAATTACATTGTACTGACCGCATCAATGCTGTTCGAAGGGGCTTCCCTTTTTTACGCGGTCCGCGAATTCAACAAAACGAGTGGCGGATCAGGCTTTTTCCGTGAATTGAGCATGAGCAAGGATCCCGGGCTTTTTGCGGTGATCTATGAAGAAAGCGCAGCTATTGCAGGATTGCTCATTGCATTGCTTGGCGTGTTCCTTGGGCATTATTTCAATGAACCGATGTTCGATGCCATCGCCTCGATGCTGATAGGCGTAGTGCTTATAATCGTAGCGATAACGATGGTGAGGGAAAGCAAAGGGCTGTTGGTGGGTGAGAGCGCCAACAACGAGATCGTAAAGGGCATTTACGATCTGGTAAATGCAGAAGAAAAAGTTGAAACGCTCTATTTTCCATTAACAATGCACCTGGCGCCTAATGAGATATTGCTTGCGCTGGATGTGGAGTTCAAAAAGGAGATGACAGTAGAGGAATTATTCGATTCCGTAAACGACCTTGAAGACAAAATAAAGAAGGCGTTCCCAAGCGTAAAGAAAATTTACATCGAGGCAAAAAACTTTGGCGGAAGGCAAAGGCCGTGGCAGATCGAGACAGTAGATTAAACTCTTGTGAAGAAATATTTGATAGATGATCTTCTGCTTATTTTAGATAGTTATTAACTATATCGTTGTAGTAAATGTGATCTTAACATAGTCTGACGGAAGTCAGGTTATATTTGTAGCAACCAGTTATGAAATTACACCACTACCTATTACTGTTCCCTTCGCTACTCTTCATCTCCTGTTCGGATGAAAAGGACTATGTACCGCGCGGTACGACGAACCCCTTAGAGATCCTGGACCTGCCTGCAGTAGCTTACGATTATAACGAACAGCTTCCGGGATATTTTTTTGTAAACGACGGTGGGCCTGTGCCGAGTTCTGTCAATGGCATCGATAACACACCTGCCCACAATCCCATTACCAATGATGGCGCTACACTGGGGAGGGTACTTTTCTACGATAAGAACCTGAGCCTTAACCGAACTACGGCGTGCGGGTCCTGTCACAGGGCAGAGAAGGCCTTTGCCGATTCAAGTCCCTTTAGCCACGGGCTTTACGGGCAGCCCACAAAGCGGAATTCAATGACTTTGGTAAATGCCCGCTTTTACCAGCGCGGGCGTTTTTTTTATGACGAACGTGCGGCATCATTGGAGGATCAGGTGATCATGCCCATACTCGACCATACCGAGATGGCGCTTGATCCGGGGCAAATCCTTCAAAGGGTAGCAGAACAGCCCTATTACAAGCAGCTGTTCATAAAAGCATTTGGCAGCAATACTATTACCAGTGAGCGCATAGAAAAGGCGCTGTCGCAATTCATAAGGAGCATGGTAAGCCATAATTCCAAGTACGATGCAGGAAGGGCGCAGGCAGCCAACATGCGTGAACCCTTTGCGAATTTTACCGCAGAGGAGAACCGGGGTAAGGACCTTTTCCTGAAGCCATTTTCTGAAGGAGGCGTGAATTGCTATGCCTGCCATACTACCGAAGCATTCGTATCACACAATATCGGGCCGATAAATAATGGCCTCGATGCCGCATCCGGTACCGATCTGGGCGCTTACGGTTTTTATACATCCAGCCCGGAAATGACAGGCGCATTCAAGATACCAACATTACGCAATATTGTGCTCACCGGTCCGTATATGCACGATGCACGTTTTACTACCCTTATACAGGTTATCGAACATTACAATAGCGGGGTGAAGGACCATCCGAACCTTTCGCCATGGCTAAAGGGGGATGACGGGTCGGCACGCCAGCTCAATTTAAGTGAGTATGATAAGCTTGCGCTCCTACGTTTTTTATACACCCTTACCGACCAAACCATAATGAGCGACCCGAGGTGGCTGGATCCTTTTATTAATCAGCATCTGTAGCAGCAAAAGGAATGTATATTTCGAATGTTGCTCCAATGCCGGGCTCGCCTTTCGCAACGATAAAGCCTTTATGGTTCTCAACGATCTTTTTTACGATAGCAAGTCCGATACCTGTTCCCTGGTATAATTCCTTATCATATAGCCGCTGAAAAACTTCAAATATCTTATCACTGTATTTTTGGTCGAATCCGATACCGTTATCCGAAAGTTTAAGCAGGCAGTAGTCTTTTTCGGCATCAGGAAGAAAATCACCGAAATGATCCCCCTTAACAGTAGAACAACTGATCTTTATTACGGGCGAACGGTGAGGATCAGAAAATTTAAGGGAATTGCTGATCAGGTTATATAACAGTTGCCTGAACTGGAATGGAACAATATCAAGGCTGTAGGTCATGCCGATCTCTACAACAGCATTTTTATCCTTAATGTCTCCTGCGATATCTGATACTACCTGTGATATGATCACTGATAGGTCGGTATGTTTGAATTTCTGTCCTGCAGCCCTGCTTCGGGAGTAGGCAAGAAGGTCATTAATGAGTGCCTGCATGCGTTGGGCTGCTTCCCGCATTCGCCGGAAATAGTCCCTGCCTCTTTCAGAAAGGTTATGGCTCTCCTTTTCAACGATTATTGAGGCTATGGTTTGTATTTTTCGTAAGGGTTCCTGAAGGTCATGACTGGAAATGTAAGCAAATGACTCAAGGTCCTTGTTCATTTTCAGGAGTGAATCATTATTTTTAGCAAGTTCTGCTGTACGTTCTGCCACCTTTTTTTCAAGCACATCATTAAATGCCTTCTCCTCCTGCAACATCACGCCGCTTTCCCGCACTGATTCCACAGCATGTAGGTGAAAGGCGATGAGGTCAGCGAACAGTCTGAACATCTGAGTTATGGCAGGTGAGCTGACTTCGTGTGGATCGGGATCGATAGCGCAAAGCGTTCCAAAAAAGCTGCCATCGTGTTTTCGGAGTATCGGGACCGAGATATAGCTTTGGAAACCATACATACCAGGCGTATGATGGTCTTTAAAGAGAGGATCTTCTGCAGCATGGTCAATTATCACACCAATGCCGGAATCACGTATTTCATTACAAATGGTGGTTTTTATCTCCAGTTCATCACCGGGTTTGAGGCCAAAGCCAATATCATCCCGCACGCTGCAGGTTACCCAGCGATCTTCCGTTACCCTTGCGACAGCTGCAAAGCCCATACCTGTAGTGCTGCAAATTACATCGAGCAGTGATGGGATTATATCAATTTGCCGGATATCATCTATATCTTTTTGAAGATCCGCTGCCGTTGTTGTCATAATATGATTTATGACGCTAAGATATGAAATTAAACGCATTCGTAAATTGCCTTATAGATGACACCTTTTAAATTAACGTACCCGTAGAAATTACCTGTTTTACAAAAACAGGTAATTTCTACCTGTGCCATGCCATTGTGTTTACTGAAATTTACATACTGAAATTAATGCTTTTGATATGATAAATTTTACCCCCGATGTATTAAGGCACTCTGCCAAATGGACGACTGCCGAAGAAACCTGCATTTCTATCACAGGTTTCCCTGAAAGTGTAGAGCTGAATGTGAACGAAGGATACGAAGTGATACACTTTATATGCCGCTATATGTCCTGCCGCGGATGGCTGGCCGAAGCAACCTTCCAGAATATAGAGTCTGCCATAAAAACAAGGCTGCCGTTCGCCGTGCGCTCACATAAGGATATAAAAGACTGGCTGGATAGCAGTTTCAGGAGATAGGTATGTGTGATTTTACAAGACAAGACCTGAAGCAGGAGTATATATGGCGTACAAAGGAGGATGATGTTAAGAAAATAACCGGTTTTCCAGCCGACGTTATCTTGAACTGCACCCAGGGATATGAGATACTTTACTTTATTAACCGCTATATGGAGCATATAGGCTGGTGTACATTGGTGTCTTTCAACAATATTGAGTTAATCATCAAATCGAGGCTGCCTTTTGGTAAGCGTACGCATAAGGATGTGAAAGAATGGTTAGATAACCTCTTACAGAGGTAATTGTGTGTTTCTTTTTTTAAGTGGTCAGAGCACGGTGAAAGCCGTGCTTTTACTTTTAAAAGCTGTTATATTTTCAATAAACGATCTACTTACAGCGGATCCTGATAAAAATTATCCGGCACTGGTGTTAAAGTCGTGCAATGCCAGCGGGCAGTTCGCAAAATGTCCTATTTTTAGCAGTTCAAAGAAACATTTACATGAAAAAATTACTAGCCATTTTTGGCTTATCTGCCCTTACGTTATTACAGTTTAGCTGCTCATCATCTTCTGATGGTGACAGTTCCCCAACAGATCCTACTGATGATACACCAGGGCCCGGCACCAATGAGGTCGACTTCTGGCTGACGAATAATTCGGGTTCCGTAAGGCTTGCCAAACAAACAACCGTGCTCGATTTTGGTACTGTAGCTAATCCGCAGCCTACCATTGAAGTTTCCGATACATCGGTATTTCAAACCATTGACGGTTATGGATATACACTTACGGGTGGCAGCGTCGAAGTGATCAACAGCCTTAATGCTTCGAGAAAACAGGAACTGTTGCAAGACCTTTTCAATACCACTACCGGCATTGGTGTAAGCTATCTCAGAGTAAGCATTGGAGCATCCGACCTTAATTCGGCGCCATTTACTTATAATGACCTTCCGGCAGGCCAAACCGACCCAACGCTTGCAAGCTTCAGCCTGAGCAATGACACGGCGGTCATAGGCCTTTTGCAGGAAATACTTGCCATTAACCCAAACATCAAGATCGTGGCTACCCCATGGAGCGCACCGGTCTGGATGAAGGATAACGGCAGCTTTGTGGGCGGCAGCCTCCAGACGCAATATTACGACGAGTACGCGCAGTATTTTGTAAAGTACATTCAGGGCATGCAGGCGCAGGGCATAACGATCACTGCTATAACCCCGCAAAATGAACCACTGAACCCGCATAATAACCCAAGCATGGTGATGCAGGCAGGGGAGCAGGCCAACTTTATAAAGAATGCTCTTGGGCCTGCATTTCAGGCAGCGGGCCTTTCTACCAAGATCATTGCTTACGACCATAACTGCGACCTCCCGTCATACCCATTGACTATCCTTAACGACCCCGGGGCAAACCCGTTCGTGGATGGCTCGGCATTCCACCTGTATGCCGGCGACATTAGCGCGATGACTACCGTACACAACGCACACCCGAATAAGAATGTTTATTTTACGGAGCAATACACCTCCGCGACCGGCAGCTTTGGCGGTGACCTGAAGTGGCACCTGAAGAATGTGCTGATAGGGTCGATGCGCAACTGGAGCAAGAACACCCTTGAATGGAACCTGGCGAGCAATGGCAGCTGGTCACCGCACACTAACGGCGGCTGTTCTGACTGTAAAGGCGCCATTACCATTACCAGCAGCGACACTTACGTGAAAAATGTAGCTTATTATGTAATAGCCCATGCGTCTAAATTCGTGCCTGCAGGTTCGGTACGCATTGCGAGCAATATTACGGGCAACCTGCAAAACGTAGCCTTTAAGACACCTGAAGACAAAAAGGTATTGATCGTGGAAAATGACGGCACTACAACGGAATTCTTCAACATAAAATATAATGGTGAATGGGTAAGGACGAGCCTGGAGCCGGGCGCTGTAGGGACGTATGTCTGGTAGGTCTTTATTTTCCAAAAAGAATAAAAAGCACGGCGAGAGCCGTGCTTTTTATTGATATACAATGCTATAGGTTGTTCTTTATAGGTCGAAAACTTAACATTGGGTGATCGTAATATTATCTAATTTTGTTAACTGTTAATTTACAATGAATTAATAGTAGCATTAAAACAGAAAAGACGTTTATAATAAATCAAATAGAACAAGAATGAGACAGCCCGAAAAGAAAGCCCCGGAAGCCCCGGAAGAGAATGTAACTGAAAATACCGTACCTGCTACGGACGTGAACACCACGACAGAGAATGCCGCGCCAGCGGAAGTATCTATTGAAGAAAAGCCAAAACCGGTTCGCAGGCCAAGGCCAGCTGCTAAAACAGAAGAAACAGAGGCCGCCCCTGCTGAAGCTACTGAAACTGCTGCCGCTGAAGTAATTGCTGCGGAAGAGACGCAGGCTACATCATCTGCAGAAACTACAGAGATCAAAGAGAAGAAAGAGAAGAAGTCCAAGTCTGATAAAAAGAAAAGATCTAAAAAAGATAAGGATAAGAAAAAGAAGAAGAAAAAAGCTAATGCTAAAAAGAAGGCAAAGGCTAAAAAGCAAAAGGAGAAAGCAAAAGCAAAAAAGAAAGAGAAGAAAAAGGCTAAAGCTAAGAAGAAGTCAAAAGGCAAAAAGAAAAAATAATTGAAAAAAAGCGAGGTGTTGAGCCTCGCTTTTTTTTTATGCTTTGAAGTGAACTCTATTGATATACACGGATATAATCCACCTCCATCGAAGATTGTACAAAATTAGGGTCGATGGCACCGCCAAAGTTGCCGCCCATGGCCACGTTCATGATAAAGAAAAAGTTGTGGTTGAATGGAATTGCAGCGCTATTGGCAACGGAGTGTATCTGGTTGCCATCGACAAAAATACGGATGATATCCTCATTCCAAATTACTGAATAGTCATGGAACTGGGTTGATACATTTGGTATCATGGCACTGCCGCTATTAGCATTCCCACCCGAATGCCCCGGATAATGCAGTGTGCCGTGTATCCTGTTCTGCTGGTTGCCCACGTGCTCCATAATGTCTATTTCGCCGCATGCTGGCCATGCCTGGGTAGCGTAGTTTTGTCCCAGCGTCCAGATCGCAGGCCAGGTACCGCCGCCCACAGGAAGTTTGGCGCGTATTACCGCACGGCCGTATTTAAAGCTGTATTTTCCATCGGTTACAAGTCGGGCGGAAGTATAAGGCTGCCCCTGATAGTTTTCTTTTTTTGCGGTAATTATCAACTTACCATCGGCAACCACAATATTTTCTGGACGGTCGGTATAGTATTGTGACTCGTTATTGCCCCAGCCGCCTGCGCCGAGGTTGTAACCCCATTTAGAAGGATCAGGCGCTCCGGGCGTATTAAACTCATCAGACCACACAAGTGTGGTAAAATTCTCATTGGCAGGAACATCGGGCGGAGTTGTGGTAAAGGTGTGGTAGATGGCTTTTGAAGCATCGTTGCCAAATACCGCCCTGACCTTCAGCTTATCATTGGTGACCGAAAGGATCTCGTATGTGCTTTGCCCTACATAATATCCCATGAAGCCTTCGTTAGCGATGGTGATCTGCTTGCCTGTTGTGCGGTTTGCAACGCCACTCTGTGTTACATAAGAATCGGAATCCCCAACAGTAACCGTTTTAGTGCCGGCAGTGCTATATGGCAGGCATTTGTCTGTAGTGACAGGACCCTCATTGGAGGTAATGTAACTGCTGTTGAATAAGGTATTGCCGCCATTATTCAGGGTAAGCTTCAATTGGCCGCCCTCAAGGGTAAAATTAAGCGAAGTGCTGTACAGGCATCCCGTATCTTCATTGTTGGCGTATTGGAACGGCGTGGCCTGGTTAATGTTGCCGTAAAAATTAACCGCATTGTCGGTCGAGTTGCTGCCAAGCCCAAGGTGGCCCGTTTCGCCTGCGGCCCAGTACCACGTTCGCGATGAGCCGCCCGAAAGCGTGTTGATGATAGCCTGGTTGGGGTCGGTAGGGTTGCCGTTGCCATCGCCATCGCTGCTGCTACAGCCCGCAAACGTGAACAGCACCGCAAAGGCCACTACGGCTTTGTAAAATTTCTTTCTCATAATTTTGAATAGTTTGGTTTTGGAAAAGGCTAATATAGGGAAATATGGTTAATCAATTAGGATCACTTTTAATTGCGGCATCTTACATATCATCATATCAACACCTGCTATATTGCCTTTAATTTGATTAATTAGCAATTCAGTTCCTTTTTTTAATTTTTTAATCCTCAAAATGGCCTGGTCATTCATTTCTGATCCTAACACCTCAATGTGACGATTTTTCTTTTCATTAAATAAGAAGATCGTAAAACCTTTTACATCAGATTCCCTTATAAAAGGAACAGTTGGCATCGACAATGTCAATTTTGCATCTATGAGCTCTTGTTTTGTCATTTCAAACGTACAGTGATAACAATACTCACCTCTGTAAAGTGCAGCCTCAACCATAGGAATGCCTAAAATTTTAAATATCTTCTCTTCATGCAATACCGAGCCATCTTCCATCATGGCTTCAATTGTTATTGTCGTTTCGTGGCCGGAACGTCCGTATAAAATATAATTGCCTACACTGTCAACTTTTACCAAGGCTGAATCTTTAGCCGTGGCGTTAAACGATCTGGCACCCGGTACAGCGATCTTAATGGGGTTTTCGATGCCACGATAGATCACATTCATTTTTTCTGCGGAAATGACAGATATGTTCTTATTATTTTGGCTGAAGCCGACAAATGGCAATAATAAAAAAATGAAGATTGGCTTCATGGTGTCTCTTTAAATGAATAACGAAATTGTTAGTATTTTATTCCTTAAGTTTCCATATCCCGCTATCGCCTGTAAACTCCTGTATTACTTCTCCTTCTCCGGTTTTGGCATCTACCGAAGTATAATTTCGCTCTTCCTTATAAACCGGCAACGCAATGTGATTTTCGAGACGGAAGGTATAAGTAGACTGAAAGCCAAATACGCCCGAAAACAATTCGCATTCAATGAGTTTTTTCTTTTTATTATAATGCGGGTTATCCCAAATGTCGGTCTTGTCGGCATTATTCATAAGCTTTACCAGCTTTCTTTTTTTTTGGTCATTAAGATAAATGAGTGTCCACTGGTTGCCATTTATATTACTGGCAGCACAGCAAAGCAAATCTTCATTACCATCACAATCAAAGTCAGTTATCTTAAATTCTGAAATAATTTCCTTTCCGTTAATACGCCGTAATGGCCAGCCGTAATGCGATATTGTTTCCTGAAAGATTAGTTTTTTACCTTCAAGCCTGTATAATAAGGCGATGGTATCGTTTTTCAGACGGATGGAATATTTCGTTTGTGTTATTCCTTTAAGCGTAAATTCAGATATTGGTTTTTCCAGTTTCCATTGGATTCCAGTAATAGAATTCCTGTCGTTTACCTCGTTCTCCAACCGGAACAAAACAAACTTGTCGCCCCGATAGTTGATTGTCTGGGCATAGGCCGGCATTATCGTAAAAAATAGCAGTAAAGCGGCAACTTTGTACATGGAAATAGTTTTCCCAAATATATCAATTTGGCTAATACAAATAAAAGCTTCCGGCATAATACCGGAAGCGGGATCAAAAACGGGGAGACTAACACAGATCTATCTCCTTAACGATGCCAGCCTGTCACTCATCCTGGCGAACTGTTGTAATGTTATAATTTCCATCGGTTTGGCTATTTCCCTGAACCATTCAGGATGGCTGTCGCGCTTGCCTGTCTGGATATTGATATGAATGAATTTTGTCCAAAGCAAAGCTTTGAGCTGTAGCTCGTTTTCGTCCCACATGGCCATTTCGACCAGCAACGAGTCATCGGAATATTTTATTAGGCTGCTATGGATACACACCATTTCGCCATAGTTGGCAGGGGCAAGGTATACTATCTCATGATGTGCGACCATCCATCCGGAACCTTTTTTGTACAGGCTATCCATGGGAATGCTGTAGAATTCCTGCAAATGGTCCTCACGGGCATTGAGCATGTAATTGATGTAGGCAGAGTTGTTAAGGTGCCTGAAGGAGTCGCAGTCGTTGAACCGTATCCTGTAAAATGTCTTTAATTCCATAGTGATCTGTTTTGATAACGCAAAGTTGGCCCATGCGCAAACCATTTCCTTTGACATTTATCAAAAACAACACCCCGAAACTATCAACTATAAACCCTGAATTGTTTTAGCCCTTATCCTGCTTAGCGTTTCCTGAGTAATGCCAAGGTAGGAGGAGATGTGCCCAAGCGAAACCCTTTGCAGCAGCCATGGATCAACAGCAAGCAGATTGCTGTAGCGTTCCTGTGCCGACATGAATTGCAATTCACTGAGTCGCCGGTGCATCTCTACCATTTCCTGGGTAATAAGGTAGCGTCCCAGGCGCTCGACCTCGTGGTAGGCATCATATAGCTTTTCGAGTTCGGCATACGGCAGCGACCATATCACGGAATCCTCCAACAGCTCTATCTGCCTTCCGTCGGGCGTATTGGTCACATAGCCGCTCATAGAGCAGGTAAAAGAATTCTCGCCCCTGAAGCGGTCGGTAACCTCCTTGCCGTCTTTCAGGTAAAAGGTACGTGCCAGGCCTTTTTCGATGTAATAGACACTGCGGCAAATGTCGCCGCAGGGCACCAGAACATAACCTTTAGGGAGGGACTCTTTTTTAATAAGTGAAAGCAAAGCCTGCCTGCTATCGTTGCTTAGCGTTACGAAAGGGGCAATGCTGCCAAAAAAGCTTGTGGTGGTGGCAGGCATGAGAGTAATTATAGGAATTTTCGGCGGTTCAGATCTCTTGAAGAATGATGTACGGTTAAAACATCGATTCTTTCAGCATTTACTATTTCATAAATGATCCTGTAGTTCCCTTCGATAAGTTCCCTAACGTTTTGTTCATTTATTTCCGGAACTATCTTACCTGTTTGTGGATGTTGTTTAAGATCTTTAACCCTTTGGGATATCTTTTGTACTTGTAGCTTAGCGTATCGCTTAGAATCGCGTGCAATATATTCTGCTATGCTTTTTAGATCGGCAATGGCAATACTTGTCCAGTTTATTCGAACCATTTTTCTATATCAGCACTAAGTTCCTCTTCAGAAATAACCTCTCCGTTACGTGATTGTTGCCTGCTTCTTTCAATTTTATCAATAAAGATAAGTTTTTCCACAAGATCATCGATTGAAAATTCTTCAGGAAATCTCTCAAGTGCCTCTTTTACTTTTGTTTTAGTTATCATTGCAAATACATTTACCTCGAAGATACTTCTTTTTTTGTTTTCTAACAATAACATCTGATCTTTACTATTTTTGAAGCGCTAAATAATCCCGATTGAGAACTTATTCAACCTTTACATTACAAGATACAGATTTCTTTAAAAAAAAGCTCCTGCAATGGGCGCAGCAGTTCCGTGAGGTGGTGTTCCTGGACAGTAACAGCTATGAACAGCGCTATACATCGTATGATGCCGTGCTGGCCGTGGATGCGCTGACCTCGATAAAAACCGACTACCATAACGCTTTTGAAGGACTGAACGAATACCAGCAGATAACAAGGGACTGGTTATTCGGGTATCTTTCTTATGACCTGAAAAATGATACCGAGGACCTGCGATCCGGCAACCACGACGGGCTGGGGTTTCCTGACATGTTCTTCTTCCAGCCGAAAAAGCTTTTTTTGCTTAAAGGGAATGAACTTGAAGTACAGTATTTACGAATGTGCGATGATGAAATTGTATCGGACTTTGATGAAATAGCCGGAGAAATTCCAAATAACAAATCGCAAGGTCCAAACTTCGGGAACGTAGAAATTAAACAACGCATTTCAAAAGAGAACTATCTGGACAAAGTTGGGCAGATGCTGGCACACATACATCGCGGCGATATTTATGAGGCGAACTTTTGCATGGAGTTTTATGCCGAAGATGCGGTTATTGATCCGCTGATAACATACGAAAAGCTCAACGCCATCTCCGAACCGCCATTTGCCGTTTACTTTAAAAATCACAGGCACTACCTTATGTCCGCATCACCGGAAAGGTATTTGCGCAAGGAGGGGGATAAACTCATTTCGCAACCCATAAAAGGCACGGCCCGGCGCAGTACTGATACTGTTGATGATATTGCCATTAAACTTGCCCTTACCGACGATGAAAAGGAACGTTCAGAGAATATTATGATCGTTGACCTTGTGCGCAATGACCTGTCACGTACCGCCGCGAAAGGTTCGGTGGAAGTCGAGGAACTTTGCGGGGCATATACTTTTAAGCAGGTTCACCATCTGATCTCGACCGTAGTGTCCCGGTTGGAGCAGGGGAGCAGGCCTGTGGATGCTATACGCACTACTTATCCTATGGGCAGCATGACGGGCGCGCCAAAGATCTCAGCTATGCAGATCATCGAAAAGCTGGAGGAGACCAGGCGCGGGCTGTACAGCGGCGCAGTAGGGTATTTCACCCCTGACGGCGACTTCGACTTTAATGTAGTTATCCGGAGCATACTTTATAATGCTGAAAAGAACTATGCTTCTTTTTCTGTAGGAAGTGCGATCACTTCGAAAGCCAGTCCAGAAATGGAGTATGAGGAATGCCTTTTGAAAGCGAAAGCGATGAGAACTGTTCTGGAAGGATAGCATTCAGGAAAATTCCTTACTTTTGGGAATGCTTTCGAAATTAAAGAATCACCTGGATATTGCGCTTCCATTTTTAAGAGAAAGGAAATTGCTCGTGGCAGTTTCAGGAGGGCTCGATAGTATGGTACTATCCGATCTGTTAAGGCTATTAAATTACGAAATTTCTATAGCGCACTGCAACTTCAACCTGCGCGGGAATGAAAGTGATGGTGATGAGGATTTTATTGCACAATATGCTGAAGAAAATAATTTACATTTTTTTGTAACACGTTTTGACACAATAACTTTTGCGTCCGATCATAAACTATCTATTCAGGTAGCTGCAAGGCAGTTGCGTTACCTGTGGTTTGATGAGCTATTGCGTGAAAATAACGTTGATCATCTACTTACCGCACATCATCTTGATGACTCAATAGAAACGTTTCTGATCAACCTGACACGCGGAACAGGACTTGAGGGACTAATGGGCATCCCACACCAGAATGGGAAAATTATTCGCCCGTTATTACCTTTTACCCGCGATGAAATTCTGGCATATGCCAAAGAGAATAATGTACAATGGCGGGAGGACAGCAGCAACGCGTCCAATAAATACCTGCGCAACAAACTGCGTCACGATGTGGTCCCCTTGCTGAAAGGGCTCAATCCGACTTTCGCAGATTCTTTCAGGCAGACGCTTGCCAACCTGCAGCAGTCAAGGTCACTTGTTGAAGACGCATCTGTATTGGTATATAAACAAGTTGTTTCCGAAAAGGAGAACCAAAAACACTTTGATATCCGACAGCTAAAAAGGATGCCCAATTACAAATCCTATTTGTACCAATGGCTAAGCCCATTTGGGTTTACCGCCTGGGAAGATATTTATGCATTGGCAGATGCCCAGTCAGGAAAGTATATCGTTTCGATAAATTTCAGGCTCTTGAAGCACAGGGATGTCCTGATATTGGAGCCGCTTGCGGAAGGAACGGATGAGGTTTTTGAAATTCCTTACGGTCAGGAGCAAATTAACGAACCCATCAGCCTTTCCTTATCGATAACCCAAACAATTAATAAAAATGCAACAAAAAAATCTATTTTTGTTGATAATCAATTAATAAATTACCCGTTAATTCTTCGTAAATGGAAAGATGGTGATTACTTTTGCCCTTCCGGAATGAACGGGCAACGGAAGAAGATCTCTAAATTCTTTAAGGATGAAAAGTTCAGCCTTAGCGAAAAGGAAAATACATGGTTGCTGTGTTCCGGAGAAGAAGTAATTTGGATCGTTGGGCATCGTGCTGACGAGCGTTTTAAAGTAAGAGGAAATACAAACACAATTTTAAAAATAGAAGTTTTATAATAATGAGAAAATTAGCTTTCACCTTATTCCTGCTATTTGCTTTTGTAACTTCATGGGCGCAGGCACCAGACAAGCACCCCGTAAAATGGACTTCGAAGATAGAGAAGAAGTCGGATAACGAGTACATTATTACCCTTGACGGTACCATTGAAGACAAATGGCACGTATATTCGCAGTTTACCCCTGATGGCGGCGCGCTTCCGTTGGAAATTACCTTCAATAACGATAAAGATAATTTTGAAGCCGTAGGCAAGGCTGAGGAAAGCCCTTATGAGAAGGCTTTCAATAAAACATTTGGCGTAGACGAATACTTCTGGAGCCATAATGTACAGCTGAAGCAGGTGATAAAAACTACTAACCCTAATAACAACCTTGTGCAGCTCGACCTGTTTTACCAGGTGTGTAAAGAGGTATGCATACAGGGTAACTTCTTTTTTGAATATGACCTGAAAAACCTTACTGCAAAAGAGGTAAAGTTATTCAGCGACCCTACGACAGCGGCCAAAGCCGAAACGCCAAAAAAGGCTGAGGAGGTTAAGCCTGCCTCCGCACCAAAAAAGGCTAAGGGAGATGACAAGGGTATAATGACCATCTTCATTGTAGCATTTTTCTCAGGTTTCGCGGCGTTGCTAACACCATGTGTGTTCCCAATGATACCAATGACGGTGAGCGTTTTTACCAAGGCCAGTAAAACCAGGGCACAGGGTATCCGTAATGCCATATTTTTCGGCTTGTCGATCATTATAATCTACGTATTGTTAGGTTCGATCGTGACCGCATTGTTTGGGGTAGATTCACTTAACAGGCTATCTACCAATGTGTGGTTTAACCTTATATTCTTCGCACTACTTGTGTTCTTCGCCATATCGTTCCTTGGTGGGTTCGAGATCATGCTGCCTAACTCATGGGCCAATAAAGTAGACCGCCAGGCCGACAGGGGAGGATTTGTAGGTATATTGTTCATGGCCCTTGCCCTGGCTATTGTATCTTTCTCCTGTACAGGACCTATCGTAGGGACGCTGCTTGTGGAAGCCGCATCAAAAGGCGGACTGGCACCGGTAATAGGAATGGTGGGCTTTTCATCGGCACTCGCATTGCCATTCATGCTGTTCGCCATGTTCCCGGGTTGGATGAACTCGCTGCCAAAATCGGGCGGATGGCTTAATACGGTAAAGGTATCGCTAGGTTTCCTTGAGCTGGCATTAGCGTTTAAGTTCCTTTCCAAGGCTGATCTTGTTACACAATCGCACCTTTTGGAAAGGGAGATATTCCTCGTAATTTGGATCGCTGTATTTGGCGCGTGGGCCCTATACCTTTTTGGTAAGCTGGTACTGCCGCACGATACACCGGTATCTTACATATCCGTAGGACGATTGCTGACAGGCTTATTGATACTTTCTTTTACCATTTACCTTATTCCGGGATTATGGGGTGCGCCTTTGAAACTCATCAGCGGTTTCCCGCCACCGTTACGCTATAGTGAAAGTCCCGATGGCGTGGGCAGGAGCAATATAAGCGGAAGCCTGCCGGAGGGTGCGAAATTGGTAGGTAAGGACATCATGGCATTCGAGGACTACGACAAAGGACTCGCTTACGCAAAAGAAGTAGGCAAACCGGTAATGATAGACTTTACAGGATATGGCTGTGAGAACTGCCGTAAGATGGAAGACAACGTATGGTCGGATGACCGTATCCATAGTATTTTGAAAGACGAAGTAGTGCTTATTTCTCTTTATGTCGATGCTACCGAAGAGCTTCCTGAGGCACAGCAATACAGATCGGAAACGACCGGCAGGAAAGTAAAGACCGTTGGTAATAAATGGTTTGAATTCCAGGTGAAGAAGTACGGTGCCGCCGCACAGCCGCTATACGTGGTTATTGACCACGAAGAGAATAACCTTAACGAACCCGTAGGCTACACCCCGGATGTAGAGGAATACCTGCAATGGCTGAAGGATGGGGTTGCGAAATTCAATAAAGAGTAAAAAAACAGGGCGCGTTCAGCGCCTTTTTTTATATCTCATTGATAAGCTTGCGTGCCGCCGTTTGAACCGGGTCCCAAACAGGGGAGAAGGGTGGGGCGTATGACAGGTCGAGGTCGATGATATTCTGCAATGTAAGGTTGTGGGTCAATGCCGTTGCCAGTACGTCGATGCGTTTAGCCGCGCCTTCTTCACCTATGATCTGTCCGCCGAGCAGCCTACCGCTGTTCTTTTCAGCCAAGAGCTTTACAGTGATATTTTTTGCGTTTGGATAGTAATGCGCCCTTGTTTTACTGGCAATGATACCGGTTACGTGATCGATCCCCAGCTTTTTTAATTCCTTTTCCTGAAGCCCCGTGCGCCCGATCTCGTAGCTGCATACCTTGCACACCGCCGTGCCCACACCTCCCGGAAAAAGAAGATTTTCGCCCGCAATGTTGCTGCCGGCTACAACGCCGGTTTTGTTGGCTAAAGTGCCCATGGCAATGTACACGTGCTGCTTACTCACAAGGTGGAGTGTTTCGGTGCAGTCACCCGCGGCCCATACATCGGGAATGTTCGTCTGCATGTGCGCGTTGACCTTTATCGCGCCTTTTACGCCCAGCTCAATTTTCGAATCTTTAAGGAATGCCGTATTTGGCGATGTACCCATGCCCAGCACCACAATATCGGTTGGGATAGATTGCTTATTGGTTACGACCGCTTTAATGCAGTTGCCTTCCACATCAAACGAAACCAGTTCTTCACCAAGGTAAAGGGTTACTCCCAGTTTTCGCATGGCATCGGACACGATCTCGCCCATGTCGGGGTCGAGGGTATTCATTACCTGGCTGCCACGGTTTATAAGGCTTACCTTCAATCCCCGTATCAGCAAAGCCTCAGCCATTTCCAGTCCAATATAGCCGCCGCCAATGATGACCGCGGTTTTGGGTTTTACATTTTCAATGTATTTCTCGAGGTTGATGCCGCTTTTAAGCGTCGAGATCCCGAAGATATTTTCCGAATCATATCCTTTTATGTCGGCGGGGCAATACGCCTTTCCTCCTGTGGCAATAAGCAGCTGTCCGTAATCCTGCCAAAATTCCACCTGCTTTGTTTTATCCAGAACTTTAATGCGCTTACTGTCGGTATCGACTTCAAGTACCAAATGTTCGGTACGCACATCAATGTTGAATTTATCCCTGAATTTTTGCGGGCTGCGTACAATTAACTCATCAACGGTCTTTACTGTTTCCGAGATAAAATACGGGATCCCGCAGGCCGAATAGGAAGTGTATTGTGATTTTTCGAATACGATGATCTCACGGCCGGGCTGTTCGCGGCGTACTTTCGATGCAGCCGACATCCCTGCCGCGTCGCCCCCGATTATTACAAATGTATCGTTGTTTATCATGATCTCAAATTAAAAAAAAATAGCCGGAATGTTGCGGATCCCGGCTAAAAAGAAATAAAACAGGTTTAGTATGATCTATTTCAATATGTACTGGCTGATCAGTTGGTATACCTCGTTGATATTATTGTCTTTGCCAAATTGCTTTTTGATCGGCACGCTTTCCCCGCGAACCCATATTTTCAGTTCGGCATCAAGGTCAAGAAGTCCGGCGCTTTCCTTAGAGAATTTATTAATATTGCCATAAGGAATAGAAACATAATCCACTTTAGATCCGGTGATGCCCTGCTTGTCTACAAGGATGAGCCTTTTATTGGTGAACACGAACATATCGCGTATCAGCTTGTACGCTTTTTCGATGTTCTCTCCCTGTATGAGTATCGGCTTGAATTCGTCCCTGATCTTGTCGATAGAAACTTCAGAGGCATTGCCGAGTATGGCGTTAAATAATCCCATTTTGCTTTGTTTTGATTTAAGAGGTTAAATTAGGTAAATGTTTTTTAATCGTAACAAATTTATGGTGTAATTATGAATTTTATTTAATGATAATTTTATTGATCAGTCTAATTCCGTCAGTACAAATGATCTCAAGAAAATAACATCCTGGTGATATCCCTGTGACATCCATATTATCAATATCATAAAATGTTTTTGCCTTCTGTCCTACAATATCATAGAGCGTAGTTTGAATAATTTTGCTCTTTTCAAAATTTGTGGAAATAATATTGATCGTTTCTAAAACCGGATTGTTAGTCAGGATATAGGGCTTAACAGATGTAGGATCATTGTGATCTAATTCACCCGGATCATAATATGCGGCTGCTCCATTTATATTGTAGGTATTAGAGTTAAAATTAAATTGACAGCCTGTTTCCAGCGCGACATGATCTTCCATATCAATTTCATATAGCTTTACTGCCAATAGTCCGTTATTCATCAAATAGTAAGCTTTTGAATGTCCTTCAAAACTTATACTGAACGCAGCCATTACAGGCATTGGCAGGGTCATGAAAATGCTGCTTTCGGCAGGATTTGACAGATTAACTTCCAATAAATGATATAGGGTGTCATCCTGATAATTTTCATATACAGTAAGAAAAAGCTTGCCTTCATAAAAGAACATATCGCCTGCAGCATTCATATTTCCCAGATCACCTAAAACAGAAAATGTCCCTGAAACGATATTGTATCGGTGCAATTGATTAAAGACAGCAGCATAGACATTCTCAGGATCTGCCGTTAATGAAGATATCATATCATTAAATGAACCAAGGAATTCACATGAATTTTCGTCATTCATATTGCGGCGATAGAGGCTTCCGCCGGCGGTGACGTAATACATATTCTCTGAATTATCCATTGCAATATCAAAATAAGTGTCCTCTCCCCATTGTGATAAATTATTTGTTGGAGTGCAGGTATAAATTGGAGATGCAATGCAGGAAGCGATGTCTGCATCAAAGACGGTAGACCTGCTACCGCTATAGAAATAAAATTCCTGAGCATAGCAGTTGTTAATAAAGGCAAATAATAGTAAGGCAAATATTTTAGTCATAATTGTTGTTTTTTAAGAGTCATATTTTTTTAAAAAGGTTGCGTCTAATTTTAGTGGCTCAGGAAATTTTCCTTATTTTCACTCTCTAAATTTTCTATATGCTGATAAAAGTTTTCGGGAGCGCCGTGTTTGGGGTAGAGGCCACTACCATTACCGTTGAAGTGAATGTTGATAAGGGTGTGGGCTACCACCTGGTCGGTCTTCCGGACAATGCCGTGAAGGAAAGCAGCTACCGCATTGCCGCCGCGCTCAAGAACAACGGCTACGCGATGCCTGTAAAGAAATTCACCATAAACATGGCGCCCGCCGACCTCCGCAAGGAAGGCTCAGCATACGACCTCACATTAGCAGTAGGGATACTGGCCGCCACAGGCCAAATAAAGCCTGATGAAGTGGATAAGTACATCATCATGGGCGAATTATCGCTTGATGGAAGCCTCCAGCCCATTAAAGGCGTGCTGCCAATCGCCATAAAGGCCAAGGAGGAAGGCTTTAAAGGCTTTTTCCTGCCGAAGCAAAATGTAAAGGAAGCGGCCATTGTTACCGGCCTGGATGTTTACGGAATAGAAAATGTAAAGGAGGTCATCGACTTTTTTGAAGGCCATGGCACATTGGAGCCAACCGTGATCAACACGCGTGAGGAGTTTTTTAAGAACCTGGACTTCCCGGAGTTTGATTTCAGCGACGTCAAAGGTCAAGAGAGCATTAAACGCTGCATGGAAATTGCTGCGGCGGGTGGGCATAACATCATTCTGATAGGGCCACCGGGTTCGGGAAAAACCATGCTCGCCAAGCGCCTGCCCAGCATACTGCCACCAATGACCCTGCGTGAAGCTTTGGAAACGACCAAGATACACAGTGTTGCCGGTAAGATAAAGAACGTAGGCCTGCTTAACCAAAGGCCGTTCAGAAGTCCCCATCACACGGCAAGTTCTGTTTCCCTTGTCGGGGGAGGCAGCTATCCGCAACCGGGAGAAATTTCGCTGGCACATAATGGTGTTTTGTTTTTGGATGAACTACCCGAATTCAAGCGTGAAGTGCTTGAGGTAATGCGCCAGCCATTGGAAGACCGCGAAGTAACCATTAGCCGGGCGAAATTCACCATTACCTATCCGTCATCATTCATGCTTGTAGCAAGCATGAACCCTAGTCCCGGCGGGTATTTCAACGACCCCGATGCCCCCGTTAGCTCATCCCCACACGAGATGCAAAGGTATTTGAGTAAAATTTCCGGCCCGTTATTGGACCGCATCGATATACATATAGAAGTTACACCCGTGCCCTTCGAGAAGCTGTCGGACAACCGTAAAGCCGAAAGCAGCGTGGACATCCGCGAACGCGTAACCAAAGCCAGGGAGGTACAAACACTACGCTTTGAGCAGTTTGAGAACATCCACTACAACGCTCAAATGAACACTAAGCAAATACGCGAATATTGCCAACTGGACGAAACTTCGCTACAGCTTTTAAAAACCGCGATGGAGAGGCTCAACCTCTCCGCCAGGGCATATGACAGGATATTGAAAGTCTCACGTACTATCGCCGATCTGGAGGGCGCTGAGCGTGTAGGCCCACATCATATCTCCGAAGCGATACAGTACAGGAGCCTTGACAGGGATGGATGGTTGGGGTGATCATTGCAGATCTTAAATTTAGCTTCGCTCAGATGTCCAACTGACTAAATAAAATTTGAAAGAATTCGTTATCTTTAGAAAACAACTGATCACCATGCGAAACCGCCATCTCATCATCAATTATGCTTTCATAACCAGCCTGATCCTATTGGCTATAAATGACCATATTTTAAAAGCTGCATTTGGCAATTGGTTTACGGGAAAGCTTTCTGACCTTGCGGGTATGGTACTGCTGCCATTGCTGTTGGCTTTTGTATTTCCAAAGCTTAAAACACATGCTATCTGGCTCAGTGCGCTACTTTTCGCTTTTTGGAAGTCACCATTGTCGGAACAGCTCATTAATTGGTATAACACCTTTGCCATCATCAGCATCGAAAGGGTAGTAGACTATACTGACCTGCTGGCTTTTGCAATATTGCCGTTACCATATTTCATAATAAATAATAAACAGTCATTACAATTCCTCCATGTCAGGAGCATTCGGCTCTCGCCAATGTATGTTGTCATTCCGTGCCTATTTGTGCTGATGGCTACTTCACCGCCACACAGCTATTATTATACACAAAGCACCGGTAATGTTGACTTTAGTAAAACCACTATAACAGTCCGTCATACACCGGACCAAATACTTGAGAAGTTAAGGAAAAACGGCCTGGCGCCAATAAGGGACATGGGAAGCGATTCGACGATATGGCCAAGGCTGCGTGCTGATAAGAACACGATCGCCTATTACAAGATACCACAGGTCATTTTGGATAAGGACACCCTGTCCGACCTGGAGTTTTCATTTGAGCCAAAGGGCGATAAAACCATGATATACCTGAATGCTGTGAATGTGCATAAAGACCTTACTGACGAGAAGGTGGAAAAGAAACTGCGGAAATTTTATAAGAAGGCCGCTAAAAAATATCTTAAGCAAACACTTAAAGACTGATATAATGCTAAAAGACGAACTTGAAGAGTTATTCGGCGCAATGCCGCAAATGGTTAAAGACAAATTGCAGCCTGTTATGGACAACTTGCTGGAAAGGGCTGCCGATCTGGATGAGCACGGCACTAAAGACCCTGAATATTATGACGAGGAACGCGAGGACATTATGAAGGAAGTCCACAAGGTAAAATACCTTAATGACCAGTGGCAGATCATGAACTCTAAAAAGAATAATTAAGAAAGCCCTGCATACGCAGGGCCTTGATCATTAAAAACCGTTAGCAGGAAGACTTATAAGTTAATATTCAATTCTTTAAAAGTATCACCCTGCCTGATATCTCCTGATTCAAATCCTTTTTTGAACCAATACATACGCTGTTCTGAGGTGCCATGCGTAAATGAGTCAGGCATAACATTGCCTTTCTGTATCGCGTCGTCACCCACCACATTGGCAGCGCTAAGGGCTTCCTCAATATCGCCGGCCTCAAGGAAATCTTTCATTTCCTGGTTGTAATGTGTCCACAGCCCGGCATAAAAATCAGCCTGAAGCTCAAGTGCGACCGACAGTCTGTTGGCGCCACGGGTATCGGTTTCCTGCTGCATTTGGGTAACTTTTTGCGATGTTCCGAGGAGCGTCTGCACATGGTGGCCTATCTCGTGGGCAATTACATAGGCTATGGCAAAGTCGCCGCCTTTCGCCCCAAAGCGGGATTGCAGTTCGTCAAAAAAAGCAAGGTCCATGTATACCTTACGGTCAATAGGGCAGTAAAAAGGGCCTGATGCCGATGTCGCGCCACCGCATTCCGTTTGTACCGAATTGCGGAAAAGCACGAGGGTAGGCTCTTCATAAGTACGGCCATTCTCCTCAAATATTTTGTTCCAGACATCCTCAGTGTCTACAAGTATCGCGTCAACCATCTGCCCGAGCTCCTTATCTTTTTCAGTAAGCTCAACAGGTTCGCCGCTGCCGCTGCCCATCTGCTGCATTTGGTCCAGCACGGCACCGCTATCGCCACCCATGAACATATAAATAACAAATGCTATCACACCCAGTATACCGCCTCCTGCGACCATTCCGCCTCCGGACATTCCGCGCCTGTCATCAAGATTACCGCTGGACCTTCTGCCTCCCCATTTCATAGTATATGATTTTATTAAATGAAGTTATAAAATAAAGTAGTAACCAGGTAAATTTTACAGATAATTTAGCATTTCTATGATCTTTCCTATAACGTCAGAGCAACTGCAATAACATGCACTATTAGCAGGGAAATACACATCAAACTTGCCCTTGTGATCTTAAATGCATTTGCCCGCCGTGAAATGAAAAAAGCCATCAGGTGGAAGATCAGGTAGAATGGACCAGTGAAACAGGTCATGATAAAGATCTCAAAACCTTTCCAGCCAGCCTTACCATCATAAAATATAAAACCGTACCATAAATAAATATAGTAGGAATACATTGCTATAACAACGGTCAGGTGGAGTATCCAGCCGTTGTTAGGATATAATTTATGTAATGGTCGGTCTTCCAATAATTTGGTAAATAAAACCGGCAGTAATTTTACTGCCGGTCAAATATTATTACTGCTAAAGTAAACTTTATCTATTAAAATCCAAACCTGAAACCAAAATAGGCATCGGCCTGGTCGGTATCGGTAAAGGCTGCAGAAAGCAGTGACCCCGATCCGATAAAGAACCCGCCCAGCCTGAAACCAACACCTGCGGTAAAGCCGGATATTTCGTTGTGTGACAATGGAGTATAGGCCTCAAAAAAATTGCCTGAATATCGTGGCGTAATGGTAACGATATTCTGCATCGATATTTGTTGGTTGTCACTGTCTTCATTCATTTTTTGCTGGATGTAGGCAGAGGCGAACCATTTACTATGCAATTTTACATCGGCATAGGCAGATATCATTGTCGGCAACTTTACCTTAAAATCAGACTGTGCGTTCGATGCCGTAAAGAACTCAGGATTGTCAAGAAGAATATCTTCCAATTCGGTAAGGCTGTCAACATCTTCAAACTGGTTCAGGTCCAGCGATTCGCCCGGCCCGACCTCAAGCGAGTAGTTGCGGCTCACATTGTTATCATCCTTAAATGTCATGCTGCCCAGATTACGCACTGCAAGTCCCGCATTCAGCTTATACCCTGTATCATCAACATCCTTCCACTGGTAATTCACCCCAATATCTACCGCCGATCCGTTAAGCCCTCCGGCAAAGAAGTCGGTAAAATTGCCGCTATCTGTAAAATCGTTGGCCAGCGAGCCGGAGTAGGCCACGTTCACCATGCCACTGGCATCTGTAAGGTTAACATCGCCAAGGTTATTCTCAACAGTGCCCCTAAAATTGCCGGCTCCAATGTTAGCATACGATCCGGGGAAAAGCAATTTAAACGTAGCACCTGCCGAAACTTTATGTATCTCGGTATTGTAAAGGTCACGGGCAACAGATAATCCGATCTCACCCCAGGTGGTTGCGGAGGTCTTTTGGTTGTAGTTGGCAATGATGTCGTCTACTTCGGCAACAGAGGTAACACCGTTGGTAAGCGCACGCCCCAAAGCGGGATTTACATCAATGACATCGGCTTTTATCTTGGCACCGGATGAAATGGCGAAAGCCCACTTCTCCAGCTTAAACCCGAAAGCCGGACCCAGTATCTCTACGTCGGCCCTCATGTTCACCGGCTCACTGCCCGCAAACAGCATTTCCTCAAAATCTTCGTCGCTGCCGGTAAGGTCGCCAAAAGTAAGTTTGTTATTGGCAATGTTGGCGCTAAAATTAAAGATGTTCACCTCATGATCATTTTTGAGGTTGGTCAGTTCAGCAGGGTTGATGGCTGCATTGAGGAGCCCCGTCCTTCGCGAAGTATTGATCCCCGAAAAATGTTCCTGTGCAAATACCCCCGCGCTTAAAAGCCCGAAAGTGAATAGTAAAGTGTTTTTCATATATTTCCGTTATTTCACCACTAATTTAAGAATTTTAAGATTTTAAACTATTTTTTTTAACAATTCAATAATCCGTAAATTCTTTCATTTTTTATAATAGCAAAATAGGGACATTTTATCCAAAATTAAAATACCTATAAATGGGTAGATATTTTGCATTATATGGCGTTCCACAATACATCTTCGGGTATTGGTGCAGTAATGAAGATATTCTCTTTGCTTACGGGATGCACAAATGCAAGCTTGCGGGCATGCAGGTGAATGCCGCCATCGGGGTTGCTGCGGTCAGCGCCATATTTCAGGTCGCCTTTTATGGGAAAACCTATGGCCGACAGCTGCGACCGTATCTGGTGGTGGCGCCCGGTGTGAAGGGCGATCTCCAGGGGAGAGTAGTTGTTCAGTTCCCTGATCACGGTATATTCCAGGCTGGCCATTTTGCTTTCCGGTACTTCCTTTAAATGTGCTTTTGAGGTATTGGCCTTCTCGTTCCGTTTCAGGAAATGGATCAGTGTATCATTGCTTTTTGGCAATTTTCCCTTCACAATCGCCCAATAGGTCTTTTGGGTTTCCCTGTTCTTGAAGAGCTCGTTCAAACGTGTTAACGCTTTTGATGTGCGTGCAAAAACCACGATGCCAGTAGTGGGCCTGTCAAGCCTGTGCACCACACCAAGGAACACCTCGCCTGGCTTTCTATATTTATCCTTAATATATTCCTTAACTACATCGCTCAGGGGCTTATCGCCGGTCTTATCGCCCTGCACGATGTCGCCAACGCGTTTGTTCACGGCGATGATGTGGTTGTCTTCGTAAAGAATCTGCAAATTTTCTTTAGTAGAAACGATCTTCATGTGTTTTGACAATGAGAGATTTCTCCTTTCGTCGAAATGACATGTGCCGCTCCAATCTGAAAGCTGAAATCTGCAATGTGAAATAATTAATATTGTTCTTTCTCGCTTGGGAAATCGCTCGATTTAACATCTTCTACATACTGCCCTATTGCTTTGGTCATCCCGTCATAAAGGTCCATGTACCTGCGAAGAAAGCGCGGACTGAACTCATTGTTCATGCCCAGCATGTCGTGGATCACCAGTACCTGCCCATCGACGCCGCCACCGGCACCAATGCCGATCACCGGTATGGAAATGCTTTCGGCCACTTTTTTTGCCAGCTGTGCAGGGATCTTCTCAAGTACTACGGCAAAACAGCCAAGGCGCTCAAGCATTTTGGCATCTTCCATTAATTTTTCGGCTTCTTCATCTTCCTTGGCACGTACGGTATAGGTACCGAATTTATATATCGACTGGGGTGTAAGGCCAAGGTGGCCCATGACAGGTATGCCCGCGTTCAAAATCTTTTTGATGGAATCTTTTACTTCAGCACCGCCCTCCAGCTTTACCGCGTGCCCACCACTTTCCTTCATGATGCGGATGGACGAGCGCAAGGCCTCTTTAGGGTCGCTTTGGTAACTGCCGAAAGGAAGGTCGACCACTACAAGTGCCCTGTTGGCAGCCCTTACTACACTCGATGCATGATAGATCATCTGGTCGAGGGTTATGGGCAGGGTAGTTTCGTGGCCGGCCATTACGTTAGAAGCCGAATCGCCCACAAGTATCACGTCGACCCCGGCGATGTCCACGATCCTTGCCATGGTAAAATCATAGGCGGTAAGCATGGATATCTTCTCGCCATTGGCCTTCATATCGATAAGTGTGCGGGTGGTGATCCTTTTGTAATCTTTCTTTGCAACTGACATACGTGTGATTTTAGAAGATGTAAATGTAATGATTTGCCGTAAGAATTGCTGTCAAGTTCTGTTTTTTTGGGATGGGTGTAACTTTTTATTAATGCCATCCACTAATCCTATAACCATAAATTATTAACCAATGAAAAAAATAGCGCTGATCGCCTTTTCATTTTTTGCGATGCACCTGCAGGCACAGGAAGCTGACATCAAAAAAACGATAGCCATATTCTTTGAAGGCCTTCATACGGGAGATACGTTAAAGATCAAATCAGTATGTTCTGATAAAATGATATTGCAAAGCATTATAGAAAATGCGAAGGGTGCTAAATTCGATCATGAGGACATTTCGGAATTCTACAAGTCAATAGCATCCATCCCGAAAGACATGAAGATCGAGGAACGCCTGCTGGATCATAAGATACAGATCGACGGCAGCATGGCACACGCGTGGACACCTTATGAATTCTACGTCAATGGAAAGCTGAGCCATAGCGGTGTGAATTCCTTCCAGCTATATAAAGATAATGGCGTTTGGAAGATAGTATATATCATTGATACGAGGAGAAAAGCCAGTTAGATAGTTCTCAGTCTCAGTTTTCATATCAGCATCTGGTGGAGTAAATTCACGTTGTGGGACTGAAAACTATTCTAACAATCCGCGTTGTTTACCGTAACGGCTAGTCCGCCTTCAGAGGTTTCCTTATATTTGTTGTTCATGTCCTGGGCTGTCTGCCACATGGTATTGACTACTTTATCTAAAGGGACTTTAGCGTTTTTAGGATCCGTTTCGAGTGCCAATTCTGCGGCATTGATGGCTTTTATAGCTCCCATGGTATTGCGTTCAATGCATGGTATCTGAACCAGTCCGCCAATAGGATCGCACGTCATGCCAAGATGGTGCTCCATGGCGATCTCAGCAGCTATAAGGCATTGTTCCGGTGATCCGCCCATTAGTTCGCACAGCGCCGCAGCCGCCATAGCCGACGATACGCCTATCTCTGCCTGGCATCCGCCCATTGCCGCCGATATGGTAGCGCCCTTTTTGAAAATACTGCCTATTTCGCCCGCTACCATCAGGAACTGCTTAATGTGGCTGTCATCTGCCTGGTGATTCTCGATGACCATGTAGTACATCAGCACGGCAGGGATAACTCCCGCGCTTCCGTTGGTAGGTGCGGTCACGACGCGACCTAAAGCAGCGTTCACTTCATTCACCGCAAGGGCAAAACAGCTGACCCACTTGAGTATCTGCCGGAACTTCACTTCGGTCTTACGGATGGTTTGCAGCCATTCCTGTGGCGAGTTATAGATCGCATCGCCTATGAGCCCTTTGTGCATGTCGAACGCACGGCGGCGTACGTTCAGGCCTCCGGGAAGGGTGCCCTCTGTATGACAACCGGTATACATGCATTCGAGCATTGTGTTCCACACGCGCATGAGTTCTTTATGGATATCCTCTTCAGTACGAATGGATTTTTCGTTCTCGTAAACGATCTCTGAAATTTTCTTGTTTTCTGTACGTGTATATGCTAACAATTCATCGGCCAGGTCAATAGGGAAGGGGAAAGCGCATTTTATCTTTTCTTTCTCCTTTGCCACGGTACGCTCTTCTTTCACAACAAATCCTCCGCCTATGGAATAGAACGTCGAAACGTACTCATTATCATCTGTATACGCAGTAAATGTAAATCCATTGGCATGGAAAGGCAGGAAATTCTTGTTGAATACAATGTCTGTTGCAATGTCGAAGGGGATGTACTGCAGCCCGCCTAGGAAAATGTGGCGGTTCAGGTTAATATCGTCGATGATGTTGGCAATGTCATCGATGGGTACATACTCGGGATCGGCACCGCTAATGCCCAGCATCACGGCAAGGTCGGTAGCGTGGCCTTTACCGGTCAGCGAAAGTGAACCGTACAGGTCTACCTTAACACGGTTTACTTTTTCAAAAATGCCTTCCTCACGCAGTTCTTTAAGGAAACGCTCGGCACCACGCCATGGGCCAAGGGTGTGCGAACTTGACGGCCCAACGCCGATCTTAAGCATGTCGAAAACCGAGATACATTCATTCATAGCAACTTATGCGATTTATTGTAAAGGTACTGTTATTACAGCGCGTAAAGGTAAATAAATTGATAATACTATAACGATGTAGCGGAGGAATTGTTGATTTGGTAAAATTTAAATCTATCTTTCTGAAGCCTTTCGTTCTACAATATCGATATAGATAGGGCTAACTTTTCTATATTCGACCGTAGGATCATTTCCATATCTTATACGATCAATGTGAATTTTTGAACCAACTTTCAATTTATTGATTTCTTTAATTGCTTCCGAATTCATTTTGTTGCCATCAACCTTTATGATTTTTTTATCTGAAATATTTATATCAAATGATAAAACGGTAAATCCATTATCGAAAAATAAGAAATCCGGAATCTTTACTTCAATCGTTGAATTTGCCAGTTCTGGCTTCGATAGACTGAAAGTACATTCATAACAACTGTCACCATTAATAGAACCTAATAATGGAGGAAATCCTTTAATCCTAAAAACCTTCTCCTCATGCAATGTCGTACCATCCTCCATTATTGCTTCAATAGCAACCTTTACTTCAAGCCCTGGGCCGGGTGCGATCAGGTATTTTCCGGCTTCATCGGTAGCCCTCATCCCGGTCGCGGTTGCTATAAATGATTTGGCTCCGGGCACAGCGATCTTTATTGGATTATCAACGCCACGATACACGACATTCATCTTTTCTGCAGAAACAACAGAGATATTTTGAGATAAAGCGGCTACAGGCAGTAAAAGCAAAAAGTGAAGGAGTTTCATAGTAATAATTTTGGCTTTAAAAATAATCAATTTAGAATAACAACGATTGATTCGGGAAAATACTATATTTGAAACCTAACCTATTTTGATATGAGATCATTATTTATTACAGCGGCATTTGTTCTATCGGCAGCATCTTACGGACAGTGCATCAAGTGCAGTTCTTTTGAAGAAGCCCTGAAAGATCCCGCTAAAGTGAAAACCATCAGCATCAACCCAAATGTGGGTGGTGAATACCTCGAAGAAGTACCAGCAAGCATTAAGCAGTTCACTAACCTCGAAGAGCTCATGCTTAGCGACCATGGATTAATTTCAGTACCAAAGGAAATCGGAAGCCTTGCCAAGCTGAAAACATTAAGTCTTGCCGGCAATGCGCTTGAGGAACTGCCTGAAGAAATTTTCCAGTTGAAGCAATTGAAGGAGCTGATACTTTTTGATAACGCCTTTTCGGAAGAATACCTTGAAGAGTTAAAAGCCAAAGCGAAAAAAGAATTGCCTAAGACAAAATTAATGACGGATTAATTCAAATCCCACAATTCATATTTTTACCGTTGTGTACAGACACAGGCACTGCGTCTCTACACAACGGTTATGCAACTGCTTCCTTATATACCCTCAATGCCCGTTCACGTGCCTCTTTATGGTCTACAATGGGTTGGTAATCCAGTTCCTGGAACTCAGGTACCCACTGCTTTATGTATTCCAGCTGCTTGTCGAATTTCTTTACCTGTTCTTCGGGGTTAAATATCCTGAAGTATGGCGCGGCATCTACGCCGCCACCCGATGCCCACTGCCAGTTGCCTACATTGCTCGACTGCTCATAGTCCAGGAGCTTTTCGGCAAAGTAAGCCTCGCCTCGCCGCCAGTCGATGAGCAGGTGCTTGCAAAAAAAGCTGGCCACGACCATACGCACACGGTTGTGCATGAACCCTGTAGCATTGAGCTCCCGCATTCCCGCATCCACAATTGGATAACCCGTTCTGCCTTCACACCAGGCTTTGAATTCAGCATCGTTGTAACGCCACTTCACATTGTCATATTTTGGGCGGAAGCTTTTTGTGACCGTCTCCGGAAAATGCCACAGTATCTGCATAAAGAATTCCCGCCAAATCAGTTCGTTCAGGAACGTTTCCTTTTTGCTTTCCAATGCCCTGCGTACCATTTCTCTGATGCTCACCGCGCCAAAACGCAGGTAGGGGCTAAGCTTTGAGGTGCCATCAATCGCGGGGAAGTTTCGGGTGTCTTCATAATTATCTATCAGGGTTGGCTTAATGTTATACGGCTCCGGTCTGATATCCGACTCCTTAAAATCAATATCGTGCAGAGTCAGAAAAGGGTAGGAGTGGGGGGCTATGGTATCTGCTGTCACTTTTGTGCTGTGTATTCGCAGCTCTTCTTTTTTGAACTTCTCCTTCCATCGCTTCATGTAAGGCGTATATACTACATAGGGTGTGCCGTCATCCTTAACGACTTCATCTCTTTCAAAGATCACCTGGTCTTTAAATGTAAGTAATTCAATATCATTACTCTTAAGCAATTGATGTATAGCTTTATCCCTTTTTATGGCATAAGGCTCGTAGTCGTGATTGGTATAAACTGCTTTAATGTTATGTTCCGAAGCCAGTTTTTTGAAGACTTTTTCCGGTTCGTCATAGAAAACCGCCAGCGACCTTTTGTGTTTTTTTAGTTCCGACTGGATGCCCTCCAGAAGCTCCATAATAAAAGTTACGCGCGCATCGTCCTTTGGCAATTCGCCCAGGATGTTCTTATCGAATATGAATATCGGCAGTACTTTTTCGCCTGAATTTAAAGCCTCATGTAATCCTTTATTGTCATCCAGGCGCAGGTCGCGCCTAAACCAGAATATGTTTATTGATTCACTTTCCATTCGCCAAAAAGTTCGATTAGTTTTTGTTCCCTGAATTTGAAGATCTCCTCCAGTTTCGGTTTTACCAGGAACGGATGTGCCAGCCTGCCAAGGAATCCCATGGGCACTTTATAATGCACAATGTCCTCCATCTCGACCCCACCCGGGATCTCTTTAAGGAAGTGCTTGTGGTGCCAAAAGGCATATGGCCCATAGCGTTGCTCGTCGACAAAGAACTGCTTGTCGGCCACATGCGTTATTTCAGTGACCCATTGCAATTTGATGCCCAGCATCGGCGTTACGGTATAGTGAATGATCTGCCCGGCGTACATAGTCCGGTCATCGCCGGAAAGCGTTACAAAGCCCATAGAGGGAGGTGTGATAACGGCAAGGTTTTTGGGATCTGCAATGAAATCCCAGGCTTGCTGTAAAGATAGGGGAAGCTTTTGCTTCCGGTGGAGGGTATATAGCATCGATATAAAATGAAAGCGTGAAGTTAGGGAAGGTAATTGCTGTTTGTTAGCATCACTCATGTATTTTTAACTTTTTTTAACGATCGTAAACTCATTAATCATTAATTTCGCAGGTACAAATTATTAAAACAAATAACAAAAAGCAACATGAAAAAAATATTGATCACTGCCGCTTTCGTACTGGCCTTTATGGTAAATGGACAGTCGCAGATAATGACGCCGCAGGCAAGCCCTAAAGCAGTTATAGAGCAGAAGGTTGGCCTTACCGATGTTAAAGTAGAATATTCGCGCCCAAGCGCAAGGGGAAGGGCCGTATACGGAGAGCTTGTACCTTTCGGCAGGCTGTGGAGGACGGGTGCCAACGGAAGTACGATCATCACTTTTAGCAGCGACGTGGTTATTGCAGGCAAAAACCTTAAGGCAGGTCAGTACGCGCTGTTCACACAGCCTAAGGCAGACAGCTGGGACGTGATCTTTTATACAGAAACCACCAACTGGGGACTTCCTGAAAAATATGACGATAAAAAAGAAGCGCTAAGGGCTACCGTTAAGCCGGAGTTCCTTTCGCGTCCTGTAGAAACGTTCACCATCGGCATTAACGGCCTTGACAACGACTTCGCGTTCCTTGAGATCGCATGGGAAAAGACCATGGTAGCACTTAAGTTCGAAGTGCCTACAAAACAGACAGCCATGAAGAGCATCGAGACAGCAATGAGCGGCCCGTCGGCAAATGACCTGTTCTCTGCTGCACAATACTACTACCAGTCGAACGGCGACCAGAATAAGGCTTTAGTTTGGATGAACCAGGCCCTTGCCAAATTCCCGGCCAACGAAGCGCCATTCTACTTCCTAAGGCAGAAATCGCTTATCCAGGCTAAAATGGGCGACAAGAAAGGCGCTATCGAAACAGCAAAGCTTTCGCTTGCCGCTTCAGAAAAAGCAGGTAACGCTGACTATGTAAAAATGAACAGGGACTCTATCAACGAGTGGAGCAAAAAATAATTTTGTTTATCTATTGTTTGAAAACGGCTACCGGAAGGTGGCCGTTTTTTGTTGTGTTACCCGGAAGTAGATCTATATTTGTGATCGATTTATTAAGCCATTATGATCATCAAGATCCTTTTTACATTATTTGTTTTTGGAGTCAATTTTTTGATCTTCAGGAAAATCAATCAACTAGCACTGAAGCCCTTTTGGGTAATAGCCATCACTGTTTATGGTGCATTGATTAGTTTACTAAACTGTTTCTTAGAGATATTGCCAAGTGGATCGATCTTCTTTCTAATTGTCTTTTCTGCATCATTGATCATCCTCGATGCAATGAGCAGGAGGTATAGTGTTACTAAAAGAACTAATTTGGTTGTAGCCGAAAAGTATCAGGCAATTAAATATTATATTGTAAAAAAGGTCTTTATAATAATGGTAAGTATTTTTCAGCTACTGCTAATTTGGTATCCGACAATGTTTAAGAAAATGACTACCCGGCCACCACATCATAAGGTAAATACGATGACTGACAGGTACTAGTATTTTGCCGGACGATTGTCCATAAGCCCTTAGAAGGCTGCTTCAAATTCTTCCTTATCCTTCCCAAAAACCTTCTGTAATACCAACCCGATCACTATCGTCAGAGAGGCCCCAATTACATTCAGCCACAGGTAGCTCAATATTTCATTGAGGTATACATATTGTATGTATATGCCAATTACTAACGTCTGCGTAATGACCGCGCTCCAGAACATTGCCTTCGCACGGATGTATTTGATATAGAACGCCACAAGGAATACACCCAACACCGTACCGTAGAATATGGAGCCTATGATGTTGACCAACTGGATAAGGTTTTCGAACAGTGTCCCGAAGCAGGCGAACAATATTGCTATAACACCCCACATGAAGGTAAACTTCTTTGTCATGTCTACAAAATGCTTATCGGTTTTTTCGCCTTTTACGTGGCGTTTGTAAATATCTATGGTGGTGGTTGATGCCAGTGCGTTAAGCCCTGACGCGGAGGATGACATCGCCGCCGAGAATATCACCGCCAATAATAATCCAATAAGTCCCTGTGGCAGGAAGTTAAGGATGAAATACAGGAATACGTAATCTTTGTCATTGGTCTCGGCAGTATTGTCTGCCGACTTGATAAGGTCTTTAGCCTGGTCGCGGAGGTCTTTTTCCCTTGTGTTGAGCGCTACCAGTTTGTTGTGCAGTTCCCTGTTGTCATAATCCTGTCCAAGTTGGTGTACATACAGCAGGCTGATCTCTTCTTTTTCGGCCTCGACATTCTTTAGCTGTCCTTCAAGCTTTTGATAATCTGCTTTATATTCCGAATTATTAACGATCTTGGTATTATTCGGGTTGAAGTGAAGCGGAGCCGAGTGGAACTGGAAGAACACGAATACCATTACACCGATCAATAGGATAAAGAACTGCATAGGTACTTTCAACAGGCCGTTCATTATCAGCCCCATCTGGCTTTCTCGGATGGACTTGCCCGAAAGGTAGCGCTGCACCTGCGACTGGTCGGTGCCAAAATAGGCCAGCATCAGGAAGAAACCTCCGGCAATACCGCTCCAGATCGTGTAACGCTCTTCGGGGTCAAAAGAGAAATTGAGTATGTCCAACTTTTTATTGGCTCCCGCAATGTGCAGTGCATTCGAAAATGTAAGGTCTTCCGGCAGGTAGTGCAGTATCGTAAAAAAGGCGAATGCCATGCCTGTCATGATCACGAACATCTGCTGCTTGTGGGTTACGTTCACGGCCTTGGTTCCGCCGGTAACGGTATAAATGATGACCATTACACCAATGAGCAGGTTCATCAGGTTAAGGTTCCAGCCTAATAGCGACGATAGTATGATAGCTGGGGCATAGATGGTAAGCCCCGTTCCGAGTCCGCGCTGTATTAGGAAGATCACCGACGCAACTGTACGCGTTTTTACATCAAAGCGCTGCTCGAGGAATTCGTAGGCTGTAAATACCTTAAGCTTGTGGAAAATGGGGATGAACGTAATGCAGATGACCACCATGGCCAGTGGGAGGCCGAAGTAGAACTGCACGAACCCCATACCGTCATGATAGGCCTGCCCTGGCGTAGACAGGAATGTAATGGCACTGGCTTGCGTGGCCATTACCGAAAGGCCAACGGTCCACCACGGGGTTTCATTATTGCCCAGAATATATTCGTTAACGTTCTTGCTGCCCTTGGTTTTTATGACGCCATACCCCACAATGAAAAGGAGCGTTGCCGAGAGTATGATCCAGTCGTATAACTGCATATCAGAATATTTGCATTAGGAAATAAAAGATCACAATGTAGATCACGTTGAGCAGCAGCACCAGCGAGTAGCTCTTTTTCCACGTTGACGGATTTTTCATTCTCTTTATTTTTCTATTATTATTTTTTATTCGGGTCGTAATGGCAATAGTAAATTATCAATATAAATTGTTCATTATTTGCCAAGTCCTATAATGTTCGCCATCAGTCTATAGGCTCCGGAAACGCCCTCAGGCAGTTCGCGGAAAAAGCTCAGGCCGGTATAAATATAGTAACCTTTGCCATATTTCGCTACAAGCAGGCCGCCTTTTTTGGCATCCTCACCTTTATCGTGCGATGACAGTATTGGCACGAACTCCGGTCCCCACTGGTCAGGATAGTACAATCCCTGTTCCTGTACCCAGCCCTTAAAGTCTTTATCCGATAATTTGTTCGGGTAATTTAGCACGGGGTGCGACGGGTCAAGGAATGTTACCTTGGCATTTTCTTCAGTAACCCTGTCACGCGAAATACGGAGTGGGTAGGGGGCAAGCTCTTTTATGCGGAGGTCGCCCGTTGTATTGTACTGAACCACCATGTTGCCGCCATTTTTCACGTAATCAAATAGTACCTGTTGTTTAAACACCAGTGCATCCAATACATTGTAGGCACGTATGCCCAACACCACGGCATCAAAACCTTTCAGGCTTTCCGCCGAAATGCCTTCCGGGGTAAGGAGGGCGACTTCATAACCCATCTGCCTCAGGCTTTCGGGTACGTTATCGCCCGCACCCATTATGTAGGCGATCTTTTCACCGCGTATCTTCAGGTCGGCTTTGGTAAATTTAGCGGTAGAGGGCATTAATACCTGCTGCGACACGATGTGTGGGTAGGTAATCATTATAAGTTCACGGTCGTATTCCTTTCCGTTGATAACCGCAACACTTTTCGCTGTGGCCTCGGTGGGCGTTGTAGGCGGAGTTACTTCAAAAAGTACCGTTGTCTCGCTGCCTTTGCGTGGAAGATCGAACGGGATGGATGCTGGGTTCACTTTCCATCCGTTGGGCAGCTCGAATTTCAGGTCGCCTTTGCAATTGTCTATTCCAGCCTGTATGCGGATACTTACCGTTTGTTTTTTGTTGTTGGTGAAAAGCTGTACTTTGTTCAGTATCTTGGTCGTAACAGCGGGAATTATATCCAGCGGCTGATACACTTCACCCATTACGGGGTCGTTGTATTTGTAAATGATCTCCCTTCTGAACGGTATCGAAACATTACCGATGCGGACATTGAAATCTACGAACTGCTCCCTGATGATGTCCGGCATGCCTATTTTTTGCAGGTCGTCCACGCGGTACATGCCCGATGTACCTTTCTCGGCAAGCCAGTAAGGAGAGGTATAGTTGGTGTTTTCTTTTATCCGGATGTCAATTTCGCCCGACTGGTTCACGTTGTTATCAAGTGGTGTTGCAATGTCTTTTTGCCCGGAAATTGATTCCAGTACCATCGGGATAGCACTACGATTGATGGCTTCCCACTTCACTTTCAACGGGCTTCCCGGCGTTACGGCCTGCTGTTCAGCAACGGCCTCAAGATATAATCCGCTACAGGCCGCAATAATGTTCTTTATTTCCTCCTGCTTAATGGCAACCCAATGCTTATCCTCTAATTTTCCGATCATCACATACACTTCGGCGAGTGCGGGAACGGAAGCTGACGGGTTTTTAAAATCGAAATTTTTTAATATTGTGGCAATGGCATCGCCCACAGGCTTGCCGCCTTTTACACGGTTCCAGGTGGTATCGATGCCTTCAAAAAGGTTTTGTTTGTCTTTTAGATCTTCTCCCTTTATAAGTTCCAAATACTCCATGTCGTCACCACGCTGCCCTGTCGAGCCAAACCCCTGAGACCTGTGCTTGCTGCGGCTTAGCGCGGCTACTTCCTGGTTCGATCTTCCTGATAACGGATCGTACACGCCCGTTTGCAGGTTGATAAGCTTTGATTTGTCCGCTTTCTCAAAGTTCTCCTTGCTTCCAAAAAACCACCACGAGGTATTAAACAATAAACGACTTGGCTGCCATGTCTTTACATATTCAAGCTGCTTTGGTTCATATTTGGCATCGGCCGCCAGGCCCCATGCTTCCTGCGTGAGCATGGCCGAAGATGTATGGTGCCCGTGGGTAGTACCCGGCGAACGGTGGTCGAATCGGTTAATGATCACATCGGGCCTGAATTTACGGATGACCCACACCATGTCCTGCAAAACTTTTCCTTTTTCCCATATTTCCAAAGTTTCGTCGGGCATTTTCGAATAGCCGAAGTCATTTGCCCGGCTAAAGAACTGCTCTCCGCCATCCACCTTGCGGGCCTCGATAAGCTCCTGTGTACGGATAACGCCCAGCTGTTCGCGGAGTTCAAGGCCAATGAGGTTCTGCCCGCCGTCGCCGCGCGTTAGCGAAAGGTACCCCGTGCGTGCGTGCTTTTGATTGGCCAAAAATGAAATGAGCCTGGTATTCTCATCGTCCGGGTGGGCTGCGATGTAAAGTGCCGTACCAAGGAAGTTGAGCTTTTCAAGCTTGTTATATATTTCTGCCGAAGTGGGCTTGGAAGGTTGGGCAAAGCTTAGGGTAAAGGAGAAAATTAACGCGTATAAAAATAATTTCTGCATGGTATTTAATCGTAAAATTCTTTATCCTCGCGGGTTATAGGCACGATGCTCACACCTTTTTGCAGCAACAGGCTGTTGGGATAGGTAATGAGCTCGCCCTCGCGGGTGCGGAGTATGGTATGGAATGTCTTAATGTCCTCTATCTGGGCTTCAATGGGGAAGTCCTTATCATGTATCCGGATCACATCACCTATTCGGAATGGATAAGTAAAAAATATGATGATGCCCGAAGTAATGTTGCTGAGTATCGACCATTGTGCGAAGAAAGCCACGCCAATAACGGTCAGCGCCCCGGTAATGAAAGCAAATAGATCGTTCGTACGGATACTCCAAACGGAAATGATGATGACGGTAAAAAGAACGAACATTGCAATATCTATGTACTTGGTGATAAGATTAGTGCGGTGTTCGGATAGGTGCGCCTTACGGGCGTATTTCTTTGTAAGCCATTTGATCAACAGGCTCAATGCAATAAATACTATTACAGTTATAACCGTGCGTAGTATCTCTGTGTAATAAATATGTTGTTTAAATTCCTCCATTAAGCAAATTTACTCAAATGTTGGTAGACTTTATCTACCGGCATGCCTACAACATTGGCATACGAGCCTTCTATCTTCGCGATCGCCACCAGCCCGATCCATTCCTGGATGCCGTAAGACCCTGCTTTATCAAAGGGTTTGTAATTGTCAAGATAGTATTGTATCTCATTGTCCGATAGTGTGTTAAAGGTGACTTTAGTCGTTTCATTGAACACTTCGGTCCTGTCAATGTTTTTTATGCATACCGAAGTGATCACCTCATGGGTATTCCCCGAAAGTGCCTTTAGCATTCCAAAGGCGTCGTCATGGTCTTTTGGCTTGCCCAGTGCCTTGCCGTTATACCATACAATAGTGTCACTGGTTATGAGTATCTCATCATCCGAAAGCGTGTCGTCCATGCTTTTTGCCTTAAGCTCAGCAAGGAAATCAGTTATCTCAGCGCCCTGTAATGTATCGGGGTAAATTTCCTCCACATCTTTGAGACGGACCTCAAACGGCACGTCGAGCTCCTTCAGGAACTGCTGCCTGCGTGGTGATCCTGAAGCCAGTACTATTTTGTGACCCTGTAATTTTTCCCTAAGCATTGTATTTGATATTGAAGGTTATTACTGCAATGGAAACCGATGTGAAGAATAGCACAAGCTTCATGACCGTTATGAGTTGCGCGAAGTCTTTTTGGGTTTTCGAGTTCCACAGCTTGATGGCAAAGTAAATTATAGGCCCGAGCAGGAACAGCAGGCAGAAGCCCATAGCCCACATCAGGTTGATAAGGTAGGTGTTAACATAATACAGTATCATGGTAATTGGAAGGATCGTTAGCCCGCAAACGATCTTTATCGTACGGTCTTTACCCAGGGCAATAGGCAGTGTATTGATGCCGGCATTGTAGTCGCTATCGGTGTTGGCCAGGTCCTGCGCAAAAGTGAGCAGCAGGGTAATTACGAATATGAACGATGCATAATCCAGCAGTAGGCTGAACAATACTGACAGCATTGACTTTGTTTCCGGTATTAGTAGCGGAAAAAAATTGAAGATCCCTATAGCCACCACCGGTAGTATAGAAGTAAAAGCAATAAGGATGTTGCTGATCAGTATTGTCTGTTTAAGGCTTGTAGTATAAACATACAAAACTGCAGCTGCCACCACAAAAATAACCACGAACATAGGCTTTCCTGTAAAATCGGCAATGTAGTAGCCCAGCGCTCCTCCTAATACTGTAAATACGAGATAGACGTTATAGCTTTGGGCTTCGCTAACACCATTTTCGCCATGGCCAATGCCCGAAGTGTTATTTAAAAAGTAAGCACCCGCCGCGATAAAAACACAGGAGAAGGCGAGCAGGGCATATTGCCAGTCGTTCAATGCAGGCATTATTGCTTCCTGCGCCGATATGAACCCATAGCGGAAAATGAACAGCGATAACGCCAGGATGATAAGGTCGGGTATGTTGAGTAATTTGAAGAGCTTCATTTATAGTGAATCCGGTTATTTGTAGATTTTGGTTATTTGTGTTGCTGGTTAGTAATTTGTCATTTAATCATACCGTGCATTAAAATGCTCCATCCATTTTCCCTGCACCTTCATTACTTGTTCGATAACATCGCGCACACAGCCGGTGCCTCCATTCTTGTGCGAAATGTAGCGGCTTATCGCCTTGATCTCCGGAGCGGCATCCTGTGGGCATGTGGGCAGGCCTACCAGCTGCATCACGTGGTAATCGGGAATATCGTCACCCATATATAACACCTGTTCGGGTTTTATAGTATAAATGTCTGTAAATTCGTCAAATGTCTCCACTTTATTCGGCACACCCAGGTAAATATCGGTTATGCCCAGGTTGCGCAGGCGTATGCGCACGCCCTCATTTAGCCCGCCCGATATGATGCATACCGTATACCCATTCTCTACAGCGGCCTTCATGGCATACCCGTCGCGTATGTTCATGTTGCGCAGCATTTCGCCGGTAGGGGTTACGTGTATAGTGCCATCTGTCAGCACCCCGTCCACATCAAAAATGAATGTGGTAATATTGTTCATCAGTTCTTTATAGCTTTCAGCCATTATCCTGTATCGATTGGGTTAGTATTTTGTAGATGTTCCTTTGATTATCATCCTTCAGGAGATCAAGGTGCCTTTCAATGGTATTTTGGTCGTGGCGTATTGCCGGTCCCGTCTGTGCCTGAATAGGGGAGAGCGTATTCACTTTATCCGCGGTCTCTGTTATCAGCGGGTTCAGGACATTAAACGGAATGTTATTCTCCTGACATATAGCATCGCCCAATGCATACATATGGTTGGAGAAATTGCTCACGAATACCGCGGCTACGTGCAGTGCCTGCCTTTGTTTGGAGTCGATGCTGTAAACGGTTTTCGATAAGGCATCCGCCAATGTTCTAAGTAATGCGTGGTCGTTTTCGAATTCACTTTCAAGGCAAAGCGGCACGTTACTGAAGTCGATCGCCTTGTTTTTGGAGAAAGTCTGCAAAGGGTAAAATACCCCCCGGCGGTTCTTGCCATCCAGTTGGTCCAGTGACACGCTGCCCGAAGTATGAACCACTAACCTTCCTTCAAATGGCAGCTGTGTGGATACCTCCGCGATGGAATCATCCGTTACCGAAATGATATAAATATCGCCATTGGCAAGGTTCTCCATACTAGCCGTAATTCTATCCTCCGGAAAAAGATGTGCCAGTTTTTCGGGATGTCTCGCGTACACCTGCACCAACGTTGCCTGCCCGGTGGCATCGATGGCTTTGGCAAGGTGCTGCGCTACATTTCCCGACCCGATTATGACTACTTTTAACATGACGGCTAAATTATGAAAAAACTTTCAGGAATTAGAAGCGCTGCGCTTGAAGTTATTTCACAAAGATCCGCAAGAGTTTCCATTGCAAGCAGTGTTCCGGTTACTCAATAATTAAAGGACTTTGTGCCTTCTTTGCAAATCTTTGCGGAAATAAAACAAAAAAGCGGCCGAAGCCGCTTCCCATTATTCTTTAACCCATTTATTGTCTTTAAGGTCAATGTCCGGAACTACTTTCATCGGATCTATTTCAACCGACTTAAGTTTCTTGTCCGACCTTACCAGGAATTTCCATTCTTTGGTACGCATCCAGGTCTCGACAGGAAGGGTACGCATCTCAATGGTATCATCGGCATAAGTTATCTTGAATACTACCGGCATTGGGATCTCGCCTTTGTTCACGAATTTAATGATGGCCGAACCTTCTTCCTGCTCTACGTCCAAAATGCCAAGATTGATGTTGCCGTTCTCTATGAACCACCCTTTCCAGAACCAGTTCAGGTTCTCGCCGGCCGCGTTATCCATCGCATTGAAGAAATCCGAAGGCTGCGGGTGCTTGAAAGCCCAGTTTTTGATGTAGGAACGGAAAGCATAGTCAAAACGGTCGTGGCCCAATATGTACTCACGAAGCATGATCATTCCCGTAGCGGGCTTGTAGTAGGCGGTGTAGCCAAGGTTCATGTTCTTGGCAACGTCAGGGTAAGTAGAGATGCCCTCACGGCCTTTCCATTTAAAATAATGCACACGGTTCTGCGCCTTGGCAATATCAGTAGGGTATTCTCCATTATTGAAGTCGAGCGTGCTGTAGTAGTTGATAAAGGTATTGAAGCCCTCGTCCATCCACGCATAGCGGCGCTCGTTAGACCCTACGATCATGGGGAACCAGTTGTGCCCGAATTCGTGGTCGGTAACATCCCAAAGGCTTGCGCCCGAAGCGCCTGCCTCACAGAAAGATACACCCGGATATTCCATCCCGCCAGCGTTAGAGGCTACGTTCACGGCATTAGGGTAAGGGTATTCAAACCACATTTTTGAATAATGCTCGATAGATGCCTTTGTATATTCGGTCGAACGGCCCCAAGCGGTGTTGGCTTTACGTTCAGCAGGGTAAGCCGACTGCGCCATACCTCTCCTTCCGCTCGGGAAGTTGATGCGCGCGGCATCCCACACAAACGCTTTTGAGGTAGCAAAGGCCACATCGCGGCTGCTGGTCATTTTAAAATGCCATGTTGCCTTACCGCTTTTCATAGGGCGGGTAATGGCGGTATTGCCTACCTCGTCAGGTGTGATGAGGTAAACGGTCTTGTCGCTTTTTTTTGCTTCTTCAAGGCGGGCAAGCTGTTGTTTGGTCAATACGTCCTTGCCGTTGACAAGTTCGCCAGAACCTACAACGATATGATCGAAAGGTACCGTGATCTTATAATCAAAGTTGCCATACTCCACATAAAATTCACCCGCGCCAAGGTAAGGCTCCACGTTCCAGCCTACAACATCATCATATACTGCTACGCGCGGATACCATTGTGCAAGGGAGTAGATCGTTCCCTTTGGCGTTTTCAGCTGGCCCATCCTGTCCATGCCCGACTTCGGTATCCTGTATTCAAAGTTCATCGAAACGATCGCTTTCGCCCCCGGCTTCAGCGGCTCATTCAGGTATACCTGCATCCTCGTATCGCTGATCAGGAATTTATCTGAAGAAGATTTTTCAGTTTTTGCCGTGAGGTTGTTTATAGTGATGCCACCATCGGTATCACCCGAATAGCGGTTGCCGGCAATGGGTGTGGTGAGCGTACCGCGCGAATCGGGAGTGAAACGGTTCTGCTCTACGTACATCCATATATATTCCAGCGTTTGCGGGCTGTTATTATGGTAGGTCATGGTCAGCTTGCCTTTAAGCACATTGTTCACATCGTCAATTTCGGCCTCAATAGCATAGTCGGCATTATTTTGCCAGTATTTAGGGCCGGGTACGCCCGATGCTGCGCGGTACTCATTCCCGCGGCGGTACATCACATCGTCAAATTCTGACTGGTTGTTCTTATTGGCAGGTTCCTGTCCGAACGCGATGGTCCCGGTAAGCCCCAGCAGCAGTACAAGTTTGGGTATTCTCATGTAAACGTTACGTTATGTTGGTTAATTCATTTTTGGGAAACGTCAAATATACCTAAGTTCTGATTAATTATAAAAAATATTTCACTGGCATATTCTGCATTGAGATCATATACAATTCAGGGTCATGCGCCCCGATCCCTCTCAAGAGGCGGAGAGCTTCAGTAATGCTGTCAAAACCGTATTTGATTGGGCTTGAGCAGGCACGTCTGACCGTTGCTCTCTTGAGAGTGATATGGGGTGTGTGAACATTGCATTTTAATTTTAAAATGCTTTTATGTTATATCGCGAGTTAATAAAATTTAGCGTAATTCGTGCAATTCGTGGCTCATTTTCCAGTATTTTTGCACCAATTTACACTCAACGTTCCACACTCATGGATAAAATAATTTCGTTCTTTTCCTCAACCCGTTTAATGGCAGTGCTTTTCCTGGTTTTCGCCTTTGCCATGGGGATCGGCACCTTTATTGAAGATGCATACAATACCGAGACCGCCCGCCTTTTTATTTACAACGCCTGGTGGTTTGAATTGATAATGTTCCTTTTTGTTGTCAACTTCATAGGCAACATTAAGCGCTACCAGCTCCACAAAAAAGAGAAATGGGCAACGCTGCTGCTTCATCTTTCCTTTATATTCATTATCGTTGGCGCGTTCGTAACCCGTTACATCAGTTTTGAAGGTGTTATGAACATACGAGAAGGCGCGACCGAAAAACAATTTTATTCTGATAAGGCCTACCTTACGGTTTGGGTAGATGGCGAATACCAGGGCTCGGTGCAGCGCCGCACTTTTGAGGAGCCGCTGCTTTTCAGTGCCGCTGAGTTTTTCAATTCCAATGACTTTACCATAAAAGGCGATTTCAATAAGATCCCGTTCGAAGTTGAGTACAAAGATTTTAAGATCGGTGCCAAAGATACTTTGGTGGCCGACCCGAAAGGCGATGAATACCTGAAGCTGGTAGAAGCAGGAGGAGGCAGCCGCCACGAGCATTACCTGAAGGCAGGTGAGGTGCAGAACATCCACAATATCCTTTTTGCCTTTAACGCACCGACAGAGGGTGCCATTAATATTACCAAAACGACTGACGGTTATACCATAAGGTCCCCATTTGAAGGTAACTTTATGCGCATGGCCGATCAGATGAAAGGCGAGGTTGCCAAAGACACGGCACAGCCCCTGATGATGCGTTCGCTTTACACCCTTGGCGGCGCTATGTTCGTTTTTCCGGAGCCTTCGCTCAAAGCCAGGAGGGACTATGTTTCAGATAATAACTTTAAGACCAAGGAGCAATCAGCACTTACGGTTACTGTAAAGTCGGAAGGGCAGGAGCGCGATGTAACGCTTTTGGGCGGAACAAAAAGAATAGGCACACCCGTATCCTTTAAACAGGGCAACCTTGAATATACCCTGTTGTATGGCAGCAAGGTGTACGAGTTGCCATTCAATGTTAAGCTGAACGACTTCATTGCCAAAAAACACCCCGGATCGGAAACCAGCTTTGAGTCGTTTGAAAGCAAGGTAACACTGTCCGGACCTGAGAAAGAAGATAACTTTGACTACCATATTTACATGAACCACGTGCTGGACCACAAAGGCTACCGCTTTTTCCAGGCTTCGTATGATGCCGATGAAAAAGGCACAGTACTTTCCGTAAGCCATGATTTCTGGGGAACATGGATCTCGTACATTGGTTATTTCCTTTTATACATTGGCCTGCTGGTAATATTGTTCGACAAGAATACCCGCTTTGGCGACCTGAAGAAAAAACTGGACAAGGTAAAGGCAAAGAAAGCGAAGCTGGCAACGGTTATCGCATTGTTCCTGAGCATGGGCGCATTCGCTCAGAACGGCCACATCCATGAGCGCATGAGCCAAAAGCAGATCGATTCGCTACTGGACAAATACAAAGTAAGCGAGGAGCATGCTGCGAAATTCGGGCGGCTCATAATACAGGATGGCGACAGGATGAAGCCTGCCAACACCTTTGCATCAGAACTGTTGCGCAAAGTAAGCAAGAACGATACCTACAACGGCATGAATGCCGACCAGGTGCTGCTTTCGATGGCATTGATGGACGAAGTATGGTACAACGTGCCGATACTTTACCTTCAAAGAGGCAATGACAGTATCCGTAAAGTGCTTGGCCTTCCTAAAGATGCCAAATATGCCGCGTTTGCCGATTTTGTTGATCAAAAGACAGGGAGCTATAAACTGACATCGATCCTGGTAGAAGCCAACCGGGCGAAAGAGCCAAATAAATTCGAGCAGGATTTCCTTGATATCGACAGGCGGCTGACATTGCTTAATTGGGCTATTTCTGGTGAGGTATTCCGGGTGCTGCCTGTGCCCAATGACAAGGGCAATAAGTGGGTAAATTACCGAGAAGCTACCGAAGGCAAGATCAAAGGGCTTGATACGGTTAAGAATATCATACCGTTCTACCTGCAAAGCCTTGGTGAAGCAGTTGTTAAAGGCGATTACAAACTGCCTGACAGCCTGTTGGAGGGACTGAAAAAGATACAGCACGACCAGGCGAAGGACATCATGCCATCAGATGATAAAGTGGAGGCTGAGATATTATATAATAAGTATGATATTTTCAAGAAATTGTATTCGTATTACATGCTTGCCGGTGTTTTGATGATGCTCTTTGTCATCCTAAAAATATTCAGGGAAAGAAAATGGCTGCGTATTGCCGTAAATATCTTCTATGGCATAATTATGCTGCTATTTGTGCTGCATACCTTCGGCCTCATTGCCCGATGGTATATTTCCGGCCATGCGCCGTGGAGTAATGCCTATGAGTCGGTTATCTATGTTGGCTGGGCAACAGTATTGTTCGGGTTCCTCCTGAGCGCATTCAGCTACCAGCCTGTTTATAAGTTGACCGCCATACTAAAAGCGTTTTTTGGCCTTTCGGAAAAGCACAGGTCAGAGCTTACAGTTGCTTCTTCGGCATTTGTAGCGGCCATTGTGCTTTGGGTAGCACATCAAAGCTGGACCGACCCCGAAATTGGCAACCTTGTACCGGTACTGAATTCGTATTGGCTGATGATACACGTGGCGGTTATCGTGGCGTGCTATGGGCCCTTTACCCTGGCCTTCATGTTGGGCATCGTAGCCATGCTTCTGATGGTATTCACCAATAAGGACAACAAGGAAAAAATGGACCTGAACATCAAAGAGATCACCTACATCAACGAGATGGCGCTTACCGTAGGGCTCGTGATGCTTACCATTGGCAACTTCCTTGGAGGGCAGTGGGCTAATGAAAGCTGGGGCCGCTATTGGGGCTGGGACCCTAAGGAGACCTGGGCGTTGGTAAGTATCATGGTATATGCCTTTGTGATACACATGCGTTTCGTGCCTTTGTTCAGGAGCCGGTGGACGTACAGTTTCTTCAGTGTACTCGCCTTTGCATCGATACTGATGACGTATTTTGGCGTGAACTTCTATCTTACCGGATTGCATTCCTATGCGAGCGGAGAGGTAAGGACACCGATGTACTTCCTATACATGGCGCTGGGCGTATTTGCTTTGGGGATCGTTTCGTACATACAGTTCAGGAAGCATTTGAGGAAGTAGGAATAAACAGGATTATTTTAACCACATAGATATATAGGCTAATAGTTTTATTGAATAGGCATGTTTGAGGACAGATAGGGTTAAGCACAGCTTCACCTATGTTTGAATATGTATCCTTTTTATGCCAATATTACCTTATGTGCCTATATGGTTAAAAACCTTTTCGTAATTTTATATAAAAATAAACGATGAAAAACATAGTATTACTGGCGTGCGGGATGCTGCTGCTCTTTAGCTGCCAGAACCACGCGCAGACAAAAACTGCGAAAGCGACCGAAAAAACAAAAACCATGGGAAAAGAAACCATTTATCAGTATAAAGTGACCGACCTAACAGGCAAGCAGTTTGATCTCGCGTCTCTGAAAGGCAAAAAGGTAATGATCGTAAATACAGCCTCTAAATGCGGGCTTACGCCACAGTACAAAGACCTTGAGGCGCTTTATAAAGAATATAAGGATAAAGGGCTTGTGATCATCGGCTTCCCTGCCAACAACTTTGCAGCCCAGGAGCCGGGTACCAATCAGGAGATCGCTGAATTTTGCCAGATGAACTATGGCGTTACTTTCCCTATGATGGAAAAGATCTCGGTAAAAGGTGATGACATGGCGCCGTTATACCATTTCCTGACAGAAAAAAGCAAGAACGGCCTGCAGGATAGCCAGGTAGAATGGAATTTCCAGAAATACCTTATCAATGAAAAGGGCGAGCTTGAAAAAGTGATCGGCCCGCAGACACTGCCTACTGATCCACAGGTTATCGACTGGATCAAAGCCTAGCCGTGTCAGGGAACAATAATTTCCCCCATATCCTTACGGCATCGTCAACGCTGCTGGGGCTTTGTTTTGTGGTGCTTACATCGATGCATGTAACCAACTCAAAGGAGGCTTCGCTCATTGATGAGTTTACTGCCGGAGCCATAATAATGTTCATGGCGAGCAGCATACTGTCATATCTTTCCATGCGCAGTTTGAGGGAAGCTACACCCAAATATGAGAAGATAGCAGACGTGGTTTTCCTGACGGGGCTTATCTTTTTATTCGTAACTACAATGCTCATTGCATTTAATGTAATTAAGTAAATGACCTATCCTAAAATACCTTTGGCACAAAGCATTATCGAAATTTGCCTTGCTAAAGGAGTTAATGATATAGTGATCTCGCCGGGATCGCGCAACGCACCGCTTACCATTGGCTTTGCCAACCATCCTGACTTTACCTGCTATAGTATTGCAGACGAAAGGTGCGCTGCATTTTTTGCCATGGGCATTGCACAGCAAACTAAAAGACCGGTGGCCGTAGTATGTACATCGGGGTCGGCATTGCTGAATTACTATCCTGCAGTAGCTGAAGCATTTTACAGCCAGATACCTTTGGTCGTCATTTCTGCCGACAGGCCGCATGACAAGATCGACATTGGCGACGGCCAGACCATACGCCAGGAGAATGTATATGCCAACCACATCCTGTATAATGCCAACCTGCTGGAGGAGACATCCGAAGAGAACGACAGGAAAATAAACGAGGCCATAAATACCGCAGTACTGCAAAAAGGCCCTGTGCACATCAATGCACCGTTCGAAGAGCCATTGTATGAAACGGTTGCGGAACTGTCAGTTACTCCAAATATAATTGACCTACCGCTAAAGAAGACCGGTTTTGAAGATCTGGATCCGTATGTAGAAAAATGGAATGTTGCCAAAAAGAAACTGGTATTGGTGGGTGTGAATGATCCTAATACCATTGATGGGGCTATCATAGAACAGTTGGCGAATGACCCGTCGGTAGTTGTGATGACCGAAACACCGGCCAACCTTTACCACGAGAGGTTCTTAGGGAGCATCGATACGATAATAACCCCATTTAAGCACGAGGACTTTGAAGCATGGCGGCCTGATATACTGCTTACTTTTGGAGGGATGGTAGTATCTAAAAGGGTAAAGGCATGGCTGCGGAAATATGCTCCGGCAGAGCATTGGCATATTGATACCCTTAGGGCATACGATACTTTTGGCGCACTGACCAAACATTTTGTGGCAGAGGCTAATGAATTCCTTAACGATCTCCTTCCGAAAACGCGAACTGTTGAAAGCAATTATAATCAAAAAGCGCAGGAACTGAAGGCTTTCCGTAAACTGAAGCACGATGAATACCTGGCAAAAGTGATATTCTCTGATCTCAAGGCATTTGACCTTATATTACCTGCACTGCCACAAAATTCGCAACTGCAGATAAGCAACAGTGCTTCGATACGATATGCGCAGCTTTTTGAAATGCGCAGCGATATTGAAGTGTTCTGCAACCGGGGAACGAGCGGTATAGACGGCAGTACGTCGACAGCGGTGGGCGCGGCAGTAGGAAGCCAAAAAGAAACCGTACTGATAACCGGCGATGTGAGCTTTTTGTACGACAGCAACGCACTTTGGAACAATTATATCCCGAAAGACTTTAAGATCATCATTATCAATAATGGCGGGGGAGGTATCTTCAGGATATTGCCCGGCCATTCGGAAAATGAGGTTTTCAATACCTATTTCGAAACGGCGCACCACCTGACCGCCGAACATTTGGCGAAGATGTATGGGTTTGGATACCAGTCGGCATCGGATGAAAATGAACTTAGTAATGCGCTTTCATCCTTCATCCAAAGATCAGGAAAGCCTAAGATACTGGAGGTCTTTACGCCAATGCGGGAAAATGACGGGGTTTTGCTGGGGTATTTTAAGGAGTTGGTTTAAAGTTGATCTTGTTTTTGTGCATCCAAAGCGCACGAATGGATTCGAAGTAATCACTTTGGAATGCGATTGTGGTTATCTCATCAATTTGGAAAGGAAAATCATAAGCTTCTTCAACTTTTCCTTTTGTATCAATAGAGTCTATGATTAAATCATTGCCTTCGACAACATTTATCCTGCCATAAAACAATTCCGTTTCATCCTCATCCTGAAATTCAAAAAGGCCAAATTTGTCTTGTGACCATTTTAATACTCCAATGGTATCTGAAAATTCGAAATCAACAGGCATATCAATCTTAATTTTCCTAAATTTAAGAACTCGTTCTATTTGTTTTTCTTTAGCTGAATTGATACGCTTTAGGACAAATTCTTTTCTAAACAATTTATAGCCATCGAGTACATAATCTGCGGGTATGTGTTTTACTAAAATCCAGTCGCTGTTTTCAGATAAAACAACTCCGGTTTGTAGTTGCTCCCAAAAATCAATTTTAAATGATTCTACTCTCATATTTTTAAATATTCAAATGTAGACTTTAAACTAATATTACAGAATATTTCTGTTTACAATCTTCGTACATTTGCCATTGAAAATTACTGCAATGATCGAAATAGGAAAATACAATACGCTGAAGATAGCGCGTGATACCAAAGTAGGACTATACCTGACCGATGGCACGGAAGACATATTGCTGCCTAACAAATATGTACCAAAGGAATTTGAGGTTGGGGACGACCTTATTGTATTTATTTACCTTGACCATGAGGAGCGTAAAGTGGCTACTACACTGGAGCCTTACATATTGCTAAATGAATTTGCGCTGCTTCGTGTTAACTATGTGAACAAGTTCGGTGCTTTCCTCGACTGGGGTTTGGAGAAAGACTTGTTCGTTCCTTTCCGTGAGCAGGCAAGACCGATGGAAAAAGGTAAGCGTTATCTTGTGTTCATGTATATAGACCATGAAACGCAAAGGCTTGCCGCGACCAGCAAGATCAACCAGTTCCTGGATAACAGTGAGCTAACCGTTGCCGAGGGTGACGAAGTTAGCCTGATCGTATCGCACATAACAGAAATTGGCATCAACGTCATAATCAATGAGCTTCACAAAGGGCTGATGTACAAGGGTGAAGTATACGAAGACCTGCGTACCGGAGACCGGATAACGGGATACATCAAAACGATACGGCCTGACAACAAGATCGATGTTACTCTCCAGAAACCGGGCCATGAAAGTATTGAGCCCAATGCTGAAAAGGTACTCGACGAGCTTCGTGCCAGCCGCGGCTTTCTCCGTTTGAACGACGACAGCCACCCCGAGGATATTAAGACTGTTATGAAAATGAGCAAGAAAAGCTTTAAAAAAGCGATCGGCACACTATATAAGCAAAAGCTTATTGAGATAAAGGAAGACGGTATTTATTTGGTAAAAGAATAGTTTACACTTGCAGTTCTCAGTGTTTGCTGAGCAACCCTAAACCCCGAACTCCAAACCCGGAATTGAATATGTCACTACATAATTTCCAAAACTGGTCGGACAGCCTTAACGAACAGGATGAAAAACATCCGGTGCTCTTCATTGGACACGGATCTCCCATGAACGGGATCGAGGATAACGAATTCTCGCGAACGTGGCGGGAAATGGGACAGCAGATCTCGCGTCCAAAGGCAGTACTGGTAATTTCGGCGCATTGGCTGACTCGGGGTACGTCCGTTACCGCAATGGAGCAGCCTAAAACGATCCACGATTTCGGCGGATTTCCGCAGGCATTGTTCGATGTGCAATATCCCGCTAAGGGCGACACGGAACTGGCTAAGGAAACTGCGAAGCTGATAACCTCGACCAATGTTGGTCTTGACCACGATTGGGGCCTTGACCATGGTACCTGGACAGTGGTACGACACATGTACCCCGATGCCGACATACCGGTGTTACAACTCAGCATCGACTATGACCGGCCTGGCGAATACCATTACAATTTAGCTAAAGAGATCGCGGCGTTACGTAAAAAGGGCGTATTGATCATCGGCAGCGGCAATATGGTCCACAACCTGCGTATGGTTGATTGGCGCAGGCTTAGTGAGCCTGATTTTGGTTTCGACTGGGCTGTGGAAATGAATACGATATTTAAAGAGAAAATTGGCAACGGCGACCACAAGGCACTGATCAATTACCAAAAGCTGAATAAGGCAGCAATATTGGCGATACCTACTCCTGATCATTATTATCCGTTGCTGTATACTTTGGGCCTGCAGGACAACAAGGACGAAATAAGCTTTTTTAACGACCGTCTTGTAGGCGGTTCACTGAATATGACCTCTGTAAAAATAGGGTAACTATTTAACCTGTAACACATATCCCTGGTACCATTTCCCAAGAGAAAAGATCTTTTCTGTGGCCACGATGATGAATATCGGCAACAATAAAAGATCGGAATAGCCTTCGGAATATAAGATATAACTGGATAGCAATGCCACCCTTGCATACTCGAGATAATAGATCCACTTGCGCTGCTCTAGCAAGGCTCCGCAATTGATGAGGGTAATCAGTACGAATGATACGATAAAGAGCTTGTCCAAAGCGTTTTCCGAATCAAAATAGTACGTCAGCCACGTGAGCATCAGTACGCTCAAACCGATCTGGAAAGAAAGATAGCCTTTGAATTTGAGTTCCTTTAATTTTAGTTTCCGGTCCTGCAGGAAGCGTTTTTCAAGCTCGGGGCGGATATCCTGGTCCATGGTCGCTGGGCTGCCAAAAAATGCATTCCACTTACCTTTAAAAGAAGCAGCCCTTTTAAACGATTCCCAGATCTCAAAGTAATAATGAAAGTGCTGCCACAGGAAGCTGTAGCTTTTCAGGGGGTGGGTAAGGCCGTATTTGGGCTGTTCCTCCTCAGCCTGGAATGTACCGAACAGCTTGTCCCAAAACACGAACATATCGCCATAATTCTTGTCAAGATATTTTTCGTCAGAGGCATGGTGTACCCCGTGGAGTGATGGTGTTATAAAAATGTATTCCAGCCATTTGATCCGGCCTACTACCTGTGTATGGGTAAAAAATGAATAAGCACCGTGCACCAACAGCATGGTAATGACCATGGTGGGGTGGAAGCCCAGAAGTGGTAGCAGGCACCAAAAACCGGTGCGTATAACCGCCTGTATGGTAGTGATCCTTGCAGAGGCCGTAAGGTTGAACTCCTCGCTATGGTGGTGTACAATATGTGCTGCCCAAAAGATGTTCACCTCGTGCCCAAGGCGATGGTACCAGTACCAAACGAAGTCGGTAGCCAGTATGAGCGCGATCCATACCATCCAGTTCGCAGGTATGCTGAATAGGGCATAATTATCATACACCCAATAATACGCACTGTAAAATGCACCTGCCACGAACAGGTTAATCAGCCTTTCGGCAATGCCTATGCTGATGTTGGATACGGAACTTTCATATTTAAACAGGTGTTCCTTCTTCTTTTGTTTTGCGACAGCATATTCCAGATAGAGGAATATAAAAAAGGCAGGCATCGCGAACGCGAGATAATTCAAATCTTCCATACAAAATTTTTGTACGGTAAAAATACAATACTCTACTGATTTGGTAGAGTATTAAGCGTTAAAATTGTAAACAGAGGATGGTTGATAAAATCACAAAAGATTTTTAGGTAATTTATCAGGATTTTGATGTGTTGGGAATATTTTTAAAATGAGTATTTTATCCTCGAGTATTTGATACACTATTTTATAATTCCATTTTGGGATAAATCGTACTGCCGGATTGAAGTAGCTTTTTTCTAAAGGATACTTTTCAGGGAATAGATTGGCAGTCTCAGCCAGTTCCAAAAGCTGTTGATATACCATAGCGGCGTTTTGGGGACTCTGTTCGAAAATAAACAGGAAAATATCCTCTAAGCTTTTGATGGCTACAGGATGCCATTCAACCTGTCTTGTACCCATTTATCCATTCGTGCTTTAACTTCGCTGTGCGGTATTGTTTTTTCATTGCTATTGATTATTGCGTTGATATCCGCAACATATTCCGCCCTCGTCATGGGCTTGCCGTCTACAGTATAAGCTACAATATCCTCATCGGATTCAACGCCATAAGCAACAGCGGGCTCAGCGGCAACAGATTGATGATTAATAATATCCTGAATGTCAAGCAGTATTCCCAAGTCATCTGTTTCCTCAATGCGGCGTATGATCTTTTCTTTCAGTTTATCGATGTCCATGGTGTGTATTTTTTACTAAGCTACAAAATTAGTTCAAATAAAATAGCCGGAAGACAATATTTCTTCCGGCTACTATCTTCATTATAATGCGTTTACTTCCTGCTATACGTAAGGTAACCGCCATCAACGGCAATGTCCGCACCGCTAATGAAGCTTGCCGCATCTGACGCAAGGAAGAGTACTGTATTTGCAATTTCGTCAGCAGTACCAAGGCGGTTGAAAGCCGTGGCTGCTGCCAGGTTTGACTTGGCATCGTTATCGGCTACAGAATCCAGTCCCGGTGTCTGAATAGGGCCGGGGCTCACGATGTTCACACGTATCTTTTTTCCCGCCAGCTCATTCGCAGCGATCTCAGCGATCTTATTAATAGCTCCTTTTGTAGCCGAATAAACGCTGGTCCCGATCCCTGCGGATGTTGCAACTACCGAAGACGTGAATATCACCGATGAGCCATCTGCCAAATGCGGCAACAGCTTTTGAAGCGTAAAGAAATGGCCCTTTACATTGGTATTGAACTGCGCGTCAAAATCAGCTTCGGTCACCTGTTCAATAGCGCCGAAAGTGGCAATAGCGGCATTCAGGTAAAGAACGTCGAGTTTGTTACCGCTTTCTATTACAGATCTCTCAAGCACCGCTACCCCTTCCATATTTGAAGTATCAGATACCAGCGTTCTTAGTTTGGGGCTGTTGATCTCTTCTGATGCTTTTTGAAGGTTGGCAGCGCTTCTTCCCGTGATCAGAACATTTGCACCTGCGTTTATGAATGCTTTTGCGGTGGCAAGACCAATTCCGGTACTGCCACCAGTTATAACTACATTTTTGTTTGCTAAACTCATTTTAAAGGTTTTTAATTTTATGTCGCAAAATTAATGTAGTATTATTTATTATTGTAACTTTGTAACTAAAAGTAACAGTAACTTTAGAGTAACAAGGTAACTTATGACAGAAAGCGTGTGCCACAAAAAAGAGATCATGGCTATTCATGATACGATGGATGTATTAGGGGGCAAATGGAAGATATCCATTATATCGACCATGTGCTATTATAACCAAAGGCGGTTTACGGACATACTTAACGATCTGAATGGTATTTCGAACAAACAATTGAGCAAGGAATTGAAGGAACTGGAGCAGAATAAGCTCATCAAGCGTACGGTTTTAGATACACAGCCGATATCAGTACAATATAACCTAACGGAGTATGGATGTTCTCTGCGAAGCCTTATCAACGACCTTGCTGAGTGGGGAGTTAAGCACCGCCAGGTTATCATAGGAAATACGTAAAGCCGTAAAGGTTTTAATTTATATAATGTTGAATTATTAATCAGTGAGAGATCTATGAAAAAAATAGGATTTTTATCATTTGGCCATTGGGCAGATCATCCTTCCTACCAGGCACGTACCGCTTCTGATACGTTGCTCCAGTCTATTGATCTGGCTGTAGCTGCCGAAGAGATCGGTATCGACGGCGCTTACTTTAGGGTGCATCACTTCGCACGCCAGCTGGCATCACCTTTTCCGCTGCTTTCGGCCATTGGTGCCAAAACAAAGCAGATAGAGATCGGTACGGGCGTTATCGATATGCGGTATGAGAACCCGCTGTATATGGTAGAGGATGCCGGTGCGGCCGACCTAATATCAGAAGGACGCTTGCAACTTGGTATCAGCCGCGGATCGCCGGAGCAGGTGATCGAAGGTTGGCGCTATTTTGGCTACGAACCTGAGCAGGGAGAAAACGATGCTGATATGGGCCGTAAAAAGGCGCTGGAATTTTTGGAACGATTGAAAGGTGAAGGTTTTGCGCAGCCCAACCCGAACCCCATGTTCCCCAATCCGCCGGGGCTATTGCGTCTCGAACCGCATTCTGAAGGCCTGAGGGAACGGATATGGTGGGGTGCGGCATCGAACGCGACAGCAGTATGGGCAGCCGAGAACGGCATGCACCTGCAAAGCTCGACCCTGAAGTTTGATGAAAGTGGTAAACCATTCCATATCCAGCAGGCGGAACAAATACGTCTGTACAAAGAAGCTTGGAAAAAGGCAGGCCATCCCCGTGAACCAAGGGTTTCGGTTAGTCGTTCGATATTTGCTTTGGTCAATGACCAGGACAGGTATTATTTCGGCCAGCAGGGGAAAGCCGCTGACAGCTTTGGGTATATCGAAAGTGACAAGAGGGCCATATTCGGTAAAAGCTATGCTGCCGAACCGGATAAGCTAATAAAGGAACTTGCGGAAGACGAAGCTATTAAGGAAGCAGATACATTGCTGCTGACCATTCCGAATACGCTAGGAGTGGATTACAATGTGCATGTTCTTTCGGCAATTATGGAACACGTTGCCCCTGCATTGGGCTGGCGTTAACCATTAGTATTCAATTTAAAAACGAACCGCCTGTGAAACTTTCACAGGCGGTTTTTTTTTCTATTCAGGTGAATCGTCCTTGTCCTCCTTTATCGGGTATTTGCCGAATAAAGGCGACAGTTTCCAGGTCTTATAAGGCTTGTAGGAGAATTTGTTGGACAGCGCGATCATGGTTACCGTATCTTTTTTCAGGGTAACATAGGACGATGTGTTGCCATGCCACCAGCCGTTGTGGTAAAATACTTTTTCTCCTGTCTCCCATTCATGCAGGCGTATGCCAAGGCCGTAATTCTTCACGCCTTTATGCTCATAGCTGTAACCCTGGAACACTTGTTTTTTCAGCTTTGGGTCTATGAATTTATCCGAATAGCTGGCAAGGTCGAATTTCAGCAGGTCGCGCGGGGTGGAGTAGATGTTCTTGTCGCCATACACATCATCCAGGAAATCAAAACCATACAACACACCATTTCCTTTGTACGAGAGGCTTACTTTATCTTTATCTTTCTCATAGTCAAAAACAAAAGTATTCTTCATGTCCAGCGGATCGAAGATCATTTTTTTCATGGCATCCCTGTAGTTCATTTCGGTTACCTTTTCAATGATAAGGGCCAGGATGGCATAGTTGGTATTGCAATAGCCAAATTTTTTATCCGGCTTGAAATACAGGTTAAATTTATGCTCTGCCAACAGGTCGAGTATGTCCTGGTTGTGGAGCATGCTGCGATCCCATATGGCGCGGTCATCGCTGAAGTATGCGTAATTCGGTAACCCGCTGCGGTGGTTGAGCAGCATTTTTACCGTGATCTCTTCATATGGGAATTCGGGGAGCAGGGTGTTCACTTTCTGGTCGAGCTCTAATTGCTTCCCGTCAACCAGCTTCAGTACAAGGGCAGCTGTAAGCACCTTGCTTACCGAAGCGATATGTATGGGGGTATCGGCAGTGATCTCTGTTTTCTCTTTACGGTTTGAAAAACCTCCGTAATTCTCGTAAAGTATCTTACCGTTCTTTGCAATAAGAAAACCGCCACTCAGGTCGTCCTTGGGCCAGTTCTTGTTGTAAAACCGCTCGATATCGTTGCCTTTCTGTTTGATATACTTATCACTGAGCTTATTAAAGTCAACGTGAAAAGGCGAAAGGTTTTCTGTATCAGTATTTTCGGCAATGTGCTTGTCATCCTTTTTGCATGAAAACACAAGCAGCAATAATATATATAGTGAAGGTCGTAAAAATCTCATTCTGTAAAAAGCGTAAACCGCAAATATAGGGAAACCAACTTTTTTTAAGAGCCTTTTAAAAGAAGGTTAACAGTTAAAGATCGCATTTTTTACGTGTGTAAAAGTTAATCTTTTGATTGCAAAGTGGTTAAAATTATCGTTTCATTTGATATCCAAAAGCAGTCTCGTAATTTTTATTGGCGAATGCAAAAAATGCCTTATTTTTACGGGAAATAACTATTTCTGATGAACAAGATAAACTGGAAAACCGTAAAGGAATTTGACGATATAACCTATAAAAAATGCAATGGCGTAGCGCGGATCGCCTTCAACCGTCCCGACGTGCGCAACGCTTTCCGCCCAAAGACAACCGCCGAGCTTTTTGAAGCTTTCATCGATGCGCGTGAGGACACTTCGATAGGTGTGGTATTGCTTTCTGCCGAAGGGCCATCATCTAAAGATGGTGTATATTCTTTCTGTAGTGGCGGCGACCAAAAAGCACGAGGGCAGCAGGGCTATGTAGGCGACGATGGCATGCACAGGTTAAACATCCTTGAGGTACAGAGGCTTATCCGTTTTATGCCTAAAGTGGTTATCGCCGTGGTTCCCGGCTGGGCAGTGGGTGGAGGGCACAGCCTGCATGTAATATGCGACCTTACCCTTGCCAGTAAAGAGCACGCCATATTCAAACAGACCGATGCCGATGTTACCAGCTTTGACGGAGGTTACGGCTCCGCTTATCTTGCCAAGATGGTCGGGCAGAAGAGGGCTCGCGAGATATTCTTCCTGGGGCGCAATTACTCAGCGCAGGATGCTTACGAAATGGGTATGGTGAATGCCGTTATCCCCCACGCCAAACTGGAAGACACTGCCTACGAATGGGCACAGGAAATACTGGCAAAATCGCCAACATCCATCAAGATGCTCAAATTCGCCTTTAACCTTACCGACGACGGCATGGTAGGCCAGCAGGTATTTGCCGGTGAGGCAACACGCCTTACCTACATGACCGAAGAGGCCAAAGAAGGCCGTGATGCTTTTCTTGAAAAGAGGAAGCCTAATTTTAAGGATATTAAGTGGATACCTTAAAAAGTTTCGGGCTTTGTGTTCCGGGTTCTGTCCGAAGGACCGATTACCACACACCTTAAAACCCTAACCCTGAACTCCAAACCCTAAACTGAATAATGGAAGATTTTACAAACGAAATTATAGACACCGCTTCGTTGCCGCGCTTTGAGGATGTGGAGCTTACGCCTTTACAGCCGTCCTACATCAATGTGATACGGCTGAATATAGGCATTACTTTTGGCGTCATTGCCATTGTATGCGGCGCGGGTTTCTACTTTATTGAGGAATTACAGCCTTATTGGCCCTATGTTGCTATAACCTATACTGCGATATTACTGCTAACAATAATCATAGCTACAGTACGCTTCAGGAATAGTGGCTTTGCTTTTAGGAAGCACGATGTCATTTACCGAAACGGAGCCATAGCCCTGACAACGACCATCATCCCCTACAACCGCGTACAGCACGTAGCTATTGAGGAAGGCTGGCTTTCGCGGAAGCTGGGCCTTGCCGAGGTCGACATTTTTACGGCAGGCGGCCAGAAAAGCGACATCCAGATCCCCGGAATAGACAAAGACCAGGCCGAACGCATCAAGCAGCTGCTGATGGGCAAAATACTAAAAGAGGAAGCCGATGAACAATGATTTCAGCCGGCCGCAAAGGCAGTCGCTCGTTGGCGTAGTGGTAATGTTCGGCAATACCCTGCAAAAGATGGTGCGCGCGCTTTGGCCGATACTCATTGTGTGGATCTTTAAATTCCAGGAGCTGAATAAGCTCTCCCTGCTTATTGGCGCGGGTGTCTTTTTTATCCTTATAGCAATCTTTGCTTACTTCAAATACCTGAATTTCACATTTTACCTTGACGAGGAGAACCAGGAGTTCATTGTAAAAGACGGCATCATCAACAAAAGCAGGCTGGCTATCCCATTGGACAAGATACAGCAGGTAAACATAAACCAATCTTTGGTGCAAAGGCTCATTGGGGTTCATGCACTGGAAGTTGATACCGCAGGCTCGGGCAAACAGGAAGTTTCCATAAGGGCGATACCGCATGAACTTGCATTGGCACTAAAATCACGCCTCCATACCGGCGGGCGCCGTACAGTTGCTGCTGATGAAAGCCGGATACAGGAAGAGACAGGAAAGAAACAGGCATTTATCGAGATCAGCCTGCTGAGCCTTTTGAAAACGGGCATCACATCGAATTACGCGCGCACATTCGCGCTGCTGCTGGCATTTGTCATTACGACATCGCAGCACATTGATGAGTTCCTGGAATTCTCAGGATACAACTTTTCGGTTGATGAATACATAACGGCCGAAATGGTGCTGAAGTTCCTGACGTTCATCATTGTTGGGGTTATGGTGCTGATACTTGTGATCAACCTTGCCCGTACCATCATTAAATTCTTTGGCTACCGCATTACGAAGCAAGATGGTTCATTGCTGCTTTCCTACGGGCTCATCAATACCAAAAGTACCATACTGAAGCCTGAAAAGGTACAGATAGTCAGGGTTACGCGTAATTTCTTCCAAAAGAAGCTGAATATCCGCGATCTGCATATCCGCCAGGCGAGTAACATGGAGGCTAGCGCAAAGGACCAGAAAAAGACAGCCATAGAGATACCCGGTTGCGATGAGCGGGAAAAAAACATCCTGCTGCAATTCATCTTTGGCAGGATACCCGAACGCGGCGTGATGCTAAAGCCCAACTTCAGGAAAATGATCTTCCCAACGTTTTTTTGGCTTATCATTCCGCTAAGCATTTATTTTTGGTCGGCATATATGTATGAACCGGAGTTGTATAACGTCATCCTGTTGGTTCCGGTATACGCACTGTTCGTCATGGCTGTCATTTATTTTGGCTTCCGTAACAGCAGGCTTTTTGTAAGTGATGATTTCATTATAAAACAAGGGGGGGCATGGGATATTGATAATGATATTCTTGAGCCGCACAAGATACATACGGTTTCGCTCACCCAGTATTTTTGGCAAAAGGGATCCGATGTAGGCATAGTCTCGCTTCACACAGCCGGGGGCACGATCACTTTCGGTTTGGCCAATTACAGCCGCCTGAAGCAGTTGGCCAATTACTGGCTTTATCAGGTGGAGACAACGGGGAAGCATTGGATGTAGACAGTTTAGATTTCAGATTTGTCGCGATTGAACACAGTTAGATATTGGATGGTTGGATTTTTAGACAGGGAATACAAATAACCAAATCCACAAATAACCAAATAAACAGATTTTAAAGAATGTCAAACATAAAAGCATGGCTGCAGGCCGCACGTTTAAGGACACTGCCACTGTCGGTTTCAGGGATATTGGTGGGGAGCTTTTATGCCTTCTCACAGGATTTCATCAATTGGGGCATACTCAGTTTTGCATTGGTAACAACGTTGGGGCTTCAGGTCTTATCCAATTTTGCCAATGATTATGGCGACGGTGTAAAAGGTACTGATAACGAGAACCGCATAGGGCCCCAACGCGCCATACAGAGCGGTGCCATTACTGTAAGCGCGATGAAAAAAGGCATCATCATTACATCACTGCTCACACTGGCCTCTGCAATAACACTCATCTACGTTTCGTTTGGGCAGGAGAATTTCGCCTACTCGTTATTCTTTTTCTTTTTAGGTCTGGCCTCGATCGCTGCCGCGATAAAATATACGGTGGGCAATTCAGCATACGGATACCGGGGATTGGGCGATGTGTTCGTTTTCATTTTCTTTGGGCTTGTAAGTGTGATAGGGTGCTACTTTTTGTTCGCTAAAGAAGTCGACAGTTTGGTGATCCTCCCTGCCATTTCGATAGGTTTACTGAGTGTTGCGGTACTCAACCTGAACAATATGCGCGACCAGGTATCTGATGCGATGTCGGGCAAAAATACGCTGGTAGTACAAATGGGCGCAAGAAACGCGAAGATGTACCATTTTGCGGTTATCATCACTGCGTTAAGCCTTATTGTTGCATTTGCTATCCTCAATAACTTCAGGCCGGTACAGTATTTATTCTTACTTTCGTATGTGCCTTTCGTGTTGCATTTGAAGACCGTGGTAAAAAATACCGTGCCCCGCGACCTCGACCCGGAATTGAAAAAAGTAGCACTGGGGACTTTTTTCCTGTCAGTACTACTTTGTGCAGTATTGCAGTTTTAGTTTTCAGTCGCAGTCACAGTTTTCAGCTTCGTTCCGTTGTCACATCGAGCGCAGTCGAGATGATAATAAATGAGTGTATCAATAAATAACCGAATCAACTTATAAACACATAAACACATAGAACTAAAATGAAGATCACCTATTACGGCCACGCCAGCCTCGGTATCGAGGTTGCGGGAAAGAACATTATCGTAGATCCTTATATTTCAGCCAACGAACTGGCTGCCCACATCTACATCCTGCAGCTTAAGGCGGACTATATACTTATAACCCATGCACATGGGGACCACATTCTGGATGTAGAGGCTATCGCGAACAATACAGGCGCGACCATTGTTTCCAACGCGGAGATCGCCGGATATTACCAAAGCAAAGGATTCAATACGCACCCGATGAACCACGGCGGCAGCTGGCAGTTCGACTTCGGGAAAGTAAAATATGTAAATGCGGTTCATTCAAGTTCCTTCCCCGATGGAACTTATGGAGGCAACCAGGGTGGTTTCGTGATCGAAAGCGAGCACAAGAATATTTACATTGCGGGCGATACAGCGCTTACTTATGACATGAAGCTGATACCCCTGCGTACCAAGCTCGACCTTGCGATATTACCGATCGGCTCCAACTTCACCATGGATGTAGAGGATGCTATCATTGCTTCCGATTTTGTAGAGTGCGACAAAGTGCTTGGCTATCACTACGATACTTTCGGATATATCAAGATCAACCATGAGGAAGCCATCAAAAAATTCTTTGATAAAGGCAAAGATCTGATGCTGTTGGAAATAGGAGATTCTATAGAATTATAAATTTGATATTACGAATTACCCAACTTAAGACCTATAAAGTTTTGAAGACATTGCAGGTTGCGGTAAATCCAAGATCTGTGTAATTCGTGGTGTTATATTAATCCGCGTCATCCGCGTTCCAAGCTCAAATGAAAGCTTCTTATAAAAAATACACTCTCAATTTCAAACGCCCTTCCGGTACTTCGCGTGGTGTGATGACCGAAAAGGAGACCTGGTTCATAATAATTGAAAAGGACGGTAAGCGGGGTATAGGCGAGTGCGGGCTCCTGCGCGGACTGAGCATTGACGACCGTCCCGATTATGAGGAAAAGCTCCAATGGGCGTGTGGGAACATCCATCTGGGTGAAGAAAAGCTGTGGGAAGCATTGCTTGAATTCCCCTCGATCCAGTTTGGGCTGGAAACAGCTTTCCGTTCGCTTGAAGCGGAAACACTTTACCTGCTGTTCCCATCCGCCTTTACAAAAGGAGAGGAGAACATCGCTATAAATGGGCTGGTCTGGATGGGCGGGGAAGCTTATATGAAGCAACAGATCGATGATAAGCTGGCCAATGGTTTTAACTGCATAAAGCTTAAGATAGGGGCAATAGATTTTGAAAAAGAACTGGGGCTTTTGCGGTTTATCCGTTCCAGTTTTTCCGCAAAAGAGATAGAGATCAGGGTCGATGCCAATGGTGCATTTACCGAAAACGAAGCTTTAGATAAGCTGAGGCAATTGTCATCATTTCAATTACATAGCATTGAACAGCCTATCAGGCAGTATCAGATCGAAGCGATGGCCGGGCTATGCAAAGATACCCCATTGCCCATTGCCCTGGATGAAGAGTTGATCGGGGTGTTTTCCTTTACTGAAAAAGAAGCGCTACTGCAAAAGATACAGCCACAGTATATCATATTAAAGCCTAGTTTGGTAGGCGGCTTTCGTGGTACACAGGAATGGATCGACCTCGCCGAACGATACGATATCGGCTGGTGGGTCACATCGGCGCTGGAAAGCAATATTGGCCTCAACGCGATCGCGCAATGGACATTCCTTCAAAACAGCCCCATGCCGCAGGGACTGGGTACAGGTTCTTTGTATACTAATAATTTTGATTCACCATTGGTCGTAAAAAACGGGAAGCTGTGCTATGATCCGGAATTGGAATGGGCAGTGTCCTTATGACATCAATCTGAGATCGTTTACTCAAATAACCAGATGAAAGCATTCGGGAACTCCTTTGCCCACAGCGCCTCATTGTGCTTGCCTCCGGGAATTACCTTTTTATACAGGTGCTTCTTGTTCTTTATTTTCCCTGAGATGATGCTGAACATCCTGTCAAGGTCCGGTACCATGTTCTCGTCCTCATTATCCCCTGCCAGGAAGTAGACCTTCGCATCGATCTTCTCTGATCGTTCCGCATAGGCATAAATGTCTTTCGAAAACCAAAAAGAAGGGGAGAATACAATAGCTTTTCCGTATACTTCAGGGTATTTCAGCACAGCATATAGCGACACCAACCCACCCAGTGAGCTCCCGCCGATGGCCGTGTCCTTTTTATCGGGTTTGGTGCGGTAATTCTCATCAATGTAGGGCTTTAATGTCCCGGCAATGAACTCAAGGTAAATGTCCGCATCGCCACCGCCGTATTTTTCATTGGGAAAGGGTGTAAGTTCGTTCAGCCGCCTGTCGCCGCCATGCTCGATCCCTACTACGATCACAGGTGCCTTCAGGCTGTCGAGGGTTTCATCAGCGCGCCATTCACCTGCAAATGAGGTGGTTTTGTCAAACAGGTTTTGTGCATCGTGCATATAGATCACAGGGTACTTCTTTTTGAGGTCGCTTTGGTAACCCTGAGGCAGGTATATCCAGATCTTCTTTTCTGTATCCAGTTGTGGCGAATACAGCGAAAAAGTTGATACATTGGCCGATGCGGTGCTTTGCGCCTTTATCCCGAAAGACATCAGCAAGGCGATGAAAAAAATATACGGTTTCATATTTTCGTTTGCTTTTTTAGGGTCAATGGAATATATTAGCTAAAAATAGTAATTCAATGAACACGTACGAAGAAAAATTAAGCTTATTGACCGAAATGATCGCTTTTGCCAAGATCGACGGGCAGGTACACGAGCGGGAACTGGCATTCCTTTCTATCGTTGCCTCACAGCTTAAAGTCGAAAAGCCTGTTTTTGAAAGCCTATTTGACCATCCCGCCGAAAAAGTCGTGCTCAAGACCGAACACCAGCGCATCCTGCAGTTTTACAGGCTGGCGCTCCTCATGCATGCCGACGGTATCCTGCATGATAACGAGCAGGTAGCGATACGTGAACTGGGCATTAACATGGGGCTGAGCCCATTCGCCATGAAAGGTGTGCTTACCGAAATGCAACGTTCCCCAACGGGATTAATAGACCCGGATATGCTTTTGGCATTATTCAGGGCACAGCAAAACTAAACGAACAAATACCCTATGAAGAAAATTTACTTGTTGCTTACGTTTGTTTGTACACTATCATGTTATTCTCAAAGTATCGCACCGGTCAAAGAAAACGTAAACATAACTGAAGTTACTGCTGCATCTTTAAAAAATATCGCGGCTAACTCCTCAAAAAAGTATACGCTGTTCTATACATTCGGAATATGGTGCGAACCGTGCCGCCTGCATTTACCTACAGCTATTGCTCTGGCTAAAGAACACGACCTGGACCTTTATGTTATTGTTGTCGATGCGCAAACCAGCGATAAGGCCCAAAAGGCTTTTGAGTACTTAAAGCAACAAAGTAAGGATATTAAGATCGCCGTGCTGAGCGATGCGGCCTATGGCGAGAAAACAAAAAAGAGGAACACAAAATTCGTTGCTGAGATAACACCATCCCGGTTTGAAAATATTGATGATTTTTCCAAATACATCCTCGTAAATCAGGAAGGGGAGGTGATGATGGTAACGAATTACAAGGATAATGAAGGCAACGACTGGAAAGACGATTCTAAAATGGTACAGCAGCGCATCGTGCCGTTACTGAAATAATCATTATCCTATCAGCCACAAGTAGGCTTCCTTAAATTCCTTTCGCCACAGTTTTTCGTTGTGATGGCCGCCGTGAACTATCTTTTTATGTACATGGTTTCTGTCTGTTACCTTGCCTAAGAGTAGTTGCTCCATACGTTCCAGATCAGGTATCATGGCACTGCTTTCATGGTCTCCTGCCATAAGGTAAATACGTCCATCGATACTATCGACGGTATTCATCAGATCATAAATTTCCTCACTGAACCAGAACGATGGCGAGAACACCCCGGCATTGCCAAATACCTCGGGGAATTTAAGCAATGCATAAAAGGAAATTAGCCCCCCAACAGAACTCCCGAATATTGTAGTATGTTCTTTATCAGTAAGTGTATCGTATTTTTCGTCAACACAAGGTTTAAGTGTGTTGATAATAAAATCAAGGTAATCGTCGGCATGACCGCCACCATATTTTTCGTTGGGATAGGGTGTCATTTCGTCGATTCGATGAGTGCTCCCGCCATGCTCAATTCCGATAATTATGGCTTCCGAATGCAGATCGTTCAGCTTTTCTTCGAGGTGCCATTCCCGCTTGGGCGATTCGCCGTGGTCAAACACCCGTTGCCCATCGTGCATATAAATAACGGGATAGCGCCTGTCACCGCCATAAGCATAGGGCAGGTATACCCAAATATTTTTAGTACGGCCCAGCTGCGGAGCTTCAATGGTAAATTCGGTTACTGTGCCTTTTTCAGTATTCTTCATCAGGAGCAAAAAGCAGTTTTAAAGTCTTGGGTTGTGGCCGCTTTTAATGCGCGGTAAGGTGTGGATATTTGCGAGAAGCTGCAGTTTTTGCACTTTTCAGTAGCCCCGTTCTTAATGTATCGTATGACCAAGTCGTCCTTTACGTAATAGCGCTGCTCGAGCTTCATGTCGCAGCCTTCGCACGCAGGGCCGCCTTCAACGAAGTCATAGAAAAAGAAAAGCTTGCCATCTTTATAATAAAATTCCGATCTCTGGTAATGGTCGCCCACCGTACCGTAATCCACTATGGCCTTTACTACATTTTTTCCCTCGTAGTAATAATCGATCTTCATTAACTCATCGCATTGATAGGTGTATGACTTTTTGGTAAGCTTAGCGGCGTTGATGCGGGTAAATTCCCCTTTGATAGAAGATATTGGATCAGATGTGCTTACGCTATCGTTCACAGGCAGGGCTTGTTCTTCCGGCCGCATGTCTACGGTAGGAACAGAGTCGGTTGATGTTGATATTACGCTTTCCTTTTCCTGGCTTTCTTTGCAGGAAAATAAGCAGAATAATGCACATATTAAGGCTGATCGCATTAATGATAAGGGTTTCATAAAAATAGGTTTATTCTATGAAATTACTTCAAACCAACCGCAATGAAGACGTTTTTACAGAAACTTTAACCTTAAGGCAGTATGTCATTTTCTGTCTTTTTCAGCAACCCTTCTCCAAACCGTTTCGTAATTACACCGAACGGATAATAATGTTCACTTATCCATTTGCCATTCCTGTAAATGAATTCCAGCCGTGAAAACTCCACGCTGTCACTAATGATCAGGTTGTCGCCTTCGGCCGGGAGATAGTCAAAGTCAAAACAATTATGCGAATTGAGTTCAGTCTCCACAAATTCATGTGTAAGGCCGTTCGATAACATCCCGACGGGCATCATATACCTGCCCATTTCATTGCCGTCCGATTCCCCCAGATATTTATGAAGTGTCCAGATGTATTCTTTTTTAACAGGTACAAAGTTCCTTTTTTTAACTTTCTTCTTTATTATTACAGGCTTAGGAACTTCGCATTTACAGAGTATGAAGTCTTTATCAAGATCGCACATTTTTACAAAATTTATTTTTCTTTCACATACGTAATAACTTCATCTTTCAGGTCGCCCCATCCGGTCCAGTACTCTTTAAGCTTCAACGTTTTTCCGTCATAGCTGAGTATTTCAAAGATCATTACGCGTGGCGGCAGTTTTGGGTCGGTGTGCTCTTTTTCGACAGTGAAAAATTTCTTGTCATCGATCCATTTTATCTTGAGTTCCCAGGGCGAGCAGCCTATCTCATTGATAAATGTCGCCGACGTATCGCTGTTGAATTTCAGTCCCGCACAGCTTGCCCCTTCCATAATGAACATCCCCAAAGGTTTCTGTGCTTTTTTGGTTTGCGCGTTTCCTGCCAGCCCTCCCAGCATGCAGGCAATGAGTAAAATATACAGTTTCATGGTAACTTAGTTGATAACACTAATTTACGGAATTTTAATTTGCAGGAGCGAAAGGGATGGGTTTTCCGGCAGTTTTCATTCCTGCTTTCCGCTATATTCCCGCAGAAAAAGCGGGAATGCCGCTGCGATCGGGGCTAAGGTGAGAGGGAGTGTATTTATTTGCAGAGATAGATTTTTATCTGATTTTCAAAAATATCTATGTAACAGCTACGAAGCCAGGTACCTTCCTTTATGTAGAAGAGCGCAGCGTTATGACCATTCTTTGTTATTTTTACATCATTTGTGATCACTATAGGCCAATTGTTCAATTTTTGTATTTTCTTTAAATAGGCTTTTTCAGTCACTGCTATATAGCTTTCATTCGCAAATGTATCGAAAACAATATGATACAACTTTAGTTTATACACGAAGCTCAAAACAATAGTTTTATCTGCGTCAGCACTTAATAGTTTCATCCCGCTCCTGGAATCACCTGTGTTATGAAATACCGAGTCATTTGCTTTTGTTACAAGTTCCGTTGGGTCATCAATTTCATATATATTATAAAAACCGCTTAAATGAGGTAGTGAAGCGGTAAGATAATACTTTGAATTTAATTTATTTATAATGACAGGGCATGTAGCGCTTGCAACTGTGACAGTATTATTTTTTTTATTTTTAAAGTATACTTCACCACCAAATTCTCCATGACATTCAGTAGTCACTGTATAATTTTCATCTTCATAAAAATAAGGACTATAATGTTCAAGCTTGTGAAATCCAAGTTCATTCGGAGAGTCATTGGTTTGAAAGGTTTCTACTTTAAAAATATCTACCTGGGCAGAAAGCAATGTAGTATAGCATAATAGCAAAAGCAGGTAATATTTCATATTAATGATTTTTATAGCAATGCCAAAATAACTAAAAATATTTGATCTCTAAAACAAAAAACGGGAGCCTCTCAGCTCCCGTTCCCTTATTTCTTCAAATACGTATTAAAGTAATCCGCGATCTTCTGGTTCAGGTGGATCCTGTCCTTGCCGCGTACGTTGTGCTCGTGGGTAGGGTACAGGAAGTAATCTACCTGCTTGCCTGCTGCTATGCACGCCTGTATGAACTCCATGCTGTGCTGCTGCACCACCACAGGGTCCTGAGCGCCGTGTATCATGAGCAGGTGGCCTTTCAGCTTGTTGGCTTTGGACGTCGTTGCGGTCGACTTGTAGCCTTCCGGGTTTTCCTGCGGCGTGTCCATGTAACGCTCGCCGTACATGATCTCGTAGTATTTCCAGTCCACTACAGGGCCACCGGCAACACCCACTTTAAACACATCGGCATGGTCAAGCATCAGTGATGTTGCCATGAAACCGCCAAAGCTCCAGCCATACACACCTATCCTGTCGGAATCCACGAACGGTTTACCTTTCAGGAATTCCACGCCCTTCATCTGGTCGGCCATCTCGTTAACTCCCAGGTTGCGGTGCACTACGTGCTCAAAATCGCGCCCGCGGGCATCGCTGCCACGATTGTCCAGCGTAAATACCACATAACCCTGCTGCGCCATGTAGTAGTCGAACAGGCCTGTGCCGCCCAGCCAGTCGTTCGTCACTAACTGTGCATGCGGGCCACCATACACATATACCATTACAGGGTATTTTTTTGAAGCGTCGAAGTTTACAGGGTAAATGATCCTGCCATTCAGTGGGGTTTTGCCATCGGCAGCGGTGACGGTTACCAGTTCCATCTTAGGCAGTACTGTTTTTCCGGTATAAGGGTTTTCTGCTTTAAGCAATGAAGTCGATTTGTTATTTTTCAGGTTGATGATGTTCACATCATTCGGCGTCGTCGTGTTGCTGAAGCTGTCGAAAGCCAAAGTCCCATCTGTGCTTACGATCGCGGTGTGCGTGCCCGATGTTGTGGTCAGCTGTGTGGTCTTGCCCGACTTCAGGTCAACTTTATACAGCTGCCTGTCCAGTCCTTTATTTGCCGTGCCGATATAAAAAACCGTTTTGCCATCAGCAGTGAGATCCAGCAGCTGTTGTATCACCACATCGTTGTAGCCTAGCTTTTTCAGCTGCTTGCCGTTGATGTCATAAAGGTAAAGCTGCTCGTAGCCATCCTTTTCGCTGCGGTACAGGAACTGGCTGTTATTGCCGGGGACGAACGTCAGGTCGTGCAGGGGCTCTACATATGTTTTTGCTTTTTCCTCGAACAATGTCTTGACAAGGTCACCCGTAGCGGCATTGTACTGGTTAAGCTTCAGGTGGTCCTGCCCACGGTTAAGAAGCCCAACATAAACAAATTTACTATCCGGTGACCAGGTCACCGTTGTGAGGTACTGCTCTTTAGGTTCGCCGGTCTTAAGCGTTACCTTGTTCTTAGATGCAGTGTCATAAACTACAAGTGTCACCTCTTCGCTCTTTTCGCCTGCCATTGGGTATTTTATGTCCTTATTTTCGGCGATCCGCGTGGCCCACTGTGTTAGGGGGTAGTTGGCCACCATGGTCTCATCCTTACGGTAGTACAACAGCTTTTTGCTGTCCGGGCTCCACCACATCCCTTTGTTAATACCGAATTCCTGGCGGTGCGTGTAGTCGCTGCCATTCACGATGCCTTTATTCACGTCGGTGGTAACTTTCGCTTCACCTTGTCCTGAAATAATAATATTGTTATCCATCAGCCAGGCTACGGCAGTGCCATCCGGGGAGAGCGCCTGGTTCTTTCCTTCAGGCGAAAGATCAACGCCGCTTTTTACCGTTTTCGATATTACGTCGAAAAGAACAATGTACATTTTGTTCTTGCCTGCTATTTCAAGCTGAAGTGTGTTGGCATCCTTCCATTGGTAGTTGTATGGAAATATCTGCAGGGCAAAAGTATCGCTGCCGAATTTGTTTTTCATTGCAGCCGCCAGTTCCTCTTTTGTTACCAATACGGTTTCAGTCCAATTGCCAGCTTCGGTGCGCTGCATCAGTTTTTGGTAGCTGTCGTCAAGACAGGTAATAGCCTTCATGTTCTTTCGCCAAAGTGACGATACAAGACTTTTGGGTGCAAACTCCTGGTAGCTGCCATAGGTGGCCTGCTGTATGGTCAGGTTTTGCTGTGCGGTTGCTGCCATTCCCGCGAGGAGGAAGGCGCAGACTAATTTTCTCATAGGATATGTTTGTTGTTCGTCGGGCGAATTTAAGCATTGTAAACCCGTTCCCGAAACTTTATATTTGGAATTAGTAGCCGATCTTGTAAATTCGTTTCATAATTCCGCAATTTTTTTTGATAATGCAAAACATCGACGACCAGACCCTTGCCCGCGAACATTTATCTAACGAACGTACATTCCTGGCCTGGGTGCGCACCGGCATTGCCATTATGGCGTTTGGCTTCGTGGTGGTCAAGTCAGCTATATTCGTTGAGGACCGTACCCTCATCGGGGCAGAAGGATCAATTATTCCCAGTGAAATGTTCACTGCGATCGTGGGTATCGTCCTGATTGTCGCAGGATCTCTCATAACTACTGTATCCTACTTCCGTTACAGGCAGACTACAAGGCAGCTGCGGCAGGGTATTTATCACCATTCATCTGGAATACTCGCGATGGTAACACTCGGGGTATTGCTGGTGAGCGTATTGCTTATCGTGTATCTGATCAGGACGCTGTAGAGGAGCTTATTCGAATCTTTTATAATTTTCAGCCCAATATGTTGAAAAGAAGTCGGAATCACTGCTGAATTTTTCAGGGACTTCCACCATCTGCTCTACAATGCGCTCGTTTATACCGTCAATCTTATGAATGGTTACACCATGGGTATAATCGGCATCGCGACACCGTATGATCGAAATGCGGCTAACAGCCTTCGCCTTAAAATCATCGATATAAAATAATTCGCTATTCCATATTCCGCCTCCGCAACCGGCGTTGTGGTCGCTGTAAAAGTATCTTGTACCGGCTAACTTTCCTGAAGAAGGGAATTTATTAAAACTTCTTATTTCTTTGAATGTTTTGCTTGTAGTATCGAACACGACCCACTCCTTAATGCCGCCGATATTGGTAACATACGATAGCTCGATATCCATTGTGCCATTACCGTCGAAGTCTTTAAACTCAAAGCCGTTGCCAGAAAAATTGTTATGCCTGTAGACGGTATCGCCTTTATGAAGGATAGATAGATTAAGATGGTTTTTAGAAGTAGGGAACCCTTGGATGATCTTATATTTTTTACCGCTTATAGTAAGTGAATCGGCAAGATATTCCGGAGTATCTTTTACGGTTGTAACCGCTTTCGCTTCAGGTTCGATGATCATGATCTTTTCCTGCTCACGGCAACTTAAAAGACACAGTAACAGGAATAAGGCAAGTGGTTTCATTGCGATGTGATTGTTTTGCTTTAACGGAATAAATTAATGATCATTACTCTTATAAAAAGCAAAGCCCGGGTACACAAGACCCCGGGTCCGCAATATAAATGTTTTTTGATCTAAACAGTTTCAGCTTTTGCCAGCACACCTACGGCCTCCATGCATTCCTTCATCATTTGATAGGTCCTTTCAATATCATTGTCAAGCCCGATAGAGAAACGGATAAGCCCGTCGGTAAGGCCCATTTCCTTTTGCTCTTCCATTGGTATCTCGCTCGATGTCGATGAACCCGGTGCGCTGAATAATGTTTTGTAAAAGCCAAGGCTCACGGCAAGGTAGCCCAGGTTACGGTGCTGCATCAGTTCCATCAGCTCATTAGCTTTGTCAAGCGAACCGGCATCTATGGTCAGCATACCTCCAAAACCATACTCCGGATTGATCATGCTCTTGTACAGCTCGTGGCTCGGGTGGCTGGCAAGTCCCGGGTAAACGGTCTTAAGTCCGTCGTTCTCAAAGCGTTCAGCAAGATATTGTGCGTTGTGGCTGTGCTGCTTCATACGGATGTGCAGGGTGCGCAGGTTCTTCATGATGCTCGCAGCACGCAGGCTGTCCATTGTAGGGCCAAGCAGCATTGCCGCACCGTCGTTCACATTGCGGAGCGCATCGATGAATTCCTGTGTGCCGCACGTTACGCCGCCTACGGTATCGCTGCTGCCGTTGATGAATTTGGTTAAGCTGTGTATTACCACATCAGCGCCCAGTTTTGCCGGCGCTACCGAAAGCGGGGAAAAGGTATTGTCTACCAATAGCTTTAGGTTATGTTTTTTGGCAATTTTAGCCAATGATCCGATGTCGGCTACTTCCAGGAGCGGGTTGCTCACTGTTTCGCAGAAGATGACCTTGGTGTTTGGCGTTATCGCCGCTTCTACGGCATCCAATTTAGTGATGTCTACAAAAGATGCCGTTATGCCCAGTTTTGGCGTGAAATTCTTAAGGAAAGCGTACGTTCCGCCATATATGGTACGGCTTGATATAACGTGGTCGCCGGCCCCGCAAAGCTGAAGCAGTGCCGTGGTGATAGCTCCCATGCCCGATGCGGCAACGTTAGCTGTTTCTGTGCCTTCCATCGCTGCCAGTGCCTGTCCCAGGTACAGGTTGCTGGGGGATGCATGGCGTGAGTAAAGGTAGCAGCCTTCGGCATTTCCTTCAAACGCGTCGAACATCGTTTTTGCGGTAAGGAAAGTATAGGTTGATGAGTCGGATATCGATGGGTTAACACCACCGAATTCGCCGAAATATTGCAGGTCCTGTATCTTATTTGCCGGATCGAAAGTTTTCATAAGGTAAAATTTTGTCGTTTGTTCGTTTCGCCAAAGAGAGTAAATTGTAGATTTAAAGTCAATGATAATCCATATATTTAGATTATTTTTCTATGGATATTGATTTTTGTAGATTATTTTTCGTTGCTGCAAATTAAATTTATCAAATTTGCCGAAAATTTTTCATGCTATGTTAGATACTACCGACAAACAGCTGCTCGCTCTGTTGCAGGAAGACAGCACCCAAACCACCAAACAGCTTTCCATAAAGCTCAGGCTTTCCGTAACCGCGGTTTATGAACGTGTTAAACGTCTGGAACGTGACGGCATCATCAATAAATATGTGGCTGTTATCGACAGGAATAAAGTCAACCGGGGATTTGTGGTGTTTTGCCATTTAAAGCTGGCACAGCATACAAAAACCTATATAACCAAATTTGAGCAGGAAGTGACACAACTTGATGAAGTGCTGGAATGCTACCATGTTAGCGGTGATTATGACTACATCCTTAAAATTTATGTTGCCAATATGGAGGAGTACCGTGAGTTCATGGTGACGAAGCTTACCACATTGCAACACATCGGCAGTACGCACAGCACCTTTATGATAGGGGAGGTCAAGAATACGAATGTTATTGCGGTGTAGCTTTGCAGCATTTTGCAGGTTGATCCCGTAAATGCCAAAATAAAAATATTACACCAACGTTGTACTACCAAACTTACACCAACTATAAAAAATGAAACGCTTATTACAGTTATTAGCCTGTTCGTTTTTTCTTCAGGTTTCCGGACAGGAAAAATTTACAGTTTATTTTGACTTTGACATTGATGAGGCAAATGAAGTGTCGGGGACAAACCTGGAAAAGTGGATAAGCGATCATAAAGATTTTGAGGTGATCAAAATTTACGGATATGCCGACAGCGTTGGCAACGCCCTTTACAACCAAGACCTTTCGGAACGCAGGGCATTGTATGTCTATGAAATGCTGAAGGAGGGGAATATTGCCCTCGATAGTGTTGAGGAAAAAGGTTTTGGCGAGACTGAGGCCTTTTCCGTCAATAGGGCAAAAGACCGAAAAGCGGTACTGTATTTTAGGCAAAAGCCGAAAACCGTGCTTAAAAAGCCTGAGATGAGCGATTTTACCAAAAAAGTCACTGAAGCAAGGAAGGGTGAGAAGATAAAATTACCTGACCTACACTTTTTGAACAATTCCGGACAGGTCCTTCCTGAGTCCAGGCCTATACTTTTTGAGCTGCTTGCCATTATGAAAAATAACCCTGATCTGAAGATCGATATTCAGGGACATATTTGCTGTATGGTGAAAGAGCAGAACGAAATTTCTAAAAAAAGGGCTGTAACCGTTTATGAATTTTTAGTCCGCAACGGGATCGATAAAAACAGGTTGTCCTATCAAAGCTTTGGCAGCAGCCGTCCGGTGTATGCCCTTCCTGAAAAAAGTGAAGCTGAAAAGGTAGCCAACAGGCGGGTGGAAATAGAGATCCTTGAGAACTGATATTTCAGATTTCAGATTGAACTACACTCGTTCCCTTAAAGTACTCATTCAAAAGTATGAGTGGAAAAAAATCTGTAATCTGTGATCTGAAATTACAAAGGCTCCTGCTGGCTAAGGCAATGGAAGCTGCCCAGTCCCCATATGAGGTCGGTAGAGTCTATCCCGATAACCTCTCTGTCAGGGAAGCATTTACGCAATATATCAAGTGCTTTCGCATCGTTCACCTCATCATTGAATATGGGAACGATCACGCTTTTGTTCGCAATGTAAAAATTCGCATATGAAGCAGGAAGCCTTTGGTCTTCGTAGATGACTGCTTTTGGCATGGGCAATTCCACTATGTTAAGGGGGCTGCCATCCTGCAATTTCATGGTTTTAAGTAACACCAGGTTCTCCTGCAGCAGGTGGTAGTTCTCGTCGTTCTCGTCTTCCTCAACAACGGTAATAACTGTATTCTCGTTTACAAAGCGGGTAATATCGTCGATATGCCCATCGGTATCATCGCCTACAATGCCGTCGTTAAGCCAAAGTATGTGCTCAACGCCATAATATTCTTTTAAATATTCCTCAATTTGCTCCTGGCTAAGGTGCGGGTTGCGGTTCTCGTTCAGTAGGCAGGCCGTTGTCGTAAGCAGTGTGCCTTTGCCGTTGAACTCTACACTACCGCCTTCCATCACGATCCCGGGATGGAAAACCCTGTGACCAAGCGCTTCACCTATTTTGGTAGGGATCACATCGTCTAGGTCATACGGAGGGTATTTATCGCCCCAGGCATTATACCCCCAGTCAACAATAGCCTTTTCGCCGGTTTCCTTATTTACGACAAATGCAGGCCCATGGTCACGGCACCACGCATCGTTGGTAGGGTGGAAGTAGAAACTTACCTCACCCAGGCGCCCTTCAGGGACCAATGGCAGGAAGCTTTCAAGTTGTGACTGCGCGAAACGCTGCATCTCCTCATCAGCCACATTAATGCAAACCGGCTGGTGGCGCGAAACCTGCAATATGAACTCGCAATACGGCTTGTATATCGTATGTAGCTTCCCCGGCCATGAGGCTTCCTTATGCGGCCACGAAAGCCACATAGCACGCTGTTCAGAAAATTCTGCAGGGAATGAAAAACCTAATTTTTTAGGAGTATTATCTGAATGGATATCCATTATGATCTATTGAGTTTGAATGGCAACCTGAAACTTTAAACTTTAATCTTTAAACCTGGAACGTTCTAATCCCCGTCAAGGTAGCGTTTCGTAATAGGCTGATAGCTGTCGATCCTCCTGTCGCGAAGGAAAGGCCAGTGCGTACGGTAATGGTCGCTGGTTTGGGTGTCTATCTCTACTACGGTGGTCTCCTCCTTGTCGTGTGTGGCAAGGTACATGAGCTTTCCGTGCGGATTGGCTACAAAGCTGCCACCCCAGAATTTCATGGCGCCTTCCTGCTCATAGCCTACGCGGTTCACGCTAACTACGTGAACGCCATTGGCAACGGCATGCGAACGCTGTATGGTTTGCCATGCGTCATATTGCTCTTTATTCGTCTCCTCATCCTGTGTGGAAGCCCACCCGATGGCAGTAGGGTAGAACATGATCTCAGCACCCATGAGCGCGGTAATGCGGCTGGCTTCGGGATACCACTGGTCCCAGCATATGAGCACACCTATTTTGGCGAACTTTGTCTGGAACACTTTATATCCAAGGTCACCGGGGGTAAAATAGAATTTCTCATAATAGCCCGGATCATCGGGGATGTGCATTTTGCGGTACTTGCCCAGGTACTCGCCATCGGCATCAATTACTGCTGTGGTATTATGGTAAAGTCCTTCGGCACGCTTTTCAAAAAGGGAAGCAATGATCACTACGTTAAGCTCTTTGGCCACTTCGCTCAGCGCCGTTGTCGACGGGCCGGGTATGGACTCCGCCAGCTTAAAATTCTCATAATCCTCTACATCGCAAAAATACAGCGATGTGAAGAGTTCCTGGAGGCACACGATCTGCGCGCCCTTTGCAGCGGCATTGCGTACTTCCTTAATAGCTTTTTCGAGGTTGGGCTGCTTTTCGGCCACGCAGCTCATCTGTACTAATCCTACTTTTACTTTTGACATTTCTATTGAATAAAATTGAGCCGCAAATTTATGCAAAAAGTTTGGGATTTTTGGGGTAGTACGGTGTTAGCGTTTGGTTAAAAGGGGAATGGAAGATAATTCGTCTCCCGTTTTGGATCAACTATACATATAAGGTAGTTTACAAGTCTCTGGATTACTAAAAAGCATATATGACGAATTGTCAAATGAATATTTTACCCTTTGCCTTTAGCAAAAGTCTACTATTGACCTTGTATTCACTTGACGAGATATTAATGGTGGTTAAATATTTCTTAAAAAATAGGGTTTTGCCTATGTAAGGATATTGATGAAATGCTGAATTTTACTACAACCAATTATTAACCAAAAATTTAATTTATTATGAAAAAAACAACGATCATTGCAGGCTTATCTGTAGTTTCATTAGTGTCTGTTGGACTAGCGCTATTCTTTGGGATCGATAGGACTGTAAAAAAATATCCGGCAATATTAGCGCTCAAAAAGTCATGTCCATCATCAATACCTCTTAATATTAGAGCTCTTACGACTAAGGATAAAATTTATGTTGACCTAAGTAAAATTGGGAATAATCAGCAAGTACTCGCATGGTTAGCCAAATATGATGATTGTATGAGTTTTCCTGATAACTATTGGTTCACTGAATTTGCCCATAGTATAGATCCCGTACATATTAGCGAAAGTGAATACAAAACAATTACATTGGGAGGTATTAAAGATGAACTGTTACGTACATCATCTATAAAATATGATGATTATAAAGAAACATACGATAAATACCTTCAGGTGAACCTGTCAGCGACTTCGTTAACTATCACAACTAATACTACTTATGACGCAGCCCTTGTACAATATTCTTTCCCCTTAATTGAAAGTATCGTAATGAATCATGGATTGGATAGCAGTGCAGCATTTGATTTTGCAACAACCACGATCGATGGGGTGTCGACCGTTTTTTTAAGGGTCAGGCAAAACGAGGATGCTAAAGACGCTATAGGTTTTTACGATTTCTCTAATAAGCCTCCTTATATGGACCTATTATAATTTAATAAGTAACTTCATCGTATCAAGATGAAGTTTTTGTATGGAGAATTTTCATTTCATTCAAATATTAGTTGCTGCAAGCTTTCTTATAAGCTTGTTTTGGCTTGAGAGAAAAGGTATCGATAAGATAGTTTTCAATATTATATGCCTGAATTTTGCTGTAGAAATTACTGTAAGTACTTTATTGACCTTCGGTTTCGAAGATGTGGGTATTTTTTATACACTTTATACCATATGTCATAACACTTTATGGCTTTTGCTGATAACACGTGTTTTTAAGGTCCGGGGTATAAGGATAATCGCACCTTATTTACTTTTCTGCATTTTAAACCTTATTTTATACGAAGGATCATATGACTATAACACTTACAGCTTTGTAATTGGTGGCTTTATATATGTGGCAATATTTATTTATCAAAGTTTTAGATCATTACAACTTGAAAAATTTCAGTTCCTTTTAGGGCTGGACTACTTTTTATTATTCATACCTGTTTTATTTTTTTTAGGGCTTAGTTTTTATTTCGGATTCAAAGACAGTTCGTTAGGCGATATTAAATTAATTGGAGAACTGGACCTATATAAGTTTGTTATGAATTTTGTTAATTTTGTATATTACAGCTTATTAGTGGTTTATGTAATAAAAAGAGGTAAAAGTGGTAGATAGTAATAATAAAATAGCACTGGGTATCGTGATCGGCATACTTTTCATAAGCCTGCTTATTTTCTTTTGTGCACTCCTCATCAAACTCTACATCCGCAAAATAAAAAACTACACAAAGGTCATCTACCAAAAGGACCTCGACTTCCAGAAAACCCTCACCACCACGATACTCGAAACCCAGGAGCAGGTACTCAACAACATCTCGCAGGACCTGCACGACGATGCCGGCCAGCAGCTTACCTACATCAATTTTATGATCGAGAACTTAAAACTCGATAAGCCGGAATTGTCAGGCGACCTGCAACCCTTGGGAAATTCGGTACATATGTTGTCCAATTCCATCCGCCGCATCAGCCATTCCCTCAACAGCCAGATGCTCGTGCAGCAAAATTTCGTAAAAGCGATAGAGGGCGAAGCTGACAGGCTACGTCAGGTCAGCGGGCTGGATATTAACTATAAATCGTCAGGGAATTCATATAATAATTTCGACCCAGGTAAACAGATTGTAATTTTTCGTATATTTCAGGAGATCATCAACAATGCACTAAAGCACTCCCGTGCTACTGAAATTAGTATTGATGTGACAGCAGGTCCTGCTTTCATGCTAAAGGTTTCCGACAATGGGAAAGGCTTTAATTATGATGATGTGAAACAAGGCCCTGCAGGCTTGGGGCTGCTCAACCTGGTAAGCCGCGCCGAAATGGTAGGGCTTGCCATAACCATCGACTCTGCTGCAGGAAAAGGCACTATGATCACCTTACTTGAAATATAATACCTATGCAAAAAATCACCATAGGCCTTGTCGACGACCATAAGATCGTGCGGCAGGGGCTTAAAGAACTGCTGGAAAAGCTGGGGAACTACAAAGTCATTGCAGAATACGACAGCGCCCCTGCATTTTTGGAGGCTTGTAGTATCGATGAAAATCCCTCGATACTCATTGTCGATTATTCCATGCCGGGGATGAACGGGGTAGAGCTCATCCGCGAGATCGAAAAGCTGGAGGCCGAGTACAGGGTCCTTCTGCTCACTCAGCATTTTGACGATCAGATAATTGATACGGCTTATCACTACGGCGCGCGCGGTTTCCTCCATAAGAATTGCAGTGCGGCCGACCTGAAATTCGCCATTGACAGCATTGCCGGTACAGGTTACACCAATGTGGTCGAGATCCTCAACAGGGTGCGCAAATTTGATGTATCATCGCTTGAAGAAAAGAAAAAGCACGGGATCGAGCTTACATCCCGGGAGCATGATTTCCTAAAGCTGGTGTGCGACGGGCGTGAGCTTACTTATGAGCAGATGGCCGACATCATGAATGTATCGAAGTCCGTCGAAGCCTATCGGACCGCGCTTTTTGATAAATACAATATTAAGTCCAAGGTAGGACTGGTGCTATTTTCCTATAGATATAAGCTGACCGACCCTTTTTTATAAATTAATCTAAATATGTAGGATAATACGGGCGCGATGTTTAACTTTAGTCTTCCAAAAAAAAACACAACAACTAAATGGCAACACCAAACCCGCGTTTCGAAAACATTTTTACAGCAGAGGACCAAATACCACAAGGATACCAATTACCCGAGATCCACCAGCGCGAATACCTGCTCAACGGGCAGATGGTGCAATGGGAAGGTCCGGTGACCGAAGTATATTCACCCGTATGCATCCCCGGTACCGATGGACTTAAACGTAAGCTTGTGGGCAGCTACCCCGATACTTCAGCCAAAGAAGCCCTGGCCGCCCTCGATGCCGCCCTGGCCGCCTATGATAACGGAATGGGGGAGTGGCCCTCGATGAGCGTTGAAAAACGTATTGCGTGCATGCAGAATTTCGTTTACTTAATGCTGAAACAGCGTGATCTGGTGATAAAGCTGCTCATGTGGGAAATAGGCAAATCGCTGGCCGACTCCACCAAAGAGTTCGACCGTACCGTAGATTATATCAACGCGACTATCGATGCGCTCAAGGATCTTGACCGTGAATCGTCGCGCTTCCAGGAGGCCGAGGGGACCATTGCCCAGACCAGGCGCCTGCCTTTGGGCGTTGTGCTCAGCATGGGACCGTTCAATTATCCGCTCAACGAGATATTCACTACGCTCATACCAGCGCTCATCATGGGCAATACTATATTATTCAAACTACCAAAGCACGGTATATTGGCACATTACCCATTGCTCGAAGCGTTTAAGGAAGCCTTCCCGAAAGGAACTGTGAACACGCTGTATGGCAAGGGTGCCGAGATTATTCCGCCACTTATGGAAAGCGGCAAGATCAATGTGCTGGCCTTCATAGGGTCGAGTAAAGTCGCTAACGGCCTTAAAAAGCAGCATCCTAAAGTGAACCGCCTGCGAGCTATCCTAAGCCTCGATGCAAAGAATGCCGCCATAGTGACCAATAATGCCGACCTTGATGTCGCTGTATCCGAATGCATTGCCGGGGCGTTGTCATTCAACGGGCAAAGGTGTACCGCCCTCAAGCTGCTGTTCGTTCAGGATGGCGTGGCAGACGAATTTGTGAGGAAGCTAAGCGAAAAAGTATCGGCCCTTAAGCCCGGCCTTCCATGGGACAAGGATGTAAAAGTCACGCCGTTGCCGGAACCCGATAAACCCGCTTACCTTAAAGAATGTATTGAAGATGCTATTGCCAATGGCGCAAAAGTAATGAACGAGGGTGGAGGATATACCCAAGCTTCCTTTGTTTTTCCTGCGGTGGTATACCCCGTAAATGATGCGATGAAATTATATCACGAAGAGCAGTTCGGGCCAGTGGTGCCGGTAGTGCGCTTCAGTTCGATAGATGAGCCGATAGAGTATCAGGTCAATGCGTCACACGGTATGCAGGTTAGCATTTTCAGTAACGACGCTGCCGAGATCGCCAGTCTTATCGACCCTTTCGTAGGCCTTGTAAGCCGTGTCAACATCAACTGCCAGGCACAGCGTGGCCCGGATGTTTTCCCGTTCACAGGGCGCAAGGACAGTGCCGAGGGTACGCTCTCGGTGTTTGACGCGCTCCGTTCATTCTCCATACGTTCGCTTGTAGCTGCAAAGGTTACCGATGCCAATAAGGAGCTCCTGAACAAGATCGTGCGCGACCATGAGTCGGGCTTCCTGAGCACTGATTATATTTTTTAAGGACCTGTCGGCATAGTGTGAAAACCTTGCTTACTGCATCTTTTTAAGTCTGAGTAACGCTTCAAGATAGTAATAGTCAGCATACACGATAGAGCAGTCGATCTCGCTTCCTGCCGGCTTATGCCCTGTAGAATGCATTAAAAAAGCATTGTTCAGGCTATGGCTTTGGTATTTTGCCGAAAGTTCCGCAAGCATTTTTTCGGCTTTGGAGCGGTATTCCTTTTTCAGGCTTTTATCTGCGGTAAGTGTCGATAGCTCCAGCAGGGCCGATGCCGTTATCGCTGCCGCTGATGCATCCCTGGGTTCGTTGGGTATGCCCGGCGCGTTAAAGTCCCAGTAGGGGATAAGGTCTTTTGGGAGTCGGTCGAGGTATACTCTGGCTACCTTATTTGCAAATTCCAAAAATTTAGGGTCTTTCGTTTCGCGGTACACCATAGTAAACCCGTAAATAGCCCAGGCTTGGCCACGTGCCCACATACTGTCGTCGGCAAAGCCCTGTGCGGTCACGCCTTTTATCTTTTGGCCGGTTTGAGGATCATATACCAAAACATGGTAAGCACTGTGGTCATCCCTGAAGTGGTTGGCCATCGTAGTCTCGGCATGCTTCACGGCAATGTCGTACAATTTTTTGTTGCCGCCATTTTTTGAGGCCCAAAACAGCAGTTCAAGGTTCATCATGTTATCGATTATGGTATTGTGCCCGCCATGATCATTGTGTGGCCACGACTGGATGGTACCCACTTTTGGGTTATACAGCGTTGCCAATGTATCGGCAGTCCTGAGGATGATCTCTTTATATCCCGGATCCTTCGTGATCCTGTAGCCATTGCCAAAGCTGTTGAATACCTGGAATCCCAGATCGTGGTCACTGGCCTTATTGACCGATAATGGTGTGAGCAGGCGCGTATATTTATCGGCGGCTATAAGGAACTTCTGCTCTCCGGTAGCTTCGTACAGATACCACAGCTCCCCTGGCCAAAACCCACTCGTCCAGTCGCCGTATCCTACGAATTTCCAATATTTCGCGTTGTTGGGAATACTCCTGGGCAATACGCCGGTATCGGGAATGGTTGCGAGTGTTTTGGTAGCCTGCGCGGCGCAATATTCTATCTGTTTTTGTATATCCTGCCCAGCGCCTGTGTCGCTTTTTAATCCAAGTGCAGCCATCATCGCAGCGCCTGTCATGCCGAGGAATTTTAATTTTATGCTCATGGTATCGTTTGTTTTTATTTTTTTCGTATCAACTTACCTGTATCTTACCTCCATAGGATGCGCAATGATATCCGCCTGCCTTTGCAGCATGGAATCCCATTCCGAAGCATCGTCAACCTGTCCGCTTTTCTGCCAGGCAAAGCCGGCATAATAGACTATCTTGATTCTAGGCTTCAGCAGTACCAAAAGGTTACTTTGGTCAGGCATTTTTGATACATGTGCAAACGCCGACATGATTGTTTCCGCGTCGGTCACGATGCCTTCGCCTATGTAGGCGTCATCTATTTTCTCCCAATGGCGGAACCAGCCTTTTTGCTTATTCATAATAACTTCACCTTCATTCCTGTGCAGGGTAATGCCCACGGCGTAATTTGGGAACTTTTTCTCTGATCTTGCCGTAATTTCAAATTTAGAAAAATTCGACCCCACATCAAGCGTTATACGCTTGGTTTCGCGCACGCCAAATTCGCCCCACGGTGCATAATCCAGTTCGAAAACCGTACGCAGCTGTCCTGTTGCTAAAATTCTGTGGGCAATAAAATTTTCAGATACCTGCAGGCTGTCTTTTATCCAGACACCACTGCCCCCGGTACCGCGGCTCGCACCAACGTGGTAGGGGTCGTAGCCCTCTCCGCGATCGGTATGGTAGTAACCGGGCGAAGCTTTATGGCCGGCATACCATGCTTCGATAACAGGACGCGAAACACGCTTCAGCCAGATGTCCACACCGCTCGACAAAGTGCTTCCGGGAACCCCTTTAAGCGCTTCCTTCTGCCCCTTCGGGCCGTATACCCTAAAGGCGACCTTATCATTCTCCCATGCAAGATCATCGCTGCGTTCAGGAATAAATCGTGAATAGGCACCGTACATTATACCGGAAGAGGATGTTTTGCTATCTACAGCTAATCTATAGGCCGCGGTCTCATTGGCCCTGACTTCGGCAACAAAAAGCAGTTCGTCATCTTTTCCGTCGCCGTCATTATCGATCCATTGCAGTGGCAGGTATTCATGTGAATTTGCCTTTAAGATCCGGATATCTTTTTGAGGATGTGACCTTAGCAATTTTGTCAGGTGCTTACGTCTTAGAGCCACGACCTCTTTCCTGTCAAAGTCAAGATCGTTCTTTACAGTAACAGGGAGTTCCTGTGCGATGCCGTTCATGTACATCAACAGGAAAGTAACCAGGGCTATGCGTTCGCAGATCGGCATGATCAAAGATATAAAATGAAAATGTCGCCAGGCATTCCTGCCTGAAATTTATCGTACGATAATATCATCTTTCAATTCTTTTAAACGAGGGAATAACAGCATTGCTTATCTTTGCCACAAACAATTTACCATGCCCAAAAAGAACCGTAAACGTGAGGAACTCTGGAATGTGATCACCCACGGGACAGGTGCGGTGCTATCTGTAGCCGCACTGGCATTACTGGTCGTCTATGCGGCCGTTAACGGTTCCGCAATACACATTGCCGTAGCTGTCGTATTTGGCATCAGCCTGCTGCTGCTTTATTCGGCATCGACGGTATACCACTATGCAGTGACCCTGCGCTGGAAACGTTTTTTCCAAAAAATAGACCACCTGTGCATATACATCCTCATTGCCGGCACCTACACGCCCGTGGCCTTAATTGGGCTAAAAGGGGTTTGGGGCTGGACGATATTCGGGTTGATATGGGCCTTTGCGATAGCAGGTTTCATCTTTAAATTCTCGCCATTGCGAAAGTCCGAAAAGCTATCGCTTTCACTATATGCGCTCATGGGCTGGCTTATCGTTATCGCCATAAAACCACTTATCGAAACTGTAGCGCCCGAGGCTTTGTACTATTTATTAGGCGGTGGCCTTTGCTACACGTTCGGTATCTATTTTTACGCAAAGGAAAAGATACCCTATAACCATGCCATATGGCATGTTTTTGTACTGGGCGGCAGCACATTGCATTTCTTCGGGATATTTTTTTACCTGATACCCTGATTCAAAGAATAATTTATTATTTTTAGGACACAAATACTCAAACTTCCCGAAGATACTTGGAAAATTTTGACACTAAGCAGCCTTTCCCCCGTGGTGGCGGAAAAATGGGGGAGCTCATACGCAATTTCGATTGGGCAAGAACTTCTGTAGGCCCAATGAACAGCTGGCCTTTAAGCCTGAAAAATACAGTGAATACAATGCTGTATTCAAAATTTCCAATGTTCTTGTTTTGGGGGAATGACAACGTTCAGTTTTACAATGACTCCTTTAGGCAAATACTTGGCAGGGACGGTAAACATCCGGAAGCATTGGGACAAAAGGCCATTGACTGCTGGACAGAGATCTGGGACACTGTAGGGCCGCTCATTCAGAAGGTGCGCGATCAGGGTGACGGCATTTATTTTGAGGATATGCTCATACCCATCTATCGCAACGGGCAAATGGAAGATGGCTACTGGACATTCAGTTACAGTCCTGTAACAAATGATAGTGGCGACATCGAAGGCGTTTTATCCATTACTACCGAAACTACCGAAAAGGTGGTTACCATCGACCAGATAGAAGACAACAGGAAAGAACTTGAGTTTGCGCTTGATGCCGCCGAACTGGGCGTGTGGGACCTTGATCCCGCGACCGGCAAATTCTCCGGCAATGCCCGTCTCAAGAGCTGGTTCGGACTTGCCCCTGAAGAGGAGATACCCCTGGAGCTTGCTACGAATGCCATTGCCGAAAAAGACCGCCAGAGAGTTATTGAAGCGATAAACCGGGTACTGGACTATGAGTCTGGTGGCCGGTACAATATTGAATATACGGTCGTACACCCTGTTACACGTGAAGAGCGCCTGTTAAGGGCCAAAGGCAGGGCATGGTTCAACGAAGATAAAGTGGCTTACCGATTTAATGGCACAGTGCAGGATATAACCGAGAACCGCAAGACCCAGGAAGAGATAGCCGAAGCGCACCAACTGGCCGACATTGCCATAAAGAGCGCGGGCATGGGGCTGTTCAGGGTAGACCTCATTACAGGCGATATTAACTATTCACCCTTGTTCGCACAGATACTTACCGGTAATATTAATAAGCGGGAAATTACCCGAAAGGAATTTTTGCAGCACGTACACCCCGACGACCTGCCCGAAAGGGCAAAGGCCCTGGAAGAGGGTATAAAAGAAAATCAATTTTATTATTCCCCCCGCGTAACATGGGACGACGGTACGATACACCGCATTGTGGTGATGGGCTCGAATACATTTGATGCCGATGGCAATGCTATAGCCTTCTCCGGAACAGTGAGGGACATAAGCGTACTTGAATCGCAACGACTGGCGTTGGAGAGATCGGAAACAGAAAAACGCGAAAGCGATGCTATGTTCCGCCACGTGACCAACAGTTCGCCGGTAGGTTTGTGGCTCTCTGACGAAAGCGGCAATATTGTTTATTTGAACAGGATCTTATCAGACTGGACAGGTATCTCCAACCAGGACCTGCAAGGAAATGGATGGGCTAATGCCATAATTGAGGAAGACAGGCAGCGCAGCCTGGTGACTTATACTGAAGCTGTAGGAACACGCTCGCATTATGACGTTATTTTCAGGATCAGGAGAGTGGACAGTACAAAAATATGGTGCCGTGCGGTTGGCGATCCCTATTATGACGAAAGCGGAGCATTTGCCGGATACGCCGGATACTGCATGGATATTGATGAGATCATCGAAGGGCGCAAGGCACTTAGTGAAAGTGAAATACGCTTTAAATCGATGATAGAGCAGGCTCCGGTGGCTACCTGCCTGTTTACAGGCCATGACCTGAAGATAGAGGTGGCCAATGACATAATGATAGGATATTGGGGCAAAGACAGGTCCATCATCGGCAATCCCCTGGCCGAAGCGCTCCCTGAGTTAGAGGGACAGCCATTCCTTGATATACTCCATGACATATACAGTACGGGCAAAACACATTCTGAAACAGAGGCCATAGCGCACCTGGAGATAAATGGTATTTTGCAGGAGTTTTATTTTGACTATACCTACAAGCCGATCTTTGATGCCGACGGAAAAGTGAATGGCATAATGAACATGGCCATAGATGTGACCGACCGGGTAGAAGCACAAAGAAAAGTGGACGCTACCCGTAAGCAATTGCTTGACTCTTTTGAGCAGTCACCGGTAGGCATTGCGACGCTTGAGAAAGAAGGACTGACCTTTAGTATGGCCAACCGCTTTTATAGTGAACTTGTGGGACGCGACCCGCAAAGCCTTATCGGGAAGCCGCTGCTTGAGGCGCTCCCTGAAATAGAAGGCCAGGGTTTTGATACATTGCTTGAACAGGTCATCGCAACACGAATACCTTTTGTGGCCAATGAGGTAGCGGTAGATATATTGCGCAATGGTGTTATCGAGACCATTTATGTGGACCTTGCTTACCAGCCAATGATATCTGATACCAGCGATGTAGAGCGGATCCTGGTCGTAGCAACCGATGTAACGCAGCAGGTACGCTCCAGACAAAAGGTAGAAATGAGTGAATCAAAACTTCGTTCGATCATTGCGACGGCTCCGGCAGGTATCGGGCTTTTTGTAGGGCGTGACCTCATCATTGAAATGCCAAACCAGACATTTATCGATATTGTGGGCAAGGGCTGGGACATAGTAGGCAAACCGCTCCGTGAAGCCATGCCCGAACTGGTAACACACGGGCAGCCTTTCCTGAAGATACTGGACGATGTATTTACCACGGGTAAAATGTACCAAAGCTATGGCGACCAGGTGAAGATCGTGCAGAACGGGGTAATGAGCTATAATTATTATAACATTACTTACACACCCGTATTTGATGAGAACAATGAAGTATATGCCATACTTGATATTGCCGTAGACGTAACCGACGCCGTACTGGCACGCCAAAAACTGGAAAATTCCCAAGCCGCGCTACGCGGTGCGATAGAGCTTGCCGAGCTTGCCACATGGGTATATAACATTAAAGAAAATACCTTTAGCTATTCTGACAGGTTTAAGGAATGGCTTGGTTTTGATGACGATGAAAAGACTATCATTGAAGCCTACAACCCGTTGCCGGAAGACTATGTTGAAATGGTAGATGCTAAGATAAAGGCTGCCATAGCACCCGGATCGGACGGGATCTATGAAAATGAACATCCTATCATCAACCATGCTACCGGGCAGGTGCGTATTATCCATGCGCAGGCGCAGGTAAGCTATGGCATTAGCGGCGACCCTGAATATCTTACCGGTACCGCGCAGGATGTTACAAAGGAGCGCAGGCTTCAGCAACAGCTCGAGTATGAAGTGAAACAGCGTACCGAAGAGCTGCAACGGGCCAACATGGAACTGGGCGAGGCCAACACTTCCCTGAGGATCAACAATGAAGAGCTTAACCAATTCGCCTACATCGCCTCACACGATCTGCAGGAGCCTACAAGGAAGATAACCATCTTTTCGAAAATGCTGCAGGAAAGCCTTAGCCCGATGGATGAAAGGCCGGCCAACTACCTCAAAAAGATCCACAGTGCCGCAGAAAGGATGGGCAACCTGATACGCGATGTACTGAGCTATTCGCAATTATCGAGGAATAACCAGATGTTTAGGCAGGTTGACCTGAATAAGATACTGGCCGACAACCTGACCGATTTCGAGTTGGTAATTGAGCAGTCAGGAGCAAAAATAAATTCGGATATCCTGCCGGTGATCGATGCCATTCCGTTGCAAATGTCGCAGCTGTTGGGCAACCTGGTATCCAATTCTCTAAAATATACCCGAGAGGGAGTAGCACCTGTCATTACAATTTCGGCGACATTGATGCCACCGGGCACGGTAGATTTTGAATATCATGACGAAAATATAGCTTATTATAAACTGGAGTTCCGAGACAATGGTATCGGTTTTGATGAAGAATACGCCGACCGCATTTTCCAGATCTTCCAAAGACTGCACGGTAAATCAGAATTTTCCGGAACGGGCATAGGGCTTGCCATTTGTAAAAAAATAGTACATAACCACAATGGGCATATAGAGGCTTCATCGGCTAAGGATAGCGGGGCAGTATTTACTGTGTATTTGCCGGAGCGGCAGCAGGCAAGAAGTTGATAAGACTTTCAGCACCGAGACTTTTAGTTTTTTGTCCCGAAAAGTTTTTGAGGAATCAATAAATTAAATACTGCTCCATTTTCCGAGCTGCCATAGGCGTTAAGGTTACCGTTATGGTTCAATGCGATCTTTTTGCACATCGCAAGGCCGATCCCTGTCCCTTCATATTCTGACTTGCCGTGAAGCCTTTGGAAAATATTGAATATCTTTTCTGCATATTCTTCCCGGAAGCCTATACCATTGTCCCGGAAAGTTATTTTATAGTACGGCGCCATCTGAAAATCATTTTCAGCTTTCTCGCTTACTGACATTATTTCTGCAGAGATATGTATGGTAGGCTGGATATCGGTCCGGGCGAACTTGAGCGAGTTGCTGATCAGGTTACCAAACAACTGCGACATCTGCAGCGGAATGGCATCGATCACCGGCAGTTCTTCAACAGTTATTTTTGCGCCCTTCTGTTCAATAAGCAATTCAAAATCGCCCACCACGCCATCCAGTACGGAATTAAGGTTGGTTGGGATGAAGATCTCATTCTCCTTTACCAGTTCGGAGTAGGTGAGCACATCACGTATAACCGTCTGCATTCTCAACGAGGCGACCTTTATCTTATCGAAAAAAATGCGGGACTGCTCGTCAAGCCTGTCTCCCGAGCGCATTTCGATCATTTGGGTAAAGGTGCTTATCTTGCGTAAAGGTTCCTGCAGATCGTGAGAGGCAATGTAGGCGAATTGTGCCAGCTCGGCATTTGATCGCTTAAGGTCGTTATTGGCGATCTCAAGTTCCTTGGTACGGAAGCGTACGACCTCTTCTATCTTTCTGCGTGACATTACCTGGTCTGTCACATCTACCGTTATGGCCAGTACGCCCAGCAATTCGCCATCTGTATTTCGATAAGGTTCATATACAAAATTCTGGTACACTGTTTCGGGCTTGCCGTGGCGTATGAGGTTTACCGGCATTTCGCTGGCAACAAAGCGCTCACCGGTAGTAAATACATTATCCAGCAGCTGCTCAAGCCCTTGCTCGCGGGAATCCGGCAGGCCTTCAAAGATTGGCTTATTCATAACGGCATCAACGGGTTTGCCCCATAATTCGATCATGGCATCATTGGCGATCTCCACAACGTGATCGGGTCCCAGCATAATGCACATGGCCACAGGTGCCTGTAATATGATATTCCTGAAGTTCTTTTCGCTCTGCTCTATTTTTTTGGTAGCCGTTATAAGGTCGGTCACTTCGGCTGCAGTATTCATTACGCCATAAATGTTGCCATCTGAATCGTAAAGGGGCGTAAAACTGTAATTAAAGAAAAATGGCTGCAATGATCCGTCCACTACAATATTTACCTGCTGGTTGCGCGCGTGAAATGGGATGCCCGTATTGTATACTTCATCCAGCTGTTCATAAATTCCGGTACCGGCGATCTCCGGCAATATCTCGTGGTAGGTTTTACCTATAACGTCGTTACCTTTTCCCCATACATCCATAATGGATTGGTTTGCCATCCCAATGCGCATCTCCCTGCCCAAATACACACCTATCGGGAACGGAGCGCTATCTACCACTGATAAAACGCGCTGTTCACTATCCTCTACGCGTTTCTGTGCAATTACATTGGCCGTAACATCGTGGCATAATGTCATAACACCATCAATTTTCCCCTCAGGATTTTTATACGGCTGGTAAATGAGGTCAAGGAAGCCCTCTTTGGTCACGCCATCAATAGTAACGGAATAGGCGTGGTTATTAAGATGATATGGACGCCCTGATGATTTAACACTTTCAATGATCCTGCGGAAATACGGGTCGGTGTCCGGGATGGCCTCAAACAGCGGCTTGCCTATCAGCCTGCTGTAATCACGGCCTGTAAGCTTGAGGTAGGCATCATTAACAACCTCGACGATATGATCATCCCCATGAAGCACAATGATCCCTACCGCCGCTTCGCGGATTAGCGACTCAAAATGCTTTTCCGATTCGGTCAGCTTGCGTTCGGTATGTACTTTCTCTGTCGTTTCGGTACAGGCTACGAACACGCCGTTTATCTTTCCGGCATCATCATATATAGGGCTATAGCTTGAATTCCAGTAAATGTTCTCTGTTTTGCCATTGCGGTAAAAAGGCACTAACTGGTCCTCGAACCATACTGGCTCGCCGGTAGTAAGTACCTGTTCGAATAGTGGTCCCGCAAAGTCCCATACATCGGCCCAAAGCTCGCGCCCTTTTTTGCCTATACCGGGATGCTTGCCGTCATTACCCAGGCTGGGGCGAAAGGCATCATTGTAAAAGCAGGTCATATCCTCTCCCCAGAATAATATCATGGGAAAGGCCGAGTTTAGCAATATGCCAAGCGATGTACGCAGGCTGAGCGGCCATGTTTCGGGTGCGCCAAGCGATGTTTCGGCCCAGTTAAGGCTGCGTATGATCTCGCCCGATTCGCCGCCGCGGGAAAGGAAGCTGTTCACAGGTATTTTTTCCATGCAAAAATGCCTTGTGGTTTTAGTAAGGCACTGAGGCACTAAAATAGTAAATTCAATCCTTTTCCGTTCATCTTTTTTCGGTAAAATACATACAAATTTACTATATTCTTTTTGTTGGGAAAATTCGTAATTTTCCCCCATGGAAAACATAAATATCATTGTCATGATGCTCTTCGGGGTAGCGTTCCTCACCATCCTGAGCAACAAATATAAGTTCCCGTTCCCCATAGTGCTGGTACTGTGCGGCATCATTATCAGCGTGATACCGGGGCTGCCCGTAATTGCCCTTAGCCCCGATGTGGTTTTCCTGATCTTCCTGCCGCCGCTGCTGTACCATGCGGCATGGAATACCAGCTGGCATGATTTTAAAAAAGCCATCCGCCCCATATCATTGGCCGCCATCGGGCTCGTGCTGTTCACTACATTGGCAGTTGCCGTGATAGCACACGAACTTATTGGGCTTGCCTGGCCCTTGGCTTTTCTTATCGGGGCGATAGTCTCGCCTCCCGATGCCGTTGCCGCGACTTCTGTCACAAAAGGGCTGGGGCTGCACCCACGCATCATTACTATACTTGAAGGAGAAAGCCTTGTGAACGATGCCAGCGGCCTCGTTGCATACAAATATGCGCTCACAGCCATTACCGCAGGCAATTTTGTAATGTGGGAAGCCAGTGGCAACTTTTTTCTTATGGTTGTTGCGGGCATAGCGATAGGGTTGGGGCTGGGTTATATAATGTACCTTATCCATAAAAAATTCGTGTGCGACCCTATTGTGGAAACAACTCTTACTTTCCTAACGCCTTTTGCCTCATATCTTTTAGCGGAACATTTCCACTTTTCCGGTGTACTGGCGGTGGTTACAACAGGCTTATATCTTTCTTTCCGGGCCGGGCAGATATTCACGCACCAAAGCCGCATCATGGCCGTAGCAGTATGGGATGTGGTGGCATATATACTCAATGGGTTGGTATTCATCCTCATCGGGCTGCAGCTAAGGGAGATCATGAATGGCATTGACGGCTACTCTACCGGCGAATTGCTGCTGTGGGGCGGTGCGGTGAGCGCTGTGGTCATTATCATCCGTTTCATCTGGGTCATTCCCGCGGCGATGCTCCCGCGTATGCTCAGTAAAAAAATACGTGAAACAGAGCCTTTCGACCGCCGCAATCTTGTAGTCTTTGGCTGGGCGGGCATGCGTGGCGTAGTATCTATGGCAGCGGCAATGGCGATCCCCCTAACAATGCCCAACGGTTCGCCTTTCCCGCATCGCAGCCTTATTATTTTCATTACGTTTTGCGTCATTGTCTCTACCCTTGTACTGCTTGGGCTGACGTTGCCTTTTACCATAAAAAAGATGAAGCTGGAGCCTTATTCGGCCTATGCCGAAGAGTATGAGGTACGCAACATGCTGGTTTCGCAAACCATTGCCCATATTGAGGAAAACCTTTCTTTACTGCAGGATGACTTGCTCCATAACATAAAAAGCAAGTATGAAGTAAAATTTAACCGCCTTCAAAAGACAGAGCTGCCTGCCAACTTTTTCGGCAAGGGCGAGGCGCTGCCCATAAATATATTCAATGAATTTACCCAGCTACAGATCGACCTAATTGACATCGAACGTGAAAAGATCGAGCAATTGCACCGTAAAGGCGGTACCAGCGAGGAAGTGCTGCGCAAAATTGAAAAAGAACTTGATCTTGAAGAGACAAGGTTACGAATGGATATGTATGAGGGTTAGGTCCTCATACATTTACCAGGAGATAACGGCCATTTTAAGGGCTGAAGTTGGGTAATGCTCTGCCATTTATAAGTAAGTTACACGCTTTTTATCACGCTATCCTCCCGCATGATCAATCGCTGTAAAAGGATGCAGCAACCAAAGGAAAAAACACCTATTATACCCATGACAAGCCAGTTGGCAGCGTAACCCTGTTTGGCTATGAGGGTCATGCCCAATTGTGCACTGGCTATATGTGCCAGGCTGAACATCATAGTATACCACCCCATGTAGAGGCCTTCCTGTCCTCGCGGTGCACGGCTAAAGGCAAATGAGTTGGAGAACGGAAAGTTGAACATTTCACCAAAAGTGATCAGTATAATGCTGATGATCAGTATACCGATCCAGCCTTCGAGAAGCAGCACAAGGAAGCTTAGCGCGATGAGCAGCGCCCCCCAGCCAACTATGCGCAGCTTCGGTACGTGCTTCCTTTCAAAATAGCCTACAAGCGGCATCTCGAGCGCAAACACCATAAGTCCGTTGAAGGACATGAGCAGCCCGGTATGGAATTCCGTAAGCCCATATTGTACATTATGATAGAGTGGGAGGGAGGTTAGCAACTGGAAGAAAACCATTGCAGTGGCAAAGCTGCAAAACAGGAATAGCCAGAATAGCTTATCCTTTCGCAAGGTGCGGCTTTCCTTTATATCATCCGTAAAAGTTCCGGGTATGGAAACCTTCTTTTTCTCCTTTACCAAAATGCGGAATATAACAATGGCAGTGATGCACGTCGCGCCATCTATCCAAAATAGGGATTTATACCCCAGCGCAACAATAATAAGCCCTCCCATTGCCGGCCCCGCTGCAAATCCAAGGTTTACGGCAAGCCTAACCAGGGTCATCGCACGCGTTCTGTTCTCGGGCTTTGCATAAGTGCTGACAGAAACGAACATGGCGGGACGGAACATATCTGCAATGACCATGATGCTGAACATACCTATACATAGCCCCTTAAAAGTGGTTATGTGCTGTATGCCAAAAAACATAAGCCCACTGGTAAAGAGGCTGAAAATCATTATTTTGTAGAACCCGAACTTGTCTGATAGCTTACCACCCAACCACGAACCCAACATGGAGCCCAGCCCGAAGCACATGATCACTGTACCCACCTGCCCGTACGTAAAATCAAGATCCTCATGCATGTATTTGGTAAGAAAGGGAAAGACCATGGTCCCGGCTCGGTTGATGAAGGTAATGATGGCTAATATCCATATCTCCCTGCGGAAACCGCGGAAGTTGTTTACATAACGGGAAATGGCCTGCCGGAACATGTTTGGGTTTGTTTGCTTCAAAGGTACGGATCCTTTGCCAGTGCTTAATGGTTAGATACTAATAATTCTTACAGGTCCAAGATTATTTTGATCTGATGGCTCCAGGCACGTTTTACTTTGAAGAACACAGGAGGCGAATATTGTTTACTTTTGTGAAAAATCATTTTTATGAAAACCCTCCTTAGCACTTTTGCCATCATTCTCTCCTTACATGCCGGGGCGCAGGAATGCTCTGTTCAAAATTCAGAAAAATACCAGCAAAACCTCAATGCAGAATACGCTGACCCAGCTAAGTCACCATTGCTTAAAGCGGACCTGGCAACTTTTAAAGCACTTGATCTTTATCCCATAGATATGGAATATTGTGTTGAGGCCAAACTGGTGCGCACACCCAACGAAAAACCTTTCAAAATGCCTACCACAGGAAACAGGAAGCCAATGTATGTTAAGTATGGCGAGCTGAATTTTACACTAACAGGGAAGGCATTTAAACTTGATGTTTTTCAAAGCCTTGACATGGCAAAGCTGGATGAATACAAAGATCACCTGTTCCTTCCGTTCACCGATCTTACATCGGGCAATGGAAGCTATGGAGGCGGGAGGTATATCGACCTTAAAGTCCCGAAAGGAGATACGATCATCATCGACTTCAATACCGCATATAATCCTTACTGTGCCTATAACCATGGTTATTCATGCCCCATCACCCCAAAGCAGAATGACATTGATACAGCAGTAAAGGCAGGTGTGAAAGACTACGTAAGACATTAGATCAGGGTACTCAATTTTGTAATATTTTTTACGTTAATTGTTGTTCTGTGTTCATTTTATGGCTTAATTTAGCCTTACTAAAACATGATGTATGGAAAATAAATATGCAGAATTGGAGAATAGTTTTGACTGCGCCTGTAAAGATGTAGTAAAGAAATTATCCGAAGTATACAAGTCGGATTATCAAATGGGAGGACCCGGTAAACTCAATACATTCCTTGACCTTATCCAACAGGAATTTGACGCTGTGGAAACAAAATTCGTAGGGGAGAATAACCTGAGCAGCGATAGCGAAGCCCTGCATGCAGTAAGGTCTATTGCAAAGGCATATGCCAAACGATGTGTGGAAGATTATGGGAAAGTTGCCTGATCCAATATTCGCATTAAACAAAAGTTAATGTTAAAACAACATTAAAATATCCTGCTGGTATAAAATTATGTTATATTTGAAGCAAATTGGCAGGAAAGCTTTTAAGCTGCTTTATTTTTGGGGGCATTTATAGGCGCTACGTTAAATATAAGGCCGGTACTGCCAATTTACTCTCTCTTACATATCTTTCATTATAACAAATGCAGTATATTCAGAGGTATATCACTACTTCTGAAGTTCTTATTTAAGACGTTTTAATTGTTTGAAAAATTTTACTAATTTTAAGTTAAATTTCATAACTTCATCCTTTGATGGGATTATTAATTTTGGCTGAAAATTTCAAAATCAATTAATGACGGATGGGTTTCGACTATAAAGAATTAGAAGAACAACTGGCGACGGCCTGCAATGAGGTACATAAGGATTTTCTACAGAGATTTCACAGCGAAATATACATTTCGGCAGGAGGTGCGCGGCTCGAAACATTTATAAATGATCTGCAGAAAGAGTTCGAAAGAACTGCATCATCGTTCCTGAAAAAGCATGATCTTGAAAAAGACAGCGAAGCCAAAAAGAGGGTACTTACCATCACAAAACTTTATGCCAAAAAGTGCACGGAGGATTTCAGCAAGATATAAGCTTTAAAAATTAGCCACGGATCATATAATTTACTGATCATTGATCAGCCGTAATTATATGATCCGTGGCTTATATATTTGGTTTCCCCGGTAGGGACCTGTTCAATAAGGAATTAAAACTGGTTGACCGTTTTGCGTATGGCTACAAGTTTTTTGATCAGCGCTTCAAAATAGTCAAGATGCAGCATATTGGCGCCATCACTTTTGGCATTGGCAGGGTCAAAATGCGTCTCAATGAAAATACCGTCAACACCTACGGCTATTCCTGCTTTCGCAATGGTCTCGATCATATCGGGGCGGCCACCGGTAACACCAATGGTCTGGTTCGGCTGCTGTAGTGAGTGCGTTACATCCAATACTGTTGTGGCAAATTGTTGCATAGCAGGGATGCCACGGTAATCTACGATCATGTCCTGATACCCGAACATAGTCCCCCTGTCGGTAGCCATTACGTTCTCGTTGCCGCAATCCAGTACTTTTTGTACGGCGTGCTTCATGCTCTCCGGGCTCATGAACTGCCCTTTCTTAAGGTTAACCGTTTTGCCTGTATTGGCCGCAGCGACTACAAGGTCGGTCTGGCGTACAAGGAAAGCAGGTATCTGCAGCACGTCTACATATTCGGCTGCCATAGGGGCATCCTCATTAGTATGTATGTCTGTTACTGTAGGCACTCCAAAAGTCTGCGATACCTTTTGCAGTATCTTCAGTGCTTTCTCATCGCCAATACCGCTAAAGCTGTCAATGCGGGAGCGGTTCGCTTTTTTGAAAGAACCTTTAAATACATAGGGTATCTCCAGCCTGTCGGTCACTTCAACAAGTTTCTCAGCAATGCGGAGCGCCATTTCCTCCCCTTCGATCGCGCAAGGGCCGGCCAGGAGGAAAAAGTTACCGCTGTAGGTATATTTTATCTGTGGGATATTCTTTAAGTTCATTGTTGTGTTTTTAATTGCAGTGCAAAGATAGTTATTTCAGATGGTAGATCTCAGATCTCAGACTTTTTGCCACTCAAACATTTAAAAGGCTGGGGTCATTAGGGCAGGAGTGAAGCTTGATGTTGAATTTTAAATCTGAAATTATTCGATCATCCGTATCCCAAACCCATGCGGCGCAATGATCTCTCCTTTTTCGTAGAGGTTAACATATATGCGTACCGGCTCGGTAAGGCCATCCCATGTCACTTCATAAATATCAAGCATCCCGGCACCGATGTCAGTACGTTTGGAAGGAAAGGGGCAGCAGGTGTCGGTTTTTGCATAGGAAAGCTTTTCACCTTTTGGCCCTGTCAACGCGCCAAAGTAACGCTGCACGTTGATCTCGGCTGTCTGGTAGCTCATAAAACCCAGGTTTATCGGATAATCCTGGTCGTAACCGTACTTCTTGTCTTTGCTGATCTCGACAATGATGAAAGTTTTATCTTTAGACAGTGAGGGCATTTTAGCATTGTCATTGATGTTCTTTATCGTATTTCGGGTACTCACACAAGAGGTAAGCGCTAAAAGGGATATCGAAAGCAAAAATATTTTTTTCATTGGTATTGATTAGTTTGCCCAAAGTTATTCAATAATTTCCTATCGGGCTTAACTCAAACCTGATATATATGTATAAAAACGCAATTATAAGTTATAACGTATATCTAAACCCGATCATCGTCCATATAATGAAAAAGCCCCGATAATCGGGGCCTCAGTCAATCAGTGTGTGTTGTGTTTAGAATTCCATCTGGCGCAACGCGGCAATTTTATTTGCCCTTTGTTTCCTGCGGAAATAAGTCATGTTCGGGTTTCCGAAATATTTTGATATACTTAGCCTTGCCATCAGGTAGCTTACAGTGCTTTCGGCACCCTGGTTCAGGTTTACGTTCTGCTCCTCCATTCCGTCAAAGCAGCCTCCTGTACATGGATTGTATACCACCTGGCTCAGGCGGTTGTTACCAAGGAACCAGTTAAAGGCCATCTCCATCTTATTAAGGTATTCTTCCTCTTTAAAAATGTCATGGAACTTGCGCAAAGCCAGTATCGTATAAGCCACATCAATAGGCTGTTCGCCATAATCGCCCCTGTTCTCTCCTTTTAACAGCCAGCTCCTGTTGGATATTACTTGTATCGAATTTTCATCGAATGTATGCGATAGCAGGAAGTCGAACGAAGCCTTTGCAATTTCCTTGTATGTTTCGCTTCCGGTCATGGCGTGGCATAGCAGCAATGCTTCAGGAAGCACGCTGTTGGCATAGGTAAGGTAGCTCTCAAACCATTTCCAGTCTTCCTCTGCTTCGTGGCGGTACATCTGCACAAGGCGGTCACCAAAGAGTTTGATGTAGATCATCGTATCGGCATCTTTAATACCACGGTTGTAGTAATACAGTCCTTTTATTGTAAATGCCATTGCCCTTGTAGAAAACACATTTCGGGTAAGAGGCAGCGACCTTTGGAAAATGGCTTCGGCTTTACTGATCATTGGTGCTGGAAGTATTTTGCTCAATGAAACCACATAACCCAATGCCCACATGGCACGACCGGAACTGTCTTCAAGATTTTCATCTTTATTCTGGTCTGTAAAGTTGGTATTGTAGTCAACGTAATTCAGGAACCTGCCATCTTTGCTTTGGCAATAGTCAATAAAATTAAGGTATATATTGATGTATTTCAAAACCGACTCATCCCTGTATGATTTATAATACTGGCACATTGAAATAAGCGCGCGGGCATTATCGTCAATCGTATACCCGGAATGAATGTCCGGCCTGTTCAGTTTGCTGAATTGCAACATTCCGAAGTCAGTCGTCATATTTTTAATATGCTGCAGGTTCACTTCCGGGTTCCTGTACTGGAGCCTTATACTTCCGTTAGCAGTCTCTTCCAGTACCTTGGCGTGGCCTACTGCTGAGTTCTCCCAGGCGGTATGAATGATCTTGTGAAGACCGTTGAGCACCATAGTGTTTCTGCGTTCAACATCGAACAGTAGCGTATTGATAGCTTCGGACAACTGCTCTGAATTCCCAAAATCAAAGGTAAGGCCGGTGTCGCCGGACAACACCTCTTTAGCGTGCGGAATAGGCGTGGAGATAATTGGACACCCGCAGCTTAGCGCATAAGCGAATGTGCCGCTCACCGCCTGGTTCGGGTCTTTGGATGAGAACACGTATATGTCGGTCAGTTGAAGATACTCCAACAATTCCTGAAGGTCGACATATTTGTTGATGAATTGTACATTATCCTGTATGCCCAATTCGTTGATCTTCGCGATAAGCGACTCGCGATAAGTTTCACCTTCATTTAGCGCAACGGTAGGGTGAGTTTTCCCTATGATCAGGAAAAGTGTTTCCGGGGTTTTGTCAATTACCTTAGGCAGGGCCTCCAGTGTTGTTTCAATACTCTTGCCTGAACTGAGCAAACCGAAAGTAGAAAGCACTGTCCTGCCTTCAAATCCATATTTGCGCTTCAGGTCATTTTTGTCAGTATGTGCCACAAGGTGTGTTCCGTGTGGTATGACCGCGATCTTTTCCCGGTCTATTATATAGTCGCGTACCAGTATGTCGGCAGCGTTATTTGTCATTACAATAAGGGAATCTACCCTGTTCAGGATGTGCTGTACGTTGGCCTTGAACTCCTCATTAGGGTTAGGCAGCACGGTATGGAAAACAATGGTAAGCGGCTTTTCAACGGCATCAATGAAGTTATTGAAATCCTTAACGGTTTCATGGAAAAGCCCGAACTCATGCTGAATGAGCACGATCTTCAGGTTCTCGTCATTATTTATGGATGCTGCGAGCGCCTTGTATGATCCCGGGTCTGAAGTGTTAAGGGTGTATTTTATGCTTGGATCAGTATAAGTGTGTTGTTCCTTGTTAGTTTCAAGGGCGCAAACTTTAATTGAGAAAGAATCAACATAATGGTCATTCATCGCTTTGATCAGGTCCTGCGAATAAGTGGCAATGCCGCATTGCCTTGGGGGAAATGTGGTTAGCACTAAAATTTCCGGAAGGTTTTCCGGATCCTGCCCCGTAACATTGTACGCGGCAAGCTGTTCGATAAGGCTGTTATAGGGCTGGAATTTTTTTCCTGCAGATCTTCTGGTTTTCATGGCGCTTTTCTTTTGGTGTTCTTTTATTAAATGTAGTTGGTTGGTTTAATTTTAAAGCCGGCTACAATGTGTTTATAACCGGCTTATGTCGTTCCTTGCGGAACATATATAAAAGTGGATCTCTTATACGTGGGCTTTGCTTACCCATTCATTAGCTCTATCCTTCGCAGAATTCACTGCATCCTTAGCGTCAGACGCTACATTGTTGTATTCTTTCTTAGCTTTGCGCTGCAGTTCGTTCAGCTTGCTGCTAAAGTTCTCACGGGCTTCTTCGACCTGTGCTGCATATTTGCTTTGCGACCTTCTGCGGGCGATCAGCACCGCTGCTCCTGCAAGGACTGCTGCTCCAACAGCAATTCCTACTATCATTTTCTTGTTGTTCATATTACTTAGGTTATTTGTGTTTTACAAAACTTTGACTAAATTACGGCATCATCAGTCAAATGGTAATTTGATTAATAAATATTTAACTCAATTAACATATGGTTATGGAATTTATAATTTAGTTAACTGTTGTAAGAATTTCATTGAATTATTTGTAATCGGGATTCCCATATAGTTATGTGCTGTTATTTTATTTCAAACATGTAATGGTAGGGGTAACTTATGCAATTGATAAATATTTTAATTTTTACCCCTCAAAAAATAGGGGGTATTTAAATTTTAAAATTATTTTTTATACATTTGCCAAACTTTTAATCAACTACTAATAATTTAAATCAAAGTTTCATGTCAACATTTCGTTCCAATGCGCTACTGCAAACCGCGAACAGGAAGCCGGTTAAAGTAGAAGAACTCGACAGAAAGTCGGTTATTTTCGGAAGCAACGTCTTTAATGATAAGGCAATGCGACAGTTCTTAACGCCCGAAGCCTATAAAGCAGTACAGAGCGCTGTACAACACGGAACTAAAATAGACCGCAAACTTGCCGATTATATCGCAATGGGCATGAAAGAATGGGCACTTACTAAAGGTGTGACCCATTATACCCACTGGTTCCAGCCGCTAACAGGTACAACTGCCGAAAAGCACGATGCCTTTTTTGAAACATCCTATGACGGCAGCGACCCTGTAGAAAAATTTGGTGGTACACAGCTTGTACAGCAGGAGCCGGATGCATCCAGCTTCCCCAACGGCGGCATCAGGAATACGTTCGAAGCGCGTGGTTATACTGCATGGGACCCGACTTCACCGGCATTCATATATGGTACAACACTTTGCATACCGACCGTTTTCGTATCGTACACAGGCGAGGCGCTCGATTACAAAGCACCGCTTCTACGAGCACTTTCCGCTATTGATGACGCGGCTACTGAGGTCTGCAAATATTTTGATAAGAACGTTAAGAAAGTTAGTGCCACCCTTGGGTGGGAGCAGGAGTATTTCCTTGTTGATTCTGCCCTAGCCGCATCAAGGCCGGATATTACGCTTACAGGCCGTACGCTGCTTGGGCATACTTCGGCTAAAGGCCAGCAGTTGGAGGACCACTATTTCGGTTCGATCCCAACACGCGTGCTTAACTATATGCGCGACCTTGAAAATGAGTGCATGCTGCTTGGCATACCGGTGAAGACCCGTCATAACGAGGTGGCACCGAACCAATTCGAGCTTGCACCTATATTCGAGGAGACCAACCTTGCTGTAGACCACAACTCGCTATTGATGGACGTCATGTCTAAAGTTGCTGAGCGCCACGATTTTAAAGTGCTATTCCACGAGAAGCCATTCAAAGGTGTTAACGGCTCAGGTAAGCACAACAACTGGTCGCTTGCTACTGATACCGGGGTGAACCTTCTTGGCCCTGGCAAAACACCAATGAGCAACCTGCAGTTCCTTACGTTCTTCATTAACACCATCAAGGCGGTGTACAAGAATGAAGAGCTAATGAGGGCTTCTATCGCGACAGCTACGAACGACCACAGGCTTGGTGCCAACGAAGCGCCACCGGCCATTATATCGGTATTTATCGGCGACCAGCTTACGAAAGTACTGGCTGAGTTGGAAGGTGTGTCAGCCGGCAAGCTTTCCCCGGAAGAGAAAACCGACTTAAAACTTAACGTAGTAGGTAAGATCCCTGACGTTTTGCTGGATAATACCGACAGGAACAGGACATCGCCATTCGCCTTTACAGGGAACAAATTCGAGTTCAGGGCAGTAGGGTCAAGCGCCAACTGTGCCAATGCGATGACGATAGTTAATACGATCGTTGCCAAGCAGCTGAAAGATTTCAAAAAAGAAGTTGATGCGCTTATTGAAGAAAAGGGCATGAAGAAAGATGACGCCATCTTCAACGTATTGAGGGAATACATCAAAGAAACCAAAGCCATCCTTTTTGAAGGCGACGGGTATAGCGACGCGTGGGAGCAGGAAGCGGCAAAACGTGGCCTGAGCAACTTTAAGACTACGCCATCTGCGCTTAAGGCTAAGGTATCTGAACAGTCACTTGCTTTGTTTGAAGAAATGAACGTAATGAACCATGTTGAGGCTGAAGCGCGCTACGAGATCGAGCTTGAAGAATATACTAAAAAGATACAGATCGAGGGCAGGGTATTGGGCGACATAGCACGCAACCACGTAGTGCCTACAGCTATCCGTTATCAAAATGTGCTTATAGAGAACGTAAAGGGCCTTAAAGAGATATTTGGCAAAGACTTTGAAAATATCGGCAAAGAGCAAATTGCCCTTATAAGGGAAATTTCGGGTCATATTGCTGGTATTCATACAAGTGTTGAGCAAATGGTTGAGTCGCGCAAGAATGCCAATACTCTTGGCAGCGCCGAAGAAATGGCACATGCTTACTGCGATAACGTAAAACCATTCTTTGACGTGATCAGGGAGCACTGCGACAAGCTGGAGCTTTTGGTAGACGATGAGATCTGGCCGCTAACAAAATACAGGGAACTACTGTTCACAAAGTAATATTTGAAGATAATGAGTTTGAAGCCCCCGCCGAAATGTGGGGGCTTTTTCATTCCCTGGTGCGAGGTATAGCACATACCTGACTTCAGCTTTTTAATAATTCCATAGGCAGCAAGACGGGATTAGTTTATATTTGGTTTTCCAAATAAGCATTACCATGAAAAATATTGCAGTGGCGATCCTGCTATCAGTTACTACATTGACATTCGCCCAAAAAGCTCCTACGGCAAAAACACAGCAGGGAATTCTCGAAGGGATAACGCTTCCGTCAGGCATAAATACATACCGGGGCATCCCTTTTGCACAGCCTCCGGTAGGCGAACTGCGATGGAAAGCCCCGCAACCTCCACAAAGCTGGAACGGCACACGAATGGCTGATAAATTTGGTAATAACGCGATGCAAAAGCCGGTATTTGGCGATATGAACTTCCGTGCGCCCCAAATGAGCGAGGATTGCCTGTACCTTAATGTTTGGACGCCGGCTAAAAAAGCAGGGGAGAAACTTCCGGTACTTGTTTACTTCTATGGTGGCGGCTTCATTGCAGGCGATGGGTCTGAATACAGGTATGACGGCGAAAGCCTTGCTGAAAAAGGCATCGTGACCGTAACGCTCAACTACAGGCTCGGCATATTCGGTTTCTTTTCGCATCCTGAACTGACTAAGGAATCACCCGATCATGCTTCGGGTAATTACGGCCTGCTTGACCAGAATGCAGCATTGCTTTGGGTAAAGAATAACATTGCGGCCTTTGGCGGCGATCCAAACAAAATAACCATAGCAGGCGAGTCGGCAGGGTCGATCTCTGTATCAGCGCAAATGGCATCACCGCTTTCAAAAAACCTTATTGCAGGCGCGATAGGGCAGAGCGGCGCAATGATCAATCCTACGCTGGCAGCTGTGCCATTGGCTGAGAACGAAAAGCACGGCCTTGATTTTGCTGCAAGGCTCGAGAATGCCCCATTGGTAAAATTACGTGGACTTTCTGCCTCGGAACTTTTGGAGGAAGCCTCGAAATGGGGAGCGTTCACTACCCGTGCGACCATTGATGGCTACTTCCTGCCCAAATCGCCCGAAGCAATATTTGCTGCCGGCGAACAGGCCAAAGTGCCATTGCTGGCAGGATGGACCTCGGCCGAAGTTCCTTACATGGCATTTATGCAGGGGCAGTTCCCTACGCCTGAAAATTACACAGCGCGCGTAAAAGCAACCTATGGAGACAAAACCGATGAAGTGCTGCAATTGTATCCAGGCACTAATGAAAAAGAGGTTATCGGATCGGCTACAGCACTGGCCAGCGATGTCTTTATTGTCTTCAGTACGTGGAAATGGCTGGAGCTGCACCGCAAAACTTCGAAACAGCCTACGTATGCCTATATCTTTTCGAAGCAGCGCCCGCCAATGAAATCGGAAATGGGCAATGCCAAAGAAGGTCTCGCAGGCGGCATAATTAAAGATGACGGTACCAAGAAAGAGGAAAATAAAATGCCGGAGCCCATGGCAGGCGCGAACCACGCATCGGACATCGAATACCTGTTGGGCAACCTGGCGACCAATACTGTTTATGAGTGGACGAACGATGATCACAATGCTTCAGAGACAGGGGAGGAGTACTTTGCCAATTTCATAAAGACGGGCAACCCCAACGGCAAGAAAGTTCCTGAATGGCCGGTAAGCACTCCGGAGGGCGATATGACGATCATGGATATCAATACACAAAGCAAGGCGTATAAGGAGCCGCACAAGGCGCGGTATTTATTTTTGGAAGGGTATTTTGGTGGGAGGAAATAATCCTGCCCCTGCTCGGCAGAGCTTAGCGGCTTTGTTGAAGCGATGGCATGTTTTCGACGTATATATCAAAATTCAGAGATGTTTGCAGCTAAAAACTACACATGGACATAAAAAATGTTTTAAGTCGATCATCATATTCACTAGAAGAATTGATCAAATGCTTCGAAATAGTTAAAGAAAATGGTAATGTTGCTGTAATAAAGTTTGATGGGGAAAGAACTGCAAGTCAATATACAGTTTTTATTTCTTTCCCTTCTAATGGCAGACAAATTATCAGGTCAGACAAAAATACTTTAAAAGAGGCATTAGAAGATGTATTGAGAGCTTACATAGGGGATTAATCTTTTAAATTGTAAAGCTTCCTTATTGCATTTCATCACAGTGGCGCGGATTCGCAAATCCGTGTCAAGCTTCACCCTTCTCCGCGAAGTCCCCGGGTTTGCGGAGTTTCAAAGCCACGTCCGAGTGAAGTTTAGCGTTAGGGATCGAGTCGGTATCTTGCGGAGGCACTAAGAAGATATAGGCGAAAGCTTGGCCCGCGCATTGCCCGAAGAAGGGGAGGGGACACGCCCAAACAATCCTCCTACCAAATTCTGCTTTTTTCATTGGCATATAAATGATATTGCCTAAATTTGCGGGACTAAATTTTAAACCAAAATAAAACACATACCATGAGTTCATTTGATGTAGTCGTTATAGGTTCAGGTCCCGGTGGTTACGTGGCAGCCATACGTTGCGCGCAATTGGGTTTCAACACCGCCATTGTAGAAAAATATCCAACCCTTGGCGGCACCTGCCTTAACGTGGGCTGTATCCCTTCGAAAGCGCTGCTGGATTCATCGCACCATTACCACGACGCTACATCGCACTTTAAGGAGCACGGCATTGACATTGCGGGTGAGATCAAGCTGAACTTCGAGCAGATGATCGCCCGAAAGCAGGGTGTTGTAGACCAGAATGTTAGCGGCATCAAGTACCTTATGGACAAGAACAAGATCACGGTTCTTGAGGGCGTTGGCTCGTTTGAAGACGCTACGCATATCAAAGTGACCAAGGGTGACGGCGCATCGGAAACAGTAGAAGCAAAATATACTATCATCGCTACCGGTTCCAAGCCATCATCACTGCCATTCATCAAAATCGACAAAGAAAAGATAATTACCTCTACCGAAGCCCTTAAGCTGAAAGAGGTTCCGAAGCACCTTATCGTTATCGGCGGTGGCGTTATCGGCCTTGAGTTGGGCCAGGTGTACCTTCGCCTTGGCGCACAGGTATCGGTGGTGGAATACCTTGACCGCATTATCCCGGGAATGGACGCAGGCCTTTCAAAAGAGCTGACCAAAGTGCTTAAAAAGCAGGGTATGAAGTTCTACACATCGCACAAAGTGAAGTCGGTAGAGCGTGCCGGCGAAGGTGTACAGGTACAGGCTGAGAATGCCAAAGGCGAAACTATTACGCTTGATGGCGATTATGCATTGGTGTCAGTTGGCCGACGTCCGTTTACCGACGGACTGAACGCTGAAGCTGCCGGAGTGAAGATATCCGATAGGGGACAGGTAGAAGTGAATGACCACCTGCAGACTGCCGCATCGAACATTTACGCGATAGGAGATGTTGTTAAAGGCGCGATGCTGGCACACAAAGCTGAGGAAGAAGGGGTATTTGTAGCCGAAACCCTTGCCGGGCAGAAACCTCATATTGACTATAACCTGATACCTGGTGTTGTATACACATGGCCTGAAGTGGCCGCCGTAGGCAAGACCGAAGAGCAATTGAAAGAAGCAGGCGTTGAATACAAATCGGGAAGCTTCCCGTTCAAAGCATTGGGCCGCAGCCGTGCGAGCATGGACACCGATGGTTTCGTGAAAATACTGGCAGATGCCAAAACCGACGAGGTTTTAGGTATCCACATGATAGGCGCACGTACAGCCGACCTTATAGCCGAAGCGGTTACCGCCATGGAATTCAAGGCCTCTGCCGAGGACATTTCAAGAATGAGCCACGCGCACCCTACGTATGCGGAAGCTATCAAGGAAGCGGCACTGGCTGCTACAGATAACAGGGCGATACATATATAATGATCTATTGTTTTAGAATAACAAAACCCATCCTTGCGATGGGTTTTGTATTTTATATTGATGAGCTGTTTCCTGACAGCAACTGTAAATCATCTGCGAATAGCTAAAAAAAAATGCCCCAAGTTGAAACTTGGGACATTCGTATAAAAGTAAGATGGATCTCGAAATTAGTTAACCACGATCTTCTGTGTGGCGGTTTTTTCATCTGCAGTGACCTTTAGGATATAAAAACCCTGTGGAAGGTTGCTGAGCCTGTATTCATTGCTTTGGGCCTTAGGCTGATGTATGTATTGTATTAGCTGGCCGTTAAGGTTGATAAGCTGTATCTCGTCAAGTTCAGTTTCAGAATAAATGTTCACCTCATTATTTACAGCAGGGTTAGGATACACTTTTAATGTTGCCAGCAATTGGTCTTCTACACCTGCAATGCCCCAACGATCCTGTGCTACCGGCCCGCCCCATATAAGCGTAGCGAGGTAAGGATTATCGATGAAAGGGTTCCTGTTGCCCTGGCCGAATGCGTTATTGGCATTACCAAGGTAGGTGTTCCTTTTATCTTCATATAGCGACACCGGATCTTCGGCATTCCATTCCAAAAACAGCAAAGGCATATTGGCATCGGAAGCAATAGTAGGGCCAACGCCCACATTTTTTGGAAGACATTGGTTGCCGTAACGCAGGTACATGTACATCATCATCCTCGCTACATCACCTTTCCATTCGTCGCCGGGATACCATGATGTTCCGGTCTCAAATGAATTGCCCGAACCATCAAAGAATTTGTCATTATCCCTGTCAGCGTTCCTTTTTTTATCGCTGGCCCTTACGTGATGCGCGTCAGCGCCCGGGCCTGAAGTTCCAAGGTCAGGATTACCTAAGGCTTTCGGGTAGGTATGCTCCCTGTTCCATAAGCATGGGGAAGCTGTACCATCATCATCCATATCTTTATTCCTCCTGCGGTGATCTTTATCATTAGTAGTAACTGCCATGCACATATCACTACTGAAACCGTACAAAAGCAAAAGGTTGGTATTGGTAGCATCCTGTGGGTCAAGATCAACGATCTTCAACGCGTTTTCCAGTTGCTGATAGGTCAGGTTGTTAGTGTGTGTATTGGTGATCTTTGTAGCCAGTGCGGTTTTAAGTGCTGTACCGCTTTGGTTAAAATTAAAGCCGTTATAGTAAGGCGCGGCAGGTGCACCGTCTTGGGCAAGGGTGATACCTGTAACCGAGGCCAGTAAAAGGGTAATTATTTTTTTCATTGTAATTTTTTGGGACATCAAATGTAGGACGATTATTTTAATATCGCCTGAAATTTAACATGATATCTGATAATTGTTATTTTTTTCTTTCCATCAGGGCCATATAAAAGCCATCAAAGCCACTTTCGGATGCCAGCACCTTGTTCTCTTTTACAAAAGTGAACTGTTTTCCTATCTCGGTAGTTAGGAAATGCTGTACTTGTTGTTCGTTCTCTGACGGTAGTACTGAGCAGGTAGCATATACCAGCTTTCCGCCGGGCTTCACGATCTTGGAATAGCTTTCCAGTACCTCGGCCTGTGTTTTCTTGATATTATCGATGAATTCCGGCTGGAGCTTCCATTTACTGTCCGGGTTCCTTTTTAGTACGCCAAGTCCGCTGCATGGCGCGTCAATGAGGACACGATCGGCTTTCTCATGAAGTTTTTTGATCACCTTGGTGCTGTCGATAATACGGTATTCAATATTAAAGGCCCCATCACGCTTGGCCCTTAGCTTCAGTTGCTTTAGCTTGCTTTCGTACAGGTCCATTGCGATAAGCTGGCCCTTGTTTTCCATCAGTGAGGCCATATGAAGCGTTTTTCCGCCTGCGCCTGCACAGGTGTCTACCACACGCATTCCCGGCTCTACTTCAAGAAAACGAGCCACAAGCTGCGAAGATGCATCCTGAACTTCGAACAAGCCTTCCTTAAAGGCATCCGTAAGGAAAACATTCGAACGTTCTTTAAGTACAAGAGCATCCGGATAATCTTTAGGTGCTTCGGTATCAATATTAAGGTCCATCAAGAGGGCCCTTAGCTTTTCGCGCGTAGTTTTTAAAGTATTGACACGCAGTATTACTTTGGCCTGCTCGTTTTGCGCGGCAAGCTCTTTTTCCCATTTCTTCTCGCCCAGCTCTTTTACGCCCAGCTCGTCCATCCAGTCAGGAATGGACTCACGGTATTTACGCTCTTTGGAAAGCTCGTCAAAACGCCCCTTTATGCGGCGCACCGGCGTTTCCTCAAAGTATTTCCAGTCAGGCAGGGTAATGCCTCGAAGTACTGCCCATACGGCAAATATGCGCCACAGGTTGTCGCGGTCATAGGGTTCCTTCACTTCGGCGATCTCGGCATAAAGCCTTTTCCAGCGTACGATCTCATATATGGTCTCTGCAACGAACTTACGGTCGGCACTGCCCCAGCGCTTGTCTTTTTTCAGGGCGCGGGCCACAACCTTATCGGCATATTCGCCATCGTTAAATATGAACCCCAGCGAGTCAATAACCGTAAAAACTAAATTCCTGTGTAATCTCATTGTAAAAAATTGAAGGGCAAAGGTATTGAATTTTTAGTATGTTTTCGATGTAGGGAGAAAAGTTGGTTTTTCGGGTATTTATTGGGCTTGTGAGATAAATTAACCGTTTTTCATTTTTTATTTACGGGTTAAAAAGTAAATTAGCACATATTTAAATTACCGATGGATAATAATGCTATTGAAAACCTGAGGGAGGCGCTTAAATTTTCCCCAAACAACATTCCCCTTAGACTACATCTTGCCGAAAGCCTGCTGAACCTTAACAGGCTACAGGAAGCGGAAGCTGAATATAAAGCAGTACTGGCCTTGCAGGACCATGCCGGCGCCAAATATGGCCTGGCACTAACATATTTCAGGCTGGGGCACTATGCGACCTGCAGTGTAATATTAGAAGATGCTTTGCACAGCGACCCCGATAATATAAATTTCCTGGTGCTGTATGCCAAAACGCTGCTACGGGAAAACCTTTACCAGCAGGCTGCGGATGCCTACCGCAAAGTACTGGAAACGGTCCCCGGATATACAGACGAGGAACTGGATGCCGAGCTTCGGGTGGGGATGGGGCCGCAAACCCAAACTGCCGAACAGGAGAACAATGCCTTCCTGACCAAGCCTAAGACCAATTTTGGCGATGTGGGTGGTATGGAAAAGATCAAGAAGGAGATCGAAATGAAGATCATTCATCCGCTGAACCACGCCGACCTGTATAAGGCTTACGGAAAGAAGACCGGAGGCGGGATATTGCTTTACGGCCCTCCGGGATGTGGAAAGACCTTTATAGCCAAAGCAACGGCCGGCGAGATAAATGCCAACTTCATAAGCGTTGGGCTCAATGACATACTGGACATGTGGATAGGCAACAGTGAGAAGAACCTCCATGAGGTGTTTGAAACTGCCAGGAGGAACAAACCGTGCGTATTATTTTTTGACGAGATCGACGCATTGGGTGCAAGCAGGAGCGACATGAAAAATTCGGCGTCCCGCCATCTGATCAACCAGTTCTTACAGGAGCTGGACGGTGTGGAGTCAGACAATGACGGCATACTTGTACTCGGAGCGACCAATGCGCCGTGGCACCTGGACACCGCCTTCAGGAGGCCGGGCAGGTTTGACAGGATCATTTTTATACCGCCGCCGGATGAAGAGGCAAGGGAGTCGATCTTCAATATCAAACTAAAAGGAAAACCTATAGGAAGCATAAATACCGGAAAGCTTGCAAAACAGGCTGAGAATTTTTCGGGCGCGGACATAGAAGCAGTTATAGACATTGCCATTGAGGATAAGCTGGAAGCATCCTTCAGTACCGGGATACCTGAGCCCATACAGGAAAAAGATCTGGCGAATGCCATTAAAAAACATAATGCCAGCACAAAGGAATGGTTTGTATCCGCGAAAAATTTTGCGTTGTATGCTAATGAGTCTGGACTTTACAACGACGTGCTTTCCTATCTAAAAATAAAGAAATAATGACCGAAGTCCTTTTAGAAAGGGCAATGCTGCTGCTACAGCAGCAACGCTATGATGATGCCGAAAGAATATTGAATGAGATCATAAGCCTTAACCCGCAGGATGACCATGCACTCTACCTTTTAGGTGAGGTGAGCCTGCAGAACGATTCGTATGACCGGGCCGAAGAACTGGCAGACAGTGCCATTGCCATTAGCCCGGCAACAAGCCATTACTTTTTCCTGAAGTCGCGCATCTCCCTGTCAAAAGAAAAAATAAACGATGCCGAACGGTATGTGACCGAAGCCATCAGCCTGGACCCGTACCGCGCAGACTATTTTGCATTTTGGGCACAGATAAAACTATACCGTAAAAATTTTGCCGAAGCGCTCGATATTGCCAACCAGGCCCTTGCGCTTGATGCATCGCATGTTTTTGCGCTCAATGTGCGAAGTACCGCTTTGCTGAAGCTGAACCGCAAAGAGGAATCGTTCGAGACCATTGCCGAAGCGCTGCATGAAAATCCTAATGATGCTTATACCCATGCGAATTATGGCTGGGGACTTTTGGAAAAAAGGGAAACCGGCAAGGCACTGGAGCATTTTAAGGAAGCGCTTAAAAATGATCCTAATTCCGTACATGCACAGGCCGGGATGACCGAGGCGCTCAAAGCCCGTTTCTTTTTGTACAGGTGGTTCCTCCAATATTCTTTCTGGATGTCGAACATGACCGCAAAGTACCAGTGGGCTTTTATACTCGGATTTTATTTCGGGTCAAAATTCCTTCAAAGCCTGGCCCGTTCAAGCGAAACATTGCGCCCGTTCCTGTACCCGCTGATACTGCTATTGTTCATATTCGCATTTTCCACCTGGATCATAGGACCATTAGGCAACCTGTTCCTGCGGCTGAACCCATATGGCAGGCACCTTTTGGACAAGGAAGAAAAAATAAGCTCATCACTTGTAGGCGTCAGTCTGTTCATATCTTTGCTAAGCGGGCTGGCTTATGTCGTTACAAGCGATGAAAGCTACATATTCCTCGCATTTTTTACATTTACCATGATGATCCCGCTCAGCAGGCTTTTTACTGCCCCAAAAATGGTATTTATGATATACAATGCTGTGATGTTCGTTGCAGGCGCGACAGCCGTGGCTTTAGTTTTCCTGGGCAGGAAGCTGATACCGGAACTTGCAGGACTGTATTTGGTAGGGTTGCTTGCCTTCCAGTTCCTTGCCAACTACTATGCGACGAAAAGCAAATTCAGATAATGTGATACGCTACGAATGACAAGTTAAAAATTTCTTAATATTAATGATGGGTCATGTGGTTTTTGATTTTTTAAGGTATTTTTGATAATCTCCCTGCTATGCCATTAAATGTCATGACCATGAAAAATGCATTTACAATATTTTATACCGATGACGATCAGGAGGACCTGGAATTCTTCAAGGAGATAATCGATACTATTGATGCTGATGTGAACTTAGTAACGCAACATAACGGTACTGAGCTGCTGCATGCCCTGCACAACCCGCCGCCCCATCCACACCTTGTATTCCTGGACATCAATATGCCGGGTATGACCGGTTATGAGGTTTTGAAAGAGGTAAGGCGATCACACCAAAAATTACCTGTTGTAATGTTCTCAACTTCCGGAGATCATGATTCGATATCTAAAAGCAGGGAATTGGGCGCAACCTTTTACCTGCCAAAATCGGGCATTTTTGACCAGCTGAAAAAATCGATCGAGTATGCACTTTCCATCAACTGGGGAAATTTTATCCCCAACGATAAAAACTTTGTTTACAGCCACTAAATACTTCTAATGAACGAAACCGCCCTCGCACCGTTCCTGGACAAACTGCGCCAGGCCACTGCCCAGTCGCACACTGACCTTGAAAGCCTTCCGCTATCGACAATAATAGTAGATCCCAAAGTTACGAACGCCGAATATACAGCCTATCTTGCATTGATGCGCGATGTGATCGCCGATACCGAAGAGAACATCTTTCCGCTATTACAAAACATTGTTCCTGACCTGAAGCAACGCACCAAGTCGCATTTTATAGATGCCGACCTGAAGGCCCTTGGCGTTGACGCCATTCGGACACATAGCAGGCCTGTAACACGCAGCCTTAAGGAAATAGCTACGGGGTTTGCATTAGGCATCATGTATGTTGTAGAAGGTTCGTCGCTGGGGGGGAGAGTGATCCTGAAGAATATTACTGCGTCTTTAGGCCATGATGGCGAAAAGGGAGCATCTTACTTTGCTGGCTATGGCGGGCAAACAGGCAGTACATGGCGTACTTTTCTTTCGGCACTAACCGAATATGAAAGTCAACATAATGCAGGCGACGAGATAATAGCCGGAGCAAATTTTACATTTGATGCCATAAAAGAACATTTTAGCAATAACGCCCCGGTATAACTGTATGAAGATAAGGGATATTGTAAACCGCGACATTGTAGATCTTGCCAATTGTGAGCAGGAACCTATCCATATTCCCGGCAGCATACAGCCGCATGGGTTTTTATTGGGTCTAAAGCAGGATTCTTTCATAATTGATTATTGCAGCGGGAACTGTGCCGAATTTACTGGGCACAGCCATTCGGAATTGCTTGAGTCAGAATTTGGGAATGCTTTTGGAGAAGAGGCACTTGCACTTCTGAAAGGCTATATTTCTGATGAAAAGATGCTTACATCATCACTTCTAAAGCTACAGATCAGGGGAAAGGATTTCTTGTGCACAGTGCATAAAAGCGGGAACGTTTACATACTCGAAGCAGAGCCGATAAGCGACGATCCCCGTGCAGCAAGTGCCGTATATGACCAAACATCACAATTCCTTACCTACATGCACGACACACATACGCTGAAGGAGTTGTGTGGTTTGGTGGCCAAAGGTACACGGGAGATCACCGGTTACGACAGGGTAATGGTATACCGCTTTGATAAAGACCACAATGGTGAAGTATTTGCCGAAAGCGTGCGCGAAGACCTTGAGCCGTTCCTGGGACTGCACTACCCGCATACCGACATACCGCCACAGGCAAGGGAACTCTATATGCGTAACCTGCTCAGGCTGATAACCGATATTGATTATACACCGGTGCCAATTTATACAGTAGATGATACCGCAGATAAAAACCTCGACCTGAGCCTCTCCATACTGCGCAGCACATCGCCAATACACGTGCAGTACCTGCACAATATGGGAGTAGGGGCAACGCTGACCATATCCCTTATTTATAAAAAGAAACTGTGGGGGCTCATAGCCTGCCATCACTATTCTCCAAAAAACATAACTCCCGAGGTAAGGCTCGCGGCACAGTTGCAGGGGCATTTCATCACTTCGCAAATAGATGTACGCCAGGCTTCGGAAGAATATGAGGAGGCGCGAAAAGTGGCACTGTCACTTGAAAAAATGAATAGCTATACCTTAGGGAGCACATCGGCATTGCAGGACATAGCCAATACAAGTGACATCCTAAAGCTTTGCAATGCATCGGGCGTTTCGATCGTTTTTAATGATAAAGTGTACAAAGCGGGGCTTACCCCCGCAGACAATGAGATCAAGCAAATGGCCAACTGGCTGGCAGCTTACAGTAACCGTACAAGTTTTACTACTGATAAGCTCGTAGATTTCCTCCCTGAGATGAAAGGCCAGTGCGCAAAAGCATCGGGCATTATATATCATTCCCTTGACATTGACAGCGATAACTGCATCATTTGGTACAGGCCCGAAACGATCACCGAAGTTCACTGGGCAGGAGACCCGGCAAAATCTATAATTAAGGACGAAAAAGGGCTATCACCAAGAAATTCATTCTCGCTTTGGAAAGAGATCGTAAGCTGCATGAGCAGTCCGTGGCTGCAGCCGGAAATTGATACTGCCTCGGCTTACGCCAACAGTCTGCAGCGCCATATCAACCTCCTGATAATATCTTTAGAAGAAGAAAAATACCGCAAGCTTAGTGAGCTGTTGAAGCAAACCAACTCTGAGCTCGAGAACATCAACTGGATCAGCACACACGACCTGCAGGAGCCTTTACGGAAAATACAACTTATCTCTTCACGGATAATGAGTAAGGAAGAAGATAAGCTGTCCCCTGATCTGCATGATTCCCTTAAACGCATGAACGCCTCAGCACAACGTATGCAGACCCTGCTGGTGGACATATTGAAATATACAAAACTGAAACATACTGATGATTCGTTTGAAAGAGTTGATATCGCTACACTGATCGAAGAGGTGAAAGAGGATATGACAGAAACGATCGCGGATCAATCAGCAGAGATCATTGCAGAAAACCTTCCGGAAATAGAAGGCATACCGTTCCTCCTGAGACAATTGTTCTCTAACCTCATAGC